>WLWD01000121.1_pt1 | contig 542058 bp, 373 predicted proteins | sample 6712731 | NCBI WGS metagenome assembly WLWD01 (sample SAMN12718690, study PRJNA576275) | sponge metagenome | isolation source: marine sponge | host: Mycale hentscheli | place: New Zealand: South Island, Marlborough, Capsize Point | collected 2014-11-01 | reverse complement strand
GTACCAGGACCACATCAAACCAACTAACCAGCTTATATCTATAATGCCTACATACTTTTCTTCAATTAATATGAAAATCAGTTGATTACACACTCACGCACAAATATTATATTCTACACATCTTTTAGTAGTGATTAGTACCATAGCTTTGAATACTAGTGATGTCCTTCCGCTCAAATGCAAGCAATTTGGTGTAACTAAAATATTCTTTAGAAACCCACAGCACTATTACACATACACACCTATGCACCAGATAGACTAATACATACATACACACCTTGCAGTTCTGATACCTTAGCTACAGGCCTAGCTTACCAGTTTTCTTTTCTTCATAACATTGTGAATATATCTATTTTGGAATAAACTATATGAATACATAATTTATATATATATATGTATGTTTTATATACATAATGTTAAACAAAAATCGTTTAAGAGGGACTTCTCTTTACTTATTCAAATAGAAAACATCATGTTATGCTATTGTTTTAAATAAAGTTGAACGTTTAACAGATACTTCAAAGATGAACAGAAGTATTATTTCTTCAAGTGCTGGACAAATAATTCAAATTTATTGTGGATCTGCTGGTCCCATAAAATGGTTTTTTAATGATTTCCACAAGTTACCACAAAATGTCAAAGTTCATCAAAATAGTATTTATATTCTTAATATTAAGCCTTTCCACTGGGGAACTTATGAATGTCAAGGAGTAGATATTCTTGGTAATTCATTTATATCGAGGCAAATCATTACCGATACAGGTGAGACTTATTAAAGTGCATTTCAGTTAGCTGTATTGATCAGGAGGTGAGACTTATCAAAGTGCATTTCAGTTAGCTGTATTGATCAGGTCGTGGGAGAGGCATGATATAGGAAGGTGAAGATAGGGGGAAAATGTTAACTATTTTATATCACAATGGGAACCTTGATTATTATTAGAGGAAGCTTATTAAAGATCATAAAGCCTTTCTTTCATAGACTCAATATGTCTTGTGTTTCTAATTTATACTCCACAGACACCTATGAGCAGGATACTCTAAAAATTGGTGCCATTTCTCCAAAACATCTGATAAGTTATGTTGGGGACAGGATTGAAATTACATGTTATAGCAAAACAGAAGTCTGTATTTAAAAGTAAAGGTAACCAATTAATAATTGCAAAGGCTAAACTGTCTGATAGTGGAATATATGTTTGTGCTGGTTCAAAAGGAAATACTGAATTTACTACTACAAGTGAAGTTCTAGTTGGAAGTAAGGAAGTAGCTATTTGGAAATATTATTGCCTAATTATAACAATACATTTGACACTGAAATCATTGTCGTTTTAATATTTCATACGCTTTACTAGTTTTGAACAAAAAAACATTTTTTGCACCTAGGTACATTCTAACTGTCAAATCACATTAATGATGGAGGTGAATATATTTCTTACCAACTGCTAGGGGATGAAAGACTCCATCCAATACTAAGTTGGTTTTGAAGTGATTCCTATTGCCTAGAGCCTAGTACAAACATGTTGCACTCTTCCGTTCCATCGGTACACAATTTCACTATTCTCGCCGTTTCTGTAACTATGGTTTAACCGCTCATGTTAGATCTTACCGACTTCCAGTTCACAAAGATAGTTGAGGGTGGCTTCTGCAAGAATCCAGGCATCCTAAAAATCTGCAGAAGCCACCCTCAACTATCTTTGAACCCCATTCAAGAAATATATACACTAAACTCTTATCATGTTTATTATTAATTATTATTATATTTAAAAAAAAGCAATTCATAATAGCTTAAGTTACATTTGTATGTGGTGGTTTCCCTCCTTATCCGTTTCTTCCTGAGTCATCTCAAGTTTTCTTATTCCTATCAGCTCATGAATTTCCTTCTTCCTCCTTTGTCTATCTCTTTTACTCCTCAGTATAACTCTCCTTTATGTGTATTTTCTTTCACTTCTTCATTCTGTTTCTATTTTTCTACTTTTCTTGATCCTTGACTTCAGCTTCTCTACCTTTTTTTTAATAATGATTTGTGATGGATTAAGTGAACACTCTTTCCCAACTGAGTTCAACCAATGAATAGTTGGTGGCTACTGGCATCCAAAGGCAGTAAAAAATAAAGAAGCGTATACAATACGTTAGTTTCACAATTCATCTATGACATGACTCGATGATTTTTTTACTGAGGCACTAGTTCCAGACAGCTTAATGGTAGTGTGGTAGTGAAGAAGTACAAAACTGAAGTCTGGATTTAAAAGTAAAGGTAATCTATTAATAATTGCAAAGGCTAAAATGTCTGGTAGTGAAAAGATCCCAATGTTTAATGAAAGGTATAATGGTCTGTCTCAAACCAGACATGCTACCTTATTTATCGTTTTCTCATGCTTTTCCCATTTAGAATAGATAATACTTTACCAAATCCTCTTGGTTCTGGAATTATTCTGGAATTTACAAAAGGTCGTGGCCATCGTTACTTACACACAAGCATATTATTATATAGATGTTACCAATACGGATCTCTTCAAACTAGTTACTAACATTTTTGTGGATACAACTGCGGTAGCTAGTCGCTGTTGTATCCACACGTTTTGTACACTTGTGTGCTAGATAAGAGAGTTGACTAAGATTTTAGTCGTCTGATTAATGAGATCTGGGATTACACCAATCTCTTTTTGGAAAAAAATGTTGATATGTAATACTAGAATCAATGTAACTTAAAACTAGTGGTGTGCTTGAGCACAAATGGCGAGCAGCCTTAAACTACACTATTGTTATTCAAACTACTAAAATAAAGTCGGAGTTTTTAAATTACGCATATACGGTAGTAACCGCTCCCCTCAACTGTTTGAATTGAAAAAGAAGCAACAAAATCAAGTCACGTTATTTAAAAATTTCTTTGTGATATTCTTAATAGTAGTTGTAACACACAATACTTTCACACAACTGAACATACCTACGCAAGACTTACCTTCGTGGTTCGTCTAGTGGACAATGAATATTAAAATAAATGCTGTTGAGTAGGGCTTATAATTGTGACAAATAGCGTATTAACTTACCACCGCCAAAACTCGAATAGAAATGGAGCTCCAGTACGTTTTTGCACCCGCAAAACAATTCAAAGCGGTAAACAATTCAATTTCTAAGGTGATACGGGTAATGGTCGCTAAACCAGAGGATTCTGTTTAGTGAAGTCTGGGACAGGGTCGAACGCGGAGAGAACACAAAAATACGGAGGGTCAAAGTACAAAATGACATACATACGTCAAACATATGTCAAACATATATCTAAATAAACTAGTGATGTGCTTGAGCACAAATGGCGAGCGAGCCTAAAGACTATACTATTTTTATATGAATGATTTTGACTTCTAACACTGAAGCTACTGAAAATAAGGTCCAGTATTTAAATTTAGTATACAGAGTGAAGGGATTTCAGTGCCATAGTAACAACTCTCTGCAACTGCTTGGAAGGAAAAAAACAACAACAAAACAATACACGTTATTTAAAAGTTTTCTTTGAGATATTCTTTAGCTAAGTAGTGGTTGTAACACACAATGCTTTGACACAACTGGACATGCACCTACACAGACTTACCTTCGCAGTAGTCTAGTGGACAATGTATTTTCAAGTAAATACTGTTGCGCACGGCTTATAACCATGACTAAGAGCGCATTGACTTACCACCGCCACTAACTCAAATAGAAAAACTGCACCCGCAAAAGAATTCAAACGGTAAACAATTCAATTTCTAGGGTGATACGGGTACTGATCGATAAACCAGAGGATTCTGTTTAGTGCAATTTGGGACGGGACAATGTATTTTCAAGTAAATACTGTTGCACATGGCTTATAACCATGACAAAGAGCGCATTGACTTACCACCTCCACCAACTCAATAGAAATGGAAGTCCCTTAAGTTTTCAAGTTTTAACTGCACCCGCAAAAGAATTCAAAACGGGTAAACAATTCAATTTCTAGGGTGATACGGGTGCTGATCGATAAACTAGAGGATTCTGTTTAGTGCAATTTGGGGCGGGGTCGACCACGTAACTAACACAAAAACGCGAGGGTCAAAGTACAAAATGACATACTTACGTCCATATATAAATAAACTAGTGGTGTGCTTGAGCACAAATGGCGAGCGAGCCTGATAGTGGTAACATAAAATGTTACTATATTTTAGCTTACTTCATGCAAACACTATAATAGCAGTTATGACATTTGATTTCAGCAAACAAATACAAAATCACTCTCTTACCTTATTAATGGTAACTTTTGTAGTATCAAACAACAACCAATCTGATAATCTCAATCACCAGTAACTCTTGAACAAGCTCTCAGCTATGATAAAAAATAAACCAGTGCTATTATTTGTAATTTTAGCCAACAAATATGGAATTACTACTTAATCATTCTTGAGTATTGATAACTTCTGTAGTATCAAATTGAAGTTACTTTGACCATCGGAATTACCTTGAATTCTTGACAAACAAGCTCTCACCTACAAAAACAAAAGACAATCAATTTTAGCACACAAATACACAATTACTTTCTTACCTCATTTTCTTGAGCAGTGGTAACTTTTGTAGTACCAAATTTGAGCCAATCTGACCAGTTGAATTTACCAGCCACTGTTAACTAGCTCTTAGCTACAAAAAAGAAAGGCCAGAGTTAATTTTGCATATTTAGCTAACAAATATGGAATTGCGTACTTATCTCAGCTTCCCTCGAGAAGTAGTAGCTTCCATAGCATTAAGGGTGGCCGCACACCGCCCACGCAATTTTTACCGGTTGGTTGCTAAGCACGATTCTGCTACTTTCTTTATTTGCAGGGCTACTCTACTATACTAGAAGGATAAAGTACCTGCCGAAGATACTGCACACCGACTTTGGAGTGAATCTGAAGGAAATATCATGGCCCCCATGTAAAACTTTGAAACAACTTTTTGGAGCGGTGCGGCAAGTTGGAGCTCCAGAATTTTGTACGCCGCTAGCCAAGACGATACTCTAGGGCAAGACAACGAGTTTTTTTCCATTTCAATATTACTTTATGATTTATTTACATTTTTTTCCTTTTATAAGATTTTGAAAAATTCAAATTGTGGTGCCCTTTTTTTTTTGTGTTCTACACGTGTGCAAAAAATATAGTCGTTCTCATTATTTGATTCCAAGAAAAACTGATTCAAAATTGTATACTTCTATTCCACTCGCAATTCTTAAGAAATGGACCCACCCCCTTATCTCGTACTACGAGTACGCGAGCAATTTTTTTTTCAATTAGTTTGTATTGGTTCTAAGAAGAGCCCGCCTATATCAAGAGTAAACAAATATCAATACAACAATAACAAGAGAGTTAGAAGAGAGAGCAGTTTATAGGTGAAGGTATTAGATCTGCGCAGCTTGGGAAGTCTTCGCTCCGCAGAAATCGAGCCTGGTATATCCATCCGCTTGAGTTCAGGTACGCAGAGTCCGGAGAACGGCTACAGGAGGAGAGGCAGCCTGGTGCACCTTGCTGCGTGAGCTCAGACGACGTATGGAGGGTTGCTGTAAACGGATATGAGACAACAAGAAGCTAAACTAAAACACCACAACTTCGCAAAGTATACTTCTGCTACTACTGCGCGATAGTTTCTGCTCGCGTATTATCAAATGGTGGGGTATTGGCGGGGAATAAATTAATGTCCGGAATACATAGGCAGTGAGCCTGAGAATACATAGGCAGTCAGCCTAAGAATACATAGGCAGTGAGCCTGAGGATACATAGGCAGTCAGCCTGAGAATACATAGGCAGTCAGCCTGATAATACATAGGCAGCGAGCCTGAGAATACATAGGCAGCGAGCCTGAGAATACATATAGGCAGTGAGCCGGATAATACATAGGCAGTGTGCCTGAGAATACATCAGTGAGCCCTAGAATATATAGGCAGTGAGTCTAAGAATACATAGGCAGTGAGCCTGAGAATACATAGGCAGTGAGCCTGAGAATACATAGGCAGTAAGCCTAAGAATACATAGGCAGTGAGTCTGAGAATACATAGGCAGCGAGCCTCAGAATACATCTGTGAGCCCTAGAATACATAGGCAGTGAGTCTAAGAATACATAGGCAGTGAGCCTGAGAATACATAGGCAGTGAGCCTAAGAATACATAGGCAGTGAGCCTGAGGATACATAGGCAGTCAGCCTGAGAATACATAGGCAGTGAGCCTGAGTGAGAATGAGAAGAGACAGGCAGCGAGCCTGATAGTGTGAGAATAGACAGGCAGCGAGCCTGAGTGAGAGTGAGAATAGATAGGCAGCGAGCCTGATGGAGTGAGAATAGATAGGCAGCAAGCCTGAGTGAGCGCAAGAGAATAGATAAGCAGTTAGCCTGATAGTGAGAGAATAGACAGGCAGCGAGCTTGAGTGAGCGCAAGAGAATAGACAGGGCAAGGTTATTGTTGCTTCTACTGCTTACCGGTGAAGCTTTGACTCTTTATGATACTGAAAAGCTCTTGTTGCATCTTTCCAATTAGAATACCCCTTAGATATCTAAAAATTATGCATTAGCTATTAAATAAGGCCTGAAATGCAAAACAAGATTAACTTACAAAAGCAGAAGACAAATTGTGGCTAGTCTTTATCCTTTTTAGAATAAGTGCCTTAACACAAGTGTGGCAGAAGACAGTATCCTCTGCTTCATTATAGTGTAGGAATGGCCAAGATGAAAACCAACTTGCTTTGAAACTACACATGACTGGAGTCTTCTGCTGGAAAAACTGCTGAGTCACTTGTTTTAAGACTGCTGAGTCACTATCCTATATAGGTAAGACTGACCACAAACACCTTAGGCAATTAAAATTTACAACTTAAGGGGTCATAGAATGTAGTGCAACTCTTTGTCCTTGTTGGTGTATAGCCATCCAACTAACTAACTCAACCGTAATACAGCTTCTATTTTAAAGTGTCCATGAAACTTAAAAGTGGTCCGGTGAAAACCGGACAAACCGGACAAACCGGACAAACCGGAGTAGCGTGTACACCTCTGTACTTTCATTGCTGTGCAAATGTCATCCACATCGGAATTGTTGTGGTTTAGAGATTCCAGATTTTCTTAGTTATTGTTATTAATACTAAAGAAAAGCATCTTGAATGATTAGTTTTAGTTTGTTTCTTTTTCCCAAATTCTCCCAGAAGGCTTATTTGTTTTTCTTCAATATCATGTAGAAGATTAAATTACTTATACTATCAATTGTTTTGGTTAATTTATGTTGTCTCTCAAATTATTCAATAATGAAACACCATAAAGAAAGCAGTACTTGATGGCAATTTATGTCTTCATTTAACTGACTTAATTCAAGGTGAATTGTTTGTAATAATTTTTTTTAGCTTAGTACTAGGGTTTGTCATCCACTCTACAAGTAGTTTTAGTTATTATCAAATTTAATGTCTTGTAAAATCTTTATTTTTAGTTTTTCAGTTTAATTATTCTCACGCAAAAGTAAAATAAGGGGTTTCGGTTTTAGTATTTGTTAACTAAAACAACACTAATCCACATACCTCTTCCAAAATATTAGATGGGGTAGAAGTGTAGGTGGTTATGGTCTTTCATGTTAAGTAAATGATCTTCAGCTATACTAATGGCCCATTCCATTGGTACTTTTGTAAAAATGAAATCACATCAAATGTTGCTAGGTGCCTACCCCTAGGTAAATAGGAGCAAGTTAATTTGGGGTTGTTTGTCTCATGAGAAAGAACAGAAATCAATACATAATGTTGGTGTTCATGTTACTAATTTGAGTTAGCTGTGTGTGGAGACCGTTGAAGGTAGGTCTCTACCACATGTTCTCCTGTCTCCAATGTCAAGTTTTTTTTTACAGTGCATGTGAAATGATAATTAGCCAATTTACTATCATTCTCAACAGAATTTTTTGTTATATTCTGTTTTTAGGCTTAGTGTGCTGATTACATTACCAGATTTTATTGAACAAGAATTCATTTTGTATACCCAACCTTTGTCATATTTTTGCCTTAGATATATTAGCAGTTTTGTATTATTGATAATTAAGTGTCAAATATCTAACACAAAATGGGTGTTGCAAAGTAAATATCATTGTGGTGCTGTGCCCTATCAATTATACATAATTAACTTATTAATTTATTTTTCAAATATTCACACAATTATTTTCTAATCTGGAAGTACTTTTCATCTTACCTTTAGAGTAATCTTCCTTCCAAGAAACTTAAGTAAACTTCCCCAGCCTTTGGCTTCAATGGAAGATGTGTCTGTACAACACCTGGTTTTTTAAGTACATCAAAACTTGCGATATAGAGAAATCACTGCCAATACCAGATTCCAAAGGTCTGCTTAGCACTACGTTTACATCCATTTTCATACACTCAAGCTGATACTTTGACAATGCGCGTGAGCGAGTTAATGAGCACGATATATCAGAGGACGCGCGGTGTATGTACGCAAGTGTGATGCGCCAGCGTTTACTCATGGTAGGTGTGGTCTGGTCTGGTGCGGTCTGGTCTGGTCTGGTGCGGTCTGGTCTGGTGCGGTCTGGTCTGGTCTGTATTTTTATACCCCCGTTTTTAGAAATAACCGTCACGTCCTACCGAATATGACGATACTTTAACCTACATATGAATTATTCATGAATGCACACACAGTAAGTGATCGCCGTTACTGACACACAAGTGTATTATTATAATGATAGATGATTGAAACACTAAAAAGCTATTAAAATAAAATAAAGACTTTACTGTTTGAATTGAAAAAAAATTACATTATTTAAACGTTTTCTTTGTAATATTCTTTAGCTAAGTAGAATTTGTAAAAGCACAATACTTTCACACAACTGAACATACCTACGCAAGACTTACCTTCCTAATTAGTCTAATGGACAATGAATTTTCAGGTAAATATTATTGTGTATGGCTTATAACTAGACAAATAGGTATTAACATACCACCTACACTAACTAGAATAGAAATGGAACTGGCATGCGTTTTTAAGTTATAACTGCACCAACGGTAAACAATTCGATTTCTAGGATGAAGCGGTAATGATCGATAAACCAGAGAATTGTTGGCGAGCGAGCGGAGCGAGCGAGACTGTGTTGGGGGTGGATAGTGCAAAATCGGGTATATGTTATTGGCGACAGAGCGTAGCGAGCATAGCGAGCGTGACACTTACAGGGGTAACACAAACGAAAATCGGGGATGTTTGTGTATTTATATGTATGGACGTACGTGTGTCATTTTGTACTTTGACCACTGCTTGCCAGTCCTTGTTTTACTGAAGTTTACTGTAAATTTAATGCATAGTTTACCGTGTGGTAAACTCTAATTCTGGAACAAACTACAAACCACACATGTACAACTTCCTATGTTTACTCATGTTTTACCAATCCAGTATACTTTTTGTTCCAGAATAAGAGTTTACTACATAGTTTCCTCTCAAGCACACTACAGATTTTCCAGCAGTACACTTAAATAATAAATCATATGCCTGCAAGCAGTTGTGGACCCTCCGTATTTTTGTGTTCGCTCCGTGTTCGACCCCGTCCCAAACTTCATTAACAGAATCCTCCGGTTTAGCGACCATTACCCGTATCACCTTAGAAATTGAATTGTTTACCGCTTTGAATTGTTTTGCGGGTGCAGTTAAAACTCAAAAACTTATAGGAGCTCCATTTCTATTCGAGTTAGTGGCAGTGGTAAGTTAATACGCTATTTGTCACAGTTATAATCCCTACTCAACAGCTTTTAATTGAAAATTCATTGTCCACTAGACAAACCACGAAAGTAAGTCTGGCGTAGGTATGTTCAGTTGTGTGAAAGGATTGCCTACAGGGTTAACACAATCGAAAATCGGGGATGTTTGTGTATTTATATGTATGGACCTACTATGTCATTTTCTACTTTGACCCTCCGTATTTTTGTGTTCGCTCCACGTTCGACCCCGTCCCAAACTTCATTAAACAGAATCCTACTTGAAAATGCTGTCCACTAGATTAACCACGAAGGTAAGTCTGTGTAGGTGCATGTCCAGTTGTGTCAAAGCATTGTGTGTTACAACCACTACTTAGCTAAAGAATATCACAAAGAAAACTTTTAAATAACGTGTATTGTTTTGTTGTTGTTTTTTTCCTTCAATTCAAGCAGTGCAGAGAGTTGTTACTATGGCACTAAAATCCCTTCACCGTGTATGCGAAATTTAAAAACTAGACCTTATTTTCAGTAGCTTCAGTGTTAGAAGTCAAAATCATTCATATAAAAATAGTATAGTCGTTAGGCTAGCTCGCCATTTGTGCTCAAGCACATCACTAGTATTGTGAGAGAATTCCTGCGAAAACGCTTGTTATTCAAGTCCAAAAATTACTGCGAACGGTTACTATGGCATTGAAACCCTTTACCATACGTAATTTGAAAAACTTCGTCGTTTTGGGGGGCTGCTAAATGCCGCTTGTTGGTTGTCAAGTGCCACTGGTAGCCAGAGCGGCTAAAATTTTAAACCAAGGGAGCACCACCATTACTTAGGAGAAGCTGGAGTAAGTACTAGTTCGATATTTGTTAGCTAAAATTACAAAAATAACTCTGGCTATGTTTTTTTTTTGGTAGAGCTGCGAGCTTGTTCACCAGTTATTGGTAATTTATTTAGTCAGAATGACTTAAATTGGATACTACAGAAGTTTATCACTTTTCCTGAAATTAAGGTGAGAAAGTAATTCTGTATATTATAATAATGGTCATTTGCATGAACTAAGCTAAGGCCCTATCAAAATAATTTCTTGTTTGTCATCCCCTTCCTCTCCAATTTTTGACTCAAGAGAAAAAATTTATTTAATGCAATATGCTTTTTTTGTGGTTCGGAAGAGGATTTCAAAGAGCAAACAGAAGGTTACCTTATCTGCATGACCTGCTTTTCTAGTGGCAAACGCCCCCCAGCCAAACGAACACGGCAGTTTAAACCAAAGGACTAAAAAACAACTGTCATATATATACCTTTTTTTCTTTTCACAGACACATCTGATTGTGATTTCACTTAAAAAAAAGTAATTTTGAAACTTAAAAAAAAAAGCCTCCCTCCCTCTCCAATTTTTTGAAATTTCCGGATGATAAACAAGAAATTATTTTGATAGGGCCTAAAATATATTATGTAACAATACGAGTGTAGAAAGCAATTTTAAAGTGGCCGATCAAGCACTCACATTTGCCACACCTACAATATTGGGTGGGGTTTAGTTTGTGTAAATTTACGTAATAAAAAATTGACGATGTAGCATGATAAATACTAATCAATCATACCCATTAGCTATTTATACCTCAAGGGAATAATTTTTAAGTTTGACAGAATCTTACAGAGCATTCTCCATAATAAGGGAGGCAGAACCAGATGACATTAGTGGACACTCTCAGGGGTAACACAATTGAAAATCGGGGATATTTGTTGGCGAGCGAGCGGAGCGAGCGTTACATTATTAGGGGTGGATAATGCAAAATCGGGTATATGTTATAATGTATATTATATGTGTGTGTGTGGATTATACGTATGCCCCTTAAACGCGCAAGTGGCCAACTTTTTCCTCCAAAAAACTCGGCTTTTTAGGCTTGACCCCAGTTTATTCTGAAACTACGGCATTAAACAAGCGTTACTTTAAACTTAAGCTCCAAAGTATGAGAAAATTCCAGCGAAAACCCTTGTTTTTCGCACAAAAAGTTGCTGAGACGGGGTTACTATGGCATTGATGACCCTTTTCCAAACGTAATTTCAAAACTTCGCCCTTTTAGGGGGGATACGGAGTGCCGCTTGTTTGTTTTCAAGAGCCATTGGTAGTCAGAATGCCGTAATGTTACTACTCCAGTGAAGCTGAGGTAAGTATGTAATTGTTTTTGTAGCTAAGAGCTTGTTTTCAACAGTGACTGGTAAATTCAAATAGTTAAAATGGCTCAACTTTGGTACTACAACAGTTACCACTGCTCAAGAAAAGGTAAGAAAGTAATTTTGTATTTGTGTGCTAAAATTCATTGTCTTTTGTTTTTGTAGCTGAGAGCTTGTTGTCAAGAATTCCGAGGTAATTCAGGTAGTCAAAGTAAGTTAAATTCGAAACTACAGAAGTTATTAATACTCAGGAAATTGTAGATAATGAATTGGTGAAGATTTGTCTGGTTTTTTTTTTTATCGTAACTGAGAGCTTGTTCAAGAGTTACTGGTAATTGAGATTATCAGAATAGCAGGAATTTGATACTAATAAAATTACTTTTAATCAGGTAAGAGAGTGATTTTGTATTTGTTTGCTGAAATAAAAGGTCATAACTGCTATTATAATGTTTGCATGAACTAAGCTAAAACATAGTAACAATACTTATTTTTATGTTACCTAACTCAGGCTCGCTCGCCATTTGTGCTCAAGCACACCACTAGTTTATATATATATATGTTTGGACGTACGTATGTCATTTTGTACTTTGACCCTCCGTATTTTTGTGTTCGCTCGGCGTTCGACCTCGTCCCAAACTTCACTACCCGTATCACCTTAGAAATTGAATTGTTTACCGCTTTGAATTGTTTTAACTGTCATTACCCATATCATCCTTATAGCTAAATGTGTTTGTGATTCATGCAGGCAATAGGTAAATTGTATTATAGTTATTGTCTATAATGAATTAGAGAAAGATCAGTCTAAAGTAGATAATGAATTGGTGAAGGCTACAATTGGAGATAATATCATTTTAAAATGTCATTCCCATGGAGACACTAGATGGTTTTTTAATAGTTTTTCTTCACCTCTTATGGAGTACAAATCTGATTTAATTATTAATAATGCCACATCATTAAATTATGGTAACTATCATTGTTATGGACAATCAGAGAAGGCAAGAGAATTTTTTATAGCTAGTATAAAGCTACAAGTTTTTGGTAATAAGTTAATTTTGTTGCAAACTTTTTTGTTTAAGAATTGCAATCTGTCCCAGGCAATTTTATTCTTACTGTAACTTATGATTGCATGTATGTATGCTGGTTCATGAGAATGTTTTGGCTTCATGAAAGTAAAACAAATAATATTAATCTGTACCATAACAGAATATGGTAGTAGACATAATGCAATTTACAAATACCAACAATAGTAAATCTAATTTTATGCACATGACTCTTAATTAGAAAGTAGACTATGTCGTATGCAAATAGTTTTTTTAGCAAAACAATTAATATTACATAAGTGTGTTATGTAAATTTAGTGTTTAAGGAACTATTAGTAACACTGAGAAGAATCTACTCTCATGATATGTCAAACATTTCTGTAACATGTAATTCAGCTAATGTTATATGAAAAATCAATGGTGGCGAATTGCCTACCAATGCAAAGACATTAAATATGATGACTCAAAATCATTTAATCCTTTACAACACAATATCTTTTAATACTATAATACAATAATATAAGACAAGAGAAATTTTATAGCTAGTATAAAGCTTCAAGTTTTAGGTAATAACTTGATTTTGTTGCAAACTTGTTTGTTTAAGAATTGCAATCTGTCCCAGGCAATTTTATTCTTACTATAACTTATAATTGCATGTATGTATGCTGGTTCATGAGAATGTTTTGGCTTCATGAAATTAAACATATACAAATAATTAATCTGTACCATAAAATTAATAGTACGTGTACACTGTGGTGACCCTACCCACTATTATGGACACGCCCACCACACAATGCATGAGGAAGACTGAACCTTACCTAACTCATTATATATATAACTATGTTTATTGTTCTGTTTCATCCTATACCAGTATGTATGCTGAATCATGCTGACTCATTGCACACACCTTCACTGAGCATGCTCAGACTGAACACATGCATCATTATCACTTCACTCATGATTTAGAGGTTCTTGCTGAAGCTAAAGAATTTGAACTCTTTACTTAGAAGGAATTCTGTTGTGTGATTAGCTAGTTGCACAGCAGTGGTGGCAGCATATCTACCTGATTTCCCTCCCAGCTGCCAGTCACATCACCACACCTGGTGACCAGCGGTGGTTCACAAGACAGAATTGGAAAATCTGTCTACAAGTGGATCTGAGGAGACGAATTCCCTACGCCTACTACAGCTACTACTTACCCCTACTACAGCTACTACTTACCCGCAACCAATTCTACATCCTGTTTCATTTCCTGGAGCAGTTCCTAAAGCAGCTTCTCATCTTATAGCAGCTACATCCCCTCCCATTTCCGGTGGTGGCTACACAATTGACACAACCAGCATCAGTTGAGTTTGTATGTGTTTGTTTGATAGTTTGTGCACACACCACTCACTCGTGTGTAATCATTGGGACAGTCAGTCACTATTGGTAATCACAACCTACATTCGGTCACAATTGGCAGCCATATCCTGTATTCAATCACAATCCAATTAGTAGTTCTCACCTACACTCAATTACAAGCTAATTGGCAATTAACACCTACATCCAATAAAATTCATTTGGTATTTAATTAATCATGGCATATGAGGGAAGGCCACATCTCAGACACACTCGAAACCGTCCATTGAGAATGGTATTTTCTGATAACCCTTCTGCAAATTTCAGTGTGTCACCATCATCCGACAGCAATTCAGAATCATCAACCACACTCACATATAATTCATCATTGTCAAGGCCATCAGACACCACACTCATGGAACTTGAGAATCTTGACCTGCAAAATGACCAAACTTATGAATCACTACAAGAAGTCACACACAAACCCGACGACACAGGTGCCTCATCCAACCAATCAGATATAGCACAACTTGAAAATATTAAAGCAATTACTGAAAAAGCCAAGGCATGTAATGTAGACCCGCAACTACTTTTGTTGGCGGAATTCATGGCCAAATCACACACCCCAACTGTCACTCCCGTAGTCACACCCACAACATATCCACAACCTAGTCATCAAAGATACGACATCATTGCGAAACAGATTGGTATCATGCAAGAAGGGGAAGACATATTTGCAGTACTTAACAGGTTTCAGTACAGCCTGAAGGTGAACAACATCCCACAGAATGAACACTTGAGAGCATTGCCAGCCGTATTGACAAGTCAATTTAAAGAAGCTTACTACAACAATATTGAAGGGTGCCACTCATATACCCAGATGAGGGAAATATTGCTTGCAGTTGGTGGATACACAGTAAATGATTGTCTCAATTCATTCCCATTGAAGTATAGACCAGGAGGCAGCAAATCTGTGACACAATGGTTTAACATGTGGACGTACCAATTCTCAGTCATGTTGAATGGTATGCCATTCTTGGACAATCTCTCTGAAGCAGCCATTGACAATATTGCCAAAATATTTGCAGCAACCAGTGTTGCAGCTGGAATGCCCAACAACATCAGGGACACCGTTTTTAAAACCGTACACCCAACTATCACTACATTCCTGCAAGATTGCACAGCATTGTGTCCAAAGCCAAACACTCAGTCATGGAATCACTCGTATCAACACACTAGGCCACAGCCACCACATCACGGTAACAATTATTATGGCAATCAATCACATCATGGTAACAATTATCATGGCAATTAATCACATCACAGTAACAATTATCATGGCAACCATTCACACCAGGGTAGCAACTATCACAATCAGTCATACAGGGGCAGATACAATTATGATCACAGTCAAGCAAGGCAGGGAACACCTAGCCACACTCAACAGTACAGAGCTCCGTTGCTCAATCAACCAACGCTACAGCCACCCGGAAGGCAGTATCCTGATCTCTCACATGTTACATGTCACAGGTGCAAACAACAAGGCCATTACGCCAACACTTGTCAGAATCCACCTGTACAGCACAATGCAACCAATCAGCCACAGCCACAGCCACAGCAGCCTACTCAAAACATCACAAATGTTCATAGGCAGCAAAGTGCCAATAATGGCAGCCACAGCAGGCCAATACGCATGGTTGACATTGTAGGGGACACACCCACTGTCACGGAATCTGACACACCCACTCTCACAAAAAGTGATCACATTCTCAACAAGTTCAATGAGCCAGAAGCTTTCGTAACACAAGGCATGGTGAACAACATTGTCACTGCTATAATATTAGATTCCGGAGCCAAACGGTCTGTGGTTTCACAAGACTTTATTGCACACGACTCTCACCCAGTTGGCATAGAAACTATTTGTGGAATTTCACAAACACCCAGCATGGTACAAGTTCATGATGTTTCAGTTGCAATGACAGGTCTCAATGGCACTTGCAGAGTGGCCGTAGAAACGTCACTTCCACCAAAGACTGTGTTGCTCGGTACGGACTTGGGCACAGACAAATTGCTTGAGTTGCTTAATGACATCAAAACCAAACCAACCACTGTATTTTCAATTACCCGGTCTATGGCAGCACAGGATGCAGCTGCAGATAGAATTACTCAAGCACTGCACGCTTCGGAAGGTGCTAACCCATTGCCATTAGAGTCACTTCCTGACATACAGGAAGAGGTGGAGCACTCAGTCACACAGAATAAAGTTGTTCACTCAGACACTGATTCGGTTGTAACACATACCACATCACCAGCACAGACCTGTCAACCCTCAATATTTGGTATTGAGGCTCAATATTTTGGCCAGAGTCTCAATATCTCAATACCAGCCTCACTTTTCTCAATATTTTGAAAGATTTATCAATATTTCTCAATACTGATCCATTTAATAGAAAGGGAAAAAATTTCAGTGTTCTAATTAACAAAAGTTGAACACATGGTCATTTGGCTAACCTCATTTTGGCCTGCATTAGTGTCCTCATTTTGACCTAGTGTAGTAGCAGCAGATAGCTCTAGCTGGTATACTGGTAGCTACTGGTACTCAGTTTGGCTTGAAGTGATATGGAGGACTTTTCTGATGAGGAACCTGGCCCTTCAGCTCCAAAGCGTAAAAAGAGTCAACCTAGCTACAGGTCTAAATTCAATTCTGGATGGGTGAAAGACTTTCCTTTCATTGGTCCAGTCAAGGGTGATGTCTATAGGTAAGAGAACTGCTCCTCTGTTTGTTAGACACTCTAACATTTTATATCATCATTCTAGATTCGAGTGTAAAGTTTGCAACAAAAGAATTCGGTGTGATCACATGGGTAAGAGAGAGGTGATTAAGCATACTGAAACCCAAAGCCATAAAGATCTAGCAAAGACATTCCAATTTCAAGCTAGATTGCAGTTTAGTACCCCCAGCCTAAATGAGACCCAGCAAAGATTGAGAGCTGAACTGAAAATGGCAGTCTTGACTGCCAATAACAATATTCCTTTGGCTTTTCACGATAAACTGTCACCCACAATTCGAAGTGTTTTTCCTGATTCAAAAGTAGCTTCCAACTATCATTCAGCCTCAACAAAGGCGATGTGCTTATTGAATTTAGCTGTAGCACCTTTGCTAATAGAAAAACTAGTTGAAAGCATGAGGACTCAGCCATTTTCTTTATCCACTGATGGATCCAACGATAGTGGATTACAGAAAATGAATCCAGCAACAGTTCGGATGTATGATTTACAAAATGATTGCATTTCAGCTCGATTTTTGAATATGTGTGTCACTTCATCTTCTACAGCTGAGTCTATTTATAGTTCACTTAATAGTAAACTCGAGGAATTACTTCAGTGTTCTAGTCCTTGGGATTTATGTTCAGCTGTTGGTGTTGACAATACATCAGTGAACATAGGTGTACGTGATTCAATCAAGACAAGGGTTTTACAACAGAATTCAGCTATATTCTTCAATGGTTGTCCATGCCATATCATACACAATGCTGCTCGAAAAAGTAGTGATGAATTCTGTAGAAGTTGCACTTTTGATGTTGAAGAGCTGTGCATAGATATTTTTTATTGGTTTGATAAATCTACAAAAAGAAAAAAGTCTTCAATCATATTGTACTTTTTGTGATCAAGACTATAGAGCTGTGGTGAAGCATGTTTCCACTCGGTGGCTCAGCTTAGAGCAAGCAGTGGAGAGAATTCTAAAGCAATATGAAAGCTTGAAGTCTTATTTCAGATCAGAGGATGAACCACAGCCTAGATTCAAGCGACTTAGTGACCATTTCAACAATTCCATGACAGAAGTGTATCTGCTTTTTTTCCAGAATGCTCTCTCTTGCTTTACTCAAGCCAATCAATTTTTGCAGAAGGAAGAACCCTTAGTTCATGTCTTACAGCCTCAACTTCTGAGCCTGCTGAAGAAAATTTTTGGGAAATTTATAAAGCCGTCTGTTTTGTCAGTTCATGTTAATTCTGACACTTTGGTAAATGTTAGTTTCAGTGATATGTCAAATCAACTAGCAGATAAAGATCTAGCTATTGGTTTTCTCACGAAACAAACACTAAATCAATTGTATGAGGAGGGAGATATCAGCGAGGTACAGAAAAAGAGTTTTTACAAGGCTGCTCGACATTTTCTGATGTCTGCTGTGGATTATTTAATAAAGTGGTGCCCTTTCAATGAAGAATTAATGACCCATGCTACTTGGCTGGATTTTGAACGGAGACTTGAAAAGAACTTCGACTCAGTTGAATATTTTGTGCACAAATTTCCGAAGATCCTGGGTAATATCAACATTGACAAGTTGAGTGAGGAGTTTATAAACTACCAAATGCTTTGTTCAAACGATATACCTTCTTCAGTAAAATCGAGAGCTAATCTTCAGGACGAAGACCCCCACAGAGTGGACTATCTTTGGGGATATCTTCGAACTCTTCAGGAACCAGGGACGAATCATAAAGCATTTGGTCTATTGTTTCGTGTGGCAGAATTAATAATGACTATACCTCATTCAAATGCTGGTGAGGAAAGGATTTTCTCCCTTATAAATAAGAACAAAACACCCAGTAGAAGTAGTCTTCAACTTGAAGGAACCCTTTCATCATTGATTATTGTTAAAACACATATTTCTAACGCACTTACCTGGCAACCTACAGAAGCTATGTTAGAAAAGGCTAAAGGAGCTACAAGAACTTATAATGAACAACACAAAGACAAGAATTAGACAATCTCAATATTTCATGCATAATCTCAATATTTTTTCCCTTATATCTCAATATTTGTAAATTTTGGGGTTGAGAGGTCTGCCAGCATCACATGTCATTGACACATCATCCTCACAGTTGTATGTTTCATTGCCTAACTTCTCATTTGACGGCATCACACGTGACAAATTTATTCAGTTGCAAAAGGAAGACATTTCATTGAAGCCATTATGGGAACAGGCGTCAAAAGGTGACAAAGCATATTTCATAGCTAACAATATCCTCATGAGTATCACCTCAACTCTCAATCACCACAGTCACGCTCTACTGGTACCTGCACCACTGAGACGTAGTGTACTAATTGCAGCACACGACGGTTTGGGACATGGTGGCATTGGCGCCACCAGAGCACTAATTAACAAACACTTTACGTGGCCCAGCTTGAAGAAAGACATTACTAACTACATTGATGCATGCAACACTTGCAAGCTTAATAACAGAGGTGGAGGCACAAAATTACCATTGTGTGAGCCACAGGTTATTACTGAACGTTTCGAGAAGCTTGCCATTGACGTGGTAGGACCACTGCCCACCACCAAGAGACATTACCGGTACATACTAACATGTATTGATTTGGCAACATCATTCCCTATAGCAATTCCTATGCGCACGTACACGGCTGCAGAAACAGCACAAGCATTGCTATCAATAATTTCTTGTTTCGGATCACCACTTGCAATACTGTCTGATCAGGGTGCAAATTTCCTCTCAACAACACTATCATTGCTATATCAAAAGCTGAATATTGCCAGAATCACCACAAGTCCATACAGGCCACAGTCCAACGGAACTTTAGAACGGTTTCAGGCAACATTAAAGGCTATGTTAAGGAAATCATTGGACAATCAGCAGCAAGACTGGCCCACAGCACTAGATTTGGTGTTATATTTTGCTAGAAACACTCCACATTCTAGAACTGGTCATACACCCTTTGAATTAACATTTGCAAAGCCTACCACTTTTCTTTTGCACACGTTGAAGCAATTATGGACGGGTGACACATGCTCAACAGTCAATGTTCCACAATTCATTGCAGATGTTGACAAACACACAGCTGCACAATCATCAATTGTGAAGGAGGCACTCAAATCAAAACTCAGCAAGCACAGGCTAGCACTTGAATCAAATGCCATTTCTAATTTCAAGAAGGGTGATACTGTGTTAAAGCGAGCACCGGGACTTAATAAATGCCTTGAATCATCTTGGGAAGGTCCATTCACAATTGTAGCTCTGTTACCACCAGTAAATTGTAAAACTATCCCAGCAGGGCAAAGCAAAGCAAAACCAAAAGTGATACGTCTATCCCAATTAAAGAAAGCACCCAATATGGAAATATTCAGAGTTGTCATTGTGGATGAAACAAAAGCAGACATTTGTGAACTAGCAAATAGCAAACCACAACCAATTTCATTGTCACCTCAGCAGCAATTGCAGCTAGATAGCACATTGAGTAAATTTCCATCAGTGTTCACAGACAAACCAGGTATCACGAAAGCAATTACTCATTCAATTAAGTTGTCATGTACCACACCTCTATGGACACCTTCATATACCGTACCACTAGCACACAGGGAGGCTTTCAAACAAGAGATTGACAAGTTACTTGAGCTTGGTATTATTGAAATATCTCATTCTTTGTGGTCAAGTCCACCAATACCCATCAAGAAAAAGGATGGCGGCATACGTATTGTGTGTGATTTCAGGAGGCTTAACACTGTCACTATTCCGGAACCCTTTTTAATGCCGACAATTGAATCTATCATAGCCAAGTTAGGCAGTTCAACAATTTTGTCCAAATTAGACCTACTAAAAGGATTCTATCAGGTTCCGATGGAACAGGAATCGAAGCAATACACTGCATTTTGCTGTGCACACGGGAAGTTTCAGTTTCGAGTTATGCCTTTCGGGTTACGGAACGCACCAGACACGTTTCAATTATTGATGCAGAGAGTGTTGGCCGGATGTGAACAGTATGCATTGCCTTATATAGATGATGTAATCATTTATTCCACATCATTTGAAGATCATCTCATTCATGTTGCAAACACATTGGAAAGACTTGCACATCACAGTCTCACGGTCAAGAAAAGCAAATGTCATTGGGTATACATGTCATTTGAGTTTTTGGGTCACATGGTCGGCAAAGGCGGCATAGCAATTCCACAGGCAAGGATTGAATTCATGTCACAGTATAAAATTCGCAAAACAAAATCACAATTGAAGGCATTTCTCGGTTTAATTAATTTCTATTCCAAATTGATTCCAGCTTTTGCTCATCACACTCATTTTTTGTCACCTCACACCAAAGCATCATATCCCAACATGGTTAATTGGAGCACGGAAATGACTGAATCATTCAATTATATCATCACCACTATTTGTAATCATGCAATGTTGATTGTGCCGTGTTCAAGTGATGCACTGTGTGTCTTTGTGGACGCCTCAACCACCGGAGTGGGAGGAGTCCTGTGTGTGTCGAGGGATGACACATGGATGCCGACAGCATTTTATTCGAGACAGTTGCAATCAAGGGAAAGTAAATATTCAGCTACCGAGTTAGAAGCACTGGCTCTACTCACAACCATCGAACATTTCAGTTATTATTTGAGTGGCAGAGAATTTGTTGCATACACAGACCATATTGCTCTCACCCACATACTGGACAAGACACCGAATTCAAACAAACTGCACAGATGGAAGGAGAGACTGTCTCTATTTGATGTCACAATCATTTATCTCCCTGGAAAGCGGAATCTGCTGGCGGATGCATTATCCAGGCAAGGATGGCCGCAACAGCAGCAGCTACATCAGCAGCAGCCCCAAACTCTACCAAGTGATGGAGAGCCACCTTCACAAAGAGAGGGGAGGTGTGGTGACCCTACCCACTATTATGGACACGCCCACCACACAATGCAAGAGGAAGACTGAACCTTACCTAACTCATTATATATATAAATATGTTTATTGTTCTGTTTCATCCTTTACCAGTATGTATGCTGAATCATGCTGACTCATTGCACACACCTTCGCTGAGCATGCTCAGACTGAGCACATGCATCATATCACTTCACTCATGATTTAGAGGTTCTTGCTGAAGCTAAAGAATTTGAACTCTTTACTTAGAAGGAATTCTGTTGTGTGATTAGCTAGTTGCACAGCAGTGGTGGCAGCATATCTACCTCAATTCCCTCCCAGCTGCCAGTCACATCACCACATACACAATGGCTGAAGTGTAATGTTTATGTCTTCCTAAAGAAGTAGCACTAAATTTAGTATTTATCTAACACAAGCTACTGTATAAAACCACAATGTATCAATGTAAATATAATTATTACATATGGGTCATAGTAAAGCAGAAGCTAACAACACAGTGTATTTCAACTTATTATTATCATGAGTCGAAATGAGTAATACTTAATACAGATATATACTTAAAAAATTCATATGTATTGTTATTAGTGATAAATATAGGTAGCTATGGGCTAGTGAATTATGTAATTTTGTATTAGTGATGTATGTACAATTTCTTGCACCCTTTTGTACAATTTGGCAGTACTTTGTCAAAATAAGTGTGCTATTGAATATTAATAATATTGATAAACCTAAATGCTTAATATTAGCTTCTGGCTTTTTTAAATAAACCATCAATTTACCTCATTTTCTGTAGATATAATTTTAGCAGATAATTAAAGTAACAAATATTTTAACATAAATGTAGATTACACTAAAGCTATACCGAAAGTTTCAACTTGGTGGGAAGGAAGTGACGCAACTATTTCATGCTTATCTTTTACAGCTGCTACATGGTCATATAACAATGAACCATTGTCAAATTCTGTCATTGTGGATGAATCAACTTTATTTATACCTAACATACGAGCTGTTCATTCTGGACAATATCAATGTATTGGTGATGACACAAACTTTGTAACTTTTATAACTGAAGCAATTGTCCGTGTTAAAGGTATATATCAAAGTATTTAGAGGTATGAATACAAATACTGTAATATGTAATGTTCTCACAGAATATGGTGGTAGACATAATGCAATTTACAAATACCAACAATAGTAAATCTAATTTTACGCTCATGACTCTTAATTAGAAAGTAGACTATGTTGTATACAAATAGTTTTTTGGCAAAAACAATTAATATTACATAAGTGTGTTATGTAAATTTAGTGTTTAAGGAACTATTAGTAACACCGAGAAGAATCTACTTTCATGATATGTCAAACATTTCTGTAACATGCAATTCAGCTAATGTTATATGGAAATTCAATGGTGGAGAATTGCCTACCAATGCAAAGACTTTAAATATGATGACTCAAAATCATTTAATCCTTTACAACACAATATCTTATAATACTGGTGTATATGAATGTTTTAAAGCACTTAATGAATTTGTGGAGGTTGTGGGATCTGCACACGTTTCATTTATTGGTAACTTCACGAATTAATTATAATGTTTGCCAACACTTTATCAATAATTAATCTAAAATTCTGCAATTTGAAATTGTTTCTTTTACTTTGTTATCATCAGATAAAAATATGATACAATGATATTAATAATTGTAACAATTACCATGCCACAAAATTGTCTGCCAGCTATGTAAGTTTTATGGTATAACTAATTCCTACGCTACAAAATACAATAATTACATAGATTTTTACAAATTGAAAACTAAAATGGAATGTTAGCAGCTAATGTGAATGTTCTGAAACTGTTCCATTCCTCAGTCAGTCACAGTAGGTTAAGTATTTAATATCTCTAATTATTATTTAAATATGGTTTAATAACCGACTTTGGTATACTTACAATATTGTAATCAGATAATTGGAGGGTTATCTAAAAGTGTAAATGTTAAAGTACACTTACTCAATTACTACATAAAATTGTTTATAACTAGATGCTAATTTATATGGAACAATTTCTCCCTCCCATCAAGTTGTGTATGAAGGAAGTACAGTATTTATGTATTGCACGAGTAAAGCTACTCCATACTGGACAAATGATAAAATTGAACAAAATATAGAAACAACCAGTAATCTGATTTTAGAAGATGTATCTTTAGAAGATTCTGACAATTACTACTGCCATGGAACATACTACAATAATGATACTTTCAGTGTTGCTTCTACATTATTGGTTGCAAGTTAGTATATAACAATAGAAAATGGAATTTATTTACCAGATATTTATACAAATATTGTGTATAGAACGAAGTTCAAATCGTATTCAACCTGCACTAGATAAAGCTAGCATTGGAGAAAGTGTATCATTTACTTGCAGTAGTGACAGTGTACCCAGATGGTATTTTGAACAAATCCATTCAAATCCTATGTCATTGCCAATTAATGTTAACAAAGTGCATCATATTGCTGAGGTCGCTGAACACCATAATGGGTATTACTATTGCTATGGGACTCAGAATGAGGAATACTTTGTGACCAAGGCAACATTAATTGTATATGGTATGTCTTTATTACTTTTAATACCTTTTATCATTAACGAATTTTCTTCATGTGCTTAAATTGAAAGTTTGCTATCGCCTCATAAATAATGATGCAGTAAACATTGTGCTTGAAATACACTAATTAGAGTTGCAATACCAATGCTGTACAAGCATAAACACTTTATAATTATTTAATTTAAACTTTGCTCAAGAATAAAACTATATTATCCAAGTGATGAAGCAAGAGTGTGTAAGCCCAGATTTTTTTCAATTAGATGATTGTGCCCCCTAGTTGATACTGCATATGGGACGGAATGTAGTATTTTCTAAATACAACTGTATTGTAATCTGTTATTGTAGAAATACTTCTCCACTTGCAAATGATTGATGGTTTGTAAAGTAGCATAAATCTGGGAGGAAGTTTACCTTTTATGTTGTCCCAACCCACATCTTTTTACTTTATTGGGATACTTTAAGTATCACCAGTCAAAATGAATGCACATTCAATTCCTATAGAATAGGCATAGACTTGCAATATGAAAAACATTGTGTAGAAGTGATTTCAGTCCCGATACGAGAACAGATGATCCCTGCTTAGACAAGTAGTTTTGATGATGTAGTGCTTCTATTTATGTTTAAGACACAAATAGTTCAAGAAAAGAATAGGCAGCAAAAGGGTTCTGATGCAGGGTTAAATATCTGAACAGAGATAATGATGTCAGCCAAGTAAAGAAGTATTAGCATATACCAGCAGAACTATTGATTAATCCTTTTGAAGGAACAATACCGGTAACATTTAGTTTGATACTGAAATAAATGAAATTTGCTATTTCTGCTTGCTTAGAAGAAGAAAATACATGTGACATTGCCATCATACGCACTATGCCAATGACTTTGGTATTTCTCGAGTGTCCTTTAGTTAAAGCAAAGAACAATAAATTCTAAATGGGGCAGGGTAATAATCATGCTTTTAAACTTGAACTTGAATCTAGTACTGCTTGACAATCAAACAAAATATAATGTGTGTGGATGTTTACTTTAGTGCAATCCTCATAGGTCCCCACTATTGAGAACAATCTATAGGGATAATTGAGATGGAAGAGGAAGGTCAGAGAGAGGTACATCTGCTATTTTTTATTAACTAGAAAATACCCCATCACACAGTGGCGCTTGGCATACTGCAAGAATGCAGTAAAACAAAGTTATTTCTATTCATTGTTACGATTCTCTACCATTGCAGTTGGTTAAGGTCACATCGGTTTCCCTCTCCTGCTCTCTTTTTTTTTCATGACAATCTCAGCTTTTCTTATCCCCCACCTTTCCTTTTATTTAGCTCTTTTCTTCTTGAGTCATGGAGTTCCTTATCTTCCCTCTTCTAAATCACGCTGTCGTCCAATGTTTACTTACAATTATTTGTTACCTTTTTGCCTTCTATTTTGTACATTCACCTTCGATTTACTACACCGTCTTACCTAGCCGATTCCGCCCGCTGTTCAGTTGCAATTAATCTCTTTTTTGCCTTTTGAACTTACACCTTTTTTTAATACCCACGCTTTCTGATCTTTTTCACCGCTTCAGTTATAATTTATCACTTTATATTGAATTTAATGTTACTTTACAACCATACAATGTAATGTAAAAACGATGCTTTACCAAACTGCTTAAGCTCATGAATTATTAAAAAACTGCAATAGTAATTACTAGCTTTGCAATAATATATCTGCTTAGGACAAATACTATACTACTACTAACAATGATAACCAGCTAACCTTTACAGCTAGAGTCAATACCCGGTATTTATTAATTTAATTTTTGTTGGTAATTCAGCAAAATGGCAACAAAACTCACAACAATAGCACTTGCGCCTTTCTACCAGAAACAAGGCCACAATTTAGCTGTTCATGTGCATTGTTAGTTTAGCAACAATGTCACTTAACAACTTTCGGATTTGATGAGTAATTATCAAAAGTTGAAAGAGCCTGTTGAGATATTGGCTGGTGTACAGCGGGTCTTTAGACAAAACATAAGGTATAGGGAATTTCCTGCTGAAATTGTGACAGGTAGGACCTACTGGTTTTCTTCAAGTATATAAAAATTCTTGAAACAGCTGCTTCTCAGACTAGGCAGCTATCACAGACTTGCAGTGGTATCCACTGAGCACATAATCACGAAATGAAGCACATAATCATGAAATAAGTGCATTATGTGATGAGTTGCAGAAGACACACCCATAGTCACTTAATTGGTTGTCTTAACACACTGGAACAATTTCAAGAAAACCTGGAAAGTTACCAGAAGTTCTTATTTCCTGTGTCTCATCCTTTTACGCATGTATAACGGCTGGTTCACGAGACTAGCAAGTATAGGAGGGTGTTAATGACAATCACTTGCGAGCGAATAATGAATGACTAGCTTTATTCGTAAAAATAAATCGAAACAAAAATTTCTGGCACATTAAAGAGACTTAAAATTTCCAGTGCTACAGTTGGATGATTCAGTAGGAAACTGCCATCTTCAAGATCCACTTTTATTGTGTGACAAAATGACTGACTGACGTACAAACTGAGTACCATAACCCTCTCGTGCATGCGCTCTTAGGGTTACTGATAAAAGGATATACACTTTAGTTTTATGAGTTGCTATAGTCTGTTTGATTGTGAATCAGCATTTATCAACATTTATTTAAATAATAGATCCTGAGAGTATAATTCCGAACTCTGTACAAGCAATTGAGGGTAGTTCACATGTTATTAAATGCCACTCAATAGGATATACAAACTGGTATTTTAATGAAAAACTTTTACCTGAAATTACTGGCCAATTGCTACATTTAAAAAGAGTAACGAAATATTTTGGAGGTACATACGAATGCCACGGAAAGAAGGCATCTGGAAAACAGTTCAGAGCCAAATGCATATTTCAAGTAATAGGTTAGCTTATATGTACTTTTTTATACAACAGGCCACCATAAATCTCAACCACCAGATATTTAAAGGCCACAACATTTAGATTTCAACCACAAATGTTATAATTACAAAAAATAAAAATAGCGATTAAATTTGCAATTTTATGGTTAATTTTATTGTTAGGTAGAATAAAAATGTGGACCAACCTGCAGTTATTTTTTATGGGTATGATAAACCAACAAAAACATTTCCCAAATATGACAATCATTTTGACTTTTTTTTCTGTGAATATATCTTTCTTTGGTTAAGACAATACATAAACGCATTGAACTCGATACTAGTAAAATTTATTAAATGAGCAGCCAAAATATAGTTACCAAGTATGAACCACAAATTATTATACTGAGAGGATGTTAATGGGGCAATATGACTAGCGGCTCTCCTACCCACCAAGTTTAACATAGCTACATTATCTACAGGTATTTATTTTTTATCTTGAATATCTTTCAGCTGGAACCCTTTACTGGAGAGCAAATAGATGCTGATGCAGTGATAGATTTTTAAACCTGTACTTGTAAATACAATAAGAACTATAACAGTAATGAGTCTCTGGATTGAGCCGTTTACATATTTATTTCTAGGTAGCCGTATTAATTGCTGGACCTAGGAAAGCCACCTTTAGTCACACATTATTGATCTCTTTACTGAAGCCAGCCCGCTTAATGTTTATTTATCCAATAGCCACGCCTAAAAATGGGCCTACGCCAGACAATGTAAACCTGTTTGCACTTTAAAATTTATCATCTCTATTCCGCAGGAAATATAATAAATGTTGAAAAAGTGAAGTAGTAAACTTGTAATGAATATAAATGAATTATGTCGATTCAGTTAGCTATATTCATTTTGCAATCACCATTTCTTTTAAATGCACCAAAGTTAAAGTTTGTTTACTTTATGCTATGGAAATTATAATAACTTATATGCAAAATAAAGAATTCGATTTCCAATTAATCTAACAATAACTATTTTCTTCAACTACATATCTGAAGTTTGTCTACTTTTTACACTAAAATCAGATTTTCAATTATAGAGTAACAGAGGGGCATAAAAAAGATTAACAAACATTACTGTTGATACACTTTGATCATCCTACTATTGAGCATATTATATATGAGATTGAAACCTGATTACAAAACACCACAATGTAAAGTGGATATTACTGTGCTTTATCATAATTATAATGAAATATTATCGTTATTATTTAGAGCGGATTTCAGGATTTGTAACTCCACCTTATTGGTTGATTTATGAAAGAAACACTGTTGAATTTACATGTACCTCCAATGGTTATGTTTCATGGATCCTGAATGATCCAATGGCTCATAATATTAAAATATATAGAAAAAACAAAAATCACAGCATTTTATCTATATCTAATGTAAGATTATACAACGCTGGTGTCTATGAATGCAGAGGGCAGGACAATTCAACATTATTTGAGGATTATGGTACACTAGCTGTTAATGGTAGGAGAATAAGTATAGCAATATTGTTTAGTTTTGGTTCAAAAGGAAGTTACAATACATTAAAGAGTGGTAATTATTATTAAATTTTTCTTGCTACATCCAAGTGGCCCCAGTTTTTATTTCAACCTGCAGTAGTCTTTTGGCTTTACTACTTGTCTAGTTATTAAGGCCCACTCACGTACACACGCCCCGCCCCATGTTTGCATACAAGTGTCAGCTGTTATCACACTTCCCTTACAAGATATGCAACACATTAGCTACTAGTATCCTTCATACATTTCACAAAATGTGCTCTCCCTTATATTTTATTTTTTGGTACACTCAATACATTTCATGGAGGCAATATAAATGTAATGTGTGGTATTGGTCTCAGTAAAATGTGGGGGTAATCTTGTGGACAGGTTTCATAAGTTGAGTATGAGACAATGATTAGTTAAGTGGATGGACTTATTGCATGAATGCAACAACAAGCCTTGATGGCCTCAGGGAAGAAGCTGATGACGCATCATGCTTTTCAATTGTGATCTGACCCAAGCTGCCTATATTGTCCTAGGGCAATTAATTTGATAATTATACTAGTGGTGCACTCGAATAGCGCAAATGCATGGCGAGCGAGCAGACTCTTTTTACAGAAAAATAGGACAGAAATTACATCTAACTGTAGTGCACAGTATAACCCTTTCCATTCTCAGTTAGCATCAGAGAATCTAAAGTCTCTGATCCCAGACTAAGGAAGTGGAACCCATGTGTAGTAACAATAACAGAATTACCTGAATAAACATCGAAAGCAGTGGCAAAGAAGCGCAGCTTGACAAAGACTTCACTATTGTTTCAAGAAGAGAGTAGCTATAAACATTTTGGTTGAAACATTGCGTAAGGCAGTGCAGCAGGCTCCTCCGCGCTAGTTAATTGAAAAATACTGGAACTGTGAACGCTTTACCTAACTTACGTAATTAGAAGCGCGGGCGAAATATTTTGACGTATGTATACATACTTATTGGCGAGCGAGCGTTGCGAGCGAGACACTTACAGGGGTAAAAATGAAAAAATCGGGGATGTTTGTTTGTTGGCGAGCGTAGCGAGCGAGACACTTACAGGGGTAACACAATCGAAAATCGGGGATGTTTGTTTATTGGCGAGCGAGCGTAGCGAGCGAGACAGTATTAGGGGTGGATAATGCAAAATCGGGTATATGTTATATGTATATATGTATGTGGGATGGTACGTATGCCCTTTAAACGCGCTCGCGCGGAACTTTTTTCTCCAAAAAACACGGCTTTTTAGGCTTGACCCCAGTTTATTCTGAAACTACAGGATTAAGCAAGCCTTACTTTATACTTAAGCTCCAAAGTGTGAGAAAATTCCTTCAAAAATGCTTGCTTTTCAAGAAACAAAAAGTTGATTCGACCGGTTACTATGGCATTGAAGACCCTTTTCCAGACTTAATTTCAAAACTTCGCCGTTTTATGGGGGGGATACGGAGTGCCGGTTGTTGGTTGTCAAGAGCTGTTGGTAGTCAGAATGCCGTAGTATTAATGCTAAGGAAGCTACTACTTCTCGAGGGAAGCTGAGGTTAGTACGTAATTCCATATTTGTTAGCTAAATATGCAAAATTAACTCTGGCCTTTCTTTTTTGTAGCTAAGAGCTTGTCAACAGTGACTGGTAAATTCAAATAGTCAGATTGGCTCAAATTTGGTACTACAAAAGTTACCACTGCTCAAGAAAATGAGGTAAGAAAATAATTTTGTATTTGTGTGCTAAAATTGATTGTTTTTGTTTTTGTAGGTGAGAGCTTGTTGTCAAGAATTCAAGGTAATTCAGATGGTCAAAGTAACTTCAATCAGAAGTTATCAATACTCAAGAATGATGTAAGTAGTAATTCCATATTTGTTGGCTAAAATTACAAATAATAACACCGGTTTATTTTTTCATCGTAGCTGAGAGCTTGTTCAAGAGTTACTGGTGATTGAGATTATCAGAATGGTTGATGTTTGATACTACAAAAGTTACCATTAATCAGGTAAGAGAGTGATTTTGTATTTGTTTGCTGAAATAAAAGGTCATAACTGCTATTATAGTGTTTGCATGAACTAAGCTAAAACATAGTAACAATACTTAGTTTTATGTTACCTAACATCAGGCTCGCTCGCCATTTGTGCTCAAGCACACCACTAGTTTATTTATTTATATATGGACGTACGTATGTCATTTTGTACTTTGACCCTCGCGTTTTTGTGTTAGTTATGTGGTCGACCCCCTCCCAAATTGCACTAAACAGAATCCTCTGGTTTATCGATCAGTACCCTTATCACCCTAGAAATTGAATTGTTTACCGTTTTGAATTCTTTTGGGGTGCAGTTAAAACTTGAAAACTTAAGGGACTTCCATTTCTGTTATAGATGAACTATGCCAGAAAAACCAAGCCTAAGTCACAAGTGTGTTTAAAATGTTAGATTCTGAGGACAGCAGTGAAGATATGGACTATAGTAGTAAAGGAAGTGGATTGAAAGTGGAAGTGAAAGTCATTCTGGAAGCTCATCTGAGAACAGAGATCAGTTGTATGGGGGGACATATTGTTTTCAACCCAGTGATTCTGGGTCTGAGAATTCAGAGGGTAGTAATACCTGGAATACAATTCAATGATCCTAAATTGAATTTTGAGAGTGCCACGGATATACTACTGCTGCTGTTGGGTGTGTCTTGGAAAGGATTAGTGAGTTCTGCTACTGGCCTACACTGTCAAAATCAGAGAGACATTTCTATATGGAACTTATACTGGTTTCAACAATCCTACTTTACATGATGTATTGAATATTTTTATGAATGATGAGTGATAAATATTGAAAAGTCAATATCTGCTTATGACTCTGCTTTGATGCTTAGCTATTGCATCCTAATTGGTGGAGTTTTTACAACTGCTGCATAGTGGAGGTGGAGATGTGGCTAGAGAGGTATGACCACTTCCTGGGTTCACATCCTGGGCTACATTTAAGGGAGTGTGAAGTGGATATTCGTCCCCTCTAGAAATCCTTCTGCCCCCAAGACATCCTAAAGTATTATTTCATAAAATGTAGCAAATCTTTGTTGAGATTATTACAATACATGCATACAATCTTTGTTACATATACATATAGCTAATTATAAGAAATAGTCGATAAAATATCAGAATGTCATTTAGCTATTCTTCTTGGTTGTTGATTGTTGACCCCATACATTCACTATTTCAACCAAATGCTCATCCGTAATTTTTTCGGGTGATTCAATAGTATTCTTCATCAGGTTTGAGAGTCTTTCTTCAGGTTCCATGGACAAATGTTGATTAACTTCATATTTGAAAAACATTCTTTCGACAGAAACAGTAGAGACAGGCAGGGTTTCACTTGTAAGTTCTCTGAGTTGCAAGCTGATCCTTTGTTCAGTTTTTTTTTTTACAATCAAAGAATTATAAGTTGAAGTGAACTTCAACATTTATTATGAGACTTCTTCCCCTTGAAGCCTTCTATATGTGGAGATTATTTAGCAAGCCAGTAGTCACAAAAATTGTCATACACAACACCTTTTCTTGTGCAAGTTAGATTCCATCAAGTGCATGCAATCTAAAGTTCCTGAGTGCACAATGATTGAATGCAACCCTAATATTGAGCATGCCCAAAAGTACAAGTATTTTTTCAGGTCATTTTGGTAGTGAAAAGTATAAGCTAGCCTATTTACTGCGGGTTTAGTCCCAATGAAGGGTCCCCATTCCATAATATATTTGGACTACTACTTTTGCAAATTATGGTTTTATTTACTTTAAAAACCTACAATAATTTAAAGTTGTTAAAAGAACCTTTAATCTGTGCAGATATTATAATTATTGCAAGAGATTCAACAATATAGAATGATTATCTATTGTGATGTTCTCACACTGCCTGTAAAGTGTCCTTTGACAACCTAAACAAAATTGTAAATAAGTGTATAATGTGTTGATAACTAGTTTGTTAACCTTTACAGTTCATGTACTTTGTTATGTTTGTAAATGGATTCTTCACCCAGGGATCAATGTACGCAAACGATTTAATAATATCATTATTATTCTATAGATATATTTTCCTTTGTGCCATGAAATTGTACTTTACTGCTGACCATATAATATAGCAATGACACAAAATAATTTAACACTATTAATATGTATTAAGATATCTTACTGTAATGTTATTAACTCCCATAATATATGGAATATATTTTGCATTTTTTAGTGCAGTACAGGAACAAAGTCAGACCTAAACATATGAATGCTAAATTAGGTGAAAGTATAACATTTAGGTGTGAGAGTGATGATAACATAACTTGGTACTATGATGGACAGCACAGTCTACCTTTAAATGCTGAAATAAGACATGGAGGTACTGCAATATACTTGAAAAAAATTACAAAATTGAACACAGGATGCTATGGATGCTATGGCACAGGAGAATCACCCTTACCATACTATCGTGGTACTACTACCACAGATGATGAAACATGGCCACTAGAATTAATTGATGACCCTTTTTGTCATTCGAATGAAGCGTATCTTAAGATAAAATTGCCAAAGAAACTTAAACAACGTAAAATTGAAGACAATTATTTTGATAGAGAAAGTGATGTTGCAATTGATGGTAATCTTGAAAAAAAATACAATGACAATGAGATTCGTAGGAATAGCAATGAAGCAAAAGCTCACCTTATTAAGAATCTCGAAGCACTTAGAGGTATAGCATTATATGACATTATTAAGCAATTATATAAGGAAATAATGTACACTAATATCAAGGAAATGCAAGTCATAGCCAAGAATAAGCAGTCTTTTATTTTAGTATAAATACTTAGCTGATATTGAGATGTGTATTAATCCTAACATTGTTCAAATATTGTAATTTCTGGTTTAGCGCAGAGCCTTGAAGGGTGATTCAAAATTTAGCTTGAAAGTTAACCAAAAAATATAGCCAGTGAGATTGTATAACTAATGTAAACTAGCTTAAAGAATGTACAACTTCAAGTTATTGGTATGTTTATCCTATCTGCAATTTTAGACATACAAATTATCTTTTGTTCACATTGTCAGATCTCATGCAAAAAGATATTCTAATCTTTCTTTCTTGGATCTTACAGCACAAATGTCCAAAGATAATTTATCTTTTTCTAGTAGTTTTATTTTAATCATTATGTTTTTATTGACTGCAAATATGAAAATAGTATTTTAACTTTATCATAATTAATTTTCATATGGCAACAAATTATCATTGTTATTTTTAAGCATGTAATAAACATATATATCACTTAGTGAGATTAAATTTATGTCTGTCATAGATCATACAACAGATTTTCCTAGATTAAGTCAAACTTTGGGATACATAGTTTATTTAATATGTAAAACTTTCAATTATGTTCCTTTATCATGACTTTTTGCAAAATACATGTATGTACACGTTATAACAAACAATTGTATTGATACAATACATATTATAGTTATTTATAAGTTATTATAGTTAAGATGATTATACTATTATGTATTTAAGAAATTTTGAAATGATTATACTATTATTATTGGCCTGAATTTATGTAATTTACAATAAGCAACTAATAAATTATTATTGTTGTTCATTACCGCTAAAGTATGATTTTCTGAATTTCACTGTTGAATTTCACTGTTGAAACTTCGGGCTGAAATTAGAATTCTTGAATACAATCTGTTGTAGAAGCCATAACCTAGCCTCTGCAAGTTAATAAGAGTTGAGATCACCTATGAAATGAGGGGTACAAGGTCAGATAAATTAATGGACTGATTATTGATGACTTACCGTACTAAATCCTATTGAATTTGACACCCACAGTATATGTATTAATATTATCTAGTATGGCCACCAATATCTTTAATCAAATATAAATAAACAAATTTTATGTAATGAAATGTGGACTCAATTTCAAGTCACTGTAATGTTTTAAATTAACTTAAAAATCGTCATTACACACCTCCCATACCTTATCCTTTGATTGTCAGAATATCCAGTGGAGTTTCTGAATCTGATAATTTAATCACATTTCCTCTCTGTCAGTCCCACTGCAAATACTATTAAATTAGGTGTGCCACGTGTACATGTATTAATAATTGCTGTAATTTCCTTAATGTATTACTACCTCAAAGATTTGGATGTGCATTCTATAGAGCATCATCAATATTATATTCACTGATGCTATGGTCCTCTCAATACATCAACAATCATACTAGATATTGTATAAAAAGTCTACTATGCCAACCATGATGTAAAAGCAAGTCATTGAGAGTCATCACTGCTGGTATCTGAAGCATCATCATTCCTATTCTTCACATCGTTTAATGTCCTTCCAGAGCAGTAACTATATTCTAAATTAGTTGTCTGGTGTCTGCTTCCCAACTGATTCTATTGCATGCCATTCTTTTCAAGAGGTTTCACCAAAATCAGTTTTATACACCTGCGAGTATACCCGAACTCAACTGAAGTGCATTAATACAAGCAATGATAGTTCAATTTTGTAGTGGATTTAAAATGTTTGCCTAGGTTTGGTAACATACCTAAATGGTAAGATTAAATTTCTTATGAACTAGTGCTATTAACTTTGAAGCTTCTGGAACAACTAGTTGTATCATGGTTAACCTTGTTGACTTCTTCATGCACCTGCTATCACTGTTTACTGTAATTCAATTCTGTTCTTTAGTTTATTTTGCTTTGCAGTTTATTTTGACTTCACTTTTTTCAATTTTAGTTTTGTTGTTGCAGCTTAGTTGTATGAATAAAATTATATAGTAGCTTTTGCTGCTGCTGTTTTGGTCATACTGACCATTTCATAAATATTGTGAGGTTTGAACTTAGATTTAGATATAGCTTTAGTTACAATTAACATTATTAGGACTGACAATTTCATTTTTTTCTTGATAATTGGATGCAAGCTGGTCAGTCAGAAGATATCTGTCTTAAATTAGCAACTAACGGTGTGGCTAATCACAGACTGTACACCTTTACTTTGTAACGTCAGCAAAAACATCCACAGATTATTACAAATGGTTTGTACATATTTCAGAATTGTAATGCCAACAATTATGTTGAGCTACCCAGCTACTTTCTTGATCTGGGACAGAAAATCCGTACAAGTCAAAGGTTTTTAAGGTTAGGTTCACTGTTCCTGCCTGGCAGCTTAGGTAGCTTTGATTCCTGCCATTGGTCAACCTCCCACTACAACGTTGCTTATATCATTGAATTTGTCACTCATTAATCGGCTGCCACACCTTAGTTGCTATAGTATTATCATTCCTACCAGGTCACTATTACTTCTATAGGGCACTTTCCTGGCAAGAATTTATAGTGTGGGCTAGGTCTTCACACAAAATTAATAAAAAATGTTTTTTAAATACTGATTTTAAGTACAATATAGTACCCAAATAAAAATTAAATAATTTTGTATACTTAAATGAGATATGTAGTTTCCTTGGGAGCGTTTTACATACAGCTCAGCAGGTGATACTTTATAGCCTAAAAATAAGGAATAATAACGATTAATTGCTACTACAAGTTTCAAGTGTGTATTGATAGACAACTGTGTTAATGTAAAAATGTAATAATTGTTTATCCTTTCTACATAATCTTGACAGAAATTGGTCTCTAAGTGTTACATAATAAAAAAAATGGTTCAATGAAGTTAAGGCTTTAGAACAGTTTGGTACAGATATACTCTAGAATAAATATTATATTTAAGAGCTACAACATCACACATCCAATGGTTGAAGAACATAGATGACATGCTGACTACATATTTAGTGTGTCCAAAACATCAAACAACATGACTTCCTACTTAATCAAATGCAGTGTTCCTTAATTTGCTATCAATCTAAAATCTTGATATTTTGGTATCCATTGGTGAGGTACTGCTGCTTGAGTTTGCTGTTTAGCTTTTTTTAGTGACTTTAATTAGCCTTATCATTGCATGGTTAAACTTGCTTTTGCTATTTGTTGCATAAGAGTTGTTCCCTGCTTTTTGTTTAACTTGAAAGGCAGTGAACTAATATTATCCAATAATATTCAATTTTCAACTGAGATGTATTCTTTCTTTTTCAATTTTTTTAATCTATACGATTACAAAAAGACCCAGCTGACATCTGCTGTTTGGTAAGCACTATAAGCTAGTGCACTTAGGTTCAACTCCTGGTGAAAGCTAAGCATTTTAAATTGGTATTGTTTAAAGTAGCCTGTGAAAGAGAGAGAGGATACATTTATTAATGAATAAAGTAAGGGTGGAAAAGAATTTATGAAATTCAATAGAATTTTGTCTTATTTGTATTTTTGAGGGATCTGTCAACGGGTTAATCTACTGTTTGCCGACATTGATCACTTTAATTTTGATATCAGCTTGGTTTTAAAAAAAACACCTAAACATAACTTTTCATGTTTTCTGATGGAAATGAACATCTTACCGGGCACAACGCGGCGTGCGTAATATCGAGAAAAGATCGATCGATTTCTTAAAAATGTATTGTTTTAAGCCGACGGAAGGGAACGGTTAGGTCTATTATCGACTTAAGCTACGACGATAAAACTTGGAGAGCTCAATATCTGGACGCCGACAACTCCGTAAGTGCAAAAAAAAATTTTCGAATGGTGCCGGGTTGTGCCTGGTTTTCCTATAGACGGTCACATGTGCCTGGTTTTCCTATAGACGGTCACATTATATATATTTATTAGGTACTGAACAGAGCCTGATAACTGTTGCCACATAGAAAATGCATAAAGTAAACAGGATGTGGCTTAGGGCAATATTTTTCCATATCACCTGTGTTCATAGTTATTACGTTGGGTTATTACGTCCCCCTAGGTAAATTTCTTGTTACCAAGGTATTCGCCCATGAGCAGTACCTAATAAATTTATTATCCATTGGATACCTGAGAATATCACTCGTCTGATTGGCGGTATTTACGCTCGTGCCTGCGGCACTCGCGTAAATACTAAGCCTACAGACTCGTGATATTCTCCTGTATCAAATGAATAATATATATATATTATATATAATATACATATCTGCTGGAGTAAGATATTTTTAAGAGTTAAATGCACAACTATTTATATGTGACATGCTTTTGCTTTTAAAATTCACATGCTAATTATTATGTTCTATGTTTAAATGTATTATTGTATATTCACTGAAACTTTTAACTTACCACCTTTATGAAGATAAAAGTATGCATCAAAAAAGTTACGATCTTCATCCTGACCATGGCACAAGTACATACCAATTTGATCTGGATTCATGTGACGTATTACCATATCATATAAATTGGACGGGTTAGGAACATATGGGTATTCAACTTTTTTAGGAAACGAAGTATATATATCTTCAGTGATATTATGAAAACTCCATGATGGCTTTGCAGTAGAATTACATGTAACCTTTACTGTTTTTCCCTTTTTATATTTATAAAGTTGAGGAGAGATTCTTTCATTTTTTATTCCTGTTATATTATTTACAATATATTTACTCATTTCATTGTATTTATAGGAATTGATATACATGGAAGAAGTTATAGTAGTGTGATATTAACCATTATTCCAGAAATCATTTTATATGGGGTTATCAGGGCTGTACATACAAGTGGAGCAGGGAGGACAACCCTCCCATGTGCCTTTCTATATTCTTACTTTACTAACATAGCAATTTGCACAGTTGTGATTATTCAGAGTAGTAGCTATGATAAAAGTAATGCATATAGTAATAACAAACATTATATTATTCTATTTTTTATTCTTAAATAATTGATACACAGTGATAAAAAGCTGGGTTAAAAATATAGTAAATCAAAAAATTATTCTTTTCTTTTAGGATTTAATAAAACCCAGCACCTATTCAGTATTGAAGTAAAAAAAAAATCATTATTATTTAAATAGAGTACATTTGATTTATTCTGTTATGTGCCCAAAGAAAAAAGCTTTCATTTAAATTAGTATTATTACAATTTAGGGTGAGAGTGACTTATCAATACCCTCTTCTATCAGTTCTGGTGTTAGTCCTCTCCTCTATTGAAAATGATGTGGAAAATAGATTCCTGGGATATATGATGACAGGAAATTTGACTTTTTATGCCTGGAGTAAAACTTACTGACTATTACATAGCTTATCAGTTTGACTTACTAATTACAACAAGTTCAGACTTAGCATAATATACTCCTTGATCCGTTGAACCTTGACATTGATATACTCCCTGATTTTCTGGTTTTACATTAACTATCTCAAGAACATTATTAGTGCGTGGCACAGCATTTTGAGGAATGGTTCCACCTTCAAAAGACCAATTTATAGGACCGTACATGCTGCATACAATACTCGTAGCATCCCCAGTTCTAGCAAAACGTGCTTTAGGATATATTTTTGTTGTATCTATCATTGTAATAACACAATAGTTAATTTTGGACGATATGATGTCCAAATTACCATGAACTTTTAGTAGAGCTTTAGACACGAAGTGCCTCTCTTTAGTTTCATCATAACCATAACAAAAATAATAGCCTCCAATGTCAATAGTCACCTTATCAATGAGGAGCACTTCAGTTGTACCAACTACCCTGCCATCTTTGGGAGATTCAGTGTTGCTAAACACCCATTCAGTGTCTTTACTTGACAAGCAAGTAAAATTAGTGTCCTGTTCGAATTCACCAATTTGTATCCGTGGAAAAATGCGAGTATCATCTATGACTATTTAAAGTACAGTAGGAACTCATTTTGTTGTATCTAGACTTAATTTGTTTTAAAAGATTACTAGCTTTATTGTACTTAGAGTAACATTATTTAGTATTTCAAGTATTGGTATTAAACACAATATTTTGGACGAGTTGGGGTGGTTTGTGGAACCTTTCCCCTGCCCACTTATTTATATGAAACCAAGACTTCACTACATTTATTAAAATTCGATTAAGACTATAGCCTGTCTAAAAGTTGCAGTATTTTATTCAGATGGTTTGTTGGGGGTGGGAAACATAACATTTTGCTAGCCATACACATTCTTGAAAACCCATACCGCTTTGATTCACATACCTACATGAGTGTGTGTAGATCAAACATATCAGTGTTTGGTCACATTCATGAGTTTATAATGTCACAACTCATACAATTCAATTTGATCTAATGTACTTTATTAACTTCCACTGGATGAAACTTTTGTAGTTGTGTATATAGTCTCTAAATTAAAGTAATGAAATAAGCCAATTTGCAATACAATTAAAGATTCAGACAAATATTATCAGATAATACAAGCTATCATTTCAATCCGTAATTATCATTAACACATGGCACTATTCCCACACCCTTTTGTTCATTCCCTGTATGATCGCAATTGCTCATAAAATTCTCAATATTATGACAGTCTAATTGTATGCTACCAAATTTGAATGTAATCTTATTTATAAAACTTGTTTGTGTTGTTAAATTTGGACTCTGTAATTAATTCAACCACACTCTAATCAAATATGCATAGGTCTGTAGTCCCTCCCCTATCTCCCTCTAACCCCACAACCAGATAATGTTCCTTCACTTGTGTATTGAAATCAATGTATAGTCTAAGTACAAATATAACATTAGTAAGCCAGCTTCATCCTATGGTTTGAATCTAATCTAATACTTAACAGTAGCCGTCAAAGTTTAACAATATGGTAAATTTTGAAATCGAAACACATTATTTAGTTAAACCTTCCTTTTAATGATGTTATTTGGTAGTACTTAAAGTAAACTCCATATTCCAACTCCTAATACCAAGTTGACATCGTTAAATAATTATTTAAATTTTATACTTAGTAATTGAATAAAAGAAAATAAACACTTTTTATGGCTATAATCACCTGTAATAGCTAGAAGTCCTTGTGTCAACAATATTTCTCCTCTTTCATCAAATCCGGTGCATTCATAATATCCTTTGTTATCTGAATTAACATCACTGATAACTATGGTTTTTGCAACTGCAAATACCATATAATCCGAGTTAAAATGCCAAAATGCACTTCTTGTTGTGTGACATGTAAATTCGGCAGTTTCTCCTGATGATACTCTGTTCACTTTGGGAGAAATTTTGTCTTCATCTGTGACAACATAACAATGCACAACAGTTGTTAAGGTTACATACAGTACAAGTATACTTTTGGACCACTGAGAATGTCCAGTCATTGTAACCCACATTAGCCATAGAAAAGGACTGTCTTACAAATTTAGGGACTACCACCCAGATTGGTTTTAATTTTTATATCAGTAGCATACCCAGAAGTTAATGCTATCGATAGAGCTTTTATAAATTTAAACATGTGATCAGTCTAGGATTGTAAACAGTTTGAAGCACATAGCCTGAAACATCAAATACACTAGAAGTTCTTAGGAGCACGTATATATAATATATATAAATATATATATATATTTATATTAAAATAATTAAAATGATCAATTTAGTGAAAATTAATGCATATATTGTAGCCATCAATCTTGCCTAATTAAAATCTGTGTGACTTCAAGGGAGCTGATGATTATAAGCTCATGGCAAATATGACAAAAAATGTACATATTAATCATAAATCCAAAAATTGTGCATGTAATATTAAATTCAGATTTTTAAGGACCAATAAAATATAATTTCTGCAATTTGAAATAATAAAGGCAAAATCTAAAAAGTAAAATTTTGTATCATGTAATATTATTTATAAATATTATTGTAATTTATACATACTTAGTATACTTATGTATATAATTATTATAAATATATATATATATAAAGGATGTTTTTACTATGTATTCATATTTATAATGACCAACATTTATTACCATACACTTTTAACTGTACTTTATCCAAAAAATTTTCATCCTTTCTCTTGTATAATCCATGGCAAAAGTAGTTGCCGGAATCTTGAACAGTAACTTCTTCCAAAATTAGCAGTTTAAATTTTCTTATTGAGGCTGATTTGGGAAAGTATCTTAACTTTTCAAAGTACCATGAGGGAATTCCCTTACTAGTGCGATCAAATTTAACAGTTTCACCTTTTTTAGCTTGTACAATTCTTGGTGTCACGTATGCATCATCATCCGCTATAAATGCAAATGCAGAATAATAATAATACAAAATCACTTTACATTTAACTTTGGTTACAATTTACACTGTACTATTGTGACTGGAATGGGTGTTTTTCCACCAACTAACAGTGGAGGCAACAAAGTGTTTGTTGCTGCCACCAGAATCTGCTTGTCACAGAAGATTAGGTCTAGCTATTGGCCTCTTAAGTCAGCTAGATAGCACTAGGTTGTCTGAAGTTAACTTATTAAAAACCCAATGAATGCAGACTCACTCCCTGGACATGTGCAAAGCCATAATTAGAAAACTCTGCACGTGCCCAGTATCATGATGTGCATGACATAGAAATCACTAAAAGCAGCCAAACGCTGTTACTGGCAACATTACATGAAATCACAGCCAGGGAACACCGAAATCTGCGGGATTTAAAAACTGGAAGGCTCTTGGGGTTGATCAAGGCCACTCCACCAATTCAGTAATTAAGTTGATTAAGCCGTTCTCACTCCTTGTGAGAGGAGTTTGATGATGGTGAGGGACTTCTCTCACAACTATAGAATCACTTTAATTCATTATGTACCTGTCTGTTTTAATACTTAGTTTACTTTCCTTACTTTCAATGCTGTTTGTTATTTATAATCCTGTATCATATTTAAACGTGTAAGCTTTAACCTGTACTACTCTCTGTACTTTAGTCTATTCTCAAACTTGTTATCATGTGATATTTACCACCAACACCAAATTGTGAGGATGCTCCAGTGGAGGCTTGATCAGTAGCATTTGAGCATGTGTACTTTCCTTTATCAGAATCACTCACTTCAGCAATTTGAATAAAGTTAATTCTATACATTGATTGGGGTAGATCTCTGTAATTTTTTTTCCATAGAGCTGGCCCATCAGTAAAACAATATATTGAAGCTATACTTCCTTCGTAAGCTATTTGTTCTCTGGGATATATTGGATTATACATTTCTTTCTCAGCTGCATAGTACAGGATAATGACCATGTGGAAATATAATTTTGAGAGTACAACATTTAATGATAAGTGAATCAAACATCATTTTAATTACTAAACAAGTTACACTGTGAAATACAATTATTACAGTTACTCAAAATGGTATTATTATGAATTATGTATTCTGAGTTATTACTGAACATGTGAATTAACATTATAGTTAGCTATTAAGCTAACACAAAGGTACCTCCAGCAAATTATTATATGTTGTCAAGTAGAACAATTACAAAAATAGCACAATGAGATTACATTCATAAGCTCTAAATATGCCACACCCTAAACTGGCTAGCAGGGTGGTCTTAGCCATCACACCCATATACTATCTTGCCAAATTCTGAGGATGCTCCCTCATATTTTCGGTAACAAAAATAAAATCCCTCTTCTGATATCTGGGCATTAATTAAGGAATACATTTTGTCGTATGATATTGGAGGTGATCTTGGCAACCCATTCGATTTCTCAAAAAACCAAACAGTGAGTTCATTGGAATCACAACTAAAATGACCTGATTGTCCAACAAACAGACACCAATGGTTGTATTTTTTATGAATCTTCAACTGTTGTATAAAACACAAAATATGGTTATAGTTCACCACTATACATCTTAAAGATTGATGTACTAGTATGGGTTTGTGTATAAGCTAATGCATTGTCTAACTAAATGCTTCAAAAGCAGTTTCTTTGTAGAAATACACTGAATCACTATTCTAGGAAAAAGTTAGGTGAGCTAATTGGTAGTAACAATAATAGCTATATAAGTTATAACGATAACAAGACCAGCGTATACATTATTACTTGTCATGCTGTTAGTGTAAACAATTATCAATCTATAAGTATCAAATCACAGAATGATATTCAATCAACGCATGGATAGGCAATGATTTTGACTCAACAAAAATCTCATATTTGAAGTTTATCGGAAGAAAGTCGAATCAAAAGTCTAAAACAAAGTTACTTGAAGAAAAAAAAGTGTACACCATTTTTACTGCAGACCAGTAACTGTATCGTGTTGTGGTCAATATACTGTGGGCACATCCAGAGACATTCCCCAATTAATATATTTTAGAAAGTGAACAAATACTAGTGGTGTGCTTGAGCACAAATGGCTAGCGAGCCTAAAGACTATACTATTTTTATTGACTTCTAACACTGAAGCTACTGAAAATAAGGTCAAGTTTTTAAATTTAGCATACAGGGTAAAGGGATTTCAGTGCCATAGTAACAACTCTCTGCAACTGCTTGAATTGAAGGAAAAAACAACAACAACAAAACAATACACGTTATTTAAAAGTTTTCTTTGTGATATTCTTTAGCTAAGTAGTGGTTGTAACACACAATACTTTGACACAGCTGGACATGCACCTACACAGACTTACCTTCGCAGGTAAATACAGTGCGCACGGCTTATAACCATGACAAAGAGCGCATTGACTTACCACCGCCACTAACTCGAATAGAAATGGAAGTCCCATAAGTTGTCAAGTTTTAACTGTGCCGGCAAAAGAATTCAAAACGGTAAACAATTCAATTTCTAGAGTGATACGGGTACTGATCGATAAACCAGAGGATTCTGTTTTGTGCAATTTGGGACGGGGTCGACAACCAAACTAACACAAAAACGTGAGGGTCAAAGTACAAAAATGCCTTACGTACGTCCATACATAATAATATATACAAATAAACTATAGTATGTCCAAGTTGAGTTGGCACGACCGCAAGCGCGGTAATTGAGGAATGCATTTAGTACTTTACCGGAAGCAATTTAGTCATGTGAATCCAAATCAATTAAGCGCGCAAACGTCAACGTTGCACGTGAAAAAGGGGCGGTAGCACAGGTGCGCATTAATACTGTAACCATTGAAAGAAAGAAATTTAGTGAAGTTTATGGAGTTTTTCGGGCGCTGTACAGCTCATCTCGTCCGTTTTCAATGATATTTATGTTTCTTATGCGCAGAGAATAGATGGAAAACGCAAACTGGTGGGAGTTCTTCTAAAGAGACAGGATTAAAATCAGTGGATTCTACCTACTGTGTCCCAAGAAATATTCTGATGTTCACAGGATTCAGCAGTACAGCACTGTAAACTTGTAGCTAAAGCTACTAGACTTTCTGTTAAATAAAATTATCAATTCTTTCATTTATTTATAATAAGGTACATGAAAATTGATGAAATGATAGAATTTAAGTAGTACACATACAAAAAATAGTTGTGATCCGAGTTGAAGGTGGAGTTCTGCCTGAGTTGGTCCTAATTCTTACAATAAACAGCATCTATAATAGTGAAGAAAAGGAATTGGCATAAACACGGCTTTGACAAGCACACAATTTAACTGAAACAGCGTAAGTGTGGCTGTATTACAAGTTGCTAGCTAAATGATAGCTATATCACTGAAATATATTGGCTATTATGGCATTTGTTATTGAACAGGTAGACAAATAATCATACCAACATCCTATTAGGTGGTCCTGTACCCTCTGGAACAACAGAACACTCCGTCTATCCCTTTCCACACTCGCAACCTAAGCTAATCGCGATAAAGCTAGAAACACAGCAATCTGAGAAGAAGCCGCTCATTGTTTACAAAATTCTTAATGAAGACTGTCCGCGTGATAAATTGAGCCATACCGCGTGACTAAAAGCGGGCGCGTTTTGAGCGGGAAACCTGTGGTTTTTTCTATTCCCCCATAGACTTTTGTATTGAGTTTGGGAATAGCACTTTCTCTCCGGTTTTGGAGTTTACTGAGGGAATATTTTTAACCGCTTCGGCACGAGCTTTCCAATGGTGCAAACCCCGGATGCGTAGCTGCTTCCGTTCTAAAGTTATTCAAGTTTTTCTTGCGGCCAACTCAACTTGGACATACTATAGTGATGTGCTTGAGCACAAATAGCGAGCGAGCCTAAAGACTATACTATTATGATTTTGACTTCTAACTACTGAAAATAAGGTCCAGTTTTTTAATTTAGCATACAGGGTAAAGGGATTTCAGTGCCATAGTAACAACTCTCTGTAACTGCTTGGAAGGAAAAAAACACTGACTTCTAACACTGAAGCTACTGAAAATAAGGTCCAGTTTGTTTATTTAGCATACAGGGTAAAGGGATTTCAGTGCCATAGTAACAACTAACTCTCTGCAACTGCTTGAATTGAAGGAAAAAAACAACAACAAAACAATACACGTTATTTAAACGTTTTCTTTGTGATATTCTTTAGCTAAGTAGTGGTTGTAACACACAATGCTTTGACACAACTGGACATGCACCTACACAGACTTACCTTCGCGGTAGTCTAGTGGACAATGTATTTTCAAGTAAATACTGTTGCGCATGGCTTATAACCATGACAAAGAGAGCATTGACTTACCACCGCCACTAACTCGAATAGAAATGGAAGTCCCTTAAGTTTTCAAGTTTGAACTGCACCCGCAAAAGAATTCAAAACGGTAAACAATTCAATTTCTAGGGTGATACGGGTACTGATCGATAAACCAGAGGATTCTGTTTAGTGCAATTTGGGATGGGGTCGACAACCGAATTAACACAAAAACGCGAGGTTCAAAGTACAAAAATGCCTTACGTACGTCCATACATATATGTGACCGTCTATAGGAAAACCAGGCACAACGCGGCACCTTCGACTTTTTTTTTTTGCACTTACGGAGTTGTCGGCGTCCAGATATTGAGCTCTCCAAGTTTTATCGTCGCAGCTTTAGTCGTTCCTGCTGTAATAGACCTAACCGTTCCCTTCCGTAGGCTTGAAACAATACATTTTTAAGAAATCGATCGATCTTTTCTCGACATTACGCACGCCGCGTTGTGCCCGGTTTTCCCGTAGACGGTCACATATACAAATAAACAAACATCCCCGATTTTTTCATTTTTACCCCTGTAAGTGTCTCGCTCGCTACGCTCGCTCGCCAACTAGTGATGTGCTTGAGCACAAATGGCGAGCGAGCCTAAAGACTATACTATTTTTATATGAATGATTTTGACTTCTAACACTGAAGCTACTGAAAATAAGGTCCAGTTTTTTAATTTCGCATACACGGTAAAGGGATTTCAGTGCCATAGTAACAACTCTCTGCAACTGCTTGAATTGAAGGGGAAAAACAACAAAACAATACACGTTATTTAAACATTTTCTTTGTGATATTCTTTAGCTAAGTAGTGGTTGTAACACACAATGTTTTGACACAACTGGACATGCACCTACACAGACTTACCTTAGCGGTAGTCTAGTGGACAATGTATTTTCAAGTAAATACTGTTGCGCACGGCTTATAACCATGACAAAGAGCGCATTGACTTACCACCGCCACTAACTCGAATAGAAATGGAAGTCCCTTAAGTTGTCAAGTTTTAACTGTACCGGCAAAAGAATTCAAAACGGTAAACAATTCAATTTCTAGGGTGATACGGGTACTGATCGCTAAACCAGAGGATTCTGTTTAGTGCAATTTGGGGCGGGGTCGCCAACCGAACTAACACAAAAACGCGAGGGTCAAAGTACAAAAATGCCTTACTTACGTCCATACATAATATATACAAATAAATAAATAAACTGACATCCCCGATTTTCGATTGTGTAATCCCTGTAAGTGTCTCGCTCGCTACGCTCGCCAATAATTATCTACACTGCTGCTTAGTCCTCTGAGGTGAAAGCTCTTTGTGGTAATTATTTTGGTACAGTTAATTGGTACGTGTTCAAATTGTGGCGAGTCGCGTACAATAGTCAGTTCTTGGAGAGTACATTGGATCGAGAGTGGGAGCAGGCGAAGCGAGCCAGTCACACTGGGATAACGCATTTGAAATCGAGGCTGTTCGTTTGTTTCTAGGTGATTGGAGCGAGCAGACACCCTCAGGGTTAACACAATTGAAAATCTGGGATAATTGTTAGTTTACATGTGTGTGGACGGGGCATGTCCTTTCTATTTTGACCGTCATGTTACCATTGTGCAGTTTTAAGCTCGCTCCCATCGGTGCTCAAGCACATCACTAGTATACGTGTTTGGACTCAAGCATGTCATTATACTTTAACGTCCGTCCCTGAAGTCACTAAACAGAATCCTCTAGTTTAGGATCATTACCTGTGTCAACTTACAAATTGAATCGTTTACCACTTTGAATTATTTCGTGGTGCAGTTGTAGGAGCTGTTAGGGGACCCCTCCTCCCTAAATTGGTAGGGAATCGGGGACCCCTCAATCCCCACTTCCCTACCGATTTAGAGCACACACCCAGGATTTAGGATTCCCAGGTTTTATACTTATGAAGAGTGTCTAGTGGATAACTTGTTACATACTTCAAGGTACTTTGACCTGAATTGTTCCCGAGTTTTCAACACTAAGCGAGTCTAAAAATTGTGCTATTATAGAGGAGATACTAGTCCCTTTCGATTGTGGACTACAGGAGCTGAAGCAAAACAGTTTAAATGTCATGAAGATATTCAGGCTGATGTAAGTAGTTAACAAGATTAATCGTCTATCACCTATTATTTAGTTTAGCATAAAATGTTAAATGCGCCCTAGGGAAATATAAATGGTTATTATAATGATGTCATAATAATATTGTCTGTTTTAATATGAAATAGAATAATTTATTGAACTTAAAAATATGACATAAGAATTTAGTTAATAAATTTCTATGAAATTCTAATTGCATATTTTTTTGTTTAATAAATAATTGTTATAACTTTTAAGAGCTAATTATGTTCTAGTAGAATTTTCTTTGTCAATATTACTTCATAATAGCAGTCAGTTCGCTAATCCACCGGAAGTTCTTAGACCCCCGTACATTTTTATTTACGTCTGCCGACGACCCTTTTTAGAGTCATGAATTATTCATGATGTAACAAAACTGATTAATATTTGTTACCAAGGTGGGTAAAAATTGGGAAATTGTATTCATAATTTGATGTTTATTATAGCTAATTATGAAAAAAAAATGCTTATAAAGCTATGAATATACCTATGAATTGATGATATACGCTTCATCTAAATCTCGTCGAAAAACTTTGCTGCAGTAGGTATTAAGCTCTTTTTTTTACAACAACTTCATTAGGTCCTCCACTTTAGCATATTCAAAAATGATGCTGCACCTATTTATATATATATTTATAGCCCGTTACCCAAGCGATCGCGCTTGTCGTTAAGAACTATAAATCAGATACAGTCTGGTATGCCCGTAAGAAAATGTATTAGCGGGGAAAAGTCTGATATAGTTCTTAGCAACCATAATTATGGTAGAAGGCAGATCAAAGCAAAATGGAATAATGAAGAGTTTGGGTACTTTAATACAATTACTAAGATAGCTAACGCTATACTTTGCACGTTGTTTATGTTCTGGCTATAAAATAGTTATAAACCAAAATCATTAGGTTTGTATTTCGATTTATAAATCCTCGCCACTCGGGCTGCGCCCTCGTGTCTCCGAGTTTATAAATCGCATACAAACCTCAATTTTGGTTTATAACTATATAACATATATATATATATATATATATTATAGCAGAAACTACAAATTCCCTTCCTTCAACAAGTAGCTAAACTTAATGTAATAACTTTTGTTAGTGGTGAAGCTTGAGGTAGGAAGTTTAGTTACTGGTTGAAGGAAGGGAATTTGTAGTTTCTGCTTGACACAAGACCTGCATTAGGTAAGAAACAATCATAACCTCTGGAAGCAATACATAATAATATATAAATTAACTTAAAATTGGCATACAATTGTTACAAAATAGCTAAATATAGCTTCAAATATGCATAAATTAATTAATTATGTAATGAAATTATAATGTAGTCCAATATTATGGCTGAGAGAAGCAGGCCAGGCTGTCATATTCATCAGTGTCAACACTGGGTGAACAAGGTGAAGTCTGTGGTTTGTGTAGTAGGGCTAGTATCCCTACTTCCAAGTATCCAAGTTGGACAGATAAATCCTCCCAGCAGTGTGTCCAGTCATAGGGAGTTGATGCACAGAGTCCAATCTGCTGTGATTGTAGAGATGATGTATCTCTGATGTATCTCGGTTAGTAAAAAAACTCTGCATTCACACCAAGATGGGAAAAGGATAAACATGTGTAATTCAATCTTGTAATGGCAAAGACCTTCACTATTCCCATACCATAACTAGTGATGAGTGGGTTCTCTCAAGCAATCCCAGAAGCTCACTTTCATAGTTTTTTCAATAATGATCAAACACCTCTGTGTCACCATAAACTATGGATAGACAACATAAGAGTAATTATTGGAGATAGATGTCATTTTGAAAATGAAATGCTGCCCTCTCTTGATGCTTTGCACAGACACTGGAAGAGAACATGCTGGGTACTTGATATGTGGAGTCAAGCGAACAAAAACAATATGCTGCTACTACCAATGTCTGTGTATGGGTGGAAAATCCACAATAATTCACTCACCATTGACTGGGATAGTCCAGCAAATGTAGCCGCTGTTGATACCAGAGTTACAGGTTTGTTGAAGGGCTGCAAGTGTAAATCTGGATGTAGCACCAAGAGATGCAGCTGTAGGAACAAAGGTAGAAACTGTTCCATTGGGTGTGACTGTATTAACTGTACAAACACACAGATGAAGGAGAATGATGAGTTGTTAGACATTGATGTTGATGAATACCTGACAGAAATGACTAGAGAATCCTCGGATGTACCAGATGAAGCCAATGACATCTTGGATTGGGTGTTTGGTTCTGAAGAACCAGAATATGAAGAAGAAATTGACGAAGATCAATCAAATTCAATATAGCATAGTCAGTTTTATCTACTTTATTTTCAGTTTGTCCGGCCTGCATTTTCACAAGATTTTCTCATTTTTATTTAGTACTTATAATAAAATGTACTTACTTTCACTAAAAATTAAGTATGAACTTGTTCTTGCCAAAGTTTAGGGGTATTAAAGTTTCTAACTACAAACTGCACACTAGTTGACACATTCCTTATCTGTGCCACTATGGAGATTAGAATCCAGTTCATTGCAACAAATACACCCAGTATAATAGACTGATTATCTGTTTACAATTTGTGGTACAAAACAAAAATCACAAACAACCAACCTCAAAAATGTACCAATAATTCCATCCACACTTGCTATACAGGAGTGATTAAGAGTCCGTTGACATTTTAGGTATGGCTGAACATCATGATTGGTTCTGAAGGAGTAGACAAATAAAATAATGTGAGCAAAAAAAAATAAATTCTCCATAGACAGATTTAACTTGTTGCTACATGTCCTATTGGAATCGTCCGATCTTCATTGTTGCACAACATATTAACCTTACTATTATTGAAAACTGTCAACAAAGACTTAATTTTGTAAAACATGAAAAATGGACTTGTTCCCATTGTTCAGGCCAGCTGAGCAGTCTCTTCAAGATTTCCTCCCTGAAGTCAAGAAGCAGCCATCAATAACTATTATCATTATTTCACTTATTCATTCACTTATTCATTCACCTGTTGTAGTTATCATTTTCTTTCATATTTCGTCGATGTTCGTCGATGTTCGTGAACTCCGTTTCCAAGTTATATTTTGTTTATTTATCCTCGTTCTTTCAGTTGTTGTTTTTGTCAGTTATTGTAAAGATCAAGTTACCTTGTGTCTACCTATAACTAAATGATCAGCCTGTTTAGGTTAACTTTACTTTTGATCCCTTCAGTGATCTGGTCCTTCGAACACTCCTAAGTGCATTTGTGAAGCTACCGCTCTTCTAAGTGCATTTGTAATTGTGTAGGGAGTTACGCCCCGACACCCATAATCATTTAGCTGTACATGCCTTGTAGTAAGTCGGTGATTAAATGACTTCACACTTGTAGGTACAAAACAATCACAGGCTAACGGCCCACAAATTACGATATTCAAAAAATAATTCTTTCTGCAAGTTCACTAATCTTACCTGAACAATTCCCCAAAGTCTCGAAGTAATACTGCAGCCAGTTCAGAAGATAAAGCTCAAACTAGCTGACCTCGAAGACACCCGGAACTAACCCCATTTTCTGTTTACAATCTGGCGCTTTGTGCAAATAAAATCACGTGAGCCCTACGTTGGCGAACTGACTTATAGTTTCATTTGTATAGATCATTAAAACAGGTTGATAAAAAAGGTTTTTACAATAACAATTTTCATTACGCAGTTGTCTCATCATCTTGTTATAGATTTGGAAGCTAAATTCATCCTCCTTTAATATTTATTTAGTCAATGAAGCAGAGGTTGCTTAAGTTTGGTTGGTAATGCAATTATACATCTCATTGAGACTCTTAATTACTATTATACGTCACTTATTTTTATTTTGAAGCTGAAATTTGAAATATGAACATCTAATAGATTTGACATATTCCTATATCTAAATTAGTTTATCAAAGAGTTATTTTTATTAGCGACACCTTAGATCTTATTTAAAATATTAGAAATAGTTATCAATTGTATGAAAACACCATTGTCAAGTTAACCACAGATATCTATAAAGAATTAGCTATTACTGAAATAGATATAAACATAGTAATGTACGAGCTATAAGAATGCAGGTGATCTTGCTGGTTCTTCTGTACATGTAAAAATAACATTCATCAAACTAGTGTCAATACGTTATTATAACACATAATATAAACTTCTTTGCCACATCAACTAAGTGAAGTATAGTGTGCAAGGGCAGGGGAGTCAACGGCCTCAGTAATAATAAATAATTCTCTAAGGAATGGCCACACACAACCTTGTATCACACAAGGTGTTTGTACCACATTAGATATTGTAGAGCTGTTCTCCTTTAGTTTTTAGATAAAACCTCTGAGCTGGATAAGCAGATATATTGTGGCATTTAGCCTTCATGGATCACTGTAGCTTCTTAAGATTTTTATAATGTGAGTAACTTCTGGCAAATAGTTAAGTGTTAGGAGGATAATCATCTGAATGAGAAAGAGTAATTCATAGAATTTGCTGTACTTGCTTAAATCTTTATACAACAAAATCAATTAGTATCACTCACAGTATCATTTATTTTGTTTTGTGAGCTACATTTTAAATATTTTTAGATTTAAACCTAGCTAGACATTCTTTTTAGTGCATGTAATTATCTCAATAGACTCTGTTTAGCTATCAACGAAATTTCACTGCAGCCACTACTGATATTTTTACAATCATTCAATCACAGGTCTAATATTATGACAGATTGTTATCACTACATCATTGAAAATGTATAACTGACAAATTTGTAGAAAAAAATAAGATACATCATAGTAAAACAACTTTTTTTCAGTTAAAGCATTATTAATATGTCATAATGGTGTGATTTTTGTTAAGAACTTAATGTTCTCTAGGTGCTTTGAGACCTTACAGAGCAAAGTTCTCAACTTTGTGGGCCTATTAGTGCAACTGAAAATTACAGTAAAGACACTGACTTAAATTACATGGGAGCCAAAAAACAACAACAGAGATGACAAAGAGAGGTGGGGCAACTGACTAGAGTCAGGTGAATAAGTGTTCGTGCAAATTTGACTGAATGAACCCGTTACACACAGACACCACTTGAGTGACTTACAATTTATTATCAAATAACAGAAAATTAATAGGCCATAGGAGTTAGTATAGTTAGCACAACTAAATTTTTAAAAACTGCAATGTCACGAAGCTGATATGAAACAGTAAGAGAAACAAGATATGGGCCATTTATTGTAGGAAAATTTTGAGATTGTCTTTATTCCCTGCTAACAAAAAATATACACTAATTGTATATCAAACGTAAGGAAAATGTTCTTCTTTAAGTTTGTGAATTGGTGTACGTACAAATTAGGGATAAATTTTAGCAATGTTTAAATTCTGTATTATTGGTAATGATGATTATAATTATTTACTAAAGTCACAAGTATAACGTTATTTGAATAAAATTGCAAGTAACTCACCTCACAGTGGCACCAGATTGTACAAACTTGTGCAAATTATGAATACAGTAGCACAAATTGTTTATTATTATTCTATATTACTTGGTTTCGTTACAATAGTTCATTACTTTCTTACTTATTTTTCTTGACCTATATGTAAACACACACCACTGTCATCATCGTTCTGATGACTATTACCATTCCAGCTCAACTTTGTTCACATACCACCATTGTCATTATTACTGACAACGCTGTACCAAACCAGCCTAGCTGATAAATTATTCGTGAATATTCACACCATTGTCGTCATTGACAGTCAAGCATATTTTTATATAGATTATCCTCTATTATCTAAGTTTATCCAATGTAAGTCCTAACAATTGTATTACCTTCCTTACTGGAGAAACATATACTACAGTATCACTCTGAAAAGGCGTTCTATCCTTTGTCCAACCAATGCATACATAGTTACCAGAATCATTCATTCCAACATTTTTTATTTTTAGAATGTGATAATTGCTTCGTCTTTCTTTTTTAACTAAGCCTTTTGTGTCCATCAATTTATCATTATGATACCAACTTGTAATCCCAAATGATTTGCATTTCATTTTTATTGTTTTTTTCTCATTAGTGGCTATAAGCTTAGGCTTCATCATTTCTGGTAATAATTCTGGAATTATGAAATATAATGATTATGGTATTACATAATCTATTAAACAAGTTTGAATATAATACGTATAAATACTTATTTTACATGATTCAGAGAGCAATGAGGCCAGATATTGCATGAGTCAAAGGCTAAAAGGATATAAATTCTGAGCGTAAAATATCTTTGTCATCTCTGAAAATTGATGTAAGTGGTTTATTCCATGCAAGATATCTTCATTGCAGTAGCTTGCACTTTAGTAACTCTGCACGTAAAGTTGTCAGCCCCTCCCCCTCCCAAAGCTGTTTTAGCAGCTACTTTGACCAGGGAACAATAGCTGTAAACCTGTAAGAGCAAGAGTTGATATTGGCTACTGGTGTAATTGTAAGTAATGAGTCTATGCTAGGTTTTACATTGAATTTACAAATGCATTTTAGGGTAATGAGCTTGTACACTACAGCTGGACATAGAGTTATCTCACTAGTAACATACCTATAAATGACACTGTGAAGATATCTAGCATGTAAATAATATCGTATGTGATGTGTGTGAGGGGAAGTGGATGCAGAGTGGAGTTAATGAGAAGGGACTTAACTCGCAGCTCTAGTCCAACAATCCAAGATCCTCACCAATACTAATGCCAAGCACTTCAGCACCAACTTCACCAACTCTACAGAGAAAGCTCAAGTGTTGGTGAGTAGAGATTACTATAATCTGAGCAACACTATATTGCCATTAGTATTTCAAAAAATCTGAACTGACAAATCGGGTATATGTAATGTTAGGAAGTTCATTTGCATGGCTTGCTGTTCAAGCCCCTAACATTCTCTGGGTGCTTTGGCAGAGTCTTCCTCGCCTTCCTGTAGAAGTAGCAGGACTAGTCGTGTAACCAAATGGCTGATAGGGACACACTTTATCAAACAATGCCTCTGGCATTTCGTAAATTTTTTAAGAAATGCTGTGTCATTGATTGTTCCAAAATTTTTATTGAGCAACCATCTGATTTATTGGCCAGAGTACAGGTTTGGAGCAAACATTCTACACTAAAATTTTTAATAGGCATAACACCGCAAGGAACAATATCTTTTGTTTCATACAGTGTTGGAGGACGAATGTCCGACAAGCAGATAGTGAAGGAATCTACACTGCTGAACCAAGACAACGCATCTTGAATTTAGAAAGAATTTCTCCAAGTGTATATGCGTAATTGATTGTTTTGAAGTGCTCTGTGGACGTCCCAGTGACCTAATGGCCCGAGCACAAACATTTTCAAACTAAGAGTGTCTGATAAACATCTAACAGAAAGCTGTGGGCTATTGAACTACCTTGAACCTGGAGATATCATTCTAGCACAGACCGAGGATTTACAGTTCAAGATTCAGTGGGTATTTGTTGTGCAGAGGTGAAAATGCCACCTTTTACTACAAGAGGAAAAAACAATTGTCACAACCTGAAGTGGACACAACAAGGCAACTCTCCAGGATTCGAATTCATGTTGAAAGAGTAATTGGAGCCATCAGGCAGAAGTACTCTATTCTTGAATCTACATCAAGTATTAATATTGTGGTGTAGTCACAGAGAGCTGTCACCAGGTGTAGGGGAAGACAGACCAAGTAGGCTGCCACCAGAGTTACAACTGCTATATTTCCAAGCTGTTTGAAGCTTCTTCCCACCCAATCCCTGATATCTTAATTCTGTTCTTAGGTTAGGCCAGACAAGATTCTCGTAAATTTACTGTCTTTTCTTGCCGCCATGGTAAATACAAATATAAACGCATGCCCTTTGGTTTAAGGAATGCTCCTGCTACCTTTTAACTGCTTATGCAGGAGGTTCTTCGTGGTCTAGAAAATTGCTCATCACCATACATTGATGACGTCATTATATTTTCAGTATCCTGGTCTGATCATCTCTCTCACATAGATCTGGTTATCCAACGTTTGGTTCTGCATGGCTTAACTGTAAAGTCATGCAAATGTCAGTGGGGTTTCTCCTCATTCGAGTTTCTTGGTTTTATTGTTGGAGAAGGCCGTATGTCAATCCCTCAGGCTAGAGTTGAACAGTTTAGACAATTTCCTCGTCCTATAACAATTCAGCATCTTCGCTCTTTCCTAGGCTTGGCAAATTTTTATGCCAAGTTTATTCCTCGCTATGCTGACTTGTCGCGTGCGCTTACTCCACATACCAGCAAGACTGCACCTAAAATTGTAATGTGGTCCAATGTTATGTATAATGCATTTTGTTCTATTATTTCATGTATTTGTAATTTTGTTGCATTGATGGTTCCTGCAGATGGCGAGTCTTTGTGTGTGTTTTTGTGATGTCTCCATTTCTGGTATGGGAGGTGTCTTGTGTGTCTACAGGGATGATGACTGGAAACCAGTTTCTTTTTACTCCCGTCAGTTACAGCCACGGGAAACTCGTTATTCCACGGAAATCGAGGCACTGGCACTCGTCTCTACAGTAGAACACTTCGCCTATTATCTTCGAGGCATCGAGTTCATCGCCTACACTGATCATGAAGCCCTCGTTCATCTGTTCGATTCCACTAAACTCAATAACTGGCTCTGGAGGTGGAAGATAAAGCTGTTAGATTATAATTTTCGTGTAATTTATCTGGAGGGTCACTTTAACGTGATAGCAGACACCCTGTCTCGTCAAAACGTCTCAACTTCGGTAACTGTTCCTGATTGTTCTCCTTCAGCTCCTGACTGTTCTGCTGTGCCCGGAGCTTCATCTTTCTGCCAAGGGGGAGATGTGGTGTTACACACCTCATAATCTGAACATTATCATGTATTCCCTATCTTTCTTTATTTCCTGTAATTTAGTTCATTTCCTGTACCTTAGTTTATTCCCTCTATTTCATTTATTTTTATGCGTGCGCATACACCCGTGCATCATCTAGAATATAGTCAAACTTGCTACGTAACCTCACTACTCACTACACATACGTCAAACCTATTCATATTCACTTGTATCATACAATTTTCTCAGTTCTGACCTCGTGCATAGTTTAGTCAAGACCGTTACCAAATTATAGCGTAACTATTGGGGTGCTCCTAGATAGGCCTGAGAACCTCGAGCGGACCTGGGAAGCTCTTGACGCTAGTGAACCTTTACCGGTTTGTTTACGTGCTGGTCAGAATTCTGGTGGCAGCCTACCTGTTACTGAGTAAAAAATACAATTTGAATAAACATACATGTAATGTGACTGTAGCTAAAACTACTGATAAGATGGCAAGCAGAAAGCTCTCTGCAAGTGAGGTACTGGCACTCCTACATCCCAATGATGATGACATCTTCGATGACATTCACGAACCAGTACAGGACGGTAGTGATGAAGAGTTCGATGATAGTGAGGATGGCCTAAGTGATGAGGAGAGAGATAGCAATTTCCCTGACAGTGATGATGCAGACACTGATGGCAAAGACTTAGTTGAAGACTCAATCCGGGACAGAACTGATGTCTCTGAATGTGGTGAAGTTCTACAGTATTTTCAACCAGGAACATTATAGCATTATAATATAAACTAAAACTTCAAAACATATTTCTGTTACAGTTGACACTGATATAAGTTTTAGGGAACTAAATCAAAGTTCTATTGAGACAGTTTCACCGATACAAGCTTCCACCTCCCTTACTGTTCTGTCACCCTCAGCAATTGCCACGCCTACTCACACTTCCAAAGTCACAACACCCTGGACAACATCATTGAAATCACCAACCTTTCATTCCTTTACCGGACAGTCAGCAGCAGGTCTTCATGTTTCTGTTCCAGCCAGCTCCAGAGCTTCAAGTTGTTTTTCTCCCCTGAGCTGATTGAGATGATCGTTGAGCAAACAAACCTATATGCAGAAGAAGTAATGACTGGAGAAAAATATGACAAATTGAATCCGATCACCACCCAAGAGTTGCAAGCTTACTTCGGCTTCTGCATTCTTATGGGGATAAACACACTTCCTTCCATCGAAGACTACTGGGAAAAAAATCCAGTTTACCACTACGCTCCAATTGCCGATCGCATCAGCCGAGAACGTTTCAGGGAGATCAGCTGATATCTTCACTTCACTGATAATGCCACTCTTGCCCCCAGAGCCTCACCACAATATGACCGCCTCGGGAAGATTCGTCCAGTCCTAGAATACCTTGAACTGAGATTTTCAGATGTGTTTACTCCAGGAAAAGACTTGGCTGTGGATGAGGCTATAATGATGTATACTTCTTGTGATCCCACTAAGTCTTCTACTGTGATGCGAAGAAAAAAAGATGGTACCAGAGATTCAGTGACATGTCCAGTAGCTATAAAAGTATACAATGAGAAGATGGGTGGAGTAGATTGAGGGGATTAGAGAACATTATATTCACCTGACAATTATTACCTAATTTATTCAGTCGCACTTATCATATAACTGATGATCCTTACCTACTCCATTCAGTTATACTTATCATTGATTCATGTAACTACTATTTTGATCGAGTTTGAATGTACATGAGCAAATGGGATTTACTCCTTATTATTTATGATAAGTATAACTCACCGAAACGCGGGAGGATCGATCGACTTCACTGTGGAGCTGGAGCGCCGACAAGGGCAAGTATTCCCATCTAAGGCGCACCACCAAACGGTCCAGAGATGCCAGCGATCCAATGCCCGATAGAAGGCTGCGCGTACGAGACCCCCGACGTCGAACCGGTAGTTGCAGCCGCGCTCATCACAACTCATGCAACCAGTCATGGAAACCCCAGTGGATCTACACAAGCAGCAAGGGTTGAGAAGGTAAAGAGACTGACTGTGTCATCGGCCGGCACCACAGAGGACTGGCAGTACTTTAAATCGAGATGGAATGACTACGTAAAGGCGACCAAATTAGAGGGAACAGACAAGATCATCCAACTATTGGAGTGCTGTGATGACCAGCTCCGCAGGGACCTCACCAGGAATGCTGGAGGCACCCTTACTGGAATGCCCGAAGACGCAGTATTCGGGGCCATGAGGAGGTTAGCCGTAAGGGAAGAGAACACAATGGTAGCAAGAGTGACCCTACACAACACGAGGCAGGACCAAGACGAGCCGATACGCGCCTACGGAGCGAGGTTGAGAGGGCAGGCAAGCGTCTGCAAGTATACCAAGCAGTGCACAGGTTGTGATGCCAACGTGGACTATACTGAAGCCATACTCAGGGATGTGTTATGCAGAGGTTTGGATGACACTGAGATACAGATGGATCTACTAGGAGACGAGAACCAAGACATGACATGGGAGCAAGTTCTCAAGTTTGTCGAGGCAAAAGAGGCAGGAAAGAGGTCAGCATCCCGCCTGTTACTACCACAAGCAACAGATGCAGTAGCTGGCAGCTCGTACAAGAAGCAGAAAAGACCGTCGACTAGGGGCCCATCAAAGGACCAGGACACTTGTACGTATTGCGGGACGAAGGGGCACGGAAGAAACCCCCAACAAGACTCAGAAGAACTGAGTGTCCTGCCTTTGGCACCAAGTGCGACCATTGTGACAGAGACCACCACTTTGGGAAGATGTGCAGAAGCAAAGCTGACACAAAATTGGCCAGGGCCACTGAACGCGAAAGTGCCATATTCGACACACTATGCGAAATCACATCAGCAAAGGTGACCAAAAGTGCTACACTGGACCACCATATCTTTGATCAGATCACAAAGGAATGGTCAAGGAAACAGTCCAAACCCCAGCCATACATCAGACTTCAGATGAGCATCAAGCAGGAGGACTATGACCATTTTGGATTCCCCCTCCAATCACCCCAAAACCAGGCCTTCACCAGTGCCATGGCCGACACAGGCTGCCAAAGCTGCCTGGCAGGCTTCAAAATCATAAAGAAGCTTGGCCTGTCCACCAGAGACCTCATCCCTGTTGATCTCAGGATGCATGCAGCAGACAACTACAATATTGACATTCTGGGCGCTGCCATACTGAGGCTATCTGCGAAAAGCGGCAAAGGAGAAGAGAGGTCTACCAGGCAGATGGTCTATGTGACTAACAGTACCGACAAGTTCTTCCTCAGCAGAGAGGCATGTTCAGACCTGGGAATCATCTCACATAATTTCCCGGCAATGGACGAGGTCAAGGAAACCAGTCTTAACGGCTCCATTGGCGGCGCCACGAATTCCACACCCCCATCACAACATGGTTGTCAATGCCTCAAACGTACTAAACCACCACCAATCCCCACCTCCCTGCCGTACCCAGCCACAGAAGCCAACCGGGAGAAACTCCAGCAATACCTCCTTGACTACTATAGCTCCAGTACCTTCAATGTCTGTGAACACCAAACCCTACCACTCATGGAAGGCCCACCAATGCGACTTATGATAGACCCACAAGCGCCCCCCACCGCTCATCATTCACCCATCCCAGTACCCCTTCACTGGCAAGACGATGTCAAAGATGGCCTCAACAGAGATGTGAGACTTGGAGTGTTGGAACCTGTACCTATTGGAGAACCTGTTACATGGTGCCACGGAATGGTTATCTGTCCCAAAAAAATGGCACACCCAGAAGGACCATTGATTTCCAGCCACTCAACCTCCATGCCACCAGGGAAACGCACCACACCCAATCACCCTTCCACCAGGCGAGGTCAGTCCCTCAAGGGAAAAAGAAAAACGTGTTTGATGCATGGAATGGCTACCACAGCGTTCCTCTTCATCCTGAAGACAGACTTTACCACCTTCATCACCCCATGGGGCCGCTACAGATATTGCACGGCCCCACAAGGCTACATTGCCTCAGGCGATGGATACACTAGACGATATGATGAGATCACCTCGTCCATACCCAACAAAACAAAATGTGTAGATGACACACTGCTATGGTCTGACACGATAGAAGATAGCTTCTACCAAGCATCCAACTGGTTAGACATCTGTGGCAGACACGGTATTACCCTCAACCCAGATAAGTTCAGATTCGCCAAAGATGACATTGAATTCGCAGGCTTTGAAATCACCAATGACACTGTGAGACCATGCAAGAAGTACATCAGGGCCATCTCCGACTTCCCTACACCACAAAACCTTACGGACGTAAGATCCTGGTTTTGTTTGGTGAATCAGGTATCGTACGCATTCAGCATGACTGACGTAATGCTACCTTTCCGGGAACTCCTCAAGCCCAGCAACAAGTTCCACTGGAACAATGACCTACAGCAAGCCTTTGAAAAGTCGAAATTAACCATCAATGACGAAATCTACAGTGGAGTCAAAATTTTTGACAAGTCCAAGCCCACATGCCTAGCCACTGACTGGTCCAAAGACGGAATTGGTTATTGGTTGTTCCAGAAACACTGCTCCTGCCCCTCCAGTGATCTCTTCTGCTGCAAAAATGGCCGGAAGATAACCTTAGTAGGCAGTAGGTTCACACATGCAGCTGAATCACGTTATGCTCCAATCGAAGGTGAAGCACTGGCTGTAGTAGACGCCCTGGATAAAGCAAGACATTTTGTCCTGGGATGTAAGAATCTAACCATCGCTGTTGACCACAGACCACTCCTAAAGATATTTGGTGATAGATCCCTAGATCACATCTGCAACACTAGACTGAGGAACCTGAAAGAAAAAACCCTGAGATACCATTTCAAAATCGTTCACATCCCTGGTGTCAAAAACAAGGCCCCTGACACCCTCTCAAGACACCCAACTGGTGATCGCCGCCCACCCAAAATGGTCCTCCATGACGACATCCACAGCATCCAAGATGGTGTTGCTACCCCTCCCCTCCGCATCCCCACTCAACTCATAGCTGGCATCTCAACAGATAACCAACTAGACTCTATCCAAATGGAAGACCAACTACAGAGTTCACTCATCTCGTCTCTACACTCCCTACATCCCATCAATTGGGAGCAAGTCCAAATCGCCACATCATCTGATGACAACATGCTCCTCCTCTCTACAATCGAAGATGGAATCCCTGACCTCAAACACCAACTGCCACCATCCATCAGAGAATACCACCAATTCAGACAACATCTGTACAGCAGTGATGGTGTCATTGTCTACAAAGATAGAATCGTCATCCCACCCTCTCTATGACCCTCATGCCTGTCCGCCCTACACGCCGCCCACCAGGGCACATCAGCCATGACATCAAAGGCAGAAGCATCTGTCTTCTGGCCTGGCATCACTAACGACATCAGAGCCACCAGAGCCAACTGCTCCCACTGCAACAGGATGGCTCCATCACAAGCGGCACTACCACCCACACCCCCCACCTTATCTGAATACCCATTCCAGTGCATTTGTGCAGATTACTTCCACTACCATGGCTGCAATTATCTCGTCATCATCGACCGATATTCCAACTGGCCTATCGTAGAGAGAGCCAAAGACGGGGCCCAGGGACTTATCACTGTCCTGAGACGCACCTTTGCCACCTATGGGATATCAGACGAACTCTCATCGGATGGCGGTCCAGAATTTGAAGCTCATAGCTCCAGGCAATTCTTACAGGATTGGGGAGTTCACCACCGACTTAGCTCTGTGGCATTCCCTCACAGCAATTGCAGAGCCGAGGTGGGTGTCAAAACCGTCAAGAGGTTGATCACAGGCAACACAGGGAAGGATGGTGCTATAGACATTGATGCTTTCCAGAAAGCCATCCTGCAATACAGGAACACGCCGGACCCTACAACCAAACTTTCCCCAGCCATGTGCATCTTTGGACGACCAACAAAGGACCTGATCCCAATCCTCCCTGGAAAGTACCACCCGCATCAGACCTGGAGGGAATCACTAAGGCTACGAGAAGAGGCACTCAGACAGCGTCACATGTCTCACCAGGACCAATGGAGTGAGCACACCAGAGCCCTAACCCCACTGAGTACTGGTGACCGGGTGAGAATACAAAATCAGACTGGCCCTCACCCACACAAGTGGGATCGAACCGGCATCGTCATTGAAGTGCGCCAATTCCATCAGTACCTCATTCGAATAGACGGGTCAGGCAGGCAAACACTCAGGAACAGGAAATTCCTCAGGAAATACATTCCTGTACACCCACCAGCCAAAAGAAGGTCCATCATGGAGGACATTGCTTACTTACCCCCAACCTCATCTCCCGATGGCATCCCACCCTCAACCTCATCTCCTGATGACATCTCACCTACAACTTCACCTCCCACATGTCTACCACCGGACACACCTGGGCCAGATGTCAACACCACGAACCCCCCCTAACCTGCCTTCCAGGGACAGCCCACTCCCCAAACCCCCTCCGACCAGTCCCCCCCGACTCCCGGATCCTATATCAGTCACTATCCTTACCCCGCCCTTATATACTCCATCACCAAAGCCGTTGAGACGATCAGTAAGAGAAAGGAAACCCCCAGACCGATTCTTTTGACTTTACGAAACTCAGCCTTTAACCATCATGGGTCAAAGACTTGGGGGGAGATAGAGAACATTATATTCACCTGACGATTATTACCTAATTTATTCAGTCGCACTTATCATATAACTGATGATCCTTACCTACTCCATTCAGTTATACTTATCATTGATTCATGGAACTACTATTTTGATCGAGTTTGAATGTACATGAGCAAATGGGATTTACTCCTTATTATTTAGGGATCAACTATGAGGATACTACTAAGTGAGGATGAAGTGCAGAAAGGTGTACAAATACATTTATAACTTCTTGTTTGATGTGGCAATAACTAATGCATTCATCATTTATCATCTCAGTCATCCCAATTCCAAACAAAAAATCAAGGACTTCAGAGTTCAACTCGCAAATCAGCTGATATGAGACTACTGCTCAAAGACCACATCTTCAATTCAGACAGAAAAGACTTTCAATCTCTCATTTTCTGCTCAGGAACAAGCAAAGGAAGCGTGGACGATGCTCACTCTGCAGAGAAGTGAAGAAAAGAACAGACACCATATGGGCTTGCAGGGATTGTAATGTATGGTTATGTCATCAAGGCACAGCTGTCATCCTATTTCGATAATACTGACCCAGAGGCGATCTTCAATAGTTGGTCTTCTTACTTGCATTTCTGTAGACCTCCCAGCAAGCTATCAATCATTTGACTCTCGCGTGCGCCCGTGACCGCGTTACATAAGGCTAAACCGCAATTTTTGTTCGCTTATAATCGGTTAAGCTCTAACAACATTGGAAGTCTTGTGTTGTAGAATCAATGAGTCATAGATCCAAGACCTACACTGATACTAGTGTCAAGCACTTCAGCATCAACTTCACCTGCTCTGAAGAGAACCCCTCTGGCAACAAACGTGGAACAGACAAGTACAGCTCAAGTGCTGGCAAATGGAGCTAGCTGCAACCCTAGAAAAACTATAAGGTTTACTGTATTTCAGAATATCTAAACTGACTAGTGGGAAATTTGTCATGTGAAAATAAACACACTTGCATGCATTGAAATCAATGTCCACAAGTTCATTTGCTTCGTGGGTACTGGAGACCCAAACAATGTGCATGTTATATATCATGTGTATATATTTATATACCTAAGCACACTTGTATGTACATTTGTTATACATATATATGTATAGTTAAATATAGTGCATGTTATAATATATACACACAAAATAAATATACTAAATTGAAATGCATTTACACATGTCTATTTGATCTTATATAGTAATTATACTAGCCTATAACGGTCAGATGTGATTTGCCATAGAAAATGATTTCATCAAGTTGGCTCACTAATCCTTTACACTCATAGAATCCATTATTTCTTTTGTCAATATCAATTATTGTTAATGTAGTAGTGTCTGTTTGAATTGCATTATTGGGCAATTGACTACCATTAAATGTCCACTCCGTCAGTCCCTGTGATAAACAATATAAAAATATATTCTTACCTTCAACCTCATATCCAAATTTTGGATGTACTTTATTAGTATCTGTTATTATAAATTATAAATAAATAAATAAATATATATAATAGTACAGCTTTGAAGTAAACATAGGTTATACCTTAAAATTAATATATATCAGATTTTCCCTGTAATATGAGCATACGAACAACTATTATTTACTTAAATAGTTATTTATATAGAGTAACATAATAGCAAATTATCTATTTGTCAAAATGGGAATAGCTAGCTATTGTCACTCAGTAAGCTAACTATTTATTGACTTTTCAAACTCTAAAAGTTATTAATAATTGAATCAATATATACATATTATATTATATATATATATATATAATGTGACAGTACTTGGAAAAGGGACAAATCGCTTTAAGGGTGGCTGCACATAGCAACGCGCACCGCATGTAGATCTGGAGATTAAATTATTCCCCGCCAATACCCCACCATTCGTACGCGAGCAGAAACAATCGTGCAGTAGTAGCAGAAGTATACTTTGCAAAGCTGTGGTGTTTTTAGTTTAGCTTCTTGTTGTCTCATATCCGTTTACAGCAACTCTCCATACGTTGTCTGAGCTCACGGGGTAAGGTGCACCAGGATACCTCTCCTCCTGCAGCTGTTCTCCGGGCTCTGTGCACCTGAACTCAAGTGGATGGCTCCACTTGGCTCGATTTCTGTGGAGCGAAGACTTCCCAAGCTGCGTAGATCTAATACCTTCACATCTGACTATCTCCAAGAAACTGCTCTCTCTTCTGACTCTCGTTATCGTTATATTGATCTTTGTTTAAATAGTTATTTATATAGAGTAACATAATAGCAAATTATCTATTTGTCAAAATGGGAATAGCTAGCTATTGTCACTCAGTAAGCTAACTATTTATTGACTTTTCAAACTCTAAAAGTTATTAATAATTGAATCAATATATACATAGTTATATTATATATATATATATATGTGACCGTCTACGGGAAAACTGGGCACAACGCGGCGTGCGTAATATCGAGAAAAGATCGATCGATTTCTTAAAAATGTATTGTTTCAAGCCTACGGAAGGGAAGGGTTAGGTCTATTATAGCAGGAACGACTAAAGCTGCGACGATAAAACTTGGAGAGCTAAATATCTGGACGCCGACAACTCCGTAAGTGAAAAAAAAAAATTCGAAGCTGCCGCGTTGTGCCTGGTTTTCCTATAGACGGTCACATATAATGTGACAGTACTTGGAAAAGGAACAAATCGCTTTAAGGGTGGCTGCACATAGCAACGCGCACCGCATGTAGATCTGGAGATTAAATTATTCCCCGCCAATACCCCACCATTCGTACGCGAGCAGAAACAATCGTGCAGTAGTAGCAGAAGTATACTTTGCAAAGCTGTGGTGTTTTTAGTTTAGCTTCTTGTTGTCTCATATCCGTTTACAGCAACTCTCCATACGTTGTCTGAGCTCACGGGGTAAGGCACACCAGGATACCTCTCCTCCTGCAGCTGTTCTCCGGGCTCTGTGCACCTGAACTCAAGTGGATGGCTCCACCTGGCTCGATTTCTGTGGAGCGAAGACTTCCCAAGCTGCGAAGATCTAATACCTTCACATCTGACTATCTCCAAGAAACTGCTCTCTCTTCTGACTCTCGTTATCGTTATATTGATCTTTGTTTACTCTTGATATAGGCCGGCTCTTTTTAGAACCAATACAAACTTATTGGAAAAATAATTGCTCGCATACCTGCAGTACGAGACATGGGGGTGGGGCTATTTCTCAAGAATTGCGAGTGGAATTAAACTTCCAAAGTTTGTCTCAGTTTTTCTTGTAATCTAATAATGAGAACGACAAAAAAAAATTACACATGGGTAAACCTAAAAAAAATGTAAGGAATTAGTCCCTTTTCCAAAGTACTGTCACATATTTACTCCACGCTAGATATCTTTACAATGTGTGAACTAACGTATCACATAGTGTTATCACATGGCTATATTGTGCAAGCTTATTACCCTAGTAGTTTTAACAACCTGCATGGCTAACCAGTTTTCAGGGTTAGCTGCTAAAATATCTGTTAGGGTTGTGGTGAGCCCCTAGAGAGTTTTAGGTCAACCTTATACCAAGAGTTACCCACAAACTACTGCTGTGAAGATATCTAGCACACCACTTGTTACACTGTGCAGAGTGATATGATCAGATATTTCCCTCTCAGGCTTTATTTTCTGGCTCTTGAAAAAAACCGTGAAATATTTCGCCATATCACACTCTGACTCATGTAATAAATACTATATATATATATATATATATATATATAAACAAGACAAAGAAGTGGAAATTATATTTAACTATAAACAGGATGTCATATGCAACCATGAACTATTTCATGTTACACCATTTTTAATAACTATAAACATTTTGTGACCAAACTTGTGTGCAATCTTAGTCCCCCAATTACAATCTTTAAAATATTTACTATACTATAAATTTGAATTTATATAGGCAAAAATGATACAGGCATTGTGGGCAAATGAGCAACTGGCTTGGGTACCCGCTTTTAACTCACCGATTAGTCTGGCGTCGCCGACCCCTTACCTTCCTTTTTGATTAATGGGCGGAGGAAGGAAGGGGTCTGGTGTCTCTAGTACCAACGACTTGTGCACGTCGTTGTCTGATGACATCATAGCGGTAGACCCGCGCGAACATTAAATTAGTGCGTTTGTATGAAGTCTGCTATGACGTCTGCAATATGTCTAGCGTGTGGTGGAGTGGCTGCTGTTGGATCGAGGAGAATAATTAAAACACAAAGCTGTGATGGGGTGTGTATTCTGTGGAAAGAAGAAATTGAAAGAGAGTTAGAGAAGAAAGGAGAAGCGCTTGATCTGGATAATCTGATTAGCAGTCAACAAGAAGCCTATATGTGTAGGAAATGTTTCTATGCTTATGAAAAACTACTAGAAGCAAAGAAGGTAATCAATTGTTAATGTTTTCATGCAGTTGTTAATTCATTATCATTTTATAGATGCTAGCTTCAAAAATGCAAGTTGCGGTATGTGTAATCCTTGCAAATATTGGTGCTACACCTAGTTATCCCAAGACGTACAGATACCATCTTCAACTTTTGAGTGTAGCACAAATCTACAACGGAAGAGGCCTTGCACTAGCCAACCAGCTACAAGTTTACCACAAGCTAAACGAAGGCTGGTTCCTCCAAATACATCATCCCCTATTCAGCAAGGTTAACTAATTAGGTGGTATTGAATTTCCAAATCATACAACTTGAATTACAGCTCTAAGATGTGATAAACTATTGTGCTTGATTTGGTAATTATTTTGTAAGAAATGGCATATTACTACTGAAAAATTACCTCAGATGTTTGTTGTGACCCGTACTTCTAGAGTTGTTATTGTTTTTTTTTATTAATCGACTCATCAACTTTCAACCATTCTTCCAGTATTTCTATATTTTGTTCAGATAAGGGTACATATGTATAACCCACTGTTCAATCAAAATCTGAATTAATATAGCTACCTGCTTGCTTGGTAGCCAGTGATATTCAAATTTCACAACTTTCCAATCAGGTTGGAATATTCGGTTCAATTTGCCAATGATTTTATGTTTACTTTTACTCTGTCACAAAATAATAACTATATACAGACCCTACTTAGAACCTTTCTCCTAGTTTGATTTTGCACACTTAATAAATGACTTTTTTTCATACAGCTGTGGCTGCATCCTCATCTGTAGTACCTGTTGCCACATTTTCTACATCTGCTGTACTGGTTGCCACATCTTCCTGCACATCCACTGTATCTGTTGCCATGCCTTCTACATCTATTGTTCCTGTTACCACATTTTTTACCTCCACTGTACCTGTTGCCACATCTTTCACATCCACTGTACCTGTTGCAATGTCTTCCTGCATACCTGTTGCCACGTCTTCCACACCTACTGTACCTGTTGTCATGTCTTCTGGTGTTCCTACATATTCTATTTCACCTACAAGCAATGTTACTACTGATAGTAGTTCTCCAAATGTTTCAGTCAGTAAATTATTTCACTTAATTTTAATGATATCAATAAAAACAATTGTCATTGCAGATAAATGTACAATATAGTCATGGAATACGCAAGTATGCCTTAACACCAAGCAGGAAGTATGTGGGTAAAGCTATAGCCCGGCGTAGCAGAAACGCTCTTGTTACCAATTCCCTAAAGGACCCCATCACCAAAAGATATATCATCAGACATGTGGGAATGTTGATAAGAAAAGAGCTCACCAGTATGTGTTCGGATAGGGCACAGTCAGTGCTGAAAAGCCATTCTACGACTACTTTAAAGGAATTTACTTGGAGCACACTTATGACCGAATTGTCCAGTCATGCTCCAATCTTGGTCTCCATTTTAAAGTCTTGTACTGAGACTTGCACGCTGAGACAAAATAGAAATGCAGTGATTGGAGTGTGCTGTGCAGTTTTACTTAAATTTCGCTACTCCAAGATGTGCCTATTTCAGAAAATTGTTTCGTTAATTCTTTACGCTGGAAATGTTGCAAAACAAGTAAGCTTTGTGTGTGTGTGTTTTAATAGCTGTTATTGCTCTTCATGAAATAGGTTTATGAACGCCTACAGAAAGTAGGCTTGTGCATGTCACATGTTGCTACTAATCGGCTCTTAACCAAGCTTGGAGCTGACCATGACAGTTTGGCAAAAGAATGGAGAAATCAATTGGTATCATGTCTTAAAGATAATGATTTCAAGGTAAGTCTTTAAACATATTCCAATTGTTTACATCTATTTATACATTATTATGAAAAGAGCTCAAGTAGCGCATTAAGAGAGAGAGAAGTACTGGACTGTGGAGATTATCCTTCAGACCCCTCATCTGACTCCATCTCAAGTAGCAGCCCTCGTGAAAGCAATAGTATTCAATCTCCACAATTCTCTCCAATTACCTCTGAAAGTGCCTATTCTGGAAATGACATTGAGATTGACAATAACCTGTTAGATCCACAGATGGAGGTTGATTCCACAGGTATGGGGGAAAAAATTAAGGCATATGTGTGCATAATAACTACCAAGCTAATTGATATGCAGGTACGGAAACAGAATGTACTACTGCTGCAAATATGGACTGTGTGTCTTCAGGTGTGGTCTGTTGTAGCTTGCATAATAAATGAGAATTATTAATCTTTTTTAACCATTATAGATTCACCTTGTGCATCCAATTCTGCTCCACTTAAGTTGTTGGGCTATAAACTTGTTGGAGACAACATTGATAAAGGAGTAAAACCTCGATATATGAGAGTTGAGAAGCATCGTGGACAATCTCTGCACTATTTCCACTTCTGTGCTATCCAGAACAGGATAGACTTCAGTGACTTTCCAGACATTTTCCCAGCAACTTGCTTGAACAGTCCTAAGCGAAGAGCACTACATTTGCTGCCATCAGTAGAGGATGATAATGATCTTCGCGCAAACATGGCTGTTCTTGTGTCAAGGATTATAGTTGATAATATACCTTTTTTCCATCATACATTTGATGGAATAGTTACAAGGCATATAAAGCATAAATATTATTCTGAGATGTGCCAAACGTCAGTTGTGGTTAGTATGCAAAAGTGTAGCATTATTTAATTATTATTAATGTAAGTGTACTATAATTAGGTACCCCTGGGAGTTTTGCTGAAAAATGAAAATAAAAGAGATGACATGGTGGAGATAATGTCTCATCTCCATCAGTATGTTCCTTCCATTGAGTACAAGAAAACAGTACAAATGATGACCACTGAGGAGACAGTAGAAGTTCCTCAAGCTTCTATAACAAAGATTCTTTTAGGAGGAGATCAGCTTACAGCTGCTAGAGCTAGGGGAGCAAGAAGAGCAAGGGCCAATTCATTATCACCACTTACCAGATTAGAAGGAATTGAACCGACTGCTGCTGATTTTCATGTGCTTCTCAATTTACTGGACGTAAGTTAACTTGCTTTTAAAATGTAATGAATATTTAAGATGTGAAAATATTATTATGATTCACAGATTGCTTGGAAGTATTTTTATTCCACTAGTTCAGCTGCAGAGTTTGGCACTATGTACCAGCTTCGCAATACAATTGGACGGAGCAATGTTTCCACTGACCCTATTCATCACTTTAATGAATGTGATGATTTCTTCACAATGGTGGTAACCTGCTATGTTTTAGTGGCAACGATGAAATCTCTGAACATGCAGACATTAGATGACAATCCAACACTATCAGATATTGACATTCCAGCTGCTGACCTCTGGATGGAATCTGCTGAGAGACGCAAAGAAGTCCTTCTATCTATATGTTTAGATGTGGTGGACCAGTTTGCCTCATTCAAATTTAATGAATCACCATCGTCATCCAGTGATAAGGCTAGTTACACATAACATAGTAATCACTGTATGTCAAAATTTAAGCATATAATTGTATTTTTTAACTGCTTAGGTACATGATTATGGTAAAAAATTGCTTGAATTTGGGTGTTTTTATCTCGAATTACATGATGCCATCAGGGAAGGTGACGGTCACCGGGTTTTACGGTGTTGGAAGTATTTGCTACCAGTTTTCAAGAGCTCTGGTCGCAGAAATTATTCGGTTGAGGTCTTGAACATGTTACGTCAGTATCACTATGACCTCACACCTCGACAGGCTCAAGAACTCATATGGTCTAGATTTGTGAGTACCAAGTCTGCTCCAGGACATAACATTCCTGAAGATCTTCACCAAGAGCACCTCAACCGTGTCATTACGGAATCCATTAAAGGTCTGAGAGCTAACAAAACTGAAGTTGCTGTGACACGAGTGGGAAAGGCATTGGGAACATTGTATCCTGTTCTCGACAATTTTGATAGTGACAATTCTGTCAGGAAACCATCAGGGTCTCACAAAGTGCCCAGCTGGACAAAAGACCGCGATGTCATCATTGATTGTCTTATCCAATCCAATATTTTTTCTGTTGTCCCCAATCGCTGCCATCCAACTTTTAAAAATCCTAAGGACGTTTTGCATTCCACTGGCAAAGATGACCTTATTGATTGGATACAAAAACATTTAAGAGATAATCAGTAGTATAGTTGGTTCTGACTTTTACCTTTTGTGTAGTACAATTCTAATTAGTTTTAATACTATTACAATTTCAATTGTGCAGACCAATTTTAAATCTTACAAAATATTCTAAAATTGTACACAATTGCTTGTGCAAGAGTGTTTGAAATGATTCGATAGCTATATTTTGCAGAGCTACATAACTTTCTGTTATATATATATATATGGGAGGGTTTGTACTGGTCTCTCAGAGCTAGCCTGCTTCTCTGCTCCACATTATTCCCCAACTGCCCCACAACAGAGCTAGTGTAAAGTTAATTCACTAGAATCACTTCCTGGGATAACAGATGAAACCAAAACTAATTAAAGCATAGCTGTTAATTGCCTGGAGGGCTTGGATGGGAAATATTTTATCCCTCAAAAAGTGTTAAAGGGCCTATTGAGCCAGCTAGAGCCCTCTAAAGAAGTGTTAATGGTTACAGCTTGCTACATCTCCACAAAGGGTACCGTACAACTGTGCCACAAATTAAAAACTGAATGCACTTGTTTGTAACTAGCTTGTATACTCTTGGAACAGACAGGAAGACTGTTCCAAGAGTTTTCAAGTTAGCTAGATGTAGCTAACATTTTTTTAACTCAGCTTTTTGGCTTTGGCTCCCTCCCCCCTCCCTCCCGCCCCTCATTGGCCTTTAGGTGACGCGATAATATTATAATTTTTTACATTCTAAACACTTACAAGACTTGCAACATCACAACATAAACACAGAGGTCCATCAAAATTATGAATATATCCATCAAAATTTCTAAAGAGGGTGTCTCTTCTACACAGACTCTTATTAGAAACATAATCTTGCATATTACTTTCCAAACGTCTTCCTGCATTCCCCTTCTTCACTAAAACAGCAATGCTGTGAAGTCCATCTCGTCCAGCTCGCCCTGTTTCCTGTACATAGGACTCGATGTCAGTTGGACAGCCATAGTGCATAACCTTACGAATGTTTGGGCAATCGATGCCCATACCAAAAGCTACTGTAGCTACTACTAGTCGTAAAGGTGATTCCCGGCAAAACAAATCAATGATTTCATCCTTCACAGCTGATTCTGTACATCCCATGTACATGTCCACAAGACGAAACCTAGGTAAGTCTGGTGCACCAGGTGGAGTGGTAAATCCACTGCCTAGATATCTTCGAAAATAAAGATATAAACTTGCACAATCGTCATATGTTTGACAATAAATAATTATTCGAGGAGATTTTGCCCCTTCCTCTCTGATCTTCAGAGCAACTTCATCAAGCGTCTTTTCAATAGATATAAATTCTTCAACGGTGTAAGTAATATTCAGTTTTGAAGGAGACCTAGCTACCACAAGTTCATTCCTCAAGCCGATTAATCTTGACACATCAGTTCTTAGTTTTGCCGTAGCCGTAGCTGTCATGGCCATAATATTAACATGAGGAGGTAGCAGGCTTCTTACTTCTCCAATCCTCAAAAGCAGTTTCCTAAAGGTGCTACCCCTATGCCATATATCTTGAGTTCATATTTAGCAATCATGAGAGTGTATTTAATATCTTACCATTTTGTGACAGTGTGAGCTTCATCTATTACAAATGCACGCAGCTTATTGGAGTACACCTCACTGCTAAGAAGCTGTCGCCATCTCTTGCTTTGTATGAGTATTTCTGGAGTAAAATATACCAATTGATAGAGTCCCTTTTCCACATCCTCCTTAATGCTGTTGTCATCTTGCTCTCCAGTAATGTAGCAAGCTTTCATTCCAGCTTTAGAAAGAGCTGCCACCTAGGTCGTTGAGTTTATAATAATATTACAGCTATTCACATTAGCTAGTAAACTACACTTTTACTCACTTGATCTTTCATAATAGCTGTAAGTGGTGCTACAACAACTACAATTGAAGGGCCACCAGATGGAGCAAGCATATCAAACAAGGCTGGTAAACACTGAAAACAAGCACTTTTTCCGAAGCCAGTTGGGAGAACGACGAATACATCTTGCTGCAGAAGTCCTTCAACAATTTGTTTCTGCTCTGGCTTAACCATAGAAAAACCTAGCCCCTGGAAGGCTTCACTCAATGCTTCAGACAAACGCTGCGATAGATCACCCATAGCTGCTGAACAAGGAACGCGAAGTTAGAAACTCGCAGGCTTTACCGGTAATCAAGAATGCAATTAACTGAAATACTACAATTTGATTGGTCACGCAACTATAGTGGCGTGCACAAGTCGTTGGTACTAGAGACACCAGACCCCTTCCTTCCTCCGCCCATTAATCAAAAAGGAAGGTAAGGGGTCGGCGACGCCAGACTACTCACCGATCCAAGCTAAGTACCAGTGTCGCGATGAGGTACGCTGCCACCAGTCCAAGTCCACTCGCTTAAAGCAACTAGTCAGGCTTCTAACCAACAGAGCTAGCTATCTTTCATGTCCCGACAGAGTATGTAATAGTTTTACACACAACTTGTCTCATGGAAAATGCGCAGTAACGCATGCGTGCGTGAGGCTGCTTTATACTCAGATGCACACACACACACAAACAAACTACAGACTCGTGCCTACGACACAGCAATTTTGAACAACATAGAAGTTCTGAAAGATGCACAACATTGATAAAGTTCAAATACACGCACAACACGGACAGCTATTACAATGCTGATAAACAAAAGGTAAGTAATTACGATATTCACACACACATTTATGTTTCAGGTCTTCTCTAGTCTTCTCTCTTTCTTACTTCTTTCCTCAAGTCTCCTTCCCCACAGGATTTTAACTTACGTTAGTATGGACTGCAACAATTTATATTATATATATTTATATATATAAGCTTCAGGGCTTATATTGTACTGCAAATGATATTTGTGTGAAATATTTCTAGTATTTAAATAAATAATTTTCTACCACTTGCCACTTCTGAGCGATCAAAATATTAATACATCTTGAGATATTAAATAATATCAAGTAAGCGACCATGTCAACAGTAGTTGGAAGACTAAGAGTTAAAACATAGACTATTATGATAATATATAACTAATACCCTATGCTTGATTTAAAATGTGGGTGTTAGATTCTTGTAAGTAAAGATACAAATAAATGTACCATACACTTTCATTTGTCCCATGGCTACGAAATTTTTTTTAGTATCCACATCTTCTCCAATGCAGAAATAATAACCATTGTGTGTTAGTTGTGCAGGAGAGATCGCTAACACTTTTCCCGTTCCAACTTTTTCTGCATCTCCTATATCATCACTGGTACTGTAATACCAGTGACACTGAATGCTAGAAATGCACATAAATGTAGCAGTATCCCCTATTTCAACCTCTCTTTTATTTGGAAAAATATTGTCATCAATTCTAAGTTGAGAAACATCTATTGTAAACCATTAACTCATGTAAGCTGATGGTATGACAAACTTATTGTAACAAATATATATGTAATCCATTACAATATTGTTTTCTCGATGTGTATGATTTTAATTATACATTAATATATACCTTTAAATTGACTAGAATAGTTTCATAATATTATTTAATTTCTTAGTCAATTAGTTTAATAAGGATAACATACAAATGCAACTATTCATTAACCCATGCTTAATAAAAAAAATTTAAGGATTAAAATATTGCATATTGAACATACTTTGAACTACAATTCCAATAATATACTTCGTACTAGGTATATGATGATCATCCGACTCACTAACATGTCTTGATGATTCAGAACCCCACTGAATTCTAAGTGAATCACTGAATTCTCTGTCTGTGTCACCAGATTCATAGTCAACTAACTGTTCAGATTGGTGTCGTATATACTTATTCAGGACACTGGAATTACTAGACACTTTATCCTCCTGTCCACTATGAGATTCTTTAGCTGTTAACCTGAGATTTTGTATAAGTTCATGTCTGATTTTACTGTGATTAAAATTATGGCTGTATAGTTCTGATGAATCATTAATTGGTTTGTCTTGTGGATATATCTCATAGTGAGTATCATTTTTTTCATTTTTGTGGTTATTACTAGTAGCATTAATAAACTCCGTAAAATTAAAAGATATATCATACATAACTTCACCAGATTTCTCTATTCTTGTTTTAATATTCTCCTGGGAATGACTTAAATTCTTGCGAGTAAATTTTAGAAAAAGATCATTTAATGCTTCACTGGAAAGACTGTTTGAATGTAGTGTGTCACTATCGAGTGACAGTTCATTTTCTTCAATAATGTCGTATTCGATTGTTGAACTGGATGTACTGCTACTAGTTTCCGTATATATATCATTGATAGATTTATGAGATTCCTTCATTAAAGATACATTTTCTTTGTTATCAGATCTTATATTACTTTTATTTGAACGTACTGATGTGTATTTCATGTCACCAATGGAGTCATTTCGTAACAATTCAAGTAATTTGTTTCCAAGTAAATTAGACATATTATGTGAGACAGGTTTAGAAAACGCCTCCTTAAAATTGTGTATGGGGTTATGTCGTCTGGTTTGTTCCAAGTTCATTTCTTTATTTTTAATTACTGAATCATTGTCTTTCAATGAGTACACACTTTTAGCAGAAGCCTCCTTCCTTTTGGCTTTGTTTTCAATTATTCCATTAAGCACAATATTACTTAAATCAGATTGTATTCCATTATCTTGTTTTGAATTCATAAAATTTTCAGTAAATTCCTCATTATAGTACTGATAATTTGAGTGATCAGCTGTTACAAAATCCTCTTCTCCATCTAATATTATCAACTGATTTTTATATAAAATATGTGTTACAGCTAATGTGAAATATCTTAAACACTCTGATATATTATTTAAAGTTGTAGTTATAACAATAGCGATTATTCCTTATTAAATTTCGGGTAATAAAGTTACAGTCAAAGTGGCTGGGTGTTTATTGCTGCCACAACCGCTATATGTATTTTTTTCACTACAAACTGCTCTACTGTGGGATACCCAGCATGCATCAGAGGAGAAAGATATTCCTGGGGCTTCGTTGAAGGGTAGAAGACAAATGCGCTTCAAATTAGTGAGCTTAAACTCTGGCTCATATGTAGGGAAGCTCTGACTAAAGGAAGGAAAGCAGATTGGGCTGAAATTTAACAATTGGATAGTTTTAGCTATGAATTGTGGTTGGGTTCTGCAATAGTCTTAGGCATATTTAACCAATGCTTCAAATAAAAGTATATGTGATAAATATTCTAGGCATACACAAAGTATGTAAGAGATAAGGACATATAACAATCCCTTGGATCCGTAGGGAGTTCAAAGATTGGTAACTGTTCCAAAGATTTAACTCAGCAATTAAGATTTTTCAACTAAAAAGTGGATATCAATTATGGAAGCCTTCAATTGTAGAGGTGATTAGTACATAAGTGTAATACTGGACTAATTGTGACATTTTGTGACTCAATCTGTTATAGTGCAGCAGCATAGTCCAAAATAGTGGACATATTGTGCACTTTTATGTAAAAGCACCAAAATTGGTATAGATGTAGGTTAATACCTAATGAACATTTTTGGATATGGAGGCACTCGCTAATTAATTCACTGTTGCCATAGCAACACCTACAAAATGGCAGCTATACATGGGGCTAGTAAGGTGGTGTGCATACCTATTGCAAGCAGCTGCAGGCTGTTAGTGATAATAGGGTGTTTGTACATGTTTGCATGTACACATTATGTGCATGCACATGCAGGCAAAGCACATGGTACTAGATCTAGTAAAATGGCATCCTCTAAGAACTTCAGACTTGTGGATACTTGGGAGGCATCTACATCTCGCCAGCCAGCTGAAACTAACTGGGATCTTTGTGTTCTGTGCCAGCAGGAGACAGTTGAGTCACTAGTCTGCCCTTTGCATTCAAAAAGGAAAGATGGTGGAAAGGGATACCACTCCCTTGCTGAAAATCTAGTCAAATTTGATGAATTGAGGAAACTACCAGGAACCTTACAGTTGGGGAGAATTGATGAAGGCCAAGGTATTGAAGAAGCTATGATTACAAATCAGGCTAAGTGGCATAAGACATGTAGACTCCGTTACAACAAAAAAATGTTGGAAAGGGCACAGAAGAGAGGACATGAAAGCCCAGATAGGGATGGTGCTTCACGCAAATGTAGCAGATTGCAGTCTTCAAGTATGCCCATTGAGGTTTCTTGCTTTTTCTGTGGTCAAACGGCTGGTAATGATGGCCTACATGAGGTGACAACATTTCAGGTAGACCAACGTGTGCGTGAGTGTGCTGAACTTTCTGGGGACAGTATGCTCTTAGCCAAGCTCTTTGCTGGTGACATGGTAGCCATAGAAGCAAAATACCATTCCAAGTGCTTGTTAGCTCTGTATCACCGTGCAGAGAAGGTACACACACAGAAAGGAGCACATACTGAAGAGAATGAAATATCAGGAATTGTTCTCGCTGAACTTGTTGCGTATATTGAAGAAGTTCGTTCAGAAGGAAATACTGCACCTGTTTTCAAGCTTGCTGATGTGGCCCAACTCTACAAGTCTAGGATGCAACAATTTGGTGTTGTGAGTGAGAAAAGGATGCATACAACACGACATACAACACGACTGAAGCAAAGGCTACTTGAACACTTTCCTGATATGCGAGCTCAAACCAAGGGGAGAGACATCATGCTTGTATTCGATGATGACATTGGTGTTGCACTTGGTAAAGCCTGTGAACAAGACAGAGATCGTGATTCTGTTATTCTTGCTCGTGCTGCACAAATTGTCCGCCGAAATATCTTTTCTTCCAAACCCTTCACTGGGTCATTTGAAGATAACTGCCAGGAGACATCTGTGCCACACTTGCTGCTTGCACTGGTCAGTATGGTGCTGGAAGGCCCAAGTATCAAGGACCAAAGTTGTGAGTGTTCAAAACAAGAAGCGGCACTTTCAATTGCCCAGCTTTTGAAGTACAACAGTGTCAAGCATATGCGTCAACATCAAGAGAGCAGCCGAGCTGTCCGACACAAATCTGCACAAGAATCACCTCTTCCTATCTACATTGGGTTAATGCTGCATGCACAAACTCGAAAAAAAGATTTGGTGGACAAGCTTTTCAGTCTTGGCCTCAGCATCTCTTACGATCGAGTACTGCACCTTTCAGCTGAGATGGGAAACAGTGTGTGTCAACTTTTTCATACGGAGCAAGTTGTCTGTCCCCTAATGTTGAAAAAGGGTCTATTCACAACATCTGCTATTGACAATCTTGACCATAACTCCAGTTCTACTACAGCCAAGGATTCTTTTCATAATACTGGAATTTCACTGATGCAGCACCCCACCAATGATGAAGAAATGGTAGTGCATAGTGCCATTGTAGTAACTGGTGCTGGTTCAAGAACTGTTGCCCACCTACCACGTTTCTATACAGAGGTACCACCTATTGCAACAAGTGTTAAACACTCAGCTGTACCTGCCTCTGACTTAACATCCATTAAACAAGATGACTACAAGAAGCAGGCTGAGGGAGAATACAAATGGCTGAAAAATGTGAGATGTGTTCTGAAGGAAAGCACTGAGTTTGGAAGTGTCGAGAACATATCATGGGCTGCTTTTCATGCACAGAATCAAGACAAAAGGGACCGGATCATCACACCAACAGCCTTGCTCCCTCTGTTTCAGGAAAGTGCACATACAGTGGCAATGATTAGGCATTCCATGGATATGGTGAGAAGGGCTGTTGAGCATCTCAATGCAGGACAGACTCCTGTTTTGACATTCGACCAGCCACTCTTTGTCTTGGCCAAACAGATTCAGTGGCAGTGGCCAGAGAAGTATGGAGAAGAGAAGATTGTGGTAATGTTTGGTGGCCTCCACATAGAAATGGCAACTTTGAAGACCGTTGGTGACTGGCTCGAAGGAAGTGGCTGGGCTGAAGCTCTGGTCCAAGCACAAATCGTGACTGTGGGAATGGCTGATTCGCTACAAAAAGCATCGCATGTTATGCGCACAAGAAGGGCTCACCAAGTTACAGTTGCTGCCTTATATATTCTGCAGCATTGTGCCTATGACCACTACAGTCTTACCTGTTCAGAAGATGCCCCACTGGACTTTGACTCATGGTGTGATGAGAGAAAACAAAACTGCCCCCAGTTTCAATACTGGGCAATAGCAATGGAGCTAGAGATTTGTATTCTCACTCTCGTGCGCTCTTTCAGAGAAGCTAATTTTGCCATGTACCTTGATGCCTTAGCGGAACTTGCTCCATGGTTTTTTGCACTTAATCACACTAACTATGCCCGCTGGATTCCAGTACATCTAAGAGACATGTCTCTACTCTCCAAGTCACACCCAGATATTTACAGGGAATTCAATGCTGGCCACTTCACAGTTCAGAAGACGAAGCGAGTTTTCTCGGCTATGCCCATAGATCAAGCTCATGAACAAAACAACGTTCATGTAAAGGGTTATGGTGGTGCAGTTGGCCTTACTGACAATCCGAGTGCTCTGAGGCGCTGGATGATAGCTGTGCCAGAGATAGCCAGAGTAATTGGGCAGTTTGAGGTGCAAAAGAATCGCAAAGTGGACACACGTCACCACGATCAAACACCTGCTGTGCAGGCATCTTTTGCAAGAGATGTTAACTCTTTAGTGAGTGTCATTGAAGAGTTAGGAAACCCATTCAAAGAAGAAAGCCAAGATTTACTTGTTCTTGATACCAAGGAAATCACAAATCCTGCTGTTGTGAACACAGTCAAAAGTGTCAAGTGCATTGGTCAGGATCAATTTCAAGCTTTCACGAAGGAATGTCTTATTGACAGGACCAAATCAATTCATGACACAATCCATCGCAATAAGTTACCACTGTTTAATACTCCAGTACTCAAGGCATCCAAAGGACAGCAACAGTTGAGCTCCTTGAAGTGTGATATAGAACTCTTCTCACGATTATATATTGGATGTCAGACACGTGATGGGAACCTGGATGAATTTTTCCGACATGAGAATCAATCATGTCCCCCATCACTTTCTACAGCAGGGAAGCTCAACCTTGGCACTAAGAGTGACATGCTGGAGTGTCTAGAAGGTCTTTCTGAGGTACAGCACAGAGCACCCAAAGTCACCACTATAGTCATTGATGGAGCTGCTATTGTTCAGATGTTGAAGCCAGGTGCTGCAAAAAAATTTGAAGAATATGCTCATCAAGTATTCATCCCTCACATAACAGAAAAATTTCATCATGTGTCACGTTTAGATCTGGTATGGGACAGGTATTTAGCTGACACTCTCAAAGCAACAGCCCGATTGAAACGTGGTAAAGGAGTACGCAGACGTGTTGTTGGCTCCGCACCTCTACCATCGAACTGGCTAAGCTTCTTACGTGTGGACCTCAACAAGAGTGAACTTTTCTGTTTTCTCTCAAAGGAACTCCTTGCATCTTTCAAGCAGGAAAGAGGAGAACTTGTCATTACTAATGGGGACCAGGTACTTTGTGTGCCAGCACAACCAGATGTACACTTACTTGCACCATGCAATCATGAAGAGGCTGACAGTCGAATGATGTTGCACTTGCTGAAGCTTCGAAGGCATGTTATGAGTTGATCTCTTGTGGTTGTAAGAAGGGATGTCGTACTAACTGCAAGTGCAAAAAAGCTGGACTGCAATGCACTTTGCAAGTGTGAAGGGGAATGTACAGCAAGCTAACTGCACACAACAATTCATGACACTATTAGCATACATAAGCATGTACTTATGATTCCAATTTTATGATTCCAATAATTTTCTATGATCACGATCACATGTTCTTTGTTTGCTATCCAGCATGCTGGTTTTGGATGGTCAGAACCAGTTTAAGCGCCATATATCTAAATTTAGCATGACAACCAATTTGAAGCGGTTGCTATGGCAACCATAGAAACATTTGTGAGTGCCTCCATATCCAAAAATGTTTATTGGGTGTTGCTCTACATCTGTACCAACTTTGGTGCTTTTACATGAAAGTGCACAATAAATTTGTTATACTGCTGCACTATTATAGATGATCTTCCATCAAACAACTTTAAATCCTGCTGAAAATCGTTTCAGATTTCGACATGTGCAAGTTAGCATGAGCAATGATGCACCTGATATAAAGACTGAATTCATAATTTGCATCTAGCTTTAAATTTAAATTCATATGATAATTATTGATGGGCTGTTCTGCAGTACAGTGTCCGGGTGAAAGTTGCAAAACATATGGGTACACTTTGCTTTGATTTTTTATGACTTTAGCAAGTGTGAAAGTATTTCAGACAATTTTGCATGCATAGAAAGGTAGCAGAATTAGAATCAGCCAAGAAAAGGAAGAGAAAAGCTAACAATAATTTAGTGCAAAGTGCAAAAAAAAGTGCAAAAAGCTTGAATGTGATCTCAAAGAGTCTAATAAAAAATTAAAAGAAATGTCCAATCAAATAACAAACCTTAAAAATTCAGCTAAAAAATTTGCTAAATCATTAAAATATTTTACTACATCTGAACCGAGAAGAAGGAAAAATGCTGTAATTGTCCCTAATATTCTACTGACTAATTCAAGCAATGGTAATTTCTTGCCTTGATATTATGATGGACTTGTGATCATCATAGTATATTTATTAATTAAACCACATTAATTAAGACCACACCCACTTCCTGGCCGGACCATGCAAAAATTGCTCTCTACAGGCCTGACCTATGTAAGAAAATATGAGAAGTTTTTGGATGAAAAAGCCAAAATAGGTTTTCATTTTTATTCTGAAAAGAACACAAAATGTTTAAAATAGAAAATTTAACTGGACCAGAAAAGATAGGACTTTAAAATAATAAATATTCCCTCTTTTTCCAAATATAAAAGAAGCAAGCATGGTACAACTTATTTGGACAGAATTGATAGACTTATATAATATTCTTCGTTGTACAAACCCCCTGACACATACTGAGTGACATACAAGACTTTACAACCAGATTTAAAAACATGGTTGTCAGCTTTTCTGTCTGTGTATCAAACAAAACATATAACACCTTATATTCATATTTTTGTAAGTCATGTATCAGAATTTTGAATTAGTACGGATCATTGTCTCCCTTTTCTCAGCAAGGATTAGAAAAATTGAGTGATAATATAACTAATGATTATTTCAGAAGTACAAAACATCACGATCACGAAGCACTAACTCAATTGCTTCTCAAGCTTAATCACATTGAAGACCTTTGTCATTTTGAACGCACTAAACAAATTCATAATTGCAGTGGTTGCAATGATATCCGCACATGTGGCAAAGTGTAGAAATAGCAAAACAACAAAGATTTTTTTTAATTACTATTCTTCACACGTATTGGTACTAACCACCCACATACATAAGAATACTAGCTTGAATAATTATTATTTTGATAAGGAAAAGCAGCACAGCTGCATGACCATGATAATTCAGATTGGGTACCTCATCTGAATATAGGTTATGGTGATCAGACGAAAAGTGATCAAGCATCGGAACATTACCACCATCTGCTAGCTAGAAAGAAGCAGGGCAAAGATTATCAGAAGTTGCTACAGACTTGCCAGAATCAGGTAAAGCACAAAGTGTCTTGACTTGGCTGCTTATGATTATTCTTAATAGTTACAGAAGATGTCTTGATATGGTTCAAGATCATGTAGTGGAATTGATGTGTCATGCCAAACTGATACCAATTATTTTTTTATGCTTTACTAGCTGTGAAGAGAGAAAATGAAATATTGCGGAAGGAAGTATATGATCCTGCTAAGCAAATCACTGATATGACAGAGGAGAGCATGAGATTCACAATAACTGAAGCTACATTCAAGGGTGACAGTAACCGTTTAAACTTTATACAGGTAAGTAAATATAATATTGCAGAAGTGTATGACTTAATATTACAATGTAAATTATTAGGGTTACATGAGTGGTGTGTTTTTGAAGCCCAGCTTGATATGGTAAAGCCACATCTTCAACTTGGTTTGAAATTATCAGCCTTTGATATGGTACTAATGGTACTACCGTAGATCCGGTTAATTTCACTGTCACTTTATTTTCGCTATGTTCGCGGTGGGTAAAGGTCAGCTAAATAAAAAAAACTTCAATAATAAATGACACCATTATAAAGTTGCGCGTACATTTGCTACCACTATTATATAGTAAGTTGTAGCTAAACGCAATGTCGCTGTTGAAGTACTTCAAGCCAGTTTCTGGCAACGGACTTCCTGATCCTAAAGGTCCTTTGTCTGAGTTGCTGCCAGCAAGAGCCATTGAAGCTGCCAACAAAGAAGTGGAGAAGTCAAAGCAGCCCAAGAAGCGTGGATCATACAACTGTTTCTCTTCTGAGCAAAGAGCTAAGATTGGCAAGTATGCATGTGAAAATGGTGTTGTAGCAGCTTCAAAGTTTTTTTCTAAAGAGTTGGATAAAAAAATCAATGAAAGTACCGTCCGTGGCATCAAAAAAGGTTATCTGAGTGAGCTATCTAGGAAGAGGAAGGCTGAGGAAGATCTGGCCATTTTATATTTGCCTACTGCTAAGCGAGGCAGACCACTTTTACTTGGATCAGATATTGACAAGATGGTTCAGATATATTTGAAGAAGTTAAGAGAAGGAGGAGGAGCAGTGTCGGCTCGAATTGCTATTTCATCAGCTAAGGGCATCCTTTTGACTTGTAACTGTTAAAGAATTTTTGAAGAAGAAGTTTGATGACTGGTATTCCGGCAAGGTTCAAGAGCAACTCCAAGGAAAAGACATCAATGAACTGGAATCTGTTTCAATTTCTCCTATTGATCTCAGTCTTACTGTAATGAAGCATGTTGGTGCCCAATGGTTGGTGGAAGCGTTTAACTATATACAAGATAACCCAACTATTGTTGTGAATGGATTTGTTAAGTCTGGTATCACTACAGCTGCTGCTGCTGCTGCACAAGAAGAATAAACAATATGTTCTCATAATACCAAATAATCATTATTGACTTGACAATTATTGATTTCATTATAATTGCTAATCATGGTGGATGCTATTCATATAGGTAGCTATAATGCTATTGATTAAAATAATAGCAATGCTTCTAGGTGTACAGGATTATTCTTTTGGTACTGGCTGAGTAACTAATTTAACCACCTTCTTGATCTCTTTACGGGGTCCTTTAAATTTCATCAGACAAGGAACTTCTAATCCTCCTTCAGGTAAGTCTTGAGAGTGCTGTCTTGCTCCTGTAACCTGACAACTAATAGTTCCTCCCCTTCGGATGAATAGTGAACATACTCGAGATATTTTTTGGGGTATATGTCCCAGACACTGGCCATCCTTAATTACAGCAACAGCACATACATCTGCCAAGTTTGCTGGCTCCCTCTCACAAGGTAGCTCTTCTCCCATAGCAGCATCCCATATTGCTTTGTAAACATGGTAGCCTCGAATGCACCACTCAATGCTAAACTGTTCTTCATCCATGGCCATGTCTCTAATAAATGCCTTCTATCCTTTAAATTATTAGAGGTGCGGTCAGTCTCAGGCTAGTCAGTGAAAATAAGATACCGTGAATATCTCGGTAATACAAGCTCATGAGTAGTCAGTGAAAATAAAGTGTAGTGAAATTAACCGGATCTACGGTACTTAAGCTCAGACTGAATTTAGCTGATGAAGATATTGCTTTTCGTTTTGGGGTTCATCGTTCTTCAGTATCAAGGAATTTCATAAAGTAATAAACATTTTGTATACATGTTTATCACCACTAGTGAAGTGGCCAGATAGAGGAGTACTGACGCTAACTATGCCATCATCATTACGCAAGTTTTTTAGGAGTTGTGCTGTAATAATTGAGTGTACTGAGATATTTATGAAACGACCATCAGATCTTTTGGCTAGAACTCAAGCTCCTTTTACTAGAGGGAAAAAACAACTAGAAAAAAAGGGAATTGATTGGAGCTGAGAATTATCGACAGTCAGTATTCATGTAGAGCGGATAATTGGTGTGCTCAAACAGAAGTTTACGGTTTTACAGAGTACATTGCCAATGCCTTTATATCTAACAATGATAACCCCTTATCTACTGTAGATAAATAGTTATTGTTTGCTGTGCTTTGGTGAACTTGTGCCCGCCTGTTGTCCCACAAGATTGATTGAAATTTTATACGAAATAGATTGAATGATGTTTATATGTTTGTGATGTAGCTGATTGTGATTGATTAATTAAGTGAGATTAGCTAATGATGACTGCTATTGTTTAACAAAGATTGAGTGATTGCTGACAGTGCTAAACTAGCTAGCTAGCTATTTCTTCTTAGAAAACTGTTGTTGTTTTCTACAAGAAGGGCAGTACCATTTTCCTTTTAGTGGGCACCTCAAACGCAAACATTCACAGTGAAACCATTCAATACTGCACTTATTGTTGTTGCAACCTACAGTAGGGGTCAAAAAAAGGTTCCTATTGAGTCGTTTTAAGGACTTTCTAAAGTCTTAACCGACGTTTTTAGCAATTTTTTTTGTAGTGACCTTTTATTGCGTCTTTTTTTCCTAGCAACCTTTCCCTTGTCAGACTTTTTTTATGGTTAGGGGCAGAAACCTTCTAGAGCACTTCAGTTATTGTGGTTAAACAAGTACAGGACAGCACCTGCTTGATGTGTAGCAGCTGCAAAACCTGATTGAAACTAGGCTGCTAACTGATTTTTTATTTTAATAAACTGACTTTAAAAACCCAAAGTCAGTTCAGCAGCTGGTGACTTGATAGTCGGCATCGGTTGATAAAAAGTCGGTAAAAAGTCTCCCTACCCTAGAGACTATTTTTCTGTTAGTCGCTAAAAAGTCTGGTCGCTATGGGAACTTATGGGAACTTTTTTTTGACCCCTACTGTATCATAGTGCCAATGCTTGGTTGATTACAATAGCACCAACACTTTTCATAATCTTCATTATCTTTCACTTCCAAGCTTGCTACGCTTGTAGATGGTTGTGGTACAACTCAAGTGGAGTCGGCAATAGGCTTTCTTGTATACCATTTTCCAATAATTTCAGGTAACATTCCATACTTGAAGAATTGCTCAATTTTTTCAATGAAAGAGTTTAAGTAGTCTAGATCTGTTGTTATTCTTTCAATTACAACATCTTGTTCAGTCCACATGACAAAATCACAATAATCTAAAAACGTGTAATTGAGTCTGAACTTGATGAAAATAGGAATGGTTTTTCTTCAGAGTCCACTTGTCACCACTTTTTGTCATGCACAAATTATCTGACAAACAGCCTCTACCGCAACAGGAGCAAGTGATTATCCTATCTGGAGAAACTCCTATGTATGATCGCTCTATATCTACATACAAACCTGCAGGTATAATTGTAAGATTTTCGTGACTCTTGGAAGCTATGTCGGAATAAGCTTGTACTACAACCCCATCTGCATTGATAAGGTTAATTATGACATTTATTGTCACTACAATAATGGCTATTTATACCTTGTGGCTTTAGTTGAAAATTTTTATGCTTCTGGGTAGCACAATCGTTTGATGAGACTTTTCGATGGCATATGAATATTAGTTCTACTTGCTGGCTGGGTAAAGTTATTGCAAATATCTTTTTAAGCATGTTATTATGTGAAGTATCTTTTAAAGGTTAGGGGAGGCATGCTCCCATTTAGCTGCTCTATTAGCCTGTGTAGTTAAAGCAGTTGAGGCTAGAAAGAAAGATGGAACAGACTCCTGCACATTCCAAAAGTGTATCTGGCTCCCTCCTACTAGCAATGTAGGTAATATAATCAAAATAATACTTTAAGTCATACTCCTCTGTGTTTCAGGTTACTCCAGCTTGTGTGTCGGACATTAAATTTTTTTTGTTAAGGCAGGATGGGTACATGACTTACGGCTTCATCAATTCAAGACTGGTTGCAGCGTAAAGGTTGTAGTAATGGCCAAGGTACAGCAGCTATGGAAGTATTGTATTATGACACTTCTTACTTTGGTCATTTTTGACAGTTACCAACGTCGCCATGACGCATTACTGATGTCTTTGTAGTTACCTGCCGTTGGACAGGCTCGTTGAACATTCGCTTAACGTCTACTTCCGCCCGATTTGCCGGAGGCTCGGCTCGTCCCTGCCCTGCCCGTGGCCGGATTTCCGGCCCCGCCCAGCAGGAAGGGCCTGGCTTGCCCAGAGACCGCTTTGGGCTGCGGCTGGCCGCGGCTTACCCTCCGCCGGCCAGCTGCTCCGCCGACAGCCCCTCGCTTGCCGAGGCGCTGACAGTCCCATGGCCGTAGCCGACTGCTGCCCGTCACGGGAGACCTCTCCCGGAAAACTCTACTACTAGGGTGAAGGTGGGTGGGCAGTTTCGCTGGCGGCTCTGCTGCCGCCCGCTGCTCCCCTTTTCTTATTGTCGTCCATTACTCTCTTTTAGACTGACTTGCTCGCACCCCTGGCGCATGCGCCCTCTATACCATTTAGCACGCCCCGCCGCCCGGGGCGTGCCTTGCTTTATTTACTTCCGTTTGGTAACCTCGGTACGCTTCGCTGGACCTGCCGTTACCAACGTCGCCATGACGCATTACTGATGTCTTTGTAGTTACCTGCCGTTGGACAGGCTCGTTGAACATTCGCTTAACGTCTACTTCCGCCCGATTTGCCGGAGGCTCGGCAGTCGGCTCGTCCCTGCCCTGCCCGTGGCCGGATTTCCGGCCCCGCCCAGCAGGAAGGGCCTGGCTTGCCCGGAGACCGCTTTGGGCTGCGGCTGGCCGCGGCTTACCCTCCGCCGGCCAGCTGCTCCGCCGACAGCCCCTCGCTTGCCGAGGCGCTGACAGTCCCACCAAGACCCACCCCAAAGCTGGCCACCCTGGAGAGCCCCGACTGCTCCGCCTCCACACCCACACCCTATATACCTTAGCCAGCCCACTTACTACTACTGTCACCCTCACTCTTACCCTCTCACCAGTCATCCCGTTAGAGAACATAATACCTTTACTGGCCATTCAAACAGACATACCACATCACACAGCATCAATGATGACTTACAGGACATACCATGGAAAACAGCAACAATGGTGACCATGACCACTAGGTAGTCTAATCCAGGCCCAGATTGTCTCTACTGCTGCTTGGCGCCTCTGGTCTTCGCCAGCGTTGTGGCCATGGCGGCTTGTCCCCCGCTCCCCAGCCGCACGTAGCCTCGGTATTCCCGGCTCTTCCATCTCCCCATGTCCTTGATCTGGGACTCGGTGGCTCCTCCTTTGGCTGCCGCCGTGGCCGCCCCAATGCGGAAGCTGTGCCCTGAGATCGCCCCACTCGGCATCCCCGCCGACTCCAGTGCGGTCTTCACTTCCCTGACGAAGTCTCTCCTGGATAGCGGCTTCCCACCCAACCTGAAGAAGGGGCCCTCACCATCCTTCCTCAGCACCAGGTATCTCAACAACGCCTTCACAGGACATAACTCCTGCCCCGTCCTGCCCAGCGTCACTTTCGCTCCCTTCCTCAGCCTGTCGGTCTTCGACTCCTTAATGTGGAGCGTCACCATCTGAGGAATCTCCAGAACATCCACTGTGACGTCCTTGAAAGTGAGGTGGGCTGCTTCATCAAACTTCCCGTCGTCAGGCGCCAATGCCTCCCCCGCTCTCAGGCACCCGAAGTAACAGGCGCACGCTGCCGCCCACAGCACCACCCCTCTGTCACCCTGGCGTCCCCATGTCTTCCGCAACGCCTCCATGTGCGCCGGAGTCACCGGGTCCCTCACTAGACCTGCCTGGCCTTTCTCCGCCGCTCTCCTGGCTACGCCCCTTCGGACTTGTCCCAGCCTCGCCATGGCTGCCCAACTTGGTGCCGGCAGCCCCGCCCTAATCTGGCCCTGTCTCAGGCCTGCCAAGTGGTGATTAACCGTGGAGGCTTGCACCCCCTCGTCGGCCACCGTCACTACGTGTGCAATTGCCTTGTTCTCAGTTACGGGGAGCGGGTCCTCACCCATCCTGCGGCACAGGTCTTCATACCTTCTCCAGACCCCTTCGTACCGCCGCTCCGTCTTCGGAGCTATGCCCTTACGGAAGTAAACCGCTGCAGATCTAGCCACTGCCGATCTGACCAGCTCTCGCTCCCTGTTACCATCAACTCCAGCACTCGGTCCGGCACCGTCTGCTGCTCCCCGTCGCTGACCTGCATGGCAATACGAGCAGATGTCAACCTCCCTCTGGACAGCTCATCTGCCGCGACATTGTCAACCCCCCTGACGTGTTCAGCTAGCAGCACGAACTCTCCCGTTGCCTCCATGAAAGCCAGGCACCGCCTGAGGTGCATCGCTTGCGGTTCTCTGCACGACCCCGACCTCAGGGTTGCCACCACCGCCATGTTGTCGCAGTGGAACAATACCGTCAATCCTCTCCACAAGTGGCCCCACACTGCTGTCGCCACAACTATTGGCAACAGCTCCTTAGGCATGATGTTCCATTGTCCAGCTGCCGGCAGCCGCTCCCAGCTCAACTGGAACCATCTGGTTCCCCACACGGCGCCGCAGCCCCAAGACCCGGATGCGTCCGTCCACAGTTCCACTTGTGGCTCCTCTGCTGCCACCACAGACCTCATCATGGCTGTCCCATTCCAGTGCAAGCCAAACCTGCGCCACCACTCCAGGTCGGCCCTGGCCGCCACGTTGAGGCGCACTCTCCTGTCTAGGCTCCTTACTGTGGCGCTGAGGTCCAGCAATCTCCTCATGAATGACCTCCCTGCCCTGACTGCTCTGCAAGCGTGGCTGAGGTGTCCCACTACAGACAGGAGCTCTCGCTTCCTGCACGACTTCATCCCTCTCCACTCTTCCAGCTTCTTCCTCAGCCCGAGCAGGCGCTCCCGTGGCAGCCTGACCTCACCCTGCTGAGTGTCTAGCTCCATACCCAGGAAGGTCAGCACCACGGCTGGACCCTCTTCCTTGCCGTCATTCAGCGGCATACCCAGTCTCCCACATACCTCCTTGAGGGCTCTCAGGGACCTGGCGCACTCGCCTGACCCCGGTGCCCCCACCGTTACGAAATCGTCAATATAGTGACGCAGCCACACGGCACCATGGGCCTTCGCCGCCCATTCCAGAGCGTCCCCCAGTGCCGTGAACAGTAACGGGGCTGACCTCAGCCCAAACGGGAGTGTCCCATCCACGAATGTGGTTCCTTGCCACTCCATACCCAGCAGCCACCTGTCGTCGGGATGCACCGGCACATTGCGGTAGGCCTTCTTGACGTCTGCCTTGGCCAACTCGGCCCCTCTGCCCACCTTGAGCACTTGCTCCACCACATGGTCCACAGACATGTAGTGCAAGCTGGACCACTCCTTGCACACACCCTCATTGACACTCCCCCCATCCGGGGTCGACAGGTCGACTATGAGCCGCCACCTACCAGGCTTCCCTTTCTTTGGGATCACCCCGAATGGGCTGCAGTGCACCTTGGCCACCTCCTCCGGCCTCACTCTCCAGACCCTGCCGGCCTCCACCTCCTCGTCCAAGTACTCCTGGATCACTGCTCTCTGTTCTCTGGCGGAGCACATGTTACCTCTACACCTCCTGAGTTCCCCCACGCTCTGGTCGTGGCCCACGCGGAATCCCTGCCGGATTCCCCTCACCAGGAACTGCACCCACTCCTTGTCGGGGTGGTCTTCTAACTCCAACTCCCACTGTTGCCACACCAGCGGTGTTATCACAGCTTCCGCACCGTTAAGTGGCCCGCTCCTCCTCCCTCCAGAGACCCGCTCCAGCTCCAGCAGCTGAGCCTTGTACTGGTACCCTAGGTCAACACATAATGACTCTACTCAGTACTCATGTCTCCGGGAGGCTACTTGTGGTGTGTGTGTGTGTGTGTGGTCCTAGCTTCTACCCCCTTTACCTACTTTCTTCTAGCCTACACCCTGTCCTACTCTCATCTAGCCTACCCCCCTTTACCTACTCTCTCTAACCTACACCCCTTTTACCTATCCGTCCCTACCCACTCCCCGACCCCTTTCACTCTCAACTATTGACATCATTATTGTAATAATGCATTCCACCCCGCACATCGTGGGAGTGACTCCCAATACCACAAATGATACTATATGTTAACAATATGATGACTGCTATCCAGCTTCCGGTTCGTTTAGAACTTGACCTCACGCTCAGCCTCCACATTCCTTGGCCCTTTCTGACATCTCATAGCTGGGTGGTCTCCTCCACACCCAGAGCAGATGTGGGCAAAACGACATTGCTGGCCATAGCCGCAGCTCCCGCCTTTGTTGAAGCGGAAGCACGCCCCCGGCTGCCTCCTGTCTCTCTTCTGCCCACTGCCAGCTTGAGCTGGCCCTCCAACCCGGCTGCCGCTGCCGCTTCCTCCTCTGGCCTGACCAGCTGATGGGAGCGTGAGCTCTCTTACCAGCAGTGCTGCGTCCATCACTGCCCAGCTCCTGTCCGGTCTGCCTGCTGCCGCCATGCGAAAGCACCGGTCGTACCGGGCAACACACTCCCAGCGGTGTCTCCTGGCTGTCTCCGCGATGGCCTCTCTATAGGCGCGGAGCTGGTCCGCCAACTCTGGCCTGGTCTCCAACCTGGCCTTCTCGAACAGGGAGAAACAGGTCCCCCACCATGAGGCATCCGGGACCTCCCGAGGGCCTGCTCTCCTTCTAGCCTCTCCCGCTGGGCTCTCTGTCAACTCTTCCGTCTTCTCAGGCTTGCTCACGAGCCATGACCCTTCCTTTCGACCCCCGTCGAAGATGGGGAACTCAGTGAATTCCACTAATTCACCCCTCTGTATACGCTTCACTGTCTTCCTGGGAAGCGGAGGCAGTCCTTCCACCAGGTGCACCTTGTCCGATGTGTTGCTCTCACGCCCCACCCGCTCCCCTTCCAACAGGGGACGGACCAGCACCTTCTGCAACCAGTCCGCGGCGCTCCTCTCCGGGGAGCAGCCTCCCGACCTCACTCCACTCTCTCGCAGCTCCTCTGTGCGAGGTTCCCCTTGGCCTACTTTTACACAAGGAAAACATACGACACCAACATGACTCCCATGCTGAGGGGAACCCTCTTCCCCGGCCCATCATTCTGGCCTGTCGTACCCCCTCCCTGGCCCAAGCCAGCTTCACTGACCCTCTGGCCTACCTCCAAGGAGGGTTCTCTGACCTCTCCCCCTGATTCAGCCACTTTACCTTGCCCCAGGCCTACCTCCAGGGAGGGGTCACCCGACCACTCCTCCCCCGTATCAGCCACTTCCTTTGCCTTTGGGCCTACCTCCGAGGAGGGGTCGTCCGCCCCACTCCCCCTGCTTCAGCCACTGACCCCGGCCTACCTCCGGGGGCGGGTCACCAGACTGCGCCCCCTGCTTCGGCCAATTCCTTTGAACCTGGCCTACCTCCAGGGAGAGGGTCAATAGCCCCCTCTCCCTCACTTCAGCCGCTCTTGGTTCAACTCTCCTCCACCTCCCCCCCCCCCCCCCCCCCCCTTAACCCTTGACCTTATCCCTTAGTGTTGCACGGTTGGTACTTCTGCCTCTGACCCAGGCCCCCGCCATAACGGCCCACTTACTCCTGTTTTCTTTGCCCGTTGGGCTCAATAGTGGTCACGCCCAGGTAAACCTGGGCGGAGCGAGCACCAGGGACACCCTTGCTAGCCGCCAACTCGGCTCCCCACCCGTTTGTGTGTCCCTTAAGTCCGTAACTACTAAATGCTCGCCCTCTAAGCCTATGCTACCATTCCCTTTGGCCTGCGACCTACCCTCCTCTGGGGTTCCTGGCCTGCCCTCCTGGCTCTCCTGGTCTCTCTGGAGCATTCGCTCCATGAATGCATCCATCCTGGCTCCCTGAGCCGCCACGGTCCTTTCCAGTTCTAATAGGCGCCCACCTTCGTCCGTATCCCGTCCATCTTCACCTTCCATTTCCGTCAGACTGCGCTTACCCAGGCCTCTCCTCCTCTTGGGCCTGTTCTCCTCGTCCTCCAAGACGACAGTTTCGCTGGCGGCTCTGCTGCCGCCCGCTGCTCCCCTTTTCTTATTGTCGTCCATTACTCTCTTTTAGACTGACTTGCTCGCACCCCTGGCGCATGCGCCCTCTATACCATTTAGCACGCCCCGCCGCCCGGGGCGTGCCTTGCTTTAATTACTTCCGTTTGGTAACCTCGGTACGCTTCGCTGGACCTGCCGTGATGGATGGATCTAGTCAGCCGTAAGTCATGTACCCATCCTGCCTTAACAAAACCTTCCGAGTCTAATATCCCCTTCCATGCCTAAGCAGATTTATTAGTATATCTTCATACCCTAGGATTATCATTAAACTAACCTTAATAGCTTCCTTTGTGTGAGGACTTGCCATATAGAGCATTAAGTCACTCCACAATAACTGTGGAATTGTGTCTGGCTCTCTAGTCCATTCAGCTTCCTCAATGGTATAAGGATCAACAGTGAGACCAGTAGCAGCTATTTTGCTCTGGTATCTGACCTTTGACTCTGTAGAAAGACTACTAAAGTACTTTGATTTCTTTGTAAGAGACGAAGCCATGGTAGACCCCCAAACGTGGAGTTACAACAACCCACATGGTACAACGCTGCTCTCCAGCATGGCCGTTAGCAACTGTTGCTAGGTGTGCCCACGCGTTAATTACTTCCGCTCACGACCTCTATCAAATTTTTGGCAACAGCAAAAAAAAGAAGCACAAAATGGCCTGCAAACGATGTTATACTGACCTTAAAGTCATAGCTACCTGTCTAGTACCCCTTACACAACGTAGGATTTGGACTGAGTAAGGCCTCCCCATAAACGAAGTAAGCGGCCCCAACTATAACTTACTGCCTTTCAGCTGAGCACCGCCATTTTGCAAGCAAATGTAAAAATGGTCTTACTTAACCGTAACACGGACTTCCGGTTAGATTACGGAATTCAACGTTAACTCCGCCAGAAATTTATTAACGCAATAACTGTGCTCAAGTTGGTTAGATTGCCGCTCGTATATTTAGTGAACCAAGCAGCCCTCCTATAAACTTGGTATCGAAGTACTCCATATGAAGTGCTCTACAAAATGGCATAAATAACTTATTTTTCAATTTTTAACGCAATTGGTCCCTTTTCCCAAGTAGGTTACATTAGTGTGGCTACAAATCACAGCAAGAAAATATCTTTATTTCTAGAGTTGTCTCGTCTAACTCACAGCCTCTTCTGTTCTGATCCTAACAAGCTGACATACCCAAATTCACATACCATGTCATCCAGTACAGAAAAAATGTCTTAATAATGCTGTAATTGTCCCTAATATTCTACTGACTAATTCAAGCAATGGTAATTTCTTGCCTTGATATTGTGATGGTTGTAATTACCCCAAACAATGGGTTATTTTACCTCAGTAATTAATTATTATGTTTGAGTGCTTCTAAAGATGCCAACAATATATTTTTGAAGTCCTTCTATTGTTCATACTACATGCCTAAACCAAAATATTATATATCACAAGGTGCAAGAAATATGAAAAAAAAAAGTAAACCAAGTGAAGTTTACCTAAGTTGGTCCTAAAACACTACTTTAATTAACCTTTGCAAAATGAAGCAAAAACAACAACAAATCAATGGTTTAATTTTGTGAACTATACTTTTAATGTACAATCAAATTCATTGTTTGATGGATTTAGGTAATTGTACTGTGTGCACTGTCATTACTTTACCATAAATTTTCACAGCAGTTTGTGATAAAAAATATGAATCATTATGTGTGTATTTTCCATAGCAAAAATATGTTCCACTGTCCTTAAATTTTGCATCATTAATAAAATGTTTTGGTCCAAATTTAATAGGATAAGAAATAGGGTGATCATAATTATTTTCATAAAACCAAATCACATTATGAGCCTCCTTACATGTAATATTCAAATAATCACCAACAACACTATTAATTGATTTAGGTTCTATCATTGTCTGATCTTCATCTATAAATTTAAGCTCATATTTTACAATGTTCTGAAGCTCACCACTAGTATTAAATAAAAAAATATGTTATAACCCTTAGTGATTTAAATTATGTTATTGTTGAAATTATTATTAATACAAAATTTTTATTTAATCTGGCAGATTACATACTACTATAGTTAAAAACAAACATCATTGGTAATCTTAAAATATTGTAATGGGAAGGTGAGGTTGTTATTAATTATTGCAGAATGTGTTATATATAATATACTATCAATGGTGTACACAAGCTATTTATTCTCAGCATTTGAAAATAAGTTAATAGTAAACTGCTTAAGAAGTGAATCTTTGTATTGAGTAGACTAATATATGGGTGAACATTAGACATTTCTTAGGATACATGCCCCCAGTGAATTATAATAAAAAAATCATACCTGCTACTAGTAGAGTAGAATTTATTTCAAAAGTGCTACCGCTACGTAATGTTCCCCTACAAGTGTACACACCTATGTGGTTATCATAAGCTTTTGAGATAAATATGTCGTTCCTAAGTAATAAACTATTTGAAACTTCCACTGCATCTTTAAACCAAGTTTTCCTTCCAAAACTATTACAATAAATATATACGGAGTTTTTTTTATATACTATTTGATAAATTGGGTAAACTAAATCAGAATGTAGACACAAACCTAGAAATATTGAAAGTTGTAACTACACAAGACCATAACTTATTACTAACATATTGTAAAATACAACATACAAGAATGGACTGCAGTTGAAAATGTAATATAATATAATATTGTATTCTTCATTATTGTTCACTAACTTCTAACGCTTAAACGCCATTACAGGGGGATATCAGACGATTTCAGTAAGCAGAGAGAAAAGGTTTTGGTTTTTAGCCCCCCCCCTACCTCCCCCCATGTTAAAAACGTTTTCACAGTAGGAAGTGTTGTACCGTAATATAAAGACAGTCGTGCACAGATACTCTTTGATTTTACTGTTTATAAAAATTCACGTCTTATACTTCAGAGCATACAACGAACTTTCAATATTTCTAGGTTAGTGTCTTTCTTTCTTAGCCTACTTTTTATACATTAGATGCATTCTTTCTCTATCACTGACATTTCTTTTTATTATACCAAATTTTTTATAGATGTATTATCTATCTTTCACAGGCTTTTTAATCAGAACAGAACCCACCAACAGGACACCACCAGGAATTGAACCCAAGGTCGCTTGCATAACGCTCAAGCGCTCCCCAATGAGTTACGTCGAACACATACACTCCAATTTTGTACTTGGAGAGCAATGTTAGCTGGGTATTCAACCCCCATCCCAATCTTCACTAAACAGGATCATGGAATTATCCCTCCTTGCCAGTATCTTTCCTTACCGGTATCGTTCCTTACCGTTATCGTTCCTTACCGTTATCGTTCCTTACCGTTATCGTTCCTTACCGTTATCGTTCCTTACCGTTATCGTTCCTTACCGTTATCGTTCCTTACCGTTATCGTTCCCTACCTGTTTAGTTCTAGAAATTGAATTGTTCACCGCTTTGATTTATTTTGGAGTGCAGTTAAAACTAAAAAACTTAAGTGCAATCTATTCATGCGTGGCCAGCTCTGAATTTCCACCAATTAACTTTGGCGCCAAAAAAATCTACCGGTTTCCGCGAAGCAGGAGGACAAATGGGTCCCAGCTATAACTACATTACTGTAGTGTACTAGTCTGAAACAGTCACCTCAAATAACATCCTTCTATTATACTTTCAGGGTACGGAATGAGGCTGTACTTGTGAAGCCATTGGAGCAGCTTAAAACTCTGTCTCAACGGTGACCAACTCCATCCTGGCTGGTACCAGCTCCTACTATTCCACCAACATTGTATTCAGACTTGGCTGCGTATAGACTCCGTCATCATCACTTCAGTTCTTTCTGTCGGGATTGCTACCGCTGTATTCTTCAGCCCTATTACCTACAAGTCTGAAATTTGTGCTGAACTACCCCGCTCTAACTAATGAGCAAACCAACTCCAAGCAACATTGGGAATACGCCGTCACTTCTGCTCCTGGGACTAGCTAACCTTTTCCAAAGTTAGAACGACGATCTCTCGGCTCATTATTGTACAGTCAATTGATTATGCTCTTACCAATAATTCGCAGAGCTCAACGTTATGGGTGGCGTGATAAAATAGCGAATCAGTAGTCAACTTGAAAATATAAATCGATATTTCCTGGAATTGTATCATTGAATTGAATCCAAATATTTGAGCACAAGCAGCATACCCCGCTTAGAATAAAGTTACAGAGGATTTTTTTAGAATAACTCAGGAGTAAAACGGCACGAAAATTTTACTATTTACAAAAAAAGAATATAGATAATAGAAATATGGCTCTGTAATGTTGCGAAGAAGCCCGCTAGCTACCTCTCGAAAAAAATGAGCAGCTAGTTCCTACGGCCGCTTCGAAATAACACCAAATAGTAGCCGGTGTGCAGTGCTGTATCGCCGTCCCAGACGGGTCTTCATTCTTCAAATTAGGCTTGCCAGAGTCCTCTATTGGTGCTCATTCTGTCTGTAACAACAAAGTAAGCCCACGGTACACAGAAAAAGAAATATAAAGACATAGCAAAAACAGTCAATTTGAGGTTACGCCCTAGGTTTCCGGTGGCAGGGCACCCTTAAGGGGATAGGGGAGTTAGCGGTGCTGGTAAGTCATGATATAACCCTTACCCACAATATTGGAAGTAATCTGAACCAGAATAGAATGGTTAATCGGTCATACTGGCTGATTAATAAAATTATTTTGCCTTTCTTCCATTTACTGACTGGATGTGATCTGCACTGACTCAATTCTAACGTACTGTGGCTGTAGAACTGCCTATATTCTCCATTGGTTGTGGCACCACGAGTATTTTTCCTAAAAAAATTTACCCCGATTTTTTACCGTCATCATTTATTGAGGAGATGGCAGAGTCACCAACTGTTGGAGTGAAAATCTATTGATCTCTACCGTTTCTCAACTGCTACTATGTTTGTCATGCACAGGACCAAAACTTGAATTTCCTGTACTTTCAAAAGTACAATATTTGTAACTGAAATATCGCTCTGTATGTTCACTACTATAAATATCATGTTTCTACGAAATTTTTTTAAAGTTCCATATGACTGTAAATGATAAGTAGATGTGGGAAAACATTTTAAAATATAAGATAAAGGAGGAAACATTTTTCCCAATACACCGAACAGGGTGACAAAAAATTTCAGCATAATTTTAGTTCCTGCATCTGACAGTGCATACACCTTTCTCATTAAGAAAATAAATGCCAATACCCATTTCATTAGATTAAGCATACTTCTTTCTTGATCGCCAAAACCTTCATGTTGTACATCTCTTGGTTTTGTTTCTAAATCATTTTCACACTCTTCCTCACTTGAGTCATTCCAATATTCTGTGCAGGCATCTGTAAATATTAAAACTTATTAATAAGAAGCCTGATAATATTGAACTCAAAGTAAGCACCTTCTTCATTTATTTTACTTTTTTCATCTATCTCTTCAAGATAATCAGCTTTATCAGTATATAGGTTTTCTAATAGAGGAAAAAACTTTTACCAACTAATTAGCGGTACACTAATAAAGTACCTTCTTCATCTGCACACCCTGCTACATATTCCATGCTTGGAGGACCATTATCCTCACAAGTAGACTGTACGGGCACTCCAAAAGACAGTGGTGGTAAATTTTCAAACTGTACAGAAGAATCACAGCTAATTGAACCTTTACGCACCCATTCGTCCTTTGAAGGAGAGTAGTACAGACGTTTATGGGCGTTGTACGTCTTCAAAGACAGATACTGCTCGCAATGTGGACAAAACCGTCTTTCCACTCTTAACACCAAGCGGTCAAGATTGCGCTTACCGCCGGCCATTGAGTTATTATAAGAACTAGCAGTAGTCAATGACTTATTACTCCCGGAGAAACAAATTTCATCACCCATCATACACCGCACAACATGCAGAGCAAAACAAACGTACGCGCTAAGTGTACGGCGCGCGACATAGTATTTTTTATTTATTCCATAAATGGATCAAGTGTGCCATGTTATGGTGATAATGAGGTCCTGGTTTTGAATTTCATTTCACTTGCATATTTATCTCTTTTTCTTGTTATTTTAATTTTGTTTTGTTTCTCTTAATGAATGTTATGTATTTTTCTCTCTCTCTCAAGAATTAATGCCACATATGAAAATTCAGTATTGACACGATGTCCAGATTTATCAAAGAATTGATTCATTGGATGTTATGGTGATAGCAAAGTATAGTGGTTTACAAAAATACAATAATAACAAAACATTGTTTCTAATAGAATCTAATGAAGAAATTTCTGGCCTATTAAAGAAAGTGATACACAGACTAGAAAGTAACAAGAAGGATCTGAAGGAATTGAAGAGTAAAGTGGCTGAACTTCAGACCTTAAACACTCATAAGGATAAAGAGAGACCTAAAATATCGAAAGTTGTGAGGGTGAGTTATTTTTTTGTTTCTTGAAAGATTCCGAACAACTAAATCAGTGGAACCACAAAATTATTACTATTTTGCCACATTTAGATGCTATTTGTTGCTGTAAAGCTAAAAACTTGATTATTTAGTATGATGAAACTCTATAGTAGAGTGTGTAAGACTATATTTAATCGGAGTTTATTCAAGCATCTCTTTTTTACAGTTGCTATGCACTTTTGAAAGGTTTTCTACTGGGTCAGTAGGTTGGAATTCACTAATGCTTGTATAGTCAGTTACTGTGCATCTAGCTGCTTAGGTATTTAATCATAGAATGCCTGAGAATGTGTTCTAATTTGAAATTACTTTAAAATCACAGTTAATAGAGTAGACCCAATTTAAAAAAGAGGTATTAAACATTATATTTAAGAAAACTTTTTATTGTAATGCACAATCATGCTTTAATGCTGCAAAATTGTGTTTTTCGTGCCTCTTCAAGAACTTATGAAAATTACATGAACTATTGAAAATAGCCAATGCTGTTCTTAAATTTTGAAAATGTGTTCTTTTCCCAATGTACAAAATTCTAATCTTGCTTCCAGAATAATATTGGATAAGTTAGCTGCGGCAGAAAGCTAGAAAAATCCCTGGTGTACCATATTAGTTCATTTAATGACCTATTTCCTATTTTAATGACCTATGACCTATTTCCGTGCAATAAAGTCGACTCATAACATAGGGTATGGGTCACTCTATTTCTCATGGGGTAAGGAGTTGATCTATTGCTCATAAATAAGGGGTCACTCTTGCTTGTAAGGTATATCATGTGGTCACTCTATTGTTCATAGTATTTCTCATGGGGTAAGGAGTTAATCTATTGCTCATAGGGGTCAATCTTGCTTGGAAAGTATATCATGTGGTCACTATTGTTCATAGGTATAGGGTCACTCTATTTCTTATGGGGTAAGGATTGCTCATAGGGTAAGGGGTCACTCTTGCTCGTAAGGTATATCGTGTGGTCACTCTATTGTTCATAATGTATGGGGTCACTCTAATTCTCATGAGGTAAGGAGTTGATCTATTGCTCATAGGGTAAGGGGTCACTCTATTTCTCATGGGGTAAGGAGTTGATCTATTGTTCATAGGGTATGGGGTCACTCTATATCTCATAGGGTAAGGGGTCACTCTTGCTCGGAAAGTATATTATGTGGTCACTCTATTGTTCATAATGTATGGGGTCACTCTAATTCAAGGAGTTGATCTATTGCTCATAGGGTAAGGGGTCACTCTTGCTTGGAAAGTATATTATGTGGTCACTCTATTGTTCATAAGGTATGGGGTCACTATTTCTTATGGGGTAAGGAGTTGATCTATTGTTCATAGGGTATGGGATCACTCTATTTCTCATGGGGTAAGGAGTTAATCTATTGCTCATAGGGGTCAATCTTGCTTGGAAAGTATATCATGTGGTCACTATTGTTCATAGGGTATAGGGTCACTCTATTTCTTATGGGGTAAGGATTGCTCATATGGTAGGGGTCACTCTTGCTCGGAAAGTATATTATGTGGTCACTCTATTGTTCATAATGTATGGGGTCACTCTATTTCTCATGGGGTAAGGAGTTGATCTATTGCTCATAGGGTAAGGGGTCACTCTTGCTCGGAAAGTATATTATGTGGTCACTCTATTATTCATAAGGTATGGGGTCACTCTATATCTCATGGGGTAAGGAGTTGATCTATTGCTCATAGGGTAAGGGATCACTCTTGCTCGGAAAGTATATTATGTGGTCACTCTATTATTCATAAGGTATGGGGTCACTATATCTCATGGGGTAAGGAGTTGGGGTCAATCTTGCTTGGAAAGTATATCATGTGGTCACTATTGATCATAGGGTATGGGGTCACTCTATTTCTTATGGGGTAAGGATTGCTCATAGGGTAAGGGATCACCCTCGCTTGGAACCTATTGTTCATAGGGTATGGGGTCACTATTTCTCAAGGGGTAAGGAGTTAATCTATTGCTCATAGGGTAAGGGGTCACTCTTGCTCGAGTTGTCATTTTAACACTTTAGGGTTAATTATCAAATGCGTATATAGTATGAAATCAAATACTCAATGGGTGAATGAAATAGTGTTCATTATTGTCAGGGCAACGCCCAGTGTGGAGCTGGACTCTTACCTGTGAGTTTTATTTAACCTCATTTTATTTAACCCTATTACTTGTTTGTTTCATCACCTTCGTAGTCGTCAATCACCCATTCCCACATTAGACTTATCAGAGGCCTTGCACCTCTGGTAAAGATCACCAATCTTCCTTTTACCCTTCCCACTTTCAACCCACTCTAAGTTTGTCTCACCCTTACCTACGTATCTGTAATCACCCACTTTACAATTGCTTGCTTCCTATAAGTCAAACTGAGTTGCCACGAGTGCGAAGCGTTCACTAATGCTGTTATAGAGAATAAGGGAGCACACTAATGGAATGGGATAAGGAATCAGTAAAGCTTATTATGTGACAACTCAAGGATCACTTTAAAACAAAGAGCGTAGAAATCTCTAGTACCTATTGGGTAAGGGGTCATTAATAATAATTGGGTTAAGAATAACTAATGCTCATGGAGTAAGGGGTCGCTCAATTTTATGCTCATCTTAACACAAGATGTTAGTCTAATGCTCATGATGTAGTGGCCACTCTAATCTAATATTAAAAATATATCACTTCAGTTCTTTTATGGTAGAAATGGGCCATATACAGTGCTTCCAACTTAAAGAGTGGATTTTTTGAAACTACTGTATAGACCCTCACTACAGTCGTTTAACATACACATACCTTTTCTTCATCATCCCAATAATGTTTGCAATAGTAAAACTGCCTGTTTAGAGAATGGAAAATGGAGAACAGCATTTTTCTCATTCACTCTAATACATTTTACGCCATTTTTGTTGACGTCAAGATTTTGCGGTAGTTCGTCATTCAACGTAGCTAGTTAACGAGCTAAGGTCGAACGGTTATATCCCCGAGCGTTAAGACGGGACTTTCCCCAACTGCAAGCGGCTGTATGGATTCTCATCGTTCTACTAGCAGCAAGCGAAGTCCAAATCAGTCAGAATTGTTGGCTGGTATTACTAACTTGGAGCCAAGCCTATCTAAGATGCCCTCTTTTTCAAGAGCTGAAGAAAAGCTGAAGGAGTTTAATACTCCCAAGGCTCCCAGCATTCGGTATTCTGACAACATCAGGGCAATGCAGTTGGAGTCTTACGGGTTGTGCAGCTCCAGACGGCAGCTAATACGCTGGCCGTGATAGGCAGTAGCGCCGTAAAACTTGATCCCACGAGCCTGAGATACAACCGTAGCTAAATCAGCCATACCCGTGCAACAATTAGCGGTAAACTGGCGCCCTCGTACCTTTATGACAAAAATACGCATGCGCTGTTTTGTGACGTCGCGTTTACGTGTACTAAAGGCCCACAACCCGCTCTAAACGTCATCATTTGATGACCCTTACCGTGTGTAAAAATATTTTGGTGAAAAACAGCCACAACTCACTATAGCTACCAAAGTTATACATAATAATTTTAAGCAATTTTACATCATGTGTCAAATTTTTAGAGATATAACTTCAAACAGCTTGCCAGTTTTAGGGCTTGCTGCAACTATAAAGTCTAGTGTTGAACAAGCATTAGAGAAAGGTACTAGCAAAAATGTTACAGTAAACAAATTTATATAAATTCTGTTTTTTCCATTGATAGAACCTTTAAAATCATCTTCTGTGTCGTCACTGACTTCTAGACAAGATGATATTAAAACAGATGATGATCTACATACACATGCTGGAAGTTTTATGAATCAAGCTGCTAGGAAAGAAGCCTCATCATTTCAAAATCAAGTTCCAAATAAATCTTTACAATGTAAATTTTGCAACCAACAATATGCGCATAAGAGCAGTTTATCAAGGCATGTTAATACTGTGCACTCTGACAGAGCAGGAATGATTAGTTGTGAATTGTGTACAGAAAGGTAATATAATAATATAATCAACAATTTTATTATATTATAGTATTATAAAAAAAATTTTTTCATAGGGTTACTAATGTTACAGAGTTAAACCGTCATATAAAAGCAAAGCATAATATTTCTGTGAATGTTATCAACAGAACATTCAGCTGTTTTTCTGATTTTAATCAGTGGAAGGAAGAAGAGGAACGAGTGACACATTCATGGTATGTTATGCATAATTCTCCTAAGATTATTGGTTCCTTTCAACACTATTACTACTATTGTAATCGTACTGGTGTATACAAGCCACGAGGTGAGAAAAAACGTGCCATTAAGAGCCAAGGTACAAGTAAAACAGATTCTTTTTGTTCTGCATTTATGAAGGCAGTAAAGTGCTTACAATCAGGCACTGTCGTAGTTATGTATGCTTCAACTCACTACAATCACCAGAAGCAATTGGGGCACTTGCATTTAAGTGATACTGCAAGGACAACAGTGGCAGAAAAATTAAAGAAGGGAATTACTCCAGATCGTATTATTGATGACATTAGAGGAACTAATATAGTTGATGGAATCTGTAGAGAACATTTGATTTCAAAAAAAGATGTAACGAATAAAGAACGAGTTCAATGTAGATAATATCAAGAAACACAACAATGATTTTGTTAGTGTGGCAACTATAGTGCAGGAAATGGAATCATTGGATTACAATGCTATTCTTCTATTTAAACAGCAAGGTGACAAACCAAATCAAACATGTTCATTGTTAGAAGTACAGGACTTTTTGCTTGTTTTACAAACAGAATTTCAAAGGGACATGTTTATAAAACATAGCCAAAATGGAGTTTGTATAGATGCCACTTACAAAATTAATGACTATGATTTCATCTTAATTACATTGTTAGTATTGGATGACTATCAAGAGGGAATTCCCGTGGCTTGGGCTATATCTAACCATGAAGATAAAATAGTATTGAAGTAATTTTTTCAAGCTATAAAGGAAAAATGTGGAAATGTCACTTCCACTTGGTTTATGTCAGACATGGCATCGCAGTACTTCAATGCTTGGAAAGAAGTTTTTGATTCTAATAACACAAAGTATCTTTGGTGTGCTTGGCATGTGGACCGTGCATGGAGAAAAACCATAAAGAAGTGCTTTAGTTCTTTGGATGAACAACGAAATATATATCACCAACTGCGTGTCCTTATGATGGAGACAAGCACGATTTCTTTTCAAATAATGCTGCCCAAATTTTTATCTGTTATCAAGTCTTCCCCATTCTTTGAATATTTTCAAACTTATTGCAAACATTCTGAGCAGTGGGCACTTTGTTTTAGAATTGGGACTCCCATGAACACCAACATGTACTCTGAATCTTTTCACAGAGTACTCAAGTTTGTTATTTAAACCATAAATATAATAGACGCCTTGACAGCCTACTTTATATTCTAAAAAAATTGCTAGTGATAAAGTTTTTCAGCAATTGCAGAAAAAGGAAAAGGGAAAACACAGCCACAGAGTATGTGATATAAACAAAAGACATAAACATGCTGAGTCCTTTCGCCATTCTGCAATTATCCTGAGTGATGATCGTAATACTTATGCTGTTTCATCTGAAAGCCGACCAGATGTTTTTTATACGGTCAAGAAACAAAAAAGTACGTGTGATTGCAAAATGAAATGTCAATTTTGTTCCGCATGCTGTCATCTGTATTCTTGTACCTGTCTTGATTCCTGTACAAACAATAGTGTCTGCAAACACATTCATTTAGTTTCAATGAAAAACTTCAGAGATGGAACAGATGACATTGACATTAGTACTGTTGCCAAAAGTCATAGTGAAGTTGGTGATTTAGTGTATTTTCAGCGAATAACATCCATGGAAGTTAATTCTGCACCAGCAAATTCGACAAAAGAAGATTTGATAAAGAAAATTAACCAGATTAGCAAGTATTTCAACCATAACAAACAACACAGATAGCATAAAATGTTTACAAAGTATGTACAATTCTTTAGGAAACATTTTGGCTCAGGCAATTCCTCCTACAGTTGCCACAAACAAAAGAAAGCCAAATGAAAATAGTGAGATACAAGGGCGATATTTTTCAACTAGAAAAAAACGAAAAATGGACACAAAACTAATAGAGAAGCCATCAAATAAGGAAGCACAATCTTGGGAACATGCTTTGCAATTGATAGACACCGATATTTGTGCTATATGCTTCAACGAAGACGATAACACAAACACTGAACGAGTCAATTGGGTATCATGTATTATTTGTTCTGTTTGGGTGCACAAAAGTTGTGCTAATATTTAGGACCAAAGTGACTTTATCTGTTGTTATTGCATCTAAATTCTCATCATTACACTAACATCATGTGTATTAATAACCTTTCTTATCAAAGTAAAGAACTGTTCAATAAAGGCTAGCTACTTCATATTCAGGCATTGTGTTACAGAAATAAAAAAATGTTGGCTTTGCTGCATCAGGTGATAGCAACGGAGCCTGGCTCCTAGGCTAAAACTGACTGTAGATCTGACAAAACTAAACCAGCACTTGTTGTAATACAATATATATAATACATAAGTGTGCCATATAATAATGTTATGAACTATAGTCCATAGTATTAGTTGAGATCTTATATAGCTAACTAGATCTACAGTCAGTGTTTGCCTACGAGCATGTATAAGTACAAAGTATCATAATAATGAAGATGATAAAATGGTTACACTGCTTGTCAGGCCTTGTTTTACTGATCTGCACTGTAAATTTACTACATAGTTTACACTACAGTATACTCTTGTTCTGGAACAAAAAATGTACCACTTGAACAAGTTGTGGTCATTTACTTATGTTTTACTTATGTTTTACCAAGGCAGTGATATTTTTGTTCAAGAATAATATATTACTTCACAGTTTCCTGTCTAGTACACTACACATATTATTATGGTACACCACAGTAAAGCATAGGCCTGTCAAGCAGCGTATAGTGTCCTTGAGGATTCTCCACTTAAACTAATATTTGGATAACTTATGTGGACGATTCTTTAGTGTGGCATCATACAAAATGCAAATATTGACATTCACTATTCACCTGAACAGAAGAAAAATAAAGGTAGCTACATACAGTTTACCATTAAAAAAACTGTAGAGTATTTGTTGCATTTTCTCGATGCATTGATACAGAAATATGGTACCACATGCACTGAAGACAAAATAAAGAGAAGAAAAACACGTACTAACAGGTAGCTATATAACCTATATAATTCTCACCATCATTACATTCTCTTAATGGAACCAAAATATGCTTCAAAATACAATAACTAAAGATATAGTACACCCAGAGTTCTCAAATAATGTATAAATGAATACCTCAAATTGATCTAGCTATAAGATAATTGTCCAAAACCAAAATATTATTCGAAAATGATAACTACAGAGATATGCTAATTGGGTAAAGGGTCTGGCTACGCCAGTCTAGGACATGTTGAAGTAATAGACATAAAAAATATGAATAAAAAATAGGTCTAGCATGCACTTAGTTCTCCCACTTACAAAAAGTGTGTGAGTCTCAAAAGTTGTGGGTTGTCATAGCTCGAGGCTAGTGATGGCTAAAGACAAGGGCTCAGGGTTCAATTCGCGGCAAGGACTGAGATTTTTCTCACAATTTTTCTTTGCTGTTCCTCCAAACAATTTGAAAGAGTTTTCCATTCTAGTTCATATCTTACCTTATTTAATTCCTCTTTAAAATTCAATAGTAATCTTATTTAAACTCCACTGTGTGGTCAACAAACGAATTAAGATAAAAAAATTTTTTTTAATTATTCCAATGTGGAGGCAAGCACCGTGAATACAAATGACATAGGATATATACTAACAGAATGACAAAAATTGATTTTTCTTTTTTGTTCTTAATTATTTATTGTTATTTAATTCATTATTAAACTATTTGTTGGTATTTATTTAATTGTTAAACTATTTATTGTTATTTACTTCCTGAATCGGTTCATTTTATTGCTGTCTTTCTCTGGTTGAACAAAAACAACAACAATGTACTGAAATACACTTTATATTTTTTTTTAAAGTGAGGGGGCTTAGCCTCCCTTATCTACATTGCTCTGCGTTATGATATAGCTACACATTGCAACTCTTCTAAACTGTCACGCGATGTACACGGGCTACGCGTCTGACGATTCTTACCGATGCTAACTTCCTCTCCCTAGCCGCATGTCATACCAATTAAATCGTGCAGCCACATTTTAACGGCGACTAGCGAAGTTATGCATAGAGTTCTTTTTAGCTTTGGAGGGTTGGCAGCCTGTCTTGTAGGAATCCATGGCTACAATTGAATTGTTTGCAGTTTTGAGAATTACCACACTAGAAAAATATGGCTGTAATCAAGTTTTGGAACAATTTATGGATCACATACATTGTCTTGAATCGGTAAATCTTGCTCATCCTATTTTTTTTATTACCAATGCAGCATATTATTTATTACTATAGGAAGAGGGGGTTGATTTTTCTATCAATGGTCCACCTTACAAGTTTAGAGTAACGTTATCTCTAGTGCCAGCTGATAATTTAGCAATTCAATTTTTGGGTGTATACAAAGCTCTAAATGCTGCATTGAGAAAATGTCGACACTGTTTGGCTGTCAAGGAAACTATGGAATCTCAGGTGAACTTAATTATGCTATATTTTGTTTTTTGTGTTTCATTTTAAATATCTTGTTGTTTAGTTCATGTCCGAGGCTTTTCAGTCTAGAGATAGGTGACAGAGGGGTAGGAAGCTAGTAAAAAGTGGGGGTGCATGAATTTAGTACAAATGGTAGTTTTATTATGAAAACATTCACACAACTACTGTTACAAAATTAAAAAGAACCAAAGTGTCTATTTCTCTCTGTTTTACAACTAACAAATTGTTTGGCAATATCCTCTAAGTTCAGTTTATCAGCAATATCCTTGTGTATATGTAGAAGTAAGCAGCCGTTTCAAGACTGAAAATGTTCGTTCAGAAGTAGCTGAGGTAGCAGGAACAACTAGATAGATTCTCAAAAACTTTGTGTACCTCTGAAAATATTCTCTTGCAAGATGGGGTTTCATTCATGGCTTCACAAACAGTTTGAATCGATGTTACCTTGCGTACTCCTCCTTTCTTGGCCACATCTACAAGTAAAGGAAGCTGTTTCTTTAAGGCACTGAAGTCTAGGTCTGGGGCATAGCAAGATACTTCAAGCTTTTGCAAAGAATCATTGTAATTCTCTCCGTTTGCTGCTTTCATTATGACAGTTTCCAAGCATAGAACTTGTGGTAGGAGCTCTTTCTGTTCAAACCGATCATTTAATTCTCTCAAAAGTAAGTCACAAGCTTCGTAGTACAAGTGTCGATAGTAATCACGAGGTAATAAAAAGTGATGGGGCTCACTACCACTATCTATTCTTGTTGGAGGTCTTCTTTGGCGGGGAAGAACAGGCTCACCTATGTTAAGATCTTCAGCCATACCTACCACATCATCATAAAATTGATCAAATGACTCGGCTGTTCGTTGTCTTCTATAGAATGCTGCAGCCAAGTTAATTGATGATAAAGCCTCTTGTAGTGTAACATCTTTTCCTTGTAGACTCTTGGATACTTGCTCAGAGGCTGCAAAGAGAATGTAGCCAAGTTTAAGGCTAAACAGAATGCTAAACTTCTCCAATGAAGCCAATATTCCAGCAGCTTTGAGGCCATACTCATCATGTGTGGTACTGTTAATCTCACTCATTGTTTCTATCAGAATTGCATAGTCCTTTAGCACAGCTTCAATGGCAGAGGTCCGAGCTGTCCATCTTGTGGCACAAAGAGATTTAACTGTGACAACTGACTCAGAGTCAGCTTCAATCAATTTTTGATTGAATAAGTGTGATCTTTTAGGTGAGAACTTGATTAACTTTCCTAATTCTCGTACAGTATCAAGAGCATTTCTTAGCGAAACAATGTTCCTACCAGCATCCTGCAAACAAAGGTTCAGGGAATGACAGATGCAATGAACTGGCAAAGCTGCTTGATTTTCAACTCTTATCTGGGTTGCAACACCTTTCCTTTTGCCTTGCATATTAGCAGCTCCATCATAAGCTTGTCCTCTGCATAGCGACAAAGGCATATCACACCTGATCAGAAGATCTTTGATCACAGAAGTTATAGTGTCAGCAGTGGTATTTGGTAGCACAAAGAGGCCAATGGGGTCTTCATTAACTACATATTCATAATCTACCCACCTCAAAGACAAATTCAGTTGCTCTCCATTAGCTACATCAGTAGCCTCATCAGCAATTATTGCATACCAGCTGGGAGTAGTCTTCTTAATGTTGCCAAGCAAGGTCCTCAAGACTGACTGTCCCATGATAGCAATTAGTTCATTAATGATATCAGGAGACATGTATTTCTTCTCTTGGAGCCAACCAACGATCGTTGAATCAGATTCGACATGGAACATCATCAATAAAAGCTGCTTGAGATTACCTTGATGATCATCATTGTGACCACGAATAGCCAGACCTTGTCGCAGTAGATATCTCAAACAAAATAACTGAGTTACAAGAGACTTTCTTCTGCGTGCTTGTTGTTGACGTACCAGATCACTAAATAGCTGAGGTAGCGTAGGTTTTTTGATTGCATCCAATTTCATTGTGGCTTCTTGGTGGCAAAGACTGCCTTCATGATTATGGAACCTCTTTGTAGCTTTTCTCCAATTTTTGAAACCGTCTTCTATGAAGGCTGGACTACAATTCTTGCTGAAAATTTGCAACTTATTAAGAAAAATGTAACGGCAAGGTAAACAGAACACTTTACGTTTGGTTTGACAAACTGTCAGCCATGGGTAGTCTTCATACCATTCAGGGCGGAAATTACGCTGCTGATTACAAAGATTTTGTAGAGCCTTTTTGTTGGTCGGTTGGTAAGCATTAGAAAAATCACTACAGCAAACTGCAGTGCATTTAGTACTACTATCTACAGGCAAGCTTGCCCCAGATTCCTCAGACTCCCATGTTCTTGGTGTAATCTCGATATCTGAGCTCTCTTCTTCTGAGTCTGACATTAATTGTGAGCTTCTCTCAACCTCTATAGCTGGTTTTTTAGTAGATATACATTCAGCTAGTGTTAGTTGAGACTTGCGTTTAGTAGACATCTGAAAAATTCAAAAAAGTAGGTCTATCCTATTAAACGCCCACCAATGACAACATGCAACATTTAAAGCTGAAAACTGACCTACAAATGAAAAACTAGCATTTAAACAACCCATCTCACCTTTCCTATATAGTCCTGTGTGTCTGATTTCAGTGAGACTTCACAAGTAATAGTTATACTTACACTCTACTAGCCTGATCATAGATATTAATGAGCAGGTGAAAAAATTATTAAAAATTATTAAAAATTCTTATAAACAGAACGAATGCTTTGAAAAAGTGGGGGTGCAATGCACCCCCAACTAAAAAAGTAGGGGTGCACTTGCACCCCCTGTTCCTACCCCTCTGAGATCAACACATGCGAGCCATTGCTCAGCTTTAAATGGTGACCTTCATGATCACTTTGCTACGACATATGGTATTAACAGTGATTCAATATTAAACACTTCACAATTCTTTCACGTAACTGAAGGCCTTGTACCAGATATTATGCATGATTGCCTGGAGGGTTGTCTTCGTTATGAAGTGAAGGAATTATTAAAGAATTTCATGCAGTGTGGAATGATCTCTCTTCCTGTGTTAAATGATGCCATTCAGTGTTTTCCTTATCAAGGACCAGATGCAAAAAATATACCCAGCATAATTTCTTCGAGTACAATTTCTTCATCTGATCATGGATAAATTTACGATTCAAGCAAATGTATGTGATCCATAAATTGTTCCAAAACTTGTGAAGCTTTAATGCATCACACATATATACACACACTACAACAACAACAAAAAAAACACACTTATTATACAAACACACCACCACCCACATTATAGGCCACAAAACAATTTGAAACAAGACTATAGACAGATAATGTGTGTGTGTGTGTTCTGTTAGTATATTTATGTGTGCATATGTTCTGGGTCTATTCATGTGTGTGTGTTCTGTTAGTATATTATGTGTGCGTGTGTTCTGTTCATGTGTGTGTGTGTGTTCTGTTAGTCTATTTATGTGTGCGTGTATTCTGTTCGTCTATGTGTGTGTGTTCTGTTAGTCTATGTATGTGTGGTGTGTTCTGAAGGAATAACAATGGGGAAATATAAAAGAAAAAGTTAAGAAATAAAAAGGGAGTAAGAACGGATAGGAAAAATAAAGAGCAAGAAGAAAAAAAGCAACAGCACTCGGTTAACCAAAAATATAATGAATTTAAAAAATTAAATTCCAATTAGAGCCCACTGTAAGTGTAGATAACATGGTGAAACTGTTGTTTGTTAATAACCCTCGGTGTGCATGCACGAGAGGGTAATAGTAGTTGTCCTGTCTGTTTGTCTTTCTGTCTGTCTGTCACGCTCTGATTTTGGAGATTACAGACAATTAACCGTTTTCATTGCTCGAGCTATATTGATGCCCTATTAAGGGTACCCGCACATAGCAACGGACATTAATTTATTCCCCGCCAATACTCCACCATTTGATAATACGCGAGCAGAAACAATCGCGCAGTAGTAGCAGAAGTATACTTTGCGAAGTTGTGGTGTTTTAGTTCAGCTTCTTGTTGTCTCATATTAGTTTACAGGAACTCTCCATACGTCGTCTGAGCTCACACGGCAAGGTGCACCAGGCTGCCTCTCCTCCGGACTTTGCGCACATGAAACTCAAATTTCTGCGGAGCGAAGACTTCCCAAGCTGTGCAGATCTAATACCTTCACCTCTGGCTATCTCTAATAAACTGCTCTCTCTTCTGACTCTCTTATCATTGTTGTATTGATGTATGCATACCCTCCAACTTTTCCAAAGGAGCTTCAGGGACCATAGCCACGCCCACCACTAATTAACTAAATAAGTACGATTAAGGCTATTAAATAGGTGTAGCATTTAAATTATATTGGATTTTTGAAAGTTTAAAAAAATTTCTGTGGAAAAGAAGAATGAATTTTTTTCATTATCAAGTGCTTACTCAATCAGGACAGAGATATTGCATGGAACTTTATTCTAGTTCATCTAAGTTTTACGATAGTTGTATACAACTACCTCAAACCTTATAAGAAATTTACATTTGATGTATATCCAACATTATTCCCTACACTAAATGACTGTTCATTGTAATAGTAAATTGCTGTTGCTTTTGTTTATGTATTTATTTTATAGTCATTATTATACAAAGTGTGTTGTGCTAGCTAGAAAGTAGTAAATAACCACTACTTTATTACTGCTTTTACATTTAGAGCTACTCCCTATACCAGGGAATTGTTGAGGCCAGCTAAAATCAAAATGGCATTGCTTTCTGGCTCTTTTAAGCTTAGGAGGACCGCAATCGCTCATGTCAACCTCTACAATAACCGTGAATCTACTCCTGCATTTGTGATACTGACGATCTTTTCCCATTTCGCATAGAGACATCCTTTACCTTTTGCCGGTTAAAGTAACTTTCCGGGACAAATAGTAGGACCGGGGACAAAGTTAACAAATCTGGGACGGTCCCGGACATTTTGGGACGGTTGGAGCCTATGTGTATGTTTACTCTTGATATAGGCGAGCTCTTTTTAGAACCAATACAAACTAATTGAAAAAAAAATTGCTTGCGTAACTAGTAGTATGAGAAATGGGGGTGGGGCTATTTCTTAAGAATTGCGAGTGGAATTAAAGTTCCAAATTTTGTATGAATTTTTCTTGGAATCTAATAATGAGAACGACACAAAATTTTTATACACGGGTAAACCAAAAAAATAATAAACTGCACCACAACGAGTATTTTTCCATATCTTATCAATAGAAAAAATTGCGAATATATCATAAAGTAATATTGAAATGGATAATAACTCGTTATCATGCAGTAGAGTATCGGCTCGGTTAGTAGTGCACCAAATTGCGGAGCTCCAACTTACCGCACCGCTCCAAAAAAGTGCTACAAAGTTGTATAACCGGGCCCGATATTTCCTCCAGATTCGCTCTAAAATTCGTGAGCGGCTCCTTTGGCAGGTACTTTGTCCTTGTGTTGTAGTGGAGAAGCCCCTGTAATTATACAATAGTAGTAATCGTGCATAGCAACCATCAACAAAAAATTGCGTAGGCGGCGGGCACCCTTAAAATAGTAAATAATAAATTATTCTTTCAGTCTGAGGTTATTTTGTAATAGCTGGCTATGTAGCTAGTAGAGCTGAGGGTTTGCACCTTTGGTGCTTCATTATTATTATAATTATTATTATAGCCTTTCCTGACAGTGATAATGATGGCATGCCACAGCCACCTGCATGTAAGCATACAAAATCTTTAAAAACCAACAGCTCTGGATCATCGTCATATGATGCCCATTCTGTAGAATCCTCAGAAGCCAAAGACGAGTACACACTGGTGTCCATAAAAAAATCACAGGAAGACTCTAGCAAGCCTTTGCCGGATCCTTTTCCCTTACCAATTCATTATCGACCAGGTGTTGAAGCATGCCTCAAGCAAGGGCGAATGACCACAACAGCAAAGGCCGCCTACTTTTCAGCAATTGCAGGTGCTATGTTTCAGTTCAAACGATTCCCAAGTCGGGATGAAAAGGTTAGTGTAGCCAAACAAATTGTGGCTAAATACCCCTTTCTTGGTATAAGTTGAAAACTTGTTAATATACATCTGACCTCATTTGTATTTCATGCACAGGGTGGAATTGTCCAAACCATTGAGGACAGGTTTAAAGATTTGCGGCGAAATCGTACCAGGGCCACGTCCAAGAAGGCACTTTCTGAGAAGCCACCATCCTATAAGAATGTACGAAAACCAGATGCATACTCACTACCCGATTTCCTCGAGGGTGAAGATGAAGTTTCGTTTGGAAGGCACAACAGAGTGCTAAAAAGTGAGTGGTCTAAGTCCAGTCGAAATGCTGTAATGGTGGAGCAGCTCATGGATAGGACATTTCCAATGCGACGGAAAGATATTTTGGAGACGCAAACAGATGTGCGTACCACCTTCAAGCTGTATCCATTTCTACAAGACCCCACACAGGTTTACACACATTCACAGTGTACTTTTTTGGGTTGAGCTTAGCTGCAACGGGCACGTGAAGTTATGCGTATAGTGCTTCCAGCTTAAGAGTAAACCAGTGCTATTACAGATCATATATCACCTAATAATTGAAGCTTAACTTTCAGTTAGATTGGGGTGAAAACTTGTATTAACCATTTTATGTGTACTAGTCCAGTCCGTTCATCATTTTACCGTGACAAAATGGATAATAGCGTAATAATTTTTCAGTGATTCTTACAACCATGTGTTACAAATTTGGAAGGGTAGCCAAAATAATTATGAATTATATTTAGTGTTATTGATCTTTAAATTTTCCTGGCACCCTTTAGATGGGTTCGCGGTACTCACGAAAATTAAAATTCACGCTCCCCATAGGAATTGTATGGCGAAAAATAAAAACGCATTTTATTTATTTATTTTTTTAATCATATCATCAAAAAGATGACTACAATATTATTATTCAGTTGAGGTTGTATAACATAATTATGAAGAATCAGTTATATGAAGAATAATCAGGTAACAGCTACTCACAATCCCCCCTACAGTAACACACGCAGTGCATGCAAGCCCCGCAGATTTGCAACGACATTTTATGGAGCAGTATGGACTTGTCTTACAACCACATTTCAACAGTTCCCTGCTAGCCTTAGCTGCCTTTGGTAGACAAGTCCAAATAGGCTTCCATGAATGGTCTTCATTTTTCATCCATATCTTGCAGGTGATGGCACATTCTGCAGTTTTTGAAGACCTTTACTCCATACACTACACTGGTAAAGTGCCCGGTTACAATGTTGGAGCAAAGCAGCCTAAAAAAATTAAATACGGTATAATAATTCACAGTTTGACATATAATACATGAACCTGCATAAAAAGGTATTAAGGGTGCAGTACCACTTGAAACCGCAGCGCTAAACCGCAGATGGAGGAGTCATGCTATGTATTTATTTCTCGTTGTCTGTTCAATGTACGCTTACTTTGTTGTTGCAGTTGAAACAGACAGGAGATATACTAAGGCTATGTTAATAGATTCATCAAATTAGTTTGTGGTTTTGTGTTTACATGTGTGATAGGTGGCACCTTGAAGTGGCTGGATTTTATCATAGATTGAATGACGATCCAGTCACGACAAGGTAGAAAATAATGACGACAAAATAAAATGGCGATAATGTATTAGAGTCTATGGGAGAAGTCTGGTTTGAAGTTTCTGAGGAACCTTGTGGTGCTGTGTTTGTATTAACCTATATTTTAAGTGACAAGAAATTTGTAACTACAGTTTTGTGAGATAAAATTGATCATATCATAGTTTTTCAAAAAGTTTGCTCTTTAAGCTGGAAGCACTGCATATAGAAATCTCCACATTCACACACGATTTTGTACACAGCTCCTACTTTGTTCTCATTTGAAGTAGGTTCCTTTACTTTTGTGGAAGATTTGACAAAGTGGTTTTTGTTTTGAAAGAAGTCCTTATTCCATAATCCCAGAGTATCTTTCTTATTCTCTCACTCATTGTTGAAACATATGGAATAATTACTGTCGCTACTGGGTCTTCGTTGAGGGTAGTTGTGTCAACCTGCTTATTTTTCTTTTTTAGTTCATATTTCACTTTACCCACAATACTTTTGATGAAACATTTCTAACATGGTCTATCTCATTCTTTAAGGAGGATTCACTCGATAGATTGTAAGCTCTTCTAACTTAACATTTTACAATACCTTTCTTCACATGTGGGGCATGGTTGGATTGGTAAGATATCTATCTATATGTGTGTGTTGATTTTCTGTGAACACTAGTCTTCATTGTGCAATCATCAAACCTACACACCAGGGGCGGATCTAGAGGGGGCTCGAGGAGTATCGTTCGAACCCCCCTTTTCTACCTACAATATAATACTTACAGCTTTTCCAACTAAACTAGAACGAACAAAAGACTTGACGCGTACGCAACATTTAGCGGTAATTTCTAATTAACGCACACATTCACTATTCGATGTGCATGAGTAAGCATTTTTATTTTTGTTGATTGTTAGTGGATTTTTTGTGAGTGTTTCTGCACTGGTATGTCAAGGCAGAAAAGACTTGATGCTTTCTTCAAGCCTCCAAACAAGTGAGTCTATTTAATAGCTATACTTTGCTTCCAGCTTAACCCTTTCGTTCCGGATCCCGCTTTAAAGCGGGGGTGAAGACCGGTTGGCTTCTCCGAAATTTTAAAAATAGTTACTTTATAGCTAGAACCTTCAGATTGCATACACAGGTGCCCAATGCATTGGAGAAGCATCTAAAATAGCTTTCAGCCAGGACTGCTTCGACAGTACCTCACAGCAGTTGCGTTTATTTCTTCCTCGGCAAAAAACAACAACATCGGTTCTCCGTCGAATTTAAAAAAAGTTACCTTCTTCACAGCAGCTTCATTTATGGATCCAGTCATCTCCAGAGCTTTGTAGAAGCAGCAAAAAATTGCTTGAGTTCAGTAGCCTTCCATAACACATTGAAACAACCGCTTCTTTGCCGACCAAGACTTTGCGGTTTGACTTACTGTCTTCTCCATTTTTTATAAAATCGCCTGTTCAAATAGGGACCTCCCTATTACGTACAGTCTTAGGTAATGCTTATTACATCATAGGAAAAAAGTGAGCGTGTTGTGTGACCCCGGTAACTATGCCAAAAATTTTTTTTTTCAAAGTAAGTTTTTGGAAGATGGCGACAAGTTACAATGCGGTGCAAGTTTTAGACTTGCTTGATGCTGACTCTAGCGACTCAGGATCAAGCGGAAAGAAGGGAGATGACATCTAGGGCTATATGAGGCCCTGTATCAGGGTTGGTAGACCAGACCCCGTCAACTCTGATACTGAAAATGGGAGTCAAGAAGATGATCGAGGTAAGCTTGTCTTTCTTTTGTCTTTCTCTTGAATAATAGCAAGCTTCTGATTTATAACTATATTGAGATAGAGTAAGCTGTTTAGCTATAATATATATATATTTCATTGAGTTTTGAGATTTAAAAGTGGCTTGTGGTTTTTTGAACAAATTCAAATTTTCAATAAAATTAAAAAAGTGTTTACCACATATACTACTAGGACCAGATGTGAATGCAGTCACCGACCCCGATTACGCCGATGAGGCGACAGGAGCAGAGTCTTCCAGTCATGAAGGAGAGGATACCGGACCTGAGTCTTCCAATGATGAAACACGAATAGGCAACAGGTTCCAGTGATGAAGAAGAGGAAGTGGCTCCTCCTGTTCCGAGTTCTGGACGTCCTCGCGGTCGGAGAAGGCGGGAACCGAAGAAGAAGAGTTGGGTGGATGAGGTAGGGGGACAGTGGAAGAAAGAGGACAACACACTTATTGATATTCCATAATCTTTTGTGTGACGGACCACAGACTTTGATATTTGTGGCTGCTCCCCCCCCCCCCCCCCCCCCCCCGATGTAATATGTATTGTTATATTCTGGCGCTTCCAGATCAAACCGGGCAGGTAACGAACTCGGGGGTGTGTGGGGGTGTGGTCCAATCGGGGCTACTATGCCCATGTAAGTTGAATTTCATGTATGTGTGTGTGTGCACACCAGTCAATTTATATTATGCATTTATTTTTATGATCTGTATTCACATGTATCTTCTTTTTTCTAGTATGTGTGTGTGTGTATGTGTGTGCATTTGTGGAATGAGAGAGCAACCATGGACAAACAGTATGTGGCGCTTCCGTATACAACCTGGGAGGGAACTCTAGATCTTTTTAGATCAAGGCTACTATGCCCATGTAAGTTGAATTTCATGTGTGTGTGTGTGTGTGTACACCAGTCAATTTATGTAATCGGAGCTCATCTATTTCTATGAAGAGCATGTCAGCACCTTTCCTCCTGTTGAGGTACTATGATCTAAAATTTGATTCTGGTCTTATTTTAAATAAATCAATAAAATAATAATTGATAATAAACAGCCTAATTGATAAATATATATTATTGTAGAAAGAAAATAACATTAGTCAATAAAAGTAATAATTCACATTTTCTTTTAACAAATAGCACCAAAAACTCCTGAGAATTTGAAGTTAACACACTGAAACTGCTTCTAACTTCTACCCGCTACACCAACCTTCTATCAAGCTCTCCAAAGACACCAAAGCAGAGGCTTCCTTCAAGTCGCAGCTGGGAGCTGTGATATATCTATTCTAAACGAGTGACTCCCGGCCCCATTAATACGCCGCCGCTTCTTCATTGTCTAAGACCATCCAGTACATTCCAGAAGTCTTGTTCTCTTCCCCGCAGGGCTCACTCGCACAGTAACTCTTTTGTGTTTGCTTATCAGTTCTAATTAGAGCCGCCACCACCCGGAATTTTGCCCACAATAAATTGCGCGCTCAGAGTTGGGGGGCGGAGTTAAAAATCAAATAAATACGAATCAATAGTTAGCTTCGTACCTAAAAATCGATATTCAGAAGTACTGGATGACCAGAATGAACTCATATTTTGTACACGGGGTACACTCCACATCTAAAAAAACATAACAACGAGTTTTTCTTTTAACCCTCTCACCGGCAGATAAAATTCAGTTATTTATTTTTTCTACATGAATAATGTTTAAAAATAAGTATAAAATCAGGAGTTCAAAAAAGTACCTAGCAACCATATATCACGTGAAAGTACATGTATTGTTCAACATTTTTGGTCAAATTTGGTTGCTTAGCAAACAAACCACAAAGTGGTTTTGGGACCACAATGTAACTCTATCATCATAACAAAGTGATCTGTATGCTTCCAGTGCAATATTAGCAATTGTTTGTGCGTGGTTAGATATTTTTTACTGTTATAATAGACAGTTATCTCAGCCAGCAATGCTGTTGCTCACTGATGACACCAGAGGAGGCGTGACTGTTTGCTGGGCAATAGCTGGGCAGAAGAACATCAAGAATACAAGAATATTTTACTAACAATTCCAGTCCTCTGCACACACTCACTCCTCTCTCTAGCCACATTCTTACTCATACTCTTCCTTTTTCATCCATTCAATACTTTGTCAACCTTTCTTCATGCTTTCAGCATAATCAGTATTACCATCATCTCAATATTCAGACCTTGCAGAAGTAGAGACATCATCCTTTGAATGAATAGGAAGTCCAAAGTAATTCAGAGAGCAAAGGTGGCTAAGTCAAATCATTACTCATTGCTGGGAGTTTGTAAGAAAAGCGTTTACAGCTGTGACCAAATTAGCGCCATATTCCCGGGAAAGCTTTTGGGCATAATAAAACTTACCGCCATGTTCCCGGGAAAACTATTTCTTACTTTTTTTCCTCCAATACTGCGTAAATAGCTGCTTTTCTTACCTGGAATATCAAGTTCCATATCCTCTTTGACATTGCTGCTGGTATGTTTGCTACCTACAGTGCTCTAGTAGCTCTCAAGTTGAAAACTAGTAGTTTCCTCAACCGGTAATGAAATGACAGCTTTGGCGAGCAAGTCCAACTCTCTATTCTCGACAGCAGTACCTCAGCGGTAGCTATATAGCTCCTGTACCCCTTCCCCCTCACGTTCGCAGTCGAAAACGTCGTCGCAGACAAGATCCACCGCCTCAGTTGCAGACAAATTTATCGCCATTTTTCGAACTAACGTTAAGTTTATTTTTAGCCCGACTACCTTAGTTACGTAGTAGCTATTTCTATTCTAAAAATACATGCAATAGAACAACACATTAGCCGTGCTCTGGACGCTGCAGCTAAGCTTTAGCGTTTAGCATTTAGGGGGAAAATATTTTTTCCCGCATAACGTCATCCTTGAGCGCCTATAGGCGCTTGTGCCGGTGAGAGGGTTAAATAGGATACATAAAAATATATAAAAATATTTTAAAAAATGAAAACAAATACTAATATCAAAAATACGGCGTTGTTAAGTTGTGGGGAAGCTCCTAGGCTACCGCTGGAAAAAAAAATCGACTTCGTAACTGCAACGGTCGCCCCTGAATATCGCTGAATAGCCTTAAGGTTTGTACCGTTGTTTCTCAGTTCCTGGTCGGTCTTTTTTCTTGAAACTTGGTTTATAAGAGCTGTAAGGGCATTCCAAGGAATACAATGCCTGAATTGCTTGGCAGCAGCAGGAGTAATAAACCACATTATTACATGAGAGCTGAACAGGTATTCAGGAGGGATAGGCAGATGGGGCAGGTGAGTTTTCCTGACAAGGACGAACATATGTAGCTGGGGTAAGGATCATCCAGGGGAAACCGTATTGTATCGATTAAGTCACACTTCTAGATTCTCCTTTCGGGCGGCCCCTATTTTTTTGGCGCCTTTTTATTGTGTCCACCACCTTTAGATAGTTGTTGGAAGTGTAGACAAATCTATACATTTTAAATTTCTGGTAGTAATGGGTTGAAGAATAAAAAACTAAATTAACTGCTGGGTGTTTTATTATTATTATTATTATTATTATTCATTCTTAAGGTAATCAGTATTTTATAATTCTATTTTTAATATGGGCCCAATTCAAATGGTTTGGAAGAATAAGGTAACCATTGATAGGTTACTATGGAATTTTCAGTTAATTTAGTAATATTATTTATTAATAATATATTTTTATTAGACAGATGAAGTATTATTGTTCATACTCTCTTACTGTGCAGCCATCAGTGTGTGATGACCATTCCATTGGTTGAATCGGATGTGATGGAGTACCTGATTCCTTGGCCTTTTTCACCCTACGCAATTATTGCAAAATTTAGGAGGCAATGGATCACCATCATTCTCAGTTACACTCCTAATTCCAATAGGTCTTCACTGAAGTCAGCGCAGCAGTATACTAATTGTGGGCTGCCCTTGGATTTGGACAATCTATTGCCACAAATTCTGCAGTGTATTTAAAGCTGCTCAAGATGAAATTCCATTACTAGGGCATACATTTCACGGTGTATTTTGGGGAGGGGGGGAAATAATGCTAAGTGCCGGCTACAAAACAGCCGTGACCTGCATTGGGGTTCACTGAAGATTCCAAATTTCCAACAGTAAACACATGTGCAAACATGTTAAACATTCCTGTAAATCACGATAATTTTAGCGACTTTACTTGGAATATGTGCTATGTAGCGCTCTTCCTGATTCACCTACAGTGCTTCCAGCTTAAAGAGCAAACTTTTTTGAATTCTTGACTGTGCCATGGTTTTTATTCCACTGCAGGGAAACTAAAAGCTCTACAAAGTTCATTTTTTGTATGCTGCTACCACCTGCTAAGTTCTCCGACAATTTCTCAAACCTCAATATTTCTCCTCTCTGTGTTAAATGACCTACACATTACATGTGTTAGAAAGTGTGGCAAGTCAGTGAAGATGCGACACTATCAAGAACATCTTGCAGGAAACTGCAGAAGTCATTATGAGGATCTTAACTCACCTTCTAAAGTGACTCTGCAAGATGTTCTTGATAAGCCATCTTCATCTATATGTATCAGGAGCGTGTGATGGAGGCTCAAGGAATGGAAATCCAGTAGGAAACTAAATTATTGTAACAATGTGTGCGTTATATATATACTATGAATGCATTTACAACTTAGAAATCGTACTGTGCGCCTATTCACAACTATTTTCTCCACTGCTGGATTCCATATAAAAGGGAAAAGAAAACTTAAAAAATAGATTAGACTATTCATATCTTGAAGTGAATCCGTCCAGTATATCATTGCAGCTTGCTCTTTCCCTTTAGCATTGGTCCCTCTTGGAGATAGCTTGGGCTCAAACAGATCATATAAATTAGAATCTGTCAACTTTATTTTAGTAAAAACAAAAAAAGGTCGGAACAAATTCGGATATTCAGAATATTTAATGTGTCTGATAAACCACTACAAATTTGGTCTAACTCTGCCTTAACTCGATGGATAACAAAATGCTTTGTAATGCATGATACCAATTCATTTCTTTCAGAAAAACATAAATCTTCAACGGGTTTAGCAATGCCAACTTCAAATCGAAAATCGTATCGATCTTGAGAGAGTATATTACTGAAAGATTGCTCAGACACACAATGTTGCAACTAAAAGGAAAAACAATTACGTAATGTAAATAACTAATAACTAAAGAAATGACAAACCTCTTCAAGGGACTTCCTTATAACATCATCTGGAACCTCCTGAACATCTGGATTAACCCTTTCATTCCCAATCCCGCTTTAAAGCCGGTGAAGACCGGTTGGATTCTCCGAATTTTTTAAAATAGATACTTTATAGCTAGAGCCTTCAGATTGCATACACAGGTGCCCAATGCATTGGAGAAGCATCTAAAATAGCTTTCAGCCAGGACTGCTTCGACAGTACCTCACAGCAGTTGCGTTCATTTATTTCTCAGAAAAAACAACAACATCGGTTCTCCGTCGAATTTTTTAAAAAAATACCTTCTTCACAGCAGCTTCATTTATGGATCCAGTCATCTCCAGAGCTTTGTAGAAGCAGCAAAAAATTGATTGAGCCCAGTAGCCTTCCATAACACATTGAAACAACCGCTTCTTTGCCGACCAAGACTTTGCGGTTTGACTTACTGTGTTCTCCTATTTTGTATAAAATCGCCAGTTAAACTGGGGGCTTCCCCATTACGTACAGGAAAAAAGTGAGCGTGTCGTGTGATCCAGGTAACTATGCAAAAAAAGTTATTTTTTCGAAGTAAGTTTGGAAAGATGGCTTCTACCTACCAGTTACATTGCTGTGGAAGTTTTAGACTTGCTTGTTACTGACTCTAGCGACTCAGGATCAAGCGGAGAGGAGGGAGACGACATCTAGTGCTATAGGAGGCCCTGTATCAGGGTTGGTGGACCAGCCCGTCAACTCTGATACTGACAATGGGAGTCAAGATGATCGATGTAAGCTTGTCTTTCTCTTGTCTTTCTCTTGAAAACTAGCAAGCTTCTGCTGTGGAAAGGACTTATTTATAGAGAAAGCTGTTTAGCTATAATATATATCTATTTCATTGAGTTTTGAGATTTGAAAGTGGGTTGTGGCTTTTTGAACAATTTCAAATTTTCAAAAAATTTAATTTTTTTAAACCACATGTACTAGACCAGATGTGTATGCAGTCACTGACCCGATTATGAAGAGGACGCAAATGAGGCAACAGGAGCAGAGTCTTCCAGTGATGAAGGAGAAGATGCCGGACCTGGCGAAGTACACTCGGAGCCCCACCCCCAAACAAAAATCCTGTATGAAACCGCATACAATACATCATAAAGTTGCAATTATATAGGATCATGAAAAATTTGTTGTTTGTATTACAAATATCTTTGTTGTTTGTGTTTTTGTGTATATGAAATTGTTTTGTAGTGGAGCTCGACGTCCGATAGCATATGTTCCTTGTGGACACTCATAGATGTCTCCTACATGATCACAATCAGCACCAAACACAACAAACAACATATTTTATTGTTGAACTAATATAATATTGGTATACAATACATCAAACAATATTATTTCTATTTTTTATTTTATTTTTATTGATGGTAAAAGTGGAATTTATTGGGAAAAAATTATTTTTCTTGAAGTATTAGTAGAGGGCCTAAATATTATTCAATTATCTCAATCGAAAAATGAGGGGAATCTCAAACTCTTGGTCTATTTAGTGATATATGGTTGCTATGGGGTTTTCCTAGCCAGCATTGAGTTATAAAAATAAAACGGGTTCGTGGTAGAAGATTAGATTTTTCCGCATGCGTCCAAACAATTCGTCAATGAGAGGGTTAACTCTTTCAATACCTTTAACAATATAGTCTGCTATACCCGCTGAAAAAAAATGAGCAGCTGGCCCTCCGTCTATTAAACTTAGGGCAATTATTACTCCAACATAATATGTTTTTCTTTCTAATTCGGATTAGCAGAATTTGATAATGTTTTTTTCTTACTGTAAACCATTCTCTGTGTTCATCATCAGATGGTAAATGTTTTATGGGATGATCTCGAAGAACATCCGGAAGCACGACAGAACTAAATAGTATAACAAATCCATTGCAATAAATGAAGTAAAAAATATCGAGATACCAGGAAACCATTGTATTATTGTCATCAAAAATCAAAACAATATCTCAGCATCTTGATATAAACAATGGCTGAAGTTAGTGTTACCTATAACCCTCTCACAAGCAGGTTTATGACATCTAAAGGAGTAAAATATAATTAATTTCTTCCCATTTGTCTTTTGTTATTAAAGCATGGATCTTAAAGGCAACTAATATCCTTATCATATTCATAAACATAGTGGTTTAGACTCAAGGACGCCATTGTATTGTTGAACAGACGCTCTTCTTCTAGGATACCCTCGGGGTCTGTAGAGATAAATAACCAAATATGGCAAGTTCAGGGGTTCAGCTACAAATTAGCAATAAATATCTTGACTACGCATTTTTGTAAGTTACATTGAAATTGTTAGTAATACTTCAATTGCTCTAAGCTGGAGTGGGAACAAAAAATTAACGTATGTTATTAAAATTAAATTTTGTATTTAGAAGCATATGATGTTGTTGCAAATGAGTAGGTTTAGAGGGACCACACAGAATTAAACAAACTTACCTTTCTTGAACAGGTGTAATTGGTGAACATAGGAGAATGACTTGAACTCCATTCAGTGTCATATAATATGCTAGAATATGTACTAATAGCAACAGAGCAGCAAAAGAAACTATCTTTTCATATGGAAGGTCACGATTCTGCTTGTCTTGTTAACTGTGAAGTAAAGCGGTCACGACAAGGAGACAGCTTCGAGATAATTTTAAAGAAGTTTACTGAAATTCGAAGTTCAGAAAATAAGTTCGATGAAGGATTAATAAATAGTAAAATTATCTCACCTGAGACAGTTGCAGTTGCGAGCATTAATGATAAGGGCGAGTTCACTCGAATTTCTGACAATCAACGAAGGTGACCTCGACGTTACCCGTTCACGCAGGATCAGTCTGGTATGACCTAGACACTGATCATATATAGACTAATAATTTTAATGGAACTACAGCTATCAATATTTCGTTAAAAAGAAATAAAATTTAAAATACATATTAAGAAATAAACTTTAAAAATAAATAATGAAAATTTAAAAATAAATAATAAAAATTTAAAATAAATTAAAAAACAACAACAACCACACTATATGAGTTAACCAATTTTATACAAGTTTGGAACCAAATTTTCACAGTGGGCTCTAAGTCATTTATAAATCAATTTATCTACTGGTAAACAACATAAGTACAACACCCAGCCCACTATTAAAACAAAGAAACAGACGATACGAATTATTTTGATGGAAGTTTATCCGATGGGAACTGTACCATGAGAGTTGTTGGTTTCACAACAGAGCAGCAAAAGAAACTGTCTTTTCATATGGAAGGTCACGATTCTGCTTGTCTTGTTAACTGTGAAGTAAAGCGGTCACGACAAGGAGACAGCTTCGAGATAATTTTAAAGAAGTTTACTGAAATTCGAAGTTTAGAAAAAAAGTTCTATGAAGGATTAATAAATAGTAAAATTATCTCACCTGAGACAGTTGCAGTTGCGAGCATTTATGATAAGGGCGAGTTCACTCGAATTTCTGTTGATGCTAAAGTCATATTTGTTCACGACCCAATACAAGTGGCCAGTGGAAAAATAAAGCAAGACATCACAATAGCTGATAGCACTGGTACAACCCGTCTAGTTTTATGGGAATCCGACGTTAACTCAGTGACCTTGAACAAATCCTACAAGTTCAACAATATTGTAATAAAGGAATTTCAAGAGACCAAATATCTTGCTTTAGGCAGGGTTGGATCCGCTGTATCAGAAATCGATGACATTGGAAATGTGGCTACACATAAAACTGATATAGACTATCACATTCTCCGGAAGTTAAATAATGCAGAAATTGTAGCAATAGTTACATTAGACTGCTACAAATCCTGTCTCAACTGCAAGGCTCGAGTTGAGGAAGTTGAAGACTTGATGGGGATCTGTAGTAAATGGGGAATTCACCAGAGAGTGGATAAGTGCTCCGATCATCTGACATGGAAACTTTTGCTGCAGGAACAAGGCAATGATAAAACCTTAACCCTTTCGTTCCGGATCCCGCTTTGAAGCGGGTGAAGACCGGTCGGCTTCTCCGAATTTTAAAAAATAGTTACTTTATAGCTATAACCTTCAGATTGCATACACAAGTTCCCAATGCATTGGAGAAGCATCTAAAATAGCTTTCAGCCAGGACTACATCGACAGTACCTCACAGCAGTTGCGTTTATTTCTTCCTCGGCAAAAAAAACAAACATCGGTTCTCCGTCGCATTTTAAAAAATGTTACCTTCTTCACAGCAGCTTCATTTATGGATTCAGTCATCTCCAGAGCTTTGTAGAAGCAGCGAAAATTTGCTTGAGCCTAGTAGCCTTCCATAACACATTGAAACAACAGCTTCTTTGCCGACAAAGACTTTGCGGTTTGACTTACTGTCTTCTCCTTTCTTTATAAAATCGCCAGTTCAACTGGGGGCCTCCCCATTACATACAGTCTTAGGTAATGCTTATTACATCATAGGAAAAAAGTGAGCGTGTCGTGTGATCCAGGTAACTATGCAAAAAAAAAAATTTCGAAGTAAATTTGGAAAGATGGCGTCTACCAGTTACAGTGCTGTGGAAGTTTTAGACTTGCTTGATACTGACTCTAGCGACTCAGGATCAAGCGTAGAGGAGGGAGACGACATCTAGGGCTATAGGAGGCCCTGTATCAGGGTTGGTGGACCAGATTCCGTCAACTCTGATACTGACAATGGGAGTCAAGAAGATGATCGATGTAAGCTTGTCTTTCTCTTGTCTTTCTCTTGAAAACTAAATTACAGTCATTTCCCAGTACAACAATGACAGCACTGTTATCTGATTTGTTCGATATCATTGACTCACTGTCTACTGATTACCACTGATAACAAGCAACAAGTTCCCTCATATCACGTACAGTGGCAGAAATGACATTGTTCTGTTCAAGTTGGTAAAGTGTGGCATAATATAAACAGTTACCATCTCCAGGTACATCATGAATAGAGAAATCATTTTCACTGGCATATTGCTCAATATGGTGTTTGTCAGTGACTAAATTATTATCACAATGTTCAGATATATTGACACACTCTGTGGGGTTCACCGTGGGTTCTTGGTCACACATAGTGCTATTATTACATAACTCAGAATTCAGGGAGATTTCACTCTCAATATTGGTAATACTTGGACCAGCATCAAAACCAACAATATTACTACTATCTGTACTGGTATTCACAACATTGGTACACTCACTATTGGCAGCCATGGTATCAGAACAATCTGTATTGGCAGTTATACTAGAATACAAATCATGATCATCTCTTTCAGCATGCAATGACCACTCTCCATCGACTTCAACATCAACATACAAAGGATTATATTCTTTCAACCATTTCAATGCATTCAGGACTTGACTTTATATGATAATTTACGCTTTAATTTGAGGGCAAAAGTTCACTCTGAGAGGGAAATCTGATGGTAGGGCTACATTTTCATGAAAGGTAGTCGTAATGATATTAATCGTAATTCTAACGAATTTAAACATGAAAGCTCAGGTGGTATACTAGATAACTTCAGACCATTTGCAATAGCTTGTGTTGGCATTTTACCACAAGTAAGTGCTGCATGGCAAGTTTTACATATCCATTCTTGGCCATCGTGACTCGAATACTTAACCCTCTTGTTCCTGAATTGTTTGGACGTGTGCAGAAAAATTTAATCGTCGACCGCAGAATAGAGCATTACCGTTTTATTTTTTTAACGCGATGTTGGCTGGGAAAACCCCATAGCAACCATATATCACTAAATAGACCAAGAGTTTGGGATTCCCCTCATTTTTTTTGATTGAGAAAATTGAATAATAATTAGGCCATCTACTAATACTTAAAAAAAAAATTTCCCCCAAAAATTCCACTTTTCCCATCAATAATAAAATTAAAACAATAGAAACAAGATTGTTTGATGCTTTTTATACCAATATTATATTAGTTCAACAATAAAATATGTTGTTTGTTGTGTTTGGTGCTGATTGTGATCATGTAGGAGACATCTATGGTGTCCACAAGGATCATATGCCATCGGACGTCGAGCTCCACTACAAAACAATTTCATATACACAAAAACACAGACAGCAAAGATATTTGTAAAACAAACAACAAATTATTCATGATCCTATATAATTGCAACTTTATGATGTATTGTATGCGGTTTCATACAGGATTTTTGTTTAGGGGGGTGGGGCTCTGAGTGTACTTCGTCACACCCACTTTTTGGAACCTATACTACTTTGATGCACATGTTTGCATAAGAGTCTATACTTCACACTGATGATCAGTGTTCGGTCCTATGCGCTAAATGGCTCAGTTATGATAGGAACATAATGGGATACAATATCAGATCAAAAATAAATGTTTCCAAAATGTTCATTTCTATTCAACTCCCAAAATTCTAGGGGGGGATCGCAGGGCTAGCCTCCCACTGTATGAACTCCTGGTATGTATACTCCACACTGTCAATGAGAGAAACAATCGTTGTATTGAGAAAGTGTAATTTGAAAATGAAAAGCAGTACAAGCACACACGTGGAATTCAACTTACCCGGCATGGATGGTGTCACAGACTGAACGATCTCTCCCAGGTTAGGATCCGGAACCTCCATAAAATAGTTATATTATACATAAATTGACTGGTGTACACACACACACACACACACACACATGAAATTCAAATTACTTGGGCATAGTAGTCCTTATCCAAATAGATCCAGAGTTCCCTCCATGGTTAGATCCGGAAGCGCTGCTAGAATAACATTTCAACTCCACGCACACACATATACATCGAGCGTGAAGCTCCACTACAACACCACAAAAACACAGACAACGACAACAATTGTATTTGTTTCACAATACATATTACAACTTTGGGGAAGTTCAGGGGGGGGGGGGGGTCAGCCACAAATATCAAAGTCTGTGGTCCTTCACACAAAAGATTATGGAATATCAATGAGTGTGTTGTCCTCTTTCTTCCACTCACCCCCTACCTCATCCACCCTACTCTTCTTCTTCGGTGCCTGCCTTCTCCGACCGTGAGGACGTCCAGAACTCGGACCAGGAGGAGCCACTTCCTCTTCTTCATCACTGGAATCAGCTGGGGACTATCTTCTCAACCTGGGTCAACCTATTACCTGCAAAAGTTGAGCCATGATGTATTTGGAGTGGTAGATCATTCTTCAAATTCATCCACTGTTTATCTCTTTGATGAGTGAATAGGAGCCAAAAACACTGATCACACAGTGTCCTATCTCACAGATTTTGTGAGCAAGCGTGCCTTGTGGATAACACGGCTCCATTTGTTTTTGGATAATGTTTCAAGTGCGAACAAGAACTTCTACATGATGGCATGGGCTTATGAGATGATTCAACAAGGCAAGTTGAATTTCATCAGGATATCATTCATGGTAGCAGGTCATACTAAGTTTTCACCTGACCTCCACTTTTCAGCTATCTCTCAAACCTACAATCGGAGTGATGTCTTCACAACAGATGAATTACAAGAAATTGTGTCTCAACATGCTGAAGTAGTTATTGATGATGGTCATTTGGTACATGATTGGAGAAGCAAGCTGACCAAATATACAAAACTACCAGGCATCCGATCTCTTCATGATTTTGTTTTTGTGAAAAATCCTGCTGACAATGCTGTTGTAGCAAAAGTAAGGAAGAATTGCTTCTCTGGAACTTTCGATAACACTACTATGCATGTTGCTAATGGACGAAACATTAATGAAAATTGCATTCCGTCTACTGCTTCTGACTGCTATGCTGCTTTGCATAAAGTCAAGAGTTTATTTGACACCATGCTGAAACATCTTCAGCAGATGTACAGGGACTTTGTGCCAACAGATCGTTGTCTTCCTTTCATTACAATAAACAGAAACTAACTGCCATTAGTTTGATGCCTTACATTCCCTTCAAATTATACAGCACTTGTCTTGTGATTTTCAAAAATAAATGATTTAGTGACTTTGCCTTGAACTACACTTCTATACTCTTCTATTATAATGATGCACTGGGGACTACGGTTCGGTTTCTACTAAATGCTGTCAAAACTGTATGGTCATTTGCATCAAAATTTTGACATAGTATAAGTAAGGCATTGATCTACCTATGTAACCACAAAAATGAATATTCAACTAACTTAGTAGTAGTCATAGCTAAGCGACTGGTTATAATGGAAAAGTTTTATTTGTTGCAGTTGCTGTTGATTCCATTATATTGACATTTCTCTATAAGACTCCTTCAATCACACTGTTAAAATGGGGTGCTTAAATAACACATCATGAGGTGTTTGCCACGAGGCACTGTCTGGACACTCCACTTTGAGCTCTTATATCCATTATAGTTTCTTCCTTTCAAACATCATTTAGTTGTGACTAAATATGGAGACAATATTAGGTTTTAAGGGCAGCGCCTCCTATTTAACACCAAAACTAAGTTATCCAAACACCCCATTTTTAACTGTGCACCAATTTGTGCAAAATCTGTTCTGAATTGATCACCCCATACTTTAAAACAATGCACTTCATCAACCACTAAAGCAATTAGAAGGTTTTGGTATGGGTATTTCAATAAATTGGATTATCCATTAAGCTTTGAGGAGGTATGAAAACAAGCTAAACTTCACCATTCGAAACTCTCCTACTTACACAGACTTAACCCTCTCGTTCCCGAATTGTTTGGACGCGCGCGGAAAAATCTAATCTTCTACCGCGGAATAGTGCATTACCGTTTTATTTTTTTAACTCGATGCTGGCTGGGAAAACCCCATAGCAACCATATATCACTAAATAGACCAAGAGTTTGGGATTCCCCTCATTTTTTGATTGAGAAAATTGAATAATATTTAGGCCCTCTACTATTACTTTAAAAAAAAAAAATTTTTTCCCAAAAAATTCCACTTTTCCCATCAATAATAATAATAAAAAAATAGAAATAATATTGTTTGATGTACTTTATACCAATATTATATTAGTTCAACAATAAAATATGTTGTTTGTTGTGTGTGGTGCTGATTGTGATCATGTAGGAGACATCTATGAGTGTCCACAAGGAACATACGCCATTGGACGTCGAGCTCCACTACAAAACAATTTCATATACACAAAAACACCAACAACAAAGATATTTGTAATACAAACAACAAATTATTCATGATCCTATATAATTGCAACTTTATGATGTATTGTATGCGGTTTCATACAGGATTTTAGTTTGGGAGGGAGGGGGGGTGGGGCTCCGAGTGTACTTCGCCAGGTCCAGCGTCTTCTCCTTCGTCAATGAAAGACTCTGCTCCTGTTGCCTTATCTGCTTCCTCTACACAATCCCTCTTCACAATCCCTCTTCACAATCCCTCTTCACAATCGGTCGGTAACTGCATACACATCTGGTCCTAGTAGTACATTCTGGTAAAAAAAATTAAATTTTTTTGAAAATTTGAAATTGTTCAACAAACCACAACCCACTTTCAAATCTCAAAACTCAATGAAATATATATATATTATAGCTAAACAGCTTTCTCCATCTCAATATAGCTATAAATAAGTCCTTTCCACAACAGAAGCTTGCTAGTTTTCAAGAGAAAGACAAGAGAAAGACAAGCTTACATCGATCATCTTCTTGACTTCCATTGTCAGTGTCAGAGTTGACGGGGTCTGGTCCCCAACCCTGATACAGGGCCTCCTATAGCCCTAGATGTCGTCTCCCTCTTCTCCGCTTGATCCTGAGTCGCTAGAGTCAGTATCAAGCAAGTATAAAACTTCCACAGCACTGTAACTGGTAGACGCCATCTTTCCAAATTGACTTCGAAAAAAAAATTTTTTTTGCATAGTTACCTGGATCACACGACACGCTCACTTTTTTCCTGTGATGTAATAAGCATTACCTAAGACTGTACGTAATGGGGAGGCCCCCAGTTGAACTGGCGATTTTATAAAAAAAAAAGAAGACAGTAAGTCAAACCGCAAAGTCTTGGTCGGCAAAGAAGCGGTTGTTTCAATGTGTTATGGAAGGCTACTGGGCTCAAGCAATTTTTCGCTGCTTCTACAAAGCTCTGGAGATGACTGGATCCATAAATGAAGCTGCTGTGAAGAAGGTAACTTTTTTTAAAATTCGACGGAGAACCGATGTTTTTTTTTTTGCCGAGGAAGAAATAAACGCAACTGCTGTGAGGTACTGTCGAAGCAGCCCTGGCTGAAAGCTATTTTAGATGCTTCTCCAATGCATTGGGCACCTGTGTATGCAATCTGAAGGTTCTAGCTATAAAGTAACTATTTTTAAAAATTCGGAGAAGCCAACCGGTCTTCACCCGCTTTTAAGCGGGATTGGGAACGAAAGGGTTAACCGCACAGATTCAATATAAATAATCACATAATGGAGCTGAGTTACATAAGATAACATTTCTCCATGTTTCAATAAGCGCTATTAATCGAGAATTAACAAAACAAAGATAGATTTTTTTATGTATACCTTGAAACGATTTTGGAAGCAAAAAGTAGCGTAAAGATTTCCCTAAGCAAGTCGTAGAGGAAACTAATACATTCGGTCTGCATTGGGGACAGATGGACTATAATTTTCTGGTATTTCTACCAGTTAGCTTTCTAGAATCTACGACTTTCGCCTAGCGCACACACTTTATTTGCGTCCTGAGTTAGAAGTAATTGTAGTAAAACTTCAGCTTGTATAACTATAACCGATTACTTCTGGAATTAATTACTGCGCTGGGCCGCCGTAAAACGGAGTTCTTTTTTTGACGCAGTCGCGGTCGACCCTTCTAGAAGGAGTTACTTGAAAACTACGAGCGTTGAGACAAAGAGAAGTGAGATCGCGGAAAACAAAGTACAGACCGCTAGTTCCTATAGGGCTGTTCTAGGCTACTATAGACACTGATTGGCCTTAGGCTATATTTATTCTCAGTTTCAGCATCGGGAATGGAAAGATTTTGTCATAACAACGATCACAGGCAGTATAGGACATTAAAGGCAACTAAATTTAGAGAGAAGCCTAGCCTCGCTCAGTGCCAGTGTGACACAGCCACACATCACATTCTTTACAAAACCATTGTGTGTCCATTCTTTTTTTGTTTTGTCTGCAGAGAGCACACTTTCCCCTTTTGTGCCCATGGTCTGTTGGAAACCAATCTGGAAAATGAAGCATAGGAAGTGAACTAATGGTGCGACTTCTACTAAGACCAGCTCTCTTTCTGGTACAATAATTACCAATCAGCTCCAAAGCCAGCATTTCTCGAAACTTCAAACTCTTCATCTTTCTATCATGAGAAATATTGTAATGAATGAAACTATTTGTAATGGTTATGTCAAACAGAAAATTAATGCTGTATTTGTAAAATTTCTGGCATTTCATTCGAACATGATAGTATCCATGATACTGATCTCCTATGTCCACTCCTCCCATATATTTATTGTATTCAACACAGGCCGTTGGACAGGGGTAAGACATTGGACAGGAAGGGTTATAGATACCATTAACGATTTAGAGGTACTATCTGAAGCTGAAGTGATTTGATAGGCAGGGGGAATAGCAATGGCTGTGATTTCTATGCCTATATACATTTCAAAGAACAATAAATGTCACGTATAACTACATCTTGTGTTTACCCTCATCAAGACCAATTGTAGCAGCTAAAATCGGTAGTTCCGATAGGCGCATGAACGCGGCCAGAAAAAAGAAGCTTCGGTTAACTATTTGGACTGAGGTAGCCTCGCCTGGAGTATTTGTGGTTAAACTACAACCAAGTAAGATTGATAATAGATGATAATTTGTAGTAGCTGTGGGTTTCTTATATAAATACCTCACCTTATGTCTGTGTGGATGTTAGACTATGTTAACCCTTTCGTTCCGGATCACGCTTTGAAGCGGGTGAAGACCGGTTGGCTTCTCCGAATTTTTTAAAATAGTTACTTTATAGCTAGAACCTTCAGATTGCACACATAGATGCCCAATGCATTGGAGAAGCATCTAAAATAGCTTTCAGCCAGGACTGCTTCGACTGTACCTCAGAGCATTGCATTTATTTCTTCCTCGGCAAAAAACAACAACATCGGTTCTTCGTCGAATTTAAAAAAGTTACCTTCATCACAGCAGCTTCATTTATGGATCCAGTTATCTCCAGAGCTTTGTAGAAGCAGCGAAAAATTGCTTGAGCCCAGTAGCCTTTCATAACACATTGAAACAACCGCTTTTTTGCTGATCAAGACTTTGAGGTTTGACTTACTGTCTTCTTTTTTTATAAAATCGCCAGTTCAATTGGGGGCCTCTCCATTACGTACAGTCTTAGATAATGGTTTCTACATCATAGGAAAAAAGTGAGTGTGTCGTATGATCCAGGTAACTATGCAAAAAAAAATTTTCAAAGTCATTTTGGAAAGATGGCGTCTGCCAGTTACAGTGCTGTGGAAGTTTTAGACTTCCTTGATGCTGACTCTAGCGACTCAGGATCAAGCGGAGAGGAGATAGACGACATCTACGGCTATAGGAGGCCCTGTATCAGGGTTGGTGGACCAGACCCCGTCAACTCTGATACTGATAATGGGAGTCAAGAAGATGATCGAGGTAAGCTAGTCTTTCTCTTGAAAACTAGCAAGCTTCTGTTGTTGAAAGGACTTATTTATAGCTATTTTGAGATAGAGAAAGCTGTTTAGCTATAATTTATATATATACTTCATTGAGTTTTGAGATTTGAAAGTGCGTTGTGTTTTTTCACAATTTCAAATTTTCAAAAAATTTAAAATTTTTTACCACATGTACTACTCCACATGTGTATGCAGTCACCGACCCAATTGTGAATAGGACGCAGATGAGGCAACAGGAGCAGAGTATTCCAGTGATGAAGGAGAAGATGCCGGACCTGATGATGAAACAGACGAAGAGGCAGTAGGTTCCAGTGATGAAGAATAGGTAGTGGCTCCTCCTGCTCCGAGTTCTGGACGTCCTCGCGGTCGGAGAAGGCAGGCACCGAAGAAGAAGAGTCGAGTGGATGAGGTAGGGGGTGAGTGGAAGAAAGAGGACAATACACCCATTGATATTCCATAATCTTTTGTGTGAAGGACCACAGACTTTGATATTTGTGGCTGACCCCCCCCCCCCCCCTGAACATCCCCAAAGTTGTAATATGTATTGTGACACAAATATAATTGTTGTCGTTGTCTGTGGTTTTGTGGTGTTGTAGTGGAGCTTCACACTCGATGTATATGTGTGTGTGGAGTTGAAATGTTATTCTAGCGGCGCTTCCGGATCTAACCAGGGAGGGAACTCTGGATCTTTTTGGATCGGGACTACTATGCCCATGTAATTTGAATTTCATGTGTGTATGTGTGTGTACACCAGTCAATTTATGTATAATAAATTATACATTTATTTTTATAGTCTGTATTTATTTTTATGATCTGTATTCACCTGTATCTTCTTTTTTCTTGTGTCTATGTGTGTGTGTGCATTTGTGGAATGACAGAGAGCAACCATGGACAAACAGTATGTGGCGCTTCCGGATCCCACTTGGGAGAGAATGAACTCGGGGTGGGGGGGGGGGGGGGGGTCTTTTTCGGTCGGTGACATCATCCATGCCGGGTAAGTCGAATTTCATTTCAACTTACTAATATTTGGGTCATCAGTGTGAAGTATAGACTCGTATGCAAGATGTGCATCAAAGTAGTGTAGTTTCCAAAAAATGGGTGTAGCAAAGTACACTCGGAGCCCCACCCCCAAACAAAAATCCTGTAGGAAACCGCATACAATACATCATAAAGTTGCAATTATATAGGATCGTGAATAATTTGTTGTTTATATTACAAATATCTTTGTTGTTTGTGTTTTTGTGTATATGAAATTGTTTTGTAGTGGAGCTCGACGTCCGATGGCATATGTTCCTTGTGGACACTCATAAATGTCTCCTACATGATCAAAATCAGCACCAAACACAACAAACAACATATTTTATTGTTGAACTAACCTAATATTGGTATACAATACATCAAACAATATTATTTCTATTTTTTTTTATTATTATTGGATGCAAAAGTGGAAGTTTTTGGGGAAAAATTTTTTTTTTAAGTATAAGTAGATGGCCTAAATATATTCAATTTTCTCTATCAAAAAACGAGGGGAATCCCAAACTCTTAGTCTATTTAGTGATATATGGTTGCTATGGGGTTTTCCCAGCCAGCATCGCGTTAATAATTCAGGAACGAGAGGGTTAACTTGCAACTGTACATTTTAGAACACCAGAAGGTAACTGAAATGAGGTTACTCTTTTATAGTAGGTGATGTCCAGGAATTATCCTTGAAGTTTCATAGATTAGGCTTACAGAGAACATAACAATTATTATCAAAACTTTTACATTGTAGATAATTAAGAGTATTTCCATTTTTTATAATCTTCAAATGTGAACATCGCTTATAACTAAGGAACTATAAAATATACAATCCATATTGCCCATTCAAAAGTTAATGGGAAAAATCGCTGTTCTATTGAAATCGCAGGGGAAAGTGAAATAGCTCTAACTAATTGAAATACCTGGTAACTGAGTAGAAACAAAGTGAAATACCTGGTAGTTAAGTGAAATAGTATCAGTAAGTGCCCAGCCTAGAGCGTATACCTTGGAAACGTACAGTTCCAGTAGTTGCTAGTTGGGGACAATGTCCGTCTTTACCACAGAACCTCCACCCGTATTAGACGGAATGTTTTACAACAAATTAGGAGGAGTCGTACGTTGAAAACAAAGTTCCAGCGGGAGCTAATCCTGAAATAAGGACATAGTGAGTGAACAATACAGTGTAGCTACAATTTGCAAAATACTTTTTTATAAGCTGGCCTACTATTAGCGAGTGATAGCGCAGGTAACCTGTGCTATTAGAGGTCAATAGCACTTGTAAAGCAATTGAAATAACACTTGGCTTAGCCTCATGCTATTTCAATCTAGTTATTTGTGCTATTAATCCCGAATAGCGTGCTATTACTCGTACTAATCGAACTTATTTGCACTTGTAGCGTTTAACCTGCTAAATATTTGGTGAATGTGAAGTCCATAAAATTGGTGCTCAAAAGATATTCTATGTTCCCCCGAGTTCCTAAAACAATTAGCAGAATCAGCAAATGAAATCAGTGCTTCTATACTCCTCTCTTACTCTCCTGTATTCTAGCTGTATGTTAAATCAAAATTCGTGTACTCGTTCTTACAATTCTTACTATTCCCAGGTACACCTCAGAAAGATGATAATGTTCATCCAGTTTATCAAGTAGTTTATCTATCAAAGAAAATTAATATTAAATGTGAGAGTTCAGGTCCCACAGTATGGTACAAAGATGGCGAGAAACTTTCAAGTTCTTTTATTAAAAAAAAAGATATATACATAAAGAAAGCATTAGAAGTACACCATGGTGTATATACTTGTGAAGGTACCACACCAGATGGAGAACAATTTAGACAAGATGCAATACTCTTAGTAGCACGTAGGTCCTACTGAGTATAGTACATTAAAACCTCTGAATATTGACCACATGGGGACGGGACTTTTGGTCTCTTCCCAGAGGTTGGTCCATTCTCAGATGTTCTTTTATAAATGAAATTATTTGTGTTAAGGGTGCTCAAACACACTCTGAGCGGGAAACACCCGCCAAATAGGCCACGGTTGCTAGGGCTTGTTAAACTTACTTCTGCTTTTCCCCCGAATTATATTATTTATGCAGGCCAGCAAGCACTGCTAGGAGAAAGCACCTACCAAGAATGAAGACTGGAAGTCGATCGCATCTCAAGAAATACCCCGTCACCATTTTGGACTTTTTGGCAGTACTGCACGGCTACCGCAGTAGTTTAGAAGCTGATTTTTTGTATATCATTTTCTTACCCGTGCGTGCATGCCATAACGTTGAGTTTTTTTTTTATTTTATTTTACTTTTCTATTTACTCACCTTACCAGTGAACTATTGTCGATTATTTCCGTGAAATTCCGTAAATAAAAAATATCTCAACGTTATAGGGTTGACCCCTTGTGGCCCTAAACCCTGGCAAAATTTGAACCATAGCAGTTAGTCCATTCCTGAGCAGTACGCAAGAGAAGATTCTGGATCCATTACTTTAGAGCGCGAGAATTTTTTATTGCAAGTTGACTCCGTATACTTACAGGAGCTTCTCCACTGCTACACAAGGACAAAGTACCTGCCGAAGGAGCCGCTCACTAATTTTAGAGCGAATCTGGAAGAAATATCAGGGCCTGGTTATAAAACTCTGTAGCAGTTTTTTGGAGCGGTGCGGTAAGTTGGAGCTCCGCAATTTGGTGCACTACTAGCCGAGCCGATACTCTACTGCAAGACAAAGAGTTATTCTCCATTTCAATATTACTTTATGATTTATTCGCAATTTTTTCTATTTATAAGATATTGAAAAATTCTCTACGTTGGTGCAGTTCATTTTTTTTGTTTACCCGTGTGTAAAATTTTTATGTCGTTCTCATCTGTTACAAAATTTGGAACTTTAATTCCACTCGCAATTCTGAAATAGCCCCACCCCCATATCTCGTACTACGAGTACGCGAGCAATTTTTTTTCTCAATTAGTTTGTATTGGTTCTAAAAAGAGCCCGCCTATATCAAGAGTAAACAAACATCAATAGAACAATAACAAGAGAGTCAGAAGAGAGAGCAGTATATTGGAGATAGCCAGAAGTGAAGGTATTAGATCTGCGCATCTTGGGAAGTCTTCGCTCCGCCGAAATCGAGCCGGGTGGATCCATCCGCTTGAGTTCAGGTGCGCAGAGTCCGGAGAACGCTACTGGAGGAGAGGCAGCCTGGTGCACCTTGCCGCGTGAGCTCAGACGACGTATGGAGAGTTGCTATGAACGAATGTGAGACAGCAAGAAGCTAAATTTAAACACCACAACTTCGCAAATTATACTTCTGCTACTACTGTGCGATTGTTTCTGCTCGCGTATTATCGAATGGTGGGGTATTGGGGGGGAATAAATTAATGTCCGGATCTACAGGCGGTGGCGTTGCTATGTGCGGCCACCCTTAAGAGTTAGGGAAAATTAAATGAAACATACATTCATTAATATTGATGCATGTCTTATTGCGGTTATCTGATAGGTGTCCTGATGACAAGCATCTTTACAAGATAAAATTTCCGAAGTCTCAATTGCTTTCTTCTACACTACTTCTACGGTAACCCATTTTGACTGGGGACAACAGGTCCTCACTAAACGCCCGCTGAAAACATAATGCTTCTATATAATCTGAACAAAAAGTGCAGGAAATAATATCCACAGGACAGCAAATGCTACTAGGAAAATCACCTGGCTTGCTACTAATATAAAGACTATCTGTTGTAGTTGCCATCAGGGGCACGTGATTTGGTCAGAGAGGTCTGTCGCTATCCGAGTAGTGGTTAATAGAAGGTTTACTATAATAATATAGGTTAACTGTGGTATTGATTATTAATTGAACAGGTACTAAAAATGGGAACTAGGTATTTAGGGAAGTGAGATTTTGGGGAGGTAAGTAAGGCCTAATGGGTCCAGTTTGAACATAGAAAGTGGGGTGGAAAATAAAACGTGCAATAAAAATAATAGTAATAGCGCCAGTGATGCAAACCAGTGTTACTGTACACTAGCTATTACAAAGACTGAAAGAATAATTTATTTGGTGTAGTATAAATATGAATATGAAAATATGTCGCTCAAACATGCAAGTAAAGTAAAACGTGAGCAACTTGTAACTGGTGCAAGAGGTAAATGAAGTTTCACAGCTATTGGTAATCGGAAGGCTTAAATTGATGTTATGAGAGTCAGTACGAATTGTATTTTGGCAGCTATTATCGGTTATCAAGAACCATATTTACTATTTGTAAGCTAAAACTGCAATAAAAATCAACTCTAGCCTCCTTTTTTGTAGCTGAGGGTAGTCCTATAATATGTGATAGTAGTATGAAAGTATGAAGTTGATGCTACAAAAGTTACCAATACTCTAAAAATCGAGGTACTGTATGAACTGAAAATTTCCCAAGGTCCCACACTTTAATTAATGTATTTGTTAGCTAATACATTACAAAAACGCAACTCTAGCATTTCTTTATTGTAGCTAAGAGTCAAGTAGTAATACTGGTTATTCCGATACTTAGCCCAGCTTAAATTGATACTACTAGGGAAGTTACCAATACTCAAAAAATCCACCGTTATTAGCATAAAGTAGCAAGAATAAAAAGAAGAAGCTTCTGCAGGTAAAATACATCATAACAACATTGTAGTTTTATGTAGCCTAACTCAGTCATTACGCCACCCGTCGCAGTCTAGTACAATTTATTTGCCCCACGTATTCCTATTACGTCATCGATTTGCTTGCTTCCGGTTTCTGCTTTTTCAAATGCAGTCAGTTTTAAGACTTCTAGTGTAGGTATCTTTGATAATTAGAACTTAGAACAACTTCAGAAATACAGAATAACCTTAATTTAATATCTTCCAGCAAGTTATTTTCAACTTTCTGTATATCTTCTCTCCCCAGAAGAGCTTGTTTGAGAGATACTTTAAGGTTGTTGTAAAAAGTGTCTTTGCAAAGTGCTCCCTAATAAGATTCCTGTCCATCCTAGAATCATATTGTCAAGGAGATTGTTTACATTGATCAGCTTAAGCTCTTTGTCCCAAGGCCTGCTAAGCTGAACAATGACTGTTTCATCTGGTGTTACTAGTGGGAGGCCAATGTGCATACTCGTAGCCAGAGGGGGTTCGGTCGAACCCCCTTTAGAGTGACCGGAAGTAAATATTTTAGCCACACCCCACATATAACGTCTGGAATATATCATCAGCATTGTGCTGAACCTACGATTGAATTCCCTGCTGTTTCCCTATATGTACTTCATACTCTGTATATGGACAGCCTAGTCTGAGTCTGAGTGACCTAATAAACATTCAGCTCTTTGGCTCCAAATTTCGCTCTCACATCTTGAAGCATCTGAGAAAGTTAAACCTGAAATACATATACAAAGATAGTGTGTGCACTATATAGTGTAGCTACACTGCAAATGATTAAAAAAAAAGCTGCCCTACTATTAGCAAGTGATAGCACGAGCAACCTGTGCTATTCGGGATTAGTAGCGCTCGTAAAGCTATTGAAATAGCACGAATAACAAGGTTACCTGTGCCATCACACGCTAATACTAGGCCAGCTTTATAAAAACTGCATGAGACTACTGTAAGCTAAAAATCGTTTACAGTGTGGCTACTATGTATAGTGCAGTCACTATCTATCTTGAACTTTGCTTTCAACTGATGGCTCCTTCTAATCTGTTGAAAAAATTCCGTTTAATATCGGTAGAGCTTCTGCACTAAAGAATGACGTTGTCTCCAACTAGAAACTGCAACTGTACATTTCCAAGGCTAGAGCTGCATGCTTGCGCACTTACCCTTATTATTTCACTTAAGCTACCGTGCTATTTCACTTAGTTATAGCGATTTTTCCGATACATTTTGAACGGGCAGTTTACACGCCGTACTATTAAATAACTTGTAGTACATTAATGTTACGCTGTTACTCGAGAATAATACCACTTTTCTCTCGAATATCAACAGCGATATAGATTTGAAGTAGAATACATAGAACATAATTTTAAGTTTTAGTACAGTTATATTTTGGTTGTTTTTTTATTTTGTAGAAGAATTAACGAGGAAACAAAAGTGGGTGTGGCTTTTTGCGTCTTCAAAATCCGAACCCCCTATTGCGAACTTCTGGCTACGGGCCTGATGTGATAAACATCAGTACTCCTGTACTGGGTTCAGTACAGGACAATTGAAACCCTTCCAGCATCCTTTGTCACTGCAGCACTGTAGCAACTCCCTGTGGCACCTGACATAACACATTTCTGATTGCTAGAAAGGAAAGGCTGAATTTTCTTAAGTAAAAAATCAGATATATAGAGGGTTAGTAATCGTTTACAAGCTCTACATTTTAGTACTTTATGCCAACTTCCTTGGACCTCGTATCATCAAAAAATATAAAACAATTGTGGTCTTCAAGTGCTGCATCTCTTTGCAGGTGCTCAAAATATTTTGGGGTTTGAGTCAGTCGTCCTGGGTCATCAAATAAAAGATGAACATCTTGACAACCTTTTTCAAAATAAGGTACAATAAATCTTCTTATAAGAAAGTTAGCATAGTCTTGCATGAGTTTGTGTGTATGAAGGGGGTTTCGCGTTAATAATGAACATGCCCTCTAAAATTGCTGAATCTGGAGTCCAATCATGGGGAAAATTGTGACTGATCACTACTGATTCTTTGTAGCGTGCTTGGTAGAAATTAGTAGTAATACTTTTTTGGCCTTTAACAGGTAAATTGTTAATAGTACACAAAGCATATATTGTTGGCCAATAACATCCGAATCCTTTCCTGTTTTGTTGGCATACACAATTTTTTTCCGCATGCATTTCTGTACTCGTTTAAGTTCTTGCTGAGCTATATTTGATGACTTTTTCTGAGTTTTCTTTCCAGTTGTAAATGTTAATAATTTTTTTTCTCCTTTGAGGTACCTCAGGCCCGTCTCTGCTACTTTCAAGAGGGTCAGACCAGGAAGTGTGTGTGGTTTATCAGAATATAGGGTGTGTCTTAATTTAATAAGTATAGCTCAGTATTTGAAAAGATTGGTACATTCATGACAAACAATACATTTAATACAAGAACTGATGTGACAAACTAAATGAATTAATTTTGCAAAAATATGCATACGACGGTCATTCATACTAATAAATTCATTTGCTATATCTTTCATTTTGAGATTATCTGTAAGTTCTTTATGAATGTGAAAAATCATTAACTGGTTCAGTTGTTCCTGTGCATGGTTCATCTCAAATAAGTCTTCAATCGTCGCATGGCACTAAATGACCTCTCACTGGTGCTGTTTGTGGCAGGCATAACTAGGATCAGTTTAGCTAAAATAACTACCTGATTCAGTAGCTCTTTTTCAGATGGTGATAATTTCTTAAGATAGGATATTATCTCAATAAATGTCTTGATATCTGCAGGAACAGTGGAGGCAAGTATTTCAAGTTGTGTCTGAAGACTTCACTGATTAAAGTCATCTCCATAAATTTGTATGACTCCTCTCAATTCAGAAGAAAAATCCTCTTGGTTGCCTGCCTTGATCAGAAGTTTCTGCAAGCAGCAATATGCCTGATAACCCGGTTGATTAAACCGAGTGCCAATACATTGAATAAGAAGGTCCAACGCTTCAAAATATATCTTCCTATACATATCTTTTGGTGTTTGATCAAATGCATGTGGGCCTTCGCCATCTTCAAAACGACCTGGATGCTTTCTTCTTCGTGGCAATATGGGATCATTAATATCATTCTTTAAAGCCAATAAATTAACCCTTTCCCAGAAATTGTTGAAACTGTCATCATTCCTAATGCCTTGAAGAGTGACCACTGTCTTTCTTGCAATAACTTGGGCTTCAGCTGCTGAGATGTCTTTCTTTTGCAGAGTTCTACTCAAATTATCTGAGTGACGAAATAAATTTTCTCCGAGGAGAAGTCCAAAGAAGAAATCAAATGTCTGCATCTGATACACCATTAACCCGAGCTATAACTTCTGTGTCACGCACTACTGTCACTGCTACTTCCCAAAGATCTTGCAATACATTGTAATTATTGATGATACTATTCATTGAGTCGGCTTTTACTGTCCACCTAGTGGGACACAAAACACGAATTCCAGGACATCCAGGTGCAATTTCTTCCTTCAATTTTTCAAATAAAGTTTGTCTGCGTGGAGAATATTTTACTAACTTTGTGAATTCTTGAACAGTATCCAGCATTTTTTTCATAGTTGCACAACCTTTAACCATATCTGTTGTGGCTAAGTTTAAACTGTGGCCATAACAGTGAGTGAAGAAAGTATAACTGTAGCCACACCTTGCCTAATGCCACTCATATTTGAGGCTCCATCGCAACATTGCCCACGAAGTTTACTCAAAGACACATTAAAACGAATCAGGCTATCCTTCAGAGTTCTAACTAATGTTGATGCTTCAATGCTATCAACTTCATAGAGCCCCATGAAGTCTTCATGTGCCATTAATGTGGAATCCACCCATCGCAGTACAAGAACAACCTAAGTTTGCATATTAATGTCATTACTATTTCTGGCTAAAGATATACCAATACTAGCATTACCTGTTCTCTATTCCTTGATTCTGTACACTCGTCCATCATTACACTCACAAATTCTGTGGATTGTATGGTGCTAGCCACTGATCTGAGAATATTCTGCCCCATTACTTTTAGCATTTCATTCTGATTGTCACAGCAGACATAGTTTTCTCTTTTCCTTTCCAACCATTCCTGAAACTGGGTAAGTATATATGTATACGATTAAGAAAAGGTTTAATGTTATAATCATAAACCTAACCTTAGGATCTTCTTCTGAATTAACTTTCATCAGTTGCATTAAATTTCCTTGACCCAAGTCTCCACGAATTGCACAGCCTTGTCGAGCTAAGAACCTCAGACATCTCAAAATTTTCAAAAGACAATGTCTGTTTTGCTCTCTGTCCTTAGCCAGAACTTGACAACATCTCTCCTATGTTTGGTGTCTTTGGCAAGGTGGTCAAGGTTTCCAAAGCAATTCTATGACACTTGCGCTTTTCATGTTCCCGAAAGCACTGGGTTCCTTCTTTCCAGTTAGTAAACCCTCGAAACAGCTTCATTAATAATGACATTAGCATAAAGAAGCTCCCCCAAAACAAATATAGAATCATAGCTATTTGAAACTTACAAAAGCAGCATCATCTCCTTTCTTAAAAGTAATGTGCTTTAGCTTCACAGCCTTCAAACAGAGATGGCAATGTACTGTGTCTTTGGCTTCATTGTAATGAAGCCAGGTCCAGCGCTGAAACCAACTGGCTTGAAAGCAACGTTCCACTCTAGTCTTTTTTCTAAACGTTCTCTTAGGAAAACTGAAGGTTAGAGGCTGATGTGGAAGCTCTGGAAGATTTCCCAGAAAATCTTGGTCAGCAATTCCATCGTTGTTACCACTAGGCGGGGAAGCCATACCCTTTACCGAAACAATCAATGATCCAATTGACACACCCACCTTTCTAAAAAAACGGTCCGACCAAGGTCGGACTGGTCGGACTATCTACTGCGGCCCTGTACCTTAACGCTTGGATTTCGGAAAATATAAGCTTTTATTCGAAGCTCAAAATTTTCTTTGCCTATTGAACTAAAGCTCAATAAATCATGTTGCTGAGCAGAGTGCCAATCCCCAGGATAGGGTATCAACCAACTAAGGTCCTGTCCATACTCATGCTTGATAGATTGGATAGTGTCATAAGTTTTGGCGTCTCCTTCAAGTACTAGGAATTTGAGTCCATGTTTTGATATATATTCAGCATGAAGTTGACTGAGAACATATAAAACAGTGTCTTTATTGTCTACCACTTCATCCAAAACTTGGACATACCTAACAACACCAACTTGAGGTTTGGAAGACTTGAATACAATTGTCATAAAATCTTGAAAACCGGTCAGCAATAAATTCTTCTGATCAGCACAATTTTGAAGAAGACAGTAAGTAGCTCATAGCATGTGTTAGGGATTCAGCTACTTTAATTTGTTCACCTTTCGTTACTCTAAAATCTTCAATCGATAAAAGCACTGGTGGCTGGAAAGTGCTACAAACTTGTGCAAAATTGTAGTTGCCCTGATCAACAAAAGTGGAGTTATTTTGTGGGATCTCAGTACCTGTTCTTTCCCTGCTTCGTTTAAGTAGTGGAGATCGAATGTCTTTGTCAGGGGAATTATAAGGGGACAAAAGAACATGTGATCTTCTGCTACCTGGCCGTAACCTTGTAACAGAGTCGCAAACTGATGGTTTGCATTGAACAGCCTGTAATGTGGTACCATGCCAGCTAACCTGTTGATTCCCACTGAATACCTGGGCATAACTATGCATAAAATCTATATTGTCATATGTAAACACTGTCAAAATATTACAATCAAGATCATGCAGCAGTCCTGCCTCATTCAGGTGCTGTGTTGTTCCCTGTATGTGCCGCAACACTCACACAGATGCCTAAATGATTAAAAATCTTAATTAAATCTGATCCCACACCAGGACAGTCTATCAGATCTGCTGTCAGTACATGAAATTGCTTGGAATATGTACTGTCAATGCAAAACATCATTTGGTGTAAAAGGAACAGTCGCTTTGTTTACCTTGTCTACTCTCTCGCTTTGACTGTATCAGAATGCAAATCAAATCCCACAGAACAGGATCAGTAGATGGTCAATATCAACTAAACCATTCAAAACTCTGCTTTTTTCTCTTTTTGACCGAATTCGGGCATTTAAGTTGGGGCAAACTTCAACATAGTCAAGCTTATTTTCTTTGCATTTATTGTGACAAAATAATGAATGAGATAAACAATCCAATTCTCTACCTGGTCTGTACAAAATTGTCCCATGCTTTTTAAATTGACAGGTATAGGCTATTTGGTGCTTCAAAATTAGCACAAGTTGAAAAAGTAACCATCTTGGGCTTCAAGGATTACCAGGAACTGAATCACTTGAGTGCAACGATTTGAAATTGCTTGTAAAGATTTCATAACCATTTTGCAGTTTAACCCTGATTATTCAACAGTAGCTGACCAACATTAACAGCTGTCAACCTTAATGCACGATTAATGGACATAATCAGATTGACCTGGAGTCAGTGATTTTTTAATGTCATCAATTATTGTTTTCAGATTGTATTCAGTTGATAAAATGCTTTCATTTGCAGATCGAGCTACATTCAAACTGTATCGATAGCACTCAGAACATACTTGTCATTAGCCGTTATTTTTATATCATAACTTGTGTTCTCTCTTAGATGATTTTCAAACAAAGTTGGCTCAGCACATGTTCTGAGCTATGATAATTGGAGCCGCTGATTGCAGTCGAGCACACTGCACTCTTCCATTGATAATTGCTGGGACTTACTTGCTTGTGAAGCATTCTGTAATGTGAATCACAGAGATTGGTTTCTTCACTGTCAGTGTCTGGTAAACAAGTTTTCAAGTAAACTTGAATTTCCTGTTTACTTGCTAATTTAGTGCACCGACATGCTGGTTCACTGCAATCTAATACTTCACATGGTTTATTAATATCACACACTCTCTTTGACCATCGGGGAATGTAATTCTCAGACTTCTTTATTCCTAAACCTAAGTTATCCCGACACTTCCTGCAAATACAGGAATCTAATCGAACATTAAATTCTGGCTCCAAAGAAAGTACGAATGTGAACAACTCTCTATTTTTCCACTTTGCAGGATGAGTAAACTGTACCGCATTTTCCTTACAAAGGGTGCAGCAGGTACATGGGCATTCTTGTGAACATCTGAGTGAACTCCTGTAGTTGTCTTCTTCCTGCCCCTTCGGTCCACTAATGCCGCAGTACCTGTATTTGTGTAATTGATAATATTTAAGTTTTCTTTCCCTTTTTTTAACACTAACCTGTGGCTTCTTGATTTGCTGACAAAAAAACTAGGCAGTTAATCTCTGCAAGGACCATTACTATCTATGGCTATAAAGCATAGGTAAGACCTTTATGGTGCTATCTATAACTCAATATATTTACCTTATATTTGAAGTACTAGCATACAAAGATACTGTGGTTATAGACAGAACACTATGCAACGCTTCAATCACAATTGCTGAGGCTTCATCCTTTACCATATCACTAGGTGTGGCTAAATCAGTATGAATTTCATCAAGAAAAAACAGTTACTAATAATACTACAAAATGAAAAAAAATTCGTATACACAATGCAAAATTATTATATCTACTAAAGAATAAAGTTTTGCTCAATTCCGTTGGACAGGAACGCTAGTGGGAAGTGAAATGGAACAGCCGCTCACACAGGAAGTATTGGAAGCCGTTTGTGTCAGTTGGTATACCTAGAAAAGAAATAGAGACAAATGTTTAAAAAAACGTAGAACTTAGTAAAGAAAGGTCTTAGCTAATATTGAACAGATTTATCTGATCAGAAATTATTTGCTGGCTTCAAAATGAAGGTCTACAAATATCGCTGGTGCTCGGCATTTTTCTTGTAGAATGCGGAAGCTGAAACCACAAGCTTCCGGTCAACAAATAAAATTGCACGGAAGACTGAACTAGGTAGGCTTCCCGGCCATTGTACAATACTTGTAATTATATAATACAAGTGTCATTTATTATGTTCCTTAAATAACTGTCGTCTTATGTTTGCAGGAGAGGAATCTCATCTAGTTCAACCCAAATCGTATAAGGTCTATGCTGGTGAATCTGTTAAATTTTTCTGCCCAAAGGGTTCACAAATACTATGGTTTCATGAATCTTCTCACAGGCATCCTGTGTCTCATCCCATTAATGCAGGTTCCACACTTAGTATAAACAGTGTAAGCATAAGAGATAGTGGAAACTATTTCTGCTATGGACATGATTTTGATACAAACAGATTCTTTATATCAGAATCGAAGTTAAAAGTATTAGGTATATCATTAATTTTATTGTTAATTTTTATAGTAGCTTTTTATTAATGTTTTGGTGTTGCTATAACAGTTCACTAAATGTATATATTTGCAGGTAAGGAACAGAAATTTCCAGTTGGTTATAGTCAAAATGCTGATTCAGTGGAGTTGGTTGGTTATAGTCAAAATGCTGATTCAGTGGAGGAAAAAAATTCGGTTGTTGAAAGTGAAAATGCTGATGCAGCAGCTGAAAATAAGTCTGAAAAGCCTTCAGATAATTTATCTAGTCTGAAGTTAAATGGTAAAACTATAGTAAATATTGATTGAGTCATTAATGCTCAATGGATGTGTTCTCAGTTTCAAGGGCTTTTTTAAATATGGAATTAAAAATATTTGGTCCCCACTGGGAATCGAACTCAGGACTGCTCCCTTAACACTTGGGCGCCCCTCCACGAGCTACACCTAAAAGCGAACAAACGCTTCAATTTTGTATTTATACTGTTAATTGGGTACTGCTGTGCTACAGTCTCGCTCTCAACAGACCAACCTAAATTTTCTATTTTTATCATTTTCTGTTATTTTTAACAAATTGTGAAGACATTAATACTGTTTATACTCAACATAAATTGTGTACAATTTATTATACTCAACATAAATTGTGTAATTTATTATACTCAACATAAATTGTGTACAATTTTTTATACTCAACATAAATTGTGTACAATTTATTTTTGAACATTCAAAATATTATATGTATACACATACATATTAACGATATTAATAGAAATTATAAAGTAACATAGTCACAAGGGAAGGTGTTGGTTTGGGACCCAATACGTTTTTAATTTGAATTTATGATCAAGTCTTTTCTTATACATAGAAAGTTTAGAAGTAAGAAGAGGTGAATTTATTGAGCCCTCATTACTAAGAGTTGAGGTAGGAGATGATGCAGAATTTAATTGCAATTCAAAGGGAGATGCTAATTGGTATTTTTTCGGGATGAATTATGAAAAGATGGAGGAGCCTATTGGAACAGGAACAAATCTATTAATAAAATCTGTGGAATTTCAGCACAATGGTTTCTATTATTGTTATGGTGAAGATGATTCACATACACCTTTTACAGCAGTGGCACAATTGAAAGTATATGGTAATAAAACAAACAGTTTGTTAAATCTAGTCTGATATTAATATTTATTTGAAACTCTTTCTCTGAACACTAACATCTAGCATCATCATATGACTTTCTGATCTAACAAATCAACTACAAATTTACTATTTTACTGTTTTCATTTTAATCTAGGGTATGTTTCCAAAAATGAATAAACAGCTGGATCAGTTAATAATGAAATTATAATTACTTCAGGTGAATAGTTAGTACTTTAGCAAGTCACAACTCCACTATCTTTAAATTGTCCAGCTTTGGCTTAATTAAAAAAATGTATTATTATAGTATTATTTATTATTTGTAAGTTAATAAATATATCAGTGTTCATGGAAAATGTGCATGATTGTTACAGTACTTAGTCATTTCCCATTAAATACCACAACTTCACTTCCATTACTTAAAATCAGTTAAAATATAAGTAGAAACATAATATAGGTTATCTATCTATTTAATTTAGATCCAAACAAAATTGTTCCAAAGTTCATATATGAATATGAGGGTAGTGATGTACATATATATTGTTTATCACAAGGACCTACACAATGGACCTTTAATAACTTACAATTGGCTCATAATGCCGTTATTGTTAATTCAACTGTGTTAAAGTTAACTAATATAACTATAGGAAATAACGGACGTTATGAATGTGCTGGATTATTTGGTAACAACAATTACACATTTTATGCTGTATCGATTGTTACTGTGATAGGTAAGTATTGTTCTGAATATTATACTTTTAAATAATATCTATTGTCATACGATATTGTCTTGTGTTTCCTAACGAAATGTTGTAATGTAATCAAGTGACTACAGTAACTTCACCAATATCAGTTCAAGCTTGCACAGTACGGTGAAGTGTGTGTGTGTGTGTGTGTATGTGTGTGTGTACGATTTCAAGTACCTGGGTTCAGTAGTGGATGGTATGGGAGGCATTATGAAGGAGGTGAAGGAGAGAATAGCTAAGGCATCCTGAGCTTTTGGAGCGCTGAAGGAGCCAGTGTTCAGGGACAAGAATTTGTCCCTGGCCACAAAGAGGCTGGTGTACAAGGCTGTCGTCCTGGCAACTCTGCTGTATGGGTCAGAAACATGGACTACAAAGCGTGATGATGTTAGGAAGTTAGAAGTGTTCCACAACAGGTGCCTGAGGGGGATATTGGGGATTAGTGCTATGCAGCAGAGGATGGAGCATATTAGCAGTGTCCATGTTGCCAAACGATTTGGGATGGAGGAGTCCTTGGAAGACATGATGATAGCAAGACGGTTGTGTTGGCTTGGGCATGTAGCGAGAATGAGCGAGGAGAGGATTCCTAAGAAGGTTCTATTTGGATGGTTGCCCCAGCGTCGACCTGCTCATGTAACCAAGATGAGGTGGCGTGACAGGGTAAGGAGGGATTTTAGGAAGTTCCACATTGATGAGAACACTTGGTTCAAGGAATGTCAGGAGAGAGCTGTGTGGCGACGGAAGTGTAGGGACGGGCTTAGAGAGTCGACCAAGGAAAGGCTAGCTGAGGGTGAGGTGAGGAGGAGTGTGAGGAGAAATGCTACTGCTACTGCTACCACAGGACAACAGTCTGCTACAGATACCATCAGGCCCTTGACATGTGATACCTGTCAGAGGTCCTTCAGGAGGAGACAGGACATTACACGTCATCGGTGTATGACCACCCGCCCTAGGGGTCAAGTTTTGACGCCACCAACATGACATGACGACAATCATAATACAGTTCTGCCACTTTGTGGCAGAAAGGCATCATCCCAACGGGTGGCCTTCTTTCAAGGTTCAAGGTTCAAGGTGTGTGTGTGTGTGCAGAGGGCATTATATTCAGTTCTAGTAAGTTGAGCAAATTTCACTGTGGGGCTACAGCTAGGAGGTAGCTAGATTTTAAAGTGATGCACAGTATATACCATCCTCTTCAGGGTTTTATCTACTGGGGGGGGGGGGGAGTTTCCCCCCCAAACTGCTCAGCTTGTCCCCCAAATTATCTCCTGCTGCTTTTGTTGAAACTGAGTAAAACTACACCTTCACAGTAAAAATGTACAAGTGACTTCATTGGCAACAAACACAGACTAGGTTGCAGGTTCATCGTGATACATTGTCACACACTGTTAACTATCTGGAAAGATTCCACTATTCCCCAAAAAAGGCAGATAGCAGATAAGTTAATTGAAATTCAGAATGAGCTTAACTGTCCTGAATTAAAAATGCAAAAACCTAGTGATACCAGACGGCTTGCCCGTGAAAGAGCAGTACGAGCTGTGCGGAGAAGTTTACCAGCATTGGTAGCTACATTTGAAGCAATTAATGATCAAACTGGTGATGCTGAAGCACACGGTATATCAACATTGCTATTAAAATATTTCACTGTGGCTACCATCTACATGCTTTCTGATGTTTTACACTCGGTTGCTAAGCTCCAAGGTAGCTTACAAAGTGAGAAACTAGATCTTGCTAGTGTTCCTACTTATTAAAACCAGATTGCGAAAAAGAATGGGTGATGGCACTCTTGATAGGACTATGGAATCTGTATTGAAGGTCCTGATCATCTTCTAGTGATATTTTAGAACAAATACTTGATTACCACAAAGCAATAAAAATTTGAAAAATCTCACTTTAATATTTCAATATTGTAAATGTAATTTTCAATACAATATGTTTTGTTACACTTGATATATCTCTCTATTACATCATAAGGACATGACTTAGCTTCCCCCCCAAAACAAAATTCCTATATAGAACCCTGCTCTTATATCTGTTTGAATCATAAATGCAGCACAATATTGTTCTAGGATCTACATAAGGTATTGGTTATTATACAGTAAGTCTCATCAGCAAGTTGAAGTATATGTGATTTTGACTCTATATTACCTTATCATAGATGAATACACACATTTTTCTATTTAGTAATGTATTTTTAATGTTGAAACTGTTTGCACTGGAATGTTCAGTAGGTAATAAAAATTATGTATGGACATGTTCTTGTTCACAGCATCTATTTAGCTAGTATTGTTATGAGATTCATAGCTTGTGACTTGCTCTCCTGTTAATATAAAAATTTTCCACAATGTTCTATGTATACAGACCTACCCAAAAATTCACATAGCTATGAAAACCCAGGCTATGTATGCTAAAAATAAGGCATTACAAAGTTTGTACAGTCCTTAATACACCATAATTGCAATAATTTTCTAAATTATTTCTTAGAATGGAGACCTGACTTGATACATCCAATCAAATGGATTGCTAAAGAAAAAGACACAATCAAAATTACATGTAGATCTTATGGAAGACCAAGCTGGATGTATAATAATACATATATAAAAAACAAACACACCTTGTCAAGCAAACGTAAAGTACATACTTTAACTTTAAAAAAATTAACGATTCAAAATACAGGAGAATACACGTGTCATGGATGGACTAATAATTATGAGCCTTTTTGGAGTGTTGCTGAAGTGACTGTTCAAAGACAAGATTCAAAACGTAATAGCATTATTCAGTAATATTATGTTAATTTTGTTAATGAGATAGAAGTTCCAAATGTTCTATTTGTGTATAATTGTACAATATTTGATACTAATTAGTACTGAGATTTTATGTGCATACTATGCTTAATGACATTACATACTTTTGGGCCATTATTTGCCTCCACTTTCTCCACCAAGTGCCACCAAACAATCCTCTATTTTAATATAAGCATTTTGAGAATTAGATAAGCAAGAAGTAGGAAAAACTAAATATATTTTTATGGTACACATAGGACAGTACTCCCCTCCCCTTACTAGATTATTTTGTAGTTATTACAATACAATAGTAAATTATTACAATATTATTGTGGATGTGAAAAAGTCTGATTGGTGTTTCAAAATGGATAGAGTACAGTGTTCCTTCACCCCATAAAATATTCTGATGACATCCGGGTGTCATGATTAGAATTATTGATTATGAAACTCAAGAGTTGAAGGTTACCTATTTCTATTGTCAGAATTCTCACAAAATACAGAGTTCAAAGTTACTTACGAATATAATAAAGAAAAATTATATTTCTGCTTTTCTTTAATATATTTCAGGTCAAAAAAGAGGTAGTTCCCATGGGAATCAAAACAAAGACTACACAATATGGATTATGATTTCTATCAATATTGTCATAACTATATTATGAGACTAACTTTATAGAATCACAAGTTCACAATTATTTACAGGATATGGTACAAATTTGCTAAAAAAATTTCTTTCATTTATTAAGTAACTCAAGTACAGTTAATTACCTCCCTACTGATACCCTACTTAATGTACAAAATAGTATTTGTTCTCCTAAATATAGTGCTTTGAACTTCAAGTTATTTTAGCCATTACTTAGAGAAAATGGATTTCAAACATTCATTTCCAGTTAAAATATGCTATTTGAACCACTTGTCACCTGAACTGAGCATTCATACATTGCCCAGATGTGAAATAATGGATACAAAGGTAAAAAAGAAAATGCAATAATTTTAACTAAACTTGCATTTTTGCCTGTAATGCAAAACTTCCTGTTAAGCGAATTGGTACCTATCCCCCAGAACCAACATATCACACATATCACACATATGTGACCAATTTTGGGAATATCAGCCAAAACGGGGAATAATTCTTTTCAGTATCCGTGGGTCAAGATTAATGGGTCAAGACTTGATCGGGACTATCCAGCAAGTGGAGGACCTGGTCCCGATGTAGACTGAAGCACTACACAGACAGTGGTCAATCCTAGTTGGGTTGATCTGCGTAGCGAAGACCCACTAGCGAGTGTTGCCGTCAGAATTCCAGTTGAGCTAAATCAATTCGTTAATTCGTTGGAAACTTCGTTGGAGAGTAGAGACAGAGGTCGTAAATCTCAACTCGCTCTCCCACTGACTGGACCTTCTGAATAAAGGTTGTCTTGAACCAGACTAAGACAAACCTGAGACTCAAATACCTTATTAGATAAGATAAGTAAGCTATGAATAATACAGTAAAATACACCTTACTACCAAGTAGGAAGATTGGTGTGATGACCAACAGGTGGTATATCAAAGATGGATATATTGAGTTCTGAACAACAGCAGGAACAGTAACAGAGTCAATAACAAATTCAGTAACTAAGTGAAATGAGAATAGCTAAAGTTTAAATACAAAAACAAAGTGATAGATCGACGATCGACGAACATCGACGATCGACGAGTTAGCTAGCTAGTACGCATGAGTGACATAGCTAAAAGTGTTAATGTTAGTGTCCTTGTGGAGGATAACCGGAACATCCTCCCGGGGAAAGAGAATGGCTGTTCTCTAGAAGTGGAACAAGCTTATGGATGGCTCTTCGAAATGTTCCCTTCTGTGTCTTGACAGTGACAACACGAACCAGTCCATCAGAACCTGGATGTGTTTGTACAACTCTAGCCAAAGGCCAGGAGCGAATAAAAAGGTCTGAATCGTTGACTAGAACTATATCACCAACCGCTATAGAATGCTGAGGTTGATGGCATTTCTTAAAATTGTTGAGATGAGTAATGTAGTCGTTGCTCCACCGCTTCCAAAAATCGGTGATAAGTCGTTGTCGAAGATTCCATCGTGAGAGTCCATTGATGTTTCTTGTTAAGAGGTCTGGTGCAGGGACGGACTTGAGAGATTTTCCAACCAGAAAATGTCCAGGTGTAAGAATTTCTATTCCATCGTCTGGGGAAGAATCTATAGGAGTGAGTGGTCGACTATTGAGAACTGCCTCTATCTCTACAGTAAGAGAATACAACTCATCAATGAAAAGGTTATGAGGGCCTACTACTTTAGCAAGGAGGAGCTTCATCGACTTCACTGCTGCCTCCCATAAACCTCCAAAATGTGGTGATCTGGCAGGAATATGCGACCACTTGATGTTTTGTGCTGTACAGTAGCGATCGACAGCATTCTGAGCAGTTGGAGTGTTGAGAAAATCGTAGAGTTCCTTCAATTCTTTCTGCGCTCCGATAAAGTTGGTACCATTGTCCGTAGTTAGAGTTGCGGGACAACCTCGTCTAGCTACAAAACAACGGAGAGCTGCTAGAAATCCCGCAGAGGAGAGGTCTCGAACGACTTCCAGGTGTACAACCTTCGTAGCCATACAGATGAATACACAAATATAAGTTTTTTCTAGTGTACGAGCTCGAGTGTATCCTCTCTTGACCATAATGGGTCCAGCAAAATCTGCTCCAGTATGGTTGAAAGGAGAAGTTGGGGTGACTCGATTTGCTGGTAGCTGGCCCATCTGCTGCGTGCAGGTCCTGGCATAGACTTTCTTGCAACGTACACAAACCCTGGAGATACTCTTTGTTAGATTCTTGGCGCCTACAATATGGTATTGAGAAGAAACAAGAGCAAGCAAAGCAGTAGGGCCCACATGTAAATTGTCTTCATGTAATTGTCTACAGATTAACTTAGCCAGATAATCCTTGTGATGTAGAACAATTGGGTGCTTCTGTCTCACAGTCAGAGTTGATTTCTCCAGACGACCACCAACACAGATGAGTCCATCCTTGTTCAGGTAAGGTCTAAGATGAATCATGCAACTTCTATTGGGAACCTTACTAGAGGTGAGAAGGGAGTCATAGTCAGCCTTGAAAGAACGTCTTTGACTGAGCTTCAGAAGAATGGTCTCAGTGGTTTGCAGTTCCTCCAGTGACAGCTTTGCTTCATGGTTCCTTGCACCTGTTGCCAACCTGCAGTTAAAAACAAAATGCAAACACCATGACATGACTCTCTTGAGGTTAGTGTAGGAATAAAAAAACTCAGTGAAGTCTTCAAGAGGAGGAGAAGTGAGCAGTACAGCAGGTTTGGTTTCCTCCAAGATCTTACGCTTCTTCCAATCAGTACGAGATGGCCATGAAACTAGGTCCTTTCCACCAGAGTCCAAACGAAATAAGGTCGCTCGGTGATGCTCCCCTAGAAGCTACGTCTGCTGGATTACTGTTAGTCGGAACGTATCGTCAATGAGTGGACGGTATACGGCTTACCGTGTCCATTACTCTGTTGCAGACGTAAGGCTTAAGTCTAGCAGGAGACATTGACAACCAGCATAGGACAATCGTGGAATCACTCCACGCGAACACATCTGCAAGTGGAACAGACAAAACATTAGCCACTGTAACTAGAATCTTACTCAGTAGTTGAGCTCCGTTCAACTCCTTCCTAGGAATAGTAGATCCACTTATAGGAGAGACCTTTGTCTTGGCGAGAAGCAGAGAAGTGGAGACAGTTGTATCAGTGTAAAGCGCTCGCAAATAGACTACACCAGCGTAAGCAGAATCCGATGCGTCGCTGAAGCCATGAAGCTGTAGACTACTAACTTCCTTCCCTTTAACAAAATGGAAGCGGGGAATAGAGTGAGAGGTGATGAGAGGAAGTTCTTGTCTCCAGCTATTCCAAGCCTTTGCAATCTGATCCGGAACTGGATCATCCCAGGCTAACTTCAGCTTCCAGAGATCTTGTAGCATTATTTTGACGACAATAGTGCAAGGTGCAAACCATCCGAGGAGATCGAAAGTTTTTGCGACGTCGGATGCTATTTTCCTTTTGGTTGGCTTGTCGTCAAGGCTTAGTGTCGGCGTAGATACATGGAGAGTGTCCTTCTTTGTGTCCCAGTGTAGGCCAAGAGCTTTGTGACACTCTGCTGGAGGGGCAATGATTTGATGTCCTTCATCTTCACGCATATCTGGGGAAACATTATCTACTACGGTAGAGTTGCTTGATCTCCATTTCCTTAAACACATGCAGGCACAACGCAGCAATGAAATGAGTTCCTCCTGAATCTCCTTGGCTTCACCTGGAGTAGCAGCTCCGGTCAAGCAATCGTCTACGTAAAAGTTCGAGATGATATTAGCTGCCCTTGGATACTTCTCCCTATGATCTTTAGCAACCTGACGAAGGACTTGGGTAGCCAGGAATGGAGAAGACGTAACTCCGAACGTAACTCTGGTCATACGCATGTCTATGACACCTTCCCCCCCAGGAGCTGCTTGCAGAAAGCGGTGCAAGTCTCGATCGTTTGGGTGGAGTTCCACTTCCCGAAACATTTTCGAAATGTCGGCACTCATTCCAATGACATGAGTACGGAAGGCTAGAATCACATCAGTGAGCAGTGGGTAAAGGTTAGGGCCAGAGAGTAGAATATCGTTCAGGCAAACCCCAGAGGTCGTTTTTGCTGAGGCGTCAAATACCACACGAAGCTTGGTGGTAGTGCTGGAAAGTTTGACGACACCGTGCGAGGGTAGATAGTAAACAGAAGATTCTGGCTTGTTGCAATCGCCAACTGGAACAGGTTCAGCATGCCCTAGATCTTCGTACTCCTGCAAGGCTTTGGTATAGCTCTCGTACTTGCCCTTGCGCTGGAGTGATTGCTTGTTCTGGTAGAACCGTCTGCAGGCCTGACCACGAGAGGAACCTAAACGGAGAGAAACAGACTTTATAGGTAAATGCACTACATACCTACCCTCTTTGTTTCTGCTATGAGTTTTCTGGAAGTGCTCCAAAGCCTGTAGTTCCTCATCGGTGTACCGGTTGAGATCAGAGGGGGCTTCTTCGGATTGCCAGAATGCCATCAGTAGGTCGTCGGTAGAAGGACCAGCTGTTCGGGAGTGTAGACAGCGTTGAGTTGGCAGTGAAGACGAGTCGAAAATAAACTTTCCCCGAATGGACCAACCAAATATCGTCTCCCAGGCATGGAGTGTACGGTCATCTGAAGATCGTCTCCCTGGCAGCATGACTTCGTCGAGAACGTCTGATCCAAGCAGCATATCTATTCGTCCAGGATGATCGAAATTTGGATCAGCCAGAGGTAATCCTTGTAAGAAAGGTTTGTTCTTCACACCCTTAAGGTAAAATCCAGGAAGATCACTGGTGATTTTGGTTATGATGACAGCTTTCAGAGGAATGGGAGGGTGCTTTTCTGGAACTAAAGAAACTTCAGTCTTGAAACTGCATTCAGGGACCTCCGTTTGAGATATTCCAGTAAGGTGAGTAGGTTCACGAATCTTCTTTGCCTTAAGCAATTGAGCCAATCGAGAAGTTACAAAGGACATGTGTGAACCGCTATCCAGAAGAGCTCTTGCCTTTTGAATACGTCCTCTAGATTCCACTGTGACCTGACAGATTCCCAAAACTACTTTAGCCTCACTATGTGATGTGTAGCACTTCGGGGTACACAACCAAAAAATTTCGGTGCTGTTACAGCACTGGTTCGAGTAACAGTCTCGTATCGGGTTTGTATTGTGACCGACACGACCCTGGTTGCAGCCCCACCCATTTTGTGTTACTGGAACTGCAACGAAATGAAAGCCGATACTACAATGTACTATCTTGGTCGGTTAGTTCATTACTGCGCTGTTCCAATATCCCACTTACGTGCTCGGAACAGCCATTTATTGGTCGTATCAGTAAAAAAAAATGGAGGCTACAGGCGGAGACATGGAGAAGAGCAAAAGTGAGATATATAGCCAGCTAAATGAATCACACCTCTGCCTTTTTGAAAGTACCTGTTTGTTGACTTTAGAACTCAAGCTGGCTGACAATACTAAGGATAAGGGTAAGTTTTATTGGCAAAACGCCTGTCAGGCTGGTTGTCATTTTCCTGATGTGGTAAAAATCAGTATAAAGAGGGCACAAAGCAGGTCTGGAAAATGCCATACTCAAATAAAATGTCATTATACATAGATAAAACCAAGGATGGTCCAACAACTAAAGTTGTTAAACGCTACACAGTGAAAAATGGCTGGATTCACTGTAGGTGAGTAGTCATAGATATGAGCGATAGAATATATCCAGCTACAAATTACATTTAGGGCAAAAGTGACTGTAAAGAAGCGTTCATCAAATCCTGATCTTAAGCGAACGTCAAACACAGTGGTAGATCATAGTGATATTTATAAGGTAGGTTAGACTAACTTAAAGAAACTTTATTATGTTGCAAACATTACAGGAGGCAACAAAACATTTGTATCATAAGGATGAGAGGTTCCCCTGTCCTGATTGCAGTTCAGTAAGATATCCTTGTACAAGTTTATTTGAAATTATTTCATTTTTGATTTAAAATTTTGTTTGCAGTGGTACAAGGATGATAAAAGAAAAATACAACTTAGCTGTAGACACAAAGAAAAATCAGAAAGTGAGGAATCTTTGAAGGCATGGGACATTGATTTTCCTGACGAATCATGAATTTGAATGTTAATTTTCTTGATTGATAAATCATTGAACAATTAATGATGAATAACTGTGTCACTGTTTTGTTTAATTCATACAATTTCTTGATCTTCTCCACTGGCATCACCATAATCATCAGGTCTATTTGTACTCGGTGAAAAAGCCTCATCATTATTTGGAATATCTCTATAACGATAGTATTCCTCATCCTCTTTTGCTATTGCTTCCCATTCAGCCTGACTTGGACCTTCTGAGTAGTTACTATCCAGCCATTCGCGAAACTGATTAAAAGTACTATTTTTGGATGTGCTGATTTCTCTGGCAAATTTTCTCTACATGCACACACAGATGCATCAGTTATACACAAAGAATTCATTATAGTTTAAATCATACTAACAAAATTTCTTACCAGTATTGCCAAATTGTTCACATACACAATCCTGCAGTCATCAGAAGCTTTGATGGTTGCCATAAAACGTTCTGCAAATTGTGATGTCTGCATAGCTGGAAAGTTTCCACAAGGTTTTATTCCAAAAAGCTAATGCACATGTATAATAGATGATGACACCAACATTATAACAAAAAAGCAATTGTTTGTATGTTTGTCTTACCCTACGTCGTTCTTCGCATCTTAAATCTGTGAGCCGGTTTCCACAAAATGTTTTTGCTTTGTTAAATTTTAACTTATTTCGGCTTTCCCCACGCATCACTTTGACAATAGCTTGCTATAATATAACACAGTTACTGGATACATGTATGTACATATAGTTTAACTTACGCCAATATCATTTGCTGAAGGCTGGCGTGTTAAAGATTTTGCATAGAGAGCTCCCATTTCTCGAACTAAGCCAAACTGTATGTAATAATTTAGGAATAAATTTTGTTACATAGCTAATGAAATATACTTACTTTATATATGCTGCTTTCCACACAGAACAATGTTTCAGATTGCTGCCTTATTTCGTCATTTAATTGTTTCAATTCTGCCTCTATCTTGCTAATTGAAATACTCATTTTCTTACACTCCTCCCTGGTTTTTTTTTGCTCTTCAAATAACTGACAGCAGACTTCATAGGACTTCTGCTGCAATTGAGAACTACGATGACTTTCTTCTCGTCTTGGCATTGGCAATCTGGTTGCAGCGAAAGGTCTGGAGCCCCCAGAACCACTGCCACAGCTTGTGCCACTGCCAACGCTTGTACCACTGCCGCCGGTTGTGCCACTGCTACTACCAGAGCCAGAGGGCCTACCCCCACTATGGACACAGTTCCCGCTTCTCTGGCTGGAATTGTTGCTAGACATATCTAAAACAAGTCTCTAAAGAGTCAACGACAACAACAACAAACAGCTTTTGCCTTGGTTCTTTTTACCGCCAAAAACCCGCGTACTCTACTCACAGGTGTGAGGGTGTGAGTCACATGAAAAGGCAATGAATCCTCTAGTGTGGCACCAAAAGGCAAGTTGTTTCTTGTAACTGGGAAAGAATTACTACGTTAGCTGTATCACAGAATACTATTGTGAAGAGTGCAAGTTAAAGTTTAAATTTAAGAGCAAATTGGACAGGCATCTTGGAAGTGAAAGCCACAAGGTGTTTGTGAGCTGTATTAATAACATAGAAGCAAGCGCAGAAGATAGCCCAAGAGATACAGAAATGGATTTTGAAACTGTAGGTTTTCATCTTTCACTTTTTACTTAAATATGTAGTGCATGCATATTTGAGTAGGTTGATGATGACGTTTACGGGGAGGACAATGACTCTGATATAGAGAGTGTGCATAATAAAGGCGACCTTGCATCTGAAAACTATTTGTATACCAGTGATTATGAAGTCCTTGGCATTGATAATGATTTATTTGACACAGGTAGATGCTTTATTCAGGAATAGGAAATAAAGAGGGTGCAAGCTAGATTTTTCACTCTGTTTTGATAGATTTGTTACTATTTCTGCTGTTTAATGATTTGAACAGATAGTATGGACTTCACAGATTTACTTGAGGGTGATACAGAGGGAGATTTCTGGCCATTTCCCAGCAAAGTCTTTGCATTTCTTTATTTTTTGATTAATAGTCCAAAACCAATAGTGAGTTACTTATTTAAATATTAAGTGGATGTTAAATTGCTGCATTTTTTGTAGGGTGAATCCAACTTGAAATTTGTGCACTTCATGATGCGGAAATGTGGCATGATTGTCCCTACTTTTACAGAAGTAAAGAATTTCAAATTACCAGGAATGTCAATTCCTGCTAGGGTAAACAATTTAAAATAATTCTCATCTCATTGCACTTGTATTGGCTATACTTCTTTTTTTTTTTTTTAATATGAATGACTCTAAAGGGGTTCAGATTGACCTTTTTGGAAGATGAGGTTTATATTTATTAAAGGCAAGTTTTTTTCTGGAGGACTAATATTATTTTGGGAGGAGGACGGAATAAATAGCCTACAAATGGGGGGGGGGGAATGGGAAGGGAAGGTGATATAATCCCTCCTCCCCTTGCTGAAGTTGCCTCCCCTTTCTCAAATAGAAGTGATCTTCTGCAAAGATGTCTTGGAAGTCCAAGTATTACAAGTTTACTGCAACGTTATCCTGTCGTTACAAATGGAACTTACAGGTGCACAGAATTATTACTATGTTTATGTTATTATAATTTTTTTTTCGTTCAGTGAAATGTATCATGCTTCTCGGTGGCTAAATAATCCACGCTACTATTCACCAATGGCTTCTCTGCCTGATGGAACTAATATATTCATCCGTGATTTTGTTAAATGTTTTTATTGTGATCTACAAGGAGAGGCTACCTGTGTAGTAGTCAAACTTTTTAAGCAGGTATGAAAAAATAGAATGGCACTACCAATTGCTTAATGAATACATGTTGATGAATAAATACAGGAGAATATCCAGGAACTGTATGTTGAACTTGATGTAATGTTGACAATGGAACAGTTTAAGCATTTAATTCCGGATTCTTTAGTTAGTTACATATCTTCTGGGACATTAATTATCTTTGATACCATTTCTGTTCCTATTTCCTCCCTTTCTGGGAAGTGTGGACAACCTGTTAGTCTTCTGCTATGGGAGAGCAATAGTGACACACTCAACTTGTTAAGTCAACAGGTTAAGTTATTGCTGGTCAATCCTTTATAAATGTGACATTTTTTGTCAACTATTTATTTAGGAATTTTTGGATTATTGTTCACCACATCCTATACAAGAAAGGTCAAATGGTACAGCTGTTTTTTCAATTCCAATAATGCTCTTCACAGATGATACTAGTGGGAACAAATCCAAAAAATGGCACAAGTTTGACTCCTGGTCTTTAATGTTATGTGGCCTACCACGACAAGAAAATGCAAAGCTCACTAATATACATTTCTGCTGCTGCTCTGACGTAGTCTCTGCAATGGATATGAGTGTGGCCATAGCTAGAGAACTTAAGGAACTTGAAGTGGAAGGAATCGAAGTTTATGATGCCTTAATAAAGGAAAGGGTTCTCATCATCGCTCCATTGATGTGTATTTTGGCAGACAATCACCTTGGTGGAGCAGCCAGAAAGTATTGCCGCATGTGCATGGTAAATAGTGTTCACACAGCTATATAATACATATATGTGTGTGTGTGTGTATATAATAATGTAAATTGTATTTTAGGTGGATCGGGATGTTAATCCGACAATCATAGGTCCAGAACGAACTTCACTTTCTTCCCTCCAGCAGATTGAAGCTATCAAGTCACAAAAGACAGAACGGGCCAAGGCACAGCTACGTACAAAGTATGGCATTAAGGAGACCAACAATCCAATGCTTATGATACCTGCTGACTTATATAGGTGAGCTATACTTTAGATTTAATTAAAGTGCTCCATACAATTTGGAATACTTTTTTATATAGAAGCACACCGGTGGAGTCATTACATACTATTCTACTTGGACCTTTCAAGTACTTGTTGAATAGTGTCATTCCAACGCTTAATGGGAGACAAAAACAGGAGGTGTTAGCCAGGATACGTGCTTTCCACTATTCTGGATTTAAAGTCAGACTACATTGTAATGTTGTTCGCTATCATCAGTCTTTTCTCGGAAGAGACTACAAGGCATGGGCACAAATGGCTTTATTTATAATTTACCCATATCTCTCTGGTGGTGATAGAGAAATTTGGCTGTGTCTAACAAAGGTAAGTCAAAGTTTATAGCAAATATCATAATACAGGTAATATATATTTTTTATTCTAGGTATTTAGGATTGCTTATAGTAATCAATTTGACACATCAAAAACATCAGACTATGAACAAATATGTAAGGAATTTCTTTCTTCAGTGAGTATTAATCGACCTGAAATGCTTAAGAAAGCGAAAGTTCACCTATTACTTCACTTAGTGGAGTGTATGAAAGAATTCGGTCCCACTCCTGGTTACAACACTGAAAGGTATTTATCTATCAAGTGGGTTCATTGTACAAATGCTTATTTCCACATGTAGATGTGAAGCTTTTAATTCTTATATAAGAGCACAGAATATCTACGGAAACAAGCAAGCTCCCAGCAGAGATATTTGTAATCGATTTGCTGTTATTGAACACATAAGATATATATGTGAAGGTGGATTTCTCCACAGTGGAAAAAGGTGAGAATGGTATGTGATGGTATTTTTCTCGCTATTTTACAGCAGGTTTGTGACAATGTTCCTACATAACTTGGAAGAAATGAATTTGCGAAGTATTTTAAGTATTTTTTTGCATATATTACACGTATCAAAACTTAGGGGGGCGTACCATACCCCTTTAAATTCTTTATTCTCTTACACGCTACAGCTTTTTTATTACGTTTTTGTTGTGTAGTTGTGGCACTGGTCTTAGTGAACTGTATCACTCATCTGTCTTTCAACACTTCATGAATAGTGTGACGTCACGGGAAGTGTTTTCTCATAAACCTATATATCAGCCTGGTGCATTAAGAAAGGTATGCGTGTTTTACCATACATTTTGTATGTTATAATAATTGTTCATGCATTTAACTTTACTGTGTCGCTCACATATGCTGAACTATTGATTTCATGCTTTTAGAGGTGTGCATATGCCGTAAGATTGCTAGTCATGTCATTTTTTCATGTCTCTATGACATGTAAATGTACACTTTATTGTAGAGTTATTGTATCTCTAACTGTTTAATTGTAGCGAAGTTCAGTGTGCTATTTGATGGACATAAAACTGGACCTGCCAGATGCTCCAGACGTTACACTTAGTACGCTTGATAGAGCTGCTAGGCCCTTTTGTGTTCACTATGACGGTTGGAATCTTGAGGATAGCGTGGAGGTATTCAATGGTGTCATCGGTCAGAATGGGGAATTAATTTGTGATGGTGACTTTGTAAAGCTGGCTTCTTCTTTTAGTCCGGTAAGTTTTGTCTATATTAATGAAGAAGTGGGTATATGTAAACTTATGCAGTACGTAAAAAGGACGGTTCAGTCCGAATTTGTGTTTGATTTTCGTCAACTTAATGCTGTTACTCCCCTTGTGAGATACTGGGTCCCATTGTTGGATGAAATTCTCCATAAAATAGGTCAGAGCACATGCCTATCCACCCTGGACCTTACGTCTGGCTTTCATCAAATTACCATGGATAAAAAATCCAGTAACCTAACTACCTTTGTTTTCCCCTTAGGTAAGTATAAATATGTCCGCATGTCATTCGGTTTAAAGAATGCTCCTGCCATCTTTCAAGTGGCTGTAGAAACAGTGTTATCCCCTGTCAATGATATTAGTTGTAATTATGTCAACAATGTTGTCGTCTATAGTGATTCCTGGGAAAATCACCTTTCTGACCTTAAGAAAGTTATTCAATGTTTACATACCTCTGGTTTCACAATTAAGAGAAATAAATGTTGTTTTGGTCGGAAACATCTCACCTATCTGGGCCATAGGATAGGCGGTGGTGGATTATCTATCCCCCAATGTCGGGTTGATTCCCTAATGGCTTTCAGAAAACCCAATACCAAAAAGGAAATGCGTTCCTTCCTGGGCGCAATGTCTTATTACCGTCGGTTCATCCCGGGTTTCGACAATTTATCCGCCTACCTAACACCATCTGTCTCCCTCCGCACTTCTAATCAGGTGGAGTGGACTGCAGACATGGAGCACTCTTTCAGTGAGTTAAGGAGATTGTTGTCTGATCATGTTGTGCTATGTGTCCCTAGACAGAGCGATGACTTAGTTCTCTACACCGATGCTTCAGGAGAAGCATTGGAGCCTGTCTTCACGTCGTTCGTGATGGTGCCGAACTCCCGGTTGCCTTCTATAGCAGACAGCTCCGTAATTCAGAAAAAAATTACTCAGTCACGGAACTCGAGTTTAGCCATCGTGGCAGCTATCCGGCACTTCGAGAGGCTGGTATATGGAAAATCGCTCAAAGTTGTAACCGATCACAAAGCGTGTTTGGCCCTTCAGTCTGGCCGTGGATTAAATCATCGTCTCCTCCAGGCCTGTGCAAATTGAACATAGGGCGGGATAAGACCACTCTAACGCGGATGGCTTCGCGAGGCAGTCATGGCCCTCCGATGTTTTGTCAGCTGAACCCCCCAGGCGTCAGCTTGGGCGGGGGAGTTGTGAGTCGAGCCACAATAAGGGAAAATGAACTTGTGTTTGTTATCGTTTTGCTATATTGTTATATCGTTATGTATTTAGTATGTGTGTAACTATGCATTTATCATGTTCTCCATTTACCTTACCGTTTATTTGTGCAAGTCACCGTATGTGTTAATTCATGCCGAGTGTTTGTGTTTGGTCACATGTTGTTTGTGCCGCGCTGCAGTGCGAACTAAACGCTGCAGCGCAGGAAGTTAGTCATTGTGTGTCATTGTGTGGGCGTGTCCCCAATTTTACTTATAAGCATCTGTGCAGTTCTACCCCGTGTCCCCACTTTTAAGATAACTAGACTTAAAACTCTATCGTATCTACCCGGGGTGGGGTGGGACTCTGGTGGCAGCGTACGGTCGTCCTTCACGGCGTATGAGTGACTGGTCCGTGACAGCGACGTCAACCATACCAAACCCACAACTGGTCAGCATCATTTGATGGTTTTTATCTCACAAGAGGCCATTACTCTAATAACTCCTCGGCTACCATCCATGATTTCTCCACTGGCAAAATAGCTTATTTTGCACATCGGACTAAGAGTGTAAAAGGTCACAATTGGCAAGGAACTTCAGCTCGGGCTGAGACGGACATGTTAGACAAACTCCTTGGTCAAGTGCGGCAAGATGGCCTTGTGCTGGAGGAAGTGGTTGCAGATAATGACATGTACCTTTTGTCAGCACTTTCCGGAAGGAACTGTGACGTACTGTTCTAATCACTTGGCAAAGGCACTACACAAGCATTTGGAGAACATAAAGAAAAAACCATGCAATGTAAGTATGCTGGTATGTAATGTATAGTATAAATATGTATAAAAAATATACATTAGTGCAAGGCTACTCACTTCAAATGCAAAAGAATGCCAGATAGTCTTCTTTCTCACTGCAAAACGTCTTTGGGTGCGCTGATTTCTTCGGACGCAGTGAACAATGTTGAAGATCCTTTGCAAGCCTTTTCCGAAGGCATCAAGAACTTTTACAACCACTATTGTAGAGACGATCACAGTTCAAAATGGTGCCACCATGACAAGTGTGGTGAAGCCTCACCACATTATTCAATAATAGTGACATTGACACTGTTGTGCGTACACTAGACCATTGGCATGTGTTAGTATTGTGTTTTCTGAACTAGCTAATTATCACCTACTCCATTTATCCATCACCATTACTCAGCAGGTTTTATATCACCTTTGAGCATGTGCAGGTAGATTGCCTATAAAAGGCCTGTCTGTGCATGTGCTAAGCAGTGTCACATTTTATGAGCTTTGAATAACACTTAACCTGAGACAGTCTTTGTTCTGTTTTGAAAAGCAGCACTGATAGTTAAGGGAAGCCTTTGGACAGGCTTGTGTGAGGTTCAGTAGTTCAGTGATACTCTGGTGGCAGCCTATCACAGGTTTGTCTCCTCCACCAGTGACTGTCCTTCCCAGACAATTCCCCACACCTGGTGCCAGCGGTGACTCCTTCAGTCCTCTGTTGGGAGCTTACGGAGACGACCTACAACATCGAGACCTACCTCTTGCTGACTCCTGTTCTTTTCAGAATTGGTTTGGGCATTCATTCAGTTTGCTTGTTTCTTTATTTTTGCGTTTACTTCATTTCTTCACCTTTCAAGCAGTGTCTACTGCCTAGTTTTGAGTCAAGCCCAACTATTTGTTGTTTCTTTTTCTTTCCAGAATTCCTGGATTCAGCTGGTGTAGAGGGTTTCCACCAGTATTGTTTCAGCATCTACTATTTCTCTGCCATTGCAAACTGTTGTCTGAAGAATTTCTCGTGCGCAAATTATTGCTTACTCCTCTGTGTTTCAACGTGGCACGTTCTTGCTCATTTGTGCTTCCCTTTTTGGTAAAGTCTTGAACGCAAGTTGAACTGTATTATTATTCTTATTTTGCCATTGTTTTATTTTGCCATTGTTTTCGTCTATATTCATTTTGTTTGTGCTGGACACTGTTGTGATTCCCCTTATTATTTCCCATTTGTCATTCATTGTTATCTTCTACTACACATCATGAACACAAGAAGTGGCCGACCTCGTGGGAAACCCCTTCCCAAAGCTCCATTGTTGGATCAAGATGTCATTCCATTGCAATCCAATTCTTCACTGTCTTCATTATCACCTTCAGAATCATCCACCTCTATTTCCACTGTTATCCCTACTGGTGTTTCTGTGGGAGCTGAAAATGAGCAGCTTGAACCTCTGCCATCTACTCCTCCCAGGGTCAAACTCACTCCATCTCCAGCAGTCACGAAAGCCAAACTGCTAGCTGAAGAACTGAAATCTACGGACATTGACCCATCTCTCTTCCTCCTTTCACAACTGTTTGAGAATCAATTTGCCTCTTCTCGTCAACCTCAACCTGTGTATTCCTATCCAGATCCCACTGACTCTTTGGTGAAATCCATTGGACCTTTGGAACAAGGTGAGGACATATTTGTCTTCTTACATAGATTCGAGTATGGCATGAAGGTCAACACAATTCCTGTCCATTCCTGGTTGAACATTTTGCCAAAGTTGTTACATGGCATCTATAAGGAAGCATACTTTAACAGCATTTCTGAGACCACATCATTCCAACGTATGAGAACCATCCTCTTAAACACTGGAGGTTACTCCCTGAGTGATTGTCTTAATTCTTTTCCTCTCAAATTCAGGTCAAACGGTTCTAAATCTGTAACTCAATTCTTTAATCATTGGAGGTATAAGTATGATGTAATGTTGTCTCAATTGTCATTTCTTGATTGTTTTTCTGAAGATCAACTCAACCTCATTTCACAAGGTGTAGCAGCACTAGGGGTTATAGCAGGCATGTCCAACGACACTCGCAAGGCAGTACTAGACAGACACCATAACTCTCCATATTCATTTATTGATGATTGTGCGTCATCTTTGTCATCAGCTGACGGTACTTATCAGCACTTTAGCATTTTTCTGCCAGAACTAACCATCATTACCAAAGAAGTCCAAATTACAGACACAGTTCCAATTATTCCTATTCAGATTCATTCCAAAGACCTCAGTTCAATCATTCTTCTAACCATTACTCTCATCCCCAAACTCATCAACCCCAACATCATTCCCAACATCAACCCCACCATCAGTTCCAAACTTCTCCTACTCCTGTCCCTAGGCGTGACATATCTGAGGTTCAATGCCACAAGTGTAAGGCATTCGGACATTATGCGAACAGGTGTCCTTCCTCTTATCATGCCCACCAATCTCCTCAACCACAAACCCAAACCACTCCTCAAACCACTCCCTCTGTCAATGTTCCACGCCCACTTCCCAGAGGTCACAGACCTCAACAACCTAATACCTCTTCACAAATTCCTACTTCCTCATATGCAGTGGGAAAGGCTGAACCCTTACCAGTTGCAGAAACCCATGAAACATCCATTCTCAACATATTTGATGATGAATTTATCACCCATGGTTATGTTAATAACATTCTGACACCTATTATTGTGGACTCAGGTGCCAAACGTTCCCTTGTATCATCTGACTTTATAACTCACGACCTTACCCCTGTCAAGACTGAATCTCTCTTTGGCATATCTAGTGTTGTTTCCAAGTTTTCTATTTACGAGTTACCAATCGATATTCCAACTATCAAAGGTATTGCCAGTTTTGCAATGTGTCCTACTCTCCCCCAAAACACTGTTCTATTGGGTGTAGACTTTGGCCAAGACAAACTTTTGGAATTACCCAACTCCATTAAACTATCACCTAGACCAGTCAATTCAGTAACCAGAGCCATGAATTCAGAAGATCAGTTATCTGTTCAAGTCACTGAAGCATTACATGCCTCAGAAGGTGGTAGCCCACTGCCCCTTGAGGACATTCCTGATCATGTCATGGTAGATGTTCCATTAGTAGATTCTGACGTCCTAGCTGTAGAGCCTAACTCTATTGACCGTAGCATTGGTTTCCAGAAGTCTCTTGTTCCCACATCATTTCCTAATCTCACATTTGATGGTTTACTAGGCAACAATTTAAGGACATGCAAGTTAGTGATGTCACCCTTGCCCCTCTATGGGAGTTAGCCAGGAGGCATGAAAAGCAATTCTTTATTGTGAATGATCTATTGATGTGTGTTAGCTCTACTCTCAATACTGTATCCAGTGCTTTAGTTGTTCCCCAAGATCTTAGGCATAAGATCTTAGTGGCCGCCCATGATGGGTTGGGCCATGGTGGTGTAAATGTAACAAGGACTCTAATCAACAAGCATTTTACATGGCCTAAGATGTTAAATGACATAAGGAGTTATATACAAGGCTGTCCCAAATGCCAGAAGTTTACAAAGTCTAGTAATACCAAAGTGCCTCTAGTAGAACCTGAAGTTATATCAGAACGTGGTGAGAAAATTGCAATAGACATAGTGGGTCCCTTACCCAAAGCCAAAGGGAATTATAGGTTCATATTTACTTGTATGGAAATAGCTTCCGGGTATCCTTTCGTTATCCCCATAAGGATACTGCCCAATGTTTGCTCAATATCGTTTCATTCCTTGGCATTCCTCTCCATATTTTATCTGATCAGGGTGCGAATTTTCTTTCCAGCACTATCACTCATTTATGTAGAAAATTTGGTATTCACGAAATTCAGACTTCCCCTTACCACCCCCAGTCGAATGGGAGACTAGAAAGATTCCATGCCACTCTCAAGTGTATGCTGTCAAAAGCCTTGGTTGAGAAAGCAGATTGGCCTTCAATGTTGGACTTAATTCTTTATTATGCTCGTAATCTACCAAATTCAAGACATGGTCACACTCCACATGAGTTATTGTTCCTAAAACCTAACCCTTTCATATTGTCAACCATCAAGTCTCTTTGGCTTTCAGACAACTCATCTGCCGTTAACATTCCCCAGTTCATCTCAGACCTTGACACACAATTTGCTTGCCATAATCATGTTGTCAAATCATCTCTAGCTTCTAAACATGTATCTGACCGTATTAGCAAGGAAGCAGAGTTTGTATCACATTTCAAAGTTGGCGATCTTGTGTTTAAGCGTATACCTGGCTTGAACAAGTGCTTAGACTCATCTTGGGATGGTCCATTCATCATAACAAAGTTACTTGCCCCTGTGAATTGTGAGATTGCACCGCACCAGACAAAAGGTAAAAGGAAAGTAGTGCACATTAGTCAACTCAAGAAGGTTGCCGAGAAAGCTGTATTAAGAGTTGCCGTGGTTCCCAATGACATATCACCTCACTGTTTATCATCTCCCAGAAAACCAACCAGTATTGATTTGTCTGATGAACAACAGACACTTCTTGGTCACACTTTATCATCTTTTCCATCTGTCTTTTCAGACAAACCAGGTTTAACATCAGTGGTCACTCATTCCATTACTCTCACATGTACAACTCCTGTCTGGACTCCTTCCTATACAATACCATTGGCTTATCAACAGCCGTTCAGGGAAGAAATAGAGTCATTGCTAGAGTTAGGGATTATTGAACCCTCTACTTCCCCTTGGAGTAGTTCACCCATGCCAGTTAAGAAACATGACGGAGGTATACGCATTGTGGTGGATTACATCGACGATGTGGTTATATTTTCATACACATTTGAGGATCATATCTGCCATATTACAGCTGTCTTAAGCAGGTTGGCTTCTGCAGGCTTAACAGTCAAGAAGTCAAAATGTTGTATATATATATATATATATGCCAACTTTATGAAATTGAGGGGAAATAATTAAATAGAAAATAGTTGTTATCAAACTGTCTTATTTACCTATATGTGACCGAATTTGTGAAAACCCGGCTAAACACGGCATCTAAAGTTTTCTCATTTATTCTACCAGTAGGCTGCACGGGGCCATAAGATGCCTTCCTCCTAATTTGGAAGCTGTAGCACAAGCCGTCTTCGCCCTACGCACTACAACACTTCAGTATTTTTGCTAAACTTATTATTGCTGATTTCGAAAAAAAGCCGGGTAAAGGCGTTGCTAAGGTCAGGGGGCGTGCCTTGTGTCCGTATACTATTACTGCGTGTCTCCGGGACACTATGGAATAAACCGGTTACAGGCGGATTGAAAGAAGTCTAAAAGGCTCAATGCAGGGCTCCTTAAGAAACTATGATGACGAGAATTGCGTGAGTACGTGAATTATGTAGAATAGTAAGTGAATTAGTTAGCTACTGTTTTTTCCCGGCTGTAAGTGAAAAGCCCGCCAAAAATTTATTAGCAACTCTCCGTACACGAGTCCAACCGGCTAGAGTTTTTAGCCTCCTAGTGTGAGCTCTAGAGCATGCCAGAGCTTACAACTGCGTCATAAGCTAGAGCTAACTGGTGTCTATCCATTTCTGCCATTAAAATTTTTTCGAAAAAAATCGACCCATAAGGCTTTACCCGGTGATACTGAAAAAAATTGTTTGCCGCGTTTAGGTGGATTTTCCCAAATCCGGTCACATATGTGAGTGGGTCTAGGAAAAGGGACCTTATGGAGCAAACCAAAAAAAATGAGTTTTTTATGCTAACAAAAAGCTAATTTATCTCAACTTAGTGCTTAAAATACTGGAGGGTAAAGCCTTCTACGTGCAAAGAAACTGGCAGTTGAACTGGGCTATATTCAGCAAAGCAATTGAACTAGAAATTGAGAAAACATAAATTGAATTTCCACTTCCGGTATAATTAACGTTTCCGTATACTTAACGGCGTACTCCACATACGCAATTAAATCGTGCAGCCGCTTTTTAACGGTGACTAACGAAGTTAGTGGTAATGTGTCTGATTTGATTGCTTCTATTCAAGGTCGGATTAATCGTTATCCAGATGTTGCTGAGAAAATCATTGTGTTTGACAAGTATGAAGACATCTCTGCTAAAGATCATGAGAGGATGCGGCGTGCAGGAGAGGTGGTAACTATCACCAGTCCTCTTCCCAAGCGAGATGCAATTCTCAAAAGCAAAAGGAACAAACATAGGTTGGCAAGCATGTTATGCACTTTCAGCTTGGGAGACACTGTAACAATGGAAACTCACGATAACGGTGCCTTCGGTCAGGATGAGGCAGATGTCACAATGATTTCTTATGTCCTTCAGGCTGCCAACAGTAGGAAGTGTACCGTAATCTAAAGACAGTTGTGCACAGATACTCTTTGATTATACACTATGAATCATAGATATTCCAGGTCTAATATCTGGATTGTTACACAACTATATAGTGCAATAACTGGCAATATTGGATTGATAACACAATACTATAATAATATTACTCCTTCTAATAACAATCTTAAAGTAGTTATAATGATATCTTATAACTTATAGTCAATAATTAAATATAATCAATTCTTTGATCTTATAGAAATAAAGAAAATACAAAGTGAGAAATACAGATAAGTGATGAATGCAGATAAGTAATAAATAAAGATAAAAGTGATAATAACTTGAGTTTTTGTTCAATGTTTATCGTTCTAGGTGACAGTCACTCTCAGTAGCTATCAGCCAAGATCTTGCCACTTGTGGCACATCACGCTCTACGTCACTGCCAATCTCTCTCTTCTTTGCCAATGTCTTGGCATTCTTTGCAGAATCCAATTAGTCAATAAAGTTGTTGAATTTTTCCGATCTCCAGCTCTGGCGATGGCGAATGAAATTGTCGTCGCTCCCAGTGTCCGGGGGACAGTCCACCCATAAGACAGTCCCCGTACTCGGTACCAATGGGCATTAGGGATGCAGTGAAAGAGGAATTAGATGGATTGTTGAGATGTGGAGTGATCGAGAGGAGTAGTAGTTGTTGGGCATCACCACTGGTTCCCGTGAAGAAGGCAGTGAGTTGATTTTGTTGCTTCTTTTTTAATTCAAACAGTTGAGGGGAGTGGTTACTATGGCATTGAATCCCCTTTACTGTATATGCGTAATTTAACAACTCTACTTTATTTTTGTAGTTTGAATAACAATAGTATAGTTTAAGGCTTGCTCGCCATTTGTGCTCAAGCACACCACTAGTAAAATAACAGTTAAAATAGTACTACAGACTCAGTTGATTTGTAAACTTAAAGCACTCAAAACTCTCTCTTAAAGTAAACACCAATATACTTGCTGTGGTTTGTTGCTTCCCACAAGTGTTAACCAGACACCCAAGAATTGATGAATATCATTATGTGGTTTGTTGCCACTTGACTGACTGTAGATGTAGTTCATAATAAGCATATGTAATCAATTAAAATTAGGTTATTAGAATGGAATTGATATGATAATGAACTGTTACATGATTGAGTTTAGAGTTATATTGTAGTTATTTGCATGAAGGCTCTCGTATTTCGCCCTTGTGATATCTTGGACATGCTAATTCGGGTAGCAGTGCTGAAAATAGAAATCCTTTAGTTTCCTGAGGTTGTTGGTTTCCCATGTTGGATCTTTGTATATCCTTTCTACATGGATGTCAATGTCTGTTCGCACTACAAAATCACACCATTTTCGCCTTGTACAATACAGCTGACATTGTATTTGATGATAATAATCATGATTCTTTTTTAGTTGGATGTGAGATGAAGTACTGTTCTTGACTAACTGTAAGCAGAAAGATGTTTTTTTGACTGATTCCAGTAATGATAACTTTCAAATGCTATATGGATTTTTTATTTCCAATAAGCCAAAAGGATATGTGGTGTCACTTGGGTCAGCTACAAGTCCATCAGGTGTTGCTGCTAGCCCTGGATTTTCTAATGACACAAAAAGACCGCAGCATTCTACCTTCAACCCCAGATGTCCATGTTGTAGCTGAAATGTTTGATACTCTTTCTTGGCTCTTTCCTCCAAAACTTGACCATAGTATATTGCTGTATTACCTTTGAATTTACTGTACAATAAATTCTCAACTTTCTTCCCATTCTTAGTGGTGGCCCTCATTTTCACAATACTTCTGGCTGTAGAAGCAGTTAGCCTATTCCGACGCTCACCGATCCAGGTATTGCTATTAGCCTTGTGGAGCCCGGGCCTGGCTGAATAAGAACTGACTATGTGTGTCACTACTGGCAGCATTGCCAGTGGTGTGAGTGGAGGCATGAACATGAACAATTGTCATTGTATATGTGTGTGCGTTTGAGCGGGCTTTCCAGAGGGATCAGAGATCTGATTGGCCAATGGATTGCCCAATCAGATGCACACAGCTAGCTGGTCTAATTAGTTTTATATCAACTATATATTGGACAGAGCTTGAGGAGCTCTGGTGTCTTTCTGTTCTATCTGTACATGTATGCTCTGTGTTTGTGGATTTTGTAACTAAACCTACACTCTCTGCTTACTACTGGGGACCAGGCATAGCTATGGGCGTTTAAGAGAACTGGTGGCAGTGGAATCCTACCCTCAGGTTGCTTGCCTAATCACTTGTTTACCTGAGGACCCCACAACTGGTGACAGCGGTGGGATCAGTTCTACAACACGACTGATTCAAGCCGCCAAACCCACGTTGTCAAGAAATACCTACCTTGGAGACGAAGTCCAAACCGCTTTCGGAACTTTAACTTACCTCGGAGACGAAGATCTAACCACCTGCGTACCTTCAGTCTACGTGAAAAGAGGACTAACCACCTCCTACTCCATTAACTTACCTCTGGACGAGTGGAGATAAAATTCCTTATCGTTTGGAAGATTAATCACCGAAGCCGTTGAAGTGCGCCGCATATCAACGCCAATCAACACCTACCGGACGTGTCAAAACCGTACGACGACGCCCGAGGACGCCGGACGACTACGCTGTAAGCCAGCTCCTGGGCAGAGGAATAAAACACTCTGTGTTGTGTTTACCTGTTGTGTAATACCAATACTTCTTAGTTCTAATCTTAACTTATTTATTTCGTTTTGCAGACTCACTCATCTGGCAAGGATCAGCTCTGGAAGATGCCTCCCAAGAGACAGCGCCTGCGAGCATAGAGGTCACCAACGCCAGAGGGCACCGACACTGAAGCTGAAACACAGGACCAAGAGATGGAAGATAGGAAGCTCAGATGACAGACGAGTGGGTTGTGTTGGAAGGGTTTGAGGGAGGCAAAGTTGAGGCCCAGTGTGTGGTGGTAATAGTTGCTGTGGGAAGTGAGACGTATAAGGTACGGGCAGCAGTGACAGACAAGCTATCAACTGAGACGGTATTGTTTGCTGTGCCTTTGAGGCAAGAGCAAGCAACCAGACTATTAACAGAGGCTGCAGCGGCAGCAGACACGACTGACTCACAGTGGTGCGGGGCAGTGACACGGAGACAGCATAGGGAGGCTGTCAGATTGAGGGAAGCTGAGGAGACAGATGCCATCAAACAGGCGAGTCTCTCTCAGACTTCTGGTGAGTGGGGCGGGACAGGAAGCCTTGGAGAGGTGGGGCCCGACAATGACTCACCAACACTGACCACTACAGGAGACGCTGAGACCTCAGAGGTGGAGGGTAGAGCGGGAAGTGGTAGTCCAGGTGATAGTCAAACCAACTCAGAGACTAGTAAGGGTGTGACTAAGGGTAGTCACGCAACTGTCAGTAGTGGCAGTAAGGGTAATGGGGAGGCATGTAAGACTCCTCCCTCTACCAACAGTAGCAGTGGTGAAGCATGAAAGACTCCTCCTGAGGATGTTGTTAGTACTAGTGTGGGCAGCAAGTAGGCACTGCCAAGCCTCAGGAAGTGAAGGGGGGTATGAACTGAGAAACTGAATGCTGATACATGTGTGTAGTGGAGAGGTAGGGGAGGAGCAAGTACCAGTGGCGGCGGAACTGGCCCGGCAGACCCGGCAAGTGCCGGACCAATATTTTTCATAAGTGCCTGACCAATTTTTTCATAACTGCGTGACTATTTCAGTCTCGCCAGCGAGACTATTTACTTAACCGGCTCTACGTCGGCTCTTGTAGCGCTTTATATTTCATGTGCATGCGCAGTGATATTTATAGAATAGAACTGGGTACAAAAATAAATATAACGATACTTACCAGTTGAATTCGACCTGAACTGGTATGGCGTCCTGTGGCGACTCCAGCGGTAGCGTACTGGAGCAGTACTGTCTAGAGAAGTCAGTTAAGTTGCAAACATGAATTTATTAGTGGAAGTGAGCGCAGGAAGAATTTTTGGATCATTTTAACTTGAGCTAATCATTAATTTTCTTTTATTATTTCAAATTCAAATTTTAATAACATTGTTCCTTTAATACAAAATGAGCTATGAAAATAGAAGGTATGAATTTGCCTGACCAATGAAAAAATGCTTCCGCCACCACTGGTACGAGTAGTAGTTCCAAAGGCAGACAGACACAGGCTACTAGATCTCGCCCATGAATACGGTGGACACTTGGGTTCCAAGAAAGTTAAGTCCAAGCTCAACCGTCTGTTTACCTAGCCTGGTTTGGCAGGGGACGTTCTAAAACATGTCTCTTCCTGCCAAGCATGCATAAAGCTGAACCATGCAGGTAACAGGCCAGTGGAGCTAATGGAACGCCCGATTGTAGATGAGCCCTTCAAGAGTAGCTGTTGATGTGGTAGGACCACTCCCTAAGGGTAAGGGAGGGGCCCAGTATTTGCTCACTTATTCCTGTATGACCACACGATGGCCAGTAGCTGTACCACTCAGAACGGTTACAGCCCCGGAAGTGGCCGAAGCCTTTGTTTCCATTCTGTCCCGACACCGTGCTCACTGATAGGGGCGCAATGTTTACTGGTAGAGTGTTCAAACAGGTGTGCGACCTGTTCGGTTGCGGTATGATTACCACCACTCCATACCATCCCCAGGGTAACGGAGTGGTGGAACGGCTGCATGGCACGTTGAAACCCATGCTAGCCAAAGCTGGTACTAGAGGTGTGGACTGAATAGGACCCGGTCCAAGAGGGTACTAGCAAATGGTGAAACTGTGTACTTGAAGCTGCCGGGGAGGGCAGGGGCCTTCCTTGGAGGGGCCGTTTACTATACAGGAAGTCCTGAGTAGGGTTAATTACAGGATAGTGGGTGACGGACTCCCTAAGGAGGGGCAGTAAGGATCTGTATTGACTACAAAACCTTCAATGAAGTCACGCCCCAGGTTAGGCATTATATGCCCACCCTCGAGAAACTTTTGGATACAAGCCTGGTCCTTCGTCTGCTCTTGAATGAGGTTAATTCTTTCATTGGTCACTACAACATTGGCCTGATAAAAACTTCTCTTCAATGTACTGGAATAGACTTTGCTGGGCCACTCATCATCTAGTCGGACAAGCTTCGAAAGCCAACTCATCTCAAGGTGTACGTCGCAGTCTTCATCTGCTTGACGACAAAAGCAGTTCATTTAGACGTATGCAAGGGTCTATCCACGACAGAATTTCTGGCTACCTTCAGGAGGTTTGCCAACAGAAGAGGGACACCCAAGACGATCTATTCAGATAACGGAACCAACTTTGTTGGAGCCAAGCATTTCCTCAAATCCAAGGAGGTAGAAGATGCAATCTCAAGGGTATCCACAGACGACGAAATCAGATGGATAAACATACCTCCCAGAGCTCCTCACTTTGGTGGACTTTGGGAGGCGGCAGTTAGAAAGATGAAGATTTTGCTACGGAAGAATGATGCTGGACTCATCATGACATATGATGAGCTCTACACTCTGCTGACTGAGGTGGAGGCAATCATCAACTCTACTCCCCTCACAGAAATAAAGGAAGATGACATCACAGAGGCCAGGTATCTGACTCCAGGCCACTTTCTGATCGGAAGACCCCTCAAGGCTCCTGCAGACAGACCGACAGGAAGGAGCAAGATGTCTAACTTGAGAAGATGGAACCTCACTCAGGCATTGGCACAGGACTTCTGGGACCAGTGGTGCCCTACCTTCAGTCTCTCTACCACAGGCAGAAGTGGCGCAAGGAGGCCAGACCAGTCAAAGAAGGAGACATAGTCTTCGTCAAAGATGAAACTCTCCCAGAAGATGGCCCCGAGCAAAGATCACTAGGATTCACCCATCTACCGATGGAATTCCGAGAACAGCCGACCTGCTCTGTCATGGCAAGACTCTCACCAGGGCTCTCATCCTACTCATTCCCTGCTGCACAACTTCTTTTCAGGCCCCGGAGGATGTTCAGGATACAAACCTGAACGGATAAAGTCAGCCTCCAGCATACACATTAACTTGTGTTATCCCTTTACAACACGTTAATTGACTTTACCCATTGATTGTTGTGTCATCGTGCAGCCATTTATGCGCTTTAGTCTAGAGGGCATGGTTGCAATTGCCGTAGGTGACAGCGACCCCGGCTTCATTTAGATTAGCACCTGCAGGCCTATAGAAACTGGTCCTTCAATTAACTTAGGCCATTTCCGTAGTGGATTTACTCTGTGCCGCTACAGGATGTATAAACCATGAATACATAGATTTTTGTATTGGTAGAGTTCCGCTAATATTTGTGTCCAACCATAGTGAGGATCAAGCTTGTTCCAGTAGCACACCATGCAGACCGGTTAAAGGCCTTGGAAATAACAAAACCTATAATAGCCGTATCATAAAAGAGAGCAAAGAAGGAAATTTGTAATCGAGTTGTATTTGTACAAAGCTACTTATTTGGACCCCAAGCCATTAACTGTTAATGTCTCCTTTATTCGGTCTGAAATTCAGAATATACAGGGGCGGGGGCACAATAAATTATTGCATCTAATGATGGCTTACAAATAAAAGATACTTCTGCTATTAGAGGTATGTTGAGTTTTTCAACTTTTTTTATTTACTATTAATTGTGATCATTAGATAACTGACTGGTGGTGAGGATGGGTCTAGCTCAGCAGACTAACTACCAACACGGAATGAATCCTGAGCATTGTGGCAAATCCTGACAGTCAGCAGGATTTCTGGGAACAACGTCCTGAACTTTTTTTAAACATATTTGGTGTTTAGCTTTATTTATACATTTTTTACAGGCCATGTGAGGATTGCTGGCACTGCCTGTGAAGGTGCTTTAACAAGTTATTAGATAAAAGAGTATTAAGAAATCTACCATCAATTGCAAGTGCTCATGATGTGTAAAGCCATCCCCACAGCAAGATTGTACGTATGGTCAATGTCCCAATGTTTATATTTGATCTTGACAAACAATTTGCATGTGTCAGACAGACTATCCAATAATCCCAGTTTATTGGCAAGTTTAACCCTCTCGTTCCCAAATTGTTTGGACGCGGCGCGGAAAAATCTAATCTTCTACCGCGGAATAGTGCATTACCGTTTTATTTTTTTAACTTGATGCTGGCTGGGAAAACCCCATAGCAACCATATATCACTAAATAGACCAAGAGTTTGGGATTCCCCTCATTTTTGGATTGAGAAAATTGAATAATATTTAGGCCCTCTACTATTACTTTAAAAAAAAAAATTTTTTTCCCCAAAAAATTCCACTTTTTCCATCAATAAAAAAAAAAAAAATAGAAATAATAATGTTTGATGTACTTTATACCAATATTATATTAGTTCAACAATAAAATATGTTGTTTGCTGTGTTTGGTGCTGATTGTGATCATGTAGGAGACATCTATGAGTGTCCACAAGGAACACATGCCATCGGACATCAGAGCTCCACTACAAAACAATTTCATATACACAAAAACACAAACAACAAAGATATTTGTAATACAAACAACAAATTATTCATGATCCTATATAATTGCAACTTTATGATGTATTGTATGCGGTTTCATACAGGATTTTTGTTTGGGAGGGAGGGGGGGTGGGGCTCCGAGTGTACTTCGCCAGGTTTGGCATCTCCTTCATCAATGGAAGACTCTGCTCCTGTTGCCTTAATTGCGTCCTCTTCACAATCCCTCTTCACAATCGAGTCGATGACTGCATACACATCTGGTCCTAGTAGTACATTCAGGTAAAAAAAAATTAAATTTTTCTGAAAATTTGAAATTGTTCAACAAACCACAACTCACTTTCAAATCTCAAAACTCAATGATATATTATAGCTAAACAGCTTTCTCTATCTCAATATAGCTATAAATAAGTCCTTTCCACAACAGAAGCTTGCTAGTTTTCAAGAGAAAGACAAGCTTACATCAATCATCTTCTTGACTTCCATTGTCAGTGTCAGAGTTGACAGGGTCTGGTCCCCAACCCTGATACAGGGCCTCCTATAGCCCTAGATGTCGTCTCCCTCTTCTCCGCTTGATCCTGAGTCGCTAGAGTTAGTATCAAGCAAGTCTAAAACTTCCACAGCACTGTAACTGATAGACGCCATATTTCCAAATTGACTTTCAAACATTTTTTTTTTGCATAGTTACCTGGATCACACGACACGCTCACTTTTTTCCTATGATGTAATAAGCATTACCTAAGACTGTACGTAATGGGGAGGCCCCCAGTTGAACTGGCGATTTTATAAAAAAAAAAGAAGACAGTAAGTCAAACCGCAAAGTCTTGGTCGACAAAGAAGCGGTTGTTTCAATGTGTTACGGAAGGCTACTGGGCTCAAGCAATTTTTTGCTGCTTCTACAAAGCTCTGGAGATGACTGGATCCACAAATAAAGCTGCTGTGAAGAAGGTAACTTTTTTAAAAATTCGACGGAGAACCGATGTTGTTTTTTTTGCCGAGAAAAAAATAAACGCAACTGCTGTGAGGTACTGTCGAAGCAGCCCTGGCTGAAAGCTATTTTAGATGCTTCTCCAACGCATTGGGCACCTGTGTATGCAATCTGAAGGTTCTAGCTATAAAGTGCTTATCAGCAGTCTTCAGGGAAGAGATTGAGACACTTCTTACATTAGGCATAATAGAGCATTCCACCTCTTGCTGGTCGAGTTCTCTACTCCCAGTCAAGAAGAAGGATGGAGGTATCCGCATAGTTGTGGACTTCCGTAAACTTAACCAACTTATCATTCCTGAACCCTTTCTCATGCCTTCTATTGATTGTATCTTAGCTCAGTTAGGCAATGCTAAATACTTATCCACTCTTGATTTACTTTCGTCAAGTGCCACTTGACAATGACTGTAATCCTCTCACTGCCTTTTCTTCAAGGTAAATTTCAATATAAAGTCATGCCTTTTGGACTTTGTAATGCGCCAGCAACTTTTCATCTTTTAATGCAGGCATTGCTTAGAGGTCTTGAAAGATTTTGTTTGGCTTACATTGATGACGTAGTCATCTTCTCTACAGACTTTGATGACCACTTAGCATACATAACAATAGTACACAGGTTGGCCACAGAAGGCCTCAGTAAGAAATGCAATTGTTGTTGGGTTTTTGAAAGCTTTGAAGCTCAAGTTCAATATATTAAGGATTATCTTCTACCTACCACCAAACCTGACCTCAGAGCTTTTTGGGACTTGCAACTTTTATTCGAGATTCATTCATCAGTTTTCTGATCATACTGCAGTTCTCAATTCTCATTGACGAAAACATTGTCCTGACACAATATGTTATAACAATGACCCAGACTATGTCACTTCTTTTAACACTTTCATTCCTGGAATTGTTTATACACGCAAAAAAATCTAATCGTCGACCACTGGAATAGAGCATTACCGTTTTATTTTTTCAACTCGATTCTGGCTGGGAAAACCCCTTAGCAACCATATATCATGAAATAGACCAAGAGTTTGGGATTCCCATCATTTTTTGATTGAGAAAATTGAATAATATTTAGGCCCTCTACTAATACTTTAAAAAAAAAAAAATTCAAAAAATTCCACTTTTACCATCAATATAAAATAGAAATAATATTGTTTTATGTTGTGTATGATGCTGATTGTGATTTGTCATCTATGAGTGTCCACAAAGAACATATGCCATCGGACGTCAAGCTCCACTACAAAACAGTTTCAAAAACACAGACAACAAAGATATTTGTAATACAAACAACAAATTATTCATGATCCTATATAATTGCAACGTTGTGATGGATAATTTACGGTTTCATACAGGATTTTGGTCTGGGGGGTGGGGCTCCGAGTGTACTTCACCACACCCATAGTTGCCAAGTTTATGAAACTAATTTTAGGTACAGGTAAAACCACACCCAACTTAGTGAGCCACACCATAAATCACACCCATTTTAGTAAGCCACACTTAACCGATTAACCCCGATTGACGCGTACACGCGTCTAAATTGGAAAAATCGATAACCGCGATTGACGCGTATACGCGTCAAAAAGAGCGCCTACTCAACCCTGACCAGTAGCTGCATCATCGAGCCAGAAAAGCCACCGCAATTCATTAGGGAGTATTGCTAACTAGTGTAAGTTTATTTTTACCTTATAAAATATATAGACTACCATTAAAAATAGTTGAGTAAATTTAGCTTGAATAATACTGACATAATAAATAAGAAGAAAATGTATGGCATATTCAATAATAATTTATAATAAGAATATACTCTTATATATATACTCTTTATAACTTCAAATATTGTGATTTTAGCTATAAGTGCTTGTAACATGACGAGTAGAAAGCTATCTGCAAGTGAGGTGCTTGCTCTCCTTCATCAGAATGAAGACAACTTCGATGATGTTCACGAACCACTTCAAGAGGGCAGTGATGAGGACTTTGACGATAGCAGTGACAGTTGTCCTGAGGCTAGTGATGATTCTGGTGATGAGGATGTGATCGAGGACTCAGATGAAGTTGCCATTCCTGACAGCGATAATTATCTACCTGAATTTGATACAAGTACAACATAGCAATAATAATAATAATAATAATAATAATAATAATAACATCTATAATAATATTGTCTTATAGATGAGACAGAAGCAAATTCTCCTGTCCTCAATAATGATCCTATTGAGCCAGCTTCTAGTATACCTACTTCCACCTCCCTCAATATTCCATCTCCCTTGGCAACAAGCACGTCCTCTAGCCCATCAAACGTCACAACAGAGTGGTCTACCACACTAAAGAAACCCTTCTTGCAACCCTTTACCGGACAATCTGCCGCTGCTCTTCATGTTACAGTCCCAGACAGTCCAAGTGAGAGCTTCAGGCTGTTTTTTACATCAGACTTGATTGAGATGATAGTGGAGCAATCTAACATGTATGCAATGGAAGTTATGGATGAAGAGAAAGTAGAAAAATGGAACCCCATCACCACACAAGACTTAGAAGCCTACTTTGGTTTTACTATACTAATGGGAATCAACTCACTTCCTGCTCTAGAAGATTATTGGAAACGAAATCCTGTGTACCACTATTCTCCAGTCGCTGACCGCATCTCTCGAGATAGATTCATGGAAATTAGTCGCTACCTCCACTTCGCTGACAATTCCACTCTAGCACCAAGAGGCTCACCACGGTATGACCGTCTGGCAAAAGTTCGTCCCGTTCTTGAACACCTGAAGACAAGATTTTCGGTTGTCTATACACCAGGACAGGATTTGTCTGTGGATGAGGCAATGATCAAGTTTCAGGGCCGATCTTCAATGAAACAATATATGCCTAAAAAACCAACAAAGAGAGGGATCAAGGTTTGGGTTTTAGCGGACAGTTCCAATGGCTATTTTTCCAGACTACAAGTGTACACAGGAAAAAAAGGAAATACAACTGAACACAATTTAGGCAGTAGAGTGGTGAAAGACCTTACCCAAGATTTCCAGCACAAGTACCATCATGTCTTTTTTGACAACTTCTTTACCTCCAAACAGCTCCTGTGTGATCTTGAAGCCTTGGGTCTGTATGGATGTGGAACCGCCAGGAAAGATAGGAAGCACTTTCCCACTGATCTAAAAAAAGCAAAACTGCATTCCAGGTTTGTATTGATTTTTATGTGCGTAAAAATACTGTAAAATAACAATACTACTACTACTCTTACTACTACTACTATTACTACTACTACTACTACTCTTACTACTACTACTACTCTTACTACTACTACTACTCTACTACTACTACTACTACTACTACACTTACTACTACTACTACTACTAATATATTTATGACATAGATATAGTTTGCAATACAATAATAAAATACAATAATGAATAACTAATTCAGTGTAAAATTGTTGTGATGAGATGAGATATTTATGTTCTATGTATACACCTACCAGGGGAGAGTCCGTCACAGTGCAGTCGGACAATGTGTGTGCCACAGCTTGGATGGACAGTAAAGTTGTCATGGCCATGTACACAGCTTGTGATCCCACCAAGTCTTCCAGCGTGATGAGGAGGAAGAAAAATGGAACCAGAGAATCCATCACTTGTCCTGTGGCCATAAAGGTTTACAATGAAAAGATGGGAGGAGTGGATAGAGGTGATCAGTTGAGGGGCTACTATCATGTGCGGATGAAATGCCGGAAGATTTATAAATATATTTACAACTTTCTATTCGACGTAGCAATTACAAATGCTTACATTATCTACCACCACTGTCATCCAGATTCCAAAGTCAAAATAAAGGAATTTAGAGTCCAGTTGGCCAATGAACTTATTGGGGAGTACTGTTCCAGGACAACCGTGGGGCATAAAAGACAGAAGAGGCTTGTGATGGCTCATTTTCCCTACATGAATGAGCAAAGGAAGAGGGGAAGATGCTCATTGTGTAAAGAGAACAAAAAGAGAGTTGACACCATATGGGCATGCACAGAGTGTGGTGTATGGCTATGCCACCCAGGCACTTCAGATGACTGTTTCGCAAGATGGCATTCTAGAATGTAATATTTATCTCATCCATTTATTTACTTCACTTTGTTTGTGTATTTTATCTTTTTATACCACCCTTACCTACTATGCTTGCATTGCTGCAATAGTACATTTCAAAATAAACCACACCCTAAAACTTTATAATCATAAACAAAGTTTACCTATATGTAGAGTGATAATATGAAGCTCTAAATCTTATTAACTTACTTGATCCACTAACAGACTACTTCATCCATGTATATAGCTTTCCATCATAACTGAAAACCTAGCAAAGAGTCGTGGTATGATTTACAAAAAATGGTTTTGTTGCTAGAAATTAATAGCGTTTTTTTCCTGGGGCGATAGTCTGCCAGCTTTTGCCTAACAGCGTCGATCTTTCTTTTTTCAGATAGCCTAGAGCGTACTCTATCTGCCGACAATACTTTCCCAGAGGCAATCCTCTTTCGTTCGCCTTCTAGCTCGCGTTTTGTGTGGACCCCCCTCCAAGCCATGAGTCAGCCTACTGTCTCGTGAGTTACGGCCGCGTTACGAGAGGCGCGATCGCAATTTTTAGTTCGCGACTAATCGGTTAAACCATGCCCATTATCAATAGACCACATTCCTTTCAGTTCCAATTTCAAATAATATTTATTATTGGTAGTGAGGACTTTGTGTGTAGCTTTTAGTAGGCAGTTAATCATTAAACAGTTAAACTGGAAAAGCGTTAAGGGTGCCCTGCCACCGGAAACCAGGCGCGTAACCGCAAATTGACTGTTTTTGCTATGTCTTTATATTTCTTTTTCTGTGTACTGTGGGCTTATTTTGTTGTTACAGATGGAATGAGCACCAACAGAGGACTCCAGCAAGCCAAATATGAAGAATGAAGACCCTATACAGCTCTGCACACCGCTACTATTTGTGACCGTCTACGGGAAAACCGGGCACAACGCGGCGTGCGTAATATCGAGAAAAGATCGATCGATTTCTTAAAAATGTATTGTTTCAAGCCGACGAAAGGGAACGGTTAGGTCTATTATAGCGGGAACGACTTAAGCTACGACGATAAAACTTGGAGAGCTCAATATCTGGACACCGACAACTCCGTAAGTGCAAAAAAAATTTTTTCGAAGGGTGCCGCGTTGTCCTAAAGTTACGGAGATATTTTTTTAGAATAACGCAGGAGTAAAACGGCACGAAAATTTTACTATTTACAAAGAAAGAATATATGATGATGACGGAGTCTATACCAGCCAAATCTGAATACAATGTTGGTGGAATAGTAGGAGCTGGTACCATTCAGGATGGGGTTGGTCACAGTTGAGACAGAGTTTTAAGCTGCTCTAATGGCTTCACAAGTAGAGCCTCATTCCGTACCCTGAAAGTATAATAGAAGGATGTTATTTGAGGTGACTGTTTCAGACTAGTACACTACAGTTATACAGTTATAGCTCAGGACCGATAGTCCTCCTGCTTCGCGGTAACTGGTAGATTTTTTTGGCGCCAAAGTTAATTGATCGCGTAGAAATTCAGAGCTGGCCGCTCGCGTGAATAGATTGCAGAGCTAGCTGGCAGCTCCGGTGCAACAATAGGCTAAGTAGTAATTCTTGTGCGGTACGTTGCAGATCTGATTATTCCGGTACTGCACCGGATGTTCCGGTACACTTGGCAACTATGCACACCCATTTTTTGGAACCTACACTACTTTAATGCACATCTTTACATAGGAGTCAATACTTCACTTCACACTGATGATCAGTGTTCGGTCCTATGCACTAAATGGCTCAGTTTTGATACTTCAAAAATGTTCAATTCTATTGAACACCCAAAATTCTAGCGGGGGGGGGGGGGGGGGGGGGGGGGGTGGGGGGTGAGTTGGATTTTGGGGTATTCAGTGGGGTGGGGAGAAAGGGGGGGTCAATGACCCTCCCGTCATTGCTTTTCATTGACATTCTTGTGCAATAACCCCCCGCCCCAACTGGACACCCAAATATCAGTAAGTTGAAATGAAAAAAAAGAAAAGAAGATACAGGTGATACAGATAATAAAAATAAGTATAATTTATTATACATAAATTGACTGGTGTACACACACACTCACACATTAAATTCGACTTACATGGGCATAGTAAAAGGACCCCCCGAGTTCGTTCTCTCCCAGGTTGGATCCGGAAGCGCCACACACTGTTTGTCCACAGTAACCTTTTATTTGATCACACCCATCTATTTGATCACACCCCATACCCGTAGCTAGGGGGGGTTCGAGGGGTTCGGTCGAACCCCCCCCCCTTAGAGTGACCGGAAGTAAATATTGTAGCCACACCCCACATATAACTTCTGGAATAGCATCATCTTTTCAATCGTGTTGAACCTGTGCTTGAATTCTCTGCTATTTTTAGCCTAGTCTGAGTCAAAGTGACCTAATAAACATTAAGCTCCTTGGATACAAAATTTCGCTCTCACATAGGCATGAGTAAAGCTTGCTATGTTACATTTCTTCTTTTTGAAGTGTAACATAATGCACTTATTAATAAGTAAGAGTAATAGCACCGATAAGCGTGCTGTGGGTATGGTTGGGAGTTGCGCTGGCCCTCTGCTCAGTTTCTCATAAATGCAGCCCAACGCAACACGGTATCCGCTGCCACCAGAGTTCTCCCCAAGCCCCTTGACAGACTTTGATATAAAATCGTAATCTTAAAAGATGGGAACAAGGACAGAACTGAACTAGCCACGTGCGCAGGCAGACTTTAAATAGTTCAGGGTCCACCCACACACGGAATGACATGACGAGACACCAACGTAAGTACTCACAACAACGCACACCAATAAACATTCAAGTCCACACAACTACGCACACCAATAAATAAACTAAACTCTAAGACACGCACACTGATACACAAAGTAAATAATTAATGCTCAATAATACACACACACAATGTTCCCTGTTCTTTATCTTCTCTCTTCTTGCTCTTGCTCTTTCTGATCTTTCTCTTCCTTCTCCTTCACCAGACCCACATCTCCCCCGCCTAAGCTTGGAGCCGGCGACAAGCTGATACCACCAGGGTCTGGTTCGATCTTCATCTTGTCCAGGCACCATGATTGTCTCGAGAAACCATCCGCATTCCCATGTTGAGCACCCGGACGAAACGTAATCTTGATCGGACGATCTTGCAGGGCAAGGGCGAAACGTAGCAGTCTCTTGTTCAATCCCTTTCCAGACAGCAATGCCAGACATGCCTTATGGTCTGTAACAATCTCCACAGGCTTTGCATAGACGAGCCTCTCGAAATGTCGAAGAGCAGCCACGATGGCCAAACTCTCGAGCTCCGTGATCGAATAGTTTCGTTCAGCAGGACGAAGTTGTCTGCTGAAGAACGCGATTGGAAGTTCTTCTCCATCTCTCACACCGTGAAGACAGGCACCGATCCCGTCCCCGGACGCATCCGTATATAGTTTCAGGTCATCATCAGGACTGAGGGTATACAACAACACATTAGCGCACAAGGATTGTTTCAACTTACCATATGCGGCATCCATCTCTCCCGTCCAAGCCACCAGATGCGGAGCCCGGAGAGAGGTTGAAGGAGTCAGAAGAGAGGATAAATTGCCAAACCCCTTAACAAACCTCCTGTAATACGACATGGCTCCTAGAAAAGCCCTCAAGTCTTTCTTAGACTTAGGCTTAGCAAACTCTCTCAAAGCTTTGACTCTACTCTCTGGAACAGACATTCCTCCACCACCAATCCTATGACCCAAATACGTCAGATACCTTCTCCCAAACACACACTTCCGCTTCTTAATTTTCAACCCAGCATCACCTAAACATTTAATCACTCTTCTAACATCAGCCAAATGATTCTCCCAACATTCACTAAAAATGACTACGTCATCTATATAATTGCAACACATACTCTTTACAGGTTCCAGCACACTCTCAACTGCTGCTTGAAAAACAGCAGGAGCGTTCTTTAGCCCGAAGGGCATACGAACGTAACGATATTTGCCCAGAGGACAGACAAAGGTCGTCAACTCACTAGACTCAGGTTCCATTTCTATCTGGTGGAAACCAGAAGTCAGATCTAATGTGGACAGACATGAACAATTGCCCACTTTCTGGAGTATCTCCTCCAGAGATGGCACCCAATGCCTCACTAGGGGCGTCACCAAGTTCAGTTGACGGAAGTCTACACAAATGCGCACAGACCCATCCTTCTTCCGAACCGGGACTAAGGGGGAAGACCATAAAGAACTGGACTTCACAATAATTCCATCCCTTAACAATTTCTCAATCTCCTCAGATACAGCTTGTTCTATACCCACTGGTATGTTCCTCCCTTGCTGGGAAACAGGAACAGCATGTTCGGTCAACACGATTCTACACATAACATTCTCACACAGGCCAGGGGTTTCACTAAAGAAATCACTCATCTCATCTAACAAACATTCCAACTCTCTACCATTAAACCCAGGACACTTATCCTTGGACAATAAGGGCGAACATTCCAACAAATCATTACCAATGCCCGTGTCCTCAGCCACCAAGGTGACTGCATTCACTTCCACAGGTCTAGGTGAATAATCCTTCAAATTATTAATGTGAGCAATTTTCACAGGATGCCCATCTCCCTTCGAAACTTTGTAGGTGACTCGGGACACCCTTTCTACCACTTGGTAAGGCCCTTCCCACGAAGCCTGCAGAGCAGCGTGGAGGCCAGGAATTCTCATTAGAACACTATCTCCCACACTAACACATCTATCTCTCTTTCCTTTATTGTAAGTATACACTCTAGATTCCCGTTGTTTTGCTTCCGTAGCACAGGCCACGTCATGCAGTGTGCTCAACTGGTCATGCAATTTAAGCAACCATTCCTCAACATCCATTCCCTCAAACACATTATCACACCAACCATGATACAAAATATCCAAAGGACCTGCTACCTCCCTACCAAACACTAAACGGTGAGGCGAAAAACCAAGGTCTCTATTTGGTATCTGCCTAATGGCAAACAAGGCCAAGGGCAGAAACTCCACCCAGTCAATACCGGCGTCCAGGGCCTTAGCCAACATAGGCTTCAGGGTCCCATGGAGCCGCTCGACCACGCCATTGGACTGTGGGTGGTATGGAGAAGACTGCACAGAGTCAATCCCCAACATGGCATAGGTATTGGTCATCAATTTAGAGAGAAATATCGTCCCTCGGTCAGACAAGACCTTGAGAGGGATGCCTGTCCTAGCAATAATTTGGACGAAGGCTTGGGCAGCTTCCTCAGCCGAGGCAGTCCTCATGGGGACAGCGTCAGGCCATCTGCTTGCCAAACACGCGTACGTGAACATATACTTGGCACCGCGCCTCCCTTTGGGGAGGGGGCCGACCAAGTCCACAGCCACAGACTCAAACGGAACACACAAGATTCTCCTTTCAACCATCAGGGCTTTCTTATTCCCCGAACTATTTACCCTTAAACAAACATCACAAGATTTGACAAATCTCACGATATCACCATGTATCCCAGGCCACACAAAACGAGAACCTAGGACACGCCTCATCCCACGTACACCAATGTGGGCTGTGTTGTCATGTGCCAGCGTTAAAGCCTTGGCACGTTTGGAAACTGGGAGAACGATTCTAACATTCTCAATACCACCGTCGTCTACAGACTTATGAACTAGAACACCATTATCAGCCCAAGAATAGCCATTCATGGACTTATCCGCCAGACTCCTCAGAGGAGCTAGGGAACTGTCACTCACCACATCTGAAACAAACAACTCAACACCTGAAGTGTCACACTGCTTAGGACAAACAAGTTCAGAATTGACTTCACTATTATTCACTTTAGGAGGAGAGACCTGGCTAGACTGCACAACTTCCATGTTTTCTTCAGAAACTTCGCCAAGCTCAACCCCCGAAGCATTACTATCAGCAACCGAAGCAATATCATCTACCTTCTTCTTCCCTGCTACACCATCAAAACCTGTATCAATGTTAGCCAGTCTCTCAAACTCCTCAGTGAAACTCACTGGACTAGCCTCAATCACATCAGAAACACAATTATCTTTTACACACTTCCTCTCACGTCTACTCTTAGATCTAGTAACGACCTTGACTGTTGCACTTCTCTGGATGTCACCATCGCCCTGAGAGGTCTTACAAGCCTCCTGCAGGGTAGTGACAGAGCCAGCATCACTAGGTGATGTCTGAATGCCCGAGGTATCATCGGGATGCCCTGCCCCTCGTGCCCTGGGAGGGGCACTTGAGGCAGCATCCAGAAGAAGCTTAGATGCCATTTGGCCGTCCATGGGGACGGAAAACAGTACTTTGTTACATACATCATCCTCATGGGCCACAGCTACAACAGAAATGAAGGACTTGCCTCCAAACTCAAAGTCAACTTCAGCTGTCTGGAGTGACTTGGTTTGACCATTCCACCCCTTTACATTCACTCTCTCATCTAATAACTGGTTTTCATACACGAGACAACCGGGAACAATAGTAATTTCTGCCCCGGTGTCAGGGACAATTAAACACTCAAGTCCATTCACCAGACCTTTAACATGGGATGTCCCTTCCTGAACTGCCACAAGATTGGCGTTGTATGTTCTTCTACCCTTCTTAACTTCAACATTCTTATCACTTTTACCATCAGATTTGGCACCACTACTACCCTGCTTGCCCCTGTGAGGGCAATCAGGTACTTTGTGCCCAGGCTCATTGCATGAGTAGCATACGACCCTAGGACTGCCAACACTTTGCTCACTATTTCCCTTGAATCTACAGTCATAAGCACGATGCCCATACCTCTGGCAGACATAACAACGAATCCCTCTATACCCAGAACTGAAATTGGGATTACTAACCGGTCTACTAACAACTGGGGTCTCTGGTTCAGCTGTTTGGAAAGACAATGCAACCCTGTTGAGATCTTTAAAAGATCCAACCTCGCGCGCATCCATCAAGGAGCGTTGATTGGCCGGCCGTGAGGCCCTGTAAATGGCCATGGCGAAGAAGAGCAGCACGTCAGCTTTGTCGACGGTAGCCATGTCAACAGAATCTACGAGACCTTTCAAGTAAGCATACGATTCAGTGGAATTCATCGATTTCGTAGCGTTACTAAATTCAGCTATAAGCTTGACTCCTAGAGCAGTACGGCTGGAGCCTAAGCTTTCGACAAGAAGTTCCTTTAGCTCAGCATAGGATGTATGCGCTCGGTCTATGGAAGCGACGCAAGCTGTACTGGTCTTGGACTGCAGCTTTTGCAGCAAAACAGTTTTGAAGCGAGCTCTGGGGCAGCCTAAGTCGGACAGGTCTGCCTCTAACTTCATAATGTATTTAACAATATCTACACCATCTTTGTGGGGCGCCAAGGCAGCAATTTGCCTATTAAGATCACCCCCTGCACTATCACCTGAGGCCCCACTAGAGGACCCCATATGTCTCATAGCCTGAGTAAACTGCTGCATAAAACTTCTCATCAGGCTAGAGTCACTGTCACTGATCACAGGATCAGATTCAGCATTACTCCTGGGAACAGCAAAATTTTCTCTCTCCCTACCAAGGGTACTAAACTCCCCAAAACCAGAATTCTCCTCAACATCTCTCAAATCACCAGAGTTCTCCGTCATTTCGGATGCACTCTCACCCTCAGAAATAATACCACAATTCAAAAACAATTGCCTACTCAAAACCAAAGGTTTACCAGGTCCCTCAACCAAAGTACTACTGGAATCAGACACAACAGACTCCCTATCAAGACTCTCAGATACACGAGACACGTCCCTGGACTTCCCGCTATCCTTATCACCACTCTTTACCCTCACCTTGTCAGGCAAAATACTCTGAGAACTGTCAGAACCCAACTCAACTCCTGAATCAGCACTATATTTGCTTCGACAGACTCTGACCTTCCTCTCTCTCCGGTTCATCCACACCAGTGACCTGAACACAAAGAAACAAACAACAGCACACAGCAATCTCAACAATAACGGCAACCAATGCAAACAATAAAACCCTTGTCAAACTCCTGAACAGTGTCTGGCTCGACGTAGTGCGATCCCGAAGGTTAAATCGGCAGAGACGCAGTTCCGAAGAGTCGGATGAGCACAGAAGAAGACGCAACTGATAACTTGGAGCACAACCGTCTGGTCGATGACGTGAAGCACCACCGCTGCCGCCAATTGTGGGTATGGTTGGGAGTTGCGCTGGCCCTCTGCTCAGTTTCTCATAAATGCAGCCCAACGCAACACGGTATCCGCTGCCACCAGAGTTCTCCCCAAGCCCCTTGACAGACTTTGATATAAAATCGTAATCTTAAAAGATGGGAACAAGGACAGAACTGAACTAGCCACGTGCGCAGGCAGACTTTAAATAGTTCAGGGTCCACCCACACACGGAATGACATGACGAGACACCAACGTAAGTACTCACAACAACGCACACCAATAAACATTCAAGTCCACACAACTACGCACACCAATAAATAAACTAAACTCTAAGACACGCACACTGATACACAAAGTAAATAATTAATGCTCAATAATACACACACACAATGTTCCCTGTTCTTTATCTTCTCTCTTCTTGCTCTTGCTCTTTCTGATCTTTCTCTTCCTTCTCCTTCACCAGACCCACACGTGCGATTCAATATTAATAGCACAAGTAACGGAATTTTTTCGACAGATTAGAAAAGGAGCCATCGGGAAGTATCTGAGAAAGTTAAACCTCAAATATACAGATAGTAAGTGCGCTATCTAGTGTAGCTACACAAGCTAGCCTACTATTAGCACGTAACCTGTTCTATTAAGGATCGGTAGCGCTCGTTAAGTTATTTAAATAGCACTCCGATTTGCCTCGTGTTATTTTAATCGCGTTGTTCGTGCTATTAATCCCAAACTCTAAAACTGCACGAGACTACTGTAAGCTGAAGATCATTTATAGTGTGGCTACTATGTATAGTGCAGTCAATATCTCTGTACTTCAGGATAAACTTTCTCTTGAATTTTGCTTTAATCGATGGCTCCTCCTAATCAGTTGAAAAATTCTGTGTAATAAGGGTATAGCTTCTGCGCTAAAAAATAATGTTTTCTCCAACTAGAAACTACAACTGTACAATTCCAAGGCTAGAGCTGCAACTTATATTTTGTTTTTTAGTATTGTAGAATAATTAACAAGGAAACAAAAGTAGGTGTGGATTTTTGCGTCTTAAAATCCGAACCCCCCAATGTGAACCTCTGGCTACGGGCCTGCACCCATTTATTTGATCACCCCCATTTATGTATCACACCCATTTATTTAATCATACCCACATAATTGACCACAATCATTTACTTGACCACACCCAATTCCTGTCCCAGACCAGTTCGAAATGGCTTGTTACGGCCTTGCTATGGCTTCCAATCTTTCCTCATGTGAGATTGATGTATGTTGTACCAAGCTATGATGTATTAACCCTTTCGTTCCGGATCCCGCTTCGAAGCGGGTGAAGACCGATTGACTTCTCCGAATTTTTTAAAATAGTTACTTAACAGCTAGAACCTTCAGATTGCATACACAGGTGCCCAATGCATTGGAGAAGCAACTAAAATAGCTTTCAGCCAGGACTGCTTCGACAGTACCTCACAGCAGTTGCGTTTATTTCTTCCTCGACAAAAAACAACAACATCGGTTCTCCGTAGAATTTTTAAAAAGTTACCTTCTTCACAGCAGGGATCCAGTCATCTCCAGAGCTTTGTAGAAGCAGCAAAAAATTGCTTAAACTCAGTAGCCTTCCATAACACATTGAAACAACCGCTTCTTTGAAGACCAAGACTTTGCGGTTTGACTTACTGTCTTCTCCATTTTTTATAAAATCACCAGTTCAACTGGGGACCTCCCTATTACGTACAGTCTTAGGTTATGCTTATTACATCATAGGAAAAAAGTGAGCGTGTCGTGTGACCCCGGTAACTAAGCAAAAAAAATTTTTTTTCAAAGTTATTTTTTGGAAGATGGCGTCTAGAAGTTATAATGCGGTGCAAGTTTTAAAATTGCTTGATGCTGACTCTAGCGACTCAGGATCAAGCAGAGAGAAGGGAGACAACATCTAGGGCTATAGGAGGCCCTGTAGTTGGTGGACCAGACCCCATCAACTCTGATACTGAAAATGTGAGTCAAGAAGATGATCGAGGAGAGGATACCGGGTATAGACTCGTATGCAAAGATGTGCATCAAAGTAGTGTAGGTTCAAAAAAATGGGTTGGCGAAGTACATTCGGAGCCCCACCCCAAACAAAAATCCTGTATGAAACCGCATACAATACATCATAAAGTTGCAATTATATAGGATCATGAATAATTTGTTGTTTGTATTACAAATATCTTAGTTGTTTGTGTTTTTGTGTATATGAAATTGTTTTGTAGTGGAGCTCGACGTCCGATGGCATACGTATGGTTGCTATGGGGTTTTCCCATCTAGAATCGAGTTAAAATAAAACGGCAATGCTCTATTCCGCGGTAGAAAATTAGATTTTTCCGCACGCGTCCAAACAATTCAGGAATGAAAGGGTTAAGGGTGCTGGGACATAGCAACGCGCGGGCACCGACTACCCCGTAAAAACCCACAAAAATGCAATACTCATTTCCACTGCTAACAATGACATTACACCGGAGGTTAGGATACTCCGCGTGGTCACTTCCCGTGACCATTTTAGTTTCGCGTGGTTACTCACCTTAGCCTCATGTTGGTTTACTGTTACTCTTGAGATTGGAGTATAATGCCAAAGAGATTGTCTGCAAAGAAGAAATTTGCAACTGGCTGAGGCCACAAAAAGAAGGAAATTACTTCATTTGTCTGGCACAGGTATGACTGAACAGTAACTCAGTAGAGTGTATAAAACTGACTTATTAAAACAAGATCATGATAAAATTAATATTTATATCAGTACAACAAACAAACCAGTAATTTCAATATTATAATCATTTCAATATTATAATCATTTTAAAAAAAATCCAATAGTGGGGCCTGTTGATGACTCAACTGCAGCAGAGGATGCCATGAGGCTACCAGGGACTTCTGAAGTCAACGCTGCGGCAGTAGAGGTTCCTTCACATCGACAACAAGAGCAACTCCCAGCTGTCTCAACACAAGACAACCAACACATTCAGACAGGTAATAATTCTAGGATGAAACATTGGGAGCCTAGATATGAAAAAAAATTATATATATATAATAAGTGTATATATATAATAAGTGAAACAAAAACTTTCATGAAAAAATTATGAGTACAAAAAAAAAAAATACATACTAGCTCAGAGTTTGGTCACCAATTCCAGACTACTAGTGGTGTGCTTGAGCACAAATGGCGAGCGAGCCTGATAGTTAGGTAACATAAAACTAAGTATTGTTACCATGTTTTAGCTTAGTTCATGCAAAAACTATAATAGCCGTTGTGACCTTTTATTTCAGCAAACAAATACAAAATCACTCTCTTACCTGATTAATGGTAACTTTTGTAGTATCAAACATCTGCCATTCTGATAATCTCAATTACCAGTAACTCTTGAACAAGCTTTCAGCAACGATAAAAAAATAAATCAGTGTTATTATTTGTAATTTTAGCTCCGTATTTCCCCTAAAACGGCGAAGTTTTGAAATTAAGTCTGGAAAAGGGTCTTCAATGCCATAGTAACCAGTCGAATCAACTTTTTGTTTCTTGAAAAGCAAGCGTTTTCGCAGAAATTTTCTCACACTTTGGAGCTTTAAGTATAAAGTAAAGTAATGCTGTATTTTCAGAATAAACTGGGGTCAAGCCTAAAAAGCCGTGTTTTTTGGAAAAAAAGTTCCACGCGCGCGCGTTTAATTACATACGTACGTCCAAACATATATACAAATAAATGAATAAATAAACATTCCCGATTTTCAATTGTGTTACCCCTGTAGGTGTCTTGCTCGCTACGCTCGCTCGCCAATTAGCCTAAAAACTATAAGTACTTTTAGGGGGGGGGGGGGGCATTTCACTCCCGTTCAGAATATTATTAGACCCCCCCTAACTTTGACTTCAGACTTGGGGTAAAATACATTGCAAGTTGTATTATTTTTCTAACATGCAAACTTAGTTGTGCCCCTGCAATAATTGTGTCAAACCTAGAAAAATCCCTGAATATTTATTCAAAACCCCACAACTACTTCTCTCTGCGTGTGTGTGTGTGTGTGGATTATAAAAGCAGAACCTAGGCTAGAATTAATTTTATTAATTAATTTAATAAAACCTTTTCCATGGTAAACAATTAATAAAATTTTTAGGTTTCCCTACAACTAAATTAGACTGGGAAGATATAAATATATGAGATAAAGGCCTTTATAAACTACCTCCCACAGCCACTCCTCCAGTGGCTCGTTTAGTGTGATCTGGTGTACCCAGCTATGAATAGTTCACTACCAGACAAGGATGACACAACTCAGAATTTATTTCATTAATTAAATAATTAATAAAAGAATTAATCAAAAATAAATAAATGAGATGGAATTCACTAATAAGACCGTCTACAGGAAAACCGGGCACAACGCAGCACCCTTCGAAAAAATTTTTTTTTGGCACTTACAGAGTTGTCGGCGTCTAGATATTGAGCTCTCCAAGTTTTATCGTCGTAGCTTAAGGGTGCAGTACCACTTGAAACCGCAGCGCTAAACCGCAGACGGAGGAGTTATGCTATGTACTTATTTCTCCTTGTCTGTTCAATCTATGCTTACTTTGTTGTTCCAGTTGAAACAGACACCAACAGACAGCTCTTATAAACCAAGTTTCAAGAAAAAAGACCGACCAGGAACGGAGAAACAACGGTACAAACCTTAAGGCTATCGTTGTAATGTTTTTTTTTAATGTGGCTTGTACCCCGTGTACAAAATATGAGTTCATTCTGGCCATCCAGTACTTCTGAATATCGATTTTTAGGTACCAAAGCTAACTATTGATTCGTATTCAACTCCGCCCCCCAACTCTGAGCGCGCAATTTATTGTGGGCAAAATTCCGGGTGGTGGCGGCTCTAATTAGAACTGGTAAGCAAACACAAAAGAAGAGTTACTGTGCAAGTGAGGCCTGCGGGAAAGAGTACAAGACTTCTGAAATGTACTGACGATGAAGAAGCGGCGGCGTATTAATGGCGCCTGGAGTCACTCGTTTAGAATAGATATATCACGGCAGGGTTTGATACAGGATTTTTTGCTAGGGGGGGGGGGAAGTCAAATAGCGACCTTATAGTTGTTGTTTTTTTGTCCTTGCATTACTAATAAGGTAAGGAAATTAACCCTTTCGTTCCCAATCCCGCTTAAAAGCGGGTGAAGACCGGTTGGCTTCTCCGAATTTTTAAAAATAGTTACTTTATAGCTAGAACCTTCAGATTGCATACACAGGTGCCCAATGCGTTGGAGAAGCATCTAAAATAGCTTTCAGCCAGGGCTGCTTCGACAGTACCTCACAGCAGTTGCATTTATTTCTTCCTCGGCAAAAAAAAAAACATCGGTTCTCCGTCGAATTTTAAAAAAAGTTACCTTCTTCACAGCAGCTTCATTTATGGATCCAGTCATCTCCAGAGCTTTGTAGAAGCAGCGAAAAATTGCTTGAGCCCAGTAGCCTTCCGTAACACATTGAAACAACCGCTTCTTTGCCGACCAAGACTTTGCGGTTTGACTTACCGTCTTCTTTTTTTTTTATAAAATCGCCAGTTCAACTGGGGGCCTCCCCATTAGGTACAGTCTTAGGTAATGCTTATTACATCACAGGAAAAAAGTGAGCGTGTCGTGTGATCCAGGTAACTATGCAAAAAAAAATTTTTTTTCGAAGTCAATTTTGAAAGATGGCGTCTACCAGTTACAGTGCTGTGGAAGTTTTATACTTGCTTGATACTGACTCTAGCGACTCAGGATCAAGCGGAGAAGAGGGAGACGACATCTAGGGCTATAGGAGGCCCTGTATCAGGGTTGGGGACCAGACCCCGTCAACTCTGACACTGACAATGGAAGTCAAAAAGATGATCGATGTAAGCTTGTCTTTCTCTTGTCTTTCTCTTGAAAACTAGCAAGCTTCTGTTGTGGAAAGGACTTATTTATAGCTATATTGAGATGGAGAAAGCTGTTTAGCTATAATATATATATATTTCATTGAGTTTTGAGATTTGAAAGTGGGTTGTGGTTTGTTGAACAATTTCAAATTTTCAAAAAAATTTAATTTTTTTTACCAGAATGTACTACTAGGACCAGATGTGTATGCAGTCACCGACCCGATTGTGAAGAGGGATTGTGAAGAGGACGCAGATAAGGCAACAGGAGCAGAGTCTTCCATTGACGAAGGAGAAGATGCTGGACCTGGCGAAGTACACTCGGAGCCCCACCCCCCCTCCCTCCCAAACAAAAATCCTGTATGAAACCGCATACAATACATCATAAAGTTGCAATTATATAGGATCATGAATAATTTGTTGTTTGTATTACAAATATCTTTGTTGTTGGTGTTTTTGTGTGTATGAAATTGTTTTGTAGTGGAGCTCGAAGTCCAATGGCGTATGTTCCTTGTGGACACTCATAGATGTCTCCTACATGATCACAATCAGCACCACACACAACAAACATATTTTATTGTTGAACTAATATAATATTGGTATAAAGTACATCAAACAATATTATTTCTATTTTTTTATTATTATTATTGATGGGAAAAGTGGAATTTTTTTGGAAAAAATTTTTTATTTTTTTTTTAAGTAATAGTAGAGGGCCTAAATAATATTCAATTTTCTCAATCAAAAAATGAGGGGAATCCCTAACTCTTGGTCTATTTAGTGATATATGGTTGCTATGGGGTTTTCCCAGCCAGCATCGAGTTAAAAAAATAAAACGGTAACGCACTATTCCGCGGTAGAAGATTAGATTTTTCCGCGCGCGTCCAAACAATTCGGGAACGAGAGGGTTAAACTTATTTTATTATATTTATGTATTGATCAATTGATTACCTCTAATAAACAGCTTTGTTCATTTTGAAAGCTGAATAGCTCTGACATTAATTAAGCCAGACTCCTAATAGGTTATCCTTCTAGTTTGAATGGAGTAGGTGTATCATTTTATGGATCACCAGTTCCAGTTTGAAAGTTGCTTTTAGCACTGGTCATTGCGAAGCAGCTGCCTGGTTGGTAAGGGTATATTTGTTGCTTTGGCAGACTGTAGAAGTTGCTGAGTAGTAGCTAATGGATATCAGAAAGTATTGTAGGGAAAAGATACCATGTGGCTCCAAAGGAAGTGAATCCGAACCCCAAAAAAGTAAATGTGATAGCTATGAATCGGTGGAACACAAGGAACAGATTTGAGCAGTGCAGCAGAGAGAGAGTGAGGAGGTGAGGGAGGAAGTGAGGAAGAGAGAAGAGGTGAGGAAAGAAGTGCAGCAGAGGGAGAAGGGCCACAGAGGGAAGAAGTACAGCAGAGGGAAGAAGTGTAGCAGAGGAAAGAAGTACAGCAGAGGGAAGAAGTGCAGCAGAGGGAAGAAGGGCAACAGAGGGAAGAAGGGCAGCAGAGGGAAGAAGTGCAGCAGAGCGAAGGAGTGCAGCAGAGGGAAGACGTGCAGCAGAGGGTAGGAGTGCAGCAGAGGGAAGGAGTGCAGCAGAAGGAAGGAGTGCAGCAGAGGGAAGAAGTGCAGTAGAGGGAAGAAGTGCAGCAGAGGGACGTAATATAAAGATGAACATTGGCGGAGGCAATCCCAAACTAAGCTCCAACCTAAAGCATTCAAAGGCTAGCCTGAAGAAATTGTACAAATCTAGGCTTACCTACAAGAAAAGTTTGGAGGAAAAGTATTTTTTGTATGTTTTAATAAGTATAGGTGAAAATCATAGGGGGGAGGAAACTCTGTTCAGGGGGGGGGGAAATCCCAGGGTCCCCCCCCCCCCCTCTGTATCAAACCCTGCACGGCTCACAGGTGCGACTTGGAAGGAAGAATCTGCTTTGGTGTGTTTGGAGAGCTTGATAGAAGGTTGGTGTAGCGGGTAGAAGTTAGAGGCAGTTTCAGTGTATTAACTTCAACTTCTCAGGAATTTTGTTGTGACAGATGAATAATAAATATATATATGATATTTGCACACCATTAAAAGAAAATGTGAATTATTACTTTTACTTACTAATGTTATTTTCTTTCTACAATAATATATATTTACCAATTAGCTTTATTATCAATTATTATTTTATTGATTTATTTAAAATAAGACCTGAATCAAATTTTAGATCATAGTACTTTGTCTGATCTACCTCAACAGGAGAGAAAGGTGCTGGCATGCTCTTCATAGAAATAGATGAGCTCCCATTATGAGAAGGCACAACTCCTTGGTTCTAGGGTACAACTGGCAGGTTCACAACAAAAGTACAGAGCAGAAGACATGGCTGTCTTGTTTTCCAGAGGAGAGAACAGTAGACCTTCGGCTCTCCTAAGTCATGCCTCCTGAAGGGAAGAATACTACATCCTGGTTATTTAGAAGAGAGGACATGGCATTCCAGTAGAGAGGTCAATGAGAAGGCACAGCTCCTTGAAATTCTCTTCATAATCTGCCCAATTCTATCCTTTCCCATTTTCTGTTTTTTATACCAATGTGCGCCATCAACAGGTTTATAATTGATAGATAGATAGAAAGGAGAATCTGGGTTGCACATTTCAGTTGGCCGCTGGGCAATATACTTCTCAAAAATCAGAACAGGATTGCTGGGAGTGCTCCATATTTTTGGCTTAAAGGCTCGAGTATAGTTTGATTCCTCAGATCTAGTTTTTGAGTCTCTCTCACTAAACTCTATATACTATCAGTGATGTCTTCAGAAAATAAAGAAAGTAAAGCTTGAGTTTCTTCAGGGAGATCTGGAACACTAGAGGAACCAGAAGCCATCGCACAAGAAATTTATTACCAAGGTATTCGCGCATGAGCAGTACCTAATAAATTTATTATCCATTGGATACCCGAGAATATCATTCGTCTTATTGGCGGTATTTACTCGTGATATTCTCCTGTATCAAATGAATAATATATATATATTTGTCCATGTGGTCTTATCAATATGTGATTTAGAGTACACTAGCAATGCCAAACCTAAGAACCGAATAAATTGTTTTCAGACATTAACCTTTCCTTCCGGTTCCCGACTCCAATCCGGTGACGACCTGGTCTGCTTCTCTGAAAATTTAAAATAGCTACTTTACGGCTAGAACCTCCAGATTATATTCGCAGGTCCCCAAGACATTGGAGAAGCAGCGAAAATAGCTTTCAGCCAGGGCGTCTTCACCCATATCCCATAGCAGTTGCGTTTATGAAGAGGAAAAAAATCGAGGTTCTCCGTCGAATTATAAAAATAAAAAAATTTGTTTCAGCAGCTTCATTTATGGATCCAGTCATCTCCAGAGCTTTGTAGAAGCAGCAAATTTTTTTCCATAACACACCGAACAAACTGCTTCTTTACTGACGACCACTTTGCGGTTTGACTTACTTTCTTCTCAGATTTTTTTTAAATAGCCAGTTGGTACTGGACGTCCCCCTTTTAAGCACAGCCTTAGTAATGCTTATAGCATCATAGGAAAAATGTTTGCGAATGAGATGCAGATATTTTTTTGCCAAGTCACTTTGAAAAAGTGGCGTCTGTGATTTTTAAGCTGAGGAGCGTTTACTTAGGCTAGAAATGGATGACTCAGACTTTTCTGACTCAGAATCAAGCGGAGAGGAGGAAGATAAGGTCTGGGCTTATAGTAAACCTAGTTTAAGGGTGCCCATAGCAACGCGCACCGCCTGTAGATCCGGACATTAATTTATTCCCCGCCAATACCCCACCATTCGATAATACGCGAGCAGAAACAATCGCGCAGTAGTAGCAGAAGTATACTTTGCGAAGTTGTGGTGTTTTAGTTTAGCTTCTTGTTGTCTCATATTCGTTTACAGCAACTCTCCATACGTCGTCTGAGCTCGCGCAGCAAGTTGCACCAGGCTGCCTCTCCACCAGTAGCCGTTCTCCGGACTATGCGCACCTGAACTCAAGTGGATGGATCCACCAGGCTCGATTTCTGCGGAGCGAAGACTTCCCAAGCTGGCAAATGTAATACCTTCACCTTTGGTTATCTCCAATAAACTGCTCTCTCTTCAGACTCTCTCTTGTTATTGTTGTATTGATGTTTGTTTACTCTTGATATAGGTGGGCTCTTTTTAGAAACAATACAAACTAATTGAAAAAAAAATTGCTCGCGTACTAATAGTACGAGATATGGGGGTGGGGCTATTACTTAAGAATTGCGAGTGGAATTAAAGTTCCAAATTTTGGGTCAGTTTTTCTTGGAATCTAATAATGAGAACGACACAAAAATTTTATACACGGGTAAACCAAAAAAAAAAAGAACTGCACTACAGCGAGAATTTTTCAATATCTTATAAATAGAAAAAATTGCGAATATATCATTAAGTAATATTGAAATGGATAAGAACTCTCTGTCTTGCAGTAGAGTATCGGCTCGGCTAGTAGTGCACCAAATTGCGGAGCTCCAACTTACCGCACCGCTCCAAAAAAGTGTCCCAAAGTTTTATAACCAGGCCCGATATTTCTTCCAGATTCGCTCTAAAATTAGTGAGCGGCTCCTTCGGCAGGTACTTTGTACTTGTGTTGTAGTGGAGAAGCCCCTGTAAGTATACAAATAGTAGTAATCGTGCATAGCAACCATCAACAAAAAATTGCGTAGGCGGTGTGCGGGCACCCTTAAGAGCTGATGGAGTTGAATTAGACAACTCTGACTCAGACCAATGGAGTTCAGACATTTACTAAGGTAAGCTTGTCTTTCCCGTGAAAATTAGCAATAGTCTGTTGACAACTAGCTGTCTTTGTTGTGGAAAAGGCTTATTTATAGCTGTATTTTGGCAGAGAAAGTTTTTTAGGCCTCTTAAGTTCATTTTTTAGATTTTAGTGGTACTGTTATTGTTGTGGTTTTTGTTGACCAATTGGAAATGTTTAAAAAAAATTGATTTTTTTCCACATTTACTGGCAGAAGTAGAAGAGGAGGCAGGACCAGTCCCATCTGATGATGATATATGATGGGGAACTATCCAGATGCATTTGTATTTCGTGTTACCGCTTTGGACTGTCATGAAAGGCCACTGAAACCCGCAAAACTGAAGGTGACACCATTTGAATTGATATACAATGGGATTGGGATGGGTATCTAAAGACTGGGATCTAAAGAAGAAACCATGATACTCTCTTTCACACACACCACCAATACAATACAGTTTGACATACCCTCAACTTCATGTAATCGGGGAAGTGAGGAGCAAATCATTATTCCCTATAAATCATATTGTCTTACCCATGTCTTTGTACGAAGAAATGGAAACTTCTGAATGAGTAGCAATGAATTTGGTTACTCTAAATCAATCCACTTCCTCCTTCTCAGCCGAGTAGTATCCACGAGCTTCTGAACGACCCCAATGTGAGGATTTGCACACTTAAATTCAATTTTCAAATTAGTCACTGCCTTGTCATAATCTTCCTCTGTTATATCTTCACCAGAGTTTTCCTCAAGGCATGGGGCTTTTGCTTTTCTTTCTCCATCACTACTTCAGAGGATAGCACAATACTGAAAACGGTATGCTTTTAGATACTATAACGTTGTGTTTCACCTCTAATATATTGATACTTAGGTCACAAATACCGAGATTAACACCAATGATACCATTTCGAGTTTTCGAAATGGCAAGAAGTTCACACAAACAGACTAGCTAGAAGAAGAAAATGGTGATAAGATAATATTTGAACTGAAAAATGTAGCCACATAGATTTCTATGAATTTTTTAATAGCTACTGTTTTATAAATGTTTCTTTTACATGCTGATAATGGGAGGGTCAGGTTGGATAGAATGGCTATCATATTGTTCAACATGGTGTAATTTTGTTGGCTAGAACTTAACAAAAATGTCCTTTCAGATGCATATGTTACAGACCAATTGCAAAATCCTCACACTCTTCCCGGGCACTGACGAAGAACTCCAACAATTGCTGACACACCTCAACGGCCAGCTCAACACCATCAAGTTCACCTTGGAATGCTTCCGACACAAGATTGACTTTTTGGACGTGACCTTGTTCAAGGGAGAAAGGTTTTACAGCACTGGATACCTGGACATTAGACCCTATTCGAAGGCCATCGATCCCCATTCGTATCTACATTTCTCGTCAGCCCACCCGAAGATGAATGCCAAAGGAGTAGTGCGCGCTGAAGTCATAAGAACTCTCAGGAGATCCTTATTTCAAAACCATTATGGCAAACATATTTAGCTAAGATTAGCTGCAAACCTGAATCTTGAACATGCATCTTTCCATTTAGTGTATACTAATATACTAAGGTGTAAAACTTATTAAACTAATAATGAGTACCTCGGACCCCCTAAAGAACTTATTTTAAGTATTAGCTAAATATAGCTACTACAAACTAGTATTTCAACTAGCATATACATGACCCCAAATATACTAATTTCAAGTATGGAAATTTTGTATAAAATACTGACTTCAATGCTGCAGAAACAAGAATTGAAAGAAAAAAGTTTTAGTTAGATCCATTAATTGTTAGCGGGTTTCAATATTAGCGAAAAATGGCAATTCGCTACAATGAGTACCCGTTAATAAATGTTACCTTAAGGTAAGTGTTGATGCAACTCAGGCATATTGTGACTTTGACTAAACTTTTTCTTCGGCAATTTAATTCAGTCTATATTGACGATCATTTACCTAATTTGCTGGATAGGCTGCAAGTGAGTTTCTGTAGTGCAATTGTCGGTAAATAATTTAAACATATATGATATAATACAAGCTAACTAGGTAACAACATTCATTTCGCGACTATCGTCTTCTTCTTCATTGGCATTAACTTCAATGGCTTCGTCTGCTTCGTCGTCTTCTTCCTCACTATCGTAGATATCTTTCAAAATAGCGGCAGTGGCATCTTCGAATCTGCCATCAATTGTTATCCTCAAGGGGTGGAAAAAAGATTGCAGCACTGTACTCCCACCACTGGATCGCTTTCAGGACATCTACAAGAACAAGACAATAAACAATTAATTTATTAAGGGTGCTCAAACATAGCAACGCCTGGGCGCCTTTAGTAGCGCACTCCAGCTGAATAGTAGCGCGTTATCTACCACAAAGTCACGCCCCATTCTGTAACAAATTAATGCCCGTGAAATGCAGCTGTGCCTCACTCACCACTACTGATAGGACGGGGCGGAGTCAACTTACAATAAAAAATTCTCGCGCTCTAAAGTAATGGATCCAGAATCTTCTCTTGCGTACTGCTCAGGAATGGACTAACTGCTATGGTTCAAATTTTGCCAGGGTTTAGGGCCACAAGGGGTCAACCCTATAACGTTGAGATATTTTTAATTTACGGAATTTCACGGAAATAATCGACAATAGTTCACTGGTAAGGTGAGTAAATAGAAAAGTAAAATAAAATTTAAAAAAAACTCAACGTTATGGCATGCACGCACGGGTAAGAAAATGATATACAAAAAATCAGCTTCTAAACTACTGCGGTAGCCGTGCAGTACTGCCAAGAAGTCCAAAATGGTGACGGGGTATTTCTTGAGATGCGATCGACTTCTAGTCTTCATTCTTGGTAGGTGCTTTCTCCTAGCAGTGCTTGCTGGCCTGCATAAATAATATAATTCGGGGGAAAAGCAGAAGTAAGTTTAACAGGCCCTAGCAACCGTGGCCTATTTGGCGGGTGTTTCCCGCTCAAAGAGTGTTTGAGCACCCTTAAGGGTGGCCGCACACCGCGCAATCTATTGTTAATGGTTGCTATGCACGATTACTACTATTGTATACTTACAAGGGCTTCTCCACTACTACACAAGGACAAAGTACCTGCCGAAGGAGCCGCTCACTAATTTTAGAGCGAATCTGGAAGAACTGCAAGACAACTAGTTATTCTCCATTTCAATATTACTTCGTGATTTATTCGCAATTTTTTCTATTCATAAGATATTGAAAAATTCTCGTTTTGGTGCAGTTCATTTTTTTTTGTTTATCCTTGTGTAAAATTTTTTTGTCGTTCTCATTATTAGGTTCCAAGAAAAACTGTTACAAAATTTGGAACTTTAATTCCACTCGCAATTTTTAAGAAATAGCCCCACCCCCATATGTCGTACTACGAGTACGCGAGCAATTTCAATTAGTTTGTATTGGTTCTAAAAAGAGCCCACCTAAATGAAGAGTAAACAAACATCAATACAACAATAACAAGAGAGTCAGAAGAGAGAGCAGTTTATTGGAGATAGCCATAGGTGAAGGTATTAGATCTGCGCTGCTTGGGAAGTCTTCGCTCCGCAGAAATCGAGCCTGGTATATCCATCCGCTTGAGTTCAGGTGTGCAGAGTCCAGAGAACGGCTACAGGAGGAGAGGCCACCTTGCCGCGTGAGCTCAGACGACGTATGGAGAGTTGCTATAAACGAATATGAGACAACAAGAAGCTAAATTAAAACACCACAACTCCGCAAATTATACTTCTGCTACTACTGCGCGATTATTTCTGCTCGTGTATTATCGAATTGTGGGTTATTGGCGGGGAATAAATTAATGTCCGGACCTACAAGCGGTGCGCATTGTAATGTGCGGCCACCCTTAATAACTACTAATTATGACATTCATAACATGAAATTTTTTATTATACTCCTGGACCATTACATTAATATTATTACTGATAATTGATGAAGCTGTGAAAAATTCTATGCATTAATACAGACCATAACCTCCAAAATTAATATCTTCAAATGCACCATATCAGAAAATCGCCAAAATTAGTATCCCTCAATAAACGTTACCTTAAGGTAGGTCTTCAGATTCTTCTTCAGAGTTTCCATCATTTTCACACAGTTTTTGTTCTATACATCCCATTGCACGCCAGAGATTTGTGAATGCGACACTAAGTCGCTTGTTAGATGGAAGGCAATCACCAACAATTTTTTCCTGTAGAAATTCCATGACTGGTAGAATAATAGGATTATGTTGCAGGTTGTAGGCATAATGAATTGCTAGTAGCGTGAGAACAGCTGAAAATGTAAAATGCCCAATTTCAGATGTGATTACACGCTTGTCACAGACTGCCACAGAAGATGAGGCTGAAGTAGGATCACCCACAACAATGACATAAGGATAAGTGTTCGTACTGTTTGTCTTCAATGCTTCATCTAATGTCTGAAAATTTTTTAATTTCAAACCCATTATGAATATGTATATAAGTATACTATATTTTTGTACGAAGTTAAATTATGACATTGCATAGAATTTTTCAACATAAAAAATTTATAACTGCAGAATTTATTTCAGTATTTTCTTAAAAAATGGCAAATGGGCATGGCCAATACAAACAGAGGGTGCAATATACTTTCATTATTGCATACAAAGCAATATTATATTTCTGATTATATTATAATCAGGAATCACATTACATAATTAATGGACATGTGTTAAACAGATTTTTAGGATTTACGGGAAAATTAGGCACAATACTGCGTGACTAAACATCAGGAAAAGATCAATCAAATACTTTAAAATGTAGTAAACAAGCCTAAAAAAGGAAAGAGTTAGGTCAAATATATTGGGAATGGCTTAAGTTACAGTGATAAAACTTGGAGAGCTCAATATGTGGATACCAACAGCCCTGTAGGTGCAAAAAAAAATTCTTTTTGATGGAGCCGTAAGGTGCCAGATTTTCCTGTAGACGATCACACATTTTGTGCATTCTGAATCCTAATATGGTCTGCCAATAAAAATGGGCATAGGTGATGCATTTTTAGGTTAAACCTCGGTCTAGCAAACACATTTAGTTAATAGAAGCACTCAATGTTTATTACCCGTTATTGCCCTGGCCCAAACCCTTACTTGGTGGGTCATACTAACTGATAGTGCCAGCACTTATTGCTCCTGCTCTAAAACATCAATATGCTTCCTTTACTCAGTCTTATTTTATAATAATAATGATAATAATAATAAAATAATAATAATAATGCTGCTGACCCCAACTCCTCTCCCAGCCCCGTGCAAAACAATAAATAAATAAACAAATAATTGTATTAATCAGTTAATAGATATTAATAGTTAAATTAGTAGTAAATTGTAATAGTTGAATTGCTTGAATTAAGGTGAATGAATAAGTGAATGAATAAGTGAAATAATGATAATAGTTATTGATGGCTGTTTCTTGACACCAGGGAGAAACAGGTAAACCTAATTAGAAATAATAATAATATAACACAGTGTAATAGTTCAAGTTCTAATAATGTAGTGACTGTTTCACTACATCTCCCCCCCACTTTAAAGAAATTCAGGTGTCCCAGCCTTGGCGCGACAAAGCGTCTGGAACATGATTGTCCTGACCGGGGCGGTAGACAATATTGAAGTCGTAGTCTTGAAGTTGAATCCTCCAACGCCAGAGACGATTGTTGAGAATAGCCGAGTCAAACAAGTTCACCAGGGCCTTGTGATCTGTCAGAATTGTAAAATGTTTTTCAAACAGGTAGTATTCGAAGTGCTTGACTGAAGTCAGTAACATTGAGGGGAATATTAGTGGGATCTAGCCAGTAAGACTTAAGAGTGGTGAGGATGTGAGGAGTTTCACAACCATATTGCAGCTCAAAGGGAGTAAAACCAGACACGCGGTGTGGCATGTTACGAATGTAGTAGATGGTTAAATCTAGAACTTCAGGCCAGTCACGCTGATTCTCACAGCACTTACGTAGAACTGATTTTAAGGTAGAGTGGAAACGCTCCAGAGTACCATTAGATTCGGGATGGTAAGGTGAGGTTCTTATTCGAGAAATAGCTAATTTGTCAGTTACTTGTTTTAGAACACGAGACATAAAGTTTTGCCCTTGATCAGTGAGGATCTGTTGTGGAAGCCCCATATCTCTTATGATTTTGAGAAGATTTATTGCACTTTCATCTGCAGCATAACCTTTCATAGGGAAAGCATAGCAAAAATGTGTCACTAAGTCCATAGCCGTCAGGAGATAAGCATAACCTTGTTTTGATCTCGAGGGGACCTACAGCATCTAAAGCAAGCTTTTCAAAAAATAAAATTATATATATAGTAAAAAAATATATATATAAGTACCAAGGTTTTTGTTTAAAGAGAGAGGGGCCATAAAGTCTGCTTTACCAGCAATTCATTTTATAGTTTAAACCTTTGCTTAGCCAATTTTTTTTTTTTGCTGTGTTGCTAATGTTCATTGGCACAATCAGTTGTATCTCTGTTTATGCCTACAAAATTCAGCTACTATGCACTACGACATATATATGCATAAAAAATATCATTAACTAGTGAAATATTACTGAGATATTGAAACTGGCTGTATTTTATAAGCTTAAGGCTGTAAAATGCAGCTGTGTAAGTGTAACTAAGAGTGAATACTTATATTTCATTTTATACCTGCACATGAAATGGGCAAGAGCCAAGTGATCATATTTGTTTTAATTACAGCATAACTGTGTAGCCCAATATTTCATCTCAATTAAGCTTTGTTAACTTTCCCTGATGTTAAGTTCACAGAGACACCGGATTTTAGTATATACAGAATATGACCACGACCCTCTAGTCTTAGCAATGCCTTACGGTGTTTTCTTAAAAATTACGGCAACAATTTGAACAAAAATAAAGAAATGTATAGTCTGAGGAACCAAGAATACTTGTGCTACTTCAGTCAAACTTGAAGGATGCCATCCTCAGCCACTGTAGAACCTACAGGAACAAAAAAAATATTAGTAGATGTCATGTTTAGGCAGATTTTCACAAAACTGGTCACATATCACAAACAATACTTGGCCCAAATCACTATAGCATGCGGATCCAGTGCTCACCAAGCAGTGCAATCTCTCCAGGATATGTGTGAAATGTATTGTAGAAAAAATATTCATTTTGGAAAAAGAAAAAATGTGTGTGTGTGTGTGTGTGTGTTACAATACTATACTGATTAGGTGCTGTATATTTCATGCTTGGAAATTTACACCGAGCATTCCGATCACGATTGGAAGCAGTGAATCTTGTTTGCCTATTCAAGTCTGATTTGCTGGAAAAATATTCTATTAATAACATTCTAAGGCCTTTTATTGAAGATTTGAAAAAGCTACAAGAGGTATTATTGGCATTTACTTAATGTGAGATATTATTACTCCAGCTTTTTCAATTTTATAGCCAGGATGGTCTACGACAATCACACCACCTCTCATTGTATTACAGGTACATTAGTGGCCTTTGTAGGTGACACACCTGCAGTTAATCAAGTGGGTGGTTTTAAGGAAGGAGTTGGAATTGCCATGAGGAAGTGTCGCCATTGCATGGCGACACATGATCAGATTCAGGAGAAGGTGTGCTTAGTTCTAAATATTATGAATTGAGCTTACATTCGTAATTTATTTTAGTTTACAGAGGATGATTTCCAGATGAGAACCAAACAAGACAATCAGAAACAATGTGAATATGTTGACAGGCCTGATATTTCAACCTCTGAGAAGTCCCATTTTTCCAAAGTGTATGGTATTAATCAGTCCTCTATTCTATTGGAGATACCTGATTTCAATGTGACACAACAACTCCCTCAAGATATTATGCATGTTCTATTGGAGGGCATCTTTCCATTTCATATGCAACAACTACTTAATTATATTATAAATGAAGCACATATTTTATCCCTTGATCAAGTGAATAGTCGAATTTTGGCATTCCCATATTCCTATTTTGACTGTAAGCCTTCACCAATAGAAAGTATTTGTCTTCAAAGCTAATGATAAAAGAGTACTTAGAAAACTTTTCCAGTCTCTATCCTCATTGCCCACTAACTCCTAAATGTCATTATCTTGTGCATCTTCCAACTCTAATCAAAAGGTATATAAACTAATCGATTATATATATATTATAAATAGATATGGCCCAATAGTCCATTTGTGGTCAATGAGATTTGAAGGTAAGCATAAGGAATTTAAAACTGCAGCTCGTGGAAATTATTTTAAGAATATATTGAAAACTCGTGCTCTATACCATCAGCGAAACCTGGCATACAATTTAACATGATCAATTTGCATCTGTGTTTTAGGAGAAAAAAAAGGGAACCCGCTCGGGTTTAAGGGGTATACGTACTATCCATACACATATATACTACATATACCCGATTTTGCACAATCCACCACTAATAAGTTTTCAATAGTTCTCCTCTGTGCTGCTCTATTAATTCATTCAGGCAAGACAATTTGCTTTAAACTACTAGGCATTAGTTTAATGCAACTGTATATGAATAATATACAACAGATCTGGCCCAACAAAACAATTTAGTAAATCCAGAATATCAAGCAGTATATACAGGTGATAATGTTATCATAATGTTGTAATTAAAAATATTGGCTGTTGAAACGAGAAAATTTGATATTATTATAATTATTTCTGCCTAGAATGACTGAATCACAATATAATTTTAACCCTCAGCGTGTAAACTCAAGAGGGGTTATAATAGATGAGAAAACACGAAGCTATCAGCTCTGCATAGGTACTAGTTGTTGCGGGCTATACCCCTTTCATCACTTGATCACGTGAGCTAGTAATTTCTTGCAGTATGTGGTAGTTTTCCTTTATGCTGAAAAATTAACCTATTATTTGAATGGAAGTTTCACTTTGAACTATTGGTGAGTGTTACTTGCACATTTAGCTTATCTTTTTCAGACAGTATACATCTCCTGTTTTCATCACACAGTTTTATTGATTACTGATTAGTCTGAGAAAGGATTTATTATAGCTAACTAGCCTGTGTGTAGTAGCACTGAGATTTGGCACCTTTGATGCTTTTTTTAAATTTTTTAATAGTACAGCAATGTTGGCGACATGCATTCAACCTGTTATTACATAGTGAGGATGCTGTGCACTAACCGGGCTAGTGCCCATCAGCCTGTTTTAGCGAATCAATAATGATACGGTAATGTATAATGCCTAATGTTATGTCTACTACTGTATGATTAGCAATTTACAGTTATAGCCTTATATAGCCTTATAGTCAACCATTGTAGTTTCAACACCTTTGCTACCTTTTAAGTTAATCACATTCTTTCTCTATGTACTTAAAATGTATATGGATCTTTAAATATAATTATTATTTTGTTGATTTGTTTGCAGGATCTCCACCAGTAATAGCTGAGTCTGCAGCCACTGCTGAGAATAAAGTATACCATTCACTCCAAAACATCCATCTCTACTGGCCACATCTCTTACCTCTATTTTTGCATTCACCTCCAACACACTATCAACATCCACCTCAACGGTACTTCAAGCACGCACCTCAAAGGCACTTCAAGTACTCACCTCAAAGGCACTTCAAGCACCCACCTCAAAGGCACTTCAAGTACCCACCTCAAAGGCACTTCAAGCACCCACCTGAAAGGCACTTCAAGTACCCACCTCAAAGGCACATCAAGCGCCCACTTCAAAGGCACTTCAAACATCTCCCTCAAAGGCACTTCAAGCACCCACCTCATTTTTTTACATCCATAATTCCGACGTCAATCTGCAATACACTTCTGACATCTATTAGCAACAAACTTATAATGTCCATTAGCAAATCACTTCAAACATCAACTCACAAAGAACTTCCTGTATCTACAAGTAAATTACATCCGAAATCTGAAACATTCAAGATATTGACACTTTCACAATCTGTCTCCGACAGATCACTCGCAATTCCAATATGCACTCAACATCAACCAGCAAAAATATTTCCACATCATCTAACAATTCCTATTGGATTCCCCAACTTCATTTAACGAACTCTGACCTTAATGTTTTTCTCGGCCAACAATGTGTCAACGACGCTTTGTTCCATGTGAAGTGTTCACGACCACAGACAAACGGACTTGTAGCCCACCTTAAAGAGGTAAGACCCTCTAGCGGGTGTTAGGTCTACAAAGATCTAAGTATAAATGTGCGATCAGCCTTAACTGTTTCCCACATCTTCCTACACTGCTAGGTAAGAAGGAGGTCATAAATCTCCACTATCACTAACAGTATTAGACACTTTGTAGTGTTCAAAATAGGTAGATAAGTTAGATTGAATCAGATAAAACAAAACTATGGCAATATAAATAAGTTTGTTTGACATCGATGAACATCGGTGAACAACGATATAGCATTGCTGTGCAGGCGCATCAATGTCCAGTGTCTTCTGAAGTCCTCTTTTGCAAGGTTTCTTCAGCCTGAACATCTTCCGGGGCGAGCGAGATTTCTTCTTCCAGTAGTGGAACAAGTTTACATATGGCACGATGATAAATCTTTTCACTAGATTTCACTGTAGCCACAGGAACATGACCATCGTTACCCGGGTGGATTTCCACCGCTCTAGCCAGTGGCCAGTTTCGGACAAATAGATTGGTGTATTTGAGAAGAACTATGTCCCCAACTTGAACTTCACGCTGGGAGTGGCTCCATTTGTTCATCCGTTGTAAGTGTATGATGTATTCTCGGACTCAACACTTCCAGAAATCGTCGGCAAGATACTGACATAGATTCCAACGGCAAAGATGCTTGATTTCCTTGTTGATTGGAACTGAGGCAGGAATAGATGTAAGTGCTTTTCCAATAAGAAAGTGTCCTGGAGTGAGTACTTCAGTTCCATCCTCAGGTCACAAGCTCAATGGGCTGAGTGGTCAACTGTTTAGAACTGATTCAATTTCTACGAGCAGAGTTAGGAACTCGTCCACTGTAAGATAGTGTGGATTGTATAGTTACATCTTGGTGCTCTTAACTGCCGCTTCCCAGAGACCCCCAAAGTGTGATGATCGAGCTGGAGAGTGTATCCACTTAATGCTGTGAGAAGTACAGAAGCAGTCAATGAGCTTCGGAGGAGTTCAGTAGCTGATATATCTTTTGACAGATATATCAGCTTCAATTTCCCCGAGCGGTTTTGTGTCTCTCTAGGGTACCTGCAAACCTGAAAACACCAACTAAAAATACATTTGGTACGTGAGTAAGTTGAGAAGACTCTAGTTAGGTCTTCCAGCGGTGGAGTTGTTAGCCAGATGGTTTCAGTTCTATTAGGTTCTTTTGGTTTTTCTAGTGGGTAAGTGCAGGCCATTAATTAGGAGGTTGTTTTTACAGGGTGGTCCCTTCCACCAAAGTGAATGGTCAATTAGTGTCGTAGGTGAAGTCCCTCGAGAAACAATGTCAGCAGGATTGTCCATTGCAGGAACGTGTCTCCATTGGTTTGAGGGAACCCTTTTGACGGTGTAAGACTTCAATTTTACTAATGGAGTAGACTGCCAGCTCAAAGTGATCGTAGAGTCACTCCTGGCATAGAGATCTGAAAGAGGAACAGACATACAGTGTGCATAATCTTACTGAGAAGCTGAGCTCCACAAAGTTCCAAGTAGTAGATCCGTTGATTGGTGCAACCATAGTTCTAGCTAAAAGTAGAGCTGTGGAGATGGTTGAGTCGCTGTAGAAAGCTCTTAGATAGACAATCCCAGCGTAAGCCACATTAGAGGCGTCTGAAAAACCATGAATTTGTAGGCTTCTCAGATTCTTTCCGCATTTGAGAGGGTAGCGAGGATTAGGATGATTAGAAATGACCTCCAGCTCTTCTCTCCAATTCTTCCAGTCTTGTGTGAATTCCTCTGGTACTGGATCGTCCCAGTTTCCAAAGGTTTTGTAATTGGATTTTTATCAATACCGTACAGGGAGCGTACCAACCAAGTAAATCGAATGTTTTGGCAGCATAAGAGGCAATCTTGTGCTTGGTAGGTCTGTCTGAAGAGATAAACGTAGGAGTGGCAACATGGAACGAGTCGGTTCTAGTGTCCCAATGAATGCCTAATGCTTTCACTGGAAGAAAAGTGGAATTTCCTGCTATAGGAAAGGTTAAGTATAGCTATCTCATCGATCACATGTCCTTCACATTTCCAACTTCAGGACAGATGAGTTGGTGGTAACCATTCCTGGTACTGTATAGGGGGTACTTTCCTTCACATGCCACATGGTTTGTACTGCATATATCATATCACATTTTCTTCATAATTTCCTGAATTAAAACTGAACTATTTCTGTATGTTCTAGGTAGCTGCCTGTGCAAAAATGTGCAGCTTTCCTTTAGATTTCCTGAACTCAAAACTGCACTTTTCATGCACCTTTCCTACACAAAGCAACTATTGTTCACACACCTTTCCTACAGCAATCTTGAAGTTAAACTGCACTTTTCGTGCATCCTGTGCTACACAAATCCTGCACCTTCAAATTTACCAGAGTATGAATAAATAATTTATGACCATGTACAAATAAATTTTTTTAAATGATGCATCGCCATCAGACAACAGTTCCTGAACTTTGGCTCCATCTCTGCAATATCTTGAGTTCATCTCTGCAACCTCTTTAGTTCATCTCTGCAACCCCTTTAGTTAATCCCTGCATTAACAAAGAAACAGGGAAATGAACTCGATGGTAATACTTCAAACACTATTATTGGTGATCAATGACTTGTATAAATTACAATCCTACATCCACAGATCCAATAACACATAAAGAATCACCTAGATATCACTAATTAGTGTTTTAATACTTACTCAATAAAATTGAACAACACCGCGCACTCTACTTGCTATCGCAGCCTGTAAAGCAGTCTAGTAAGATCACACAAGGCAGAAATTAGCTTAATCTTCACTGTGCCCACCACCGCATTTATGGCACGCATATTGTGTTGATACCCTTCACCACCACCTCTCTTCTAACACTCCTGATTACTGAGGTAAAAGGTCGATAGTGCTAGGGTTTGAAACTCGAAATTGGTAAAAGGTTTAATTTTAAAACACCAGATCAGAAATGGTAAAGGGTTGCTGAAGTTCTCTACAGCTAGTGATAATACGCCTGTGTATCTCCTCTTCTGGTTCTGCTCTGACTGGGCTTCATGGATTTTTATCCCGGTGAGTGAAAACACAAGTGGTACGCTTATAGTGTACTCTGTTGCTGTCCGCACTAGACTAAAGCGGTGTAAAACTGAACAACCGTATTGGTCAGTTAAAAGACTCGTATTTCTTCAGTAGTGCCTCAAGTAGCATAGGGCAAGTATGTTAGTACCCTTCTCTCATTTTTGTTTTGCAGTTTCTAATAAGCCCATTAGCCACTGAATCAAGTTTCTGTGGTCTTTTTTGTTGCACCATAACTGTATTGTACTTGCTAGTGAGGAATTTTAACCCTTTCGTTCCGGATCCCGCTTAGAAGCGGGAGACGACCGGTCGGCTTCATCGAATTTTTTAAAATAACTACTTTATTTTGACAGTACCTCACAGCAGTTGTGTTTATTTCTTCCTTGGCAAAAAACAACAACATCGGTTCTCCGTCAAATTTAAAAAAAAGTTACCTTCTTCACAGCAGCTTCATTTATGGATCCAGTCATCTCCAGAGCTTTGTAAAAGCAGCGAAAAATTGCTTGAGCCCAGTAGCCTTCCATAACACATTGAAACAACCGCTTCTTTGCCGACCAAGACTTTGCGGTTTGACTTACTGTCTTCTCCTTTTTTTATAAAATTGCCAGTTCAACTGGGGGCCTCCCCATTGCATAGTCTTAGGTAATGCTTATTACATCATAGGAAAAAAGTGAGCGTGTCGTGTGATAACGGTAACTATGCAAAATTTGAATTTTTTTCAAAGTCAATTTGGAAAGATGGCGTGTGTCTACCAGTTACAGTGCTGTGGAAGTTTTAGACTTCCTTGATGCTGACTCTAGCGACTCAGGATCAAGCGGAGAGGAGGAAGAGGACATCTACGGCTATAGGAGGCCCTGTGTCAGGGTTGGTAAACCAGACCCCGTCAACTCTGATACTGACAATGGGAGTCAAGAAAATGATCGAGGTAAGCTTGTCTTTCTCTTGTATTTCTCTTAAAAAATAGCAAGCTTCTGTTGTTGAAAGGACTTAAGGGTGCTCACACTCTTTGAGCGCGAAAAACCCGCCAATAGGCCACGGTTGCTAGGGCCTGTTAAGGGTGGCCGCACATAGCAACGCGCACTACCTGTAGATCCGGACATTAATTTATTCCCTGCCAATACCCCATTATTTGATAATACGCGAGAAGAAACTATTGCGCAGTAGTAGCAGAAGTATACTTTGCGAAGTTATGGTGTTTTAGTTTAGCTTTTTGTTGTCTCATATCCGTTTACAGCAACTCTCCATACGTCGTCTGAGCTCACGCAGCAAGGTGCACCAGGCTGCCTCTCCTCCTGTAGCCGTTCTCCAGACTCTGCGTACCTGAACTCAAGCGGATGGATATACCGGGTTCGATTTCTGCGGAGCGAAGACTTCCCAAGCTGCGCAGATCTAATACCTTCACCTATGGCTATCTCCAATAAACTGCTCTCTCTTCTGACTCTCTTGTTATTGTTGTATTGATGTTTGTTTACTCTTGATATAGGCGGGCTCTTTTTAAAACCAATACAAACTAATTGAAAAAAAAATTGCTCGCGTACTCGTAGTACGAGATATGGGGGTGGAACTATTTCTTAAGAATTGCGAGTGGAATAGAAGTATCCAATTTTGAATCAGTTTTTCTTGGAATCAAATAATGAGAACGACTATATTTTTTGCCCACGTGTAGAACACAAAAAAAAGAAGGGCACCACAATTTGAATTTTTCAAAATCTTATAAAAGGAAAAAAATGTAAATAAATCATAAAGTAATATTGAAATGGCAAAAAACTCGTTGTCTTGCCCTAGAGTATCGTCTTGGCTAGCGGCGTACAAAATTCTGGAGCTCCAACTTGCCGCACCGCTCCAAAAAGTTGTTTCAAAGTTTTACATCGGGGCCATGATATTTCCTTCAGATTCACTCCAAAGTCGGTGTGCAGTATCTTCGGCAGGTACTTTATCCTTCTAGTATAGTAGAGTAGCCCTGCAAATAAATAAAGTAGCAGAATCGTGCTTAGCAACCAACCGGTAAAAATTGCGTAGGCGGTGTGCGGCCACCCTTAAACTTACTTCTGCTTTTCCCCCGAATTATTTTATTTATGCAGGCCAGCAAGTACTGCTAGAAGAAAGCACCAACCGAGAATGAAGACTAGAAGTCGATCGCATCTCAAGAAATACCCCGTCACCATTTTGGACTGACGATTATTTCCGTGAAATTCCGTACATTAAGAATATCTAAACGTTATAGGGTCGACCCCTTGTGCCCCTAAACCCTGGCAAAATTTGAACCATAGCAGTTAGTCCATTCCTGAGCAGTACGCAAGAGAAGATTCTGGATCCATTACTTTAGAGCGCGAGAATTTTTTATTGTAAGTTGACTCCGCCCCATCCTATCAGTACGCGCGTAGTGGTAAGTGAGGCACAGCTGCATTTTATGGGCACTAATTTGTTACAGAGCGGGGCGTGACTTTGTGGGGGCGTGACTTTGTGGTAGATAACACGCTACTATTCAGCTGGAGTGCGCTACTAAAGGTGCCCAGGTGTTGCTAAGTGTGAGCACCCTTAATAGCTATATTGAGATAGAGTGTAAGTTGAATTTCATGTATGTGTGTGTGCGTATACCAGTCAATTTATGTACAATGTATTATACATTTATTTAAGTGATCTGTATTCACCTGTATCTTCGTTTTTCTTGTGTGTGTGTGTGTATGTGTATGTGTGTGCGTGCGTTTGTGGAATGAAAGAGAGCAACCGTGGACAAACAGTATGTTGCACTTCCGGATCCAACCTCTGGATCTTTTTGGATCGGGATTACAATGCCCATGTAAGTTAATTTCATGTGTGTGTGTGTGTGTGTGTGTGTCCACCAGTTAATTTATGTATAATAAATTATTTTTATGATCAGTATTCACCTGTATCTTCTTTTTTCTTGTGTGTGTGTATGTATGTGCATGCGTTATTGGAATGAGAGAGAGCAACCGTGGACAAACAGTTTGTGGCGCTTCCAGTGTTACAGTGATATGTGTTTCCCAGTAGCGCGTGTTTCCCAGTAGCGCGTGTTTCCCAGTAGCGCGTGTTTCCCAGTAGCGCGTGCTCCCCCAAACACAAAACTGTAGGAATCGGTGTTTCCCGAACACATATCCCCGGTAGTGGGACGATTCAACATCATCAGTGATATTAGTTTCCCAGTGATAAGTGTTCCTCTCGTAGGCTCTGCTAATTAATGCGACAATACTTCATCAAGTCAATTAAGTTCGCTAAGAAATCTATTCAGATTTAATTAAAAATGTTAACCCAGCTTGTTCTGAATGATACCTACATTATTACACAATATGTAATAAGCAAATTATTTTATGAGAAGACAAATCTATTTATAATTCTAATTTTTTACATTATATGTTTATGTGTTTTGAAGGATGTCTAAGAAAATTACTAGTTCCATATAATGTAATGTCATGTGTCCAAATATTATTACATGAATTAGCTATACCAATTTTAAAGAACAATTTCTTAAGTTATATACATATATATATATAATTGCACAATATTTTGCTGTAGTGTTTGAACACTATAAAATTGATGACATGGCCATGACATTAAGTGAACTAAATCCCTAATTTTATTATTTCAAATTCAGTTACTATTCCAGAATTATTCGATTATGCTGACAAATGTGTATTATAAAAAAATTCTAGCATATTCTGACAGGCACCCTTAACCCTTTCGTTCCGGATCCCGCTTAGAAGCGGGTGAAGACCGGTTGGCTTCTCCGAATTAAAAAAAAAAGTTACTTTATAGCTAGAACCTTCAGATTGCATACACAGGTGCCCAATGCATTGGAGAAGCATCTAAAATAGCTTTGAGCCAGTGCTTCGACAGTACCTCACAGCAGTTGCGTTTATTTCTTCCTTGGCAAAAAACAACATCGGTTCTCCGATGTTAAAAAAAAAGTTACCTTCTTCACAGCAGCTTCATTTATGGATGCAGTCATCTCCAGAGCTTTGTAGAAGCAGCGAAAATTTGCTTGAGCCCAGTAGCCTTCCATAACACATTGAAACAACCGCTTCTTTGCCGACCAAGACTTTGCGGTTTGACTTACTGTCTTCTCCTTTTTTTATAAAATCGCCAGTTCAACTGAGGGCCTCCCCATTACATACAGTCTTAGGTAATGCTTATTACATCATAGGAAAAAAGTGAGCGTGTCGTGTGATCCCAGTAACTATGCAAAACAATTTTTTTTTCAAAGTCATTTTGGAAAGATGGTGTTTACCAGTTATAGTGCTGTGGAAATTTTAGACTTCCGTGATACTGACTCTAGCGACTCAGGATCAAGCGGAGAGGAGAAAGACGACATCTACGGCTATTGGAGGCCCTGTATCAGGGTTGGTGGACCAGACCCCGTCAACTCTGATACTGACAATGGGAGTCAAGAAGATGATCGAGGTAAGCTTGTCTTTCTCTTGTCTTTCTCTTGAAAACTAGCAAGCTTCTGTTGTTGAAAGGACGTATTTATAGCTATATTGAGATAGAGAAAGTTGTTTAGCTATAATATATATATATATATTTCATTAAGTTTTGAGACTTGAAAGTGGTTTGTGATTTTTGAACAATTTCAAATTTTCAAAAAAATTAAAAAATTGTTTTTACCACATGTACTACTAGGACCAGATGTGTATGCAGTCACCGACCCGATTGTGAAGAGGATGCAGATGAGGCAACAGGAGCAGAGTCTTCCAGTGATGAAGGAGAAGATGCCGGACCTGAGTCTTCCAATGAGGAAACAGACGAAGAGGCAGCAGGTTCCAGTGATGAAGAAGAGGAATTGGCTCCTCGTGCTCCGAGTTATGGACGTCCTCGCGGTCGGAGAAGGCGGGCACCGAAGAAGAAGAGTCGGGTGGATGAAGTAGGGGGTGAGTGGAAGAAAGAGGACAACACACCCATTGATATTCCATATTCTTTTGTGTGAAGGACCACAGACTTTGATATTTGTGGCTGCCCCCCCCGCCCCCTGAACATCCTAAAAGTTGTAATATGTATTGTGACACAAATATCATTATTGTCGTTGTCTGTGTTTTTGTGGTGGTGTAGTGGAGCTTCACGGTCGATGTATATGTGTGTGCGTGGAGTTGAAATGTTATTCTAGCGGCGCTTCCGGATCTAACCGGGGAGGGAACTCTGGATTTTTTGGATCGGGACTACTATGCCCATGTAATTTGAGTTTCATGTGTGTATGTGTGTGTAAACCAGTTAATTTATGTATAATAAATTATAAATTTTTTTATCATCTGTATTCACCTGTATCTTCTTTTTTCTTGCGTGTAAAAGTGTGTGTGTGCATTTGTGGGAATGACAGAGAGCAACCGTGGACAAACAGTATGTGGCGCTTCCGGATCCAACCTGGGAGAGAACGAACTCGGGGGGTCTTTTTCGGTCTGTGACATCATCCATGCCGGGTAATTTCATTTCAACTTACTGATATTTGGGTGTCCAGTTGGGAGGTGGTGTTATGGCACAAGAATGTCAGTGAAAAGCAATGACGGGGGGTGGTGGGGGGGGGGGGGGTTGGCAATTCAGCGAGGCCAGCTGTTATGTTACAAATATCATTGTTGTCCAATGACATCCATCTAGATGCCATGGAATCATAACTATGTCCATGTCAAAAATATTTGTCTACGAAGCAAATTATTACTAAGTAACGGAAGTGTAAAGACCTTAATTTATATTGACACTCATACCATGTTGAGATATTTTCTAGCCTTCTCGTAACCTTGATATTTTAATGAGGAGGAAAATAATGAGTTAGCTGCTTGCAACTTCCAGCTACAATTATAATCATCAGATGTTTAATGAACATTGACATTGTATTTTTATCCCTTACATCATTGTTCATACTTTCAGTAAAGTACTTGTTAATAATCTAAAAAAATGTAAAATGTGATCATATCAATCATGACATGTATGGTCAAACTTTTACTGTTTATAAACACTCACCACATCATTAAGCCATTGGTTAGGATCCAATCTCCACAAGTTTCATTTTAATAGAGTATCATATGTTTTGGTCTAGTATCAATGCGTGCGTAATATATTAGCCTCCATGAAATTCATGAACAGCTAACAGCTAATTACCGTCTCAACAAGCTTCACCATTTTCTCTACTTTAAATTCCTACAACATAATAACTTTGATATACATATATTAGATAAATGTATTTTTATCATCAAGTTCCAAAAGATGTACCTGTAGGTAGCCAAAATATTACAAAGGTTAACCCTTTCGTTCCCAATCCCGCTTTGAAGCGGGTGAAGACCGGTTGGCTTCTCCGAATTTTAAAAAATAGTTACTTTATAGCTAGAACCTTCAGATTGCATACACAGGTGCCCAATGCATTGGAGAAGCATCTAAAATAGCTTTCAGCCAGGGCTGCTTCGACAGTACCTCACAGCAGTTGAGTTTATTTCTTCCTCGGCAAAAAAACAACAACATCGGTTCTCCGTCGAATTTTAAAAAAAGTTACCTTCTTCACAGCAGCTTCATTTATGGATCCAGTCATCTCCAGAGCTTTGTAGAAGCAGCAAAAAATTGCTTGAGCTCAGTAGCCTTCCATAACACATTGAAACAACCGCTTCTTTGCCGACCAAGACTTTGCGGTTTGACTTACCGTCTTCTTTTTTTTTTATAAAATCGCCAGTTCAACTGGGGGCCTCCCCATTATGTAAGTCTTAGGTAATGCTTATTACATCGAAAAAAAGTGAACGTGTCGTGTGACCCAGGTAACTATGCAAAAAAAAAATTTTTTTCAAAGTCAATTTGGAAAGATGGCGTCTACCAGTTACAGTGCTGTGGAAGTTTTAGACTTGCTTGTTACTAACTCTAGCGACTCAGGATCAAGCGGAGAAGAGGGAGACGACATCTAGGGCTATAGGAGGCCCTGTATCAGGGTTGGGGACCAGACCCCGTCAACTCTGACACTGACAATGGAAGTCAAGAAGATGATCAATGTAAGCTTGTCTTTCTCTTGTCTCTCTCTTGAAAACTAGCAAGCTTCTGTTGTGGAAAGGACTTATTTATAGCTATATTGAGATAGAGAAAGCTGTTTAGCTATAATATATATATATTTCATTGAGTTTTGAGATTTGAAAGTGGGTTGTGGTTTGTTGAACAATTTCAAATTTTCCAAAAAATTTTATTTTTTTTACCAGAATTTACTACTAGGACCAGATGTGTATGCAGTCACCGACTCAATTGTGAAGAGGGATTGTGAAGAGGACGCAGATGAGGCAACAGGAGCAGAGTCTTCCATTGATGAAGGAGATGCCGACCTGGCGAAGTACACTCGGAGCCCCACCCCCCTCCCTCCCAAACAAAAATCCTGTATGAAACTGCATACAATACATCATAAAGTTGCAATTATATAGGATCATGAATAATTTGTTGTTTGTATTACAAATATCTTTGGTGTTCGTGTTTTTGTGTATATGAAATTCTTTTGTAGTGGAGCTCCGATGTCCGATGGCATATGTTCCTTGTGGACACTCATAGATGTCTCCTATATGATCACAATCAGCACCAAACACAGCAAACAACATATTTTATTGTTGAACTAATATAATATTGGCATAAAGTACATCAAACAATATTATTTCTATTTTTTTTTTTTTTTATTAATGGGAAAAGTGGAATTTTTTTGGGAAAAAAAATTATTTTTTTTAAGTAATAGTAGAGGGCCTAAATATTATTCAATTTTCTCAATCAAAAAATGAGGGGAATCCCAAACTCTTGGTCTATTTAGTGATATGGTTGCTATGGGGTTTTCCCAGCCAGCATCGAGTTAAAAAAATAAAATGGTAATGCACTATTCCGCGGTAGAAGATTAGATTTTTCCGCGCGCGTCCAAACAATTCGGGAACGAGAGGGTTAAGGCAGTTCATAATAATAGCTTATAACCGTCATATTGGTTTTCATTGGACACAGAATAAAATTAAGTTCTGTTTGAGCATAGTTCAGCATTAAGCCCCGATGAAAAATGATGGTGAACCTGAAAACAATGTAGACCTTCATAATTCATAATGTATTACAAAATTATACTTACAATGAAACTCTGCAACTCATACTTGACAATGTCTCCATTATCTCGTGTGCAATGAATATTCCTATAGTACATATACGTTAAATTTTGTATTATCAAAGTACAGTGTTGTAAGCGATCAAATGAATTTGAAAAAATCATACATACTATAGCTCATTTATTATATAAGCTACCCATTTCTATAAATAAATACAATAGCATGATACCTCTCTATGATGACTGGTCGATTGCATCGTCTCAATGGTCCTGAAATTAGATTGCCAAAAGTCATTTTCTGATTACATGTGATAATCAAGTACTTTGGTAATTTCTTTAATTTAGAGGTGACATTTATTTTCCCAGTTTTCTTGCAAAAATGACACATATTGATAGGCTTATATGGAAATTTATTCATCTTTACTACTTACCTGTCTTTAAGTCCATTCACTACTATTTCTAAATTATGATTCAATGTTACCGGATCACTTACAGTTGTTGCATCACAATTATTTGTAAGTGAACAATGCAGAATTGGATATTTCTTCTTCTTCCACATCTCTGAACTAATGGAAATGGGAGCAATTTGTTATTAGAATCTGCAGTCACTTTATACGTTATTATATGTGTAATAAAGCATATACACAAATATGATGTAACAATAAAGTACATACACATGTATGAAGCTTTGTGATGATTTTAATAGTTATAGCTATAGGTAATGTGGCTATGGATTTTTGTGCACTTGCTCACACACATTAAATTCTACATCATTATTGAAAAGATCTTAATATTATATTATACCTCATTACTTCCATCATTCTGTATCCTCATTCATTAATTTTGAAATTGATCTAAAAATTAAGTGTATAAATTTTATATTTAATTTGTGAGATGAAACTATTGATTAATATTACCTCTTCAGTGTTTGATTGGTACGCTCATCAAGACCATTGGATTGTGGGTGGTAGGCAGATGTGATTCTCATGTTCACACTAAACTTCTCTTGCAATTCCTCATTAACCCTCTCGTTCCTGAATTGTTTTGACGCGTGTGTGGGGGCCTCGCTCTTACGTTCGAGGCCTTCGCACAACAGACTCTTGGTGGACAGCTTATAGTCCGCTGCCACCAGAGTTCAGCGACAATAATGTCTTAGATTATAGTTCTTAGATCACAAGTACTGAACTGAACTACAACACGTGGCAAGAGGCCTGATATACATATTCCTCTCGCCAACAACCAATCAGAACAACACAGCCAACACACACACTGTACGCATGAGCACAAATAAATATCCTGCAGAGTACATGCACAAGGGCTGTTCCTGCCCAAGGGCTGATTACTACACACAAATGTTAACACAACACACCACACACAAATAATGTTCTATTCTCTTCTCTTTAGTCTTCTTCTTTCTTCTTCATCCTTCTCTCTCTTCCTTCATGTGGGAGGGACTGGGTCTGCACTCCCACATCTACCCCCTCCTCTTGAAATCTCTCCTTCCCCTCTTCATCCTCATAGCACCGGCTCAGGGTGTCTGCCACTACATTATCCTTTCCACTTCTATATTTGATGATAAAATCAAATTATGCCAGCTTTAGAGCCCACCCGTGGACCCTCCTGTTACATTGTTTGCCGGCCGCTTGCGACTCCAAACTACGGTTATCAGTCAGAATCGTCAATCTCTTCCCGTAGAGGAAGTAAGCGAAGTGGCGCACTGCCTCCACTACTGCCAAGCACTCAAGCTCCTGAGCGCTGTAACGTTGCTGAGCCCCCTTAAACTGTTGGGAGAAGAAAGCCACAGGTCTCCATTCCTCATCCCTCTGCACAGACAGCACCGCACCGACACCCGATCCACAGGCATCACATTCCAACATAAAACAATCCTCCTTCTGAGGAACACACAACACAACAGAATCAGACAAACAAACACATAACTCACGGAAAGCCTCGTCCATCGGGCTCGTCCACATAACCCTCCCACTCCCTGGACCAGACGTATGGGGCGTCAAAACGGCAGTCCAACGGTGAATGCCGTGGACGAACCGACGATAGAAACCCACCAGCCCCAGGAAGCCTCTTAATTGCTTCCGACTCCTTGGTTTTGGGTGCTCCAAGATCGCTCGCACCCTAGCCTCAGGAACAGAGACTACACCATCCCCAACAAGGTGGCCCAGAAACTCCAATTTCCTCTTCCCAAATACACATTTTTTTCTCTTAACCGTCAACCCTGCCACCTTCAACGCCTCGAAAACCTCCTCCAACTGCCTCAAATGTACCCTCCAACTCTCCGACACCACCAACACGTCATCAATATAGACTCGAGCGTACTCCCAGCAATCCTTCAATACCATATCCATTAGACGCTGGAAGACAGACGGTGCGTTTGTCAGTTCGAATGGCATCCTTTTGAATTGAAATTTACCAAACGGACAGACGAACGCTGTCTTCATCCTGTCCTCCTCATCTACCACAACTTGGTGGAACCCTTTCTCCAAGTCTAGTTTGGATAGCACCCGACCAACACCCACTCTCTCGACCATTTCGTCAAAGCCGGGTATATAATAAGGTTCCCGGACAGTGACGGTATTTACTCTTCTGAAGTCTACACACAGCCTGATGCCACCATCCTTTTTCTTGACTGGCACCAGGGGAGAAGCCCAAGGACTACAACTCCTTTCGATTATGCCACTCCTCTCCAGCAGTTCCAACTCTCTCTTAACGTCCTCTCTTACACCTAGCGGCACCGAGTAAGGCGTCTGCCTAATCGGTGGAGAACTACCCGTATCGATCTTCAGTTGCACCAGATCAGTGCAACCCGGCTTCCCCACAAACAAACACTCATACCTGCTCAACAACTCTTCCAATTCAGACTCCACATTCACCACTCAGTACATTTCTCTCACTCGTTCCCTCTTCTAACACTACATCTATCCTATTCACTTCCAACCTCTCTTTGTATTCCTTTAAACAGTTAACGTGCACTACCTTAACATGCTTCTCAGTATCTACCTTCCCAATTCTGTAATTTACCTCTCCCATTCTCTCTCTCACTTTATACGGACCTTCCCACGAGTCAGCCAGCTTGCTTTGCACCCTATACAATACTAACTGTCCTACCTTAAACTCTCTTAACTTACACCCTCTATTCGCATAATTCAACCTACTCTGCTTGCTCTTCACCATCTTTACAGCAGCACACTCCCTCATTCTCTCTAACCTCTCAGCAATACACCTCACCCACTCACACACATTTAGCTTCTGACTATCTACTTCGTACAACCCGTGATACAGCGCATCCAAGGGCGTTCTAACCCTATATCCGAATACTAAATTGAATGGGCTGAACCCGCTATCTGCATGGGGCATTTGCCTCAACACATACAGCACAAAGTTCACCTGTCCTACCCAGTCTACACCCTCGCTCACACTTTCCTAATATCCCTTTAAACGTACCATGCATTCGCTCGACTGCCCCGTTCGTTTCAGGGTGATACGGCGAAGTCCTCATCTTCTCTATACCCACTAAACTCTTCCCGAGCTTGACTCCTGGTCAACACATTCACGGCCTTACTCTCAGACCTCTTCATCACACTACCCTTATGTTCTTCAATAGCACTCCTAAAGGCTTCGCTCTCAGTTTGGTTGGTTACGTCAAAGGGCATGATGCTCACGACATCGTCCCCTATTCTATCGTCTATCACGGCCAACCTAGCAAACTCCAACCCTCCAATTTTGTAATTCACCACTGTGCTATCATGGGTCTTTGTGTTGCCATGTACATCAGCTATATGTACTCGGCCACACTCCAAGCTATCCTTGGTCACTAGAGACCTAGGAATAAGTCCTATCTCTGCACCTGAGTCTATCAACACACTACACTCCTTGCCATTCACAACGCCCTTAGCCATATTACCCCTCTTTGCCCCTAGTATAATCTTCGACACTCTACCCCCATTACTCTCCTTCTTAACCGCACTTCCCACTCTCTTACTCGGGCAGTCAGGGCTGCGGTGGCCCTGCTTGTTGCATGTAAAGCAAGTCACAACCCCACCTGTAGCCCTACTATTGACACTCGACCCACCCGATTTGCCCTTCCTGCATTCAAAGGCCCTGTGGCCCCTTTCGCCACAATTAAAACAATTCGGCATAAAGCTGCCTCTATCGCTCGACACACTTCCCTGACTCCTGACTCCACTATCTCTAAAGCTCTTGCTCCCACTATCAATACTGCTTCCCAACACCTTGTAAAAATTCCCTTTCATCCTCCCAGACATCCACGTCTCCTATGCATCTCTTATGTCTTCTAGCTCACTGAGTTTCTTACCCTCCAAGAACGCTTTGCCCCCATGTGGTATAACTCGTCTGGTGAGTGCTGCGGCTAACGCCCCAACATATTCCTCCAGCGTACTGCACCCCTGTAGGACACCCCTACATACCTTCTCTATCACTTCCACTACTTCAGACACCGATTTGGTCTTAAGGGCCTCTCCTGTCAACTCAAAGAGCTGATGACCGTAGGTGAGACTCGTCTCTCCCACAGTCTTCAAGAGGACCCTCTTAACCTCATCATAGTCAGCCCCATCATCTCTCAACCCTGATATTCTATTACATAAACGTTCTGGCAGGCGAGGAAACAGCCTCTCTGCCCACCTACCCCTACCGATTCCACACTCGGAAATTATTCTCTCGAATTTGTTGAGATACCCCAACAACTCATTTCCATCATTATACACTCCCAACACCTTTAGCTTCTCTGCCTGCAATTCTCTCCTCTCCCTGTTATCCTCCTCTCTCTCTCGCCTTCTAGCCTCTTCAGCTCTACTTCTATCCTCATCGTTCTCCCTCAACTTACTCAACAGCTCTAACATCTCCAGCCGCCTAGCTTTATCTGCCTCAGCCCTGCTGGCTGCCTCACGCTCTTCCTTATCCGCCATGTACCTCAGCAATTTGTCAACCTCAGACTCCCTTCCCATCGCCATGTTCTCCTCTGAATTCGATCCTGTCACCTGTACTAATTCCTCTCTTCCTTGACCTTCCTCTTCTCTACTCCCCTCCTTTACTTCCTCTACCAACAAATGGCTCACCTCCGAACCCCCCTCGTCAGGGTAATGCACCCCGTCCCGAGATCTACTTGGGTACGGCGACCGTGAAACACCCTTTGGAGAAAGATGTGACGGCCGGTAAGTATCCTCGCTGTCCGCCGTTGGCGCACGCAGAACCGTCCGCTTCTTCCCACCAGCCACCTGATCCGTCATGGGAGGGAGAGTGTACTCGCCCTCTGAACAGACCTGTACAAAAAGAAAACACAATGATCACACTGGGCAAAAGACCCAATTAAAAATAGATGCACGCAGAGAGGTTTACAAAAGATAATCACAATAAATCGTTCGCAACACAACACAACACCAATGGAATGGATGCCAGTCCCTCAGGTTCAGCAATACTGTCTGTGGTCCTGGATTCCTGTGTCTTCCGCCTCAGCTCCAACACTGAATGAGCTCCTCCGCCTCAGCTGGAAGCTCCTTATACGTGGATTGGTTTTAGCTCGAGTTCCGCAGTCCTCTTGCTTGGCTTGTTCTCCTCGAGACGTCTCCCAAGAAGTGTCTGGTTCCAGTCTCCCTTCGAAGTTCTTCACTGGAAGGTTGTGTTTAGTTCGAATTCCTTCGTCCGAATTACACACGCCTAGTGGCTCGATAGGAAGTTCTTCCTTCTCGTGTCCCACCGGATGTTTGCAGTAGTTCCAACGCTAAGGTCTTCAAGCCAGAGCCTACCACGGTTCGTAGTTCCGTCGGGGAAGTTCTTCCACTTCGGATCCCACCGCTGCCACCAATTTTCTGTGGGGGCCTCGCTCTTACGTTCGAGGCCTTCGCACAACAGACTCTTGGTGGACAGCTTATAGTCCGCTGCCACCAGAGTTCAGCGACAATAATGTCTTAGATTATAGTTCTTAGATCACAAGTACTGAACTGAACTACAACACGTGGCAAGAGGCCTGATATACATATTCCTCTCGCCAGCAACCAATCAGAACAACACAGCCAACACACACACTGTACGCATGAGCACAAATAAAATATCCTGCAGAGCACATGCACAAGGGCTGTTCCTGCCCAAGGGCTGATTACTACACACAAATGTTAACACATCACACCACACACAAATAATGTTCTATTCTCTTCTCTTTAGTCTTCTTCTTTCTTCTTCATCCTTCTCTCTCTTCCTTCATGTGGGAGGGACTGGGTCTGCACTCCCACAGCGCGCGGAATAATCTAATTTTCTACCGCGGAATAGAGCAGTGCCGTTTTATTTTTTTAACTCAATGCTGGCTGGGAAAACCCCATAGCAACCATATACCACTAAATAGACCAAGAGTTTGGGATTCCCCTCATTTTTTGATTGAGAAAATTGAATAATATTTAAGCCATCTACTAATACTTCAAAAAAAAAATTTTTTTCCCCCCAAAAAATCCACTTTTCCCATCAATAAAAAAATAAAATAAAATAGAAATAATATTGTTTGATGCATTATATACCAATATTATATTAGTTCAACAATAAAATATGTTGTTTATTGTGTGTGGTGCTGATTGTGATCATGTAGGAGACATCTATGAGTGTCCACAAGGAACGTATGCCATCGGACGTCGAGCTCCACTACAAAACAATTTCATATACACAAAAACACAAACAACAAAGATATTTGTAATACAAACAACAAATGATCCTATATAATTGCAACTTTATGATTTATTGTATGCGGTTTCATACAGGATTTTTGTTTGGGGTGGGGCTCCGAGTGTACTTCGCCACACCCATTCACTACTTTGATGCACATCTTTGCATACGAGTCTATACTTCACACTGATGATCAGTGTCCTATGCACTAAAGGCTCAGTTATGATAGGAACATAATGGGATACAATATTAGACTAAAAATAAATGCTTCCTAAATGTTCATTTCTATTCAACTCCCAAAATTCTAGGGGGGAACCCAGCGCTAGCCTCCCACTGTATGAACACCTGCTATGTATACTCCACACTGTACATGAGAGAAACATGTATTGAGAAAGTGTACTTTGAAAATGAAAAGCAGTACAAGCACACACGTGGAATTCAACTTACCCGGCATGGATGGTGTCACAGACTGAACGATCACTCCCATAGGATCCGGAACCTCCATACAATACCAAAAAAACACAAGACAACAATGACAATTGTAACATAACTGCTGGCCTCGCTGAATTGAGCCCCCCCCCTCCCCTGTCTTTACTTTTCACTGACATTCTTGTACCATAACCCCCCCTTCCCCCGTCATTACTTTTCACTGACATTCTTGTACCATAACCCCCCCCCTCCCCCGTCATTACTTTTCACTGACATTCTTGTACCATAACCCCCCCCCTCTCCCAGCCCTAGCTGGACACCCAAATATCAGTAAGTTGAAAAAATGAAATTCAACTTACCCGGCGTGGATGATGTCACAGACCGAAAAAGACCACCGAGTTCGTTCTCTCTCAGGTTGGATCCGGAAACGCCACATACTGTTTGTTCATGGTTGCTCTCTCTCTCTTTCCACAAATGCACGCACACACATACACACACACACACACACACAAGAAAAAGAAGCTACAGGTGAATACAGATCATAAAAATAAATGTATATTTTATTATACATAAATTGACTGGTGTACACACACACACACACACATGAAATTCAACTTACATGGGCATAGTAGTCACGATCCAAAAAGATCCAGAGTTCCCTCCCAGGTTGTATACGGAAGTGCCACATACTGTTTGTCCACGGATGCTCTCTCTCATTCCACAAATACACACACACACATACACACACACACACACTAGAAAAAAGAAGATACAGGTGAATACAGATCATAAAAATAAATGTATAATATAAATTGACTGGTGTACACACACACACATTAGTCCAGGACTTTTAGTGTTTGACCTAAAACAAATTGCAACACAAACTCTTTCGACTGTTTCCTATACAGAAAAATGTGCTCTATAACATATCAAAACTCTTAAGAAATCCACTGAAGGGAAAGAGTATAAATGTGAAAAATAAAAACACCTTTTTATGATATTATTCATTAACACTAATTATAGTTATTTAGCATGGAAAAAGGCTTAAATTGTGCTTGGGAGACTCATCAGCTCTGCACATAGGTCAGAGGAATAGCTAGTTAAAATAGAATATCAAAATTGTTATGCTGATGTATATAATATAGTTGACCTCTGTGACCTTTCACCTCAAAGTCATTAGGTCAGGCCATGTGCTCACTTTGATTTAAGCATGGAAGTGTCTGAAAAGTGTGTCATCTGTAAGCAGCCCATAGTTGGGGGGACAGGAGTTACTCTTGGTGAAAAGGGAAGTTCAGCTATTAATAAGGCAAGTGCAGCCAGGATTGACACTATCAAGGCAATACCTGGACAACAGATACATGAAGAGTGTCGACGAAAGTACTGCAACCCACAGCAAATAGCTAAATCTGTTAAACTTGGCAAGCAAGAGGTACAACCTTCAAGGCATGTACTTAGGTCAGCAGAGCAGCAGTTCAACTTCCACACTGACTGTTTCTTTTGTGGTAAACCAGCCATATTTGGAAAAAACGAAAGAGTTCAGATAGTTTCATGGTCAGGACAGTGGAAATGAGGGACACAATTTTGAGAGTGTGTCTAGAAAGAGGTGATGCCTGGGCAAATGCTGTACAGGCAAGAATACTGAATGTTCATGATCTGCATGCAGCAGATGCAGTGTACCATAAAGTTTGCAGCATAAACTTTCGTACAAAGAAGCAGACACCAGCAGTCCATGAGCATGAAATGAATACCTCCAAGAGAAAGAAAGTTGGTCGGCCACAAGACCAAGAGAGGACAGATGCATTCCTGGAAGTCGCTAATTTTCTTGAAGAAAATGATAACGAACAGATCACGATCAATGATCTAGTTACCCACATGGAAACCAATCTGGCTGGCTCAGAACTTGGTGCATACAGCTACCCACATATGCAGCAAAAACTCAAGGAACACTTTGGCGAAAAGATAGTTAAAACAGAGATCAGTGGCAAGCCCAATGTGGTCACCTTCAGAGACAAGGCAGAGACTGTGCTACATGATTTCTATTGTCATAAGAGAGGCGATCCTGATACTGAGAAAATGAGAATAGTTGAAACAGCTGCAAAACTGATCAGAGATGACATCAAAGCAGTGGTAACATCTCATAGTGTGTATCCAGCTTGTGATCAGCTTGGGTCTGACGAAGCAATCAAGTTTCTGCCTGAAACCTTAAGAGTATTTCTTGAAAAAGTGATAGCAAGAAAAGGAGTCAGGACAAAAGTTTCGTCCATTGGACAAGCAATAATGCAGGCTGCTCGACCACGAGTGTTACTGGCACCACTGCAGGTTGGTTTGGGTGTGCAACTACATCATCATTTTGCATCTCGTTTCCTCATCGATTCACTGCACAGTCATGGCTTCTGCTGCTCCTACAAAGAGGTGAAGCACTTTGAACAGAATGCTGCACAATCTCATGGAACAGACATACCCAGTTTCACTTCCCAGTTTGTCCAGTATGTTGCTGACAACGTAGATCACAACATCCGAACACTGGATGGCAATGATACCTTCCACGGTATGGGGATGATAGCCACAATTACTCCTGGAACCAAGGAAAGTAACCCAATCCCCAGGGTGAACGTCACACCTAGGGACATATCAAGTATTGGGCATGTTCCCATTCACTATTACAGAGGAGAAAGTCTTGGGATGAATGCAGTGACATATGGGAAGCTTCATGACATGAAAGCCAGTGATCCAACTGCTCACCTTGATATCCTCTGGAAAACTTCCATCATGTTTGGTGTACCGAAACCAGCATGGTCTGGAATGATGCAACTTTTGCATTGTGGCAAGCACCCTGGAAAATCATCTGTGATGTTCCTGCCGATGATTAACATGAATCCCAGTGATGTGACATGTGTTTACTCTACACTGAAGTTTATCCAGGAACATGCACACCGCCATGATGTGACACCAATAGTCACTTTTGACCAGCCCCTGTGGTGGAAGGCTCTGATGATCACTGTCACTGACAGTGCTTTGGATGATATAGTGCTTCGCCTAGGAGGTTTTCATACTGAGATGAGTTTCCTTGGGTGCATTGGCCACCTTATGGCTGCATCCGGGTTGCAGGAGTTGCTTGACTTGATTTATGCACCCAATGCAGTAGTTCACATGCTCACTGGCAAAGCTATTGCTCGAGCTGTACGAGGACATCTAATTGTCAATGCAGCACTCAATGCATTGGTTTTGGCCAAGACATTCAATGTGCCTCTGCCAGGAGATGAGGACAACACAACCGATAATGTCACCCAGACTACTGAGCTTGATGAGGCTGCTGCCCTCTATGATAAGTTGGTGCAAGGTTCAATAACTGCAGACCAAGTTTGCCAAGAAGAGGTGATGACTAGAATCAATGACAGTCTTCAAAGAGAAGCCGACTCCCTGAAGTCTTCCAGGACAGCTACACTATGGTTCCAGTATATGGACATGGTCAGTATTCTTCGCAAGTACATCCGGGCTGAACGTACAGGAAACTGGGAGTTGCATTTACAAGCTGTGTCCAAAATGCTCCCATATTTGGCAGCTTCTGGGCACAACAATTACACTCGGTCTGCATTGGTGTATTTGCAACGTATGTCTAATCTACAGGATGAACATCCACATGTGTATGAGCACTTTGTCAATGGTCTACACGTAGTGAGGAGAAGTGACCGTCATTGGGCTGGCCTGTCCTCTGACCTTGTCATTGAGCAGGTGCTCATGCGGAGCATGAAAACCAGTGGTGGTCTGACAAGAGGACGAGGGATGACAGAGCAGCAACGTGTGACTTGGTTATTGTCCATGCCTACCTGTGCAAAAATCAATGAGACTATGCAAGAACTAACCGGAGTGAACTACAACACAGGGGAGCAAAACAAGGACATAACTAGGGCCAGACAGGAGCGTGACTGGAAAGATACCAATACAGTGCTCCGGTATCTCCAAGAGAGGAGCCCCTTCATTCCTGGTACCAGCCTACAAAATATCTGCACTGGTGTCAATGCCCATAGTATTGTCAATGTTGACAAAGCAAAGGAGGTTGGAAACGGCATTCTGGCTGACATGGAAGGGAAAACTGTTGCAGAGCACACTTTCAAGAGGAACAATCAGGCCATTACACTGGACACCAAGTCCACAGTCAAAATTGATGGTGTTGTGGTGCACATTGACCCACAACTGCTTTTCCAACGTCTTACTATTGCTGCAAGGACCACTGATACTATGGAGAATGTCTTCAAGTATGAGCTCTGTAGTTACCCACCAGCCATCTTTGACTCATCTTTACTCCTTCGAGAGCCACAGAAGCCACAGTTGGCCTATGCTATCTCAGCTCTTTTGCCACCAGACATTCCTGGTATCACTGCGGAGGTCCAGTATGTGCTAGATGGTGGAGCACTAATCCACCGAATACCATGGATGCGGGGGGCCACATACAAGAATATATGTACTATGTATACAGAGTATGTGACCAAAAAGTATGGAAAAGCAGTTATTGTATTTGATGGTTATAGCGGTACATCCACCAAAGACATGACACATCAGAGGCGAACCAAAGGACGAAAAGGAGTAACAGTTACTTTTACCGAGGATATGCATTTCACAATGAAGAAGATGCATTTTCTGGCAAACACTAGTAACAAGCAGCGGTTTATCATCATGCTTGGCAACCAGCTGAAGCAGCAAGGGTGTACAGTATACCATGCCCCAGGGGATGCTGACCTGCTCATTGTGCAGAAAGCAATTGAATCTGCCATCGTAGGGGACACTGTCCTAGTTGGCGATGACACAGATCTGCTAGTCTTGCTCTGTTATCATGTAAGCCTTGACTCTTTCAACATTTTTTTCCGACCAGAACCAAAAAAGAGCACTAAAAACCCTCGAGTGTGGAACATCAAAGCCATCAAAGAGCATCTAGGAGCCAAGATATGCTCTCACATTCTCTTTTTGCATGCACTCTTAGGGTGTGATACAACTTCACACCTCTATGGCATTGGGAAGGGATTGTCTCTCAAGAAGTTCAAGTCCAGTAAGCACTTTTGTGAGCAAGCCATGGTGTTTGATACGCTGTCATCTTCCCCACAAGCTATTACTACTGCAGGAGAGAAAGCTTTGGTCATCATGTACAATGGTAAGCCTGGTGAATCGCTTGATTCTTTACGGTATCAGCGCTTCTGTGAGAAGGTAGCTACCAATATCTCTCATGTGCAACCACAGAGTTTGCCGCCCACTTCAGCTGCAGCAAAGTTTCACAGTCTGCGTGTGTTCTTTCAAGTACAGCAATGGAAAGGTTTTGAGGACAAACTTGTGCCGGTGGAATGGGGTTGGATGGACAGTGAAGCAGGACTTATGCCCATACAAACTGACTTGCCTCCAGCACCAGATGAACTCTTACGAGTGGTGAGATGCAACTGCAAGACTGATTGCAGCAGTATGAGATGCACATGTAAGAAGCATAATATAAAATGTTCCCTTGCATGTGGCAACTGCAGAGGATCTGGTTGTGTGAACTCCAAAGGTCTGGTATGCGATGAAGAATCAAGTGATGAAGACAATGACTTTGAAAGCTAATTGCATCCCATAAACTAAATATATCCCATAAATTAACATTCTGAGTATACTCCAGTATGCATTGTTTTTGTTACTGATTATTGAAAAAAAGTTGAAATAACTAAACTCGGATACTTAAATGAAAAGTAAATTTATCCAGCTAATGCCTTCCATCATTATGTGGCATTCGGGTGGGTTAACGCTTGACCCTTATATGATACTTTCCCCTCAACAGATTCATTAAGAGTTTTGATATGTTATAGAGTACATCTTCCTGTATAGGAAACAGTCAAAAGAGTTTGTGTTGCAATTTGTTTTGGGTTGACCCCAATTTCTCCATATAATTCCTGGACTACATACATGAAATTCAACTTACATGGGCATAGTAGCCCCGATTAGAAAAGACCCCACCGCCCCCCCCCCCACCCCCGAGTTCGTTCCCTCCCCGGTTAGATCTGGAAGTGCCAGAATAACATTTCAACTCCACGCACACACATATACATCGAGTGTGAAGCTCCACTACAACACCACAAAAACACAGACAACGACAACGACAATAACAATACATATTACAACTTTTGGGATGTTCAGGGAGGGGGAGGAGGGGGGGGGAGCAGCCACAAATAACAAAGTCTGTGGTCCTTTACACAAAAGATTATGGAATATCAATGGGTGTGTTGTCATCTTTCTTCCACTCTCCCCCTACCTCATCCACCCGACTCTTGTTCTTCAATTCCCGCCTTCTCCGACTGCGAGGATGTCCAGAACTCGGAGCAGGAGGAGCCACTTCCTCTTCTTCATCACTGGAACCTGCTGCCTATTCGTGTTTCATCATTGGAAGACTCAGGTCCGGTATCCTCTCCTTCATCACTGGAAGACTCAGGTCCGGTATCCTCTCCTTCATCACTGGAAGACTCTGCTCCTGTCCCCTCATCTGCATAATCGGGGTCGGTGACTGCATTCACATCTGGTCCTAGTAGTATATGTGGTAAAACAAATTTTTAATTTTTTTGAAAATTTGAAATTGTTCAAAAAACCACAAGCCACATTCAAATCTCAAAACTCAATAATATATATTCATATATTATAGCTAAACAGCTTACTCTATCTCAATAGCTATAAATGAGTCCTTTCCACAACAGAAGCTTGCTAGTTTTCAAGAGAAAGACAAGAGAAAGACAAGCTTACCTCGATCATCTTCTTGACTCACATTTTCAGTATCAGAGTTGACGGGGTCTGGTCCACCAACCCTGATGCAGGGCCTCCTATAGCCCTAGATGTCGTCTTCCTTCTCTCCCCTTGATCCTGAGTCGCTAGAGTCAGCATCAAGCAAGTCTAAAACTTGCACCGCATTGTAACTTCTAGACGCCATCTTCAAAAAAATGACTTTGAAAAAAAATTTTTTTTGCATAGTTACCGGGGTCACACGACACGCTCACTTTTTTCCTATGATGTAATAAGCATTACCTAAGACTGTACGTAATAAAGAGGTCCCCAGTTGAACTGGCGATTTTATAAAAAATGGAGAAGACAGTAAGTTAAACCGCAAAGTCTTAAGACTTTGCGGTTTGACTTACTGCAAAGAAGCGGTTGTTTCAATGTGTTATGGAAGGCTACTCAGCTCAAGCAATTTTTTGCTGCTTCTACAAAGCTCTGGAGATGACTGGATCCACAAATGAAGTTGCTGTGAAGAAGGTAACTTTTTTTAAAATTCGACGGATAACCGATGTTGTTGTTTTTTTGCCGAGGAAGAAATAAAAGCAACTGCTGTGAGGTACTGTCGAAGCAGTCCTGGCTGAAAGCTATTTTAGATGCTTCTCCAATGCATTGGGCACCTGTGTATGCAATCTGAACATTCTAGCTATAAAGTAACTATTTTTAAAAATTCGGAGAAACCAACAGGTCTCACCCCGCTTTAAAGCGGGATCCGGAATGAAAGGGTTAAGCTATGTATGATAATGATAGTAATAGCTACACTGTAAAAAACGTGGTGTTACATTACACCTCTTTTGGTGTTCCAACTACACTGGCTGTACTACACTCCATGAGGTGTATTGATACACCCCCAAATTAGTGTCCTGTTACACCCTTCAAACACCCTCCTAGTATACCAAATAGGGTGTACCATTACACCCCTATCACACTCATATGAGTGTTACACTACACTCCTACAGTGTATATGAACACCAAAACACACCCTATAGGGTGTAATTCTTCGCCAATATAAAGTGTACTGTAACGCCATGTGATTATATTCAGGTAGTAATACAGTAAATATTATTTCACATACAATACGGGTATGAGATGACACAAAAAATTGTATGTTTGTATGTTTAGGTTCAATGATGACAGTTCACTCCCTCAGTGATGTAGAGTTCTTCAATCATCCATCACAGACACACCTTTAAGACAATCTCTATTCACTCAGCTTCATCTAAACACAAAGAACATTGAACACATTAACTTCCATATTTGATAAATTATTACAAAATGTTACTACAGGCAACATGTCTACGTCAATCTACAACATTCCTAATTTCTTAGTAGTTTACATGCCAAAACATCATTTATAAACATCCAGTTCTGCAATACGATTTTAGTCTTCCAGTCATTTACTTGCTACATGAGATTTTTAAAGCATTAACCCTTTCGTTCCCAATCCCGCTTAAAAGCGGGTGAAGACCGGTTGGCTTCTCCGAATTTTTAAAAATAGTTACTTTATAGCTAGAACCTTCAGATTGCATACACAGGTGCCCAATGCGTTGGAGAAGCATCTAAAATAGCTTTCAGCCAGGGCTGCTTCGACAGTACCTCACAGCAGTTGCGTTTATTTCTTCCTCGGCAAAAAAAACAAACATCGGTTCTCCGTCGAATTTAAAAAAAAGTTACCTTCTTCACAGCAGCTTCATTTATGGATCCAGTCACCTCCAGAGCTTTGTAGAAGCAGCGAAAAATTGCTTGAGCCCAGTAGCCTTCCATAACACATTGAAACAACCGCTTCTTTGCCGACCAAGACTTTGCGGTTTGACTTACTGTCTTTTTTTTTTTTTATAAAATCGCCAGTTCAACTGGGGGCCTCCCCATTACGTACAGTCTTAGGTAATGCTTATTGCATCACAGAAAAAAAGTGAGCGTGTCGTGTGATCCAGGTAACTATGCAAAAAAAATTTTTTTTTCGAAGTCAATTTGGAAAGATGGCGTCTACCAGTTACAGTGCTGTGGAAGTTTTATACTTGCTTGATACTGACTCTAGCGACTCAGGATCAAGCGGAGAAGAGGGAGACGACATCTAGGGCTATAGGAGGCCCTGTATCAGGGTTGGGGACCAGACCCCGTCAACTCTGACACTGACAATGGAAGTCAAGAAGATGATCGATGTAAGCTTGTCTTTCTCTTGTCTTTCTCTTGAAAACTAGCAAGCTTCTGTTGTGGAAAGGACTTATTTATAGCTATATTGAGATGGAGAAAGCGGTTTAGCTATAATATATATATATTTCATTGAGTTTTGAGATTTGAAAGTGGGTTGTGGTTTGTTGAACAATTTCAAATTTTCAAAAAAATTTAATTTTTTTTACCAGAATGTACTACTAGGACCAGATGTGTATGCAGTCACCGACCCGATTGTGAAGAGGGATTGTGGAGAGGACGCAGATAAGGCAACAGGAGCAGAGTCTTCCATTGACGAAGGAGAAGATGCTGGACCTGGCGAAGTACACTCGGAGCCCCACCCCCCCTCCCTCCCAAACAAAAATCCTGTATGAAACCGCATACAATACATCATAAAGTTGCAATTATATAGGATCATGAATAATTTGTTGTTTGTATTACAAATATCTTTGTTGTTGGTGTTTTTGTGTATATGAAATTGTTTTGTAGTGGAGCTCGACGTCCAATGGAGTATGTTCCTTGTGGACACTCATAGATGTCTCCTACATGATCACAATCAGCACCACACACAACAAACAACATATTTTATTGTTGAACTAATATAATATTGGTATAAAGTACATCAAACAATATTATTTCTATTTTTTTATTATTATTATTGATGGGAAAAGTGGAATTTTTTGGGAAAATTTTTTTTTTTTTTTAAAGTAATAGTAGAGGGCCTAAATATTATTCAATTTTCTCAATCAAAAAATGAGGGGAATCCCAAACTCTTGGTCTATATAGTGATATATGGTTGCTATGGGGTTTTCCCAGCCAGCATCGAGTTAAAAAAATAAAACGGTAATGCACTATTCCGCGGTAGAAGATTAGATTTTTCCGCGCGCGTCCAAACAATTTGGGAACGAGAGGGTTAAATGATACACATAGAGTGTTTGTCAACTAACTGTGCAGCCCACAAAAAAATAATAATAACTAAAGCCCCTTATATATATTGTATTATATTAACTTCTATTTTCACTATCACTCTATATGGCAGTACCTAAATGGGAATATAACGTCCCCTACCACCTCAGTTTCAAATGCCACATGGCGCCATGGTTCGCTTGACAATTACGATTATTCACTAGAATGGCGACACAGTTGTTGTTGTTTTAATACAGTTTCTCTGACATGAAGTAATACTTCATAAAAATAAAAAAAGGCGCATCCGTAAGCACTAAATATTTTCCTAAAATTGTTTTCAAACAGCAGTCTGGAGCTATTGCAGGCATTTTCTAAATAGCTCAGTTTGCTTCGGAATTGTTTGTATTGGTATAAATCTTTACTGGAAAAAAGTTTTTAAAATAATGTGTCCATTTTTTACAGAATTGGTTGTCAGTCACCTGCCAGTAAAAGGGTTGAAGAACACACGATTTTGCCTCAGAACACTTAAAACGTAACCCCACTTAGTAAACTTAAGGATTGGACGTGGTAAACCAATCCTGAGTTACAGTGTGAAGCAAGGAAACCCTTTACCTCATTACAGATAGTACTTTTTGATATTGCAAATTTAATTCACTCCTATCTATCCCACCTATAGATACATGTCTGTCCCACTGTCTTTCCCATCCCGGACACACATGTATGTATAGGTGGAATAGATGGACATCCCATGGAATCCCAAGGTCCCGGGGACGATGGGATGGGTCAGACAATTTCTGGCATTTCTGGACATTTATGGAGTGAATTTACATTCCCTATTACACTTATATAAAACTTACTTAGCAAGTCCTTTGAAGCTTGTGTATAGATTACGCCTTGATACAAAACATTTTACCTGCATACACACATGAAAATGGTTACTAAATTAATATTAACTATTATCATTGTCCAATAAAAAATGAAAGGTTATGTATACTATGGGAACAGAAACACTTTGACATGTCAGATAAAATTTTGGCACTATTGTGGTATTTACTTTCATAAGTACATGTCAGGCCAAAATTATAAATGTCCTTTCAAATTCATGGTGAAAGGGTATAACATCAGATAGACTCTGGTCCGTTATTTGCAGCATTACAGGAACCCCTAGATTATGCATGTACAGTGAGGACATCAATGGCATTAGGATAAATAGGTAAAGGGCAAATTCTAGAAAATGATTAGCAGTATACTCGAGCCTCTCTGTGTTCCGAGTAATGGACACCATCAACCAGACACAAGCTATTAATGCATTAACCGCATGTGTGATTTGTGGTAAGGGGACATCAATATAGTAAGTCTATTAAAATGACTTGTAGTTTGTTATGGACCCCCCTCGGTTCCAGACTGACATGCACAAGTTACACATGACTTTTAAAAGGTTCATGATAATAAAATAACAATTAAAATAGTACTACAGACTCAGTGGATGTGTAAACTTAAAGCACTCAAAACTCTCTCTCTTAAAGTAAACACCAATAAGTTCAGCAAAAAAAATAACTCAGAATCTCATCTCTGCCAACCCATTTCATTAACCCTTTACCAAATTACCAACATGAAATCCATTACACACTTTTTACCCTAAGCACAATAAACCTTTTACCGTTTCCATGGTAGGCCCCAAAAAAGCCAATTAAAGTTGCTTATATCCTATATCAAATTTTATAGGACTCATTATTATTCCTGTTGTAAGTACGAAACCCATTACCCAATCTTCATCACAAATAAGAATTTTCAATACTTCACTTCTTTAACATCACCCTACATACAAATTGTTATACATATGCTTAATCCTCTACTAAAAGAGGTATTTCTAGCTCAGCACAATAGGTGGAGAAATATTCTTTTAACGGAAACAATTGATACTTACAACTGCTTCATAGAATATAGAATATTACAATTCCAAATTGAGTTAGTCTAATATCAAGACCATTCACCTTTTTTTGTGAGACCACACAATGCTGCAAATGATATTATTTTAGTTTCTAATTTGTGCTATGTAGTGCAGATTGGTTGGAACTCTGATACTGTGTTAGTTCACCTAGTCTGGCGTTGCCGACCCTTTACCTACTTTTAATACGGTGCGGGGGAGGAGGAAAGGGTCTGGGGACTCTAGTACCAATGACCAGTTTGAAATAATTTTTTGCGCATGCTCTAATTAAGCCCAATTGTGGACACTCTGAAGGTCCCTAACGCTTGCAACATGTACGTGATATCAGAAGGTTCTTGTATTGCATGGTAAGAAAAAGATTGTATTTACCCTTGTACACAGGGTCTAGTTGAATTAACCTGGTCTCTATGAAACAAAAAAAAAAGATACACTTTCTGGGGGTGAGTTCAGTTTGGCATACAGCAAAATACTAACACATACATATAATGTATAGCCAATTGGATTATCAGGGTCTGTGGACAACTTCCACATACGTACCAGCTCTAGAAATGGCTATACCCCAAGCCTTTCGCAATAGACTGTCACTACCGTTGTACAGCTTCAGGTTACTTTTATCAAACTATCTGGCTGGTAAGTTATGGTGAAATCTCTTCAACCGTTATTGAGACGAAGTATACAACCACTGTGGTGAATGTTTTAAATTGGTGGTTAGCGCCAGAATCTGATCATTGGTACTAGAGTCCCCAGACCCTTTCCTCCACCCAGGCACAATATAAAAAAGGTAAGGGTCTGCAACACCAGACTATAGTTCACCTTGGTCTCAAAAAGTTAGGTAAGGGGTCTATAAATAACTCCTACACAATGGGTTTCATAATATCAACATTAAAATTCTTGTCTGCTATATCAATTAAACACAGCTGCTAGCTGCTGGCAGAAATACTGTATTTCTTACCTAGCCCTACCCCCACCCCTTCCCTATAAATTAATATTTATGCCGTCCAATGCCAGCCACTAGTTTAGCTACACATATAAAACAATGACTTCTCCTTTCCCCACCTCACTTACTTGCAGCATTTCGTGGTAACGGTACCAATTGGCACATTCTGAATGAATGTAGTAGACCTTTTAGATCAAATGAACCGCCAAATTCCTTACGTACACAGCAAGTGCGCTTTCTCACGTGATAACGTCAGAAACCCTTTACCCTATTTAGAGATATGTAATTCCATCTACCCTTTACCGATTTTATGAAGATCAGTCTTGAAAATGTAGACGTGTAGTGCTCAAATAAACTTGTGGGGATAGACCTCGGGATAGACGAAGGTGTGAATCATTTTTCTGCCTACCGTTGTATTTATACCAACATTATTGTAAGTTACAACCCTAATAAGCTAGCGCCGGCGGGGTTCACCATTGTTCCAATTTTGGAACAGACACTATGAATCTGTAGGAGAGTTTTCTTGGAGGATTTGCAGTACACTGCAGGGTTTCATCCAGAAATTTTTTGTCTTGGGGGGGTCGAAATTAAAGTGGAGTAGGTAATAATTTTAAGTACTGGTAATACTTTTTGCTGTCCAAATCATAGCGACAGTAGAAATCAGAATAGGCTTCAATTTTCTTCACTATCAAAACTAATGGCTATAGCTATAGAAGGGCCAGCACTTGACCAAGGTGATTTTGATGCTGTGCTGTAAACATTTTAATTCTGAGTAGGTAAAATAAGTGGGGGGGATATCCCCCCTCCCCCCCCTCCCCGGATGAAACCCTGCACTGTGTGTGGTTCAGCACATTCATGTCGCTCCCTCCAAACAAGTGCTACAATAGCAAAAAAAAAAAAAGAGCTAGCAAAGTGCTAAAAACTAGCAAGAGGCAGCAAAACCACGCCCATGCCATTTTAGATTAGGTTATGTCGCATAAATAATGGCAATAATCACATTTTTCATGTGGTGACTTTCATACGAGTATGGTGCGTCGTTAAAATGAGCACAGTCAGTAACTGTAAGGCCAGTGCATGTTTCAGATCAGGGTTTCCCCCTATATTTAGACCAGAAAGATTAACACTGGCGTAATTAAATGAAATATAATTTTACCTTTGTAACAACCACACTTGGGGGTTGGTTATGGTAACATGATTATTATGATTACAGTATGATTATGAAACGTTGATTATGATTATATATAATTATGATTATTTGTCAGAAAAATAAGGATTGTTACAACAAAAAAAAAGTTTTTTCAAACAGTTCGTTTGATAGACGTCATCTTTCTGGTCTAAATATTTTCCCAGTGTAGATACTGGAGAATGGAGGTAGTTGCAGGCTACGTACATTAGTGGCCTTAAGTTCAGCTGCTATAACTCTGTTTATTCTAATTACAGCTAACATTGGCTGTGTTTTACTTTACTGCTAATATTACCAGTAATGGTTCTATGGGTTTGATTACGATGATTACACCCACAATTTGCCACATGATTTTGATTATGATTACGATTATGCAATAACTTATCGATTACGATTGTAATCATAATCAACCTCAACTCTGAAACAACCATAAATTACAAATGTTATTCACCAATAGTTCTCTCCCAAGCAATGGATATATTTCTCTGCTGTTCTTATTGTTTTGTTATAGTGCTATGAGGGAATATATTATATATTAATGCAGCGTGGCACTTCTAGAGTGGTAATAGCTTCATTACAGAGGCCAATGCCAATGATGAAGTAGATGGTGCTGATTCACATTTGAAAAGGAGGAATGACTGCTGAAGACAGTGAACTAATTCTTCCAAGGTACTACTGCTGGGCTATAACTAGAGTACAATAATCTATTACCATTAGCTAGTTCAATATAATCATTGGGTAACTGCAGAATATCACAAATTGTTTGGACCATATATTATTAGCACGAGTGCCAGTATAATTATAAAATACTCAATAGAAACGTGTGGGCTTATGCGCTGTGTTTTTTGGTTATAACCGGAAACGAGTGAGTTACCTGACAGGCTTTTCTATTCCGTATCTATCTTGTACCACGTGCGTCGTCCTTAGAAACAATGTTTTTGCCCCGCAGTTCAAAAAGTGTGTTATGCCGCTACTTAACCAACACTTTTTGACCATTACAAGTGACGTGACATGTGAGTGCTAATGTGCCAAACAACAAGTGATATTCTGGTGGTGTCCAATATTAAACTTTTTATTGTGTGCCTTACGGAGACGCAATAACCGTAAAAATTTGCTCAAGGGGGTGCAATAACCCACCACAAACTTGATCCCTGTGTACTGCGGAATATTACCACATGTTTTACCATTTCAAGAATTCAAACAGTTCCTATTGAACTACACGTATTTGTATTACTTAAAAAGGGATTCATACAGGATTCGTTCAAAAAGATTTTTAGGGAGGGGAAATCTTGTGCTTTGGGGGTGGGAGGGGAGATCTTGGGCTTTGGAGGGGGACACTTTTACTAATTCTATTAGAGAGCACTTCAGTTTGGGGGGAGGGGGTGACGTTGGCTTGGGTGGGATCCCCTGGGATCCCCCCCCCCCCCCCCTCATAGTACATGAAATTGTTGAACCATGGCAACCTCCGGGCGTATTGTCTGATGACTGCCCCGTATTCCTCAAGTTTCGGTCCTCAACAATAATTATTTTATGTCATGGTTTGACTAATTCACATCATATTGATTGTCCGTATCTACCTGAAAATATCGGCTACCAGTATATCGGCTAAATTGCCTAACATGACGACACTATCCCTCTGTATGAATACCTTGGTTGTAAAGCATTAAAGATACATTCTCCCTCAGTCTAATTTTTTCCATGAGGCCTAATATGCAGTATACATACATATGTAGTATAGATTATTTTTTTTAAATGTAAATTTTGTCCATTCCTGAATTTTGTATATAAATTATTCAGGTAATGCCATGATCACTAACTTTTTTCATTGGTACTTTATTTTATTTGTGTACTAGAATTGCTGTGGTCCATCTGGCAGATGAGCAAGAACAGCACATTGAAGTAAGTTTATGGGCAACCATATTGGTCTCCTCATGTTGATCTTGCTCATTTATAGATTGGCATGAGGTGTACATCAAGAACCAGTAGTTGCACTATATAATTGCTGTCTATCCAGCAGTATTACCAATAGTACATACTATGTTTAGTTGTGTCATGATATATTGCTAAATACCTTGCAACTCTTTCATTCCGGACTTAATTTTTACCATGAGGTCGTTGATTTCAGGTAACTCGAAAAGCACTTAAAAAATTTTTTTTTGTGAAAACTATTTTCGAAGCTTCTGTAATGCCTTGGGCACCTATAATCTGAATTTTGAGGTTCTAGCTCACTGTAACATTTTTTTTTTTTAAATCGGAGAAGTCCACCACACCGTGGAGCGCGTCAATGCTACTCCCGGAATGAAAGGGTTAAATAGTTTTAATCATGTCTTGCTATGTTCTCCACATTTGTCACGAAAAATCCTCGCTACATGTGTACGTTCTTGAATTTTATCTTGATTGAGCTCTACTTGCCACTTGCTAACATACTGCCACACATTTGCACGTAGTGTGTAGGTGTGGTTCAGTGGTGTGCTTCATTTTGAGTGTGTAGATATTTGTTTTCGAAAGTGTGATTATGGTTTGTTTGTTTAAGCCAGAAATAACACATAGAGATAAGATGGTACTTTTACGTGTTATTAAATTAATAGGAGTGTAAAAGAATGAGCTGACAATGTGTACTTTCATCGTTTTTTTTTTATTCTATGCACTCTGGGGCACTGGGACTGAGTTCCCTCCTCCCAATATAAGTTCAGCCCCTTATAATCAGAATGCCCCCAATATTAGCCCTCTTTTGTAAAGTGTATTGTCCATAATCACATTCAATTCCATCTATTCAACTGTCAGACATATGTATGAAATATTTTTAGGAAATTCTGTGTGTGAGCAACCAAGTGATTTGTTGGCCAGACCTAATTGTTTTTCTCTCTTCACATCAAGTAAATGTTTCATGCACAACTGACTATAGATAGAATTTTTTTCCAATCCAGAAAAAAGAGACCTGCCTTGGCCCAAACAACAAAAATAAATTAGGTCTGGTCTTATTGGAATCCAATGCATTGCATAATGTACAAATGCTAGTATAAATTTGTTTACGTCAAGTTATGCTTGACAATAAAATGTATTACTTAGTTGGTTCTCTCCCCCCCCCCCATAGTTTTCCTTTTACAAAGCACAAGCAGTTGTATCTTGTGGTATGCGAAGTTCACCGTATTTAACCCCGCCCTTTGGCATTTTCCTCCCTCCTAGCCAAAATGTATGCATCAATCCCTGAGGATTTATTTTATAAGGGGGGGAGGGGAGGTCAAGGGGGCTTTCACAACCCCCCCCCCCGGCTTGGATTTGACATATCCAGTATTTGGTATTTGGTTGTATAAACTCTTTTTTTGTGGCAGCTTTACACTATTGATGGATAAATATCAAGCAGCTGAGAACTAGATATTGTAAGCTTTTAAAGTAGGAAACCAGATGATGATATACTGAACTCCATATTTCACGTGACTGTGTTTGAGCCTGCATTATCTAAAGATATTCAGGGATTCATACAGGATTCGGCAAAAAATTAATTGGGGAGGGGAAATCTTGAGCTTTGAGGGGGGGGGGGATGCTCTTAATTTTCTATTAGAGAGCATTTCTGTTTGGGGGAGGAAATGTCTGCTTGGGGGGGGGGATTTCCTCTCTTCCGCCACTCTGTATGAAACCCTGTTATTTTGATTCCTGATTACAAATAACCATCATACAATAATATGAAACTATATTCATGCCATAATCTTATGATTTAATACCCCTCAATGTGCATGCACATGACAATTACACAACTGTAGTACTGTAATCTTCCGGTTAAGCACCCACCCCGTTTTTTTTTTCATTGTCGAATGTAAGCGCCCACTTACCGGTTAAGCACCCACCCCGCTTTATTTACCGTCGAACTTAAGTGACGAGTGTGCGGCAAAAGATTTACAAGAACTGTAGAAAATGATAGTGTGAATTTTTTCTTTTTCTCTTTGTATACTTTAGCCTGCTATTGTCATGCATCACAAAAACACTATTGTGTGCCGCCCGCAACTTTTGTGTGCAATGAAAATTGTTCCGTGTGCAACGATAATAGTGCCGTGTGCAAAACGACGACTGCCGTGTGAAACATTGAATGACTACCAATTAAGCACCCATCCATTGATTTTTAGCATTGAACAGTTTAGCGCCCATGGGCGCTTAACCGGAAGACTACAGTAGTCATTCCGTCATTCAATCAAATTGTCATCTATCGTCAACAGCTGCCAGATTTTTTTAGCCTTTTTTTTTTCCCGAACTCAATGCAGACATATGTTATGTTCCATGACGTATCCAGACCCTAAGTTTTTGTATAAGGAGTGGAGATATATTTGGTGCATTATATTAGGCAAGTATTTACTGCATAATCTAGTATAGCAGAGCATAGCTTCCAAACTTGGGGTTGATTACGGTAACATGATTATGATTATGATTACGATTACAGTATGATTACGAAACATTGATTACGATTATGATTACACAGTCAAATATACGATTATGATTATGATTACGATTACAATGTCAAAAATTAATGATTGTTGCAACGAAGAAACATAAGTTTTTTAACAAATGTTGTGCTTTCTAGCATTCAGTAAGCAGCTAGCTCTCAAGGCATTCAGAGCCAGTCATGAATGATAAAATGATCCACCTCCCCACCATACACACACACACACACACACACACACACACACACACAAGCACAGTTAGACAAGCTCTCCCTTGTAGACTATTAGGTGTCAATAGAACACTGTAAAAAGTGGTATTAGTTGAAAACTGCTGTGTCACAACTAATTATAGCAAACACTTGCTGTTCTACTTCACTGCTAATATTACCAGTAATAGTTCTATGGGTTTGATTACAAAAATATGATTATGATTACGATTACGATTACACCCACAATTAGTCACATGATTTTGATTATGATTATGATTACGCAAAACCTTGTAATCGATTACGATTGTAATCATAATCAACCCCAACTCTGATTCCATGAGACATACACAATTTGTCTTGCACACATTTGCCCCTAGCTCTACCCTGTAGCGAATGTTATCGAGCAGTTCTTTTGAATAGCACAGTATGCTTCAGCAAGGCAACTCAGGTCCACATATGTACATATTTAGCTGATATTCAGCTATGCCTCCTAGCGTGTTTTTTTTTTGTTGTTGTTGTTGTAGTTGTTTAGTGTTGTTTTTTTGTGTGTTTTTTTTTTTTTTTAGAGTTCTTGTACTCAACGACAAAGTGTATATTATTATCCAAATTAGATATGGTATTCTAGTTCTAATTGGACTGTTAGTTGCACATGCTTACATATCCATGTGCACATTGGGGGCATTATTTAGAATTGGTTGGAACATCGTTACAAATATTTTTGCTAGTTTTTTGTTGGTATGTTTGTTGTTGGTTTTTCCTTTCTTTCTTTTTCCATGATACATTCCATCCTCAATCATATCATCACTAATAAAAGAAAATAATAGAAGTTGACTAAGAGTAGCTACTCTTAGTCAACTTCTATTATTTTCTTGAGCATAGATCTCTCTGTCTTCAGTGATAGATGACAGAGCCCAGATAGGATTACTTTGATGCTGTGGCATACGTGCTGCTTATGGGTGCTGTCCGGAACAGTCTGAATTAGCTGTGTCAAGTTCTGTTCTATCAATCAACTTTCGCGTACAATGCAGCTGATTATCAAGTTGGAGCTTATTTTTCTGTGTTACATGAGTGTTGTCCAGTAATGTCGTCAATTGTCCCATGGCACCATGGTGGGACCATAGAAGGGTTCAATTGGATGTTCATGGCGAGATTCAATTAGAAACTTACAGCTGGGAAACCCTATCTTGTGTTTGAATAGCTATGCTAGCCACCCTCGATATGCCCCCCTTTCCCGAACCCCCAAATTATTTTATTACTAATTTATGCATCTCGCTTGTACAAGTCGAATAGACATAATGGAGTTTGAAACAAACACCATGAAAAAGTTTGTGCCTCCTTACATGCCCGTGGACATTTTACAGCTTAGACATTTTGTGCTGGATGGGAGAAGTTGTGTAGGTAGGAGAACATTTTACTGTCGCTTTACTTAATTATGCTGGTAAAAATGAAATTCTGCTAGTAAGTGTATGTTATGTGTGATTTCGTTTCATACATGGGGGAGAGGGAGGCCCCCCCCCCCCCACACACACACACACAAACACACACACACAAAAAAACACACACATACACAAAAACACGCACCAAATGAAAAAAAAAAATCTTGTATGAAATCCTGCTAAGTGACCGAGCTGAATGCGTGACAACTCATTAAATGTGACCGTCTACAGGAAAATTGGGCACAACGCGGGCCCTATCAAAACAAATTTTGTGCACTTACACGTTCGTCCTCATCCGTATAATGAGCTGTCTGAATTTTAAAGCCGTTGCTTCAGCCGTTGTCGATATATGCACCCTAACCGTTCCCTTCCATAGGCTTATTTAATACATTTTTAAGAATTAAATCAATTTTTCCCCGACGTTTATACGTGCTGCGCTGTGCCCAATTTTCCTATAGACGGTCAAAAATAATTATCCAAAGCAGTATGTGACTGTTGTCATGAAATATTCATTCCAAAAATTAAAATTATACTTCCTCTGTTGGAAATACCTTCCTTGTAATTGAATTGAATAGTCAGTAGTTATTAGCTGCCCCCACCCCCTCTTCCCTCCCTCCCTCCTCCAGCCACAAACAGCATTGGACATGATTTATGGTGAAACATCACATTACGGAATTGGGGTATCCTGTACGATTGGCAATGAAATCCAATGACGATGCCCATGAAGTTGAAGAAATGAGAAATTGAGTAGTAATGAGTAATTAAATATCAGGTGGTGTTGAATGTAAAATCGGGTATATGTTGTATGTGGCATACGACACGTGTCTCTTTTTTTTCGCCCGCCCCGCAAATTACATTAGTTAGGGTTAGGTAAAGCGTCCACAACTCCAGTATTTTTTAACGAGGGCGGAGAATCCTGCTGCCGCAAGGATTTCTGTCCTATTTTTTTGTGAAGAGTCTGCTCACTCGCCATTTGTGCTATTTGAGCACACCACTATACTCATGTTGTGAATTGATGATAGTGGTACGTATATACCTCCTTAGGTAGTTTTTAACAACTTTAAATATATATATATATATTGCAGCCTTGTTTTTTTCTTAAATATTTCCACATCACGCGAGTATTATTTTTTATGTTATATTTAATATTCATTGACTTCACTCACTATGTACATATGTACAGTAATGTAGTAAAGCATTTAATGGCAATTGTTTAATATTGGGGTATTGCAGAAATATTCAAGTAAAAATGTTCTGGGTGCAATAAATATTATACATCTAACTGTTATGTATTAAATTTTACCGACGTTTTATGTTTTATGTTATGTAGTGCAGTCCACTCTGAAGTTGTCTTGCCTGAAGTCATCAGTGATTTATAGAAATTCACAGATTCCACACGTACTCTTCCATTCACTTCTGAACTGTCTATGCCGAGCTTTTTTTTAAAGAATCATTCTAGTTTTTATGTAAAAAAATTTGTTATTATTTTCAAACGTTATCATTCATTTTTAATAGCCGATATACAGTGGAACCTCTCTACAAAGGCCATGCTTGGGGTCAAGTCTTTTGACCCTTGTAGAGAGTTTGGCTGCTTTCAGAGTTTATTTTTTATTGTAGTAGATCACTGTGTTCCATTTACGCTGGCTGTTGTTAAGAGTCAAGTTGTTCTTCAGAGTCCCTTTGTAGAGAGGTTCATGTACACAGTAAAGCTGTATACATCATTGGGTACAAAATAAAAGAAAAATTAAAAAAGAAAAACAACAACAACAATACAATGGTATTTATGATGATAAAATCAAACTGCTGCAGATATTAATTACAGTGTATGGAGTAATTCTAAGACTGATTAGAAGAATGCACAAAATGCACTTTTATTATAAATGCTCACATAATAGGCTGGGCCTACCTACTACAGCTAACTTTCTGTTCATTTTATTTTGAATAAAGCTCCAATTACCAAGCTTTCATCCAAACTAAGCAAGTATATTATAACTTGCAATTTTGCCAACAAAAACATTCAATCAATGTTTACAGTACATTACTGGTGTTTGCAGTAGTTTACTTGTAATATAAATTTGCAAGCAACAATCCACAACTAAAATTACACATCGGATAAATGAAATTACAAATCCTCATTACATCTGGCTTTATTATTGTTGTTGTGTTAGGTATATTGATGTTGCATATTGAAATAGCCCAAATGGGATGAAAAAGAGGGAAAGGATATTCTGGTTATCACAAGACTAATAATTGGGATAAAGGGTTTGACAATGATACAATTGAATGCAATGGTATTTACAACGATAATTAACTCTGTCAATGGCTCGGGCTCCCTATGCTTTATTGTTAATAAAATTAATATCATTATCATTAATTTGAGGCATATGCATGTAATAAGTAGTTAAAACAGTTTGCTACAAGTTTGTGCATCCATCATCTACAGACTACAGTAGTTCACAGGAGAGAGTGTCACAAATTGTGCAGCGAGTGATTATGTCTATTGTTAGCAATTCATGGCATGTGAGGTCTTTTATTCATGACAATGTGTACAACAATTTTATGTACTAGGTTTAAAAGATCCATTATCTTTAGATTAGAAAAGTGTTGTTTGGTGCTGTTAGCCACTTTATCACTGTAATGTATGTGAATGGGTCAGATATAGTTTAATGCATTACTATAAAAACAAACAAACAAACAAAACAAAATAAATACCAAACACCTTATCATACACACAAACCGCTCTGTCCAAGATACTTCATAATCAATGAGCTGGTCTCTCAATGGAAGATTTACCATTCAGATGGCCAGTGCATCAAAATAGGAATTCATTTTTATTGTCTATAATATGCCGCAGGATTTTATGTGTACCAATCAACAATATTAAACCATTCGATCGCATATCTAAATTGGGAGTGTATTAAAAATATAAAATATATAATATGCAATTTTAAATAACATTTCTTATAATAAAACCAGTCTCTGTATAAAATTAAATAAGTCAAGAGTTTATAAGATAAATATAACTGCTGCCAATGATGCGGAACATGCTCGATTACTGGCTGTGTCTACAAAGGAGTCGGTGCGTGGTTGAGAGCCCTGCCAGTGTCCTCTCTGGGCCTCCGCATGATGACAACACAGTGCGGGTGGCAGTGGGACTTCGTCTAGGGACCTATCTATGCCTCAATATGTGGGCCACACCAATGCCAGCACTGCTCAGTAATAGTTGATGAGGTAGGCATGCCCTCAGTTGCAGACAAAGTGAAGGAAGACATCAACGTCATACCGCACTGAATGACATCGTGAAGCGGGCTCTGTCATCAGCAAAAGATCCCATCTCGACTGGAGCCGCCTGGTCAGGTCAGATGGCAGGAGATGGTGTGACCCTGGCAACTTGGAAATCAGGTCGTTAGCTGGTCGCGACTTGCCCAGACACCTTCGCACCATCCTAATAATAAAATTATAATTATAATAATAATAATAATAATAACTAAAGAAAACATTTTATTATTGAACAATAGCTTAAAATCACTTTTAAATAAAATAAAATAAAATAAAGAAATTAAATGAAGTCGGGTTGTGATGCCTCCCGTACATAATATACTGATACGTAGTTCCCTGCTGAATCGCAGTCGAGAGACGCTGCAGGAGATAGTCATGAGTTGAACCAGGCTCCCCTGTCTCCAGCCTGATCCGTCTACCCAGATCCCTTACCAAGGCCATCGACTTGGGGCCCAGCACTCCCATGGTCCCGACTGCAAGTGGAGAAAAGCAATGGCTGGGTGGAAGGCTACTATATTTATTTTATTTTCTCTCCTCTGCTGCGGCAGCCACTCTCCCTGGTGCTAGGGTAGCATCAGTTCTATAGATTATTATATTCTTTTTCTAGAAGAACTTTTTTACTTCTGACTTGTTTGTGGTTTTCATGTGGTAAATCATCACTTACTTATTTGTCATTTTATTATAATATTGTAACAAGTTAGATTTGTTGTGGTGGAAATGTTTGTTAAATTCATTTATATCAAAATTGTGTGGTAGTTAAATTTTTTTTTAGTTTTTAGAAGACAATTATCTTCTTCACTGATGCCTTTTCTCCATAGAGGACATCCTGCAAGTAGAACATAAACAGGGAAAAAAAAATTAAAAATTATAAATTTAAATGACATCATCAGGGATCTTGTGCATGTATGTGAATGTGTGTTGGTGCATGTGTGTGTGAGGGAGGTGAGCATTGGGTCAAATCAAAGTTTTAGTAGTTAGTTAAAAAAAATCTCTCACCATTTCCTCAAATGTCATCATGGACCAGAGCTGTCTCATTTCAAAGACAGGTGTGACATCAGACCTGGGGTAACACCACCATAGCACAGCACAGCACACTGGCTCCCTATGTTTAAAGCAACGATACATCATAACTATCAATGTCTCTTTCAGGAGATAAAGGGTACCCAAAATAGTATTTGCATCCTACCCCTTCCTCTTCCCACGGCTTCATTACACGAGCAGCAAAATCCAAAATCCGCAATAATGTAAGGTCAAGAAATGTGATGCGTAATGACCTAGTTGTACACCTAATCCCAATTTTAATAGTCTCAGCAAACCCGAGGTCTAGCAGATAGCATAATTGCCTGACCTATTGAAACAATTTTCATTTTGGCTCCATTTCTAACCATTGTTCCCTCATACTCATACTTCAAGGTTTCAGGCAGGAATGGTATGCTTTTATCTTCTGATTCAAACGTGTTATAAGAAGGACAAATATCAGCATTCGTTTTATTGGCTTTATGTTACTCTTGATCAGTTTAGCAGCTGTCTATATGAACCGCATCTTGTCGGTAGGTATTTTGCTGACTTTCTTTAAATATCATGGAGAACAGCCTCAGCTGCATCCCTGAATGCTACAATACTAGACTTCCCAGCAACTTATAATTTCCAAAATTCTCTTTAAGTTTGGATTTCATGTGCACTCTACATACATTACAGTCAGAACCAGCTAAAATGGTTCTAATTTCACTTGTAAGGTCATTCACTGTAGTCTGTTTATCATCATTTCATAGGCTCCAACTGTTCCGGAATTTCCGGGACAGACCCGGACTTCTAGTTGTTGTCCCAGGTCACCAAAACGCTAGGGTATTTTCCCCGGAAAACATCAGATCCAAGAAATAAGTCCAAAAGCCTAGAAAAGCCAGTATAATAATGCGCTTAAAAACAGCATACTTATAGTGGTATTAAAAAGGCAAAACGGTTTTGTTTTGTTTGTTTTTCACTAAAATGACAACCGTCCACTGTTATCCACGGTGAAACGGCAAAGTAAGGCACTAATAAATTATATTATAGTGGGTCTGTGTCTACATTAGGGGGAGTGCCTGTCCTGAATTCTTTTTCAGAAGTTGGAGCCTATGTTATTTTCTTCCAAATATCCAAAAAATGCTTTTATTCTTCCCAGTGACCTATCTTTATCTTCTATTATTTTGATGCAAATATTGTTTAACAACTAGAGTCAATTTCAGGGTGTTCCCCTTAGTTGGATTCCTTAGGACTTTCAGTATGTTAATAAGCTCATTTTTTTAAAGAGAAAACTGCTGAGAAACACTTTCTTGCTATTAGTTTTGGGTCTATCCTTAAAATGACTGGACTATTCTAATGATTATGGCAACCCCTCCTCTCTCTCTCTCCCCCCCCCCTCCCCCCCCTTAAAAATTCACATCTCATTGTTAAAATTCGTCGTTGAGAGAGTAATTGAATGAATGACTGTGAGCTGGGCCAAAACTAGACTCCACGTTCTAATTTTGAGTCAGCAGTGTGTTAATGGTAACCCTTTTGTTCAACTTTGTCCACACCATAGTTCAATAGAGGCAGGCAGAGAAGAAGAAAAAAAGAAAAAAAAAGAAGAAAAGGTCAGAAAAAAGGATGATAGATAAGGAACCCCAAACTCACTTGACTATCCCATCTGAGGAGCCAGTTGCTATGACGTTATCCTTGTTCCAGTCAAACAACTGAACACACACACACACACACACACAGATATAGTTTAGATTATGACCTTCATAAATGTACCATTAAGGGCCATACTTTACGTTTGAACACACAAAAATACACATGCACACACAAACACATGCATGTACACACCTCAGAAGAGGGTCTACTGTATAAGAATTATGGTTTGAAAGCAAAAATATGGGTTGACAACAGGAATTAAATACTTCTGTGGTGTTCTAGTGTGTTTGGGTAGTCCTACTCCTCCTACTGTCTCATCAATATGTAGCACAACCACAACATATTATCTCCAACCAAATTAACCACACTACTAACAACAAACCAGCCAACCATGTCCTTGAAGGTATGTACATGACTTGCAGTGATGATGCTAGTGAGGTGATACGTATATGACCTGATTGTGTTATGGTACCTTCCTTACAAACACACTCACATACCTACACACACATGTACACACTTGACTTGACTTCCACTGCCAATGATTGGTCACACGTGGCCACCCAAGATAGGGGGGAGCAGGACAGCCATACCCACAGCACATCACTGGCACTAGCATCCCATACTGAGCTCTGCACAAGCTCGAGATTATAATGGATTTTATACCAATACCTGTGCAGAGCCTTTCTGGTCAGCCAGCAACCAGCACTGAGCTGCAGGATAGCACCACTTCTCGTGCAGATGGAAAAGCTAGGATGGTTGCAAACCCTCCGTAGCTGGAACAGACTGGAATTGGGTCCATGTGGCACCATCAGGCAATGCCCTGGTCTTGTACCCTCCTACTCCAGTGTGCTTGGTTGGACCATGCTTAGTCTGGAACCTCCCCTCAGACCTGTTCACCATGGGTGACCCTACCAGGAATACTAGATTCCAGGTAACATAGCTCCGAGGTTCATTGGTACACCCTCCACCACGACAAGGTGAAGGCCCAATGAGGGGGCATGTACACACACACACACACACACACACACACACACACACACACACACACACACCAATCCTTGATACTAGATTCCAGGTAACATAGTCAGGTAACATAGCTCCGAGGTTCATTGGTACACCCTCCACCACGACAAGGTGAAGGCCCAATGAGGGGGCATGTACACACACACACACACACACACACACACACACACACACCAATCCTTGCCACACGCCTCTGGAGAGCATTAATCTGCTCAATAACTTATTTTAACAAGTGTCCCTAATTTACACAAACTTCATTTAAGCTACATAGGGGTCAAAAAAAAGTTCCCATTGAGTCGTTTGTGCAACTTTTAGCTGACTTTTTTTGGCAATTTTGTTTTGTTTTTGTTTTTTTGTATTTTGTAGTGAACTTTATTTTACTGAGACTTTTTCTCTAGCGACCTTTCTGTGTCTGACTTGTTTACAGTTAGTTAGGGACAGAATCCTTCTAGAGCATGCACTTCAGTTATTGTGGTTAAACAAGTACAGGACAGCATCTGCTTGATGTGTAGCAGCTGCAAAATCAGATTAAAACTAGGGCAGAAAAGTCTCCTTACCCTTAGAGACTATTTGTGACCGGATTTGGGAAAATCAAGAGCCTTATGGGTTGATTTTTTTCAAAAAATTTTTTATGGCAGAAATGGATAGATAGTCTAGTCAATATATGGTTTGACCCCCAAAAAATTGCTACAAAAGGTTTTTTGTTAGTTTTTAGTACTATTTGATATGACGGACAACATACTAAAAATCTAATAAAATCTAACCTATGGAATGGTGTTTTTGAGGGTGTAGCTCTCTACAAGCTCATTAATATTCATGAGATATACTTAGATAGCCATATCTTTTGTTTATTTCATTTCTAATGAAGGCAATTGGTAGCATTAGATTACTTAGCTTATAAGCTTTCCAATGATATCAAACTTTTGAACTTTTTGGCAAATAATACTAACATTTCCAAAATAGCTAGACAAAGAATTCAATTTTAGTTCATTGGCCTAGCTAATTTATACCTTTTTACAACCTTTTTTTTTTTTATCACCTAGCTTTTTTTTTACCACCTAGCTTTTTTTTAGCAACATTTATTATTCATTGTTGGCAGGTGAGATGACTCTGGAGAGCATTCTCACATCTGATACAGTGACTACCATAAAGCTAGAACTTGACCAAATGAAAGCTAAACTTTACAACAGGTCAAAGACAAGTCAGTTGTGGATTAACTACCAGAAAATGTTACAAATTGCCAGATCACTGATCAAGGCAGATCGTACTTGTTCTTGGCTTATGCACTTGAGCGCAGTTGCTGACTGTTTACCAATATTTGCTGCAGCTGGTCATTACAACTATTTGAGGTCAGCATATTATTATGTTCAAGAAATGAGTGGACTTGAGATTAAACACCCAGATGTGTTTAGAAAATTTACAAATGGGTTCCATGTAATACGTCGCAGTAATCAGTTCTGGGCAGGTCTTAGCTCTGATCTAGTCATTGAACAGACCTTGATGAGATCATTGAAGAGCACTGGAGGTTTGACACGTGGAAGTGGAATGAATGAAGCACAGCGATCACTATGGATGATGTCTATACCAGTAACCGCCACATATAACAATGCTATGCAAGAATTCAACCATCTTTTGTATACCACCAGTGAGCAGCACAAAGAATCCACTGAAGCAAGGATCCAGAGGGATTCATCTGACTTGTCAAAGATTAGTTCAAAACTAATTGTGTGCACACCATTCTCTGAAGAGCCTTCCTTGAGAAATATTGTTAATGGTGTAGTGGCTAAGTCTGATGTGAATGTGCATGATTATGAGTTTGTTGGAAGAAAAATTATGGACAAAATGATTGGACAACCTGCTTTCACTGTCTCATTCAAACGGAAAGACACAGCCAAGACTCTTGGAGATGCTGCTGCTGTCAGGGTGGCTCCTGAACAGCTTTGTTGTTCCAACGGTTTCTTGTTGTGTCCAAAACAGGAGACCTTTCGTTGGAAGATGTAATAAGCTATGAGCTTAGTCCATTCCCTCCTGCTCTTTTTGAGGCCAAAGATGTTCTCCTTAAGGCTGATAAGCCACAGTTATCTCATGCCATCATTGATTATTGTAGCAAAGTGTCAGGTGATGCCATCATTGACATTACTCCTGAAACTGAACGGTATGTCCTTGATGGGGGTTGGTTGCTATATCGCTTACCATGGAAGTTGGGAGATACATATTATGGTGCAATAGCACAATTATATGTTGATTTTACTTGTCGACATTGTGGAATGGCAACTGTGGTTTTTGATGGATATTGTGGAGGTCCATCCATTAAAGACTCTACTCATCAAAGACGAGGACACAACATCCACCCAGTTGTTATTTTTACTGAAGAAACAGAGTTTTCAGGCAAGAAAGGTGATTTTTTGTCCCACAATATCAATAAGCAAGAACTGATTTTTCTGATTAGTGATAGACTCAGGAAATGTGGTTGTAACGTCATCCAAGCTTCTGGGGATGCCGATGTAGACGTTGTTAAAGCTGCTGTCGAAACCTCTCGTCTGCACTCCACCACTTTGATTGGGGAAGACACCGACCTGTTTATTTTACTCCTCTACCATGCCCATACAGAATGCAAGGATCTGTATTTTCGTTCAGATAAGGCTAAAACTACGAAAGTATACGACATCAATCGCCTAAAATTAATCCTAGGAGATCATTTGTGTTCACAACTGTTTTTTGTTCATGCCATTACTGGCTGCGATACGACCTCCAGAATTTTCGGTGTTGGCAAGAAGGCAGCCTTCCAGAAGCTTGTAAAAGGTGATCAATTACTACAGTCCTGTTCAAATGAGTTTATTACTCCAAATAAGACAAGAGCTACCATTGAAGACCTTGGTAGCAAAGCAATGGCTGTTTTGTTTGGGGCAAAGTTCACAGAACCATTACCATCTTTACGCTACAAAATGTTTGTAAAGAAACTATCTTCAGCAAAATCATTTGTGACACCAGAATGTCTGCCCCCTACTGCATCCTCAACCAAATTTCACTGTCAGAGAGTGTACTACCAGATCATGGTCTGGACTGAACAGGGAGGTAACATGGATGCGGCAAATTGGGGATGGAGAGTGGAAGAAAATGTATTAGTGCCAATAATGTCAGAAACAAATGTTGCCCCGGATAACCTGTTAAAAATGATACACTGCAACCGTACAACAGGTTGCACAACACTTCGTTGTAGCTGTAGGCGATATGGCCTACCGTGTCATACAGTCTGTGGACAATGCCAAGTGGAACTATGCAGTAATCCATATAACAAACATGACAGCGAAGATGACGATGATTAACTGAAGAAAAATTATTGATTGGATTTTTGTTTTTGTTGTTGCTTGATTATTCTTGTTATTTGATTATTCTTGAATGGTATTTGACAGCTAAAGGGCATTAAACTTCCATTATTTTAGTGCATTGGTAGACATAGCCTTCCAGTGGTCACATTTGAACATGTGTGGGCTACATGGGAGACGTAACTATAGGGAGAGAGAGGAATTTTGAAATGGTTATAGTTATGAATTATTAATTTCTACTTATGACTCCTAAAACCTGTAGTTTTATATATCATTGGAGAGCTTATATGCTGAAGAATCTAATGTTATCAATATATCTTGTCATAAATGCAAGAAACCAAAGTTATGGCCATATATGTATATCTCATGAATATTAATGACACCAGTTAGCTCTAGCTTATGAGGCAGTTGTAAGCTCTGGCGTGCTCTAGAACTCACACTAGGAGGCTAGAAACACTAGCTGGTTGGACTCTTGTACGGAGAGTTGCTAAGAAATTATTGGCGGGCTTTTCACTAACAGCCCGGAAAAAACTGTAGCTAACTAATTCACTTACTATTCTACATAATTCACGTACTCACGCAATTCTCGTCATCATAGTTTCTTAAGGAGCCCTGCATTAAGCCTTTTAGACTTCTTTCAATCCGCCTGTAACCGGTTTATTCCATAGTGTCCCGGAGACACGCAGTAATAGTATACGGACACAAGGCACGCCCCCTGACCTTGGCAACGCCTTTACCCGGCGTTTTTTCGAAATCAGCAATAATAAGTTTAGCAAAAATACTGAAGTGTTGTAGTGCGTAGGGCGAAGACGGCTTGTGCTACAGCTTCCAAATTAGGAGGAAGGCATCCCAAGGCCCCGTGCAGCCTACTGGTAGAATAAATTAGAAAACTTTAGATGCCGCGTTTAGCCGGGTTTTCACAAATCCGGTCACATTTTTCTGTTAGTCGCTAAAAAGTCTGGTTGCTATGGGAACTTTTTTTTGACCCCTACTGTAGATTGAAACTACCTGAAATAGATTCACATAATAGATCAAACTAGATAGCTAGTTTTAAATAACAATATAAATAACTATATCCAATAAAAGAAATTTTATTTTTAATTAAGTCTAGCCTGGTTGGTGAAAAGGTGAATCCACTAGACTCCCCCCCCACCCCCATCTCCTGAAGCTATGCACATGCACACTCATCCACCTGCACGAACTGTACTAGTGGAGACAACATGTCCGGCTCCTCACACAGCACCAACCACATAGACTAGGTTACCAGACAAATGCCAGGTCCCTAAAGTCTAGGTTATGCCCCACACATACATAAGGTGACCTACATACATTACTTCCATGCACTAGCTATAGCAGACACTCTGGCTGCTGATGTGGGGAGTTACCTCTGGTATAAATAGCCGAGGGAAGTAGTGTGGAGATTAGCAGCATTTTGCCAGTAATGGAGGGATGGTCTTGTGAACGCTTGAAAGAATTTCTTCAAAGGAGAGGACTCTATGAAGTGGCCACAGCAGTACTTGATAATGAAGTGACCGGGCAGTGTCTCTTAGAGTGCACAGCACTAGAGATGAAGGAGTTGGCCCCGAAAATTGGAGACCGGGTGAAACTAAGAAGGATCATTAATGAGAACCAAGTAAGTCTTCTAAACTATACATCACCACTATCAATATCATACCTGGGTTTCATACTTATAGAGTGAACTAGATATACTTCCTCCAAGTCATTCTCCAGCAGATGATGCCCCTGGCTCACACTCTCATCAGATGAGGGAGGCAGATATCAGCTTGGTAAGAGCTAAAAAATAATAATGAAAGAAAGGAATTAATACATACATTATTGTATCGCCAGGAGGATGATGTACCAGATGATATGTTGGAGTGTCTGAGTGGCCCCAATACAGCTGCTGCCACTGAGGATGATGTTCCCTGTAGTGCTACATCCAGCCAGTCAAGTTTGAGCTCCAGGTTGCCAAACGCAAGTCATCAGGCAGCTGTAAGTCTGGCTTGCTACACATACCTGTACAGAAGATATTTAGTTACATAGTTACATATGACACATGTCAGAATCCTGATAAACTAAAGATATGAAATGTCTTATTTCGTTCTTATTCTCCAGGATCCTCTGCCCCAAGTACCTAATAGCCCTAGTTCCAGTGGAAATAGCCAAAGTGAGGTGAGTTACTAACAATAACCATTGTCATGCTAACTATACTCTACTGCACTGATTATAAACCATGTATATGAGCTGCAAAAAGTAAGAAAGAAAAAAAGAGAATAAAAATAAAAGTTTAGCTAAGCTTATCATTTTATGGTCTGTAGATGTCAAGTAACTGGCATCTTGACTTTAAGGTGCCAGATAAGGATAAGTTTGGGTACACTGCTGCAGTTGCCATAGAAGATGGGCACTTAACCTCTTCTGCAAAGAGAAAGATCATCTCTTTGATGAGGTCACTTATTATCCCCTATACACTGTATCCAACAGCTGAACAGTACGTGACCGTGTGTACTAAGTTGGTCGAGAAGCACCCAAAATTAAGAGATATGGTTGGAAATGGCATAGTAAGTATTTTTAATTTGTTTTAAAGGACAAACACATAATGTATTCTCCAAATTGTAAGGGGTCCTGGAAAATATCTTTAAGAAACGCCTTCAAAAACTACAGAAGGGATCACTGCCCTAGAGCTGCATGTAAGAGGCCAACTAATAGTGACATTCATCCACATCATTCCAAAAAGACAAGGCTCACTGAGGTAGTCCAGCCAACATTAATATGTACTGTAAATATTCCTGCTACAATTTGCTTTTTTTTTTAAAAATTAAAAAAAATTTTTTTTTTTAAAGGAAAATAATGTGATGGACTTAGAGGATTACGAGAGTTCCATTGAGTTAATGAAAAGCCTAGACATTAAGAGGAACCGAGCAATTGGCAGTAAACTTATGAGCGAAACTCGTTCCATGCGAAGAGAGTGGATAGCAAGGGATAATCCAAATGTCATAGAAGTACTTGGCAGATTCCCATTGCTGAAAGATACTCAAATAGTAAGTAGTAAAACCATAATAATAATTAAAAAAACAACTAATAATAATAATACCAATAACAACAACAACAACAACACAACAAAATAATAATAAAAAATTACCATTGTCAGTTCCAGGCAGAATATTGGAACTTTGTTGACCGGAATCGAGAAGACGCTTTAGCCGCATGGAACGCCTGGAAGAGCACCATAATTAAGGTGGCAGAATTAGAAGCCAAGAGAGCACCAATAAAACAAGTTCTTCAAAACTATAAACAAATTCCAGAGGGACTGTCACAACAAACTGGTAAAAATTTAATAGAATTTTCAATACGGGTTTGTCTTACCAATTGGTCATTCAACAGATTACAAAGATTTCATGGCTTGTGAACTTCTTTTCAAGTTGCTGTACATAAGAAAAACAAAAGGAATAATTTACAAACAAGTTCTAGTAAGTACCTGACTTATTGTATGAACAATTAAAAATTAAAGGCACATTATTTAGATTGCAGATGCCGACCTGAGCCTTGAAGCCAGTACACAATTGGAATCGTTCTTCCTTATCGTGGGAAAAATTGGCATGGCAGAATGCAACTACTTGTTGGTGGCTGAAAATGACTTAGTATTGGAATCAAAGTCTTTTATTGAAGCTATCTTTGATGTCATTGGGACTTATTTCCACTACAACATTTGCTATTCTAAACCACTGACTTCAATGTTATATTTTTTTCAATCTTACATCTTTAATATTGCTGTAACCACAAAAAAAACTCCTGAGTCTCTGATTAACTTTATCAGACTGGCGAACTCTATAAATTGAAAATGTTAATTCTATTGTACTTATGTCACATTTTTTCATTGAATTTTGATTATAACAAATTTTTTTTTTACAAAAGGTTAATGTTGGTGCCTAACTTTGTTGATAAGTGAAATCTTCAGATAATTAAACACAATCAGAAAAGCACAACTGAAATACTGAAATGGTGTGGCCAAGCAATTCTATTTATGGTGTAGGTGGTATTGTGACTTTTGGGTGTTCTGTTTACTGAAGTATTGGATAAATGATATTGGAATATTGACTCCTTGCAATATTAGAATGGACTTATGATGTACTAAAATTACCACTCACACTAATAACAATCTTCAAATATTGCTTTCCTTTGCTTACCTTTATGTTGTTAGACAAGAAGGGCCAGACTCGTGTGTCCACTCTGTCCCTATGATCACACCGCCAACCTCAATATGAAATTAAGGGACTACATGCAGCACATTCGAGAGTGTCACACCTACTCACCTTCATTCCAAATCACCTGTGGTATGAATGGATGCCCCAAAAGATTCTGCAAATTTTCCAGCTTCAAGTCCCACATATATGACTGGCACAGTGGGGATCCTAATGTATCCAATATCTCTCCTATCCTTCCTTGCTCCTTAGCACAACAACAAGATACAATAATGGAACCCAATGTGATGGAAGTTGACACTCCACATGAAAGTGACGCACCTGGTGAGACTGAAGTGGACATGATTGAAGTCCCTCAAATTGAATTAATTTCACCCTTAACAACAGAAGGCAATGAAAATGGTAAGCATCTTTAGTGATCATAATTGACAATAAGTAACCAGAATAAAATAAGCAAGACCACTTTTAAAGTTTGGTTAAGAAGCATCTGTACTTATAGCGGCATGTCAGGGAGGGAGAAGGGGGATAACGCCAAACTTTCATCCGATATGTACTCAGTAATGTTTACAGCATCAGGTACAGTAGAATGTCAGTTATCTGGACACTATGGGACTAGAGGGTGTCCAGATAAATTGAATATAAAAATGTATCATAGAGCACTATGAAAGGGTGTGACAATTAACTTTTGCACGTGATACTATTGCATTTTGAGTGTCCGGTTAACTGAAGTTTACTAATAACTGGCATTAAAAAAACTGACACTCTACTGTACTTTGCTGATAAAGCTTTTTGAGTGATATCCCTTACCAAAGCTGATAACTTCTGAGTTTATAGTGCATTCATTGCAGCATGTGTGCATATTGCACAAAGCAGTAAAATGTATGCAAGATATACAGAATAGTAATTACAGCATGTGTTCTGCATGTATGTAAAAGGAGATTAACATGTACATAATATGCACTTTACACATGTACATGACTTACATGTGTGCAAAATTGTAATGTGCCACAAACATGTCAAATACACATGTTCATGCATGGTGTTATGTGTCAAATGCATGTCAACTGAGGTGTTTTATATAGGGGAACAAAGTTCTTAAGAATAATGCCCCACTATCTATGTGAAATATAATATTATTCCTATACTTTAGATACCTGTGGCACTGATGCAGCTACTGAGCCGGAATCAGCTGATACAGACGAAGGTCCATCACCTGAAGACAACTTGCAGCATCTCTCTAGACTATCAGCTTTATTTCTTCTTGAGATTAAGGAAAAATATAAGTTGACCCAGGCTGCAATTCAAGGAATGATAGAAGGAATAACAAATCTGATACAGGTACCATTATTCAACAGAATGATTCCATAGCATTAAAAACTAACTTACACTCTAGCTCCATTTTATGGCCCTATACTCCCAAGTCAAGCAATGGCTGCATAGTAATGGAGTACCACAGCACTCTGATCACAGCCTGGCTCAAATCTTCGCTGAAGACAGTCCATATTGTAATCCTTTCAGAGAAGTTTCCACCTACCACCTGCAGCAGAAGTTTTTACGAAAGAATTTCAGTTTGACGGTATGTGCCAACAAAAAGGACTGTATGTTTCTCTTAATTTTAGCCAGTACATTAACATTTTACAGGAACCACAACAAATTCCACTTGGCACACATATGAAATGGAAAGGGTGTGGACCAAAGAGAAAGCATGTACTAAAAAGGGATGAGATGATCTATGTGCCGCTGATACAGACTCTGCAGCAGATCTTACAGTCTAATGTAGTCAGAGATCAGGTAAATAAATATGTAAATATGCACTGAGAACAGGTTATGCCTGCCAACTCTACCTCCAAGCTATTGCAATAACAAGTAACTAACTTGTCATACTATGTGTATATTGCACGTATATATGTGACAATGATTTGAATGTTATTCGACACTATCACGTAAAAGAGTTCCATAATTCTGTTCCCATCATATCAAACATAATCTTGACACTGTCTCATTCAATATAATCAGGGCCTAGGCCAAAAATACATGCAGGTTCACTAACTGACCTGCATGCAATTGAATACAGATCACATGTCAGAAGCAGAGCGAGCCAGGCTGGTTGTATGACTACAGTGATGGAGACGCCTTCAAGAGACATCCTCTGTATACATTGGCTCCTTCTGCACTCTGTATTTTCCTATACTATGATGATTTAGAAGTTTGCAATCCTCTTGGGTCTAAAGCAAAGATCCATAAACTGAGTAAGTTACATGATCCAATTAAATGAATTGCAACAAAATATTAGGAATATCAAAAGTATTTAAACTAAATTAGAAACTTGAATTCTGCTCAGTTCTTTTTATATCATATTTCAGGCATTTTCTACTTCACGCTAGGCAATTTACCTCCAAGAACAAGATCTAAATTGTCCTCCATAAACCTCCTAGCAATCATCAAAGAAAAACACCTGAAAAAGTATGGAATGAACACTATTTTAAAACCTTTGGTGAATGACATTAAAAGACTGGTAAGTATTAGTTAATCAGTACCTCAGCAAAACTAAACTCAACCAATCATGTATTAAGAACTTGGACTCACTTTCAGCATCAAAGGGAAGATGAAGAAGTACCACGGAACAGTATGTGCCATATCTGCAGACAACTTGGCAAGCCTCGCCATGGGAGGTTTTAAGGAGAGTTGCTCTGCATATAGACTGTGCTGACATTGTATGGCTACAAGAGATGCATCCAAATCACTGGTATGTTAAAATGGTATTAACAAATGAATGTATTCATTTAAAAAATGGCCCACATGTAATAACTTTTTCATTTACTTTTTCTAAACAGTTCCGGGAAGATGAGTTTACTTTGAGGGACCCTAACAGCCATGACCTGCAGTGCGCAGAAGCAGAGACTTCTAGTGATGCATCAAAGGAATATGGGGTGAACAGAAACTCCATTCTCAACGAACTACGGTAATTAAAAAAAAAAAGAGAGCAAAATACACATTTTATTAATATTATTTTCACTCACTTGCTTTCAGCTATTTCCATGTGTGTGACGGCGGGCTGGTTCCTGATGTGATGCATGACATCTTAGAAGGTGCACTGCAGTACGAGATCAAGCTCCTCCTAAAAAGAATGGTTGAAGTAGATAAATATTTCAGCCTTGGTAAGAAAACAAAATTACTGGCTTTAGAACATGGCACAGTGCAGTAGTGTCCACATAACATGTATGTATGAATACACACGTAGACACATTCAACTCCAGAATGACCAATACTGAGTTGGGGTACATGGAGGCAAAGGACAAACCAACACCACTCGCTGCAACACTCCTCACCACTCCAGGACATACCTTAAAGCAATCAGGTAAGGCTGTAGAGTTAAAATGGTACAGATAATCCTAACAGTCTCCCACTCCTGTAGCTGCACAGATGTCGCTGATGGCGAGAATTCTCCCTATAGTGATAGGTGATTTCATCCCAGAGGCTGACCCTTACTGGGAAAATTACCTGGTCATAATGAGAATTGCTGACCTTTTGTTCGCCAACAAGCTACATGAAGATGCTGTTGGGTATATGGCTAACTTGATCCACTTACATCACACGAGATTCAAGCAGTTGTATCCAGGAGAGTCCATCATACCAAAAATGCACTTCATGGTGCACATGCCAAGATTGACACTACAGTAAGTCCATTTGTTTTGAGATAAGAACATATAAGAGTAGAAACACTGCAATTCTGCAAATGAACAAGAGAAACAATCAGTATAGAGGAATGCCGACAAATAAAAGAATAATAAAAAAAAACACTAACAAACAACTGAACATGCTAAAAATATCAAAAAATTCTCCTGTGCTAATAGACACTAACTGTGCAACGGAAATTTTTTTCACCACTGTATTGCTACTTAATGTATTCAAACCAATTCTGTACACATTGTTCTCAGGTACGGTCCTTTGGTGCGGCATTGGACAATGAGGTATGAGGGCAAGCATGCTTACTTCAAAAGCCTTGCCCACACTCTGGGGAACTTTACCAATCTGCCACTTTCTCTGGCCATGTCAGACATCCTGGTCATTTCAGAATATACTCGACCCTCTCACAGATACAAATATGTATTGACAGCATGCGATATATGTGGCAAGGGAAAGTTAATATAGTAATTGTGAGCCCATCAAAATTATCACTAAACTTCTAAGATTTATGGACATCTCTTAGTCTTTGCCATCCAGATAACAAAGGTTTGAGTGTATGTTTTAAAAAGAAATTATTTAGATGTAATTTAAAGTAATTCTAAACAAATTTTTTTCACATTTTCTAAATTGGGTACAGCTATGAGATAAATTACTCTAGATGGATACAATACTTATGAATACCACTGTGAAATATCCACCACCAATGCAAAAACAATTAACAATCAGTGACTACTTTTAACATCTTCATTCATTAATGTACTTGCAGTTACTCCTGTCCCACCGACAGAAGTGAGCGAAATAGCCTCTGCAACAACGACAATATTTGAGTAAGTATAAAACTCACTCTCTCCGAATAAATATTAGTGTAGTTCATACTTCTATTCCAGGACCAAATGGGTGAAGGTGGAAGGGCATATTTATAAGCCCAATGCAGCAGTGTTGTGTGGCATTGATGAGGATGTTTTTGAAGTGCTGATAATATCCTCAATCTACATCATTAAAGAAGACATTATTATCAAAGGAACCACTTATAAACTTGAACCATATAATAAACACTACCGTGCTCACATTTTATCTACTGCTGACGAAGTATATATCTTACAATGCACTAATTCATTACATTCCTCTTCATCCTCGCATCACAAGAGTTTTACCACAACACACTATCATAATTTTACCATTCTATATATCACATTGATTACATTTTATATTGCCTTATTGCAACATTACACATATTTCTTTTGTTTTATCCAGCACTATTTCTAACAGTTAAACAGATATCTGCATGTGTTGTTGTACGAGTATAGAAAAAGGGTATAGAAAAAGGGTATGGCTTTATCTCTCCATAACACAAATCACTTACTTTATACAATCTACCCCGCAAGATGGGGCACAACTCTCTATCGTCGTATGTAAAAAACTAACAACAAAAACTTGCACGTGACCGAAATTCATAAGAAAGACTCTAGAACATACTGTTGTCACATGACCAACCCATTGGCGCACATTATCCCTTCTTGTTTCGGCGGGGCCTCTCGATGGCGGCGGGATGGATGAGAAGAAGATTTAAGTAGAGATGTCTAGGAAAAGAAGTTTGCTGACCTGGGCCATGTGGCTATTTTTAATTTTGGTAAGAAGTTATCGCATGTACCACACCGTGACAAGCTAATTGGACTTTTTTCCAGTGTGAAAAAATCAGTTTAGCTGTACCTAAAGATGGAACAATCGTGCACATAGAGTATAGTGAATTTTAGCTTTGCATTAAATGTCCTGAATTAGCTAAGATTGAAATGATTTGCTTAAAGTCCCAATTACATCAAGAACGGACTTTGATAGTAATTTTTTTTTCATTTTCAGCCTCCAACAAGTAGTTGCATTCTGCCATGTCGATTAAGATGAAGGTTCCCATACTGGCGTGTGTGCATCTGCAGTCTGAATGATGTCCTGTTGTGATTTCAACCTTTCACAGTGAACATAATAATGGGGTAAGAACTTGATTGTAAATAACTGTAGTGTGCAGTGTCAGCATTCATATTGGCTTAACTACCTCAATGCCTAGTGTTGCTCTTATCAGCACAGTAATTACACAACACTACTATAATGCAGTGAAGGTATTTGTGGTTCCATTACATGTCGCATACACAACAGCAAATTCTGATGTGAAACTTTGTGAACATTAACCCAGTATGAGAAAATGGGGGGGATATCTACTAGAATGCAATAACCACACAATTATTGTGTGTGTACACGTGTGCACACGTGTACAACAAGCACTCAGTATTAATATTCGCAAGGCTTTATAAAGAGGGCGGTGGTCATTAAGGTGGGCCTGATTCACACTGTGGTTCTCCATAGGGATTTAGACTAAGCACAGTAATCTTTGAACTTCTATCTGGGAGGGCTGGCCAGAAATGCCAGAAATTGTCCATCCTGTCCCATTATCCCATGGGACCTTTAATTCCGTGGGAGATCCATCTGTCCCACTACAGTAATGCCATCAACTGTCCCATGGGACTATGGTGGGATCATAGAAGGTCCCATAGGATGTCTATGCCAAAATTAAAGAAATTATGAAATTTGAAACTTACTCAGCTAGGAACCCTTCCCTGTAGTTGAATATTCGGGCTAGCCCATTGTGTTTGTAGTCACATGAGTGGTACACCCAACATTGGGGGGCTTTGCCCCCCACACCCTCCAAATGCCATCACAAACACATGAATCCGGCTAGTATGAGTTTACAGGTGGGACACACATGTATCTATAGGTGGGACAGATGGACGTCTCATGGAATCCCAAGGTCCAATGGGACGGGATGGACAATTTCTGGCATTCCTGGACATCTATGCCACCTGGTTCCTATTGGCTATTCACAACTTTTACTGTTATGGTTTGCAAGCAGGGGCACTTTTCCACAAGTGTCCACTTATGTATGCATACGAGAAGTGTAAATCTCATAGCACACATTTTCTGGACAATGATAGGAAAAAGTAGTAATAACATTACTAACACTAACTAGAACACCATAGGTGCGAACCCTCAGTGGTATTTGTGTGTAAACAACAAAATAACCGTGCACTTTACGCTAACACATAACACAAAATCAAAAAAAAAAGTCCATTGTTGTATCTTGGTTCTCTAGCTACACCTTAATTGTAAGCAAGTAACTGTTCATAAAGTTTGAATGTAATTCATCAATCAATAGAAAATAACACAACTCAAGAGAACTGGAAAAATGACACACAACTAATTAAATAGGTAATGATACAGGAAGTGTATGATACAGGCAGGATGTAATATAAGTGATCACAATAATTAAATACCGGTATGATGATAATCAATACAAAGTTGCCACATTCCTCTTTCCTTAAATAATGAGTCCATGCAATAACAAGAATAAATGATAAGTTACGTACTATCTGGTGTGAACCTGTCTGGAGGTCTGCGATCTCGGGTAGGATATACATGCTGAGATATTCCAGTCGTACTCGTAGTTGCAACTTCATCTCTTGTGGAATCTGATGAACTGGATGTTAAACCACTTGCTGATTCTCCAGGTGAAGTCGATATTTCAGACTCCTCTGTTGGTACTGACTGTGGCACTTCCACTGAGCGACTATTCGTGGTTTCTGCCTGATCCTCCATTTGAATAGGAATGACTGCTTCCCATGATTCAGACTCCTGTTCGACTTCTGACGATTAAACAACTGTTTCTCTTTGTCATAGCTGATCCTGATGACAGCGTCTCAATCTTCCATCATGTAACTTCACCTTGTACGATACAGGACCAGTAACTTGTATTACCATTCCAGGCAACCATCGACAACCAGCACCGTAATTCTTCAGAAAGATGTTCTGTCCAACTGTGAATACACGCAATCTTGCTCTGCTATCATGCTGCTCTTTCTGCTGGCTTTGCTTCTTCTCAACTCGATCTGCAATATTGGGCTTCAATAAATCTAATCACGATCTCGGCCTCCTCCCCAACAAAAGTTCTGATGGAGAGATGCCCGTGGTAGTCTGCGGTGTAATTCGATAATTGAAAAGTATCTTTGCTAATCGTTCCTCGATATCTCCAACTGTCTCCTTTTTTAGTCCACGCTTGATGATCTGCACAGCACGTTCAGCAAGACCATTTGATGCAGGGTGGTATGGAGCTGATGTATAGTGTTTGATCCCATTACTCTTCAGAAAAATTTCAAACTCTTCACTTGTAAAGCATGTACCATTATCAGAGACTATAGTTTCTGGTACTCCAAATTGAGAAAACAGAAATCGAAGTTTCGAAATCACAGCTTTGGATATTGCACTAGCTGTCTTGAATGCTTCAATCCATTTCGAATGACTGTCAATTAGCACTAAAATCATCTGGTTTTCAAATGGACCCGCAAAATCCAAATGAATTCTCGACCATGGTCTGGATGGCCATTTCCACGGATTCAATGGAGCCGGTGGTGGTGAAGATGCTGTTTCTTGACATGCTGTACATAAACGAACTGACTTTTCTATGTCTGCATCAATACCCGGCCACCACACATACATTCGAGCAAGTGACTTCATTCTGGACATACCTGGGTGTCCATTGTGTAGCTCCTGTAGCACTGCATCACGTCCTTTCTTCGGAATAACCACTCTCGATCCCCATAACACACAGCCGTCTAGCGATGAAAGTTCCATTTGCTTTGAAACAAAAGCCTTCAAATTCTCACTGCAGTGGCTTGGCCAACCTTGCATAACAAACTGCAACACTTGTGAGAGTTCTGGATCTGTTTGTAGTCGCAGGTTCCACAGGAAGTGGGAGTCGACTCAGAGCATCTGCATTTGCATGTGCACTTGTGTTTCTGAAAACTAAAGAATACTCGTACCCAGATAAAAAATAATGACCAACGTTTAACTCTCGGAGAGGCTTGTGCACAAACCGATACATTTTCCTTCAATAAACCCAACAATGGCTTATGATCTGTCACTAATTCAAAATGACGGCCAAATACATAGTTATGAAACTTCTTGATTCCAGAAACACATGAGAGACCTTCTTTCTCTAATTGGGAGTAATTTTTTTCTGCTTTAGTCAATGTACGTGAGACATACCCAATTGGTTTCTCCGATCCATCTGACATTCGATGAGCAAGCACTGCCCCAATGCCATATGCTGAAGCATCGCATGCCAGAGTCAATGGCAACTGTGGATTGTAGTGCGTCAACAGGTTGGATGACGTCAGCATCTTCTTTGAGCGTGAAAATGCCTTCTCTTCTTCCTCCGACCATTCCCATGCCACGTCTTTGCGAAGTAATCTGTAAAGAGGAAACAAAACGGATGACAATTTCGGTAAAAACTTGCCATAATATGTAAGCAATCCCAAATATGCTTTCAATTCTTGTACGGAAGTGTATGATACAGGCAGGATGTAATATAAGTGATCACAATAATTAAATACCGGTATGATGATAATCAATACAAAGTTACCACATCCATACTTCAAAGTCTGCAACACCGATGAGCAATTATTGTAAACCCTTTACCATTGTGGTTCGTAACCAGAAGGTAATGGACGTCAAAGCAATAAAGCCTGAGTTTGATTTGCACTACTAGTAAGCCACTGTAACTTTGGGAAAACTTTTTGTTTGTGAAGAAATTTTGTGTCTGATAGAATTAGACATCTCTCCAAAAACAACGTTCAGCTGGTCTTCTCCAAATATCAAATGTACTGGCCATGAAGTCAGCAAAAATGAGTGGTTGTTGTGTGTGACCCTTTACCATTTACAATTGGGTTAAATGAACTGGTAATGGATGTCACCATTAGAGAAAGCAATTGCCCCCGAGTTGGACTCGCTATTTCTAAAAATACAAAGCAAAACAAAAATTGGCATATTAAATGGTCTTAAGTACAGTCCTTTTGATAGTTGGAAGGCTAGCAGTAACTACAATTTGGCAGATGGGGGTAGGCAGGGGAAGCCGGCCTACCTACTCTTTAAACTAATAGAATTGAACTTAATTATTTTGATTGTAATAGCTATTGATTACTATTACTGACAGCAAAGCTGTATTCAAACTTGTTATCATGTGCCATGCCTTTTCTCTGATCTGGTCTAGGTGGCCTCAAGTTCCTCTAGAATTAAACTGTGTATGGCTATTAAGTCTGTAAACCCTTTACCATACATCCAGAGCATTTGGTAAATGAATCGGTAATGGATATCACACAGAAAAAGCAATAGCCATGAGTGGGACTAAATACAACGTATAAAACATACTTCATCGAGTAATACAGTTTGATGCCACTTCTATGCTTCAATGGCTGCCAACTTTGAGACCCACTGTTGACAGAATGACCGACCGCAGACTATTGTAACCCTCACGAACAAGTGCACTGATGTTTGATAACAATATGTCTAGGGATAACAACATCTTGCTTCTTAAAAGTGCTTACATAGATAATGTGATTCATTTAGCTCATTTGTAATAATATTCCACTCTGATTCATTAGTCTGTCAGCTAGTACCATATTTCAACAACCCTTACCCATTGTTGGTGTGGTGGGCAACTATCACTCTGAATTCTTGCTATACATTACAAACATGAAGGCATGCAGTAGTCTACTGCACAGTCACCCACTACCGATTAAGTGTCTGTTTAACTTCTTTTTTTTTTTTTTCTTTTTTTTTTTACAGTCCAATGTAGCTAAGAGCCCCTTACAGATAGGTACATATACCTAACTGGATGGTTGGGGCAAACTATAGTAATGGCCTCATTCCCAGTAGTGTTGGCTGTTTTGTGAAAATGTTTCACTATTCAGTGAATACAGAATCAGAAACTTCGAAAGGTAAAGGGTTTGCAACACACATACACACATGCGTGCACACACACACATACACACACACACACACATACACACACATGGACCGTCGCTTATCTGAGCGCTTATGATATTCATTTGAATTTACTGTGCTAAAGTAGATAAGGATTCGTTCCCCATTCAATGGCTTGTTTATCATATCTGAGCACTTGTCATATCCCACCTATTTCTCGGTACCAAGGTGTTCAGAATGAGAGGGTCTACTGTGTATGTACAAGTAAATCCTGTTGTGCTGTAAGATTAGTCTATTAGTAGTACATAGGCGATGGAAGGGAGCAGCCATGGCCGCCCCACTTTTTGAAGTAATCGAGCTGAACTTAATTATGTTGAGTACCAAAAAAACAACTGTATTATGACTTGTCATATCATGAGACACATCCTTTTTCTGATCTGCTCCCGCCAGGCCTCTCCACTTTCAAATTGCTTCTGTCACCTATGTAGTATAGCAACATAACACTGACTGAGAGGGTTAGAACCTGACTGATCTCTTCCGAATACTGCAATCTTCTTTCAATCAATACATAAAGACATCCAGTAATTTGAAATCAATTTCACAATGTAGGAGACAACTGGTGATGGAAGATATGTGGTTACTGAATTATTGCAAAAGGTGCACTCATAGACTTATGTTCACACAATCTAAAATTGACATGGTTGTTTTTCTGTGTCCCGTGGGCTAATATTACTTCCATTTGTTTAGATGAATTTGTATTGGTCTAGCATTGTACAGCCACTCTATGATATGAGTTAGCAGGGTTTCATACAGAGGGGGGCTGAATGCATAATATGATTTACAGTATATTAACACTGATCAGTGTGAAGGGAATGCTGTTGGGATAATTGAAAGTACTGTAATTGGAGTGAAGTGAATGGGTTTTGTAGTAAAATGTGTTTGCTTTTTTGTGTGTCACTTATTTTTTCTTTTTAATGCAGGCTTTCCATATTCTGGCAGTGCCATTGATTGACCTGATGCTATTTGGTGGGCCAATGAAAACAAACCCACAGTTCTGTGGCTTGAAGAACAACGATTTTGTGTTTTGTGTGTCATATGTTGTATATTTTCGATTAAAGATTGGATATATCTCACTGACGTAATATTATAAGGTAGAAATTTCACTAATAATGATTCTTTACCAAACCCTTCGTGCTGTTGTAGTGAAAAGATCCTTTACCAAATTTTAAATGTATAGCCAAACTACCAAGGTATAAGGTGTTCAATATTACATACCCTTCAATGCCCACCTCCATATGTAAATTAATGTCAGGTAACTGGCACCACTGTTTAGAGATTTCAAAATATGTAATGCTTTACCAAGCTAGTCTGGCGTAGCCTACCCTGTACCTTTTAATTCCTCCCCCCACCAATAAAAGATAGGTAAAGGGTCGGCGACGCCTGACTAGTACCAAGCGGCTAGTGCGCTGTTGTAGTGAAAAGACCCTTTACCGAATTATATAGATACTTTTTCGTAGCCAGACCCCTTACCTTGCACTAACAGTTTGGAAGATCTGGCCATTCGAGACTAGGTAAAAGATCGACGACGCTGGAAAAATCCAACAAAAAAAAACAAGGGGAGGAGTTCATGACTTCGGGTACGAACTCGAGGAGACAATATTTATTTGGAATAGCCTGCAATGTAGTGTACTGTACATACATAATGATTTCCAGTTCTCCCTGACTGTTAATGTTTCTTAGGAGAGGAGAACAAATGTTAGGTAATTTTGTATAGCTTGTCATGTGAATTCCAGTCTGGGAAGTGTTTCATACAATCTTGCTCTCTCCAATCCTGCAACAAAACAAGTCAATAATAATTAACTGCAACTTATAGATCATGATTATAATATCAACTGTAAAATACCCCTCTGGTTATTATAAATATATATAATGCATGGTTCAGATCAATATGAGATGTTAAGGTATATTCCAATAAAGGTGTTAGCTAAACACCCCACGTTTAAGCACACCCTTTTGAGTGTGATCCTAGAGTGTGAGTGTTACAATACACCCCTATGGTGTAGCACTACACCCTTCTAATCAGAGGTGTCATGGTACACCCAGGTAAAGGTGTAACTGAACACCCCGTTTTTTACAGTGTAGCTATAATTTAATGCATAATATTTTTGAAATTAATTTATTACTGATGGATTGTTGTTGTTCAACCAATCAATAAAATATTGTGTTTTATTACATTACAATAATAATAATAATATGCTCTTTCAATCATTCAGTCATTCTTGGCTGGAAAACAATAACATTGGTTAACTATAGAAGCTTTTTGTCTTATTAACACCCTATAAATCAATTATTAACTTAATCCGTTGGTTCAACTCCGATCTGAACATCAAAGTTATAATTAATTTATAGGCTTTTAATTAGAGAAAAAACCATTACTGTTAATAATAATAATATATAATGCAGCCAAGCTGTGTGATTGTAGCAACACTATTATTATTTTACAACATAGTATTAATACCTTATTTACAAATTCCTTTCCCTGGTCACATATACAATGAATGGGTGCTCCTTGATGACAATAAGCTTTGAAGATGCCCTTTGCAACAAAAATGGCAGACCTGTCTTCCAAAGGAACTGCCTCCACATACTTGGAAAAATAGTCTGTCACAGTTAAAATGTACTGGAAGTCCTTACTAGTTTTTTTGAATGGACCAATCATATCCATACTCACTAATGCCATATCTTTGGTTCAACGGTATAGGATTAAGTTCAACAACAGGAGATTTCAGCTGTGAAGTGTTTCGCTGACATCTATCGCAAAGTTTTATCTAAGAAATTAATAAATAATAAATACAAAATAATTTTATGAATATTAAGTTTAAAAAGGCATGTATAAATAGCCATGCTTGCTTTATAAAGTAGTTTAAAAAAGGGTCTGCCTTGCAATAGTCAATCACGAATCATCCTCAAAATTACACAGAATATAGTAGGAAGACTGAAAGGTAAAGAGGCTAAATAAATTGCCAGAAAGTATGTACATATAGTGTCAGTGATAGATATATGCATTTTCTGTAAGTCAACTACCAGGAAATGTTTGTAAACTTGATACCCATTGTATGTGATTCAAAAAGTGTTAGAATGCATGCATGCATAGAGTATCACATATCACTTGATTAGATAAAGTCAATGATAATGTCTTACTCTGTATATTATTATGATCCAGAAAATTGATGGAAAATTATGCTTAAGAGAGGATTGATAACCATGCTCACATTAGCTATGTATGTAAGGTACAGAAGATCAATGAATTAGGGGAAACTCATGTCCCTGACAAAAAAAAGTGGGGCAATAATTTCTAGTATAGTCTGACAACCAGAAAACTGTTTGACAACTCAAAAAGAGCACCGATTTACATGGTGCAGGAAAACGAGATATCACTTATCCACAATGGTCAGTGATGTGTAATTAACAAGAAACAACTGGCAGCCATGCTCACATTTTATAAGAATAGCACATGTAAGGTTCCGAACAGCATTACAAAACAAATATGCCTGATCACAAATCAGTGATATATGTTTTCAAAAAATTGAAATAGAGAAAACTGATAGCCACATAAACATTTTAGCCAAAAAGCATAGTAGGGGGAAAAGATATCACTGACTACAGTAGTAGCACATGCTTTCATCATGTCTATATGAACCAAATTATTTTTTTGACGATTGAAATGATAGCCAAGCTCACATGAATAGCACATGTACTAGAAGAGTATAGCAATGAGTAAGATATCACTTACTACAAACATCATTGATATGTGTCACATTGACCAAAAAATTATTTGAAAAAGTGAGGGAGAGAGAGAAATGACTGCCACACTGTAAACAAATAGGCACCAAATTGAGTGTGAAATGCTATACATGTACATACATAATAAATTATGCAATGATTAGAAAACTGGTGGAAATTGGGGTGTCGAAACAGCACATCCTGTTAAACATTCTTTTTGGTGCAACTAAACACCCCATTTTTAAGAGATCACTTATAGCTATCCTCAGATTGTATAATAGCAAACATATATAATATATATATATATATAACACACACACACATAATGTACATACAACTAAAACAAGCATGATCACTTAACCATGCTATGCTTGCACACATGGGTAATGAAAAGAAGACAAGAGTGCTTGATAGCCACGCCAGTATTTTCCAGTGCACTCAGTTATAGGGATATGAAATAATAACTGGAGTAGCTAACCGTAGTGAAGGGAATTACAAGTATGATAGAATTATTGTTACTCAATATAATTATTGTATCCATAATACCACTACTATTAAAAAATGTCTAACAAGACAGTTATTAGAATGGCTTCTAAAGAATCTACCAATACTCGGGAAAAGTTAAGATAAGTAGTAATTCCATATTTGTTAAACTAAAGTAACTCTGGCCTTAATTTTTTCTTTGTAACTGAGAGCTTGTTCAAGAGTGGCTGGTAATAAAAGTTGTTAGAATGGCTTAAATTTGGTATTACAGACTTATCACTACCAAGGATATTAAGGTAAGAAAGCATTTCTGTGTATATTTGCTGTAATTAATGTTTAACTACTAATAATCCATTATTGTCATCACAATGTTATAAAAAAAGGAAAAATTCATCATATAACCGTATTGTAATTTTAAGCAAGATATCAAGAGGCTCGCCCGCCATTTGTGCTCAAGCACTTCACAAGTTTGCTTATATATGTGTGTGTAGATGTATGTATGTCACTTTGTACTTTGACCCTTGTATTTTTGTGTTTGCATATCACTCTCAGTAGGAAGTGTTTAGTCCACACTAGATATCTTCACTGCTGTAGTTAGTGCTAGGACCGGTAACTCATGGATTAAAGTTGGTTGTAGCGGCTTCCCAAGCCTCCAGCTGATATTTTAGCAGTGGTTCTAACCATGTTGAGTAGCTACACCAGAGGAAGGTAGCTGTAAAAACCAGGAAAAGTGGCGAGTTTGGCTGGTGCTATAACTACTAGGGTATGAGCTTGCACAATGCAGCTTGAAATAACAGCCATGAAGTATCTTGAGTTATTTCATGGGTCATGTATCTATAGATACCATTGTGAGGATATCTAGGATGGAATATGTATGTACATTACAATAACTGTTTTACTTTACATGGTCTATCAAATTTCTGAGTTTATTATGGGAACAATGTTTTTCTTGTGATGAGTCACCAGCTGCACATACAAGTGCAGGGCCGGAGGAAGCAAATTTTAAGTGGTCAGGCCAGGAAGTGGGTGTGGTATGGGTGTGGCCAGGGTTTATGTAAACCATGCAGCTGCGCAACTGATCGAAATTTTTTTATTAGCTATATACAAAAGAAACTATATCATCCAAATATTTTTTATCAAAATATATACAAAAAGAAACTATAACACTTAAAATTGTCCAAATATTTTTTATCAATATATATACAAAAGAAACTATAACACTTAAAATTGTCCAAATATTTTTTCTCGGTGTTCATTACCGGATATAAAATTATTTAAACAAGACTCTAAAGAGAGTTGGTCAGTTTCCTTTCTGTGTATATTATGTAAAGTCATTAAGTTATTCAATCTTTTCTGGCTCATTGAGGTCCTCAAATAAGTTTTGACACGTCTCAAAGCTGAAGCACACCGCTCACTCACAGCATTTGTGGCTGGCAAAACTAATATTAATTTCACAAGTGTACATACTTCTGACATACTGGTCCTTGTTGCTGGTGACATGTCTCTAAAATACTTGGTTATGTCAGAAAAAGTAGGGTTCTTTAAACCAAGGTGTGCAATACATGTACCAAACAATGATAACTGTGTGTCCAATAAAACTGGATCAAAGTCACTACCATAAAAGTCAGCAACAAATTTGAACTCGTCAGAAAAATCTTCACATTCAGCAGCCTTTAAAAGTAAGTTTTCAAGATTACTGTAGGCAGTATATCCCGGCTGATTAAACCGATCACGTATATAGTTGACAATCAAGTCTAAAGCTAAAAAGTATTCACGCTTATACATCTCTTTGGCTGTGACTGGATGAACACCCTCACTTTCCCCCACTTCATACCTTCTTGGTGTCTTCCTCTTTCTAGGCCTGACTGGCTCATCTACATCAAATTCACTTTGATAAGAAAGCACTTTCGTCCAAAAAAATTCAAAGCTATCATCATTCCTAATTTTTTCCAGTGTCTGGCATGTCATTTCAGCAATATGTTGACCTTCTGAGGCATTAATTTTGGGTGACTGTAAAGTTTTACTCAAATTGTCACTATGTCTTAAAATAAGGTTACTAAGAAAGGTCCCAAAAAGATACTCAAAGCGTCTCATTTGTGCTTGAACACCTGCTATCCTGCTTCGACTTTGTGAATCCGTACAAATATCCTTAGCCTCTTCCCACAGGTCTTGAAATACTTCATAATTATTAATGACACTCTCTAGTGAACTAGCTTTGACAGTCCACCGAATAGGACAAAGGGTACGAAAGCCAGGTACAGAAGGAGCTGTTTGAGCCTTTATATTTTCAAAAAGAGCATCTCGACGAGGAGAATACTTAAGCAGGTTAGATATTTCAGCTGTAGTATCAAGTACATCCCTTAATACTTTGCTCTGTTTGATTGCATCTGAAGCTGCTAAGTTTAGAGCATGCCCGTAACAATGAAGAAATATAGCCCTGCTTTCTTCTTGAAGAATCTGTGTAGCAGCACCCCTTCTAGACCCGGCCATATTAGCTGCACCGTCATAGCATTCACCTCGACAGAGATTAATGCTTAAATTTAACCTCAATATTACATCTTTCAACACAGCAACAATTGCATCAGCTTTAATTGTGTCAACCTTGTACAGGCCAATAAAATCTTCATGGGGCTCAAAGTTATTGTCAACCCATCGAAAGCAGATAACGACTTGTTCTCTGTTTGAAGCATCAGTAACCTCATCAGCCATTATGGTGTAAAACTTGCTAGCCTTAATAGAACTGGCTATATCTTTTATTGTTGTGTTTGCCATAACTTCTAGCAGCTCATCTTGAATCTGATGACAACAGTACCTATCAGTTTTCTTCTTCAAAAAAGAAGCAAGAGCAGGATCATCACAGCTACGTAGGTAAAGGAGCTGCATAAAATTACTGTTTGCTTCTTCATTACCATCTCCACGCAGAGCCAAACCTTGCCGTGCAAGAAAACGAAACGATTGAGCAACTTTCAACAGATGACTTCTATTAGCTTTCTTTTCTTGAACATATGAAGATGAAAGCAGTTCAGCAACATTTTGAGTGGATAGAGGCAATGTTATCATGACTTCAGTAGCTATTTTGTGGCAAGTACTGCGTTGATGACTATTGAAAGCACCCTTCTCCCCAGTAGCATCTTTCCAGTTACAGTAACCTCTCGATATAAAGGCTAGATCACTACAGCCAGATGATGGCATTTTATGCTTCTTAACAGCACTCATGCATAAATAGCAAAAAGCTGCATCATTAGCTTCATGATAATGGAGCCATTTCCATTTGTTAAACCACTGACTTTGAAATGCTCTGTACACAATTTTAGACTTACCAAACTGGCGTTTGGGAAAACTGAAATCATGAGGTTGGTTAATCTCAAAGTCCAACTTTTCTGCAGAGCTGCTGCTGGCATCCATGGTCAAGAAACCCAACAAATTCACCACCATGTGGTTGCATGTGGTATTAAGTGATGACCTTTTACCTACTCAACAATTTAATGTAGTTCTTTGTCATGACGACCTTTACCTACCCCCCCCCCCAAAAGTGGTCAGGCTATGGCCTGACTGGCCTGACCATGAACTCCGGCCCTGAAGTGTACATATTTTACATTTTAAAAACCCATGTTTATATACCTTCTAACATTTTCATAAGTTTGTCGTGACGACCAACAATTTGTGAACGCTTTTTGTTTGATAGAACAATATTTTCTTTAAATGAGGAATCTCTAGCTGTAAGAAATATTGTACATTAAAAATATAGCTATAACATTAGACTATTTAAACATCATTTTGACATGTCATTTTTGATAAATTTTAGTCTGTTATAACTTTATTTTAAAGATGATACAATTCTTACCTACTGATCATAAAAATACTCATTGTTGTCATATTGATCCTTGCATATGTAATATCCCTGATGCTTTGTTTGTACAGTGTATAGCCCAATGGATTGACGAACACAGAGAAAGTGGGGGCCAGCTGTAGATGACTATTAGCCTACTGACTATGCTAGCTAAGCGAAACCCAACTCAACCAACAATACGCCAGAGCCGCTATAAACAAAGGATCCCACTTCAATAAATAAGTTTAATTAAAATAGTGACTAGCAGACAGATGACCGTCAGCTAGCAGAGAGATAGAATAAACTAAATGCAATAAAAAAAACTCAAGATAAAAAACTGGAAAAAAGACAACAAAAAAAGATTAGTTATAAGCATGGGCATGATGAGTGTACATAGAGAGCAAGGGAAAGGAAATTTAATCAATACAATTAGGAATTAAGAGTTGAGGAACAAGAAATTCAATCTATACAATTAAGGATGTGAATAGTGTAATTAGTGTAATAGAGTTAGTTCTGTCCTTTCCTACAACTCTGGATGAGCTAGCCAAGACATACAGATTCAAATGATAGTGTGTGTTTTCTAGATATGGGCAATGAATTTTCTCCCTTGTACCAAATTGGTTTTGTTTTAGATTCACACTCAAAAACTACTTCATCAATAGCACTAGCATTAATTTGTATAGGAATAACTCTACATGGATCTATAACAATACACAGTATTATAATGATTATAATATTATGTTGCTATTATTATTATAATAAAAACTAATTTGGCCTAATAAATAGTGCTTATTTTATACAATTGCAAATGAAGTGTACCTTAAAAATGAGTACAGAAATTTTAAATGCAGTATGGTAACATATCATATATTTTTACAACAGCTCTTGATAAGAAATACATATCTCTGTTAAAGTATTGTCCATAGCAAAAATAATTTCCAAATTTATGAGACTGTATATTTTCAACAAACTTTCGCCAGACTTTTCAAAAAACCACAGGACATTTTTGCCATCTTTGCATGATAATTGAAGGGAATTACCGAATTCACCTTCAAAGGTTTGGGGTTTAATCATATTTGGATCTGAATCTGTAAGAATAAATCAACTTAATTTAGTAGTACATTCAGAATAACCATTCCAACCTACTTCAAAATGCCTATCTTATCATGTGAAACATGTCATAATGTATAAAAGAAATTAATGAAATTTAGTATCATTAGAGTCACAATCAGTTATTCACTAAAATTGAGTCTGAGTTACCTATGCATAATATAATTTACATGCCTGCAACCAGTAGTACTGACTCTACTTTAACCCTTTCATTCTGGATCCCGCTTTAAAGCGGGTGAAGACCGGTTGGCTTCTCCGAATTTTAAAAAATAGTTACTTTATAGCTAGAACCTTCAGATTGCATACACAGGTGCCCAATGCATTAGAGAAGCATCTAAAATAGCTTTCAGCCAGGGCTTCGATAGTACCTCACAGCAGTTGCGTTTATTTCTTCCTCGGCAAAAAAAACAAACATCGGTCCTCCGTCGATTTTTTTAAAAAGTTACCTTCTTCACAGCAGCTTCATTTATGGATCCAGTCATCTCCAGAGCTTTGTAGAAGCAGCGAAAAATTGCTTGAGCTCAGCAGCCTTCCACAACACATTGAAACAACCGCTTCTTTGACGACCAAGACTTTGCGGTTTGACTTACTTCTTCTCCATTTTTTGTAAAATTGCCAGTTCAACTGGGGACCTCCCTATTAAGTACAGTCTTAGGTAATGCTTATTACATCATAGGAAAAAAGTGAGCATGTCGTGTGACCCCGGTAACTATGCAAAAAAAAGTTTTTTTTCAAAGTCATTTTTTGGAAGATGGCGTCTACAAGTTACAATGGGTGCAAGTTTTAGACTTGCTTGATGCTGACTTTAGCGACTGAGGATCAAGCGGAGAGAAGGGAGACGACATCTAGGGCTATAGGAGGCCCTGTATCAGGGTTGGTGGACCAGACCCCGTCAACTCTGATACTGAAAATGTGAGCCAAGAAGATGATCGAGGTAAGCTTGTCTTTCTCTTGTCTTTCTCTTGAAAAATAGCAAGCTTCTGTTGTGGAAAGGACTTATTTATAGCTATATTGAGATAGAGTAAGCTGCTTAGCTATGATATATATATTTATAGCCCGTTACCCGAGCGACCGCGCTTGTCGTTAAGAACTATAAATCTGATATAGTCTGGTATGCTCGTAAGAAAATGTATTAGCGGGGAAAAGTCTGATATAGTTCTTAGCAACCATAATTATGGTAGAAGGAAGATCAAAGCAAAATGGAATAATGAAGAGTTTGGGTACTTTAATACAATTACTAAGATAGCTAACGCTATAATTTGCTCGTTGTTTATGTTCTGGCTATAAAATAGTTATAAACCAAAATCATTAGGTTTGTATTTCGATTTATAAATCCTCGCCACTCGGGCTGCGCCCTCGTGTCTCGGAGTTTATAAATCGCATACAAACCTTAATTTTGGTTTATAACTATAACATATTTCATTGAGTTTTGAGATTTGAAAGTGGCTTGTGGTTTTTTTTAACAAATTCAAATTTTCAAAAAACTTAAAAAAGTGTTTACCACATAATATACTACTAGGACCAGATGTGAATGCAGTCACCTACCCCGATTACGCCGATGAGGCGACAGTAGCAGAGTCTTCCAGTCATGAAGGAGAGGATACCGGACCTGAGTCTTCCAATGATGAAACACGAATAGGCAGCAGGTTCCAGTGATGAAGAAGAGGAAGTGGCTCCTCCTGCTCCGAGTTCTGGACGTCCTCACGGTCGGAGATGGCAGGAACCAAAGAACAAGAGTCGGGTGGATGAGGTAGGGGGAGAGTGGAAGAAAGATGACAACACACCCATTGATATTCCATAATCTTTTGTGTGAAGGACCACAGACTTTGATATTTGTGGCTGCTCCCCCCCTCCCCTGACCTGAATATCCCAAAAGTTGTAATATGTATTGTTATTGTCGTTGTCTGTGTTTTTGTGGTGTTGTAGTGGAGCTTCACACTCGATGTATATGTGTGTGCGAGGAGTTGAAATGTTATTCTGGCGCTTGCAGATCTAACCGGGAGGGAACGAACTGGGGGGGGGGGGGGTTTTCCAATTGGGGCTACTATGCCCATGTAAGTTGAATTTCATGTATGTGTGTCTGTACACCAGTCAATTTATATTATACATTTATTTTTATGATCTGTATTCACCTGTATCTTCTTTTTTCTAGTGTGGGTGTGTGTATGTGTGTGCGTGCATTTGCGGAATGAGAGAGAGCAACCGTGGACAAACAGTATGTGGCACTTCCGTATACAACCTGGGAGGGAACTCTGGATCTATTTGGATCGTGACTACTATGCCTATGTAAGTTGAATTTCATGTGTGTGTACACCAGTCAATTTATGTATAATGAATTATACATTTATTTTTGTGATCTGTATTCACCTGTAGCTTCTTTTTTCTTGTGTGTGTGTGTGTGTGCGCATGCGCATGCATTGGTGGAAAGAGAGAGAGAGAGCAACCATGAACAAACAGTATGTGGCACTTCCGGATCCAACCTGGGAGAGAACGAACTCGGGGTTTTTTTTTTCGGTCTGTGACATCATCCATGCTGGGTAAGTTTCATTTCAACTTACTGATATTTGGGTGTCCAGTTGGCGCCAGAAGGACCTGTTGCTTTGCTCTTGTATATCAGTTAATTCTTTGAAATTTTTAGTCACAATTACTTACTGTTCTGTTTGTGCACTTGTTTACTATTGCAGTCTTGAGCAGGCTTTTGCTTGCTTGAGTCAGGTGATGCACAGGTATCAACACCTCACTCAGCACAGGTATCAACACCTCACTCAGCTCAGTTTATATTCTCATGTTGCAGGTCATTACTCTAATTAGTATAGCCACTGGAAGGTCCACAAGACCGAGACTTTATGGCTTTTTAAATTATACTAACTACTGTCTAAAGAGACAAACTTGGCGCGCCTCTGTAGCTTTAGCTACTTTATTATAGGGTTATGGCACAAGAATGTCAGTGAAAAGCAATGACGGGGGGGGGGGGGGCAATTCAGCGAGGCCAGCTGTTGTGTTACAAATATCATTGTTGTCTGTGTTTTTTTTGGTATTGTATGGAGGTTCCGGATCCTAACCTGGGAGGGATCGTTCAGTATGTGACACGTAGAATTCCACGTGTATGCTTGTACTGCTTTTCATTTTCAAATTACACTTTCTCAATACAATGGTGATTGTTTCTTTCATGGACAGTATGGAGTATACATACCAGAGGGTCATACAGTGGGAGGCTAGCCCTGGGATCCCCACCTAGAATGTTGGGAGTTGAATAGAAATAACAGTTTGGAAGCATTTATTTTTGGTCTGATATTGTATCCCATTATGTTCCTATCATTACTGAGCCGTTTAGTGCATAGGATCGAACACTGATCATCAGTGTGAAGTATAGACTCTTATACAAAGATGTTCATCAAAGTAGTGTAGGTTCCAAAAAATGAGTGTGGCGAAGTACACTCGGAGCCCCCCCCCCCACCCACTCCTCCCCCACAAACAAAAATCCTGTATGAAACAGCATACAATACATCATAAAGTTGCAATTATATAGGAGCATGAATAATTTGTTGCTTGTATTATAAATATCTTTGTTGTCGGTGTTTTTGTGTATATGAAATTGTTTTGTAGTGGAGCTCGACGTCCGATGGCATATGTTCCTTTTGGACACTCATAGATGTCTCCTACATTATCACAATCAGCACCACACACAACAAACAACATATTTTATTGTTGAACTAATATAATATTGGTATATAATGCATCAAACAATATTATTTCTATTTTATTTTATTTTTTTATTGATGGGAAAAGTGGATTATTTGGGGGAAAAATTTTTTTTTTTGAAGTATTAGTAGATGGCCTAAATATTATTTAATTTTCTCAATCAAAAAATGAGGGGAATCCCAAACTCTTGGTCTATTTAGTGATATATGGTTGCTATGGGGTTTTTCCAGCCAGCATCGAGTTAAAATAAAACGGTAATACTCTATTCCGCGGTCGACGATTAGATTTTTCCGCGCGCGTCCAAACAATTAAGGAACGAGAGGGTTAAATGCTTGTTTATCTGCTGTTATTCCTTCACATGTACAAGTACCACTGTGATGTTCATAGGCTCTGTCTATGTATACATCATTAGAATTAACATTGTTTGTAAAGAAACTTTTGCCATTTTTATACCAATACTTCAGACCATCACTATTACAATTGATATAGACGTTTGTTGAAGAATAATTATACTACTTGATAAATGGGACTGATTAGATTTGTTAACGACGTAAATCCTAGGAGTAACTTGCCTAGAGAAATACAAACAGATGAAACAGCACATAATATGACTAAATATGAAATAATATTATTAAATAATTACTTGCAAACAAATTATGAACAACATAAAACCTGTAACTAGAAAACAATAACCTCATTATGTTTGATGATCCAGCTTAACTAACCTGTATTGCAAAATAGCAGTATAATTGTTTTTGACATAAAAATGATAACAAATCAAAGTTTATTTTGAATTATCATAATAATATACACAAAAGTCTTCATAAGCATAAGCTCCTTAATTGTAGATGTCAATATCCATCATTATTACAAGTCTATGATTCTCAGATGAGTAAAAATTATGTTATAGTTATAAACCAAAATTGAGGTTTGTATGCGATTTATAAACTCCGAGACACGAAGGCGCAGTCCGAGTGACCAGGATTTATAAATCGAAATACAAACCTAATGATATTGGTTTATAACTATTTTATAGCCGCAAACATAAACAACCAGCAAAGTATAGCATTATCTATCTTAGTAATTGTATTAAAGTACCCAAACTCTTCATTATTCCATTTTGCTTTGATCTGCCTTCCATCATAATAATTATGGTTGCTAAGAAATATACCAGAATTTTACCTGCTAATATTTTCTTACGAGCATACCAGACTGTATCCGATTTATAGTTCTTAACGACAAGCGCGGTCGCTCGGGTAACGGGCTATAATACATACTTATATAATTTGTGAAACTTTGTTGTACAAGTCGCTTGTTCTGAGTGAGTTTCAATAATTTTGGCAAGCTTACTAAGGTTATTATATAATTATTATTGTTATATTCTAGATTAATAGCATGAGTTGAGCGATAAAATTTTCACGAGGTGAAGCCAAGTTAAATTTCTTGCTGCAAGTGTGCTATTTATCCGAACACCATATGCTACCGTATGTTAATACTATAGTGAAAGAGAACAAATTATTTCTGCTGCTAAAAACCACAATCATTCATTTGGGAATTTTGCGACACATTGTCTAGGGGTTAAGAGTGTGGCAAAGTCACAAAGAGATCGCTGTGAATCATATCATTACTTCAGTTTTCCACTGCTGTGGTACTTCAAAATAATACCCATTTTGTATCGAAAAATGATTCCTCTGCACTGGAGTAGGAAGTAAGGGGGCCAGAGGGGCCACTGCCCCTCAATAATTCTCAAGGGAGTTGGCTGGCTCCTCAATGTTTTCCCATGTATATACTAGTTAGAACTGTGATACAGTAGGAAAATTGAAATCAGATGTAAGAATAGATTGTATTAGATAACTATGCAGCAGCTGCTAAATCAGCTACAAAAATGCTAGCTCAGCTACCTTAATTAGCAGCTGCTACAGAGGTTGAATTATTCTTAGCTATTACTAAAAGAAAACTTAGTGAACAGCAAACTTCACTGGTATGGGTAATTTATTCTTTAAATCAAAGAGATCTGATCAGAAAGGTACCCAATTAATTATTGTAAAAGGCTGTGGTTCATAATAATATTGTTGTGCAGATATTGTAGCAAGTTGTAGTAGTGAAGATCTTGAGTCTTATGGTGATGAATTTGTGACTTCAAACTATTTAGCATCCTTAATTTCGATTCAGTCCTGTGATCAAGAGTGCATTGTGGGCTCTGAAATATCTCAACCAACCGATTCTGATTTAATACAGATGACAGAGAAGTCATACAGATCTTGTGGAACTATACGCAAGATATATTTCTTGGAATCATGGTTTAAGCAATTACCATGGGTTCATTTTTGCAAGTCAAGGATGATGGTTTTCTGCTATTATTGCAAGCGTTCTCATGATTCAAGAATCAGGGAATCCATGAGTCTAGAAGAAAGAGTTGTGGAAGGATGAAGATAAACAAGAGCTCATATCTCTCAAAAAGAAAGACAGCAATGAAAGGAAATTGATGTGACTACCTGAAGTGTTAGAGGACATAATAGTGCAGCGGCATTTTTTGTGCATTTTGTGACAGAAGCATGAAATTTGGTATGCATGTAGACCTTGCTATTCTAAACACATTCAGATATGGAGCCACTTGCAACACATTCTGATTGTATAGTTACAAGCATAAGATACTTATTTTTGTCACCCATGGAGGTGTCACTTGGTGTTAATTGAAATTTAGAGTGAGAGTTTGCACTTCAGTCTCAAAAGGAGAGCACTACTGTACATGTGCTTAACAGTATGGCTAAACTGTGCAAGCATGTTGACATTGAAAAGTGTACTGCCCTGAAGCCACAAGCACAAATAGACTGGGAGAAGTGTTGCTTGTGCCAAGAAGAAAGAGCAGAACCATTACAGTGTCCAGCATAATAAAAAAGACAAGATGCAGGTGCTGGATATAGATCACTTGGCAATAACTTACAGGAATTCAGTGAGCTTGGTGAACTAGATGAATCTGTAGACCTGGGAAGATTGAATGAAGGTGATGGGATAGTTGCTACTCTGATTAATCATAGAGCTAAGTGGCACAAACTGTGCCGGATTAAATATAACAATATGAAATAGCAAAGAGTGAAGAGGAAACTTTCTGAAGAACCTGGTTCCAGTGCAGCAACACCTCCAAAACGAACTAGATCTAATGTATCATGTGTAAATAGCTCTCATTATAGGTGCTTCTTCTGTCACTTGGATCTTGGATCAGAGTATCATCAAGCAACAACACTTGAACTTGATCAACGTGTTCGGCAGTCTGCCGAGTTTTTGGAGGACACCACTCTGTTGGCACAGCTTAGTACTGGCAATATGGTTACAATAGAAGCCAAATACCACAACAGATGCTTGGTATCACTATACAATCAAGTGAGAGCCAAGAAACGGCACGAAAAACAAAGTCAGAGTAAAGCAGATGTTACTGCTGCAATTGTGTTAACAGAGCTTGTAAGTTATACAGAAGAATCTACAGGAGAAGAAGATGTTGCACCAGTGTTTAAGTTTGCAGAGCTGACTAAAATGTATACAACCAGAATGAAGCAATTTGGAGTAGACACAGATCAGCGAGTCCATACGACAATGCTGAAGGAGCGTATACTTGCACAAATATAATCATGAATGACAAATTCTACCATACAGTTAACGACTATATAATGAATACACATCATATGCAATAGCTATTGATATCCTATTGCTAATTCAATGTATATAACATCATCAACAGTGCATATACTGATCTCATCAAAATTAAAGACATATATATTAGACTAGCAAGTTCCCTGCCATATAGTGGTGCTTGACTTATTGCAAGTAAAAATGCAGTACAATCTCAGCTATTCTTATTCCACACCTTTCCTTTGTTCAGCCATTTCTACATCTCCTCCTTCTTAATCTCTCTGGCCTATCATGATAATGGACTTGAGCTTTGCAAAACTGTAGCCTTCTTTTTCGTACAATGCCTTCCTTTTTGAATCCGAGGCGGCCTTTACTGTCCATTTTACCATAGATACAAGAACAGAAGGGATTGGAAACGGCACACTGTAAACCAAAAGGTGTGTAGTTCACACCAAATTAAGCGTGAATCACTTGTAACAATAATCACACCAAAATATGGTGTGATGCGCACACCTCATCATTTGGGTGTGAAGTACACACCAAATTTAGTGTGAATTCTCACCACAATCACTATGAACTCATACTTACATTAATGCTGAATTATTTTAAGTTACATTGGTTCTAGTAATACATATCAACATTTTTTTTCCAAAAAGAGATTGGTGTAATCCCAGATCTCATTAATCAGACGACTAAAATCTTAGTCAACTCTCTTATCTAGCACACAAGTGTTCAAAACATTTATAAGGTAGATTACAATGATAATAGCATAGACAGTATAACGCCTGAGGAACTTAATGTAATTCGCTACGCTTATGGTTATGTAGCTCGCTCTCTGCTAAAGCGATATGAAACAAAGTGTGGTGATGTTTATGAACAGTATGTAACTTGTTTGGGTGATATGGCTGTTAAAGGAGAGAATGAAACTGATCTTTTGTCCTATACAAGAGAGTGGTTAGATTTGGTCAATAGAGGCGGTCTTTTCCCACTTAACGATGAAACGTTCCAGTTTTTTATTCATGTGGAACTATGTGTACGTACATTTCTACCTCAACATTTAGTAAAGACAGACAGTGACAAAGAGACGTTTAAGAGAAATGTACATGAGAAGATATTGCGTAACGAGGATGTTCAATTTCACTGGACACTGATTTCACAGTACATAGAATTGCCAGAGAATGCAGAAGTACTTTTAAATGAGATAATCCAATTATGGGTTACTGTAAGGGTTTTTCTATAGCTGGCCATTGGATTGAAGTTTACAAGAATAAGGAGAAGACCAACACTAAAAAAATCCAAAAGTTTAAGAAAGACATTGAAAAATTTGGAACAACCTGAACAGGTAGTTGAATAGACAACTTTCTCACCAGTTAGCTAATCATCTATCCATCAATATTAATTATTATATTATTATTATTATACTTATCATGAAATCATCCATGTATTCAACTATATTTATTATGTAATGGACGTGTACAGGGGTATATGACATGTAAAGGGTGATCCAATGGGGTAAATGACGTGTAAAGTGGGGAGTGGGACAATATAAAAATAACTAATGATAATGATGATAACAGTGAACTTAAATAACATGCTCAGAGTTTTTAGAACGTTTACGTTTGGGGAGTGGGGTGACATCAATTTCTGGGTCATCTGGAAATAAACGCCGTTTACGGCTCCAATTGCCTCGAACCGGATCCAGAGCCATTGACTTCTGTATGCGAAGAGCTGCTGCATTATGCACACATTGCTGGATGCTTGGATTCTCATTTCGTCCGAAATAATTCTCGAGTGGATCCTGTGACACCCTTTCACTTAAGACGAAGAAGTCGCCATCTTCACTTTGTGAAAGCAAATACTTCGTCATTTCCACAAATGACATCACTATAAGGGAAAATGAATACTAACTGACATGTGTGTTTGTGTGTGTGTGTTTGTGTGTGTGTGTTTGTGTGTGTATATGTGCAAATCTTAAAAATATTTCATAGTATACCTACCAGTCATTCTAATGCCTGCTCAGGTTTCCCTGCTCAGCAGCATTTTGTTCTTCTGTACAGAAGACAAACCTTTATGGCCTTTGGCATACTCTTCCCAGTCATCAAGATATTTTAGGAACACTTCTGTCAGCCACTAAAAGCAACAAGATCCCTAGAAGACTGTCTAGTATACTATTGTATTTATACCTTGAATCGTGGGTCATCAGGGCTGGAATATGGTTTGAGGTCTGGCTTCTTCTTGAGAGCCCATTCCTTGAAGTTCCTAACATTCAAGCAATCAAAGAAGCGATCCATCATCAAGATAAATTTCTCTGTTTCTTTGGTTTCAGGGCTTCCAAAGAAAAGGAATGCATCATGCACGCTCTTGCTCAAAACCTGGGTATTAATATAACAGTCATGTACATGTATCATGATAGTATAATACATAATAGTCACCTGTGCTGCAAGATCCACTCTCATCCTTGAGAATGAAGTGAGTTTAAGGTGTTCCTGTTAGAGCTTGGGCAATAGTGAAAGCCCACAAGAACTATCCCGGGTTCCTGAGATCTTTCCAAACAAATCCCAAAGCTGTTTCCATACAATGTGTTGCCCATTAATCTGTACCAAAATAACCAGCATTATATTAAACACATGCAACATTAATGCACAAACCTTCATCAGCCGAGTGCTATTAAGTCCAGAATGAGACCAACAGTTCCTAATGGTCTTCATGAGGTGTGGTGGATCTGCTATAAAAAAAAGGGAGCGCCCATCTGAGGAAAAAGAGTTGATTGTCTTGTAAAAAGGCTCGCCATGCATTCCAAAGAATTTCCTGTTCGAACTAGCTCCATCTGCTGTAAGACATAGAACCTTAAGATCTCTACTTTCTAACCGACGGTCTGCCTCCCACACATTGGAAATATCTTGTTAGCTGTTGCTCCACAAGTAGCAAAGTGAGCATAAGGAAAATCAAGCTTGAACATGATCCCACGCACCATCACTACAAGAACCTGTTTTGCCAAGTTTGGGTCTGGCTGTCCCGCACAAATTTTTATGCGGTCAAGAACACAAAAAAGCTCAGATAGATGGTTGGCATCAACAATGGAAGGGAACGATTTCAGAATACCACACAAAGCAGGATCTACTCTACAGTCATGGATAAAACTGACCATGAAAAATCAGACTCAACAGTAACAGTATGTGTTACACATAGAGGATTTGAGCTAGTACAACTGGCTTGATAAATTTACAGAAACACAGTTTTCCCCGTTCTGCTGGACTTTGGTTACTCCATTCCTTATTGGGTAACTTAATGGACTCAGCTAGATGCTCCAATGAAGTAGAAAAACCTCAATTGGAGTCTTGACGCTGGCAAATGGCTTCAGTCGATGCTGCAAGACGTTCCAAGCGCCGCTCTTTCTCCTTCTTGCGATGCTGAAATCGTGGCTTTCGAGGCATACCTAGAACAAAATATGGTTTCATACGATGGAGTGATAAACATAGTGCCAGAAGACACACTTTTGGACTAAAACTAAACAATACCCCTCCAATAGAGGGGTTACGACAACCCATAACAATTCTACAATTACTCCATGGATGACTGAAGAAAGGCTCTGTCAAACATATAAGGACAATTTAAAAAAGACCTTCCTACATTGCAGTGGAACTGTATCAACAGGTATAGCCCCTAAAAATTATAGCCTACAACTTCAGGAAGATTTTATAGGGGTAACTAGCTCCTGATAAGGTTATCTTACCTCTAAGTCCGCTTTTAAACTGTAGCTCAGCCGCCCAAATCCCGTTCAACAGCCGGTTTATTTATAAGTGTGGGGACTCTATCTAGTGCACAGCTCTGGTGCTGTTCCATAAATAGATCACTACCTTGTCTGAGCTCAGGAGTGAAGCCTATGTTTAGTTGACTTTTGTTTACAGTTATTATTCGCGCAAACTGCGCCTGAACATCAAAGGGTTCACGCCAATTGCAATAGAGCTTATGGGCGGCAGAGTCACGAATAATACGGCGTTTCCAATCCCTTCTGTTCGTGTATCTATGATTTTACATAGCTAATATTGCACCCTTTTCCCTTCTCTTCCGTTCTATTTTAAACCTATACTGCCTTACCTCGCTTATTCCATCAGCTTTTTATAGTTAATCGCCTTTTCCCTTCTCTTTCATACTTTTGCCTTTACTTACTTTCACCTACCTTTAGAAACATACGCTTCCTTCTCTTGTCTACAATTACACCCACTTTTTAGTCCCAATTAATCACTTTGTGTTGGATCTGATGACGATTTACCAATTCATGTACAGCCTATGCTTTACAAAACTTTTTGACCTCTTCAAATATTCATGAAAACACACACTGTCACTCGTTGGTTGTTGTCGTCGTCTGTCGTCATAGTTGTTACTGACACACAAGCATATTGTTGTATAGATAAAGATGCCAAGTTTTCAAAATTTACTCCTTGTTCGTTGACTATCAGAAGTAAACTCCTTCCCCTGTCTGGGAGGAAACTGATCTTCTCCACTCAGCATGTTAGACGTAAAAATTGGAACGGCAGTCTACTAGCTACTTGTCAATTTTTTCTCTTTTTACCAGCCAATATAGTTAATTATAACTTACCCTACGTTTCAGACTTCTTGCCAAGTCCTCTTCTGGGATCAACTGAGGTTGAACTCTCCTTGGTGCTATAATAATGCATTGTTAACAGCAAAATTTCTGGAGGGTACCCTTACTATTTATTATAATCCTGGAAGGTGATATGCACCAACATAGACAGCCAACCCTGGAGCTCTAAACCTATGTTTCTATTAAACTTGTTGTTCAGGTGTCATCTGTGTGTGTAGAGCTTCCTTGATCTTCAACTCACGATTCTTACTGGCTCTGTCTACAACTCTCACCTCTTCCCATTTATAATGATGATGCTGCCAAGCATGTTCATATGATGAGAAGGTTTCACCAGTGTTAATTTTAGCCAACAAAATTATGGAATTACTACTTACCTCAATTTCCTGAGTATTGGTAACTTCCGTAGTATCAAATTTTAGTTATTTTGACGATCTGAAACAACGTGGATTCTTGAAAACAAGCTCTCAGCTACAAAAACAAAAGACCATAAATTTTAGCAAACAAATACAAAATTACCTATCTTACCTCATTTTCTTGAGCAGTGGTAACTTCCGTAGTGTCAAATTTAAGCCATTCTGACTATTTGAATTTACCATTCACTGTTGACAAAAAGCTCTTGGCTACAAAAAAGAAAGGCCAGAGTTACTTTTGTATATTTGGCAAAAAAAATATGGAATTAGTGCCAGAGTTATTTTTATATATTTGGCAAAAAAATGTGGAATTAGTACTTTACTCAGCTTCCCTCGAGTAGTAGTAGCTTCCTTAGCACTAATATTACGGCTATCAATGGCTCTTTGCAACCAACAATCAGCACTTCGTATCCCCTCTTAAAACGGCGAAGTTTTGAAATTGCATCTGGAATAGGATCTTCAACATTATAGTAACCGGTTGCAGCAACATTTTGTGTCTTTAAATACAAGCGTTTTCGCATAAATTTTCTCATACTTCATAGCTTAAGTTTAAAGTAAGGCATACTTAACCCTTTTGTTCCTGAATTGTTTGGACGCGCGCGGAAAAATCTAATTTTCTACCGCGGAATAGAGCATTGCCGTTTTATTTTTTTTAACTCGATGCTGGCTTGGAAAACCCCATAGCAACCATATATCACTAAATAGACCAAGAGTTTGGGATTCCCCTCATTTTTTGATTGACAAAATTGAATAATGTTTAACCCTTTCGTTCCGGATCCCGCTTTAAAGCGGGGTGAGACCGGTTGGTTTCTCCGAATTTTTAAAAATAGTTACTTTATAGCTAGAACGTTCAGATTGCATACACAGGTGCCCAATGCATTGGAGAAGCATCTAAAATAGCTTTCAGCCAGGACTGCTTCGACAGTACCTCACAGCAGTTGCGTTTATTTCTTCCTCGGCAAAAAAAAAAAACATCGGTTCTCCGTCGAATTTAAAAAAAAGTTACCTTCTTCACAGCAGCTTCATTTATGGATCCAGTCATCTCCAGAGCTTTGTAGAAGCAGCAAAAAATTGCTTGAGCTCAGTAGCATTCCATAACACATTGAAACAATCGCTTCTTTGCCGACCAAGACTTTGCGGTTTGACTTACTGTCTTCTCCATTTTTTATAAAATCGCCAGTTCAACTGGGGACCTCCCTATTACGTACAGTCTTAGGTAATGCTTATTACATCATAGGAAAAAAGTGAGCGTGTCGTGTGACCCCGGTAACTATGCAAAAAAATTTTTTTTTCAAAGTCATTTTTTGGAAGATGGCGTCTAGAAATTACAATGCGGTGCAAGTTTTATACTTGCTTGATGCTGACTCTAGCGACTCAGGATCAAGCGGAGAGAAGGGAGACGACATCTAGGGCTATAGGAGGCCCTGTATCAGGGGTGGTGGACCAGACCCCGTCAACTCTGATACTGAAAATGGGAGTCAAGAAGATGATCGAGGTAAGCTTGTCTTTCTCTTGTCTTTCTCTTGAAAAATAGCAAGCTTCTGTTGTGGAAAGGACTCATTTATAGCTATATTGAGATAGATTAAGCTGTTTAGCTATAATATATATATTTATTAGGTACTGAACAGAGCCTGATAACTGTTGCCACATAGAAAATGCATTAAAGTAAACAGGATGTGGCTTAGGGCAATATTTTTCCATATCACCTGTGTTCATAGTTATTACGTTGGGTTATTACGTCCCCCTAGGTAAATTTCTTGTTACCAAGGTATTCGCCCATGAGCAGTACCTAATAAATTAATTATCCATTGGATACCCGAGAATATCACTCGTCTGATTGGCGGTATTTACGCTCGTGCCTGCGGCACTCGCGTAAATACTAAGCCAACAGACTCGTGATATTCTCCTGTATCAAATGAATAATATATATATATATATATATATTATTGAGTTTTGAGATTTGAAAGTGGCTTGTGGTTTTTTGAACAATTTCAAATTTTCAAAAAAATTAAAAATTTGTTTTACCACATATACTACTAGGACCAGATGTGAATGCAGTCACCGACCCCGATTATGCAGATGAGGGGACAGGAGCAGAGTCTTCCAGTGATGAAGGAGAGGATACCGGACCTGAGTCTTCCAGTGATGAAGGAGAGGATACCGGACCTGAGTCTTCCAATGATGAAACACGAATAGGCAGCAGGTTCCAGTGATGAAGAAGAGGAAGTGGCTCCTCCTGCTCCGAGTTCTGGACATCCTCGCAGTCGGAGAAGGCGGGAATTGAAGAACAAGAGTCGGGTGGATGAGGTAGGGGGAGAGTGGAAGAAAGATGACAACACACCCATTGATATTCCATAATCTTTTGTGTAAAGGACCACAGACTTTGTTATTTGTGGCTGCTTCCCCCCCCTCCTCCCCCTCCCTGAACATCCCAAAAGTTGTAATATGTATTGTTATTGTCGTTGTCGTTGTCTGTGTTTTTGTGGTGTTGTAGTGGAGCTTCACACTCGATGTATATGTGTGTGCGTGGAGTTGAAATGTTATTCTGGCACTTCCAGATCTAACCGGGGAGGGAACGAACTCGGGGGTGGGGTCTTTTCTAATCGGGGCTACTATGCCCATGTAAGTTGAATTTCATGTATGTGTGTGTGTGTACACCAGTCAATTTATATTATACACTTATTTTTATGATCTGTATTCACCTGTATCTTCTTTTTTCTAGTGTGTGTGTGTGTCTATGTGTGTGTGTGCATTTGTGGAATGAGAGAGAGCATCCGTGGACAAACAGTATGTGGCACTTCCGTATACAACCTGGGAGGGAACTCTGGATCTTTTTGGATCGTGACTACTATGCCCATGTAAGTTGAATTTCATGTGTGTGTGTGTGTGGTGTGTACACCAGTCAATTTATGTATAATAAAATATACATTTATTTTTATGATCTGTATTCACCTGTAGCTTCTTTTTTCTTGTGTGTGTGTGTGTATGTGTGTGCGTGCATTTGTGGAAAGAGAGAGAGAGCAACCATGAACAAACAGTATGTGGCGTTTCCGGATCCAACCTGAGAGAGAACGAACTCGGTGGTCTTTTTCGGTCTGTGACATCATCCATGCCGGGTAAGTTGAATTTCATTTTTTCAACTAACTGATATTTGGGTGTCCAGCTAGGGCTGGGGGGGGGTTATGGTACAAGAATGTCAGTGAAAAGTAATGACGGGGGAGGGGGGGGTTATGGTACAAGAATGTCAGTGAAAAGTAATGACGGGGGAAGGGGGGGTTATGGTACAAGAATGTCAGTGAAAAGTAATGACGGGGGAGGGGGGGGTTATGGTACAAGAATGTCAGTGAAAAGTAATGACGGGGGAGGGGGGGGCTCAATTCAGCGAGGCCAGCAGTTATGTTACAAATGTCATTGTTGTCTTGTGTTTTTTTGGTATTGTATGGAGGTTCCGGATCCTATGGGAGGGATCGTTCAGTCTGTGACACCATCCATGCCGGGTAAGTTGAATTCCACGTGTGTGCTTGTACTGCTTTTCATTTTCAAAGTACACTTTCTCAATACATGTTTCTCTCATGTACAGTGTGGAGTATACATAGCAGGTGTTCATACAGTGGGAGGCTAGCGCTGGGTTCCCCCTTAGAATTTTGGGAGTTGAATAGAAATGAACATTTAGGAAGCATTTATTTTTAGTCTGATATTGTATCCCATTATGTTCCTATCATAACTGAGCCTTTAGTGCATAGGACCGAACACTGATCATCAGTGTGAAGTATAGACTCGTATGCAAAGATGTGCATCAAAGTAGTGTAGGTTCCAAAAAATGGGTGTGGCAAAGTACACTCGGAGCCCCACCCCAAACAAAAATCCTGTATGAAACCGCATACAATACATCATAAAGTTGCAATTATATAGGATCATGAATAATTTGTTGTTTGTATTACAAATATCTTTGTTGTTTGTGTTTTTGTGTATATGAAATTGTTTTGTAGTGGAGCTCGACGTCCGATGGCATACGTTCCTTGTGGACACTCATAGATGTCTCCTACATGATCACAATCAGCACCACACACAATAAACAACATATTTTATTGTTGAACTAATATAATATTGGTATATAATGCATCAAACAATATTATTTCTATTTTATTTTATTTTTTTATTGATGGGAAAAGTGGATTTTTTGGGGGGAAAAATTTTTTTTTGAAGTATTAGTAGATGGCTTAAATATTATTCAATTTTCTCAATCAAAAAATGAGGGGAATCCCAAACTCTTGGTCTATTTAGTGATATATGGTTGCTATGGGGTTTTCCCAGCCAGCATCGAGTTAAAACAATAAAACGGCACTGCTCTATTCCGCGGTAGAAAATTAGATTATTCCGCGCGCGTCAAAACAATTCAGGAACGAGAGGGTTAAGCCATCTACTAATACTTAAAAAAAAAAAAAATTTTTCCCCAAAAAATCCACTTTTCACATCAATAAAAAAATAAAATAAAATAGAAATAATATTGTTTGATGCATTTTATATCAATATTATATTAATTCAACAATAAAATATGTTGTTTGTTGTGTGTGGTGCTGGGCAAAGAAGCGGTTGTTTCAATGTGTTATGGAAGGCTACTGAGCTCAAGCAATTTTTGGCTGCTTCTACAAAGCCCTGGAGATGACTGGATCCATAAATGAAGCTGCTATGAAGAAGGTAACTTTTTTTAAAATTCTACGGAGATCCGATGTTTTTTTTTTGCCGAGGAAGAAATAAACGCAACTGCTGTGAGGTACTGTCGAAGCCCTGGCTGAAAGCTATTTTATATGCTTCTCCAATACATTGGGCACCTGTGTATGCAATCTGAAGGTTCTAGCTATAAAGTAACTATTTAAAAAAATTCGGAGAAGTCAATCGGTCTTCACCCGCTTCGAAGCGGGATCCGGAACAAAAGGGTTAATGCTGTAGTTGCAGAATAAACTTGGGCCAAGCCTAAAAATCGTTTTAGGAGAAAAAAAGGAACCCGCTTGGGTTTAAGGGGTATACGTACTACTATCCTTACACACATATACAACATATACCCGATTTTGCACTATCCACTACTAATAGTATCTCGCTCGCTCGACAACAAATATCCCAGATTTTCAAATTCAGTTACCCTGGGTAGTGTCCCGCTCTTCGCTTGAATGCCGATAAAAACAAACAAATATCCCTGATTTTCAATTGTGATACCGTTCAGGTTGTCTCGCACGCTCGCCAATTATTTTAATATTCCAAAATTATTTGTTCATAGCGTGCATGAAGTTGGTAGAAATGAAGTTTTCAATAGTTCTCCTCTGTGCTGCTCTATTTATTCATTCAGGCAAGTACAATTTGCTTTAAACTAGGCATTAGTTTAATGCAACTGTATATAAATATGCAACTGTATATAAATATACAACAGATCTGGCCCAACAAAACAATTTAGTATATCCAGAATATCAAGCAGTATATACAGGTGATAATGTTATCATAATGTGTACCAGTTCTGCTGTTAATACTTGGTTCAAACAAGGTGATATTGTTCCAAGATCTTTAATTTTTGGAAAAAATATACATATAAAGAGAGCCTCTTCTGAACATAGTGGAGTTTATACATGTAGGGGAGTGAACAAAAAAGGATTGCCATTTGAAGCCGAGGCAACTGTATTAGTTGGAGGTAAAGTTACCAGGATTTCAATATTGCTCAATATATTGTGCTGTTACAAGAAGAACCACCTCAAGATCGTGCATTTACACCGAGTATATTGACATTTAGTGTGCTTGGTGATGTGCACAGTTCTGAGTCAAAATTTACCTCCTTACTGTCACACAAAGAGACAACTATTTCTCATCGATCATGGATACATCTGATAAAACATAGATTTGAAATTTCATTAAGGAACAAATTTAAGGGTACTTAAAATATAAGTACTCTTCATTTTAGGTAGTGGTGGCGTTATTCTTGTAATAATTTTCAAACATAAAGCTTTAAGCTTTGTTCTGAAACAGCAGATTCTACATTATTACTGTAACCATTGATTAAATGTTTATCATAGGATGACAATACATGTAATGAAACCATCACAATTATTTACATGGATATACAAACCCAAATATAGCCAAATAGTTCATTTGGTAATTATGTTGTTGTATATGATGAATTCCTTGATGAAATTCATATCAGTTTATCACATTATGCAGATCCTGTATTGTATTGCGTTGGGACATTTATTAGCTCTGTTAATATCCCCACGTCCCACACATACACCCACAAAGCACATTCTATCAGTCCTATTCAACCAGAATGACTGAATTGGTAAATTTCATGCAAATATGAAATTTCATTTTACAGATCAAAATCACAAAAAGATTGTACCAACGGTATTCGAAGGAAGAGTTGGTACTTCTATTCGACTAGTATGCCATGGTGCAGATGCAGTTTGGTTTTATGAAGCGTATAACTTGAAGCCAATCCATCCTCCTATTAAATTTGGTGAAACATTTACTATTACAGATATGCAACTAGAACATAGTGGAAATTACTTTTGTTATGCTAAGAATTCTAAAAAGGCTGGACAATTTTTGGCAAAATCAACTGTTAAAGTGGTGGGTGAGTCCCTTTCTATTTGGCTTTGTTTACTTAAAGTTAGAATATTTCAAATAATTTTTCCAAAGGTATGCTAGAGCTTTCAGTTGATAGTCTGGTAATTGATTACTACATGTAGACCTCTTATTATTCAAAATAAAATCCATATGGCAATGAACAACAGTATCAAAGGTTTATCACACTTAATAGCTAGTTGGCTAAAAAAGACACTTTACAGTATTGATTTTATTTTATTTTTTCATTAAAATCTAACCTCTTAGTTTATAGTTTTTAAATAACGACTACATTGATGGTATTTTAAATATAGCTTTTTGATGACATAAACATTATTGTTGCTATGTACTTACTGTGCGTGTATATTTATTGTCTTTTTCTTTTATTGTCTTTTTCTTTTAACCAGTTGTATATATGCCTCACGAAAAAAAACAAAAAAAACTGTAGGATTTCCACACTGAGAAATTACGCAATATTTAAAATTATTGATGCAATATTGTAAAAAACGCCTGTGAGGAGAGAGATTGCACATTTAATGAGTAAGAAACAGCTGAGACAAATTGTGAAGTGTGATAAATTCGCTGAGTAAAAAAATTAAAGAGAAAAGAAAACCTTGGAATAAAAAAAATTCTTTGATCTGTTGAGAGAGAGACTGTAGATTAGTAGTGCTACTTAGCAGTAAAAATACAAAATTAAACTTTTTTGGAAGGTCAGTAATATATTGAGTGATTGTGCAAGGAGCTGGTATGAATTTCAGTGACAGCCAGAACATTTCCTAAATTCCCTTAAGTTAGAACAGAACCCTGTGAAAGCGAGAGAATACATCAAATGAGTAAGAGATAAGGCTAAGAATGAAATCATGAACATGTATATAACATACCTCCTCCCCTTGCCTACATATGTGGTGTGCTCTTAAGCGTCATACTCAAATTAAATTACCAGTCCATTGATGGAATGAATGGAACAATGGAGTAGCGAATCTGTAATCTTACTAACAGCATGCATAGAACTACATTAGCAATACTACCTGAAACCTTCCAGAGATTGTGGACTTTTGCCATTAATTTCTCATTTTTTGTTCAGTGTAAGTTTACTTTGATTTGTGGCAATTGGAAAATGCACTAAATGACAGCGAAAAGTTCTCAAGAAAAATGAGGCAATAAGGGACGGATAAACAACAACTGTACATCCTTCCAGGTATTCAGCATAAATTTCTAGTAAGACATCTCTTCATTTCAAGTGATGTGTTGTAGCACCAATGGCGAGCGAGTTATATCTAAATTGGAATGCTAAAAGCTAATAATATTTATCTGGACACAATGGATCTTCAAGGAGTAAACAATTACATTAACTCATGCGATAGGGTAAAGATTATAAAGCAATAAGATTCTGGTTTAGCTAGATAAAACTCTATAATATATTCTTTTAGTCTTTGACTATTGCACTATGGATTTTCCAGTCAGAACGTTAGTGTTATTTAAGGTGTAAAACTTTGTAAACAGTGCATTAATCAATTGCCAATAGAATAGATAATGAACTCTGCCAAGCTGTAAGAGCAATTGTGAACGTCTTCCCTTTAGTGTCTCGGAAACATTATTACTGTTTAATTTTTCTACTAAATACTTTGCACTTACGTTAATGTGAAATAGTCACTGGAGTCGAGCGCACAACACATGAAAATATTCTATGCGCCATGGCTGTCGAGTGTCAACATAAAACAAAGGATAGAAAAAATTATTTGGTAACTAAGGCTGTATTTGCTACGTTCTAAAACAGATAGACAACGAAATCTCAGGAACTACCGCCCGTCGAACCCCTCGGGCCGCTAGTAGTATCGCCCTCGCTACGCTCGGGACGGTACTGCCCGCGGCCCTCGGGGTTCTGTGGGCGGTAGATCCCTCGATTTCGTTGTCTATCTATTATTTAGAATGGTGATAGTACACCCCTGCATCATTGCCTTGCAATATTTGTCAACTCAAAAGTTCAGAACTTGTCAAATGTCAACTTCTAAAGTTCTGAAAGTCATCTAACACACAGAACTTAGTTTGACTTTTGTCTTTTTGGTTTCCCTTTGTTCATTTTCACATTCATGAATTCTCTGCCAACTGCACAAAGAAGCAATATAAAAGCGAGTCTCCTCAAGTCCAGCCTTACAATCATGGTGTCCTGCCACGATTTTTTTTGTTCTTTTCTACAATTACTCAAGTATAATATGCTCAGCCCTCAGAGGGATTAACCTATAGGTAGTGTTAAAAATATTTAAATTAAGGTGTATATTAATCAATAATGAGTTCCTACCTTGGCATTGACTACTCTATATTCATTACTTTCTTAAACACCCAGCCAAAAGGTTTCAATATCAGTCCATAACACTTATGTAGTTTACAAGATTATCTCTAGTATAAGGTTTTACTAGTACCACTATAGCATATCCTGTCCATCTCACATGGATCCAGGTCAGTAACAACACATCAAGTTGTGGGATAACATGCATTGTTGCAGTGTCATCAACATACCACTAATTAAGTAGATTCAAAACACTCTTTGAGACTACTAAAACATATGTAGATCATAAATGTTATCCTTGCTGATAGATTGAGTTCATGATATAGTTTAGCTCAAAATAATGTGTAAGGTTTCGAATTGTCACTTTTAGTACACTACAATAAGAGAATAAAATATGCATAGAATGTTGGCTCAGTGCAGTTTATTGTGATGGATTCTCACTATCTATTCATTGCACAAACATATCACTGAAACTACATCAATATAGTTGTAGTGCAAATTTGAAATCACATCATTTGATGCAAAACTGTGCTGAGATCAATACTAGATTAGACATAATATGAATAAATTAATGTGAAAAGATATGCTTATGTTACTAACTATAAAATATTGTTGCTTTAGAAAAAACAGATGGTGTAATGGATAATGAACATGAAAGATTAACGGAGTATACCTTTGAGCGTAAGTATACACTATTAGTTGAGTATGTAATATATTATCCAAAGTTTTCTTTTTTTTTGACATATCAACAATTTAATTTATTCTCTGTAAATTTTGCAGACTTGAGCTTTCAACTTTATTTTTGATCAACAGCATTATGAATGCTTGCTTGTTTCACTTAATTGTTCTGTTTCTTTTTGCATACTTCTACATAAATTGTTATTGAAACATTTATTATAATATAAAAGAGGCAAAACATAGCTGTAGATATAATATATCTACAGCTATGTTTTGCCTTTTTTGTAGCAAGAAGCTGATCCAATAATATTATGAACAAGTTTATTCCTTCAACATTTTTTTAACTTGCATCTACATAATCATATTAGATTATTTTTTCTTAATTTTTTAGTTTTTATTGAGTTATATGTTCCACTATAATTTTTCATTTTATTTTGCTATTATACATAATATATATAGTAGTTACTACATGAGTCAGAATGTGATATGTCAAAATGTTACAAGAGCAGCCTAGTTTCTTTTCATGAGACAGAGGCTAGTGATAATAAAGCCTGACAGTCAAATATCTAGCCATATCATCTGACAAGTGTAGTAAGTGGTTTATTCCTTGCTAGATATCTTCACTGAAGTGGTTTATACTAGGACCCATAACTCTAGGTGTGAATTTGGGCTTAACCGATTAACGCCGGAAATTAAATTACGTCCACGCGCGCCGTAGTCCGGAATTGTTTTCAAACAAAGACACGCGGAGTGAGGACCCCAAGAGTCATTGCTATTTTTTTTGCCTAGCGGCGTAGTGCTTTAAATTTGACTCGGGCGATGTTTAAGAAAGTCGGAGCTAAAGCTTAGCTCTACCCGATGTTGAAGTTTGGTTGAGTTTCTCTGCGTTTACTCTCACTACGATGGGCATTTTTTTGGAAATTCGTCAGAGTAAGTTGTGTGTGTTTGAGTTAGCTGTAGCTATAATCTGATTTCTTTAGCAATAGATCTTATTTGGAACAAAGTTGTTGGTGTTTGTTCTTAGTATGTTGTTATTTAGCCAGCAAGAACTTGATTGTTGTTCAAACTATCTATTTTGTATGTGAATAACAAAGCTACAAGTTACAGTAAAATTTGTGCTAAAATTGGTGAAGATGATAAAAAGAGAATAAGAACTTCAGACCTATAATGTTATGTGTTACAAAAAGAATATGAGAAAGTTACTGAACTCTTGTATTGTGTTTTATAGAGTTTTTTTGTGAAATAAAAGAAAACAATCAGTAGGAGATCCTTGATGGCATAGCCACACCCCACAACTGGAGCAGAACCAAGGAGTGTCCCTTCGCTGCTTCTTTTCCTGGCACACTACGCAACGCCCTCTCTTCGTTCCAGGTGAGTCATGCCTTTTCTGGGGAAAATGAGTGATTGGTAGTGGTTTCACCAGATAGCTGACTCTTCCTGGCTTTTTCCTGCTGCAGTAGTCTCCAATTAGTTGTATTGCTACCAGTTCGTGAAACTTCTTCAGAGAGGTTGCTCCATTTTGTGTAGCATGTCGATAAAAAATGTAAGCATTAGAGATTGCCACACCCACTAAAAAATTAACAATGTACTTATAAAATTTTCTTGACTTGATTTTTGTAGCATAGTAGCCACGAATCTGATCTCCTCTGTCCACTCCTCCCATGAACTGGTTGTAATAAGCAATAGCCACAGGACATGTAACAGGACTTCTGGTGCCATCTCTCTGTCGTCTAAGGACAGTGGCATGTTGACTGGGGTTGTAGCCACAATACATTGCTGTAACAACCTTATTGTCCTTCCATGCCGATGCAGCAACCATCTTGCCTGCTTGAACAGTGATCATGTCTCCCCTACACAATATTATAGAAAGTATGTATGTGTGTGTGTTTTATTGTACCTATTTATGCATTTATACATGTATATGAACATAATTTTTAATTTGTACTTTCTACTGTAAATTTCTGTCGTTACTAAATGTTGTTTTTTATCACTGTTGATTGTTTTAATTTATTATTATTATTATTAGGTAACTCATACCTTTGCTTCAGTTTAGGTTTCTTCAATTGCTCTGGAAATCCTTTGCGATTGGATCTAGCTGTGCCACAACCATAGATGCCGACTTCGAGAAGGTCCAGTAAAAGATATTTGGATGTAAAAAAGTTATCAAAAAAAAGCGTAACGCCAAGAATTATGGAAGTCTTCTGTAAGTTGTTTGACTACACTTGCTCCAAGTCCATGTTCAGTTTTATCCTTCCTTCCTGTGTAGATATCCATCCTACTGAAGTAGCCATTACTGCTATCTCCCAGCACCCAGACTTTAATTCCTCGTTTAATTGGCTTGAGCGGCATGTACTGTTTCAGTGATGATCGGCCCTGAAACTTGATCATAGCTTCATCCACTGCGACCTCACGACCAGGATTATACAGGGACTTGCATTTATTGTTGATGTAAGTGAACAGTGGTCTCACCTTACCAAGACGGTCATAGTTTGGGGAGTTGCGAGGGGATAAGGTAGAATTGTCAACAAAATGCAGATACCTTGATATTTCAAAGTACCTGTCTCTTGTGATTTTGTCGCATATGGGACTATATCTGTAAATTTGGTGTTTTCTCCAGTAGTCACCTAAGGATGGTTTTGGGTTTAGTCCCATGAGAAAATTGAAACCCAGAAACGCATACAGTTCCTCTGCAGTAACTTCCACCCAAACTTTACCTGATGGGGAAACTTCTTGTGCGTACTTGTTTGTTTGCTGCACTACCATAGCCATTAACTCCTCCGTAAAGAAAAGTTGAAAAATATCCTGAATTTGTATTATTGGGCCAACTGGGCAGGAATCGGTAAAGGGATGAATAACTGGAGATGATAGTTTGTACTCCCACTTTGGGTCTTTCTTTTCTGACTCCAGGGAAGAAGATTCGTTGTCTGACTCGGAGTAAGAAGATTCACTGGCATGCATACCTCTTGCCCCTTCGACTACAGGTGAACTGGGCATGTGAAAATCTGGACATGACACGGGAGGAGGTGATGGAGGAGGTGATGGTGATGGCAAGGGGTCACTCAATTCATCAAACTCTTCATATTCTGTTTTTATTATATTGTAAGTATTTAATATAATAAAAATATAAATGAAACTATTTTACCATTTTCTATGTCATCCAGAACGTCAAATTATTCATCACTTCCAGCCATAAAGATCTCATCATCAAGTTCTTCACATACCTCTTCCTCATCATCCAAAAAAGCCAAGACTTCATCAGGAGTGAAGTTTCTACTGGCCATTGCACCTAAAAGACCATCGCATACACTTTGCATATCTTATATTTCCTGAATTTTAACTATTATTGCCTTTTGTGACCTTATCATTGATTGGAAAATGTACTGTATGTTTAGTTAAATAATGAAACAAATACTCCTTTTTTTCTTATGGTAAGTACCCTTTTAAATTAGTTATATGTAAACTTCTTACTCTACCGTAGAATGAACTCAGCGGTGAATCAGTCAATTAGTCGGCCTCTGTGTGCGGTTACTGAGGAATAAAGCTGGTGCAATGGTGGTTACGCAATTTTGCGCAACCCGCGCTGTGAAGCACAGAAGCGCACTACGCAGTAACGCGTAATTCGGCAATAATCGGTTAAAGCTCTCTGGGGGCTCCCATTACCTCCAGCTGATATTTTAGCAGCTGCTCTAACTTGTTTGGGTGGCTTCACTAGAGGAAGGTAGCTGTAAAAACTGGAAAACTTGTAAGCCTGGCCCAGTTGCTATAACTACTAGGGTCATATAGTCATGAAATATCACTATGTGATAAAGTGAGTTATCTCACTGGTCACATACCTAAAAATAACATTGTGAAGATATCTAGTTTGGAATATGTATATATAAATATATACATTATATATTATAGTACTTCTTACATCAGTCAGAGTGTGATATGGTGAAATATTTCATGAGCAGGCTAATTTATTTTCATGAGAGCCAGAGGTGAGTAAAATAATAGCCTGAGAGTGAAATATCTATCCATATGATTTACTGCTGTAGTTAGTACTTGAGGAAGCATAAAGTTGGTTGTAGGGGCTACACACACCCCCAGCTGATATTTTAGCAGCTGCTCTAACCCTGTTGAGGGTAGCCAGAGGAAGGTAGCTGTAAAAACCAAGAAAATTGAAAGGTTTGGCTGGCTGCTATAACTACAAGGGTAATGTGCTTGTTCAGTACAGCTTGAAGTAAGAGCTTGAAATGCAGCGTAAAATATCCTGAGTTATTTCACGGGTCATGTACCTAAAGATATCATTGTGAAGATATCTAGGGTGGAATAAATATTCATAATGTATTTTATATTATATCAAAAGTTATTTTTTTGCAAATATTGATAAGTAGTTGTTTCAGTTTATACAATAATATAGCCTATTCTTTCAACTTAACTACTTGCAAATTTGCTCACATAATATACTTAAATTTAATTATTGCTCTGACATATGCAAATCAAGGTTTTATAGACAAATCCTATTCATTTTAGCATTAAAGCATTCTAACATACCTAATTGAATGAATTGTATTCTGACTGTAACAATGGGAAAGGGAAGTGTGGAACATCCAACATTTTAAAATGTAACTTAATATAATAAATTATGTGAAACACGGTATAAAACTTCTAAGATGACTGCTGTTATAATAATATCAACTTTTCACATAGAGTAATACTTATTATGATAATCAAATTTCTCAAAAAAATAAAAATTGATCAAAGCTTTGTAGAAAATGTAACCATGAAGACCACCATAATAATTTACAGTGGGTGAAAACCAGTTTCAAGGGGGCTGGGGGGGTTGGGGGTTGGGGAGGGGTAGGACAAATACACCCTTCCTAACAATACACTCTTACCATCAGCCCTCCTGATATTTTTGATCTTTCTCTTCCACAGTACTATCTTTTATATATCTATATATATAATTGTTGCTACAGCAATGAAAGTGTTAAAGAAGGATACAGTAATAGATGAGCTAACACCCAGTAAGTGTATTTCAATGTGTAAGTTAATAAATAGTGTAGTAATTATATATGACACAGGGATTCATATAGATTATAGGAGCCCTGTTTTTTCCCCACACCCAAGCCCCTACATTCAGATTCCCCCATCACCTACATTTTTCTTTGGACCGAATTAAAAAAATACATTATAACTAGTGATGTGCTTGAGCACAAATGGCGAACGAGCCTAAAGACTATACTATTTTTATATGAATGATTTTGACTTCTAGCACGGAAGCTACTCAAAATAAGGTCCAGTTTTTAAATTTCGCATACAAGGTAAAGGGATTTCAGTAGTAACAACTCTCTGCAACTTGAATTGAAGGGAAAAAACTTTATTTAAAAGTTTTCTTTGTGATATTCTTTAGCTAAGTAGTGGTTGTAACAACACAACTGGACATGCACCTACACAGACTTACCTTCGCAGTAGTCTAGTGGACAATGTATTTTCAAGTAAATACTGTTGCGCACCGCTTATAACCATGACAAAGAGCGCATTGACTTACCACCGCCACTAATTCGAATAGAAATGGAAGTCCCTTAAGTTTTCAAGTTGTAACTGCACCCGCAAAAGAATTCAAAACGGTAAACAATTCAATTTCTACTTTGTTTAATAATGTTTAACACATCTTCAAAATCAACACTCTCTATAGTTCTGGTCCTACAATACCAATTCATATTAGAATATATATGCCATAGTTTTTGTATTGTGAATGAGGAATATTAAATTTTTTTTATCTTAGTGTCCCCGTGTTGAAGATAGGGCCAATTAGTTTCTTTCAGACTGCGCTTGAATCCCTTATAATCATGATGCTGAATTCAGAATTATTGGTGGAAATTCAAAATGTTTGAGCAATAAGTACCTCTCCTGCTCTATTTGTACAATTCTTAGTAAATAGCAATAATTTACAAACTTTACTTCATAATATGCATGTTTGCACACTTCATGCCTGACAGCCACTGCTTCAACATTGACATTTTACTTTTATGGCAAGTATTGTTGTTGTTGGAGTTTTAATTTGGAGTCTGGGAACAAACGAGAGTTGCCACATCAGTGACATTTATGTAGAAAATCAATGATTGGTCATCACCATCTGTTAAAAAATGATAGTTGAGGCTATATTATTGGCGAGCGAGCGTAACGAGCGAGACACTTACAGGGGTAACACAATTGAAAATCGGGGATGTTTGTTTATTTATATATATGTTTGGACGTATGTATGTCATTTTGTACTTTGACCCTCCGTATTTTGTGTTCGCTCCGCGTTCGACCCCGTCCCAAACTTCACTAAACAGAATCCTCCGGTTTAGCGACCATTACCCGTATCACCTTAGAAATTGAATTGTTTACTGCTTTGAATTCTTTTGCGGGTGCAGTTTAAACGCAAAAACTTATGGGAGCTCCATTTCTATTCGAGTTAGTCGCTATTTGTCACAGTTATAAGCCCTACTCAACAGCATTTACTTGTAAATTCATTGTCCACTAGACTAACCGCGAAGGTAAGTCTTGCGTAAGTATGTTTAGTTGTGTGAAAGTATTGTGCATTACAACTACTATTAAGAATGTCACAAAGGAAACTTCAAATAAAGTGACTTAATTTTGTTGCTTCTTTTTCAATTCAAACAGTTGCTGGGAGCGGTTACTATGGCTTTGAATCCCCTTTACCGCATACGTAATTTAAAAACTTGAATATATTTTAGTAGCTTGAGTGTTACTTGTTAAAATCAATCATTTAACAATAATGTAGTTTAAGGCTCGCTCGCCATTTGTGCTCAAGCACACCACTAGTTTTAGTTAAAAAAACAACTTAACCTATCTAGATAATAAAGACAGCTTTTTATATAAAAGAGTTAAGGGTGCTGGCACATAGCAACGCGCGTGCACTGTTAATTGAGTTCCCAGACCACGAGTTGTAGTTCGTGGCTAGCCTAAAAAAACACTCGCACGGAATTCCCGCCTACAACTTCCTTGGGTATAGTTAGCGATCTTACTCGATCTATTCTTACGCAATCCCTTGTGGTCTGTTATATATCTGGATCCTGGGTTTTATTTCAGGGCTGGTTTTATTCTGGCAGGTCTCTCTTTGGTGGTGGGTTATCAAGTTGTGGCCAATGGCTAGTAGAAGAGTCAGAGGAACAAAGAGGAAACAGCAACTTCTTGCTGTTAGGCACGAGAAAAGATGTAATCCCAGTAGAAGTTGATACACACAAAATAATAGTTCTAGCTACCTTAGCTACTTGTACACCAACTAACAATACACTGTCTGTCATCTGACAAAATTACTGGCAAAATCCTAAATATTCAATTGCACATCTGAGGAATTATTGACTCCTGTTGTAGTACATAATGTAACTATATTTTTTACAAAAAAAATTGCAAAATTGAGATTAAAAAGTTTGTGTCAGGTTTATTATTGGTATCTCTGATGTAATATCACAGGTCCTGAATTGGAAGTGGGCGTAGGTCCATCTGTGCCAATGTATGCCGGTTCGTCTGTGCTAGCAAGCACAGGTCCATCTGTGCCAATGAATGCCGGTTCGTCTGTGCCAGCAAGCACAGGTCCGTCCGTGTCAGTAAATACAGGTCCGTCTGTGCTAGCAAGCACAGGTTCATATGCACAATTCAGCGTAGGTCTGTCTGTCCCAGTAAGCAGCACAAGTCCATCTGCACCAGTCAGTGCAGGTTCCCCTGAAAGATCAGGCATGAACACATATGAAGCAAGCACTTCCCCCGTTGTTGGTGGTGGTACACTTATGGACTCAGGTCTAAATCCTGCAGGTACTGCTGAGGTGCATTGGAACTTGTACCTACAATTGCATTCAATAATAGCAGAGGTAAATATATTTGTGGCACAAAAAGTAACAGGATGTCTAGACAAACTTCACATTCAGTCGCCTAGCATGCAAATGAAGAAGTGGTTAGCTCAGAAGACCCTGTATACCAATGCAGCACTACTCACCAGATCCCTTGGAAAGCCCAGCATCACACCAACACAAGCCAAGAAGTTAGTCACTCAAGGCTTCGATCTCCACACTCTATTGCTTCTCCGTAGAACCAGTGATACCAAGGATGCCTTCGTTGCCTCCCTGTAGCAGAAGGGAATCAGGAGCAAGCCGCTCGGAGAGATGTTGTACAGGGCGCTCTGCTCAACTTAGAAGTCTCAGCCCGGGCGCCTTCTCTCCATTTCGTTGTTCTGTGTTTATTTATTTTTTCAAACGGGCTCTTTTCAGAGCCACTGCATTCCAATAATCCGCGCGTATTCCTTACCTGCCCGTCGAGGGCGGGGCTGAAATTGACAAAATTGTGCGAGGAATGATTGGCTTGTTCTGCATGCTATTACTGGCCGTAAGTACGGAATGGGGGTTCAGAACCATTCTATTTTTGGAATACAGGTACAGAAGATAAAAAAAAAAAAATTACAGAGGGAAATTTCGTAATAACGGCCAAAAACGGATATATTTAAGGAAATGGTCGCCACAAAAATAATAACAATGAATAATTTGAAAACTAAATTGTAAATCGAAAAAAGCTTCTGTAATTTTGTCGGTGGTGAGTTCCAGAGTCCGTAGAGGGTGAGACCCCCCCAACTGTGGAGTTGAATTGTCGGTGATATTTTGCCATTTATGTTGGAGAATGTGACCGCTTATATCTGCAATAGTAGTTGCTTTGGACTTCTAATTTCTGGTAAGCCAGCTCCTGTGATAGTTTACTGTGAGGTCCACTGTATAGGATAGCCTGCAAAACTTAAGAAATATATAAAAGTAGGCCATAGCAACATAATTGATTTAGTTAATTTATTTACGTGGGTGCATGCGTAGGCGGCGCGTAGGCGGTGTGCCAGCACCCTTAAGCCTTTTAATAAATCAAATTGTCACACCAAAATGTGAAAAATGATTGGTATACATTAATATCATTATCAAATTCATTTGCTCATTTAGTCTTTTAGCAGACTCTACTGTAGATATAATTAATAAGCTTTTGTTGTAGTAATAGAATTCATAGAGGATTGGACCAAGGAACTTTCCTCAGTGATTAATAAAAGTGACAAACCATCTCTTCACTGCTTCGTAGTTGATCAATCTAAAATATGAAAGTTTAATACTATGTGACAAATAACACTTTATGATGTTAAATTGTACTGAGATTATGCACAATTTACATATTATTTGTAATTAACATTTTTTATTCGATATTTGTTATTGTAGTAATGTACAACAGAAAGTATGATGAAGAAGAGAAGAAAAAAGGTAAGTCCTCTCTGCATAAGTATTTCAAATCAGTAACAGTAGTACAAAGAATGTAACCTGCAACACTATAACTTACAATTTTCAATTTGTTGTTGTGTGTTCTCTAACATAGGTGTCACATAATAATATTATAATAGTGCACTTTTTGAGTCTATTGTTGGTATTGTAGTTACAAGAAGCAGAAATGAAGAAGTGAAAAAGAATGAAAATTTTCAAAGCTCTATGGGTGAGAATTATTACGAGTAAAAAAATGTGTAAAGATTAGGTGTAAAATGATTGACAGTTATCTTATTAAGATGTCGTAGAACAATACCTATTTCAGGTTATTGTTGTTATTGTAGCAGTAAGCAGCAAAAATAATGATGTGAAAACAAAAGATAGATCTAAAATCTCAACATGTAAGTATTACAGAGTGCTAATTAAGTTGTTATAACTGAATGATAAAGACATAAATGTCTTGCAATATTATAAATTTTATTACTCAATATAATTGTTGTATTTTAGCTATGAACAAAAGACCAGATGATGTGAAAGAGGAGCAAAAAACAAAAGGCTCAATGTGTAAATACTACAAATTATTAGAGTACAAATTAATATGTTAATTCATAATGAGAGATAAATGATTGACTGTTCTCTGACGTAGCAATCTTGCAATGGGTGATTTTATGTAGTACTAGTAAATAACCTGTTTAAGTTAACGTAATTCTTATCAATAGGTTCAACTTGGAAGAAGTCCTTAATTTGCTGTTCAGTGCTCTTCACTCAAATTAAATGAGAGCATGAATGCCTTCATACCTGTCACATGTGATACATTCATCATAATAACACTTTATGATGTTAAATTGTACTGAGATTATGCACAATTAACATATTATTTGTAATTAACATTTTTTATTCGATATTTGTTATTGTAGTAATGTACAACAGAAAGTATGATGAAGAAGAGAAGAAAAAAGGTAAGTCCTCACTGCATAAGTATTTCAAATCAGTAACAGTAGTACAAAGAATGTAACCTGCAACACTATAACTTACAATTTTCAATTTGTTGTTGTGATGTTAGCATTAAGAACCATAAAGTATTACATTAAAGAGAAGCAAAAATCTGAAGACTTAGTGAGTAAGTATTACAAACTATAGAATGCAAGTTATGTCAGATTGAACTATTCTATGACATTCTTGCAACATAATTTTTTTTTACATTTTTCAATCCATTTTTTTATTTTAGCGAGCAACAGACAGTATGATGTAAAAAAGAAGGAACAACCTGAAATGTCAATGAGTAAGTATTACACGAGAACCAAATCTGTTTATATAATTGGGTTATTAAATGTTAAACTTAGTGATCGATCGTTTACTGTTCTCTAACATAGGTGTCACATAATAATATTATAATAGTCCTATTTTTGAGTCTATTGTTGGTATTGTAGTTACAAGAAGCAGAAATGAAGAAGTGAAAAAGAATGAAAATTTTCAAAGCTCTATGGGTGAGAATTATTAGGAGTAAAAAATGTGTAAAGATTAGGTGTAAAATGATTGACAGTTATCTTATTAAGATGTGGTAGAACAATACCTATTTCAGGTTATTGTTGTTATTGTAGCAGTAAGCAGCAAAAATAATGATGTGAAAACAAAAGATAGATCTAAAATCTCAACATGTAAGTATTACAGAGTGTGCTAATTAAGTTATAACTGAATGATAAATAATTGGCTATTCTCTGACATAAATGTCTTGCAATATTATAAATTTTATTACTCAATATAATTGTTGTATTTTAGCTATGAACAAAAGACCAGATGATGTGAAAGAGGAGCAAAAAACAAAAGGCTCAATGTGTAAATACTACAAATTATTAGAGTACAAATTAATATGTTAATTCATAATGAGAGATAAATGATTGACTGTTCTCTGACATAGCAATCTTGCAATGGGTGATTTTATGTAGTATTAGTAAATAACCTGTTTAAGTTAACGTAATTCTTATCAATAGGTTCAACTTGGAAGAAGTCCTTAATTTGCTGTTCAGTGCTCTTCACTCAAATTAAATGAGAGCATGAATGCCTTCATACCTGTCACATGTGATACATTCATCATAATAACACTTTATGATGTTAAATTGTACTGAGATTATGCACAATTTACATATTATTTGTAATTAACATTTTTTATTCGATATTTGTTATTGTAGTAATGTACAACAGAAAGTATGATGAAGAAGAGAAGAAAAAAGGTAAGTCCTCACTGCATAAGTATTTCAAATCAGTATTACACGAGAACCAAATCTGTTTATATAATTGGGTTATTAAATGTTAAACTTAGTGATCAATAGTTTACTGTTCTCTAACATAGGTGTCACATAATAATATTATAATAGTGCGTTTGAGTCTATTGTTGGTATTGTAGTTACAAGAAGCAGAAATGAAGAAGTGAAAAAGAATGAAAATTTTCAAAGCTCTATGGGTGAGAATTATTAGGAGTAAAAAATGTGTAAAGATTAGGTGTAAAATGATTGACAGTTATCTTATTAAGATGTGGTAGAACAATACCTATTTCAGGTTATTGTTGTTATTGTAGCAGTAAGCAGCAAAAACAATGATGTGAAAACAAAAGATAGATCTAAAATCTCAACATGTAAGTATTACAGAGTGCTAATTAAGTTATAACTGAATGATAAATAATTGGCTATTCTCTGACATAAATGTCTTGCAATATTATAAATTTTATTACTCAATATAATTGTTGTATTTTAGCTATGAACAAAAGACCAGATGATGTGAAAGAGGAGCAAAAAACAAAAGGCTCAATGTGTAAATACTACAAATTATTAGAGTACAAATTAATATGTTAATTCATAATGAGAGATAAATGATTGACTGTTCTCTGACATAGCAATCTTGCAATGGGTGATTTTATGTAGTATTAGTAAATAACCTGTTTAAGTTAACTAGTTCTTATCAATAGGTTCAGCTTGGAAGAAGTCCTTAATTTGCTGTTCAGTGCTCTTCACTCAAATTAAATGAGAGCATGAATGCCTTCATACCTGTCACATGTGATACATTCATCATATGCTTATAATCTTTTAAAAATTCCATATCCACCCACTTAAAAAATAAATAAACAGGTATATTATAGATTTTTGTTTGCAACTATCTTAGCATACTCTTAGAATTTTGAAATAAAAAAAAAATGGGTGAAAGTAACAAGCATCTCAGCATTGTTATACATTGATAAGAGTTGACTGGGGGGGATGTTTCTGCGGAATTCATAATTTAGGTTGAATTTAATGCTTTGAACCTGCTCACTATGCACAAGTAAAGTGTATATGTACGTATTATACTGTACACTGATTGATTTCAACAATATTTTACTAGCTACAACCTAAAAAGCAAGATACTCCTTACTGAACAAAAATAACAACCTAAAGTGAACCTAATAATTTAGTAAATTACCTCATAGTGTATGTAAAACAAAACAACTATTTTTATGTTTTTTTTAGTTCAAGAAATGTCTAGTCCTGAAAAAAACACTGAAAAGGTAATTAATCCTGTTTATCAAATAGTATACACCAAAAGTCCTATACATATAAATTGCATAAGTGCTGGTCTCAAGAACTGGTATTTAAATGGTGTCAGTGTTCTTTCACAATATTTGAAAGGAGGCAACATATTTGTACCTCATGCTAGTGAACGTCATAGTGGAAATTACACTTGCAAAGGATTTACTTCAGAAATGAAGCCATTTGTATTGAGTGCCACAGTGTTAGTTGCAGGTATGTTCTCTATGCAGTCATCACTCAGTACAAAGTAATTCACGAGAGTCTATTATTTTGATGTATTATATATTGAGGAGAACATGAATTTTCCCACCCACATCCCCCTCAATCACTACTCTATATCTCTTTATATTTGTGAGGATGCCACATATTTATATTGTTTTGGTGCTCTATAACTTTTTTTATCGTTTTTATGCTGTTAGCTAGCTATATACAAGTTGAGTGTGTTATAAGGTAGATTATCAAGTTGTTATGAAGTAATGTTATATTTTTTACACAGTTTAACCTCATGGAGACATGATTATCACATTGTGTTTTGCAAATAGTATATTCTTCAAAGACATTGGTGTCTGACATATTCTACTAGTTAATTAGCATGTAAAAAAATTACCTCAGTACTTTTTTGAAGATGATTCCATATTAGTGATTGCATGCATCACTAATTCATCCTACTACATACATCTCATCAATAAATGTGGCAAAGTAAGTAAACTGACTCATTTCTTCCCATATAATGAACTGTAAGTATGCTCACTAGTTATCATACTATTTTCATGATGTTTCTACATCAACTTGGACTTGCCCTCCTGGACACTGGACTTTAATTGGAGTAATAATTGTCAAATATTATATATAATATCCATATAGGAATCTATTGTTTAATTGATACTAGTAAACATTTGTATATCATATTTCGACCTAGTAAATCATGTAAGATAAAAATGTTGATGAAACATTTTATGCAGATCAAGATCGTGATATGATTAGTCCTGTACTCTATGAAGGTGGAGTAGGAGACATTCTCAAACTTGATTGCAAAAAAGAACAAAATGTAATGTGGTATTTTGAAGCAACTAAAAATAACCCTGCTTCTTATCCCATAAATTCTGGACAGTCCCTGCTAATTCCACACATAAAGTCTCACCAAAGTGGAAGTTACTTTTGCTATGGAAAATATGTTGGACAAGAAAAACATTTTTTATCGAGAGCATTTGTAAAAATATATGGTAGGAGGCCATATATATATATAATACTTATAGCACGAGTCAGAGTACAATATGGGAAAATATTTTACGAGCACGCAAAATATTTTCACGAGCCAAAGGCGAGTGAAAATGTGGCGTGAGAGTAAAATATCATTCCCATATTGTACGACGAGTGTGATAAGTGATTTATTGCTGCCTTGATATTTTGTCTCAACCGGTTACAATTCAATTTTCATTGATTTTACTCGCTACGCGCATGCGTAGTGTACCGTACAATATAAACCGTACAATATGGGAGAATACAGAACGCTCGCGTGATGCGGAAATATTCAATTAAAAATATAAAAGGTGCAATAAATAGGTGCAATAAATATATTTATTGCAGCTTTGATATTTTTACTTGAATATTTCCGCATCACGCGAGCGTTCTGTATTCTCCCATATTGTACGGTTTATATTGTACGCTCCTTGTAGCGCGCGCGTAGCGAGTAAAATCAATGAAAATTGTATTGTAACCGGTTGAGAAAAATTTCAAAGAAGCAATAAATCACTTATCACACTCGTCGTACAATATGGGAATGATATTTTACTCTCACGCCACATTTTCACTCGCCTTTGGCTCGTGAAAATATTTTGCGTGCTCGTAAAATATTTTCCCATATTGTACTCTGACTCGTGCTATAAGTATTATATATATATATATATATATATATTATATTATATATATTAGAATAATTGAAAATTTTACTGATATTTTTAACTATGAAATACAATACAAATATATATAAATATATATTTATATATCTTTATATATATATTTATGTTTAATACATATTAAATGAGTAAAAGTGTGCTATGGCAAAAAAATTATGAGCAGGTTATATATTTTCAGGAGCCAGAGGTGAATGAAAGTAAAGCCTGAGAGTGAAATATCAGGCCATATAACTCTTATGTGTGTGTGTGGTTTATTCCACATTAAATATCTTCACTGCTGTAGTTAGTACTAGGACTGGTAACTTACAGCTTAGGTAAGTAGATGTAAAAACCAGGAAAAGAGGCAAGTTTGGCCATTTGCTATAACTACAAGGGTAATGAGTTTGGTAATACAATGTGAAATAACAGTGAAATATCATGAGTTATTACAAGAGTCATGTACCTAAAGATATCATTGTGAAGATATCTAGGGTAGGAAAAAATATATATAAGGGTCTCTCCTCGAATTTGTAATGATGTAAATGCAGTGATATTTTGATTCCTGTGTTTAGATCAAAGCAGAATTTCTCCAGCAAAAGTCCTTGTGAATGTAGGAAAAAAAGTTAATGTTGTCTGTGATTCAATAACTACACCTACATGGTACAAGGGAGAACTATCTTTCCCAGTATATAAAGGACGAACCTTAAGTTTTGATTCAGTAAGAAAAAGTGATGAAGGATATTACAAATGCAGGGGTCAATATGATAATAGACAAATATTTGTTTCCAGAGTGCACATAGCAGTAGGTAAGCAGAATTCTATAGGAGTAAGTTGTGGCATAAACAGTGAATAATAAAAGCTGATCAAGATGGTCAAATCTTGTAATGACTCTATAGACTAAAAGCTACAATACCAAGTAGTGATTCATGTATACCATAGAACTAGTTCATTTGATTGTCATAAGATATGCAGTTAGAAAAACTGTGGCAAATTGATCTGGCATAGCCTAATAAACATTCAGTTAGATTTTTCTCTTCAAAGACGAAGACAATGTCATAACTGATTAATGCATACAAACACAGTACTCGCACTCACAAATGAAAATACAAATTCTTTTTAAGATGCTAGGCGCTTATGCCCACCTGGCAGAGACAGGTTACCTGTGCATAAAGCACGAACTGTGATCCATGCAAGTAAAGTTCCTGGAGTTGGGCTAAGAACTGGCAGGAGAACAGATCCTTCCTCACAAAAATTGGTGGACTCGACTACCACATGGCCTATTGCTGTTTCATGAAAAACGATTTGGTAGATAGTTGGGTGGACTGGTTGGGCTAATGAGACACTGATGGAAAACCAGATGGAAAAATTCCTGAGTGGGGCTTGAACTCAGGACTCAGGCCTTGAGCCAAGGACGCAACCACTACACCACACAGCCTTCATCACAAACACATGAACAAATATACACACACCAGGTGCTCCAAGCACAAGTGCAGATAATCACTTGCCTATTTAATGTATTTCAACATATTTAGTAATCAAAGTTTATATTCAATTTACTCTTTTAGTTGGCATTGATTCATCACATGCAGAAAGATCCTTGCTCAAGAATAGAAAAGAAAGGCAGCTGCTAACTCACCATGAAGATTTCATGCAAAGTTTAGAAGGTATAAAATGAAATTATTCTTAAAAATTATGGAATGCATACTTGTGTTATGGGATATACACCTGGGACTGAGGAAACTCATAAATTGGTCAGGTCAGGATGTGGGTGTGACCAAAAAAGTTCATCAGTGTATTATTTAAAGATAATTAGTGGGTGTGACAAGTCTATACATACTTTCATTCGCTATTGTCAATAGCTAGCTAATTAAAAAAGAATGTTGTACTTGCTAATGTTTACGCAACAGAACTAGGGCAATGTGTTATATTATATAAATAATAGTAACTATATTATTATGGGACAATCTTATGCAATGAAAAAACTAATCTATCATAATGTAATGTATTGCACATAAAGTTTCTATATAAACTAGCATCTTGAGCTCTAAAAATCTAAAAAGGCTTGAGTTGGACTTAAGCTCTTAATTACAGGGCTTGACCCAACACTGATTACACATAAAGTTTCTATATAAACATATAGATGCTGATGACATAACACACGATAAAAGTGCACCATCGCCTCAAAAGATGACAGCACAATAGACGAGTTGCATTCAATTCCGCAAAAATTTCAATTAACGTGACGTCACGCGTGGATGCCTGGATCCCATTAAAAAATGTATTAGAGTCAATGGGGCAAGTCAAGCGGAACTGTTAGAAGTTCCTACCAGAGCTACACATTATTCAATTATCCATTTAAGTGAAAATAGTCCAAAAGTTCGCTCCAAGCTCTACCAGCTGATCTTTGTTCTGTACTCAGAAGTGGAGCGTGGCCTAGTTACGGACCTCAATATATGAGATGCCTGGACAGCGCTGTTTAGACACAAGCTAAGGATCCTTCTGTGAGCTTCCACAGATTTCCTAGAGACCCAGCAGTGAGGAAAGTATGGCTGAACTTGAGCTAAAACCTAGCAGTCAAGTATGTTCCAGGCATTTTCCTGAAGGAGATACCAAGAAGGTACCTAGCATGTCATTAGGTAAGAATAATATACTGTTGTGTTGGTGGACTTTATCCCTTTCATGTGTAACTAGCTACTTACTACTAAATAAATACATTTAGCTCCATATTATGCTTACATAGGAAGGCATTTTGCATCTCCTATCAAGCAAGGAGAAAGGGCAGATCGTGCATCTAGAAGAAGTGTGGATAAGTTTATCAGGGATCACAGCTCTACACCAGTTCCTTGTTCTTCTAGGTCAGTTACTCCTATACCATCTTCAGAGACACAGGAAACTTCAACTTCTACCGAGGTAGCACCTCAGAGCCCATCATTCCTTTGCCCAGTCATGGTAGTGAAAAAAAGTGGAAGAGTATTTTCAGCAACTTTCTGATTGTGATTCAGACCCAGATTTCAATGATGATTCTGATATTGATTTACCGACAGATTAACTTCATATATATATTATATATTATTTTGAATATGTCATTAATGCAATATGGAATAAAATACTAATCTCATTTTGTTAAGTCTCGTATTGGTTAAATCCAATCAGGTGTACCGGGCTTACAATTTCTGGAGCAATACAGTTATCATAGAAAGAGACAAGTTTAGGTAGCAAGTCCAGTATTCTTGGTTATAAAATATCCTTTGAACATTAATCCCCTTCAAAGTAAAAATTACGAAATCACACCACATGCGTTCCCCAATGGCCATCTGTCCTTGTACTTGGGCATAATATGGATGAGATTTTTTTAGTTCTAACTCTCCACTACTGTTCAAATGGCAACAAAATGAGCTTTGGCTACAAGCATCTTTGGGAGTTACATCTCTCAAGGAATATGGACACTTAACTTTAAAAAATCCATATGGATATTGAAGGTTTGAGGGGTCGTACACTGCCCCATCTGGTGAGGCTCCTATGAAGCACCATGATGGATTAACAATTACTCCAGACGGTGTCACTACGATATCCTTGTCTCCTTGACTGTGTCGATAAGCAATGTATTCCGTTATTGCACACTTCTCTTTATCTATCCCATAAGAAATTGCAGAAGTATGTATATTCTTTGGTTGTATTATGCGCAAAACCAAGTTATCTGGGGGAGTATCACCTGTACGTGCAATAACAGAACCAAAGAAAGATGCAGTTATACGATATCGCCCGACAGAAAACCACAAGGAAGAATTTCTCTGGTCGCGAGTTTCTCTCTCTATCTCCCGTGACTTTTCCAGTGTCAGTTCAAGGGTCTTCTTAAAGGAAGAGATAGTCTCCTTTAACTGGGATATATTTGGTACATTATGGTGAGAAGGCTGCTCTGATCTTTCACATATAGGTGGAGCAAGAGCCTCATAGTTGTCTTTTGTCATTTTACTCCACCCAGAAATAGGTACAGGAGGAATGGATGGAAATCTAACATTTTCACCAGCATCTCTTAGCCTCTGGTACTTATGAAAAAGGTAGGAACCATCAACATCAACAACCAACTCTCCATCCTCTCCATCCTTTCTTATTCTATAGATTTTATAATCCACACTAATAATTGTGAGAGCCTACAATAGCAATAGCTAACCTGTGAATGAGGTCTTTCTTCTTTGTTGATGTAGGTAGTTTAATTCCTCTGCATAGTAGCCACCATCTCAAGGCTGCCACTGGGTGTTTATCAAGCGGTTCAACTAGCTCTGCTCCAGGAATATCACTTGCTACACTGCTAACCTTTGACCATAACACTGTCAAGGGAGTGCGCATTTTTGCGAGTGTTCTTGCAAGGCTGAAAGCTCTCTGTGGGCATCGGCTGCCCAAAGATATTTCGTGGCGCTAGTAAATAGGCAGTCTGGTCCTTCACTTAGCTAAGCTGGGTAAAGAAGTGACCATCAGAAGGACTATACCATTTGTTAGAGTCCTGTTCATGGTCCAACAACCCCATCCTCAGCATCTTGTAAAACTCCAGTCCCAGTTCCACTACAGCCACTTTCAGCGCTCATATCTCAACTCCCACTCCACTCTCGCACACGCAACAACGATCAGCTGTTAGCTCTTGGAGCGAACTTTTGGACTATTTTCACTTAAATAGATAATTGAATACTGTTTAGCTCTGGCAGGAATTTCAAACAGTTCCACTTGACTCGCCCCATTGACTCTAATACATTTTTTATGGGATCCAGGCATCCACGCATCCACGCGTGACGTCACGTTAATTGAAATTTTTGCGGAATTGAATGCAACTCCTCTATTGTCTAGTCATTATAAACGTAAGAATTATAGAGACAATTTTATCTATATTCTACATGACAATAATAATAAGAGTTATAATGTAATAACCAGTTTACTAAAATGTAATGTTTATCACGGACCATTTTAATATAAAGAAATGTGTAACTATTAACATAATAATGAAATATGTATTGAACACTCCATAAATAATTGCTGCAGATGAATCTCCAGTATTTATATAAATAACTAAGTTATTGTGTTTTCACTTGAATATTAGATGTCGATGATGTATCACACGAACAAAGTGTAGCGTCATCCAATATAAGAACAACACAATTGCCTGATCGCCATGAAGATTCTGGTAATTCTTTTAAAGATAAAAATTATGATAATTTGTGGTGGTATCTATACGTTAATTCTAAAAAATTACAATTAAATTGATGATTATGGCTATACAGTTTAATTAAGCAAAATTATTTACTGAAACCTTACTGGTCTGGTGTCACCGACCCTTTCTTTCCCTTGTATTATTGGGCAGGGGAGGAAGTGTCTGGGAGCAAGAATAACTTTCCAATTATGGGAATGTCAGTTTGTTGCTTTTTATCGTAAGAAAAATTATAAATAGTTACAAACATGTGTTATGTTTTATTTGCATAAAATAATAGATTACTAACCATAAAAGTAGTTTCTTTCAAGTACAATACTGTACTATATATAATGTGTTAACCAGAGATAATATAACTTCACTGTAGATAACAGAGTTGTGGCCACTGAAAGTCGTGTACAAGGCAAATCCGGTCGGTTCCAACACATTTTTGATAAATTTGAAGGTAAGTGTAGGTTACTCTTCATACATAAGATGCCATGGCAAATTCATAAGTATTAAGGCTGAAAAAGTAATTTGTGAAGCTATAATAGATAGTGTGCAAAGACCATTGATATACAAGTCATTATCAAACATGCCGCAGAATTGTAAAATTAAAACTACCAACATTTATTAACGGGTACTCATTTTAGCGAATATTAGCGATTTGCCATTTTTCGCTAATATTGAAACCCGCTAACAATTATTGGATGAGGCTATATTGACGATCATTTACCTAATTGGCTGGATAGGCTGCTAGTGAGTTTCCGTAGTGCAATTGTCGGTAAACAATTTAAACATATATGATATAATACACCCTAACTAGGTAACAACATTCATTTCGCTATTATCGTCTTCTTCTTCATTGGCATTAACTTCAATGGCTTCGTCGTCTTCATCGTCTTCTTCATTGGCATTAACTTCAATGGCTTCGTCTTCTTCATCGTCTTCTTCCTCGCTATCGTAGATATCTTTCAAAATAGCGGCTGTGGCATCTTCGAATTTGCCATCAATTGTTATCCCCAAGGGGTGGAAAAAAGCTGTAATTGGTGGCTTATTTGATGGCAGCACTGTACTCCCACCACTGGATCGCTTTCAGGACATCTACAAGAACAAGACAATAAACAATTAATTTATTAAGGGTGGCCGCACACCGCCTACGCAATTTTTTGTTGATGGTTGCTATGCACGATTACTACTATTATATACTTACAGGGACTTCTCCACTACTACACAAGGACAAAGTACCTGCGAAGGAGCCGCTCACTAATTTTAGAGCAAATCTGGAAGAAATATCAGGAAATATCAGGGCCTGGTTATAAAACTTTGTAGCAGTTTTTTGGAGCGGTGCGGTAAGGTGGAGCTCCGCAATTTGGTGCACTACTAGCCGAGCTGATACTCTACTGCAAGACAACGAGTTATTCTCCATTTCAATATTACTTTATGATTTATTCGCAATTTTTTCTATTTATAAGATATTGAAAACTTCTCTATGTGGTGCAGTTCATTTTTTTTTTGTTTACCAGTGTGTAAATTTTTTGGTCGTTCTCATTATTAGATTCCAAGAAAAACTGTTACAAAATTTGGAACTTTAATTCCACTGCAATTCTTAAGAAATAGCCCCACCCCCATATCTCGTACAACGAGAACGCGAGCAATTTTTTTTTCAATTAGTTTGTATTGGTTCTAAAAAGAGCCCGCCTATATCAATACAACAATAACAAGAGAGTCAGAAGAGAGAGCAGTTAATTGGAGATAGCCATAGGTGAAGGTATTAGATCTGCGCAGCTTGGGAAGTCTTCGCTCCGCAGAAATCGAGCCTGGTATATCCATCCGCTTGAGTTCAGGTGCCAGAGTCCAGAGAACGGCTACAGGAGGAGAGGCACCCTGGTGCACCTTGTCGCGTGAGCTCAGACGACGTATGGAGAGTTGCTATAAACGAATATGAGACAGCTAAATTAAAACACCACAACTTCGCAAATTATACTTCTGCTACTACTGCCGATTGTTTCTGCTCGCGCCTTATCGAATTGTGGGGTATTGGCGGGGGAAAAAATTAATGTCCGGATCTCTACAGGCGGTGCGCGTTGCTATGTGCGGCCAGACTTTAACTATTAATTATGACATTCATGACATGAAATTTTTTATTATACTCCTGGACCATTACATTAATATTATTACTGATAATTGATGAAGCATGTGAAAAATTCTATGCATTATTACAGACCATAACCGCCAAAATTAATATCGGTCAAATGCACCATATCAGAAAATCTCCAAAATTAGTATCCATCAATAAACGGTACCTTAAGATAGTCAGACGTTAGTATACATCTTGACAACGTTTGCATGTTGTGCACCATTTTTTATTGGTTCGGAATGTCAAACTAAACACATCATGCGTTATTACTCAGAAGCCATTTTATCAAGGTGGAGAGATATGTGTCCTTCACTTAGTTCATGTTAAGCTAACATGATGGAGAACTGCCCATTTCTTGTACAATACAATGTCTTTCATAATTTTAATTTCCATCCCTTTAGTTTCCTAATAAAAATCACTTAATAGCTATCTTTTACAATATCTGGAAAGAATATCTACTCAAATAATTTGTGTTTAGCTATCACACATTTGAATACCTATGCAGAACAGAGAACAGTCTGTAATATAGTAAATAAGATCTTTCTTAAAATACATTTCTATAGATACTCCAAGTGTGCTAATAGATTTTCCTAGTAATGTCATCACGACATTGACTTCTGTTGCTAGCTACAATTTCTTGTCATGGATTTGTTATTTCTATTGCACTGTTAAAAACTGCTGCCCTAACATTTACAGGATAAGCTATTTTGGTCAACCTCATCATCATCCTGTCAGGATTTATCTTATCTGTTCCAAAGTAACTACTACCAGGAGTGTTTACTATTTGTTAAGATATTTTTTTGCACCTAACTTCAAGTGATTCTTGTTCAAATTAGTACAAATTACAAACATTCATCCAGTAATTCTTAAATACCACTCATAGGATTTTGTATACATAAATAAAATAAAATAAAATAATATATTATGCTATAATTTGGATGAATGGATCTTTTAAAATACATTCAGCCATTATTGCTATTTTACTTAGAAGAATGTAATGCATATTATGATGTGATGTGGTTATAATTATCTAATTATAATTTTAATTGTTTAACATTCAGGAAAACGGGAACAGAGTTCCACTTTGTTGAGTAACAATGGTACTCTATCTTGCATTGTTATTGTACTTTATTGGACATTTATATTTTTTGATACTATATAAAGATTTGAATATAACTTGGAACACATTTCTCCATCATCATTGTTATACTTTTCATCATTATCAAAGGAAAAGCAAATTGAGTTTCATTTTGACCACACCCCTAAACATACCCTTTCAAACAATATTAGATGTTTACAGCTATGACTATAGATGTGCAATATTAGACTAGTTGGACACACTACTAAGGGGTAGACTGTGGCTATATTATTATATATATATAATAGTATCGTGGAGTCAGGGTCAGTGTAGTAGTGAAGCAGAGCACCACACTTATATAGTGACATAAACTATATATGGCATAAATTGATTATAAATGTCACTGTTCCCTGCATAATTTTCTTTAAAAATTAATAAGTGTATCATTGTAACTAAAATTGGAGTATTGTTATTGTTTCCATTTCACTGTAAACATATGCAGTATTTCAAATGAAAGATGTCTGATAATGCTTATTATCATAATCATAATTTTTAACATCTTATAATCTTCATATCACCACTCATAATTTATTATTCTATATCATGTTATAGCTTGACATCCTCTCCATTAGCTATCACTATATTATTGTTAAAATATCTTATTATGATATCATCAATATTGTTGGAGTTATGAGTATTAATCTTAATTCATTATTGCCATAATTACCATTTCCTCATCACTATTTTTAATCAATGCCAACATAGCTAATTATTATCATATTCCTGTCATGTGTATTGATCCTAAATTTACAGTGAGATATTCATAATGCGATAATCACAATGATGATAATGATGATGATGAGGATATTATGATGATAATAATCATATGATGAGGATTATGATGATAGAGGATTATGATGATGATGATGATGATGCACTGATTCATTCTGAGTTTGTTAGAGTATGGAAAAGGTAAAAAACAATTATTTACATAGTTAGTTATTGCCAGTAAACTATATGTGTATTACTGATTGTAGGGAGCACTGTCACCTGAACAGATATCATTAAATTGTTTACATATTTCTCGATGGAAGTTCATCACTTCAACAATCTGTTTATTGTAGATCTCATGTCACTCAAACTTCTAGAACCTTCTATCTATTTTTAACCACTCACATTTACTATTTTTATGTATCAGGTGATCCCTGAAGCTTTAGAGTATTTAAACTCTCACTCAGTGCTCACTCCCTTGTTCTCCTGTTTGCTATCATAACATTCGTGTCTCATTGATATTTACATTGTGAGCTAGCTTAAGCAGGGGACCTGGTGGCAGGTTTATCGAGTTGACTAGACTTGTGGTGTTATCTCTGTACTAACGCCCTACATCTGGTAGCAGAGGTTGTTTTACCCGACCATTGAAGTGACTGACTGGAACTAGCTTCTTCAGAAGTGATTGTGCTTCTGTGACTACACAGACCTGCAGCAGTTTGGCAAGCAGACTCTTACTGTTATCCCTGTGTGTTTCGTACTTCGACCTGGACTTGTCAGAGGACAGACTGGTGCTGTGGATTGCAACTCTAGATAAGTGTCGTAACGAAACGAATTTGTGGAACTTTGAGACTGTTTATTTTCTTCTGTACTCCAGTTATTCTGCATTTACTTCTTGTATTGTTTATATTATTTTTGTTACTATTATTTTATTTTACTCATATTGTAATTCTAGTTGTCCTTGTTACTGTTTTTTTTTTTATTATTGCAGGTGCCTTTCTGACTGCTAATTTTGTACACGAAAAACTTCCTGCAACTTCATATGAATTGATTATTGCCATTCAAGCTTTTGAAACATGCCATGGGAATTCTACAAAGCCCAGAACTAACCCTAATAAGTTTGCTCCTAGAGCAGATAAAAGGGAGTCATCTGCTGGCAGTAGTAGTAGTGGTTTAGGTAGTGAAAAGAATGATTGTGTTAGTTCAATTTCACATATGTACTGAAGTGATTTGTCACAAGTGTCACAAGCCGGGACATAAAAGACTTGATTGTCCCTTAAGAAAGGACAGTAATAATGATGGTTATTTTAGGAAGTTTGTGAAATCTCTTTCTTTGTCTAAGTCTAATCTTATTGGAGCTGTAAGGTTAAAGAAACTACCCAATGTGCTCTATGGTAGATTAAATGACAAACCCACTGTGCTGGTTGTAGATACAGGAGCAGACATTTGTGTTTATAACAAGTTGTTTGTGGAAGATCATCAATACATTGGTACCTATGCTGAGGCCATATCATTTGATGGGACTCCAAGTACTTACCCACTAGCAGAAGTTAAGTGTAGTGTTGGTTCTCACGAATTTGTGCTGAAAGGAATTGGTTGATAAGCCACCTGAGGAGGGTGGACTAATAGGTTACAATGTAGACACCTCAACTATAAAAGCATTGCTTGACTTAGCTGAGCAGCATGCTTTAAGGTCTGATACTTCTTTGAATATTAAGTTAACTAGATCAGAGACCAGGAAGGAGGCTCATCAAGAGAGTATTAGACTTGAAGCTCTAGCGGCTGTAGAACAGCCCCAGCCCAAAGACCCTGGCTTTTACTCTGATTCTTGTGATTCTAACTTCTGTGAGGCACCAGAGAATGCTGATGGTCAGTTGTGTGAGAGTACCGTCAAGAGTGGAATAAGTAGTGGTGAGGAAGAAAGCGTAAATAGGGAGAGCGTATTGGAGGATTTGTGTGGTGAAGATTTTGAAAGGTAAAATATGAGTGTACTTGGAGATGCTGATGCTTGCAGTGAAGAGGTAGACACTGTTGTGTCTGAGGCAGATGATAAGTGCCAAGATTTAGTACCATCTTCTAATGACTTTCACGATGTGGCATGTTCACCTGTAATAGGATGAACTAGGCAGGAGTGGGAGCAGGCCATTAGGTGTGACAATTCTCTTTTAAAATGGAAGCAATATGCCGACAGTAATCAAAAAGGATTTTTTTGGGATGGATTGTTGTTGAAAAAGAATTATGTAGACTCTCTAGACAACACTCGCTGTGTACTAGTGGCACCTAGTCAGTTTAGACGCAAAATTCTGGATGCTGGTCATACTAGAATGGGTCATATGTCTTACAAGAAAGTTGTCTCTTTGTTGAGTAGAAACTATAACTGTGAGGCAGTTTTGTATTCAGTGTCATAAGTGTCAGTTAAACAGGAAGACAAAACCATTTAGAGCTCCTATGGGTCTAATGCCAGTCCTCACTATACCCTTTGAGAAGGTTGCTATTGATCTATTAGGACCTTTTACTGGGTTTAAGTATTTACTCACATTTATTTGCTTGGCTTCTCGATATCCTGAGGCAGAACCATTGAGAACAGTGGAAGCAGCTGAAGTGTCAGAAAGATTGTTGGATATTTTTGCTAGGCATGGTCTGCCCAGAGTAATATTGTCTGACCAGGGTAGTCAATTCACTGGTGCACTCATGCAAAGTGTGTGTAAAATGTTAGAAATTGAGTCTATCACAACAACCCCTTATCATCCCCAGTCTAATGGAGCAGTTGAAAGATTCCATGGGACCCTTGTACCCATGTTGAGGAAGGCAATAACTAAACAACTTGACTGGCCCTTGTATCTACCTATGTGTTTGTTTGCTGTGAGATGTGCCCCAAACAGGTCAACAGGGCACTCCCCCTTTGAGTTGTGTGTTAGGACACAATGTCAGGTCACCTGTTGATCTAGTTAGAGAGGAAATAGAGTATATTGGACCTCAACCAAAGAAAGTTAAAGAATGGTTGCTTGATCTTAACAATAGGCTAGATCTTTTGAGGGAGTCTGCCAGAGAAGTAGGCTTAGCACAATCTGACTATAGAAAGTTATATTATGATGGGAAGGCATGTGTGAAGGTTTATTCTGTTGGTGACAAGGTCTTGCTCAGATCTCCAGGTCTTCATAGTAAGCTGGAGGAAACTTGGGAAGGACCCTACGAAGTACTTGAGGTGGTCAGTGCTGTCAACGTTAGAATTAGTCTGCCTGAAAAAAAGAAAATACAGAAGGTTGTTCATGTGAATTTGTTGTCCCCATATCTTGAGAGTGATGCAAAAATAGCCAGACTGGTGATGGTTGTGGAGGAGGAAGCAAGTCAGGATTGTATGACTAAGAGTAGTGATAAGTGTCTTTTAAACATTGCACAAAATAATGAGCTGCAACAATTTCTTGACAAGTGGCAGGATTCTTTAACAGATTCTCCTGGCAAGACAGCTATTCTTAAACACACCATTGCCACTGGTCAGCATTCACCTGTTCGTTCTCACCCATACTTAATACCTGAGAGTAAGCAGCAGGGTGTTAGAGATGAATTGCAACAACTACTCAAAGCTGGTATCATTGTACCTTCCCAATCACCCTGGGCATCACCTATTGTTCCAATAGTTAAGTCAGATGGTTCCATCAGAGTCTGTGTTGATTATAGGAAGATCAATGCAATAACTTTTCCTGATCCATACTACATGCCTTTAGTTGAGGAGTTGATAGGTAAAGTGGGTAACTGTGGCTTTCTCTCTAAACTCGATCTGTCAAAAGGTTTTGACCAGTTGGAGATGGAAGAAAGTTCGCAGGAGAAGACAGCATTTGTTACTCCTATGGGAAAGTACCAGTTTACCAGGATGCCATTTGGCCTCAGAAATGACCCCTCATCTTTTCAGAGGCTGATGGATCTAGTTCTGTGTGGTGCAGAACAGTTTGCTGCACCATACACTTATGATGTCCTTGTATATTCTACCTCTTGGTCAGCTCATCTTACGCATTTGGAGGCAGTGATGTCCAGGCTGCACTCAGCTGGACTCACTGTCAAGCCATCAAAGTGCTTATGGGCTCAGTCACAAGTAGAGTACCTAGGTTATTTGGTGGGAAATGGAACTGTAGCTGTTCCAGAGGCCAGAGTAAAAGCTATTAGAGATTATAAACTTCCTGTAACTAAAGCGGATCTTAAATCTTTTCTGGGTCTCCTAAGTTACTATCGGAAATTTATCCCAACTTTTGCCTCAATAACCAAACCTCTCAATGTTCTCACTCACAGGGATGCCAAAAATGTTATTCAGTGGGAAGATGGGTGCCTTGCATCTGTCAACAAACTTGTGAGTTCGTTATGTCATTTATCTATTTTACATATTCCATTGTCTTCAGACTCATTTTTATTACAAACTGATACATCCTATTTTTGCATAAGTGGTTGTCTAAGTGTATGTAGGGATAATCAAGAACTACCAGTTGCCTTTTATAGCAGACAACTTCGCGATGCGGAGACTAGATACTCCATCTCTGAGATTGAATGTCTGGCTGCTGTTGAATCGATCAAGCATTTCCTGGTTTACCTGGATGGTAGACACTTTACATTACAGAAGGGCCTTAGAACATCTCCTCAGTGCCAAACTGACTAACAAACGCCTTATGAGATGGGCTCTGCAGTTTCAAGGGCTGGACTTTGTTGTGCGGTACAGATCTGGTCTCAAAAATGCCAATGCTGATGGCTTATCCAGGCAGGCATGGTCCTTCTCCAAAGATGCTCTCATGTTCCAGGGTGAAGGTCTCTGTCATGATATGCGTTCATTGGAATCCTCTAGTGCACCCAATAAGAAGACTATCTTCAACGGCTGAGGACAGCCTCAATCTTACCAAGGGGGGATGTAGCGAGCACTGTCACCTGAACAGATATCATTTAATTGTTTACATATTTCTCTATGGAAGTTTTACTATTTTTATGTATCAGGTGAGCCCTGAAGCTTTAGAGTATTTAAACTCTCACTCAGTGCTCACTCCCTTGTTCTCCTGTTTGCTATCATAGCATTCGCGTCTCATTGATATTTACATTGTGAGCTAGCTTAAGCAGGGGACCTGGTGGCAGGTTTATCGAGTTGACTAGACTTGTGGGGTTATCTCTGTACTAACGCCCTACACTGATACATTTTATTGTTAAATTTTTTGTCAAGCAAAAAGTTTACTACACCAAGTCTGCATAGTTCAGCATTAGTGTGTAGTTAATCTTCTTCAATAACTCTACAGCTTGCTATTACAAAGGACTTTATTAAATTTGTCATTGTAGAAATACAAAACATTAAAAATAACTGACTAGCTACCTAATATTAATTATGGAAAGCCATTGTGGACAAAACTATACACCAATTACCATTAAATATATTTTTAAAACCTCTATCAAATTTCATACAGCCATTCTTCATGTCAAAGTTTCAACCATAACATGCTCCTCTGTATAACCTGTTTTATGATCTGGAAGATGAAGGACTCCTACACCTATCTCATGAAATAGACTAGTTTTGCCTCCTCTTCATTTTTTTTTTTCTGCCGAGAATAAAAAATTATTTTTTGAAATCATTCAAAGCTGCTTATTGTCGTCATAATTTGAAAACAGAATATAGTTAGTCTCCCTTGCAACTCTGGATCAGTGGGATGATCACATCTGATGTGACTGCTCTGGGTGGATTAGATGAGCTGAGTGCAGTATGTTAATCAAGTTGTGTTTTTGTGTTCTTTTTAATGGTTTTATTAAATGTAGGAAGATATATAGAGTATGGATCCACTTGTCTGGACCCACCAGCCTTGCAGATGACAGTGATAGAGTTGTTGTGCCACAAGTCCCAGGCATTCTAAATTTCCCTGAAACATCTATTTTGCACTCCTTGGTAGATCCTCTCACACACTGTGAAGATACTAGCAAAGGGTTCTACATGACTACAAGACAGAGTGTGAGAGAGTAGCATGGTTTTGCTTCAATGAGCAATTAACGAGCTACAATATTGCAATTAATAAAAATTCATTCAAAGGTCAAAGCCTCTAAACATTTGTTTGTTTGTTTGTTTTTCAGACAATGTGTAGGAAAGGAGGTGTATAAACATGGGAATGTGGTGTCATCAGATGTATGGGATGACATAAAAACTGACATCAACGTGTAAGTTGTTGCACAAAGGTGTGAGTGGGTTTTGAATAAAGGACATTATGGCGCAAACGTATTTAGTTCGCAATTCACCTACACAGGCGGCTGAACTCGGCTATATCAGCAAAGCAATTGAACCAGAAATCGAGAAAACATAAATTGAATTTAATGGTGTACTCGACATACGTAATTAAATCTTGCAGCCACTTTAGCGGCGACTACCAAAAAATTGTGTGAGTTCTTTTAGCGTTTATAGCATCTCACAGACGGTCTTGTCGGAATCCTTGGCTACTCTACCAGATGTAGAGGTAAATTTCAACTAGAGGTAAGCTGTAAAATGTATGCAACAGTTTCAAAGCAATACCAGGTTTTTGTTGCTGCTAGTTTTTACCCCGCTCATTCCCCGTTCAATGTATTTCAAGAACGAAAGAGAAATAAGTAGCTTGTCTTTTCATGGCACGTTTGGGTTCTTATAAGTTGTTTTGGCATTTGAAATTTGGGATACACGTAGAGTAAGAGTTACTAAGACTAATTCTGTAAAGAAAAAAAATGGAGAAAGAAAGTATTTTTTCAGTGACTTATTTCTGGAGCCCATATCTCAATTTCAATTTTTGCGCCGTAAGGTCCCTTTTCCGAGACCACTCACAATATATATATATGGTTATATTCAAAGGTGTTTGAGAAGTATGTAACATAAGTCATTCTTTAACCCTTTCGTTCCCGAATTGTTTGGACGCGCGGGAAAAATCTAATCTTCTACCCCGGAATAGTGCATTACCGTTTTATTTTTTTAACTCGATGCTGGCTGGGAAAACCCCATTGCAACCATATATCACTAAATGTGACCGGTTTTGGGAAAATCGGCCTAAACGCGGCATCAAAAGTTTTCTAATTTATTCTACCAGTAGGCTGCAGGGGGCCTTGGGATGCCGTCCTCCTCATTTGGAAGCTGTAGCACAAGCCGTCTTCGCCCTACGCACTACAACACTTCAGTATTTTTGCTAAACTTATTATTGCTGATTTCGAAAAAACGCCGGGTAAAGGCGTTGCTAAGGTCAGGTAAGGCCTTGTGTCCGTATACTATTACTGCGTGTCTCCGGGACACTATGGAATAAACCGGTTACAGGCGGATTGAAAGAAGTTTAAAAGGCTTAATGCAGGGCTCTTTAAGAAACTATGATGGCGAGAATTGCGTGAGTACGTGAATTATGTAGAATAGTAAGTGAATTAGTTAGCTACATTTTTTTCCCGCTGTTAGTGAAAAGCCCGCCAATAATTTCTTAGCAACTCTCCGTACACGAGTCCAACCGGCTAGTGTTTCTAGCCTCCTAGTGTGAGTTCTAGAGCACGCCAGAGCTTACAACTGCGTCTTAAGCTAGAGCTAACTGGTAACTATCCATTTCTGCCATGAAAATTTTTTTGAAAAAAATCGACCCATATGGCTTTACCCGGGGATACTGAAAAAAATTGTTTTCCGCGTTTAGGCCGATTTTCCCAAAACCGGTCACAAATAGACCAAGAGTTTGGGATTCCCCTCATTTTTTGATTGAGAAAATTGAATAATATTTAAGCCCTCTACTATTACTTAAAAAAAAAAAATTCCCAAAAAAATTTCACTTTTCTCATCAATAATTAAAAAATATATATATAATAATATTGTTTGATGTACTTTATACCAATATTATATTAGTTCAACAATAAAATATGTTGTTTGTTGTGTTTGGTGGTGATTGTGATCATGTAGGAGACATCTATGAGTGTCCACAAGGAACATATGCCATCGGACGTCGAGCTCCACTACAAAACAATTTCATATACACAAAAACACAAACAACAAAGATATTTGTAATACAAACAACAAATTGTTCATGATCCTATATAATTGCAACTTTATGATGTATTGTATGGGGTTTCATACAGTATTTTTGTTTGGGAGGGGGGGGTGGAGCTCCAAGTGTACTTCGCCAGGTCCGGCATCTTCTCCTTCATCACTGGAAGACTCTGCTCCTGTTGTCTCATCTGAGTCCTCTTCACAATCCCTCTTCACAATCGGGTCGGTGACTGCATACACATCTGGTCCTAGTAGTACATTCTGGTAAAAAAAATTAAATTTTTTTAAAAATTTGAAATTGATCAACAAACCACAACCCACTTTCAAATCTCAAAACTCAATGAAATATATATATATTACAGCTAAACAGCTTTCTCTATCTCAATATAGCTATAAATAAGTCCTTTCCACAACAGAAGCTTGCTAGTTTTCAAGAGAAAGACAAGCTTACATCGATCATCTTCTTGACTTCCATTGTCAGTGTCAGAGTTGACGGGGTCTGGTCCCCAACCCTGATACAGGGCCTCCTATAGCCCTAGATGTCGTCTCCCTCTTCTCCGCTTGATCCTGAGTCGCTAGAGTCAGTATCAAGCAAGTCTAAAACTTCCACAGCACTGTAACTGGTAGACTCCATTTTTCCAAATTGACTTCGAAAAAAAATTTTTTTTGCATAGTTACCTGGATCACACGACACGCTCACTTTTTTCCTATGATGTAATAAGCATTACCTAAGACTGTACGTAATGGGGAGGTCCCCAGTTGAACTGGTGATTTTATAAAAATAAAAGAAGACAGTAAGTCAAACCGCAAAGTCCTGGTCGGCAAAGAAGCGGTTGTTTCAATGTGTTATGGAAGGCTACTGGGCTCAAGCAATTTTTTGCTGCTTCTACAAAGCTCTGGAGATGACTGGATCCATAAATGAAGCTGCTGTGAAGAAGGTAACTTTTTTAAAATTAGACGGAGAACCGATGTTTGTTTGTTTTTGCCGAGGAAGAAATAAACGCAACTGCTGTGAGGTACTGTCGAAGCAGCCCTGGCTGAAAGCTATTTTAGATGCTTCTCCAATGCATTGGGCACCTGTGTATGTAATCTGAAGTTTCTAGCTATAAAGTAACTATTTAAAAAATTCGGAAAAGCCGACCAGTCGTCTCCCGCTTCTAAGCGGGATCCGGAACGAAAGGGTTAACAGTTGGTGTAGAGACGTAAAAGTTATCAGATGAAACATCCCAACAGATTCCAAGAGCTTTAACTGAAGCTGATGGGTTAGCAATCTTAAAACCAGCCATCTCTTGCAGTTCAGTTGGAACCGTTTGTAGAAATTGAGGTGAATTGCTCCTCCACTTTTGAAGGAGCATTCCTGCTGAAGAGAGTAGTTGTAGAAGCTGTTCCTTAGTTTTGGTAGCCTCTTCAACAGTGGATGCGCCTGAGATACAATCATCCACGTAAAAATCTTCAAGCATTGTTCGTGCTGCGTCTGGGTACTGCGTCTGATAATTACTAGCAAGTTGTCTCAAAACTTGTGTCGCCAAAAAAGGTGAACTTTTAACACCAAACGTACGGCGTTTCATCCTGAAGTCCTGAAGGTGACCATTATCATTACGCATCAGGAAACGGTGAAAGTTCCATTTTTCCTCATTGAGAGCTATCTCCCAAAACATTTTGGAGATGTCAGCGGTAAAAGCAACTTGATGAAGACGAAAACAAAGTAACACTGACGACAACCATGGGTACAAGTTAGGTCCACTCAGGAGTTGATCATTCAAAGAGCATCCAGAATTTGACATGGCCGAGGCGTCCAATACGGTCCTTACTTTGGTAGTTGTCGAACTTTCTTGGCAACGCCATGCACCGGTAGATAAAATGTAGCCGAAGCAGATAAATGAAGTTCATCTAGAGGCACAGGTTCAGACTCCTTGCGTGGAAGTGAGACTGAGAATCTTCCACTAGGTAGGATGTGGTGCGAGTCTTGAAAATTATCTAGTACTTGCTGTCCAGCAATGGAGTAGTTTGACTCAGAGAAGGGTACCATTACAAGCTCCCACTGTAGTTGTAGATCCAATTCGCTTGAATCATCATTAAGTGCGATGCGATTAACTCTATTATCTTGAGGGCCTCCTGGAGCTGATCCTCCTAAGACCAAACCAAATTTGGTGTACATCATCATCACCTGGTGGTTCATTGCATAGGCAAGCCCTCCGACCTGAAGGTGAACGTAGTCGTCTTGCATGTCCATGGAACCTCCCAGTGTCGGATCTGATGGAAGCTGACACTTAGTGACACTTGGGTTTGAAAGAATGTAGTTCTTGTTGTGAGGTGATTCGACTGGGTCTATGCAGGAAAAACATGGCATTTGATATAGTAATACTCAGGTACGACTTCGTAAATAGAAGAGAGTTTTAACCAGACCTTGTGCTTGCAATGACCATTACCAGTAACCCCTGTAAAAGACAAATTGTAACGTTCACGAGAAGCTTGTAAGTGAGACACTAGGTCTTCTGTGACTAAAGTAATTCCAGATCCAGAATCAAAGAAAACTCTGATCTGTTGAGTCCAGTCTCCTAACGAAGCATTAGTGATTGCTGTGGTGTATAGAGTAGTGGGAGATGGACCTGTTCGAGCACATCGATTAGAATTAGTGGATGGTTGTACGGGGGTAGCGGCCGTATATGGAATGGCGGACGAAGGCTGCAATTGATTTCGAGGAGTAGTTTGAGTTTCCTCGTGAAGTAGTGTGTAATGGCGCTGTACACAAGCACAACAATTCTTGCGTGAGCGGCAATCCTCCCGTTTGTGGCCTGGACTCAAGCAGTTAAGACATCTCTTATGTTCATGCACTAACTGTGAACGCCGTGACAAGTCCCAGGTCTTGAAGGTTTCGCACCAGTTGTGAGCTACAACCTTTTCCACAAGCAGGACAGACAAGAGAGGATTGCAAAGGAGGCTTTGGGAAGATGAAGAGTTTGTAGAAGTTTGACACTGCGGGTCGACTTTGGCAACGTTGACCTCTTTGACTTGGATGACAAAGGATGATCAGTAGATTGAGATTTGCGACTGGGTTCAGGAGGAATTGAAATTTGAGCTTTGTCAAGGAAGAATGCCACAATTTCCTTAACAGTAGGTAGGGACTTTGTTGCTGATGAATAGTTGGTCCACTTTTAGGATAATTCTTGATCCAAATTGCTCTCCAATAGACTACCGAGCAAGTTTTCAAAAGGATCAGAGGAATAATTTTGAAGACTCAAGCGTAGAACTTCCCAGGTGTCCACAGCATTTTATGAATCTCTTTTATCGAGACCAATAGTATATTTCTTGCTAGCAGCAAGAAACTGCTCCCTATAAATGGACTCGGGAATGCCGAACCTTGCCTTGAGCATATCGAAGATGCCGTCGTAGTTCTTAGCACTTAGTTTCGGTTGTGGTGACTGATTTTAGAAGTAAGAGGGCCTTGTCCTCCGGGGAAAAGGAGTCATCCTTCATGACCATTTTTGAAAATGCATCTTCAAAAGCTGGCCACTTCATTGCTTCACATTAAAATGCAGTAATTCAAGCTTCACGCGATCGATGCGGGACTTCGGTTTAGCTTCAACAGTGGTTAACGATGTAGTAGTTGGAGGTTTGGGATCCCGGCTAACCCTGGTAAACAGATCTTTGACAGATCGTTCAATGTTGGAGATTAATTCATCCAGGTCAGCACCTTGATATCGGCCTTTTCCAGACAGCACAACAGGTGCTTCATTACATATACAACATTGAATGTTAGCTGCTTCGTAGCAACTTTGAAGAAAGTGCATACTTGCTTCTTTAAGGTCACGGTGATTTCGTGGGGTAGTATACTATCATAAATAAATATGTTATCATTGAACACACGGTCCCCTACTTTATTGGTTACAGTTACCCAATGATTGTTATTAATGTTTAGGATTTGAACGAACGGTGAAGTTGCCTTTACTGGTTTAAATTTTAAGCCAAGAAGTGGATTTTGGAATCCATCCATGTCAGATTTTTTCTGGAGAAGATCTTGAGCCGCTTGGATGATTCTGTCATTCAACCACTCCGTACTTTCCAAAACAGCTTTGTACTCTTTCAGCAAGTTAAACTCTCTCAACCACCTAGACTCACTAAAAATGTGACCGTCTACGGGAAAACCGGGCACAACGCGGCGTGCGTAATATCGAGAAAAGATCGATCGATTTCTTAAAAATGTATTGTTTCAAGCCCACGGAAGGGAACGGTTAGGTCTATTATAGCGGGAACGACTTAAGCTACGACGATAAAACTTGGAGAGCTCAATATCTGGACGCCGACAACTCCGTAAGTGCAAAAAAAATTTTTCGAAGGTGCCGCGTTGTGCCTGGTTTTCCTATAGACGGTCACAAATGTATAAAGCATTGATCACAAACATGTACATTCTGAACATAAACACATGCACAGTCACATATACAGCACTAACCACTCAAATAAGGTCACTCCATCAACTGCAGAGAAGTCTACTGCTACAAATGCATTTCTTTCAGCTGAAGACAATGTGTGCGCATACACACACACACACAATGCAATACATAATAAATATTTTAACTTGTACTTTAAAACAGTACAGATAGCTGAAGTTTCATACATTACCAACTATATTTATTATACATTACCTGCAATGTCCACTGTTACTTTAGGAACAGCCTTGGTACCACTGGGTGCAGCTGAACTCCACTGACTGAAATATTAAGTGTACAAAAGTACATTATAACGCACATACATACAACTAACTTCATATGTAATGATCTGTATTACCTGCTGTGCTCGTCATTGCCATAGAGACAGGCTTGGTTACCCTAGGAACAGCCTTGGTACCACTGGGTGCAGCTGAAACTCCACTGACTGAAATATTAAGTGTACAAACGTGTATTATAACACACATACATACAACCAACTTCATATGTACATGATCTGTTACCTGCTAAACTCGTTGTTGCCATAGAGACTGGCTTGGTAACACTAAGTACAGCCTTGGTACCATATGGTGCAGCTGAAACTCCACTGACTGAAATATGAAGTGTACAAACGTATATTATAACACACTTACATACAACCAACTTCATATGTAATGATCTGTATTACCTGCTGTGCTCGTCGTTGCCATAGAGACTGGCTTGGTTACCCTAGGAACAGCCTTGGTACCACTGGGCGCAGCTGAAACTCCACTGACTGAAATATTAAGTGTACAAACTATAATGAAGCCACTTCCACTTATTGTACCAAGAGCTCTGAAAGGAGCAGTTTACAATTTTAGTCTTGCCGAAGGACCTACGCGGAAAATCAATTTCATAGGGCTGGTATGGTTTTTCACCAATCGTTGGAAAGACCACATCCCGGGAAGTAGCCATCTCTCAGAACCGCGTGCAAATGGTAAGGATGGAAAATCAATTCCATAGGGCTGGAGTGGTTTTTCACCAATCATTGGAAAGACCACATCCCGGGAAGTAGCCATCTCTCAAAACCGCGTGCAAATGGTAAGGATCATCCATAATGAATTTGGAAACACTTAAAATTGGCAAGAATCGTCACCTTAAAAGTGCCACACCCACCTCCCCAAAAAAAACCTGTACGGCCGGCCATGGCCGTACAGGTCACTCCAGCTCCTACGCCCCTGCAGTAAACGACGTTCCGTTTCTGCTGCCTTCAGACGAGAATAGTGGTGACAGAGCGGAGTTCACAAGACGAGAATGTTCGTACCAGTACAAGATTATAGATTTTCATTTCTTGCTGAAAAGGACTGTCATTTAACTTGATCAGTATCACCTGATCATTTATGTATCTAACTGGTATTGTGTCCAAAAATACTTCACTTCTGTGTTATACCATTTAAATACTAATCGTATGACTTTCCGCGTTCAATGCAAGCAGTGATCATGCAATTTAATTTCTGAAATTGTACGAGTTCACTTGAAATTGCACGGTTGTGACTCTACTGTTAACCCTTTCGTTCCTGAATTGTTTGGACGCGCACGGAAAAATCTAATTTTCTACCGCGGAATAGAGCATTGCCGTTTTATTTTTTTAACTCGATGCTGGCTGGGAAAACGCCATAGCAACCATATATCACTAAATAGACCAAGAGTTTGGGATTCCCCTCATTTTTTGATTGAGAAAATTGAATAATATTTAAGCCATCTACTAATATTTAAAAAAAAAATTTTTCCCCCAAAAAATCCACTTTTCCCATCAATAAAAAAATAAAATAAAATAGAAATAATATTGTTTGATGCATTTTATACCAATATTATATTTGTTCAACAATAAAATATGTTGTTTGTTGTGTGTGGTGCTGATTGTTATCATGTAGGAGACATCTATGAGTGTCCACAAGGAACGTATGCCATCGGACGTCGAGCTCCACTACAAAACAATTTCATAACACAAAAACACAAACAACAAAGATATTTGTAATACAAACAACAAATTATTCATGATCCTATATAATTGCAACTTTATGATGTATTGTATGCAGTTTCATACAGGATTTTTGTTTGGGGTGGGGCTCCGAGTGTACTTCGCCACACCTATTTTTTTTAACCTACACTACTTTGATGCACATCTTTGCATACGAGTCTATACTTCACACTGATGATCAGTGTTCGGTCCTATGCACTAAATGGCTCAGTTATGATAGGAACATAATGGGATACAATATCAGACTAAAAATAAATGCTTCCTAAATGTTTATTTCTATTCAACTCCCAAAATTCTAGGGGGGATCCCAGCGCTAGCCTCCCACTGTATGAACCCTGGTATGTATACTCCACACTGTACATGAGAGAAACAATCGTTGTATTGAGAAAGTGTAATTTGAAAATGAAAAGCAGTACAAGCACCCACGTGGAATTCAACTTACCCGGCATGGATGGTGGCACAGACTGAACGATCCCTCCCATAGGATCCGGAACCTCCATACAATAACAAAAAAACACAAGACAACAATGATATTTGTAACATAACAGCTGGCCTCGCTGAATTGCCCCCCCCCCCTCCCCCGTCATTACTTTTCACTGACATTCTTGTACCATAACCCCCCCGTCCTTACTTTTCACTGACATTCTTGTACCATAACCCCCCCCCCCCCCCCCCCCCCCGTCATTACTTTTCACTGACATTCTTGTCATCTTGATGTGCTTGAGCTCAAATGGCGAGCGAGCCTGACTATACTATTTTTATATGAATGATTTTGACTTCTAACACTGAAGCTACTGAAAATGAGGTCCAGTTTTTTAATTTCGCATACACGGTAAAGGGATTTCAGTGCCATAGTAACAACTCTCTGCAACTGCTTGAATTGAAGGAAAAAAACAACAACAAAACAATACACATTATTTAAACGTTTTCTTTGTGATATTCTTTAGCTAAGTAGTGGTTGTAACACACAATGCTTTGACACAACTGGACATGCACCTACAGACTTACCTTCGTGGTAGTCTAGTGGACAATGTATTTTCAAGTAAATACTGTTGCGCACGGCTTATAACCATGACAAAGAGCGCATTGACTTACCACCACCACTAACTGGAATGGAAATGGAAGTCCCTTAAGTTTTCAAGTTTTAACTGCACCCGCAAAAGAATTCAAAAAGGTAAACAATTCAATTTCTAGGGTGATACGGGTACTGATCGATAAACCAGAAGATTCTGTTTAGTGCAATTTGGGATGGGGTCGACCACGTAACTAACACCAAAACGCGAGGGTCAAAGTACAAAATGACATACGTACGTCCAAACATATATACAAATAAACTAGTGGTGTGCTTGAGCACAAATGGCGAGAAATCTTTTAAATAACGTGCATTGTTTTGTTGTTGTTTTTTTCTTTCCAAGCAGTTTCAGAGAGTTGTTACTATGGCACTGAAATCCCTTTACCCTGTATGCTAAATTTAAAAACTGGACCTTATTTTTTCAGTAGCTTCAGTGTTAGAAGTCAAAATCATTCATATAAAAATAGTATAGTCTTTAGGCTCGCTCGCCATTTGTGCTCAAGCACATCACTAGTTTATATAAAAAAATTGTAAATTCATTGTCAACTAGACACGAAGGTAAGTCTTGCGTAGGTATGTTCAGTTGTGTGAAAGCATTGTGCGTTACAACTATTATTAAGAATGTCACAAAGAAAACTTTAAATAACGTAACTTGATTTTGTTGTTAGTTGTTAAAATCAATCATTTAACAATAGTGTAGTTTAAGGCTCGCTCGCCATTTGTGCTCAAGCACACTAGTTTATTTGTATATATATATGGACGTATGTATGTCATTTTGTACTTTGACCCTCGCATACTTTTGTGTTCGCTCGCGTTCCACCCCGTCCCAAACTTCACTAAACAGAATCCTCTGGTTTAGCGACCATTACCCGTATCACCTTAGAAATTGAATTGTTTACCGCTTTGATTTGTTTTGCAGGTGCAGTTAAAACTTGAAAACTTAAGGGACTTCCATTTCTATTCAAGTTAGTCCTATTTGTCACAGTTATAAGCCCTACTCAACAGCATTTACTGGAAAATTCAAGTTATCTTGGTTAATTTCCTATTTGTCATAGTTAACCCTACCCAACAGTATTGTTCTGACCTGAAAATTCATTGTCCAACAGCCAAATCACTGAAGAAAGTTCGCCATTTGTGCTCAAGCTCATCACTATTCTTTAGCATACAGTGAACGCTTTACCTAACTTACGTGAATATTTTTGACTTACGCATACATACCTATATAAATATATCTGAAATCTCAATTGAACAAGACTGAGAGTCAGCTTTGCTCGCTCGCTGAATAAACGTTAGCATAGTTTTAGTCCATTATCACATTAGTCTTTCCTTCTCTTAGAACTAATAATTTAGTACTATTACATGGTTAGAAATGGATTGCATACTTCATTATAAGCTAATCTTTAAGGGTGGAGACCCATCCGACCCACGCATTTTCCTTAAAAATTGATGCTGAAAAAAAAAACAACAACTTCAAGCAACGGTGGCAATTCTTTAACATGCTGAATTTATTTAGGGTGATAAGGTCTCTCTGCACACCAAAATTCAGACCATTTGCATCTTCGTAAGCCCAGTTAGGAGCGATTTACTTCTGCGGACATTTCGTGTTGTTTCTCCGCAACCGTCCAAGCTTTTCTGCCGATTCAAGACTCTACGGCTTCCTCCCATTATGTTCCCGCTTCCTACGTTTAGTTTTTAGCTATAGCAAGTTTACTTTTCTAAATATCCGACCACTAAGGTCAACTTTGCTTCCTGGCACGCTATCAAGAAAATCTAAACGTAGGCCTGTTCACCTTACGTCACCGAATTACTGTTCCAAGTTTAGACTGCATCCCGTGACCCCTTATAGCTCAAAAATACTTGTCGCAAATTCACCCTCTTTGCAGGCGGCCGCGAACTGCGGCTGGGTCAAAACAAAGTGCGCGTGAAACTATAACGCCCCCCCCCCTGCCCAGATATTGCATTTTGCGCCCCGCCCACCAAAGGTGCGCTCCGCTTCAGCTGCTTTTTAGTGAGAAGAACGGCTATGGTGCTGTTGAAGAATCACCTACGGTGCTGTTGAAGAAGCACCCAGCTTGTTAGATTTCGATACTAAGCTGGGGGGGTCCTGCAGTGGATTTATACAGTACCCCGTTCAGGCGATACTAGCACGTCTGCCTTACCGACGCACAGGTAAGCGAATTAGCTAGTAGTGTAAGGATTTGAAGAAATAGCCCACTGATTATGTGTGCGAACATTTTAGGTGAAACCTTCTGTGAGGTAGTGGCTCTGAAAAGAGCCGGGTTGGAAAAAAAGGACTCATTTTCTTTGGCTGTATTTGAAGTGCTTGGACAGCTTCTCCTGGAGGGGTTTGCTGTTAATTTCTCTATCCTTCAGAATTCGTACAAATTCTTCTCGGTCCTTGTATTCAGATTTGAGCAGTTCCAAGTCTCCATAGCTCAATCCAACCCTGGTCCAGAAGTCTGGAGTCGTATGGCTGTATTATTCACAAACTGAGGGAGACTGGACACATCAAACACCAAACCATTCTGTTGAGCGATAGCTGAAAGCTTCTCAACTAACTCTTGAAGTGCTTCCTGCGGAGCTGGGGAAACTTCAGTGGAACTCACAACTGGATGAGAAGAGACAGGAGGAGAATTGTGGTCATCATGTGACTAGGTAGTGAGATCATTTAGAACTTGAGATGGATTAAAAAATGCTAGAGGGTGTGATTCACATGGTGGAGCAGTAGGAGTGGACACTAAATCTTGAGAAGGTGAATCAGGGAGCACTTCTGATGATGACTCCTGCCGAAGAGAGGGCGTGACATCATGACCAGTAAAGGAAGGATCATCAAGAGTATCAGTGGAAGCCCCACCTATTGCTGGGACTTGCTCCAATCCTATGTCTATACAATATATATATTTATTGCAGCTTTGATATTTTTACTTGAATATTTCCGCATCACGCGAGCGTACTGTATTCTCCCATATTGTACGGTTTATATTGTACACTACTTGTAGCGCGCGCGTAGCGAGTAAAATCAATGAAAATTGTCTTGTAACCGGTTGAGAAAAATTTCAAAGAAGCAATAAATCACTTATCACACTCGTCGTACAATATGGGAATGATATTTTACTCTCACGCCACATTTTCACTCGCCTTTGGCTCGTGAAAATATTTTGCGTGCTCGTAAAATATTTTCCCATATTGTACTCTGACTCGTGCTATAAGTATTATATATATATATATATATATATATATATATGTATGTATATATATTTTTTAATATTATATTTATTTACTTATTTCTTACTTCTTCTCAAAGCACATTTCATTTTCCTCATTTCTGTGGCTGCACTAATAGCCCTCTTCCTTTTCCTGGAAGGCATGATTATAGTTTGCTGTTGAAGCTGGTTGTAACAACAACGTGGTCAAAGCTAACCCACCAGTAAGGCTACTGAGGTTAGGGACTCTCGAGATTTTTGCCCCGCTTTGCGCGCTAATATATCAAGCGGTGGTTATGCTTGCGAGATGCATGCGGAGCCAGGTGAGGGTGGTAGATTTTCGTGGTTGATAGCACTTAACACTTCCCACAGCCTTACCAACGGTTGCTATGGGTCTCCTCCCTTAAAGTCGGAGTCTTTGGTTAAATTTCAATCATATTACAAGGCTACAGAAATCTTAGCTCAAGGATAAGGCAATAAATTTAAGAGAAAATTGCTTAAGGGTGCTGGCACACCGGATACGTATCAGCCCACGCAAACTCATTAGCTAAACCAATTATGTTGCTATGGCCCAAGTTTATATACTTTCTACTCTTTGCTGCCTTCTCTATACAGCGGACTGTGAAGTGAACCCTTCCAGAAGCAAGCTTACCTGAAATTGGACTCCTACGGCAAGAAACACGGAAGGCATGAGCCCTCCAATTTCACACCCTACAGAGGGAGCTACAGTTGGCACTTCAAGGCTACAGAGCCCGTCTCAGCATTCTACGGACCTTGGAGCTCAAGCCCGACAAATTTACAGAAGCTTTTTCCGATTCACAATTTACTTTTCTAATTATGCACTGCAGTAGTTCTTTCATGACAAACTTTGACGCTTTATTTCCGTTGTGTACCTTTATTACGTAATCTCTCTCTGTAACTATATTTGTTGTAGGCTTGTGTAACTCTGTTCCAAATTTAGAACGACTCTGATATGTCATTCTGTAGTTTTGGCAAGAAATAGCTTGCAGAAGCTACTAGTGATGTGCTTGAGCACAAATGGCGAGCGAGCCTAACATAAAACTACACTATTGTTAATCATTTGATTTTAATTTCTAACACTCAAGCTACTAAAAAAAAGTCGAATTTGTTTAATTACATATGTACAGTAAAGGGATTCAATGCCATAGTAACCACTCCCTGCAACTGTTTGAATTGAAAAAAAAAAACTAACAAGAAAACAAATCACGTTATTTTCTTTGTGATATTCTTTAGCTAAGTAGTAGTTGTAACACACAATGCACAACTGACAAGACTTACCTTCGTAGTTAGTCTAGTGGACAATATATTTTCAAGTAAATAGTATTAGGGCTTATGACTATGACAAATAGCGTATTAACTTACCATTGTCACTAACTCGAATAGAAATGGAACTCCAGTAAGTTTTTGAGTCGACTGCACCCAAAAAAGAATTCAAAGCGGTAAACAATTCAATTTTTAGGATGATAGGGTAATGATCGATAAACCAGAGGATTCTGTTCAGTGCAATTTGGGACGGGGTCGAACACTGAGCTAACGCAAAAATACACGAGGGTTAAAGTAGAAAATGACATACGTACGTCCACATAAACAAACAAATATCCCCGATTTTCAATTGTGTTACCCCTGAGAGTGTCTTGCTCACTCCACTCAATTGCCAATAAATATACTAGTGGTGTGCTTGAGCACAAATGGCAAGCGAGCCTTAAACTACACTATTGTTATTCAAACTACTAAAATAAAGTAGAGTTGTTTAATTACGCATATCCTTAAACTACACTATTGTTATTCAAACTACTAAAATAAAGTCGAGTTGTTAAATTACGCATATAAGGTAAAGGGTATTCAATGCCATAGTAACCACTCCCCTCAACTGTTTGAATTGAAAAAGAAGCAACAAAATCAAGTCACGTTATTTAAAATTTTCTCTGTGGTATTCTTAATAGTAGTTGTAACGCACAATACTTTCACACAACTGAACATACCTACGCAAGACTTACCTTCGTGGTTCGTCTAGTGGACAATGAATTTGAACGAAAGTCTAAATCCCTCAACGACCTAAGTGGGAGTGGCTTAGCTAAGCTACGAGGTAATTAACTTAACTACACTTTCAGTTTAGTTAATGGACTTTAATGAAATAGGGAAAGGTGTGAGATTGGAGAGAGAATAGACGATGAGCATGAATGCACATTGGCTGCGCATTATGAAGGGCATGACGTGAATCAGGGTTCAATGGTTGATGATGAATCTCATTACCTGTGGCGGGAAATAAGATTCGGGTAAAGGGATGACAGATGTATTAGAAATGAATGGGGAGAGAGGCAGGTACAGGTAAAGCATAAGATTAGAAATCAAATGACTAAGACAGGTACATACAGATAAACAAATGAAACATATATTGTGCATGATATTCAGTTTCAGTTACTCTGTGGTGTTACTTCCGGGCCGGCCGGGCTTGATTCCTCTGTTTGGGCATAGAGCCCGAACATATTCCGGGGGGAGCAGCTGAGGGAGTCGCAGGTGCGTCGAGATCAGTTGAGTTGAGAGCAGGCGAGTCGTCAGATGCAGGAGATGCCGGATCGGGGTTGTCTTGGTGATGTTCAGCTTCGTCAGCGTCAGTGATGAGAGGAACCAGTCGTACGACGGGGCGACGGAACTCCTTGCCACGGCAGGTGATAGTGGCTACCCGGGAGATGCCATCGTCGCCGGGATGGAGCTTCGTGACCTGTGCGAGAGGCCATGACCTGGAGTGGAGGGATTCGTCTTTCACTAATACCACTTGTCCGACTCGCAGGTTTCGTCCGGGGCGCAGCCATTTTGCTCGGGCTGCGCAGCTGGCGATGTAGGCAGCCAGCCAATGCTTCCAGAGGTCAGCTTGAAGTCTTTGTGTGAGATCCCACCGACGGAGCAACGACAGCTTCCCACTAGGGGGGTTCCTTGACGGAGGTGCACGGAGGGGCCGTCCTACCAGAAAGTGCCCTGGGGTCAGAAGATTACCCTCCTCCAGATCACCGGCCCCCACCGCCATCATTGGCCGTGAGTTGAGCACGCTCTCCACCTCGGTGAGGAGTGTCTCAAGCTCTAGCCAAGTCAGCGGATGGGGCGCGGCGACCTTTCGGAGGCCCATCTTCATGGCTTTGACGGCCGCCTCCCAGAGTCCCCCGAAGTGGGGCGCTCGTGGAGGGATGAAGTGCCACTGTATCTCAGCTTGTGAACAGTGGACTGCGAGGGCATCCCGGAACTTCCTCGATCCGATCAGGTCTTGGATTGACCGGAGCTCCTCCGTGGCCCCAATGAAGTTGGAGCCGTTGTCCGTGTGCAGAGACGCCGGGCAGCCGCGACGTGCAGAGAAGCGGCGGAGGGAGGCAATGAAGTCCTCAGTCGTGAGCCGTTCGCAGAGCTCCAAGTGCACAGCCTTGGTAGCCATGCAAACGTACACAGCAACATAAGCCTTGAGATGTACAGGCTTCCTGGTGTAGCCGACGCGGAGCGTGAGGGGGCCCGCAAAGTCCACGCCAGTGTGGAGGAACGGTGGAGCAGGTGTGGTCCGAATGGCCGGCAGCATGCCCATGGAGTGAGCGAGGGGGCGCGCCAGCACCTTCTGGCAGGTGACGCAGAGTCTCGACACTTGTTTCAGATAGTTGCGCACGCCCAGGATCAGATACTTGGTAGAGAGGATGGCGGCAAGCGTCGAGGTGCCGGGGTGGCCGTTGGACCTGTGAGCAGATACAGCAAACAACTTGGTTAGGGGGGAGGAAACAGATAGGGGTATGAGCTTTGTGGAGCAGTGGGAGCGTCGTGGTTTCGGACTCGACTCAACACCAGCATTAGCCCTGAGGCCGACATGGAGAGGTGATAGTGGCGAAGAGGATGTCCTGCAGGTAGGGGAGACTTGGTCTTGAGAGCTTGAAGGAGTTGAGGGAAGGACTGCTGTTGCGCTAGGGCAAAGAGCAGGATCTTGGAATGATTCAGTTCGTCGAGGGTGAGGGGGCCGGCTACTTTCGGCGAAGAGCAGCGACAGTTGGAGAGAAACCTAAAGACGTAATATATAACACGCACAAGTTTGGGAAAAGAAGAACACATATTTGACAGATAAGCAATGAAAGCTTTGAGGGAAGGCGGTATGGAGTGGTCAGGTTTGACGGAGGCAGAATTGATGGAGATGGCAGGTTTGGAGCGGAATGGCGGTGGCCAGGAGGCTACCGGGAGCGACAGCCACGGAGGTCCTTGCCACCAGAGGTTTGAGTTCAGCAGTTCTACGGCTCGGACACCTCGGCTGGCCAGGTCTGCCGGATTGTCCTTGGTTGCCACATGGCGCCAGCGGTCCGGTGGTACAAGGTCTTGTATCATAACTACTCTGTTGGCGACGAAGCGATTCAGAGATGGAGGCGCCTTGGGCAACCAGAAGAGCACAATCTCGCTGTCGGTCCACGCGTGAGTAGCAGAGAGAGGCAGGTCGAGAAGTGTGGAAATGTGCTTCAGCAGTCTGGCCAGCAGCAGGGCGCCGCAGAGTTCGGCTTTCGGTACCGTGATCGGCTTGGTGGGGAGAACGATGGAGATGTGATTGTCAGGTCCCTCCGACCGGGCGTAAATAACCGCACCGTACGCCACGGTGGAGGCGTCGCAGAAACCATGCAATGTCAGATGAGAACCGTGAGCAGATGACGAGAACAGGTAACGAGGCACTGGGTGCTGGTGGATGCGTGGCAGATCTTCAATCCAGTCAGACCAGCGACGCTTCAGATCGTCTGGGACTTCTTCGTCCCACGTGAGGCCTCTCTTCCAAGTGTCTTGAAAGAGAATGCGGGCGGAGATGATGACGGGGGCGAAGAGTCCCAGGACGTCGAATACGCCGGCAGTGAGAGCAGCTATCAGTCGTTTGGTTACCTTTGCAGATTCGGGTGGAGTGTTGGGAGTCGCGACGAAGAGGGAGTCGGAGGCAGTATCCCAATGGACGCCGAGAGCCTTGTGGGCATCCGAGAAGGCGGCGTTGCAGTCGTCCTCCAGCAGTTCTTCGGGAATCAGCTGCCGAAGGTCCGGGTCGTTGGTCCTCCACTTGCGGAGATCGAGTCCGGCCTTGGCGCAGAAGGAGCGTAGGTCGTTGAACAATGAGAAGGCGTCCTCAGTAGTGCGGGCTCCAGATAGTACGTCGTCCACGTAAAATTCGTGGAACACCGCGTGAGCTGCCGCAGGATGGTCTTGGAGGTGATCCTGGGCATGCCGCCGCAGGACCTGGGTGGCCAGGAAGGGCGAGCTTTTTACGCCGAAGGTAAGCCGTCGCATTCTGGCATCCATGATCCTGCCGTCGGCTGCTCGGTACAGGAACCGATGCCAATCCCTTTCTTCCGCATTCAGCAGGATTCTGCGAAACATCTTGCTGATGTCCGCGGAGACTGCGGAAGGATGACATCTGAACCTGACCAAAACATCAGGCAGGGGGGGGTACAGGTTGGGACCCGGTAGCAACTGGTCGTTGAGCGAAACACCAGTCGGAGTTCGCGCGGAGGCGTCGAAGGCGGCCCTGAGCTTGGTTGTCGTCGAGCCCTCCTTGATAACCGCGTGGACTGGCATGTAGTAGCAAGGCAGTTTCAGATCAGTGGTGGGAACGTGTTCGGCGTGACCCAAGGTGAAGTACTCCTGGATCACCTCGCAGAATGATTGCAGTTTTCCGCGTTTCCTCAGTGACTTCTCGTTAGCGAGGAGACGGGATATGGCTTGGGGGCGGCTGTCTCCCAGTTCCGGTGGAGAGTGCGTCCGCGGGAGAGACACCGAGTATCTCCCATCTTCAGTTCGGTGATGAGTGGCGTCGAAATGATCAAGTGCAGCTTGCTCCTCGGGGTGCACCGTCGGAGCTTCCGGAACACGATCCAGCTCCCACAGCCGTGCTACATCCGCTGGGGTGTCGTTTGTGGTGGAGACCGTGTGGACGGCTGTGCGCGCACCGGCCTCAAGGGGGCACGAGAGGCAGAGCCCGAGGTGCGTGGGCAATGCCCCGAGTTCGCCGACCCTGAAGGGGGCGCCGGAGGTGAGGGTAGTCAGCTGGGAGATGCCGAGGACCAGGTCAACGCGTCCGCCGAGCTCCTCGTCGGCGAGCTTGAAGTGGCTCAATTCAGGCATCTTCCGAATCTCCTGAGCGTTCGCCGGGCGGGCGACCGGCTCGAGGGCTTCAATGAGCGTGTACGTCAGGTTGGGGAGTCTACAGATCAGATCAAGAGAGTACAAATCACATGTTACACTAAACTCACAGCGAGTGGTGGCTCCGGAAATTCCGGTGACCGGTATTGGGTCGTGACGACGTTTCAGGTTCAGAGTTGCAGCTAGTGACTCAGACATCATGGGTATAGCCGCGCCGGCATCCAGCAGTGCCCGAGCGTGGATCTTCCGTCCCCCTCGGTCGAAGGCCACAATGGCCGAGTAGAGAGACGCAGGTTGTCTGCTGGATGGCGCGTTTTGTGGTACAGTTGCAGCTGTCATGGCAGAGATTGATGGTGCTTTCGTGGGAGTAGCATCCCTGTCGCGGTGGAGCAAGGAGTGATGCTTCCCAGAGCAGGTCCGACACGCGAAGCGGCTCGGACACGACTTACACCCATGCCCCTCACCAAGGCAGTTGAGGCATAGGCGCTTGTCGCGGACGACCTGGTTTCTCTTGTCCAGATCGTACCCTACAAACACAGAACATTTATGCAAGGAATGTAACTCACCGCACACGGGACATCGCTGAGCGGTCCCGCGGGGGGGGGGTTGGTCTTGGATGCAGATTTCTTCGGCGTCGGTGGGCGCGATGGCGACAGAGCCGAAGGCGACAGCAGATGAGCAGATGTAGATGACGTGAAGACGGGTGACGACACGGAAGGGGATGGCGGCGACAGCAGATGGGAGCCCCGCAGTTTCTTGCGCTGTGCATCAACGAACTTCGTCAGGTTATCCATGGAAGGAGCAGAGTCTGGAGGGCGGTGGCGAGTCCACTCACGACGACAGTCAGCGCTCATGAACGATGCGACCATCATTGCCAGGAAATCGCCGAGTGAATCGCCAACCAGCGAACAGAACTTGTTTTACGGAAGGATCAACGACTCGTAGAGACGATCGACGTCCGACGCAGAGAGAGAGCAGGTGGAGATAGACAGAATTTTGGCGATGATCAGTGGCGCGAGCACGTCCGCTGCGCCGAAGACAGCTTCCAGTTTATCGAGCATATCAGATAGTGGGACATCGTCGGAAGGCAGGGTATGCAGTATTTTCAGGCCCTCTGGGTGCTTGACCGCCTTAATGAGTAGACCTTTGACTTCCAGACGAGTGTGACCTCGGGCCCTCTTCTCGATCGTTTGGCAAAACATAGTCCTGAAGTTTGCCCATTTAAAGGGATCGCCGTCAAAGGAGGGAAGTTCAATCTTGAGAGCGTCTCGATCCGACGACGGAGGAGTCGGTGGCGCAGGTACAGATGCGGGGGGGGCATCCTTGCAGGCGTTAGCCGTCAGGCGAAGAAGTGCCGCCATCTTGGCCTCAGTAGAATCACAGATTTCCTTCAGATCCGAGAGAGCCTGGAAGACACCCGCACAGCCGTCAGATACTTCTACATGGCGAAGGTGCAGTTTGTCCACCAGGGAGCGGAAATACTGAGAGTCAGGAACCGGGTCCGACAGGTAGGAGTCAGCAGCGTTGAGGATTGAAACAGCTTTCGCGCGCAGCGGCAGGGCGACTATGACGTCGTTGACCCTGGCGCGCCATGTGATATGCAGGTCCAGTAGCGACTCGTTGTCTTCAGCTTTTTGCGGAGTCCTGAGGTCATCGTACAGGTCATAGAGTTCATCAAGTTGTGTTTGCAGCGCCGTGTGCGCGTCGATTGTCGTGGATAGCTGTGCGGCCAGATCCTTGAGAGTGCCTTGGTTGATCCTTTCCGGACCTTCAGATAGAGCTTTGTCAATGCGATGATGTAACTTCGTGATGGTGCCGCGTCGCCTTCCGCAGCGAACCTCGAGTTCGTGGACGGTGGTCCTAACTTGCTCGGGTTCAGTTGCAGACATGATACTAAGCAGATAAAAGAGAAACAACAAAATAATTACAATCAGAGAAACCTTATAACGAAGGGGCGTCCTGGACTTATCAGTGCAGAAAATGGCTGTGCCGAATTTTGCGCAGGGCTTCGCCTTAGGAGCTAAGTGTGAGCAGCTGAAGTGCGCAGTGATGGAGTGGAGTTCCGCAGATTGCGCAGAGGTGAGAATGGCGAAGGAGGCGTGGCTCAGTCGTCAGACTTCCGGCAGATGACAGCTTCCAGCGAAGAGGTGTTGACTTGTCGCTGGGCTCGAAGGACCATGAACGAAAGTCTAAATCCCTCAATGACCTAAGTGGGAGTGGCTTAGCTAAGCTACGAGGTAATTAACTTAACTACACTTTCAGTTTAGTTAATGGACTTTAATGAAATAGGGAAAGGTGTGAGATCGGAGAGAGAATAGACGATGAGCATGAATGCACATTGGCTGCGCATTATGAAGGGCATGACGTGAATCAGGGTTCAATGGTTGATGATGAATCTCATTACCTGTGGCGGGAAATAAGATTCGGGTAAAGGGATGACAGATGTATTAGAAATGAATGGGGAGAGAGGCAGGTACAGGTAAAGCATAAGATTAGAAATCAAATGACTAAGACAGGTACATACAGATAAACAAATGAAACATATATTGTGCATGATATTCAGTTTCAGTTACTCTGTGGTGTTACTTCTGGGCCGGCCGGGCTTGATTCCTCTGTTTGGGCATAGAGCCCGAACAGAATTGTCAAGTAAATGCTGTTGAGTAGGGCTTATAACTGTGACAAATAGCGCATTAACTTACCACCGCCACTAACTCGAATAGAAATGGAGCTCCCATAAGATTTTGAGTTTTAACTGCACCCGCAAAACAATTCAAAGCCGTAAACAATTCAATTTCTAAGGTGATTACGGGTAATGGTCGCAAAACCAGAGGATTCTGTTTAGTGAAGTTTGGGACGGGGTCGAACGCCGAGCGAACACAAAAATACGGAGGGTCAAAGTACAAAATGACATACATACGTCCAAACATATATATAAATAAATAAATAAACTAGTGGTGTGCTTGAGCACAAATGGCGAGCGAGCCTGATGTTAGGTAACATAAAACTAAGTATTGTTACTATGTTTTAGCTTAGTTCATGCAAGCACTGTAATAGCAGTTATGACCTTTTATTTCAGCAAACAAATACAAAATCACTCTCTTACCTGATTAATGGTAACTTTTGTAGTATCAAACATCAACCATTCTGATAATCTCAATCACCAGTAACTCTTGAACAAGCTCTCAGCTACGATAAAAAAATAAACCGGTGTTATTATTTGTAATTTTAGCCAACAAATATGGAATTACTACTTACATCATTCTTGAGTATTAATAACTTCTGATTGAAGTTACTTTGACCATCTGAACTACCTTGAATTCTTGACAACAAGCTCTCACCTACAAAAACAAAAACAATCAATTTTAGTACACAAATACAAAATTATTTTCTTACCTCATTTTCTTGAGCAGTGGTAACTTATGTAGTACCAAATTTGAGCCAATCTGACTATTTGAATTTACCAGTCACTGTTGACAAGCTCTTAGCTACAAAAAAGAAAGGCCAGAGTTAATTTTGCATATTTAGCTAACAAATATGGAATTACGTCCTTACCTCATCTTCCCTCGAGAAGTAGTAGCTTCCTTAGCATTAATACTACAGCATTCTGACTACCAACAGCTCTTGACAACAAACAACCGGCACTCCGTATCCCCCCCATAAAACGGCGAAGTTTTGAAATTAAGTCTGGAAAAGGGTCTTCAATGCCTTAGTAACCGGTCGTTGAAAAGCAAGCATTTTCGCAGGAATTTTCTCACACTTTGGAGCTTAAGTATAAGGTAAGGCTTGCTTAATCCTGTAGTTTCAGAATAAACTGGGGTCAAGCTTAAAAAGCCGTGTTTTTTGGAGAAAAAAGTTCCGCTCGAGCACGTTTAAAGGGCATACGTACCATCCCACATACATATATACATATAACATATACCCGATTTTGCATTATCCACCCCTAATACTGTCTCGCTCGCTACGCTCGCTCGCCAATAAGTAATGGTACGCATACTTTATTCCATAACAGCCCCGCCCTTTCGGGCGTTTAAGGAATAGCGCATTTTGCTGTCAATGAAATCTTTCGTTATTGAGTGGCTCTGAGAAGAGCCGGTTTGGAAAAAATTAATAAAGCACGGTATAACAACGAATGGGAGAAGGCGGCGAACATCTGGGGCAGCAGACTCAACGGGAACTGAGCGCCTTGAACAGCTTCTCGCCGAGCGGCTTGCTTCTGACTCCCCTCTTCTTCAGGCCCTCATGAAAGTTGTCCTTAGTACGGCTGGTTCGGTGGAGAAGTGATAGGCTCTGGTAGTCGAAGCCCTCAGTAACCAGCTTCTTGGCTTGTGTTGGTGTGACACTGGGTTTTCCTAAGGACCTGGTGAGTGCTGCTGCTTTGATAAACAGAGTCTTCTGGGAAAGCCACTTCTTCCGTTGCATCTGAGGAGTCAGAATGGAGAGTTCCTTCAAACAGCCACTCAGTGATGGATGCAGCAAAACTCTCTCAAGTGCCAGTACATCGGGAAGAGCTCTGTGTGCACCTAAGGTAAAAACAACAGTGATAGCAATAACAATAACACAATAATAATAATAATATTAGTATAATAGTAGTAGTAGTAATGGCAGTAGTAGTAATAATAATGATAAAAATGATAATAATAATGATAATATTGCCCACCCCCCCCCCCCCAGGCACTCTCCCGGATAACAATAATAATAATAATATAATAATCTTATTATAGCTTATACTTTCAATGTCAACTCCAATAATTTTCTGGTGGAGTTTTCCCATGCTAAGTGATGTTCCCTGCAGCACCTCTTCCCCGTCCTTCTTCATCTAAATAAAATTATTAATTAGAGACTGCAATAATTTTTAATGGAATATATTTATACCTTCCGCAATACTGGTAGTGTGTCACAGAAGTGGACATTGTTTGGAAAGTTGAGAGTTGCCAACTCACTGCGCCGTTCAACTTCCGCAAACAAAATGGGGAAGTCAAAAGCAGATCCATTGTGTGCTACCAAGACTGATGTATGTACATAAATTAACCCTTTCGTTCCCAATCCCACTTAAAAGCGGGTGAAGACCGGTTGGTTTCTATGAATTTTAAAAAATAGTTACTTTATAGTTAGAACCTTCAGATTTGCATACACAGGTACTCAATGCATTGGAGAAGCATCTAAAATAGCTTTCAGCCAGGACTGCTTCGACAGTACCTCACAGCAGTTGCGTTTATTTCTTCCTCGGCAAAAAAAAAAACATCGGTTTTCCGTCGAATTTTTAAAAAAGTTACCTTCTTCACAGCAGCTTCATTTATGGATCCATCATCTCCAGAGCTTTGTAGAAGCAGCAAAAAATTGCTTGAGCTCAGTAGCCTTCCCTAACACATTGAAACAACCGCTTCTTTGCCGACCAAGACTTTGCAGTTTGACTTACTGTCTTCTCCATTTTTTATAAAATCGCCAGTTTAACTTAGGGCCTCCCTGTTACGTACAGTCTTAGGTAATGCTTATTACATCATAGGAAAAAAGTAAGCGTGTCGTGTGACCCCGGTAACTATGCAAAAAAAATTTTTTTTCAAAGTCATTTTTTGGAAGATGGCGTCTACAAGTTACAATGCGGTGCAAGTTTTAGACTTGCTTGATGCTGACTCTAGCGACTCAGGATCAAGCGGAGAGAAGGGAGACGACATCTAGGGCTATAGGAGGCCTAGTATCAGGATTGGTAGACCAGACCCCGTCAACTCTGATACTGAAAATGGGAGTCAAGAAGATGATCGATGTAAGCTTGAAAAATAGCAAGCTTCTGTTGTGGAAAGGACTTATTTATAGCTATATTGAGATAGAGTAAGCTGTTTAGCTATAATATATATATATATTTTATTGAGTTTTGAGATTTGAAAGTGGCTTGTGGTTTTTTGAACAATTTCAAATTTTCAAAAAAATTTAAATTCACATATACTACTAGGACCAGATGTAAATGCAGTCAGCGACCCGATTACGCAGATGAGGCGACAGAAGCAGAGTCTTCCAGTGATGAAGGAGAGGATACCGGACCTGAGTCTTCCAATGATGAAACACCAATAGGCAGCAGGTTCCAGTGATGAAGAAGAGGAAGTGGCTCCTCCTGCTCCGAGTTCTGGACGTCCTCGCGGTCGGAGAAGGCGGGAACCGAAGAACAAGAGTCGGGTGGATGAGGTAGGGGGAGAGTGGAAGAAAGAGGACAACACACCCATTGATATTCCATAATCTTTTGTGTGAAGGACCACAGACTTTGATATTTGTGGCTGCTCCCCCCCCCCCCTGAACATCCCAAAAGTTGTAATATGTATTGTTATTGTCGTTGTCGTTGTCTGTGTTTTTGTGGTGTTGTAGTGGAGCTTCACACTCGATGTATATGTGTGTGCGTGGAGTTGAAATGTTATTCTGGCGCTTCCAGATCTAACCGGGGAGGGAACGAACTCGGGGGGGGGGGGTCTTTTCCAATCGGGGCTACTATGCCCATGTAAGTTGAATTTCATGTATGTGTGTGTGTACACCAGTCAATTTATATTATACATTTATTTTTATGATCTGTATTCACCTGTCTCTTCTTTTTTCTAGTGTGTGTGTATGTGTGTGCATGCATTTGTTGAATGAGAGAGAGCAACCGTGGACAAAAAGTATGTGGCGCTTCCGTATACAACCTGGGAGGGAACTCTGGATCTTTTTGGATCGTGACTACTATGCCCATGTAAGTTGAATTTCATGTGTGTGTGTGTGTGTGTACACCAGTCAATTTATGTATAATAAATTATAAATTTATTTTTATGATCTGTATTTACCTGTAGCTTCTTTTTTCTTGTGTGTGTGTGTGTGTGTATATGTGTGTGCGTGCGTTTGTGGAATGAGAGGGAGCAACCGTGGACAAAAAGTATGCGGCACTTCCGGATCCAACCTGGGAGGGAACTCTGGATCTTTTTGGATCGGGGCTACTATGCCCATGTAAGTTGAATTTCATGTGTGTGTGTGTGTGTGTGTGTACACCAGTCAATCCTAACCTGGGAGGGATTGTTCAGCCTGTGACACCATCCATGCCGGTTGAATTCCACGTGTGTGCTTGTACTGCTTTTCATTTTCAAATTACACTTTCTCAATACAACGATTGTTTATCTCATGGACAGTGTGGAGTATACATACCAGGGGTTCATACAGTGGGAGGCTAGCCCTGGGTTCCCCCCTAGAATTTTGGGAGTTGAAAACATTTTGGAAGCATTTATTTTTAGTCTGATATTGTATCCCATTATGTTCCTATCATAACTGAGCCATGAAGGGCCTAAATATTATTCAATTTTCTGAATCAAAAAATGAGGGGAATCCCAAACTCTTTGTCTATTTAGTGATATATGGTTGCTATGGGGTTTTCCCAGCCAGCATCGAGTTAAAAAAAAAAACGGTAATGCACTATTCCGCGGTGGAAGATTAGATTTTTCCGCGCGCGTCCAAACAATGAGAGGGTTAAAAATAAATAAATGAATAAAAAGAGGGGGTAATACTTTTGCATACCCGGATAGTGAAGAATCCCTGTTTTTTCACTGACTAGAGTGGTATTACTTGCAATCCACTCTAAAAATTGTGGCAACACAACAGACAGTGGCCGTTCACTCCTTAACAGATTGGAGGTGATGCCTGTTATCCTCGAAACTAATTATATAACAAATCACAATTACAACTCTAATTATTTATAATGTATTTATAGAATACCCGGAGCAGAACTGTTTCGGCTGGTCCGAACCAGAGAGGAATAAGTTGGATTGGGGACCGAAACAGGAGGTTGGATCACCTTGGCACCCAAATCGGTTAAGTGGTCAGAGTAGATGCTAAGCCCTGTCGCCTCACAGTCGTACAATATGAGAAGGGGACGAGACTCGCTGACGTCACCACTTGAGTCATCCTCGTCGTCCTGTTCAGCAGCATCGTCAGCAGTGTACTGAAGCTCAGAATCCAGAACATTTGTAGATGTGTCAATTGCTGATTCAGTTTTGTCAGCTTCTCCCTGCCCATCTCCAACATATTCACCAGTCACACATCCAACACCTCTCAGTGTCCCCATTTCTGCCTTCTCCTGCTCATGACGAATCTTCTTCTTTTTCTTCTGTAAGTTTCGATAAGTTTAGTGGTAATAACACAAATGAAAAAAAAAATCGGTAAGAATAGTGAAGGAGTGGTAAGAGATCTAACCTAACTACATGTAAAACACACCATTATTGGGAACAACTACATATCACTCAAAATTATGTGGACAAAAGATAGTGGCAAATATTCAAAAATTTGTCATAATTCATACTTAAATACATACATATTCTTCAATAAACAAATAAAGCTAATAACCTTTTTTCCAGGTGTTTCGCACTTGACCTCTGAACTGTTGGAAATATACACTTACAACTATACATTGTCATGTATTTAACCTAAAGCATTATGTATGTGCATATTGCCACAAGCTATATCACTAGATGCATTGTTTTGTGGTTGTCACTTAGTTGTATCTTTGAGTTTATCATATTCAGTTTATTGTGCTAGTCAGTTTTTTCAACAGGTTATGGGCCCAGACACTTGGGCAGAGATTTAGCTGGTGGATATTTAGGGACTGCTAGCTGTAGAGGAGTGAAATATGGCAGAATCAAAATCTGTCACTCTGGTTCCATTGAATGGTTCAAATTATCCAACCTGGAAAATTCAGTGTCGCATGGCATTGATAAAATATGGACTATGGAACATTGTGAATGGAACAGAAGGTGCTCCTGGTCAAGCACAAGCTGAAAAATATGCTAAATTCATGAGCAGAAGGGACCGTGCTCTAGCTACTATTGTTTTGTCCGTTGAGCCCTCATTGCTGTATCTACTAGGGGAGCCTGATGATCCTATTGTAGTCTGGAAGAAGTTGTCTGATCAATTTCAAAAGAAAACATGGGCAAATAAGCTGGAACTTCGCAGAAAACTGTATTCATTGAGGTTGAAAGAAGGGGAGTCAGTCCAGAAGCACATAAAAGTTTTGACAGAGTTATTTGAGGGACTTGCTGTCATAGGTGATCCAATCAAAGAGGAGGATCAAGTGGTGCATCTTTTGGCAAGTTTACCTGAGCCTTTCAACATGTTGGTAACAGCTCTAGATGCAAGTACTGACGTACCAAATTTGGACGTAGTAACAGAGCGTTTGTTACACGAGGAGAGAAAATTGAAGGATCGTGAAGGATCTGGATCAAGTCATGAAAAGGCAATGACAAGTAGATTCAAAAGGAAACCTGTGGAGTGTTTACATTGTGGGAAAACAGGTCATATCAAGCGGAATTGTCATCTCCTATCTGGTGAGAAGAAGAAGTTTAGGCCTAATCGCCATGGAAAGCAGAAAGCAAACAAAGCTTCTGTAGTGGACGAGTGCAGCACAGACAGCGGAAGTGATGCTCTGATGGTCAGTCACAAAGTGCTCTCAGCTAGTACTCCTAGTAAATGGATTATAGACTCGGGAGCAAGCTGTCATATGTGCTGTGACAGTGAACTGTTTGACAAACTTGAAGATTTGAAACATCCTATTGATGTTTTGATTGGAGATGGACGCACCTTGAAGGCAACTGGCAGAGGAATAATTTTTGTGAATATGAAACTGCCAAACAAGAAATGGAACGAGTGCAGATTACTTGATGTTCTGTATGTGCCAAAGTTGTCTTACAATTTACTGAGCATTTCAAAGGCGACGGAATTGGGCAACACTACTGATTTCAATGAGAAAGGTTGCCAAATATATAATGCAAAAGGGAAGTTAATAGCGGAAGGATCAAAAATTGGAAGTCTGTATTATTTGAATTGCTCAATGGGTAATGTGAAAGTCAATGTTGCAAATCGCAAGACAAATGAGAACATCTGGCATCGTCGTTTTGGGCATCTCAGAATACAAAATCTTCAAAGACTCGCAAGAAGCAAGATGGTGAGAGGATTTGATTTTAATGCATTGAAGCAAATTGATTTTTGTGAGGCATGTGTGGAAGGCAAACATCACAGAACTCAATTCCCAACTAGCAATAGTGGAAGAGCAAAGGAGCCACTTGCTTTAGTACATAGTGATGTATGTGGGAAAGTGAATGCAAAATCTTTGGGTGGAGCTGAGTATTTTTTAACATTCATTGATGATTTCTCCCACTACACATGGGTCTATGTTTTGAAGAAAAAGGATGAAGTATTCAATTATTTCCTGAAGTGGAAGGCTCTAGTGGAGAGATCCAGTGGAAAACACCTAAAAGTTCTACGTTCTGACAATGGAGGTGAATATCTTTCTACTGAATTCAAGGACTACTTGAAGTCAGAAGAGATACGTAATGAGCGTACAGTTCCCAAATCACCCGAGCAAAATGGTATAGCTGAACGGATGAACAGGACTCTAGTTGAGACACTGCGTTCTATGTTGGTTGATGCTAAACTACCTCAAGCATTTTGGGCAGAAGCTGTATCTACTGCAGTTTATCTGAGAAATAGAAGTCCGACTAAGGCTATTGAAGACATGACTCCATTTGAAGCGTGGATGAAACAGAAGCCACAAGTAGAGCACTTGCGTGTTTTTGGATGTGACGCATATGCTCATGTAGCCAAGGATGAAAGAAAAAAATTGGATTCAAAGTCAAGAAAATGTATTTTCCTGGGCTATGGAGAGGAAACGAAAGGTTATAGACTCTATGATTCGAGCAGATCAAGAGTGATTTACAGTCGAGATGTTCATTTCAATGAAAAAAGTACCAATAGTGAAATTGGAGAAACGTTGTGTACAGAAGAAGATAAACATTTTGTGGAGTTGGAACTTAATACTGAAGAGTCTTCTGATCATCTAGAAAATGAAGTTGCTACTTCAGAGGCTACTGTGCAGCCTGTTCTGAGACGCTCTGAGAGAGCGAAGCAAACTCCAGAATTTTATGGAGAAAGAGCAAGCATTAGTGATAGTCAAGCAAGGGAGCCAACAACACCGACTACATTGGATGAAGCATTGGAGAGTTCTGATAAAGAAAAGTGGGTGGAAGCAATGGCAAAGGAGATTAAGTCTCTAGATGACAACAAAGTCTGGACTTTAACAGAATTACCAAAAGATCGAACACCAGTTGGTAGTAAATGGGTATTCAAAGTCAAGATTTTAGCAGATGGTTCAGTGGAACGTTATAAAGCTCGCTTAGTAGCTCAAGGTTTTTCACAGAAGTTTGGCACTGACTATGATGAAACTTTCTGTCCGGTGATTAGACTGGAATCACTTCGTGCTCTGATTGCACTGGCTGTACAGAATGACTTACAGATTCATCAGATTGATGTTACTACTGCCTTTCTCAATGGAGAACTTGAGGAGGAAGTATATATGAAGCAGCCAGATGGTTTCATCAAGAGGGGAGAAGAACATCTTGTGTGTAAACTGGAGAAAAGCATTTGTGGTTTAAAACAATCACCTCGCTGTTGGAATTCTGTGTTGAACGATCAACTGAATATAATGGGATTTATTCAAAGTGAGAGTGATCCTTGTATCTACAGAAGATGTGAAGGAGAAATGTTCAATATTGGAGTGTATGTGGATGACATTGTTCTTGCAGCTAAAAAGGAGGAGCAATTGAAGAATGTTAAGCAAGCACTGGCCAAGCGTTTTGATATCAAGGACATGGGAAAGCTTCACTATTTCCTTGGGTTGAAAGTAGTTCAGAATGATGAAGCAAATGAAGTCTGGATTGGTCAGCCTGTCTACACTCAAAATCTTCTTAAAAAATTTGGCATGGAGGATGCTAAGTCAGTGAAGACTCCTGTTGATACTTGTACCAAATTGGTAAAGGGCACAGAAGATGAAGAGAAATTTGACCAAAAAATGTATCAGTCAGCTGTTGGAAGCCTCATGTATTTATCTGTTGGAACTAGACCAGATATTACATATGCCGTGAACAATGTTGCCAAGTTTTCATCACGACCAAATACTCAGCATTGGATCGGAGTGAAGAGAATTATGAGATATCTGAAAGGCACTACAAAATTTGGTCTGCTTTACAGCAAGGAAACGTCAAGCAAATGTGTTGGATACTCTGACTCAGATTGGGGAGGAGATTTGGATGACAGAAAATCTACATCTGGCTATTTTTTCCAGATTGGCAGTTGTCCAGTGAGCTGGAGAAGCAAAAAAACAATCATGTGTTGCACTGTCAACAGCAGAGGCCGAGTATATGGCTCTGGCAAGTACAGGACAAGAAGCAGTGTGGATGAGACTACTCATTTCAGAGTTGTGTGCGAGTTCAGTGGAGGAGCTTATTGTCTATGAGGACAACCAATCGGCTATACAGATAGCAAAAAATCCTCAATTCCATGGACGTACAAAACACATCAAAATTAAATATCATTTCATCCGAGAACTTGTTCGTAATGGAGTAGTTCAGCTGAGATATTGCCCAACAGAGGAAATGATCGCAGACATGTTGACAAAAGGTCTTGGTCATGATCAACTTGTCAAGTTACAGTTTTTGGCTGGAGTTAGAGTCATGCCCAGTTGCAAGTGAGGAGGAGTGTTGGAAATAAACACTTACAACTATACATTGTCATGTATTTAACCTAAAGCATTATGTATGTGCATATTGCCACAAGCTATATCACTAGATGCATTGTTTTGTGGTTGTCACCTAGTTGTATCTTTGAGTTTATCATATTCAGTTTATTGTGCTAGTCAGTTTTTTCAACATGAACTTGGTCATCTGTCCAATTCTTCTGATCCTTGAGAATGGCAGCCACTGCAGTTGTTGGCATGTCCACTCCCATGCGCATTAGGCACAACAGCTTCCATACAGACCTATGTTCTATTAGTCAACACATATTATTTTATATTACCTCATAGCTTATGTATTTTGTACAAGTTGTATACTTTGTGACAAATGGCCATGTTGGTTTTGCAGGCGTAATGCACTGGACCAAGATCAGTACGTTTGTCTCGATACACCAGTGCCATGCCATGAAAACCCTCAATGGTGTTGGTTGTCAACCTGCCACGATCCGAAACATAGCCTGAGGCCGAGCAGCCATCTCTGCAATGAGAGCTTCAAATCCAGCAACCTGTTCCTTGCAGGTGAACCCATTATCTGTTGTGTACGGAGCACCATCAGAATTGAACTAATTAATAATAATAATGATAATAATAGTAATAACAATTATAATGATAATGATGATCATTATAATAATAATAATAATAATAATAATAATAATAATTACAGTAATGATGATAATAATAACAAGAATTTCTTTGTAATTTACCTTTGGGTGATGACACCATTTTGATGTGTGGTCTTGTTGACAGTAGTGGTTGACAAAGTTGCGAATGGCTTCTGAAAAAGTCTTCAGGGGGTCCTCAGCGGATGTCACTTCATCTGAAGATACCAGATTGCTGAGCGCAGTCTTGCAAGAATTTAGCAAGCTCTCTGTCATTCTCTTGCAGTGGAAATTTGCTGCTTTACACTGACATTGCAAGAATAGGTAAATATGAATTATGTAGTCAATAATAATATTTGCTTCGTACCTCACACTTAGTCTTTTTTATTTTTTCAAGGTTTTTGTGCAGAGTCTTTGCACAGTGGTTGTGACAGTACGTCAACGTTCCCTCAGGGAAGTAATGGCAAAATGTGGCATTTACTGACGAGTCTTTGTCTGTCACCAACTCGTGAATAGAAAAACCATCTTGCTTGCTCTTTCCAAGCAGCTCATCCAGCATATCAGTCTCTGCTCCTGCTGATGTGCCACCCCAGTTACTGCCTTTCCCTCTCTTAGTCCAATGGGTGAAGTATGCAATTTTACCGGAAGTAAAATCATGAAGTGTGGCCGACGAATTGTTCGAGTAATGCCCTCTGGTGAGGTAGAATCCATTGAACGTTGCCATCCACTGAATAGCATCTCCCCGGTCCCGGACGTCCTCTCGCACCCTCTCACAAGACCACTCAGCCAGATCACTGACATGACCTTCCAGCTTCTGAATGATCCTATGCCACTGAGTGCTTGAGCAACTGGGCAGACCTAGCAGACTACTCAGGCGAGCATAATCAGCATACAAATGACCACTGATCAGAAACGATAATACTGGATAGTACTGTTTCCATGAACAGCTAGAATGGTGCATCTGAAGGCTGGCGGAATGACAAAAACTGACTGTGCCAGTAGATGTGCATGTTGAAATCATGTCATCGTGAGGAAACTTGATGTCATCACAGAGCAGGGACAAGCGATCTATCAAGTCATCTTTGAGGGTGCTATCAAACTCCCCTGCAAATAAGCCATCGTCATCCTCCATGAACTCGGTATCATCCAAGTTGGAAACTGTAAGTGTTAGTAAAAAATTAAATTTAAAAAGTATTATTATTATTATTATTAACTTATTTTTACGATTATATTTATTGATTGATGAATTGATTTATAAGAATAGATCTACAAATGGACATAAGCCAGAAGACACAGACGAACCTGCACTGAGGGGCACAGATGGACCTGCGCTGAGGGGCACAGACGGATCTGCGCTGAGGGGTACAGACGGACCTGCGCTGAGGGGCACAGACGGACCTGCGCTGAGGGGCACAGACGGACCTGCGCTGAGGGGCACAGACGGACCTATGCGGAGGAGCACAGACGGACCTGTGCGGAGGAGCACAGACGGACCTGCACTGAGGGGCACAGGTGGACCTGCACTGAGGGGCACAGACGGACCTGACATAAGCCAGAAGCACAGACGAACCTGCACTGAGGGGCACAGATGGACCTGCACTGAGGGGCACAGACGGACCTGCGCTGAGGGCACAGACGGACCTGTGGGAGGGCACAGACGGACCTGTGCGGAGGAGCACAGACGGACCTGTGAACCTGTGCGGAGGAGCACAGACGGACAGCACAGACGACCTGCGCTGAGGGGCACAGACGGACCTGTGCGGAGGAGCACAGACGGACCTGCACTGAGGGGCACAGGTGGACCTGCACTGAGGGGCACAGACAAACCTGCGCTGAGGGGCACAGACAGACCTGCGCTGAGGGGCACAGATGGACCTGCGCTGAGGGGCACAGACAGACCTTCACTGAGGGGCACAGACGGACCTGCGCTGAGGGACACAGACGGACCTGCGCTGAGGGTCACAGACGGACCTGCGCTGGGGGGCACAGACAGACCTGCGCTGCGCTGGGGGGCACAGACGGACCTGCGCTGGGGGGCACAGACAGACCTGCGCTGGGGGGCACAGACGGACCTGCGCTGGAGGGCACAGACAGATTTCTGTCACCTCCATCATGACTAACAAACTCGGGACCTGTACAACATTATAGATGAGACTGTACATCAGATTTATCAACAAAAAAACATGTAATTTTTTGCTGCGAAAAAAAAATGAATAAATTTTAGACTAAAAACAAAAATATTTATTATGATATACAGCCATGCACCATTCTTTTTTGTGTGCCATACACTACATGGAATATATTTATTAAGTATATTTATTTAGAATGATTCAAAACATGACTGTTGACAGATTGTATTCTGTAACTATGATGTTCAATCAAGCCCGACAGCTTCATCTCCAGACATTGTCAATTAATTATTCTCTCCACAGCTTGTGCAATCAAAGCACAGAAGATAGATGCTGTTATTTAATTGCAGCTCTCTTTGTATCTGACTCCAAAAACTCGCCACTGTAGAACTAAGTAGATTTCTTCCTTCAATAGCTTTCTTCCACAGAGCACCAGTTCTTTAAAATAGGCTCGAAGGACCATGAACAAGTGTGGTGGCTTGTTATGGATTTGTTTTTCGAAGGACCAGCTTCTAGTAAGCAACCAATTGTACAGCACTAGAACAGTCTTGGATGTATAAACTTTTATTGATGAGTTTCATAATATGTGACTAACTACAATTTTCTAATTAACACACATCAGTGTGCATGTATTAGAACCAAAAATAAATGTTTATGAGTGTCAGTGACACAGAAATAATAATAATAATAATTTGTGATGTGTTAGAAATAATAATTTAACTGCATGAATAATGAATTAGCTAATATGTTTGCGTTTGTTTGTGTGAAACCCAAACAATTGCCACTTGATTGATAATTATTTCTCACCACAGACTTATCCAGATCTGGCGCCCTGAAACAGGCAGCCACTTTGCTAAGGTCCCTGAAGGAATGGATCTCACGTGCATCCATCAATGCTCGTTGGCTCCAGGGCCTGGATGCTCTGAAGGCTGAGACAGCCATGAAAAGGAGCAAGTCGTTCTTATCTGACGTAGCCATATTAATGGAGTCAGCAAGACTTTTAAGCTTTACATATGCTTGCACTGAATCCAGGGATTTAGCATCATTCACAAACTCGGAGTAATATTTAACACCTAAAGCTGTTCTGCTAGAGCCTAACTCTTCTTTAAGCTCAGCATAGCTGTATTCGTCTCAATCCATAGAAGATAAAATCTCAGCTGCCGTTTCCGACTGCAGCTTTTGAAGGAGAATGGTTTTAAACCTCGCGGGCAGCCAATATCGGTAAGATCAGCCTCTAGCTTCTATACTTTACAATATCAGCTCCCTCTTAGTGTGGCACCATATCATTGATTTGGCGGTTGAGCTCAGCATAGGAAGGCGAGCTAGATCACGCACTGGGGCGAGACTCCATATCTCTCATAACCCTACCAAATGAATTCATAAAAGACCTCATAAACATCGTTTCATCAGGCACATGACCATCCTGTTCACTACGACTACGATTAGCTTCACCCCCAACAGGTTCAGCATGAACTCGTTCACTAAGACTATCTCTAACCATAACTGATTCACTATACTCACTTTGACCATCCATCACAGAATAATTATCTGAACTTTCACTTACAACACCACAATTAACAAACACCTGTTTATTCAAAACCACAGGCTTTTCAACAGGGGTCTTACTAGATACTGAACCACAAAGCTTAACTGACCCACTCTCAGAGTTGACTGTCTCATTGGCCTTCTTGCCAACCTTAAAATTACTAGGGAGAATATCGCCACAGGAACTGGAAGATGCTTCAACACCAGAGTCTACAGGATTCTTTTTGCAGGCTCTATCCCTCGTCTCTCTCCGGTCCATCCACAGGCCAAGAGAACACAGGAATGTCTACAAACAAGTAAGAGAGAGGATGCACAACAACAGCTGACCAAGCTGAACTATATGAAACACCGGACAAAAATACAGAGATGTCACCAGAATACTCTTTACAACAACCGATCCAGGAGGTAGATGCTATCAGTCCGAGTGTTAAATCGGAGACAAGATCTAGACCGCCGGTGGAACAGAGGGAACTTCGAATGGTAAAGACGGGACCATTAGGACTCCGCTGTGACCAGTAAAAATCTCGGGAGTTTCGATGGTGCAGACAGGACGAAGACACCGCTGCCGCCAGTTGTGGGAAAAGGGAGATATTGCCGTGCACAGTCTCAGAGGAGCTCCTCACAAGTTACTCATGTACTGGCCGGCAAGGTTGCTGCCACCAGAGTTCTACCCCGACCTAGTAGCCTGACAGATCTGAGATAGAGTTTTAAATCTATTATCAAAAAGGAAGGCACGAGGTAGAACTGAAGCAAAATGGCTGATACAACTATTTATATGACCATGAAGACCACACCTATTATGACGAGTACTGACACACGATGACACACACGAGCTAGACTTCCTGCACTGCAGCGTTTAGTTCGCACTACAGCACAGGCACACACATATGCACAATAAAACAAATGCATGACTAAAATTATAGTTAAGTTTAAATGGTTCAATGCGGGCGTGGTCCGGCCACGCCCGGTCTTGACTTTAGGCCTGACCCACAAACAACAACTCTGATCATAGTTAATTTACAGACCCTCTTTGGATGTGTCTAATTAATTTGGTCTTATTTGTGTTGTACACCCCCCCCCCTCCAATAGGGGTGTGAGCGGTGAAAATAATAATGACCACTAAAAAGAGGTGACAATGATTTACAATAGCATTGGTTCTTTATTATATAAAAAGCAAAACTTCAAGAAAAATAAAGTAATTGGATACTTAGCTAATACTAAAGACTAATAAGGTGACAGCTCTTCAATCTATGGCACTGTGTGCTAGTGACGGAGAATGCATCAAGGATTCCACTACATACAAAATATAATACAGAATTTTTCTCTTGGACAGTTCTACACCATCTGTGTGGTGTGTGATCATAATTTATATTTTAGATACAAAGTTTCTTTATCTTGCACAACTTAATTTTGAAATACACTTCTAATTTATGGAATTGTAGTGCGTAGTTAGTCAAAAGGTGTCATTGTTTTGGTACTATAGCATCTTTATAATATCATGGTAGCTACAACCTTTGTGCAAAGTACCAAACTTCTGTACAGAAGTGCAGATTAATCACACTCAGTTTATGTGCCCATCTGCTTAACTTATACTGCTGTCGTTCTGAGCATGCTCAACTTGTGGCTCCACTTTCTAAAACCGAGAAGGTGTACGCAAAATTAAATAGATTTCTATTTTTGTCTGCCAATACTTTTCTATTTAATATTTTGAATTGGTAGAAAGAATTAGTTGTATATACATAAATAATAAATTGAATATTTCAAAACATCCATTATTATATCTTGCCGTACTTCTTGTTATTTCTAAGTATTTCATAAATAATATTTTATTTGTAAATTAGAAAGAAGGCCCCATTAAAAATGTACCAATGTGATACCATAAGACTCATTGATTCGAACACTTTGCTATCAAACCTTTTTAATTCTGTGAAATATATATTCAATGAAATCTTCATTGAGTGTATACAAGTATAATTTGGTGTAAACTTAGATTCTACTTGAACCAAGATACCTTATCATTGTATTCTACATACAACATACTATGAAAGAAGGTTCCAATTATTTGTTCAGATACAAGAATTTGGTATGAACCTAAAAAAAAGCCTCAAACTTGTTAGGTTGAAGTAATATAATTCATTATTTTGTCTGATCACAGTATTTCTATTACTACTGGTAATGACTAGCGACAAATTCAGTTATCAACATAACAGGAATTATAGCAATGAACGAATAAACAGAAAAATCTGCACTACTGGATTGTATGACTAAATAAGAATACACAATGGTAGACTACCTTACAAGACATGCCAAAAATGTAGTCAATGTTAGTATTTTACAAATGTCAGCTCATTAAGATGAGTATAATTGTTTAGCAGACAATTAGGTTATATAAGTTGATATAATTAATTCATGTAATTACAGTAGGAAGAATTATTGTAAATTGGTTATTATGATAAAACAGCAATATAATAAAAAATATTAATTGCAGTTTATGTGGCCAAAGAAAGCTTTAAGCAATTTTATCTTAAATTTATTGCCTTATCCTTGAGCTAACATTTCTGTAGCCTTGTAATATGATTGAAATTTAACCAAAGACTCCGACTTTAAAGATTAGCTTATAATGGAGTATGCAATCCATTTCTAACCATGTAATAGTACTAAATTATTAGTTCTAAGAAAAGGAAAGACTAATGTGATAATGGACTAAAACTATGCTAACGTTTATTCAGCGAGCGAGCCATTGCGTTAACCCTGAGAGTCTCTTGCTCGCTCGCCAATAAACTAGTAATGTGATTGAGCACAAATGGCGAGCGAGCCTAAAGACTATACTATTTTTATATGAATCATTTTGACTTCTAACACTGAAGCTACTGAAAATAAGGTGTAGTTTTAAATTTCGCATACACGGTAAAGGGATTTCAGTACCATAGTAACAAGTCTCTGTAACTGCTTGAATTGAAGGGAAAAAACAACAACAAAACAATACATGTTATTTAAAAGTTTACTTTGTGATATTCTTTAGCTAAGTAGTGGTTGTAACACACAATGCTTTGACACAACTGGAGATGCACTTACACAGACTTACCTTAGCGGTAGTCTAGTGGACAATATATTTTCAAGTAAATACTGTTGCGCACGGCTTATAACCATGAAAAAAAAGTTTCACGTGCGCTCGTTTAAAAGGCATACGTACCATCCATACATACACTAGTGGTGTGCTTTAGCACAAATGGCGAGCGAGCTGGCGTACAAAATTCTAGCCTATGAAATCATCAGCAAGAGATTTTAGCACATTACCGGACTGAAGAAAAGTAGCATAAGCAGCTGCATATGTGTCACATCCTCCAAGTAGTTCATCCAGTTGAACAAAAGGCTTGTGAAGCATGAGTTTCTGCTTTGAATATTGCTCATATTGTTGTCCTTGTGGATCTGGTGAGCAAGAAGGACGTGGTATCACTATTACATCTTTGTTCCTTGGCACCAGTGCACTGCCAATTTTCTTGGGGATTCTGTACTTCTGAACAAATTTCAGCAGGGACACTTCTCTAAACTCTGGGACATCAGGACGAGCACAATAGTGGTCCAGTTGGGAGTCCACAGCCACAGATTTGTCTTCTTCTAATGTTTCGGTCACCTGTCGAGAACCATCAAGACTAAGAACAACAAAATCTCGAGGAGCTCTAAACAAGGACAGCATAAAAAAAACTTAGCCTTAGTTGCCTAATCCACACCGCAATTGCTTTAGGAATCTTGTATCCAGGTAGCAATGACGTGGGTACTCAGTTTACCTGGTTTTTATACAACTCAGAAAAATAGCTGCGCAGTACGTGCAAGAGTAAAGGGCGGGAGAAATGTTCTCAGCACGACTACCATCGGTTTTGTGTAGTGTGCGCATGATCAGTAGCTACTTAGCAGTTAGATTTGTCACCTGCTATCAGTATTGTTTTATCATGGAACCGGAACCAATGGCAGAACAAGTGAGTAGATTTATTTAGGAGAAGAATTGTATCAGTTGTGATATATTGTGTTAGAATGGAAGACAGAATGCAGAAGAGAAGACTGAGCAAGTAGCTCAACAAATAAAAAAGTTTTAAACAGTAAAGTGAGTAGATATATAGTATTAAAATTCTGATAATTTACTTCATTTTAATACAGAAAAAAAGAAAATTCTGATAATTTACTTCATTTTAATACAGAAAAAAAGAAGAAGAAAAAGAAATCAGTAAGTCATTATGGTTTAACCTGTAGCTGTTATGATATGATGCACTTTTTTTTTGTAGACAGCAATTATTGCTGTCTACAAAAAAAAAATAATTTGCTCAAACATTAGACTAATGTTTGAGCAAATTATCATTAGTGGAAAATATTAAAGCACACCCACAGCCAAATACATAATGAAGAAATAAAACAGACTGAGAGTTTAAAATGGTAAGTATATAATTTTGTAACTTCTAAAATTGACTCATGCGTCTGAATATACGCTACAGGTAAAATAATATTGAGTAAATTTTTAGAAAAAATGGAACTGGTCAATCATTAGAACCCTGTCCATTTATGTAAAAGAGAAGCAACATAGCTACTACCCCTATTTATACATGCTTATGCAGACTAAGTCCATTATCACAAACTTTATACAGGATTTTTGTCAGGGAGGGAGAGTCTTAGTGTACTTAGCCACACCCCACTTTTGTAACCTACAATGTTTTGATGCACCTCTTTACATACTGATAAGTAAGTGGTCCTACGCACTAAATGGCTCAGTTTTGATAGTGTATGGGGAGACTCAAGCTCAAGGGGGTCAGTTGTTTTCATGATTTTGATATCTCTAAGGGGTACAATAAAATCAAGTTGAAGGAACGACTGTTGGAACAATTCCCAGAAGCCCAAGAACAGTTTGATGGCAGAAATACCATAATCACATTCAATAAGGCTGTCCAAAAAATGCTTAGGGAGGCTTTACAGAAGGGGACGTTTTCTGAAGATGCTACCATTTTAGCTAAGGCTGCTACAATAATTATTGATCGGCCCTTTCAAGTTCAATGGTTCCTTTCCATCTAATTGCCTACAGGAGTCTCGTCCTTCAAGCCTCATATATCATATTCCTTTAATTTTCAATGGTACTAATCTGAAAGACCAAGGGCGATGTGAAACTCAGGCATGACTTACTGTAGGTCAAGTCATTTTAGCACATTAGAAAGCTTCTGAATCTTGTACCATGAAACAAGGCATTCCTCTGATCTTGAGCCACCTCTTCCCATTTACATTGGTCTAAACGTTCACCACATGGCTTGGAGCAAGAAACTCATTGAACAACTTATCACATGTGAATTTGTATTTCATATGACAAAGTTTACAAATTGAAAGTATGATAGCTGCAGCAGTATCTGAACAATAAAAAGAAGGAGTTGTGGCCCCAGCCTGTCTTACGGATACATTATTCACTGTTGCTGCTCTGGATAATTCTGACCATGACCAACTCAACAACTGCAGTAAAGTCATTTTATGGAACTGGAATCAGCTTTTTTCAGTTTCCTATAGTGCAAACCCTGGAGAAATTAGACCTCAGTTATGAATATCACTTTCTGGAAGCAAGCAGCATTACCTTGCAGCTCCAATCACTTTCAAAAGATAGAAAGATTAACAGTATGTGCTATAGGATAAGACCAGTTTGAGTTCAGTGATGGGGCCAGAGAGGAATTGTTTAGCTGTAAGAGCCTAAGCATTAACATAGTAAGTAAACCAGGCAGGAATATGGACTTCTTCCACTCAACCCACCAAGTAATTTCAAATCCAAGTGAATTTGGTCAAGAATTGCTGCTGCACGGTGTTGAGAACTGGTCTGGCTTAGCATACCAAAAGTTTTTTAAGTGTGCCTGCAAAGGTAGATATAATTGTGCCAAAGTTAAAGTATGCTGCTCACCACTGTGTTGTTGCTAATGCAGCCATAAATATTCAATTATCATCAATCTATGTTTTAAACTTGAAATTTAACATGTTAACTAGCTATACAATAATTCTTGCATAATAATATTGCTCCTAAAAACAGAATATTTAAAGCATAAATAACAATAAATGCTCTGGCGGCCATTTTTTATTAGTGGGCTTAATTAAAAATTTTAGGTGGGGCTCATAGGCTAATAATATTTATGAAGTTGAAAGAAAAATTCATGCAAAATTTGATCCCTTTGTCCGCCAAAAAACGGTAATTTCACTAAGCCACCAGACTATACTGTTTAGTATAATATGTAGAGCCAAACAAACTTGGTAGTGTGCAGAGGCACCTAATGGGCTGTTTTCAAAAGTTGCATATGTAACATACCGAGCTTTAATAACTTAAATATTTGTGTATTGACTTTTAATACAGTCATCATAACTAAAGCACTCTTATTCCTGCAACTAGATTACGTATGTATACGAGTATTGTGTATACATACACTTCCCAGTCCACTCTACCTTACCTACTGTGTCCTCTATCGTGAAGCATCAATCACATGCTAAGTACACAATTTCTCTTCCGAAAACTTTGCCAACAGTGATACTTCACTATTGAATCAAGACATCAATGGTTGATATAAGTAAATTTCGCTACTAACTGATTGGAGCACGTTCTTATTATATTATAGTTATTATATAGCATGGGTGAAGAAATAAAAATATATTGCTTAGAGCAACTAACTAACAGAGTAATGTGAACGACCACGTAATAAGGATAAATGCAGCTATTGCCTTTAAAATATTCAAAATTAGGGCAAACATACTTTGTATCAAGCAACAATATGTGTAGAGGCTGACAAATTTACTTGCACTTATGCACACTGCGGGTTAACATGCCCAATGAATATACACTAAAAATGGGAGTATTAAAAATATAGTCTAAATTTCTTTTACAATTTTAATTTTTAGAACAGAAATTTTATCTTATCTACTTTCTTAAATTATTGCATATTTCAAGCTTCTGTTTGATATAAAATTTCAGACATGCAATATTAGCTTTGGTCTTGATGATCTTGTCATTTCTTGAAAACTTATATAAGCCCTAACCACACATCTGCTGATAATGTATGGTCATAGCCTTACAGGCTAAACCTTGCCACCCTTTTCGTTCTTCTGAGCAGTATCTTCACATCGAATTCATGCTTTTTAAGTTTTCCTGTGCTTTAGTTATATTGAATTCAACTCACTACTAATCGCCGTTGATCCTGTCATTCCAGTAAAGCACCTCTATTCATGTCAGTTACAGTGATAATATTGAATCAAGACATCAATGGTGGGCATTAGTAAATTACAACTACCTGCAGTGCTGCCTATGCTACTAGTGCCCAACACACTAAAGTCACACTCTCATTGCCCACATACTTAAAAAGTACCTCTGTCCCAATGTTAATTCACATCTAATTCATGCTTCAATCATATAGGTAATTTTTTTCTTGTGCTTTAGTTTTATTGATTTCAACCTCATTGCAAAATTTCTTGTTCAAGTAAAGATTCAATGACCCCATCCTGCGTCACTTCCTCCCCATTTTCTTCCTCACATGTTGGAAGGCTATCACTGTCAATAGGTAGCCTAACGACATTCATTAGTATGTACGAGTTCAATGAACCAACTTGCCTACAAAAGAAAAAAACTATTTTTATGGATAATCACACCTTGTTGAAACTTATTTTAAGTTGTTGTGTCTATTGTAAATACTCTGTTGAGCATGTGCAAAGTCAGCTGCATTATTACGTCATTTTATTATAGCTATGTATAAGGTAAGTGCTGTGCTTGAACATTGATTGCTAACCTGAAGTTCAACTTGAAGAATGCTGTTATAATTGAACAGGTACTCACAATACATGCAACAAAGCAACATCAATGCATAATAATACAATTCTAATTAATATGGGTACAATTAGTGGTGGTGATTAATGTGTGTGGTTTATCCTTAAAGCATTTTTTTGAAAGTTGGAGCGCATGCAATAAGAAATAAAAGGGTCATATTATTAAAATCTGTGGCTATGCAAGTTAGTTAGCTATACTCGGTTTCTTTTTTCTAGATAACCTTGCTTAGCTAAATAGTCTTTCTTCTTTTTTTCTAAAATTAATAAGAATCCCATGTTTGAGTTATTTTTTTTCCCTCTATAGAATTGCAATTTGTGATCATTTTTTATCACATGCAAACAAACTAGCCGTTCAACTTAAACAGTTCCTGATTTAGATCATTTTAGAAAGATTCTTAAAAATTCTACAGAATCTATGCTGACTGTCAATGCTACCTCTCCTCTATCTCGATCATTAGTGATGTATTCCATCATTGGTTTCTTGCATGAACTAAAAATGGCTGCATTCTTCAAGAAACCAATAGCTTAATTCAACCAAAGTTCAATGCCATCCTTAACGCAAATGTCACTTCTGCTTCAAAAGCAGGCATCTTTAAAGTGCACACTTTTAAATGGTACAAGAATGGTACTTCCAATTATCATTGAGTTTGCTATGAGAGGGTTTATTGTTATAGTTGAGTAGTTGAAAGATATGACACTCATGAAAAACATGGAATTAAAGAAGCAGAATCTACTTGAGGCAAAAAACTTATATACCTTTGTTTATTTGTAATTGTAAACTTTTCCTCACCCACCTTCCCCCACCCCAGCCTACCTTCCTTATACCTCCATCAGAAGACAAGAATGAACTATTAGCTATATCTACATCTACACGTTTTACATTTTTTAAGCTTAAAAATTATCAAGTTTGATTGTTTCTAAAAGAAGGAATAATTCAATACTTCCTATATTTTCATGTAGATCATTAAAGTCTGTTTCTATTTACTTAAATAATAGACCATACTTTAATGTAATGATGTTAAATTATTATTTTAAATAATACAGAAAGTGACTCCTATGAGTATGTGAGAATGCAGAAATTATTGTAGGTATTCGCTGAAGGCACCAAGTTTCCCTATCACAATTCAATTAAATATACGGCTTCTTAAATAAATTCTTCGCATATATTTTCACATTATTTCACATTATCTAATTTCTAAAAAAAATTACAGGCCTGTAGTATTTTCTTGACACAATGCTATCTGTTTTATGTAGCTACTCCAAAGTGACTCTGATCATGAGTGTTTTATACATAATTCTCCTTTGCTTTTCCACATCTTCTACAATTAACGTTGGACTTTGATCCATTAGCCAATCAATAAAATATTAAGAAATGAATAATGCTCTGAGTAATTTTAACTAGAATCATGTGGAGATTGCTATGGCTATGGAAGTAATATTTCAAGCTTTTGTCTTCATTAAATTGTGACAGAATCCAAGATTAACTTGCTGTTAAGTACATAATTGTAGATACATAATTATCAATCTTATACCTGTGTCATCTAGATGAAGATCATCTATCATTCTCCCTCATTTTTCCAGACACATCCCCACCCCAGCTCTTCTCATCTTAATTCCCTTCCCATTTATTGTCCTTACACATCAGAACTCTTCACCACAAACACTCTTTCAAATATGCAGTTATTGATGAGTGGAACAGAGTCCCTGATCACATAGTATTCCTTCCCTCAGAGTCTGCGTTCAAGAGTTCTCTAAAAAAACTGATTTTCAGATAATGTTGCATTGTATTGTCTTACTATCATACACTTTTTAGTCACTTCCTTTTATCCTTCTGCTTCTGGAAATCCTGTATATTAGCCTTGTGCTAGTTGGTATTTCCTGTTTTGCTTTGCAAACAAATTATTATTTTTTAAATGATTGAGTCTTCATATAATGTTAGCTACTCAACTTCATACATGAAAGAAATCTTCATAAAGGAGTTAGCTTCAAAGCTCATGTTAAATACATAATCTGTTATTACAAAAAAAACATTAACAACTTTTAAAAAAACTTTGCCCACCACCTCAGGACACTCTCCCTATTATTTTCCAACCCCTGTATGGTCCAGGTAAGCGTGAGCACACCAGAAGGAGAACGCACAAGTGTTACCAACAATCGGCTGCGAGGGTACCCAAATTTACGGCAGGATACCAATATTTCCGGAAATATGGGTACACCGGGATACCCAATTTTACGGGATACCCATATTTCTGTGACACCGGTCGTTGGTCGCGTTAGCGGGGTGGTCGCTGGACAGAGGTAAGAAAGACTGCAGACCTGTCGGTGCAAGTAAAACTGGTCTTATAAAAATGGAGTGGTCGTTGGTCAAGGGGTCTCTCAAGAGAGGGACCATTGTATTCAGATTTTTACATAGGAAATAAATAGAATTAATATGTTCAGTTCACAAAAAATATTAAAATATATAGTATTTTCTGAGAGTGGTTTCTTATTTGATATTAATTGTCTAGCAATAATACACTGTAAAATTTAGCGTGAAAACCCACCCAAATTCACACCACACTGGTGGTGTGAATACCCACCATAGTGTGTCCTTCACACTTTTCACATAGTGTGAATGCACAATAAACATGAAATTCATGCTCAAGCGTTTTTCTAATATATCAAAAATTTATAAGTAATCTCTTGACTTTTTAGAAATGTTCACTCCATATATGTAAATTATATATGTAAATTTATAAAGAGTACATTAAATATAGCCAGTAAATTTCCGTAAGCAAATTGAGCTCCACTTCTTCGGACATCTAAAAATTATAATATAATAATGCGTATGACAATGCTTGAGATGTCTTTTAATGCGGTATTAATAGTATATTACTAGTGATGTGCTTGAGCACAAATGGCGAGCGAGCCTAAAGACTATACTATTTTTATATGGATTATTTTGACTTCTAACACTGAAGCTACTGAAAATAAGGTCCAGTTTTTTAATTTAGCATACAGGGTAAAGGGATTTCAGTGCCATAGTAACAACTCTCTGCAACTGCTTGGAAGGAAAACAACAACAACAAAACAATACACGTTATTTAAAAGTTTTCTTTGTGATATTCTTTAGCTAAGTAGTGGTTGTAACACACAATGCTTTGACACAACTGGACATGCACCTACACCGACTTACCTTAGCGGTAGTCTAGTGGACAATGTATTTTCAAGTAAATACTGTTGCGCACGGCTTATAACCATGACAAAGAGCGCACTGACTTACCACCGCCACTAAGGATTCTCATAGCTCGTTAATTGAAAAATACTGGAACTGCGAACGCTTTACCTAACTTACGTAATTAGAAGCGCGGGCGAAAACAGAGGTCTCACGTACCCCATAAACAGATAAATAAACTAGTGATGTGCTTGAGCACAAATGGCGAGCGAGCCTTAAGACTATACTATTTTTATATTGACTTCTAACACTGAAGCTACTGAAAATAAGGTCCAGTTTTTAAATTTCGCATACACGGTAAAGGGATTTCAGTGCCCATAGTAACAACTCTCTGCAACTGCTTGAATTGAAGGAAAAAAACAACAACAAAAAAATACACGTTATTTAAACGTTTTCTTTGTGATATTCTTTAGCTAAGTAGTGGTTGTAACACACAATGTTTTGACACAACTGGACATGCACCTACACAGACTTACCTTCGCGGTAGTCTAGTGGACAATGTATTTTCAAGTAAATACTGTTGCGCACGGCTTATAACCATGACAAAGAGCGCATTGACTTACCACCGCCACTAACTCAAATAGAAATGGAAGTCCCTAAAGTTTTCAAGTTTGAACTGCACCCGCAAAAGATTTCAAAACGGTAAACAATTCAATTTCTAGGGTGATACGGGTACTGATCGATAAACCAGAGGATTCTGTTTAGTGCAATTTGGGACGGGGTCGACCACATAACTAACACAAAAACGCGACGGTCAAAGTACAAAATGACATACATACGTCCATACATATTATATCTAAACTAGTGGTGCGCTCGAATAGCGCAAATGCATGGCGAGCGAGCAGACTCTTTTTACAGAAAAATAGGACAGAAATTACATCTAACTGTAGTGCACAGTGTAACCCTTTCCATTCTCAGTTAGCATCAGAGAATCTAAAGTCTCTGATCCCAGACTAAACTAACAATTACCTGAATAAACTTCGAAAGCAGTGGCAAAGAAGCGCAGCTTGACAAAGACTTCACAATTGTTTCAAGAAGAAAGTAGCTGTAAACATTTTGGTTAAAACAATGTTGCGTCTGCAGCAGGATACTCCGCGCTCGTTAATTGAAAAAAACTGGAACTGTGAACGCTTTACCTAACTTACGTAATTAGAAGCGCGCGCGTTTAAAAAGCATACGTACCATCCATACATACATACATTATATATATATATAACATATACCCGATTTTGCATTATCCACCCCTAATACTGTCTCGCTCGCTCGACAATAATTCAGTACAGAACATGTTAGACTGAGGTAAGGAAGCTGATAACAAACCTCGGTCTGAAACATTTTATACTGAATTTCCTATTAATACTGCATTAAACAACAGCTCCAAGATTATTAACAGATAATGGAATGAGCCTCTATCTTATTAAAATTAAAATACATATTGGGGAAACAAGAACAAAAAAAATTGTAACATGCTATTTGTTATAAATTATTTTTTTACCATTATTATTGCAAGGTGTATTACCACTCCAAGTTCCATTTTCTTGACCTGGTACATGTCCCACACTTGATCTCTGTAGTTGGACAGACCCAGGCTCCAGAACTGGTTCAGGGCAGTTTATTTCCTTCTCCTTAGTAGGGACAGAAGTTTCTTGAATTTTAGTGTCTTAAAAAGAGACAAAGCAAAAAAAAAAAAACATTGTATACCACCATGTTGTAAATGTTATAATGCATTTAGCTAAAGTCTAGTTTATTATATGGTGTTTGAATAGCAGCTAAATCTGAGATATATTCTGTACAATTTTCTTTGAATATATTATATTTTAGTTAGTTGTCCATAATTGTGTTTACATTGGTGTGAAATACAAATAAAATGCATGAAGTATTAGCACTAAACTTACCTTCAACAAATAAGAAGGTTGTGTGTTTAATAAATGCTTTATTGGACTTGCTGATCGTACATTTATACACACCAAAGTTGTGCATTTGAATATTGCCAATAGTAAGAACACGATTGAGTTTACCACTAACTTTTGCATTACTTGGTAACTTTTCATCCATAAAGTTCCAACTTTTGATTCTTTGGGAGTCACAAAAGAACCTAGCTGTATCCCCAACTTGAACTGTTTGTTGACTTGGGTATAATAAAGTATCCTCTGATTCTTTAATTATCACAAACATCAATGAGTAATTTGTAAATTCATGTAATGCAATGAATTTTCCTACTGTAATCTGTCTGGGCTTGTATTAAAAAGTTGCGTAGTCATTTATTAACTAAAAAATTACTTTGACATTTAAGATGCAACAACGGAAACCAACTGTTGATTAGGACGTTCTTTGCATATTTGTCAGACTAGGAGCTTAATGTAACATTGGTTCTCTTAGTAGCGTATATGTCACTGGAAAAGTGAATGCAATGTTCGAACCAAAAGCATTTTTTCTTCTATTGTTACAACAAACTTTTTACATTGACTTTTCTACCAATAGATAGTACAATCCATAAATCACTTAATATGCATAGGTACTGGAGGCTGAAATACTTATAATCATAAATATTGTTTGATTTAATTACCTGGCAGTCTTATGACAATTACACTGACAAATGGAATGAAATCTTCAGACCATGCATAGCGATTGTCAGTTTTACTTTCACACAAATACCTTCCTTCATTGAAGTATTCTGCCTCTTTTATATGCAAATTTGTATTATTTAATATCTTTGAATTAGGAGGGAGAGGTCCTCCATTAAATGTCCAAGTTACAGGATAAAATGTTTTAGTGTTACTCAAATAACATTTGAGCTGATATGACTTTCCTATCTCATAAGGTTCCTGTGATATGCGATCTGTATGACATTTAAGAACAAGCTGTCGTCAGGTGGTACTAGCTATACCTTGAAAAAGTGTTAGTGAATAATTTGATAGAGGCACTAAAGCTACCACCTTATTAGACCAAAAACAGTGGGTTAAATGAGGTGGTTACTAATAATGAGTTAAGCTATGTGAGTGTAAAGTATTTCATGCTCATACCATATTTTCTTACTTCAATCTTGCAGAAAAGTGTTTAATTGGTAATGCTTGTGGTAGGTTAACAGGGGGGATAACCAGAGATGGGTAGAAGGAAGCTGCCACCAGAGTTCTAGCAGGCTGATTTAGTCCTAGCTGTGAGAGATATGGACACAGAACTGAAGAAAGAATGGCTGAGGCAGTTAAAATGTGATGACAGATTGTCAACTCTCAGTGACTTAAAAGATTTTGCTGTTCCTCTCATGTCAAAGGCACTAGTTTTACTGCAGTGATAGACAATTGTGATGAGGATGATAATGTCAAGAAGGGTTTCATCTACACTGCACTGGTTGTACTCAAACATAATGGCAACTGCATTCCTGCAAGAGCTGCACTTGATGGAGGATCAACTCACACCATCATCACTGAAACAATTGCTCAAGACTTGAAAATTCAAAGGAAGCCCATGGATGCCAACATATCAGGTGCAGTGTCCAGCAAAAAATTGAAGCACTATGGATTTGTACATGTTTCACCTGTTTTTCCATCTGATGTGGACATAAGACTGAGTGTGTGCATCTCCTCAACTTTGCCAGCATCCACTCCACCAGATAATGCCAAAGACATCATCAAGTGCAAAGAGTTCAGCAGTGACATTCTGGCTGACTCAAAGTTGGGAGGTCACATTGACATCATTATTGGAACACATGATTTGTACTACATACACAAGAATGAGACAAAAGTTTGCACAGAACACAAAGTGCTGGCAATGAACACAGTTTTTGGATGGTCTCTCTGTGGCCCTGGAACTTCTGATGAAGCGACAGCACTGAAGATTGAAGTCACAGAGAGTCAAGACAGTGCAATTTTCCAAAGAATGTACTCTCTGGAAACTGTGCCTCAGGCTTCAACACTGACAGCAGAGGAAGAAAGTGCTGTGCAGCAGTTCAATGAGACTGTGCAGCAGCATCCTGATGGAAGATACTCTTGTGTGTTTCCAAAATATGACAGTCCTCCACCTATTGGAGACTCCTTAGCAATGGCCAAGGCTCGTTTTCTCCAGAACGAGAGGAAAATGAAGAAATGTGGTATGTTGCCTGAATTCAACCGTGAATTAGACACCTATCACGAAATGGATCACTGTGAAGTTGTGCCAATGGATGAAATTCATAAAGACTCATTCTACTTGCCTGTGCAAGGAATTATTAAACTCAGCTCCACCACCACGAAAGTCAGACCTGTTTTTGATGGTTCTGCCAAATCAACCTCTGGACACAGCATCAATGAAATATACCTGACTGGACCCAATCTATATCCACTGACATCAAACATTCTCCTCAAGTTTCGGACAAAAATGATTGGACTGACTGCTGATATAAGTAAAATGTATAGAGAAGTAAGATTGGACAAGCGTGACATGGACAATCACAGGTTCATAGTCAGAGATAGTCAAGGCAGACTTGTGTCTATGAGAATGAAGAGGCTTACATTTGGCATCAAGCCTTCACCATTTGTTGCAACATCAGTGCTGATACATCACGCCACGGTCAATGCAGACAGGTTTCCTGAAGCAAGTGCTGAAGTGCATCACAATTTTTATGTGGATTATTATGTCTCAGGAGCAGATAGTGAAACTGATGCTGTGAAGATTCAACAATCACTCTGTCAGCTGTTGAGTGAAGCAGGAATGGTGCTCAGAAAATGGAGGTCTTCATCATCAGATGTGATAGCTGAAATTCCAGCAGACCTGAAAGAAATTGATACTAATCGTGGTTGCAATGCATTGAAGGCACTAGGCATCCATTGGGATACGGTGAATGACAACCTATTTGTAACAACTCCTGCAATTTCTCATGAAGCCAGCACAAAGAGAAATGTTGCACAGATTGTTGCTGGTGTATATGATGTACTTGGACTGACTGCTCCATGGTGGATCACTGGCAAAATTATACTGCAGAAATTATGGTCTCAAAACATCAAATGGGATGAAACAATTCCTGATGAGTTAATGCAGCAATGGAATTCTTGGTTGAGTGAAATAGCATCCATCAGTGAAATTCCAATTTCAAGATATGCTCAAGCTGTGACAAGTGACACCCTTCTCTGTGGCTTCTGTGACAGCAGCAATGATGCCTATGCAGCTGTACTTTATCTCAGGAGCAGTGATGGCACTTGTAATCTTGTTTTCTGCAGAGCCAGAGTGTGCCCTCTAAAACAAAGAACGCTGCCAGAAATGGAGCTAGAGGCTGCTAAGCTACTTGCATTGGCAACAGCTCATGTGGCACAAACACTTCAGATTCCACTCTCAAACTGCAGATGCTGGAGTGACAGCATGATTGTTCTGGCCTGGCTAAAGAAACCATTGCAGAAATTGAAAGTTTTTGTGGCCAACAGAGTTGCTCTCATTAATGATTGCATCACTGATGTTCCATGGGCACATGTGGATTCAGCTAACAATCCGGCTGACCTGCCCAGCAGAGGCATTTCTGCTTCGTCGTTGCTGTCATCCAAACTGTGGTGGAACGGACCACTATGGCTGTCACAACCAGAACAGAATTGGCCTAGAACAACACAATTGGAAGTGGAACATTTGCCTGGCATGAAAAAAGACAAAGTAGTGACTTTGACTATGATTGGGCAAGAGTTCAAATTGTGGACATTGTACTCTGACTACAGAAAATTGACAAGAATACTGGCATGGATGTTGAAATTTGTCAGGAATGCCAGAAAATCCACATCCACTGATGAAACTACAACCTTTGATTCACCTACTCTCTGTTTCAGTGACATCCAAGCTGCAAAGATGTGTCTGATATTGCAGCAGCAAAAAGAATCATTTCCAGTTGAAATTGATGCTCTATCTCACAACAAACAAATTCAACATTCTTCGAAGTTGTGGGGGCTGTGCTCCACCATGAAATGTCATGCTGGATTCAATGTGATAGAATCTAGAGGAAGAGTGGACTCAAGAGTGATGATGCCTCTGTCTGCAAAATGTCAGTTGACCAAATTGATGCTACAGACCAAACATGAGGAATTGAACCACATTGGAGCATCAACAGTCATTGGCATCATTGGACAGAACCATCTAATATTTGGAGCAAAAAAAGAGCTCAAAAGAATTCAGAGACTATGTACAACCTGTCGAAGAGTCAATGCCAACACTCAGCAACAGAGAATGGGAATGCTTCCAAACTGCAGAACTATGCTGAAACCACCTTTCTACAGCACTGGTGTTGACATGGCTGGTCCCATAACACTCAGAGAAGGCTCTACAAGAAAGCCAGTTTGCTTTAAAGCATATTTTTGCATTTTTGTCTGCATGGCAACTAAAGCCATACACTTGGAGGTGTGCAGAAGTTTGAGTGCTGAAGAATTCTTGGCAATGTTCAGCAGGTTCTTCAACAGAAGAGGAGCACCTGCTGAGATGTTCAGTGACAATGGTGGAAACTTCACAGCAGCAGCAAAGGAAATCACTGCAGCAACATTGACAGCTTGGAAGAAGTGTCAAAGTAAATTCACCAACATCAGATGGCACTTCAATCCTCCAAAGGCTCCCAACTTTGGAGGGTTGTGGGAAGCCGGAGTCAAGAGTGCTAAGAGACTGTTACAGAAGATGCTCCAGCCCCACCCACTGAGAATTGATGAATTAACAACCATCATGTGTGAAATTGAAGCATTGCTTAACAGCAGGCCTTTGGTGCCAGCAGAAACAGTCGAGACAGATGATGAATTGGTCCTGACACCTGGACATTTTCTGGTATTCAGACCACTGAAGGCACCAGCCACAGGAGAAGCATCTGAAGCTCAAATATCCTCATTGAGAAGGTGGCAACTGGTAAAAAGATTGACAAGAGATTTGGAAAGCGCCTGGAAAGGTTGTTACATTCAAACAATTCAGAAGAGGAACAAATGGAACAGGGAAGAAGAGAATCTAAAAATTGGTCAGATAGTCTACATCAAAGATGAAGAATTAATTAGATACTCAAGATGGCCACTCGGGAAGATCACAGAATTGTTTCCTGGAGAAGATGGAATTGTCAGAACAGCAGCAGTACAGTCAAAAGGAAAGATTTACAGAAGAGCTGTTTCCATGCTGATTCCACTGTTTGTCAACAACAACAGCAACAGTGATCCTCATTCTCCTGTGGCCCCCAGTATGTTCAGGTCTGAACAGCAATGAATGTCATAGCAGTCATTAATGAACGTTGTCGTCATGCTGTGCTACACAACAGCACAACTCATTAACTTGAAACAGTACACACTTAAACACTTAATGTTCCATTCATTAGACATGCCACTTCATTCCTTTTTGTCTGCTATATAAACCTCATCTGTTTCACAGTTTCGCTCTCTTTTTGAATAAAAATGTCAAACATAAACAGGTGGTGTATAGAGGGGCATGGGAGTGAAGGGAAATAACATAAATGCATTAGTTACAGTGTTCAAGTTACAATTAGTGAATCGGATGGAAATTTGTGCAACTGAATGAATGTGTATGTTTGTGTGTGAGTTCTATATGCAAGTTTATTCTGAAGGTGTGGTTATTTCACCACACATCTCCTCGCTGAGCTTGACGGTAGTCATTCTGATGTCCATCCCTGGCGGGAAAGAGAATCCGCGAGTGGGTTTTCTTTGCCCTCAACATACTGGATGCTGAAGTCGTAGTCGAGAAGTTTCACCTTCCATCGCCACAATCGATCGTTAAGGTGCTGCGAGTTGAAGAGGTCAATGAGAGCTTTATGATCCGTGAAGACCTTGAATGTTCGGCCTATGAGATAGTAAGCAAAATGCTGGATGGAACAAATCATGGCCAAAGCCTCGATCTCTGTGACTGAATAGTTCTTTTACCGTTGCTGGAGCTGCCGGCTATAGAACTTCCAGGCATCCCTGTATACACAAAGTGTCCCACCCACACCACAGGTGGAGGCATCACAATGGACTGAAAAACAATCAGAATCACATGGAACAATTAATTAATTTGGTGAAAGCACAAATTTCTGAAATGATATTACAGAATGCATCGTTCATGTCAGTCGTCCATACATCTGTATTAGGTGAAGAACGTTTTGTGTGTTCAGTCAGTGGTATACACATATCCGCAAATGAAGGTATGAATTTCCGGTAGTAGTTGGCCAATCCAATGAAGGAGCGCAGCTGATGAATGGTCTTGGGACGTACGAAGTTCGTAAACTGGTTGATACGAGCATCCGGAATAGATAGTGAGCCTTCACCAACAATATACCCAAGAAACTCAAATGATTTGCAACCCCAGAGACATTTGGACTTCTTTACAGTTAACCCATGTTGTTCCAAACGAGACAAAACAGACTCGATATGACTGATATGCTCCGACCAAGAATTAGAGAATATTATTACATCATCAATATAATGTTGAGCTAAAATCTTCTAGGTGCAACAGAACGGTCTGCATCAGCAGCTGGAATGTAGCCGGTGCATTTTTTCAAGCCAAAGGGCATTTTTTTGTACTGGAATTTCCCATAGTGACATGAAAAGGCTGTAAGGTGCTTGGCATCAGGATGCATAGGGACCTGGTGAAACCCTTTGCAAAGGTCTAGCTTCGACAAAAATTTAGCATTCCCTAGCCTGGCAATGATCTCCTCAGTGTTTGGCATTAGAAAGGGCTCAGATATCGTCATTGTGTTTAGCTTACGGAAGTCTACTGCATTTCTCACTGTTCCATCCTTTTTGAGGATTGGAATGGGTGGGCTGGACCACTGTGAGGTTGAGGGTTCTATAATTCCCAGGGCTAGGAGATTATCCAATTCCGACTTAAAGGCTTTCTCTAAACGAAGTGGAATAGAATATGAGGGGCTCCATATTGGAATGTATGAGGTTAGTTTTGGGTGATGACAAGTGGTAGCAGTTGTACCCGAGTTGCTATTGAAAACTGATGTATGATTACTAAAGCAATTATCGAGGGCAGAAATTTCATGACTGGTCAAATCTTTTCCTTTTCCTTTAAAACTATCTGGAATAATACTAGCATCAATAGATTCATCACTTTCCCCATCAACAACAGTAAAAACCCTATGTACAGCCATTAATGAATCTTTGAATTCTTTGAGGTGGTTAACATGTATCACTTTGCAATGGGTTCTCTTACCATCCACGGGGCATACTTTGTATGTAACATCTCATAACTTTTCCAGGACCTTATAAGGGCCTTCCCAGCTGGCATCAAGTGTACTATTTAACCCAGGAATTTTTCTTAGGACTAAGTTATCTTTTGAAAATGTTCTTAGAGTACGTTTGTCAAGCTTTTCACGCTCATGTCTTTCAATCGTTGACGTAACCCTTCTAAAACAGTGTTCAGGTCATACTGGAGTGATTCCACAAAAGCTGTTGCATTAATAGGGATAGCCTATGGATCTGTCCAGAAAGCTTTGAGCGTTGCAATGACATTAGGTGTAGTTTTACCAAACACTAATTCATACGGAGTCAGACCATGTCGAGAATGAGGCATATGGCGAAGGTAGTAGATTGTCAAGTCTAACACCTGAGGCCAGTCTCGCTTGTTTTCGGTAATCTTACGAAGTACAGCTTTTAGCGTAGAGTGCAAGCGTTCGAGCTGTCCATTAGTTTCTGGGTGGTAAGGAGATGTTCGAATTTTGTTTATTGCTAATTTTGAACAGAGTTGGTCCATTGTTCTGGACATGAAATTTTGACCTTGGTCTGACAGGATAGCAGCTGGTATGCCTATTACTGAAATAATTTTGAGGAGGTTAGCTGATGTCTCTTCAGCTGAGTAACCACGCATTGGCATAGCAAAAGAAAAGTTTGTGGCAAGGTCGAGTGCAGTGAGAGTGTACCTGTAGCCCTGACATGACTTACCTAAAGGACCGACCACGTCTATAGCAAGCTTTTCAAAGCGTTGACAGATTAGCTCAGGTTCAGACAGGGGTGCTCGAGCTGGACTGGCTTTTGAAAATTGTTGACATGTTTTACACCTTTTAACATACTCACGAACATCACTATATAAACCGGGCCATGTAAAGTGAACATTAATAATGGCTCGGGTAATGCCTGCCCCAAAGTGTCCCGAGTGGTTATGTGCCAGTTTAAGGACTACATTTCGCAAGGGTTGAGGTAGAACAACTACATGGGTAGACTTGCCATGGTTGGTAGTCAAACACATCAAAATGGAATCAACATAGAAACATTTCTTTTCTCCATTATTAGCCCATTCTCTGATATGAGCTAAGTTATCATCTTTGGCCTGCATTTCAACCAGTTGCTTTTTGGATATACCATCAAAGCCAATTGTTGGGATACTAAACAGAAGTTCTGAATCCGGTAACGTCTCAACATTAGAAGGGTTAGCTTCAGCAATGTGATCAGAAGGAGGGGGAGTAACAGAAGATGAGTCATGCTTGTTAGAATTAACAGTTGGTTCTAAAGCTGGTTCAGAGGAAGGATTAGGGACAGTCTCTTCGAGTGAATGTACAGAGTCTAAGTTAGATACAGCAGGAATTACAGTGAGTTCAGATTCGCCTGTGATAGATTCGCTAGCAGGCAACGCAGACTGATCAGATGAAAGTACAGACGGGGGTTCATCAGAAGTACTCAAATGGGAGTCAGAAATAGAATTTAAGTTACGAGGAGTGCCCTCATCAGCAAGTTGTTGTGCAGAGCGTTCAGCTTCTTCAGCGAGTAATGCTTCGGATTGAGCTCTAGTAAGCTTTACAGACAAAGGTTTGGCAACTGCCATTGTCATAAACTTATGAAAGGTTGGGCCCAAGTCTTTTCCCAACAACACCACATATTGCAAAAATACATTTGCCTGAAACACCTTGCATGGACACAGGTAGAACATATCATAGGAACAGTCATTGGCTTGTTGTACACACCTTTAATAATGGAGTGAGAAACTACAGTGTCAGAGGGTAAAACAATGTCAGGTGAGGCGAGCGAAATGTCTGCTCCTGAATCTAGCTCAAACTTAACATCAAAGCCATTGACAGAACCAGCTAAGATCACACTGATAGTTTGAGGTTTCCCATCAACTAAATTGAGGCAATCTGGTAGAGCAAGATCGTCCGGTGGCTCATCAGAATCGCTGTAGACAAGATTAACCCGTTTGTCAGAGTCTTTTGGAAGGAAGTGGCTGAGAGCTATTGTTAGTAGAAGATTGATTCGGTTTACTATTAGAACGATCAGAACGTCGTGGTGGTGGCGGTTGAGGACATTGTGGTACTTTATGATCTTTATCTCCGCATTGGTAGCAAAATTCTTGTTTCTCGGTTGTACCTGACTGAGTGCCTGAGGAGTTAGATTCTTTTCTGTTGTCATTGTTATAGCGTGAATTAGAATGAGACGAGTGTGCTCGCTCCTTAGAATAATGCTCATTGCGATAAGATCGGTTAGAGTGATGGCGGAAGTCATAGTTAGGCTGCTTGATAAAATCTTCATAAGCATGAAGCCTAGCAGGGGCAGTGTTTGACTTTGCAGACATAACAAATGCTCTACCCTCACGAGACATAGTGAGAACAACAAAATGAACTGCCAACCCATGAGCTAACTTTTCAAGAATAGTATCATCAACTCCTTCACTCTCTCCCATATTCTTAAACAAAGTAAAACATTTATGGCTAGCATGTTGAGACCATTCTACAGAGCTAAGGGAACCATTAGGCCTAAAAGAATTCAGCACAGTATCCCAACAGTCATTCAAACTAAAGCCTCCCGAATTAATCAAATGAGTACGCATGCTATCATAATCTCCCACACACACACCAACATGGGATCTATAATTTGTCAAGTGTTTGCCTATCAATAACTGGTCAAGAACATCTACCCACCTAAACTTTGGTACACTCTCAGAAACCATAACCCTCTCAAACCTCGACAGTGCTGAATAAATGTCTTCTCGGTACTGCATCCGTTGTAGACTTCTCCTTGCACGCTGAACTTGATCCTCCAAGCGATTTGTAGCTGCTACGGTGTCCTTTGCTTCCACGTCCTTACGATATTTTTCAGTTTGTGAGAAGTGTCGTTCATCTGAACTTTCTAGTTGTTTCCCTAGTAGGGCAAGCTGATTCTCTTGGAATTCCTGTTGCTGCTTAATATCTTCTTCCCTCTTTTCTCTGGCTTTCTTTTGGAGCTTTTCCCTGAGTTTTCTTTCCTCGTGTCTGTCCTTTCGATCCTGGATTTGTTGTTGGACCATTATTTCCATCAGCCTCTCGAGTGTAGAGCCAGTTGCAAGTCCTGCAGAAGGTGAAACAACAATAGTATTTTCACTGTCGCTGTCATCAGAATGAGATACAACTGAAGAGTCAGTAGGGCTGGCACTCGTGTCCATGCGAGGTGAGGCAGGTATGTCCACAGCATCTGAGTAGATTGGGGCTAGAGAGTTGGTGACAGGTCGATTGGTTTTGCTGCGAGTAATGGGGTCACTGGCGTCAGTCCTGTCCTGCGATGATGACATGGCTGATATAATGAAAAATGATGATGATACAATAAAATTGGAACTCGGATAACAACAGTAATGCACGCAACTGAATAATTGTCAATACACAACAGCGTCAATTCACAACACAGCGTCAGTTCACAACACAGCGTCAGTTCACAACGCAGCGTCAATTCACAGAAAGTACAGAAATAAAATTAAAAACGTAAAATAAGCAGAAATACCAAATACAGAACTGAATAAGTAAGGTAAACTAATAGATAATTACAGATAAATGCAATATCAACAAATGAATTTGGTTCAAATACAGAACTGAATAAGTAAGGTAAATTAATAGATGATTACAGGTAAATGCAATATCAACAGATGAATTTGGTTGGAACACACCAAATGTGGACAGAGTTATGGCAGATGAACCGATTTCGATGTTGTAGATACGTCTCAGCTCCTTTCCTTTTGATAGTAGGAGTGGCCAGTCTCAGCTCCTTTCCTTTTGATAGTAGGAGTTTGGCCACCGCTGCACACCACGTGTTGTAGGTTAACAGGGGGGATAACCAGAGACGGGTAGAAGGCTGCCACCAGAGTTCTAGCTGGCTGATTTAGTCCTAGCCTCAGGTTATTAGGCCTTAGAGGGGTTGTTGGACACAGCACTTAGTGTATGTTTCAATACTATATAGCCAGAACTGAGTTACAGAAGTGCAGACAGCCAGATATATAGAAAACTGTCTGAATGTGGTGTGAATGATTCAAAACATAAGGTGGTGTATAGATGGACATGGGAGTGAAGGGAAATAACATAAATGCATTAGTTACAGTGTTCAAGTTCTGTTAAGTGCCAGGATAGCCACTTTCTTATGCATATAATATATGCTACCATGTGAAGACACCAAGACAAGTTAATATATTATTAGGTCTGTCGTAGTTGGTTGTTGTTTTTTGCAAAAGAGTGGGCAAAGATGAAAGTCTTAGGTATTAGCATAAGTGGCTAGTACCTTTAAGAATACTTTTGACAAAGGAACCTGAGAATCAGCTAGAAAAACACGATGATGAATCTAGTAGCATCTTATTTATGCTTAGCAACATGATCAAGCCAACTTCAAGAGCCAGTCTGTGTCATTGACATTTTTAGAATAGAAGCTTATTAAAGCTGCTTTTACTGCTAAACCAGCCTCTCACAATGAAAACACTCTCTGTTATATCACATTGAGGCATTTGATGCTTTAACAAGTAAACTGTGTCAAGGTGTTAGCCATGGAAATTGTATGCTTCAGCTTCAGAAAATATTCCTTGGTTGTGTTACAGTCTAAAATCGAGTCAAGTATTTTTTTTACTTTCAATCAATGGAAGCCCCACCTATTGCTGGGACTTGCTCCAATCCTATGTCTATACACGATTATTTTATTTATATATATATATATGTATATATATTTTTAATATTATATTTATTTACTTTTTCTCAAAGCACATTTCATTTTCCTCATTTCTGTGGCTGCACTAATAGCCCTCTTCCTTTTCCTGGAAGGCATGATTATAGTTTGCTGTTGAAGCTGGTTAACAACAAAGTGGTCAAAGCTAACCCACGAGTAGGCTACTGAGGTTAGGGACTCTCGAGATTTTTGCGCTAATATATCAAGCGGTGGTTTTAATAACACATTTCATATTTTACTAAAACATACCTAACACTTTAAGTTCCACGAAGGCTATGTACGGTTTAAATGTAACTACCGGCAGTATTTTCAAATCATAGTAGTGGCATGTATAAGTTCCATAATCACTTCTCTCTACAGGATTCAAATGCATAGGTCTGTCTTGCAAATACGCTTCACCATTGATTGGACCATTGTTGAATATCCAGACAGGGTATGGTAATAATGGTGGCCCAATATTTTTCACTATTGTGATTTTATAGCCCACAGCTGCCTCAATATAACGAGGATAAATATCTTCATTTGGATTGATACCTTATTAATGAATAAAATCAATTATAATGACATTACTGAAATTCACTTTTCACAATAATAGATATATTAATATGAATTCTGCATAAAGGCTTTTAAAGAAAATTAAGAAACTCTCTTACATATCAAGATTATAATATAGATAGCTAATTAGTAATCATTCACTTCAATATCTAGTCAACTCCAGTAAAGTGAGCATTGTGTTGTGATATTTTATATATTTTAAGTGAAATAACGAGTAATGAAACCTTACTATTTGTAAAAGCACATGACTGCATTTAAAGTTTTTTATATCACTATAAACTTTTAAAAAAAACTTTAAAAAAAACTTTAATTCCATGTTTACTTTAACAAAATCTGTTGTGTGTTTTTCAAAATATTGACATAATCTGACCTATTTGAATATCAAGTGATAGCTATTACTCTGTATTATTGTATCAATATCAACTCACTGCCGACAAGAACATCAACAATGCTTTCAAATGCTTTCCAATTCTGATTGGTCCCTTTGCATATGTATCTTGTATGGTGGCGTGGATACTCAGCATTGGGAATAAAGATGGTATTATCTATATACTTAGCCTTTTTAATTTTCTGATTTTTAAAGCTCCATTCTACAGGTGATGTACTCATACATTTTATCACTATTGTGCTTCCTTTCAAAATCCCCATAGCTTTGGGAATGATGCCATACTTATTTACATTGGGTACAATGCTAACCAGCTGAGTGCTCTCTAAGAAATAAACCTCACCAAAATTATAATTACATATTGACAACATTTTACCTATTATGCTAATGGTCTATTTATTGTTTTTGTTGTCATAATAACAGTGTATTTAATTATATTCTTATGAAAGCGTGTATGGCAAGATTAAAACAGTTGTGTAAAAAGAAAGGACTTACCAGTCACAAATAGATTTGATTCGGATTTGTCTTTTCTCTTATTATAGTAACATTGATAAACACCAACATTAATTTTCTGAGCATTTGTGATAGTTAGAACTTGTTTAAATTTGCCACTGACTTGTGCATTCTTGGGTAATTTTCTATTCTTGAATTTCCATTGTACTACCAGTTTACTGTAGCAAAAAAATATTGCGGTGTCACCACTGTGAACTGATTGTTTCCTCGGATACAAACGAGTATTGGGTAAATCTGATAATAAGAAAACATGAAAGCATTATACTTATGCAAATATTATGTGTTATCTATGCAATGTGGATACTAATGCACCAAAATACAAGTGCTAAATAGTGAGATTGGGAAATTTGGCACATGCAATAAGCAATTAGTACTAGTTATAGACTGCATGAATTCATCGATATAGACAGAAATGGAAACGCTTAGTAATATTACAGACAAACAGATATACATATGTATACATAATTATATAAGAATATAGAAAAAAAGATCGCAGAGATATGGATAAAATGAGCATAAAAATAACTGGATGACTAGCTCCAATAACATGCAGGGAGTGAAGTTTTATCTCAAGGTCTATTCATTAATTTTGACTTGTTTATTTTTTCTCTAGTATGTCTTGTTGTTTTTAAACAATAAGCTCATGATTTTATAGAATGTTTGCAGCTGCCTGTGAAGTAATTTGAAAATTAAATGTTTTGTAAAGTGATAAAAACACAAAATGTACAGTTAGCTTTCATTGATTCATTTAGCAAATGCTACAAGGTGCATTATTTTAATAATGGTAAGACTAACAATAATAATAATAATAATAATAATAATAATAATAATAATAATAATAATAATAAAAATAAAAAAAAAATAAAAAATAATAATAATAATAATAATAACAATAATAGTAATAGTAGTAGTAGTAATAATAATAGCAATAATAACATTATACATCATGAACATTGGTGAAAAAGGGCAAGCTAAAAATATCCATTTTTCTATGATTTATGACGAGTTAGCTAATATTATATTTGAGGCCACAAATGATATGAAAAAGGTCATACAAATGAATGTATCCATTGATGAGCCATTTCAGTTGAGAGTGAGTAAAGCTGCATGTTAGACTAATACTATAGTTGAAGATTAATGAAATTAACAGTACAAGTACTCATATACTGCTAATACGTTACTTTTAGTTTTTTCTAAATTATTAAGCTCTTTTAAGACGAAGGGAATATTATCAATTATAGATGCATATTATGTTTCTAGCAAGCAATATATTAGCTTATTTCTGGTGTCAAATTTAATGAAGACGATCTCTGCTCTGCGTAACCTTCTTCAGTTGATAATACAAAAAGTACACAGAGATGCTGAACTATGGAAACAGTATATTTGTTTGATGCTGAAACTTTGCTAAAGGTGCTAAGACTTAATATACATGGTGCTAAATACAGAAAACTAAAGGGCAATTGTGATGGTATAAAAAATTGAAAAATGAAGTGAAAAACAATTAAGGTAGAAGTGGTAAAAGAACAAAAATATATGAAATACATACATACTACAATAGAAAAAACAAATCATTTAACAGAAATTTAAAAACTCAATCTAAAACAGTATCTGACACTGGATTAGGTTATAGCCTCCATCTAAGTTGATGGTGTTTTCAATTTTCCCTTCGTTATTTGCAGTGTTGTTGGTTTTGGTTTAGAGATTCAAGATTTTCTCAGTTTTAGTTATTTATACTAAAAATATCTTGAATGCTTAGTTTTAGTTTTTCTTCCAAATTCTCCCCGAAGATTTGGTTAGATTTTAGTATTTCTTCAATATCAAGTAAAAGATTTAATTAGTTATACTATCAATTAACTTAGTTTTGGTTAATTTATGTAGTCTCTCAAATTCTTCAAAGAAAGTAGTACTGGTAGTTCTCCCAAATAATTTTAAAATAAAGCATATTTCTATGAGATCTTGCTTAAGTATGATATATTTTATATAGTCTAGAGAATAATTACTTGATGGCAATTTATACCTTTATTTGAATTGTTTACAATAAAAATTGCTTAGTTTTAGTTTTTATCATTCACTCCACTGATATTTCTAGCTATCGATTTACTTTCTTCTAAAATATTATTAGTTTTAGTTTTTTCATGTTCTCTACGGATTAGTTTTAGTTTTTCTTACCAAAAGGAAATACCCCAAAACTAAGGGGTTTTGGTTTTAGTTTTAGTTAACTAAAGCAAAACTATTTATTTGTTCATATGCTAATACTCTTGCATTATTCCAGTTGGGTAAATGTCCTGTCTCTTTCCAATAAAAATTCCGTGTTAAAAATACTAAGAGTGACGCGGACGTTGTTATCCGAGAGGCCTGCCTTACAACCTACCACGTTAGAGGTTTCCATGCCTGAGCATTTCCTTCTTCATTAGTCTTAACACCTTCACCACTTTTCTCCTAGGTTTCAGCATGAAACACATGATATTGTTTCTGTGTTTTAGCTATTATTTGTGTATTTTTTCTATTATCAATTGAAGGAAGTTCCACAGAGCAGAAAATCTTAATCAAATTTAACGACAGAAATCTTTGATTATACTATGGAACAAGTTGTTACTAATTGTAAATTCTATTATTGTATTGTAGAAGACTCAGTTGCTCCATTGTCTTTAGTATAGTTATAGTTACCTTTTACTGTTACTAAATATGCAGCAGAGAATGGAACAAATTCCTTAGACCAAGCATATTGAGCATTTGTTTTTCCTGCACATTCATATTTTCCCTCATTGAACTCCTCAGGATTTGTTATGTCTAATGTATTATTTACTAATCTCGCATTTGCAGGAAGTGACCCTCCATTGAATATCCAAGTTATGGAATAGTAATAGTTTATGTTTTCAATATTACAATCCAATTGAAGTAGATGAGATCCATTTGGAAATGTAGTGACACGCATGAATGCTGTGAAATAATATTTTTAGAACAACACTTACTGTGTGAGCATTAATTACCATAGCACCATAAGGTTGTCAAGTGTTAGCTCATTAAATCCAACCACTGATGCAATTCAGCATAAATGCTAGCTAGCCCTGGTAATATGATTTTTATCCTTATGGTAGATAAAGTAAAGAAGAGAGAACACAGAGTTACACCTCAGCAGAAAGTTATGAGGAACACTACAAGAGCTTCCTATTAGTTTCTCTTCTCTGGTTTATTGGAAGCTCAAATTTAGTGTCTGGCACTACACCGAAGTTGAAATTTCAGATGGGTAGGAGCAAAATAAAAAGGAGGGTGGGGTGGGGGTGGGGCTGAATTTATTATTGGCATTTATAGTATAACACATGCTAGAATGTTGACAGCTGCATTTATTGCATGTAACCGTGTTCCATAAAACATGTTAAGAATTTTTTCTCTTTTGGAGAAAATCTATTTGCATGTAGCTATGTAACTATTATAAAGAAGTGAGAATTGGAGGGGAAGAGGCCACCACTATAAATAATATGGGTTAGCTGCTGCTTTTGTCCAAATTTTGTGAAGAATTCCAAAAAAATTTAAATTTTTACCCGATTAAAGTAGTCATTTAAAGACTCCTATAATAATCCTCTAAACAGAAGAAGTTGATGTGGTCAAAACTCATCATAAAACGACAATAGAAAAAAAGTGATTCTAATAGTTGGCTATGGATTGTTAGTCGATAAAGTAAACAACAATTCATGTGTATAGGTTTGTCACAAGAATAGTATTCTTCGTTTCATTTCAATTCATTACAAAATGGTCGACAACCCCATTGCTCAGTTTAGTTATAGTTTTTGAGGACCTACATGTACATAGTTAGGCATTCATGTGGAAAAAAAAGAGGTTGTCCACATACCAAACCTAATATTGAAATTTCTATAGCTTCAAGGGGACCCCTAGCCCCTGTGGCCTCCTCCCCGTTCTACATCAGTGAATGCTGTTGGATGTGCAATACGTTTGATTGGCAATTGCATTTATATAGCATTATATTAAAAGCAATTGTTTTAGTGCACATATCTTACCATAAATTTTTACTTCTACAAAAGCTAGATAATGAATATCATGTCCATCTTTATCATTTCTAGTATAGTAGCATGTATATGTTCCACTATGATCCATTTGCACAGGAGACAATGTCAGTGACGCACCTTTCACCATGCGTTCATTATTGATGGGACCATGGTTGAACATCCAAATAAGAGAAGGTTCAATAAAATAAAAATAATGTAAATCAGGCTTTACTACTATCTCTCCTTCTTCACCCAAAACAAAATCATAGTATTTTGGAATATCTTCATCAGGATTGATTTCTATTTGAGAATAAAATACAATGCTAATCTATTTGGTTATATAAATCCTTATCACAGTCAGCATATTATATGGAAGAGGTCACAAGGAGATTAACATATCTTACACCTTTGTAATTCAAGCAGACATTGTAAATCATAATTATTCCCACATAACAATATATTATGATCTAACTATGAAATTTGTTGATATTAACTCACCACCTTTGTAGACTGAAAACTAAAATTGAGTGTTGTTTAAGTAGTAATCCAAATTCAAAATGATTGAGGTGCTCATTCAATTCACCTTTCATTAGGATCACACAAATAAGTTAGGTAATACTTAATGACTGCATAAATTGAATTAATATAGATAAATTGGATTCATACTTACTATTTTTACTAACTAAACAAAACAGTTTCTTAAATAATTTAGCACTAATGGTGTCTGTGAATGTGTGGATGGCTTTATTTTACTTCACTATGATTCTTCACTTCTAACATACTCTAAGCCTAGAAATAGTTGAGACAATTCCCATCCCCATACTTTTTCTCATCTCAAATATAAATCCATAATTGTAGCAGTAAAAGAACAACAAATGTAAAAAGAACAGGAAGCAACAATTTAAATATGTACCTATATATCATTATAGATGATCTATACTTCATATAATTTTATTATTGCTACTCTATCATATAAATAAATGTAAACTCTTTTAGTAGTACGCATGTTTTAATGATCTTTCATATGCTGCTCTGATGTACCAGAAATAAAACAAACTTACTTCCTACATAAACTGTAGCTATGCTTATAAAGGCTTGTCTGTGTGAGTCAGTTCCATAACATTTGTAATCTCCATTACGTGAAGGTGTGGCGGAAGGGATGTATAGGGTATTTGGGAAGTATGTGGCACCTTCTATACCTCGCTCATTAAAAGTCCATTTAACAGGAGATTCACTGACGCATTGCAACACAATAGTTTTTCCTTCTAAGAATGCAGCACTTTTTTTCACTATTCCATACTCTAGTCCATGTAGGGAGGCTAAAAAACAGTTTTGTTGGTCATATGTTTATTCCATAATAAACTTTCATATTTAACTACTTCCAGTCCCTCCCAAATTAAATAATGACATGTATATTGATATTATAATTACGAATAACTACCGAACAGTACAAAAGCTTGCAATAAATAGGTTAGGAACATCTGCAAATTAAAGTAGGGAACGGTTAAGAACGCTATAATAACATTAATGTCAACTTTTACAGCGCATAATACGGTAAAGCCACACACATTGCTGCCTGTAAAAGGAAAAATTTCAGTAATTGGCGAGCGAGCGTGGCGAGCGAGACATATACAGGGGTAACACAATTGAAAATCGGGGATGTTTGTTTATTGGCGAATGAGCGGAGCGAGCGAGACACTTACAGGGGTAAAAATGAAAAAATAGGGGATGTTTGTTTATTGGCGAGCGAGCGAAGCGAGCGAGACAGTATTAGGGGGTGGATAATGCAAAATCGGGTATATGTTATATGTAGCTATATATGTATGTGGAATGGTACGTATGCCCTTTAAACACGCACGCTGGGAACTTTTTTCTCCAAATAACACGGCTTTTTAGGCTTGACCCCCAGTTTATTCTGAAACTACAGGATTAAGCAAGCCTTACTTTATACTTAAGCTCCAAAGTGTGAGAAAATTCCTGCGAAAATGCTTGCTTTTCAAGAAACAAAAAGTTCATTCGATGGCATTGAAGACCCTTTTCCAGACTTAATTTCAAAACTTCGCCGTTTTATGGGGGCTACGGAGTGCCGGTTATTGGTTGTCAAGAGCTGTTGGTAGTCAGAATGCCGTAGTATTAATGCTAAGGAAGCTACTACTTCTCGAGGGAAGCTGAGGTAAGTACGTAATTCCATATTTGTTAGCTAAATATGCAAAATTAACTCTGGCCTTTCTTTTTTGTAGCTAAGAGCTTGTCAACAGTGACTGGTAAATTCAAATAGTCAGATTGGCTCAAATTTGGTACTACAAAAGTTACCACTGCTCTAGAAAATGAGGTAAGAAAATAATTTTGTATTTGTGTGCTAAAATTGATTGTTTTTGTTTTTGTAGGTGAGAGCTTGTCAAGAATTCAAGGTAATTCAGATGGTCAAAGTAACTTCAATCAGAAGTTATCAATACTCAAGAATGATGTAAGTAGTAATTCCATTGTTGGCTAAAATTACAAATAATAACACCGGTTTATTTTTTATCGTAGCTGTTGTTCAAGAGTTACTGGTGATTGAGATTATCAGAATGGTTGATGTTACTACAAAAGTTACCATATAAGGTAAGCGAGTGATTTTGTATTTGTTTGCTGAAATAAAAGGTCATAACTGCTATTTGAACTAAGCTAAAACATAGTAACAATACTTAGTTTTGTTACCTAACATCAGGCTCGCTCGCCATTTGTGCTCAAGCACACCACTAGTTGGCGAGCGAGCGAAGCGAGCGAGACAGTATTAGGGGTGGATAATGCAAAATCGGGTATATGTTATATGTATATATGTATATATGTATGTATGTATGGATTGTACGTATGCCCTTTAAGCGCGCGCGGGGAACTTTTTTCTTCAAAAAACACTGCTTTTTAGGCTTGACCCCAGTTTATTCTGAAACTACAGCATTAAGAAAGCCTTACTTTATACTTAAGCTCCAAAGTGTGAGAAAATTCCTGCGATAACGCTTGCTTTTCAAGAAACAAAAAGTTGATTCGACCCGTAACTATGGCATTGAAGATCCTTTACCATATTTAAATTCAAAACTTCGCCTTTTTTTCGGCTAAGTGCGGCTTGATAGTTGTCAAGAACCACCTGTAGTCAGTACTAATGGAGCTATCACTACTTCTGAAAAGTGTATGTAAGCACATCAAGTGTTTGCTAAGGAAGCTACTACTACTCGAGGGATGCTGAGGTAAGTAGTAATTCCATATTGTTAGCTAAATATGCAAAAATAAGTCTGGCCTTTCTTTTTTATAGCTAAGAGCTTGTTGTCAACAGTGACTGGTAAATTCAAATAGTCAGAATGACTCAAATTTGGTACTACAAAAGTTACCACTGCTCAAGAAAATGAGGTAAGAAAGTGATTATGTATTTGTGTGCTAAAATTGATTGTCTTTTGTTTTTGTTGGTAAGAGCTTGTTGTCAAGAATTCAAGGTAATTCAGATGGTCAAAGTAACTTCAATTTGATACTACAGAAGTTATCAATACTCAAGAATGAGGTAAGTAGTAATTCCATATTTGTTGGCTAAAATTACAAATAATAACACTGGTTTATTTTTTATCGTAGCTGAAAGCTTGTTCAAGAGATACTGGTGATTGAGATTATCAGAATGGCAGATGTTTGATACTACAAAAGTTATCATTAATCAGGTAAGAGAGTGATTTTGTACTTGTTTGCTGAAATAAAAGGTCATAACTGCTATTATAGTGTTTGCATGAACTAAGCTAAAACATAGTAACAATACTTTTATATTACCTAACTATCAGGCTCGCTCGCCATTTGTGCTCAAGCACACCACTAGTTTATTTGTATATGTATGGACGTACGTATGTCATTTTGTACTTTGACCCTCACGTTTTTGTGTTAGTGATGTGGTCGGCCCCGCCCCAAATTGCACTAAACAGAATCCTCTGGTTTATCGATCAGTACCCATATCACCCTAGAAATTGAATTGTTTATCGTTTTGAATTCTTTTGCGGGTGCAGTTAAAACTTGAACACTTAAGGACTTCCATTTCTATTCGAGTTAGTGGCGGTGGTAAGTCAATGCACTCTTTGTCATGGTTATAAGCCGTGCGCAACAGTATTTACTTGAAAATACATTGTCTACTACTGCGAAGGTAAGTCTGTGTAGGTGCATGTCCAGTTGTGTCAAAGCATTGTGTGTTACAACCACTACTTAGCTAAAGAATATCACAAAGAAAACTTTTAAATAACGTGTATTGTTTTGTTGTTGTTTTTTCCCTTCAATTTAAGCAGTTGCAGAGAGTTGTTACTATGGCACTGAAATTCCTTTACCGTGTATGTGAAATTTAAAAACTGGACCTTAGTTTCAGTAGCTTCAGTGTTAGAAGTCAAAATCATTCATGTAATAATAGTATGGTCTTTAGGCTCACTCGCCATTTGTGCTCAAGCACATCACTAGTTTATTTATATATATGGACGTACGTATGTCATTTTGTACTTTGACCCTCCGTATTTTTGTGTTCGCTCCGCGTACGACCCCGTCCCAAACTTCACTAAACAGAATCCTCCGGTTTAGTGACCATTACCCGTATCACCTTAGAAATTGAATTGTTTACCGCTTTGAATTTTTTTGCGGGTGCAGTTAACTAAAAAACTTATGGGAGCTCCATTTCTATTTGAGTTAGTGGCGGTGGTAAGTTGTCACAGTTATAAGCCCTACTCCTCCACTAGACGAACCACGAAGGTAAGTCTTGCGTAGGTATGTTCAGTTGTGTGAAAAGTATTGTGCGTTCATAATGCCCTGTACGATGATGATTTACCGTTCCGCCCATTGGTCACCAGAAGAAGACCCCCGTGCACTTCAGACCTCATCATCAGAGCTCAGACATCCACAGTGGAAGCTGCTCACAACTATCAACTAAGAAGTAGTAGATCATAAAACAAGTAATTAGTTGGTAGTTGTGAGCAGCTTCCACTGTGGATGTTTGAGCTCTGATGATGAGGTCTGAAGTGCACGAGGGTCTTCTTCTGGTGACCAATGGGCGGAACGGTAAATCATCATCGTACAGGGCATAATATATATCCGATGAGGCGATGGCTGGGTGGTTCCTGACAGACAAGACAGTTGTCATATCCGGGAGGGTCCTGTTTTCCTGGTGGCGGAGACATCCTTCTCTCTCTGAGAACTTGATTGATGCTACCTGTTCTCTAAGCAGTTTCCTAGGATAACCTTGCACTAGAAACCATTGTTCCAGGTTGCTTATGCCAGCTGCGAAGATCTCTGGGCTAGAACTGCGTCTGAGCATTCTGATGATCTCTCCTCTCACTGTGCCTACCATCACCGACTAGTGGTGAGCAGAGGAGAAATGCACGTAGGCGTGTGGATCTATTGCCTTTGAGAAGGGACGTACATCCAGTTGACCAGTCTGGCGGAACCGGGGGCCTTTGAACAGCGTCACGTCGAGGAAGTCTATTGATTCAGTGCTGTGTTCGACTGTGAACTTGATTGAAGCCACTTGTTTGTTTAGGTGTTCGACTAGGTTCAGCAACACACTCGGGGTGTCTTCGAGAAGAAGGAGAACGTTGTCAATATACCTCAACCACAGGAGGGGAGGAGTTCCTGGCCACGGGTTCAGAGCTGTCGCTTCAACTTTGCCCATAAAGAGGTTGACCAAGGTGGGTGCCACTGGGGTGTCCATGGCAGCTCCCTTGATCTGGCGGAAGTGTCTGCCTCCAAACTCAAAGGTGTTGCCCTTGAGTATCAGCAAAAGCATTTCCCGTAACATGTGTTTGAGTCTGTGCTCTTTGCTGATGGGGGGGGGGGGGGGGGGGGCTTGCTGGAGGGCCATGGTGACACCCACTCCATGTGGTATGGAGGGGTAAAGGGCCCTGACATCCAGTGTGGCCAGGAGGAGGGTGGGTCTGGAGGGCTCCGGAATCTTCAGGCTTTCCACAGCATGGATTACCTGTGTTGAGGAAGAAATTAGCGATGGAACTGTGTGAAGGTAATCCCGAAGAATGGTGGTGGTGAGTTGGGACAGTTTCTGTGTAGGACCCGAAAAGCAGCTTACGATCGGTCTCAGCTTGTGGGGAGGTCTTGTGGACCTTTCTGAGGAAGTAAAGCCTCTGTGGTCTGACATCTCCAATGGTTGTGATGTATCTTTCAGCTTGGTATTGCTGTAGGAGTCCTTCTTCTCTGTATTTGGCTACTAGGATATTGGCGGCTTCAGCTGTCTCTAGTGAAGGGTCAAATGTTAGCTCCTCATAGGTTGACTTGTCCTCAAGTTCGCGTAGGCCTTCACGCAGATAGTCTACGGTGTCTTGTATGACAACACAAGTACCTTTGTCAGCCTGTTGGTCAGGGACTTATCTGTTCTGAGGTTGGTCAACGCCGCCTGGTGGGCCTTTGACATGTTTTGCCATCTCTTGATGTGTTCTTCTGGAGGCTTGGACTTGAGTTCGGCCAGTTCTGAGAGTCTCGATTTTACTGCTGTTAAATGTTCCTCTATTAAGCTTGGGAGTGGTTCGTCTGGTTTCTTGTTGATAAGGCTGTTGTACACCTTACTGCACTGCTTGTGGTAGGATTCAAAGTACTCCAGGGGGTCTGGCACCCTTCTGGGGATCGGTGCGAAGCGCAGGCCCAACAACAGTACTTCTTGTTCTTTCCTGCTCAGGAGTTTGGACGACAGGTTCAGAACAGGGTTAGAGCAAATCGATGTGCTAATCAGGTTGGTGGAGACCGCTTGTCGCCACTGGGGGGTGTTCTTTGGGTTGGGTATCCCATGCTTGTAGTCTTTTGGTAGCCTGGAAAGTCTTGATGCACTCTCATCTGGCGCTGAGTCTTGTGGTGGCATTGGTCTATCTTCCATGGGCGAGTCTTCCTCCAGGGTAGGGGCTGATTCTGGTGCACTAGTTATAATATAATAGATAGACAACAAAATCGAGGGATCTACTGCCTAAAAAATGATCTAACTATGAAATTTGTTGATATTAACTCACCACCTTTGTAGACTGAAAACTAAAATTGAGTGTTGTTTAAGTAGTAATCCAAATTCAAAATGATTGAGATGCTCATTCAATTCACCTTTCATTAAGATCACACAATTAAGTTAAGTAATACTTAATGACTGCATAAATTGAATTAATATAGATAAATTGGATTCATACTTACTATTTTTACTAACTAAACAAAACAGTTTCTTAAATAATTTAGCACTAATGATGTCTGTGAATGTGTGGATGGCTTTCTTTTACTTCACTATGATTCTTCACTTCTAACATACTCTAAGCCTAGAAATAGTTGAGACAATTCCCATCCCCATACTTTTTCTCATGATTCTTCACTTCTAACATACTCTAAGCCTAGAAATAGTTGAGACTGTCTGTGATTCCCAACAACAGTTGAACTCTTAACATTAACTATCTCGAACTGAATGTATGTATCTGTCTCTGTCATTCCTTACCTGTATCATTCGTAATCTAGTTTCGTTCTAATGCGTCCCTTTACCTCTCAATCCTGTATCACCGTGTAATGATATTCATTGCGGTGTTGTAACCAAACATGACCGCAATGTGTCAGAGTGTATAAATGTATGTATGTACGTAAGATAAATTGTTGTTCACCTCTGTCTAGCCTGGGACACGATACCCTCTCAGGACGTGCGCGCTTTTTGGCTCCACTATCTCAAGGCTGTAAGCTATTTAGGCCAATGGCTGCGCGGTGGTGTTTGAGTCTCGTCTGACAAGTGGGCGCCTGGTCCTTCGTGCATGCGACCTCTGTGGTTTGGGGAGCACACACCCTCAACAGTGGTCCTTCGAGCCGGATACAACGACCAGCTCCGAAGATTACAGCCATCAAGCTTGGGTAGAGGTCAGATTTACCTCATCTCCATCAGCTATCTGCTCTAAGGTCATTTGTTACCTTCCTTCGCACCTCATCTAGACGCCTGCCGTCGTCACCTATCAACACCTATAGTATGTCCAAGTTGAGTTGGCGGGGTAAAAACCGTTAATAACTTTTGAACGGAAGTAGCTACGCTTCCGGGGTTTGTACCATTCGAAAGCTCGTGCCGAAGCGGTCCAGAAAATTCCCTTTAAAAACTTCTGAGCCAGCGGGAAAGTGCAGTTTCAAAACTCAATAGAAAAGTCTATGGGAATAAATAAAACCACACGTTTCCCGCGCTACACGCGGCAGGATTTAGTCACGCGCTCAAACTGGGCCAAACACGTGCGCAGTACCTCAGAGACAATTGTAAACAAAAAGCAGTCGTAAGTTTGGTGACTTCGTTTCTACCCTTCTGCTTGACATTCTGGTTCATTTTAGGCTCAGGAATTTGTTGCTATTCAAGGCTACTTAACAAGAGCAAGCTACAATGTGAGGTACGTTTGTATCACGGGTTGCTTGTCCACTCAGATTTTCTTACCTGTTTAAATAGGGCCTATTTATTTAGAAACTCAGCCAATTTACTGTTTGCTGACCAAGATAATAAGATATACAATTCATCATAGACTCTACATGTCACTATTTATGCTTTAGCTGTCCATTACTCCTCATGTCTATATAGGTACAGTTCTCTATGGTTATGGTGATGCTATTTACCACCCTCCAAATTCAACTGCTGCTTGTATCTGCCACAATTTCATGTCATCATAAAATTATATAATATATATATTGTACATGTCATTATAAAATTATGGTAATTGTCTTTTTTTTTTGTATAATTTAAAAAAAGTTGAAATTTAACAAGTAGATATAAAATATAGTAAAATCATGAATAAAATGATATGAATGATTCAGTGTGAAGGACAAAGTAATACTGGAATGTGTGTGGCCATAGCTAAAGTGTAGGTGATGTGCTGGATTCTTCACATTACTGTTAAGTACTTCAGAAATTCGTCACACCAAGAAATAAGAATAGAGTTTAAATACACGCTTAAGCACACAACAATCAGACTTACTTGAGGAGGCATTCAGCCGCGGTCCTGTGCTTCTTTCCTCTAAGCTTTGTAGCTCCAGATAACCCTCCGCAACCTTCAACCAGTTTTAGCGCACAACTAGAAGCTCGTACAAACTATAAATTACGAGTGATTAGTTATATAACTGGGCATATATTGAATACAGCCGCGGAAGAAACTGCTTTAGCTTCTTTTTCATTTCAACAAGTAAACTTACGGTAATAATGCGCACCTTGGACCCGCCCCGTTTTTACTGTGGGCGTCGACGTTTTCGCGCGTTTGAGCTACTACTGTCATGTGACCTTAATTGGTCTCCGGTTTCGTCAAGTGCATTCCTCTTTTGCCACATTTGTGGTCGCGCCAACTCAACGTGGTAATACTATAGTTTGTCACCTCTACCTCATCTGTTTACTTCTTCCGACCCCTTACCTGTTCGCTCGAGTCTGCTACAATGGAAGAAACGTCCAATACTAGCGGTGAATTGGACCATCTCTGTCGCCGGCTTGGCCATCGGAGAGGACAAATAACCAAGCTTCGTAACAAGGTCCAGGATATGCAAGCGGCACATCCTGACACCTTCGACCTCATTCTCATAGACGAGTTGTTTGCCGACCTTCACACTCAAGTCTCGGTCATCGAAGATCTACAAGAAAAAATCGACTTCATTTATGAAGAGTACCCTGACCTCGCCATCGATGAAGAACCGGAGAAAGACCGGCTCGACGATGCGCACAAGGCTCTCAAGTGCACATTGCTCACTCTGAAGAAAGCTGGTCCTCTCTCGCATGACTGCAACGTCTTGCTGGGCCAGATTCAAGAAGCAGCAAGCAAACCACAGCCTGAGTCTCCTCGTTTCTGCGCACTCGTGGATTCCCTGCGCTCTCGCTTGACTGCCATCTCCAGTGCCACGGGTCCTCTCCTGTGTAGCGTCACACACTTGGCAGCGCGATGCAAGGAGCTGGACGCCGTCATGTCTGAGCTTCAACAAGCCATATGGACTGAAGATCGTCCAGTCTCTCCATTGCCTACTCCTATTCACAGCCCACCTACAGTTGCTCCATATTTTAGCAACTCCTCACTCCATCTGGACGTACCACGCTTCGATGGCAACCCGTACATCAAGTGGTCCAACTTTGAAGTCATGTTCAGAGCTACCATCAAGTCAAGGGCTAGAGGACACTCCAACCTCGAAGTGAAAGGACACCTGATTAATGAGGGTCTGCAAATCCTTCACAACCTTCCTGATCCCGATGCTTCTCTGGACGAGATGCTTGATGCTCTAGAGGCTAAGTTCGGGGCAACCGATATACTTGGCCCTCTCATTATCAATAAGATTAGCTCTGTTTGTAACTTTGATTTATCTTCCTCTAATTTAGACAACATTTATGATAACATGTGTTTGCCTTTCCAGAAGTTCATTTTTTTGGTGGGAAACAACCTCAGCAACTACTTGGCTCTTTCTGCTATAGGCATGATGTCCCCTGAGTGCAAAAGAGAATGGCTGCGATTCAAGCCTACTAACTCCATGCCTGCCATGGACTCCATTCTCAAGTTCGTGCAGTACTGGCGCAAGGAGCTCGGCACTCTCAAGACAGCCTCCACTTCGACTCTACCATCTTCATCTGGGCCTTACAGAGCTGCTGCCAGGTCTTCCTCTCCTACTCGCTCCAAAGGTGCCTCAGCATTCAAGCCTGCGCCGAGGAGACAGCAAACAAACTGTCCTGCGTGCAACGAACAGCACACCCTCTCCAGATGCACTACCTTCGCTGCATTCGATATGGACAAGAGGAATCAATTTATCCGTGAGAAACGTCTATGTCTTAATTGTTTGGCTGATGGCCATGGCTGTCGGCAATGTCCTTCCAAGTTCTTTTGTAGGAAATGTCAAGGAAGACACCACACCCTCCTGCACAGAGGCAAGGACGCCACACCTGCCACTGCTTCTACACCACTTTCTCCAGTGATGACCACTACTTCACAGCCGGGAAAGTCTCGACAGGCGAAGTCGCTCTACTCCGCGGTGGTGGTGCTGAGACATGGTGGTAGAACCGTTCACGCCAGAGCCTTGCTGGACGGAGGAGCTGCCATCCCACTGATTACCGAGAAACTTGCTACAGATCTCCAACTGCCTAGAACGCACGATCCTACCACTGTGGCTGGCATTGCGGGCACCACCCAGTGCAAATTCACAGTCTCTACTGCTATCAACTCCATGGACGAGAAGTTCGAGTCGGAGCCCATCTCCTTCACGGTCATTCCTTCTCTGGATTCTCTGAACACTCCTCAGAATAGGAGCCAACTACTAAGAAACCCATTGCTTCGTCACTACAACCTAGCTGACCCTGATCTAGGCGGCAGAGTAGACCTAGTGCTCTGTATAGATCAGACATCTGACCTGACCACCGGCACACCGTTGCTGATTGGAGAGCTACGAGCACTACCCACACAACTTGGACTTTGCCTGTCAGCGCCATTGTCAGGAACACCTCCCACTCCCGTGATGACTGCCACTACTCATACCAACCTGCAAGAGGATCTTGGCCGTCTCTGGGAGCTGGATAGAGTGCCTGAAGCCCCTTCTATCTCCAAAGAAGAAGAAGAAGCCGTCGTACAATTCGGTGAGACGGTTAATAGGGTGGGTAATAGATTTGCTGTATCTTTGCCCAGAGTTCAGTCTCCGCCCAAGCTGGGAGACACTCGACGCCAAGCCCTCTCTAGATTCTACGCCAATGAGAAGTCCATGGCTGCCAAGGACAAGCTGGAAGACTTCAACCACGTCCTACAGGAGTATCAAGACCTGGGACACTCTGAAACTGTACCATTCCACGAACTGCAGAACACAGACGTTTGCTATCTGCCAGTTCACGCTGTTGTGAAAGAGACCTCCTCCTCCACGAAGCTGAGGGCGGTCTTCGATGCTTCGGCTCGTTCGAAGTCGGGTGCCTCGCTCAACGACATGCTGCTTCCTGGACCTTCTCTCTACCCACCTCTCACAGACATTCTAACCCGTTTTAGGTGCCACACCATTGGTATCTCTGCTGACATCAAGAAGATGTTCAGGGAAATCCTTCTAAATGACTCTGAGAAGGACTGGCATCGCTTCCTGGCCAGAAATTCGAGTGGGAAGATTGAAGACCGAAGAATGCTGTGCCTGACATTCGGAATCAAGAGTTCGCCCTTCCTAGCAACTCAAGTCTTGCGCATACTTGCCAACACTTATGAATCAAGTCACCCTAGAGCTGCCTTAGCCATTCGCGAGGAGTTCTACATGGACGACGTTCTATCTGGAGCTGACTCTAATGAAGCTGCTCTCGATCTACACAAGGAACTACTAGATCTTCTTTCTCGTGCAGGTATGCATTTGAGAAAGTGGAGGTCCAACTCATCACAACTCAAGGAAAAGATTCTACCCGAACTACTCGAGAAAGACTCAGCTTCACTCAGCATTGAGCCATCTCCAGACGCTCAGAAAGCATTGGGCGTCCATTGGGACACCTCAGCAGATACACTACATGTCTCTGTCCCTCAACTCACTTCACTGAAGTCTCCAACGACTAAACGTGTCATAGCATCTGGAACTGCCGGGATATTCGACGTCCTGGGCCTGTTCTCCCCGTTTGTGGTCTCTGCCAGAATTCTATTCCAGGATACATGGAAGCTGGGACTGGCCTGGGACGCAGACACCCCCGAAGATATTCAAGAACGCTGGAAAGGCTGGATGGAAGATCTTCCACTGATCAACCAACACCCGATTCCTAGAAGACTCACTACTTCTCCTCCTAACTCAACTCGCTCACTTCATGGTTTCTGTGATGCATCTTCAGTTGCATACGGTGCTGTGGTTTATCTCAGGACACAACCTCCTGAAGGACCTGCGCAGACTGCCATCGTCATAGCCAAAGCAAGAGGTTTGCCCACCAAAGGCATAACTATTCCTAAAGCAGAACTGTCAGCCGCTCATCTACTAGCAACGCTACTTTCTCACACTCAAGCTCTACTGAAGATACCTGCCAATGATCTCCATGCCTGGACAGACAGTCAGATCGTCCTGCACTGGCTTCCTAAATCTCCATCAGCACTCAATCGATTTGTTGCGAACCGTGTGGCAGCCATTCAGGAGCTCACTCCTCCACAGATTTGGAGACATGTGCCTTCGGCTTAGAACCCAGCTGATCTGGCTAGCCGTGGTGTTAGAGCAGCAGACCTGATTGCCTCGGATCTCTGGTAGCACGGTCCTGACTGGCTCCACCTTCTGCCTAAGCACTGGCCTCCTCCTTTCTTGGCCAAACCTACCATCCCTATCTATACCATTTCTATTACTCCCCCTCTCAAAATACCTGAATCCCAACTCAGCTTATCCGTTACCTTGCCAATATCCGTTCTTCTTTCTTTTCTCTCGTACGTATTCTGTCATATGTCTACAGATTCGTCTCAAACTGCAAGTTGCCTTCGGATCAACGAATTCGAGGGCCTCTGACATTCTCTGAAGTTTCCAAAGCGAAACACACTCTCTACAAGCTCTCACAGCTGTAAGTCTATCCAGAATTGTTTAAAACCGTTCGTCTAAACAAAACATTGCCTCAAGGACATTCACTTTCAAAGTTTACTGTTTCTCTGTCTGATGATGGACACCTATTAGCACTTAGCCGTGTGCGAAATCCACAGGCTCCCAATCAACCTACAGAACTCTGCGCTCTCTCTTGCAAGTCCACCCTTGCTGATTTATTGTTGAGATCTCTCCATGTAGCTTACGGGCATCCGGGAACGTCTACCCTCATTGCCATTCTCTCAACTTCCTTCACGATCGTTGGCCTTCGCAATCATCTCAAGAAGATAAGCCGCCATGCGTTGTCTGTCAGAAAGCACTAGCCAAGCCCCTAACTCAGACTATGGGTTTGCTACCGAGCGTCAGAACTCTGCCTTCTCTGCCCTTCGACAAGACTGGCGTTGATTTTGCTGGCCCACTGACCATGAAAGTCGGCCATACTCGAAAACCTGTTTACCTCAAGTCCTACATCGTCGTCTACGTCTGCCTGGTTACAAAAGCTGTTCATCTGGACATCTGCCAGAATCTCTCCACTCAAGACTTCATGGCCTCACTACAGAGATTTGTGGCCAGAAGAGGCTGTCCCTCCCTGATTATGTGTGACAATGGCTCTATTTTCATTGAGCCCGGGAGGAAATCCGGGCCATACAGCGAATGACCGGATCTAGACAGCACAAAGACAACATCTGCAACTTCTCCACCAGCCACGCCTTGGAATGGAGAAACACACCCCCCAGAACGCCCCATTTCGGTGGATTATGGGAATCAGCCGTCAAGGCTATGAAGACTTACCTTCGAAAGCTAGCAGCACCTCATCCTCTCACTTGGCCGGAAATGTACACTCTCATAGTGGAAATCGAAAGCATCCTCAATTCTCGACCCCTCACACCGCTCAACAATGATGACCTTGATGAAGCCAACTGCCTAACAGCCGGTCACTTTCTTGTGGGAAGACCGCTCAAGTCTTTGCCCTCCAAGTCAGCCTCTACAGCCAAGATATCCTCGCTCAGGCGTTGGAATCTAGTAGAACGCCTCAAACCTGACATCTGGCGTTACTGGGCTGATGCCTACCTGGCCAGCTGCGCTCAGAGGAGCAAATGGTTAAAGAAGCCCACTGAGCTGAAGGTCAACGACGTCGTCCTTCTGAAGGACGAGACACTCAAGTCTAGGGATTGGCCACTTGCTAAGATAGTCGCCATTCACCCAGGCACCGATGGAGTTGTGCGGGCCGTGACTCTGAAATGCAAAGGAAAGACCTACACGAGAGCTAGCAATCGCTTAGTGCCTCTTCTCACAGACCATGATGAACCTCAAGCCTCCCCACCCCCCGGAGTATGTCTGTTATTCCAGACAACAGTTGAACTCTTAACATTAACTATCTCGAACTGAATGTATGTATCTGTCTCTGTCATTCATTACCTGTATCATTCGTAATCTAGTTTCGTTCTAATGCGTCCCTTTACCTCTCAATCCTGTATCACCGTGTAATGATATTCATTGTGGTGTTGTAACCAAACATGACCGCAATGTGTCAGAGTGTATAAATGTATGTATGTACGTAAGATAAATTGTTGTTCACCTCTGTCTAGCCTGGGACACGATACCCTCTCAGGACGTGCGCGCTTTTTGGCTCCACTATCTCAAGGCTGTAAGCAATTTAGGCCAACGGCTGCGCGGTGGTGTTTGAGTCTTGTCTGACAAGTGGGCGCCTGGTCCTTCGCGCATGCGACCTCTGTGGTTTAGGGAGCACACACCCTCAACAGAGACAATTCCCATCCCCATACTTTTACTCATCTCAAATATCAATCCATAATTGTAGCAGTAAAAGAACAACAAATGTAAAAAGAACAGGAAGCAACAATTTAAATATGTACCTATATCATTATAGATGATCTATACTTCATATAATTTCATTATTGCTACTCTATCATATAAATAAATTTAAACTCTTTTAGTAGTACGCATGTTTTAATGATCTTTCATATGCTGCTCTGATGTACCAGAAAGAAAACAAACTTACTTCCTACATGAACTGTAGCTATGCTTATAAAGGCTTGTCTGTGTGAGTCAGTTCCATAACATTTGTAATCTCCATTACGTGAAGGTGTGGCGGAAGGGATGTATAGGGTATTTGGGAAGTATGTGGCACCTTCTATACCTCGCTCATTAAAAGTCCATTTAACAGGAGATTCACTGACGCATTGCAACACAATAGTTTTTCCTTCTAAGAATGCAGCACTTTTTTTCACTATTCCATACTCTAGTCCATGTAGGGAGGCTAAAACACAGTTTTGTTGGTCATATGTTTTATTCCATAATAAACTTTCATATTTAACTACTTCGAGTCCCTCCCAAATTAAATAATGACATGTATATTGATATTATAATTACGAATAACTACCGAACAGTACAAAAGCTTGCAATAAATAGGTAAGGAACATCTGCAAATTAAAGTAGGGAACGGTTAAGAACGCTATAATAACATTAATGTTGAGAACGCTATAATAACATTAATGTCAACTTTTACAGCGCATATACGGTAAAGCGCAAACACATTGCTGCCAGTAAAAGGAAAAATTTCAGTAATTGGCGAGGGAGCGTAGCGAGCGAGATACTTACAGGGGTAACACAATTGACAATCGGGGATGTTTGTTTGCTGGGAGCGAGCGGAGTGAGCGAAACAGTATTAGGGATGGATAATGCAAAATCGGGTACATGTTATTCAGCGAAGCGAGCGGAGCTGACTCTTTAATGAGTTCGCGATTTTATTATTGACGAGCGAGCGTAGCTCGCGAGACACTTACAGGGGCTACAGTCCCGCAGTTCTTATCAAAAAACTCATTTCATTGGTTAATCAAATCATGTGACCAATTATAGCGCAGCGCGTGACCAATTATAGCGCCGCGCTAGGGCTAGGGCTAGAAGACCAATCAGAAGAATTCTTTGATAAGAACTGCGGGATGGCTCTACAGGGGTAACACAATTGAAAATCGGGGATGTTTGTGCATTTACATGTATGGACGTACGTATGTCAAGTTGTACTTTGACCCTCGTATTTTTGTGTTCGCTCCGCGTTCAACCCCGTCCCAAACTTCACTAAACAGAATCCTCCGGTTTAGCGACCATTACCCGTAGACATTGAAAACCCTTTTCCAGACATAATTTCAAAACTTCGCCGTTTTAGGGGGATACCATTGTTGGTTGTCTAGAGTCATTGGTAGTCAGAATGCCGTAGTATTAATGCTAAGAAAGCTACTACTACTTTAGGGAAGCCTAGGTAAGTAGTAATTCCATATTGGTTAGCTAAATATGCAAAAGTAACTCTGGACTTTCATTTTTGTAGCTAATAATTTGTTGTCAAAGGTGACTGATAAATTCTAATAGTCAGAATGGCTTAAATTTGATACTACGGAAGTTACTACTGCTTAAGTAAATGAGGTAAGAAAGTAATTTTGTATTGTGTGCTAAAATTGATTGTCTTTTGTTTATGTTGCTGAGAGCTTGTTGTCAAGAATTCAAGGTAATTCAGATAGTCAAAGTAACTTAAATTTGATATTACAGAAGTTATCCAATACTCAGAAATTGAGGTAAGTAGTAATTCCATATTTGTTGGCTAAAATTACAAATAGTAACACTTGTTTATTTTTTTATCGTAGCTGAGAGCTTGTTCAAGAGTTACTAGTAATTGAGGTTATCAGAATGGCAGATGTTTGATACTACAGAAGTTTCCATTATAAGGTAGGAGGGCGATTTTGTATTTGTTTGTTGAAATAAAAGGTCATAACTAGATAAAACATAGTAACGATACTGTATTTTTATGTTAACTAAACATCAGGCTCGCTCGCCATTTGCGGCTTTTTAGGCTTGACCCCAGTTTATTCAGCATTAAGCAAGCCTTACATTATACTTAATCGCCGAAGTGTGAGAAAATTCCTGCGAAAATGCTTGCTTTTCAAGAAACAAAAAGTTGATTTGACCGGTTACTATGGCATTGTAGACCCTTTTCCAGACTCGATGTCAAAACTTCTCCATTTTAGGGGGGATACGGAGTGCTGCTTGTTGGTTGTCAAGAGTCATTGGTAGTCAGAATGCCTAGTATTAATGCTAAAGAAGCTACTACTACTCGAGGGAAGCTGAGGTAAGTACGTAACTCCATATTTATTAGCTAAATATGCAAAATTAACTCTGGCCTTTCTTTTTTGTAGCTGAGAGCTTGTTGTCAACAGTGACTGGTAAATTCAAATAGTCAGATTGGCTCAAATTTGGTACTACAAAAGTTACCACTGCTCAAGAAAATGAGGTAAGAAAGTCATTTGGTAATTGTGTGCTAAAATTGATTGTCTTTTGTATTTGTAGCTGAGAGCTTATTGTCAAGAATTCACGGTAATTCAGATAGTCAAAGTAACTTCTACTACAGAAGTTATCAATACTCAGGAAATTGAGGTAAGTAGTAATTTCATATTATGTTGGCCAAAATTACATATAATAAGATTGGTTTATTTTTTTTATAATAGCTGAGAACTTGTTCAAGAGTTACTGGTAATTGAGATTGTCAGAATGGCAGATGTTTGATACTACAAAGTTAACAAATCAGGTAGGAGAGTGATTTTATATTTGTTTGCTGAAATAAAAGGTCATAACTGCTGTTTCATGAACTAAGAGTAACAATACTTATTTTTGTTACCTAACTATCAGGCTCGCTCGCCATTTGTGCTCAAGCACACCACAAGTTTATATTATATGTTTGGAGGTATGTAAGGCATTTTTGTACTTTTGACCCTCTCATTTTTGTGTTAGTTCGGTGGTCGACCCCGTCCCAAACTTCACTAAACAGAATCCTCTGTTTATCGATCAGTACCCGTATCTCCCTAGAAATTGAAATGTTTACCGTTTTGAATTTTTTTACGGGTGCAGTTAAAACGTGAAAACTTACGTGACTTCCAGCTCTATTTGAGTTAGTGGCGGTGGTAAGTCAATGCTCTCTTTGGCATGGTTATAAGCCATACGCATCTTACTTGAAAATGCACTGTCCACTAGACTAACTGTGTAGGTGCATGTCCAGTTGTGTTTAAAGCATTGTGCTTTACAGCCACTATTTAGCTAAAGAATATCACAAAGAAAACGTTTAAATAGTGTGTATTGTTTAGTTGTTGTTTTCCTTCAATTCAAACAGTTGCAGCGAGTTGTTACTATGGTACTGCAATTCCTTTACAGTGTATGCGTAATTTAAATACTCGACCTTATTTTCAGTAGTTTCAGTGTTAGAAGTCAAAATCATTCATATAAAAATAGTATAGTCTTTAGGCTTTAGGCTCGCTCACCATTGTTGCTCAAGCACATCACTAGTTATTTAGCTAATGTTCCTTCATTAAAAAAAAACTTAATAGAGCGTTAGCTATTTCCAATAAAATACTGCTGTAAAAAGTAGCCAGTCTCAGCAGGCCAGACCCTTTACCATCCGCTGCGCTGGGAAACAACTTCCACAGTACGCTTTTCATTTTCTTGGAATGTGGTTAAATTTGGCTCCATTATTACTATTTCTCAATTTTGGTTAGTTGGTTGACTTGAATATGCTGTGACCGATTATAGTGCACATGACCGTACCTTCAAACTGCTTCTGTTTTGTGAAAATTGCTTTGCTGACTGTAATGGAAGAGCTGCAGAGAAGATTGCTACAAGGTAGGTTCTGCTACACCAGTGTCAAAGTTAATTTTTCCCCATAGTATTGTCAACTTGACAATTTCTACTAGTGAATATTGTCACCCCCATACATTATTCTCTAGTGAATTTAGTCCCCCATTTAATAAATAATGTCCTCCCTCCCTTATTTCGCAGCCAATGCTGAGTAGCTAATTTAAGAATATATTGCACTTCAAAGTGGAGCTCAGTACAGAATTGCATGCACAACTGTACAAAATTTTCAGCGCTGGTTATATAAATACTTTATAAATTTAGCCAAGTGCTATATGTAACAGCTGGTACCATGACCTTTAAGTGTAGCAACAAAAGCAACAACAACTCTGATCTCATAGTTAATTTACAGACCCTCTTTGGATGTGTGTAATTAATATGGTCTTATTTGTGTTATACATCACCCCTCTCTCCCCCCCACGCAGCGCCAACACATTGCTGCCTGTAAAAGGAAAAATTTCAGTTGTAATTATTTAGCTATCTGGTACCATGACCCTAATAACTTTTAAGTGTAGCAACAAAAGCAACAATGTGGGAAATGGGAGGTATTGCCACACACAGTCTCAGAGGAGCTCCTCACAAGTTACTCATGTACTGGCCGGCAAGGTTGCTGCCGCCACCAGAGTTCCACCCCGACCCAGTAGCCTGACAGATAGAGTTTTAAATCTATTATCAAGGCAAAATGGCTTATACAACTATTTATATGACCATGAAGACCACACCTATGACGTGTACTGACACATGATGACACACACGAGCTAGACTTCCTGCACTGCAGTGTTTAGTTCGCACTACAGCACAGGCACAAACATATGCACACTAAAACAAATGAATGACTAAAGTATAGTTAAGTTTAAATGGTTCGATGCGGGCGTGGTCCGGCCACGCCCGGTCTTGACTTTAGGCCTGACCCACATCTCCCCCACCTAATCTGTGACGTCCGGGAGCAGCTGATAAACACTGGGAGGGCCAAGACTGCCTTGAAAATTCGTCTGCATTCGAATGATCCCTGCCAGCACGATGCACAATCTCGATAGGTCTATCTTGAAGAGTGATAGCAAAACGAAGAAGGCGACGGTTGAGTCCACGACCCGATTGAAGAGCCAGGCAGGCTTTGTGATCTGTCACAATTCTCAGGGGTTTTCCATACACTAGCCTCTCGAAGTGGCGAATTGAAGCAACAATGGCGACGCTCTCAAGCTCCGTGACCGAATAATTGCATTCTGACGTCCGAAGTCGTCTGCTGAAGAATGCCACAGGGTGTTCAACACCATCTCTGATTATATGGAGACAGGCTCCGATGCCATCGCCGAAAGCATCAGTATAAATAACCATCTCATCTTCCCGTCTAGGGACACACAGAACAACATGGTCAGCCAACAAAATTTTAACTTACTGAATGCGTCATCCATTCCTGAAGTCCACTCCACCTGCAGAGGCGCACGGAGAGAGACAGAGGGTGTGAGGGATGACGAAAACTGACCAAAACCAGGGATAAACCGTCTGTAATAAGACATTGCTCCTAAAAATGAGCGCATGTCTCTTTTAGTGATGGGTTTCCTAAAGTTGACTAAGGAATCAACTCTACACTGGGGAATAGACAAACCTCCCCCACCAATCCTATGGCCTAGATAGGTAAGGTGTCGTCTGCCAAAACAACATTTACGCCTCTTAATTGTGAAGCCAGAATCACTTAAACACTGAATCACACGTTTAAGATCGCTCAGATGACTTTCCCATGTTTCACTATAAACAACAACATCGTCCACATAATTGCAAGAGGACATACAAATGTAGTTAGGCCACTCGACTTAGGGTCCATGGCAATCTGGTGAAAACCAGCGGTCAGGTCCAAAGTTGACAAACACTTGTTCTGGCCAACTTTCCGTAAAATTTCGTCAAGAGAAGGGACCCAGTAACGGACTAAAGGAGTAACCGAATTAAGCTGGCGAAAATCTACACATATACGCACCGAATTGTCTTTCTTTCTTACGTGCACTAGTGGGGATGACCAAAGAGCAGTAGATTTGACAATTATTCCCTCATCTAACAACTTGGACAATTCAGTTGTAACGGCTTGCTCGATACCTACTGGAATATTTCTACCTTGCTGGGAAACTGGAATTGCATGTTCGGATAGAACAATTACACATTTGGCAGATTCACACAGTCCTGGTTTCTCACTAAATGAGTCAGACACAATATTTAATACTTTATTGAGCTGTTTACTATTAAAATTATCACACTTGTCTTGGATAAGCAATGGAGAAGTTTCTAACAGTGAATTGTCAATATCCACATCTTCAGCCACTAGAGTAGCTGCACATACATTCAAAGATCCGTCGACATACGTTTTCAGGTTATTTATGTGGGCAAGACGAGTGGGATGGCTATCTCCCTTGCTGACTTTGAAAGTGACTCGGGAGACTTTATCAGTGATATTGTATGGGCCTTCCCAAGAGGCTTGGAGAGAGTTATGTAGACCAGGTATTCTTATGAGAACTTTTTCTCCAACGTTAAGGGATCGATCACTTTTACCTCTATTATAGATTATTGCTCTCTTATCACTAGCAGAGGCTTCCTGTGAGGAGGCCATGTCATGAATAATACCCAACTGGTCATTTAGCTTTAAAAGCCATTCTTCCACATCCAAACTTTCTAGGTATTTCTCAGACCAACCATGATACAAAATGTGGTGAAACAACCACACCTTCAGAACAAACTTACATATAGAACTCACATACAAACATACACATTCATTCAGTTGCACACATTTCCATCCGATTCACTAATTGTAACTTGAACACTGTAACTAATGCGTTTATGTTATTTCTCTTCACTCCCATGTCCCTCTATACCCCACCTTATGTTCTGAATCACTCACACCACATTCAGACAGTTTTCTATATATCTGGCTGTCTGCACTTCTCTAACTCAGTTCTGGCTATTATAGTATTGAAACATACACTAAGTGCTGTGTCCAACAACCCCTCTAAGGCCTAATAACCTGAAGCTAGGACTAAACCAGCATGCTAGAACTCTGGTGGCAGCTTCCTCCTACCCGTCTCTGGTTATCCCTCCTGTTAACCTACCACACAAAAGATCTAATGGACCAACAACTTCCCTGCCGTAAACTAGCATGTGTGGTGAGAACCCAAGGTCTCTATTGGGGACTTGGCGAATAGCAAACAACGCCATAGGGAGAAAGTCAACCCCAAGCATGGGCTTAAGGGGGTTCCATGTAGCCTTTCAACCACATCATTGGTCTGGGGCCTATACGGGGAAGATTGTATGGTATCCACACCCAACACGGTACAAAGATTACTCATCAACTTAGATAGGAATATGGTACCTAGGTCTGATAAGACTTTCAGGGAATACTGGTTCTAGAAATTATCTTGAGGAAGTACTGCGCAGCTTCTTGGGAGGATGCTGTGCGCATGTCAGGCCACCGACTAGACAAACATATGTATGTGAACATAAACTTTGAATCACGCACGTTTGCCTTTGGGTAATGGGCCTACCAGGTCGACGGCTACCGACTCGAACAGCTGTGTCAACACTGGCCTTTGAACCATGAGTGCTTTTCTGTTTCCTGACCGATTCACTCTTAAGCATACATCACAACTTTTAAACAAATTTCACAATATCACCATGTATCCCTGGCCAGATAAAACGGGTTCCCAACACAACAAATGTCTCATCACCCGTACACCTACATGGGCAGTGTTGTCATGGGCCAGGACAAGGGCCTTGTTACGTTTAGACATAGGCAAGACAATGCGATTGCACACATTATTAACCTCATCGACTACACTGTGAATTAATACACCTTTGTCATTATAGGAATATCCATTTAACTTCCTGTTAGCTAGGTCTCTAATAGCATCAAGGGTAGCGTCATCATTAACATCCTGCATTAGGGATTCAGTACTAGAAAGTTCTTTACATCTAGGAATAACTAGATCCAAATTATCACCACCAACGGGGTTGTTCACCACGCCAGGGGTTGCTGACTGGGGACTATTGATATCACATTGAGAAATCCCACCTGACGACTCAACAGGCTGACTATCGGCAACAACAGAATTATTATTAGGAGAGACTTGGCAATTCAACCCAACTTCCATATTTTCTTCAGAATCAACAACAAGCCCAGATCCCGAAGAATCAAACTCAACAACAGAAGCATTGCTACCAGCACCCTCAGCATACTGCTCATAACCAACATTTATATTTGCCAATCTCTCGAACTCCCTTTGAAAGGGTTGGGGTTAGACTCAACTATGTCACATGCTAACTTATTCTTCCTCCTATTTCTCTTGGAATTAGAAGTTGATCTAGTGACAACAGCAACAGTTGCCCTCCTCTGGGTGTCATCAGAGCCCTGAGAGGTCTTACTAGCCTCCTGCGGGTTAATGACAGAGCCAGCCTCCTCCTCAGAGGAAGTTTGAATACCTGAGGTATCATCAGGGTGCCCCTCCCCCTCTTCCCTGGGGAGGGCATTGGAGGCGGCATTCAAAAGGAGCTGGGATGCCATGTCTCCATCCATAGGGACAGAGAATAGGACCCTGTTACAGAGGTCGTCTTCATGGGCCACTGCAACAACTGACATAAAAGACTTGCCACCATATTCAAAATCAACTTCAGCAGTCTGAAGCCATTGGGGTTTACCATTCCACCCACGGACTTGTACACATTTGTCCAGCAATTGGTTCTCATATACCAAGGAAACAGGTGCTATGGTGATCTCTGCACCCGTATCTGGAACTATCTGGCACGGAAGGCCATTGATCATGCCGTCAACGTGTGAGGCACCGTCTTGCACAGCAATCCAGCTGGCATTATAAGTCCTTGAACCACTTTTAAATACAATGGACTTAGAATCAAATTTGTTATCATTAGGTCTATTTCCTGAGCAGACTTAGACTTGTTAGGGCAATCAGGGGACTTGTGTCCCGGGGTATTACAGGTGTAGCACACAATACCAGAAGGTTTGGACTGATTGACAAGTACTACTCAGTTCACTACCAGAATTATTTTTAAACCGACATTCAAATGCCCTATGCCCATACTTGTGGCATATATAACATTGAACGGACCTGTGAACACTATTATTGCTGAACAAGTGTGGTGGCTTGTTATGGATTTGTTTTTCGAAGGACCAGCTTCTAGTAATTGTACAGCACTAGAACTGTCTTGGATGTATAAGCTTTTATTGATGAGTTTCATAACATGTGACTAACTACAATTTTCTAATTAACACACATCAGTGTGCATGTATTAGAACCAAAAAATAAATGTCAGTGACACAGAAATAATAATAATAATAATTTGTGATGTTAGAAATAATAATTTAACTGCATGAATAATGAATTAGCTAATATGTTTGCGTTTGTTTGTGTGAAACCCAAACATGCTGGGGGGCCAGTTTGTAATGACTTCTAATGCTCTTCTTCTGTTTATTTGTCATCCTCCATCAGGAGTGGCACCATCATGTGAATGCTCCTTTTGTACTCTTTGCCTCTCACTTTCACATTGACAGTTCTCACTAAATTGTCCTTGCCAGGAAACACCTTTGTTATAATTCCCAGTGGCCATCTTCCTGTAGCAATAGTCTCATCTTTCACAAAGACAATATCCTTCTCTTTAATATTGCATCTTTCATTTTTCCACTGCTTTCTTGCTTGCAAAGACTGTAAGTAGTTCCCCTTCCATTCTTCTTCCAATTTTTGTGATAGTCTCTGGACAAGTTGGCACCTCTTCAATGTAGGGATTTTAGCTTTAGTTGCTGCTGCAGTTGGTGGTGACTTCATGGGTCTGTAGATGATAAAATGTGCTGGTGTAAGCACAAGTCCCTCCTCCAGCTCTACCCCTTCTGCAGCAACCAGAGGCCTTGAGTTCAGTATTGCTTCAACTTCCGTAGTGATGTTCATCATTTCATCAATTCTCAAAGGATGGGGAGCCACAATTTTGCTGATGAGTCTCTTCATGCTTTTGACTCCAGCCTCCCAGAGCCCACCAAAGTGTGGTGCTCTGGGAGGGTTGAAGTGCTATTGCAGCTCTGTCTCTGTTCCAAACACTGATAGTTGCTGCTGTGACTTCTTCAGCATCTCTTGAATTTCAGCTAGCTCATTGCTTGCTCCCAGGAAGTTGTCATCGTTATCGCTGTAGATGTCCTTGGGAGTGCCTCTTCTGTTTGTGAACCTCTTTAATGCAGCAATAAATTCTTCTGTGTCCAAGCTTCTGCATATTTCAATGTGTATGGCTCTTGTGGCCATACACACAAAGAGACACCAGTAAGCTTTCATGAACACAGGCTTCCTTGTTGCTCCCTCCCTCAGCACAACTGGGCCAGCATAATCTATACCAGTCTTGAAGAAGGGTGGTGTGAGCACTGTCCTTGCAGCTGGAAGTAAACCAAGTTGCTGCTGCAGAGGGATGGCATTAATTCTCTGGCATGGAGCACACTGCTTGCTGATTAGTTTTAGCTGCTTCTTGATTCCAAGCACAAAGTATTTATTCCCAATTATGCTGATCAGTGCAGATGTTCCAGCATGGTTGTGCAGCTTGTGCTGTGTTGCCAAGAAGAGTTTGGTTAGTTTGCATTTTGCAGACAATGGGATGAGAGCTCTTTCACCAACTCTTCCTCTTGCGCATATGTAGTCGTGGTTGGAGGTGTGATCTTTCAGCTCCAATCCCATTCCCCCCCAAAGAGTGTCCTTTTGGTAATTGTTTCTTCTTCCTCACTGCATCAAATACTTCTGGGAAGCTGAGTTGCTGCTGCACATAGATGAGAAATTGTTGTGCTGCTGCAGTTTCATTCCATTGCAACACTCTTTCTTTACAAATTTCCATTTTCTTGCATCCCTTAATGAATCTCATAATCCATGCCCAGACTCTTGTTAGCTTGATGAAGCATGAACTCCATGAGAAGAGAGGAAAATCAATGTTATTTGTTGTTACCACAGTTACCAAGACGGTTGCTTTCAAGCCAGGCAAATCTGTGTCTTTGTCTCTAAATTTCTCCTGAGGCAGTTTAGGCCATTCTTCTTGGGGCAACTTCAGCCAAAATGGACCATTCCACCACAGTGATGATGTTGCCAAAGATTGTGCTTCAAGACCCCTGCTGCACAAGTCAGCAGGGTTCAGTTCAGTGGAGACATAACTCCATTGTTGCAGTGGCAGCAGCTCATTAATCATGGCAACTCGGTTGCAAACAAATGTTTTCAGCTTGATGAGTGGTTTCTTTAACCATGCCAATACAGTAGTGGAGTCAGTCCAGGTAAAAATTTCAGTGGCATTAATACACAATGCATTGGCTACATGGGAGATGAGTTGAGAGAGTAGCTTGGCAGCTTCCAGTTCCATCTCTGGCATTGTTCTTTGTCTGATTGGTTTCACCCTTGCTTTGGTGCATAGAAGGTGAGTGGACACAGTATTGTTTACATCAGTGCAAACAAGATAAATCACAGCTCCAAAGGCACTTTCGCTTGAATCTGAAAATCCATGCAGTGTCTTCAACTTGATTTTGCAGGAGGGGCCAGTGAATCTTGGTATTTGCTGATCTATGATGACATCCATTTCACCAATCCATTTTGTCCAGGCAGGTAACATGTTCTCAGGAACTTGATCATCCCATCCAAATTTGGTCAGCCAAAGGGATTGTAGGAGAATCTTTCCACAGATCAGATAGGGTGAGATTAGCCCCAAGACATCAAAAACACTGGCTACAACTCTGGCTACCACCCTCTTAGTGACTGTGCCCTCAATTGGAGTGGAGGGTGTGGTCACCAGCAGAGCATCACTGTTGGTATCCCAGCGTATCCCAAGTGTTTTAATGGCATAACTCTTCACTAGTTCTGCCTTGTCTGCTTGCTCCACAAGTGCTGGCGGAATTCCGGAAAGAAATTGTTTGTTGTTGCTCCTCCATTTTCTGAGGACCATCCCACAGAGGCTGAGTAATTTGCAGAGTGACTGCTGCATTGTTTTTGCTTCTTGAATTGTTTCACCATCAGAAAAGAAGTCATCAACATAGAAGTGTTTCTCTATTGCTGCAGCTGCTGCTGGGAATTCTTCCTTGTGATTCTTTCCATGGTGCCTGATGATTAATGTGGCCAGGAAAGGTGATGGTCTCACACCAAATGTCAATCTTGCCATCCTGCACTGCAGAAGCTTGCCATCTGGAGCCCTCATAAAGAGATGGTGGTAGTCTTTGTCATCTTTATGGAGCTTAATTTCTCTGTACATTTTGGATATGTCTGCAGAGTACGCAATTCTGTGGCTTCTGAACTGCAGAATGATGTCCAAAATCAGGGGATACAGATTGGGCCCAGTGAGAAGTGTGTCATTTAGTGAAAATCCTGTTGATGTCCTAGCTGAAGCATCAAATACAGGTCTAACTTTTGTGGTTGTGGATTCTTCTTTCACCACACCTTTCACTGGCAGAAAGTATTTAGCTTCACTATGATGCACCACTTCTACATGTTTCAGCTGCACATATCCAAACATCTCTGCTTCAAATTCTTTCAGTTTGCCACATTTCTTCATCTTTCTCTCATTAGCATGAAATCTTGATTTTGCCATTTTTTCTGAAGCTCCCAGTGGTGGTGGATTTTCCACCCTAGGAAGTTTACAGGAATATCTTCCATCTTCAGTTTGTTGTACAGATTGTTCAAATTGGATGACAGCAGATTTCTCCTCATCAGTAAGAGTAGTGGCAGTTGGCACTTTTTCCAGCTGATACATCTGATGAAGTAGTTTGCTGTCACTATCTTCAAGAACATCTACTGTCAGTGTTGTGGCTTTGCTGTCTGATGCTGCAGGTCCAGACACTGTCCACCCAAATACAGTGTTGACAGCAGTGATCCTGGAATCCAGTGAAAATTTCTTGTCACCCTCACTCCAAAACAGTGGCAAATCACTAGTGCCAATAATGAGATCAAGCTTTCCTCCAAATTTCTCATCTGCCAATTTTAATCCTTGTAGTATTTCATTGTTAGCAACTTCTTTCGGATTCTGGGGAGGAGTGGCTTTTGGCAGTACAGGAGCAATAGCAACATCCAGTGGGATTGCAACATCTGATGGAATGACAGTATAGATTGTAACTGTGCTCCAGTGTTTGAGAGTTTGCTGGGACACAGCTCCTTGCATCTTGAGCTCCACAGGCTGCCTCTTTGGCTGCAAAAATGAAGCAATTTCTTCCGTGATCAAAGAGTGGATAGCACAACTATCCAAAGCAGCCCTAGCTGCAATCTTCTTTCCATTGCACTGCACCACCATCACCACAGCTGTATGAATGAATCCACCTTGCAAGTGCTTCATATTGCTGCTTGCTGATTCCCCCACCACAGAAAGTACCACAGCAGAGGTTAATGAATTCTTGTCATTGTCACTATCTTGATGGAGCAAGTAGTTGTGTTTGCCTTTGCAGAATGAGCAAACATACCTTGATGCACAGTCAGCCACCAAATGTGAATTGTGAAGACAGTTCTTGCATAATTTGTGCTCTTCCACCAGCTCACATCTCTGAGAAACAGTGCTGTCTATAAACTTTCTACATCTGTGTGCAGGATGCCAGTTTTCATTGCACATTAAACATTGCTTTTTCAGTTGTTTCTTTGACTTGGATCTCTCCTTGTTACTGCTGCTATCATTAATGGTTGCTGCAGGGGCTGGCACTGCTGAATGATGTTGCTGTGCTGCATTGGAGTGGTTGTTGTACTGTTTCTTTGTTGCTGGATTGGCACCAGAGGACTTAGATTTCTTTGGCAGATTATGGACAAAGGTGTCAGCAAACTTGAGCAGGGTGTCCAGTGATGGCAGCTCATCTTTTTGGCTGAGATGTTTTGACCATTCAGTCAAGAATTCAGAATTACAATCTCTTAGCAGCAGGCCAACAGTCAAAATGCTAATGTCTTTGCCTCCAAGTTTTTCCATTTCCCTAAGCACTCTTCTTCCCTTGTCTATGATGATCTTCATTGATTCTTGAGAAAAATCGATTCTAACTGGTTCCACCAACTCCTTTATCAATGGAGGGTACAGCACACTCTTTCTTCCATAAGCAGTTTGCAGCTGTTCCATGGCAGCATCAAATCTTTCAGCAGCATGTTGGATAACAAGCTTCTTGGCTTCAGCGTCAGTGACAGCATCCACCAAGATTGACAGTTTATCAGTCTCAGGATAATAATCTTCATGCTGTTTCATTATCGCCATAAACCTCTCCTTGAAATGAGGAAAGTCTTTGGGTTTTCCTGAAAAAGTAGGAGGTTTGATTTTGTATGGAGGAGGCATCATTTTGGCAGCAGTTACAGTAGGAGTCGGAGATGAAGTAACAAGTGTGGCATCAGTTGGACTTGGCATTTTGACAATGGCTGTGCTCACCCTCTCAAGTAACTTCTTTGTCTTGGCAAGCAGTGGTTGGCAGTGTGGGTGAAGCTTGTATGGTGTTAGCTCACTCACAACATCTTTTAACTCACTCTTCACCAGCTTTCCTGTAGCAATAGTTTCCAACCCACCAGTTTCCATTATCCAACCAGTTTTCAGCATCAGTAGCAGCTCCTTGGTATTTGATGACAATGCTGTTAAGTGTCAACATCTGTTCAAATCTTGTGACAGCAACTTCATTTATCTCTTCCACATCAAAGTTGTTATTGTTTTCAGTGTCAATTTCTAATTCAGGTTTCCCATATTCATACAGACAGTCAGTGACATTTTGATGAGCAACTTCATGTTCCTCGATATTCTTCTTGATTGTCACCAGCCTTGATTGCAATTCTTTCGGTTTCACATCCTCAGGGTTGTCACTGCCATATTTTTCTGTATTGTTGATGGCTTTGGTGATTTTAGTCCTGAGGGTAGCCCGTTTGTGTTTCAATTTCTTGATTACTTCTTCCATATCATGTTCACTCAGCCCGACAGCTTCATCTCCAGACATTGTCAATTAATTATTCTCTCCACAGCTTGTGCAATCAAAGCACAGAAGATAGATGCTGTTATTTAATTGCAGCTCTCTTTGTATCTGACTCCAAAAACTCGCCACTGTAGAACTAAGTAGATTTCTTCCTTCAATAGCTTTCTTCCACAGAGCACCAGTTCATTAAAATAGGCTCGAAGGACCATGAACAAGTGTGGTGGCTTGTTATGGATTTGTTTTTCGAAGGACCAGCTTCTAGTAAGCAACCAATTGTACAGCACTAAAACAGTCTTGGATGTATAAACTTTTATTGATGAGTTTCATAATATGTGACTAACTACAATTTTCTAATTAACACACATCAGTGTGCATGTATTAGAACCAAAAATAAATGTTTATGAGTGTCAGTGACACAGAAATAATAATAATAATAATTTGTGATGTGTTAGAAATAATAATTTAACTGCATGAATAATGAATTAGCTAATATGTTTGCGTTTGTTTGTGTGAAACCCAAACAATTGCCACTTGATTGATAATTATTTCTCACCACAGACTTATCCAGATCTGGCGCCCTGAAACAGGCAGCCACTTTGCTAAGGTCCCTGAAGGAATGGATCTCACGTGCATCCATCAATGCTCGTTGGCTCCAGGGCCTGGATGCTCTGAAGGCTGAGACAGCCATGAAAAGGAGCAAGTCGTTCTTATCTGACGTAGCCATATTAATGGAGTCAGCAAGACTTTTAAGCTTTACATATGCTTGCACTGAATCCAGGGATTTAGCATCATTCACAAACTCGGAGTAATATTTAACACCTAAAGCTGTTCTGCTAGAGCCTAACTCTTCTTTAAGCTCAGCATAGCTGTATTCGTCTCAATCCATAGAAGATAAAATCTCAGCTGCCGTTTCCGACTGCAGCTTTTGAAGGAGAATGGTTTTAAACCTCGCGGGCAGCCAATATCGGTAAGATCAGCCTCTAGCTTCTATACTTTACAATATCAGCTCCCTCTTAGTGTGGCACCATATCATTGATTTGGCGGTTGAGCTCAGCATAGGAAGGCGAGCTAGATCACGCACTGGGGCGAGACTCCATATCTCTCATAACCCTACCAAATGAATTCATAAAAGACCTCATAAACATCGTTTCATCAGGCACATGACCATCCTGTTCACTACGACTACGATTAGCTTCACCCCCAACAGGTTCAGCATGAACTCGTTCACTAAGACTATCTCTAACCATAACTGATTCACTATACTCACTTTGACCATCCATCACAGAATAATTATCTGAACTTTCACTTACAACACCACAATTAACAAACACCTGTTTATTCAAAACCACAGGCTTTTCAACAGGGGTCTTACTAGATACTGAACCACAAAGCTTAACTGACCCACTCTCAGAGTTGACTGTCTCATTGGCCTTCTTGCCAACCTTAAATTTACTAGGGAGAATACCGCCACAGGAACTGGAAGATGCTTCAACACCAGAGTCTACAGGATTCTTTTTGCAGGCTCTATCCCTCGTCTCTCTCCGGTCCATCCACAGGCCAAGAGAACACAGGAATGTCTACAAACAAGTAAGAGAGAGGATGCACAACAACAGCTGACCAAGCTGAACTATATGAAACACCAGACAAAAATACAGAGATGTCACCAGAATACTCTTTACAACAACCGATCCAGGAGGTAGATGCTATCAGTCCGAGTGTTAAATCGGAGACAAGATCCAGACCGCCGGTGGAACAGAGGGAACTTCGAATGGTAAAGACGGGACCATTAGGACTCCGCTGTGACCAGTAAAAATCTCGGGAGTTTCGATGGTGCAGACAGGACGAAGACACCGCTGCCGCCAGTTGTGGGAAAAGGGAGATATTGCCGTGCACAGTCTCAGAGGAGCTCCTCACAAGTTACTCATGTACTGGCCGGCAAGGTTGCTGCCACCAGAGTTCCACCCCGACCTAGTAGCCTAACAGATCTGAGATAGAGTTTTAAATCTATTATCAAAAAGGAAGGCACGAGGTAGAACTGAAGCAAAATGGCTGATACAACTATTTATATGACCATGAAGACCACACCTATTATGACGAGTACTGACACACGATGACACACACGAGCTAGATTTCCTGCACTGCAGCGTTTAGTTCGCACTACAGCACACAGGCACACACATATGCACAATAAAACAAATGCATGACTAAAATTATAGTTAAGCTTAAATGGTTCAATGCGGGCGTGGTCCGGCCACGCCCGGTCTTGACTTTAGGCCTGACCCACAAACAACAACTCTGATCATAGTTAATTTACAGACCCTCTTTGGATGTGTCTAATTAATTTGGTCTTATTTGTGTTGTACACCCCCCCCCCTCCAATAGGGGTGTGAGCGGTGAAAATAATAATGACCACTAAAAAGAGGTGACAATGATTTACAATAGCATTGGTTCTTTATTATATAAAAGCAAAACTTCAAGAAAAATAAAGTAATTGGATACTTAGCTAATACTAAAGACTAATAAGGTGACAGCTCTTCAATCTATGGCACTGTGTGCTAGTGACGGAGAATGCATCAAGGATTCCACTACATACAAAATATAATACAGAATTTTTCTCTTGGACAGTTCTACACCATCTGTGTGGTGTGTGATCATAATTTATATTTTAGATACAAAGTTTCTTTATCTTGCACAACTTAATTTTGAAATACACTTCTAATTTATGGAATTGTAGTGCGTAGTTAGTCAAAAGGTGTCATTGTTTTGGTACTATAGCATCTTTATAATATCATGGTAGCTACAACCTTTGTGCAAAGTACCAAACTTCTGTACAGAAGTGCAGATTAATCACACTCAGTTTATGTGCCCATCTGCTTAACTTATACTGCTGTCGTTCTGAGCATGCTCAACTTGTGGCTCCACTTTCTAAAACCGAGAAGGTGTACGCAAAATTAAATAGATTTCTATTTTTGTCTGCCAATACTTTTCTATTTAATATTTTGAACTGGTAGAAAGAATTAGTTGTATATAAATCACAAAGAAAATTATACATAAATAATAAATTGAATATTTCAAAACATCCATTATTATATCTTGCCGTACTTCTTGTTATTTCTAAGTATTTCATAAATAATATTTTATTTGTAAATTAGAAAGAAGGCCCCATTAAAAATGTACCAATGTGATACCATAAGACTCATTGATTCGAACACTTTGCTATCAAACCTTTTTAATTCTGTGAAATATATATTCAATGAAATCTTCATTGAGTGTATACAAGTATAATTTGGTGTAAACTTAGATTCTACTTGAACCAAGATACCTTATCATTGTATTCTACATACAACATACTATGAAAGAAGGTTCCAATTATTTGTTCAGATACAAGAATTTGGTATGAACCTAAAAAAAAGCCTCAAACTTGTTAGGTTGAAGTAATATAATTCATTATTTTGTCTGATCACAGTATTTCTATTACTACTGGTAATGACTAGCGACAAATTCAGTTATCAACATAACAGGAATTATAGCAATGAACGAATAAACAGAAAAATCTGCACTACTGGATTGTATGACTAAATAAGAATACACAATGGTAGACTACCTTACAAGACATGCCAAAAATGTAGTCAATGTTAGTATTTTACAAATGTCAGCTCATTAAGATGAGTATAATTGTTTAGTAGACAATTAGGTTATATAAGTTGATATAATTTATTCATGTAATTACAGTAGGAAGAATTATTGTAAATTGGTTATTATGATAAAACAGCAATATAATAAAAAATATTAATTGCAGTTTATGTGGCCAAAGAAAGCTTTAAGCAATTTTATCTTAAATTTATTGCCTTATCCTTGAGCTAACATTTCTGTAGCCTTGTAATATGATTGAAATTTAACCAAAGACTCCGACTTTAAAGATTAGCTTATAATGGAGTATGCAATCCATTTCTAACCATGTAATAGTACTAAATTATTAGTTCTAAGAAAAGGAAAGACTAATGTGATAATGGACTAAAACTATGCTAACGTTTATTCAGCGAGCGAGCCATTGCGTTACCCCTGAGAGTCTCTCGCTCGCTCGCCAATAAACTAGTAATGTGATTGAGCACAAATGGCGAGCGAGCCTAAAGTCTATACTATTTTTATATGAATGATTTTGACTTCTAACACTGAAGCTACTGAAAATAAGGTGTAGTTTTTAAATTTCGCATACACGGTAAAGGGATTTCAGTGCCATAGTAACAAGTCTCTGCAACTGCTTGAATTGAAGGAAAAAACAACAACAAAACAATACATGTTATTTAAAAGTTTACTTTGTGATATTCTTTAGCTAAGTAGTGGTTGTAACACACAATGCTTTGACACAACTGGAGATGCACTTACACAGACTTACCTTAGCGGTAGTCTAGTGGACAATATATTTTCAAGTAAATACTGTTGCGCACGGCTTATAACCATGAAAAAAAGTTTCACGTGCGCTCGTTTAAAAGGCATACGTACCATCCATACATACACTAGTGGTGTGCTTTAGCACAAATGGCGAGCGAGCTGGCGTACAAAATTCTAGCCTATGAAATCATCAGCAAGAGATTTTAGCACATTACCGGACTGAAGAAAAGTAGCATAAGCAGCTGCATATGTGTCACATCCTCCAAGTAGTTCATCCAGTTGAACAAAAGGCTTGTGAAGCATGAGTTTCTGCTTTGAATATTGCTCATATTGTTGTCCTTGTGGATCTGGTGAGCAAGAAGGACGTGGTATCACTATTACATCTTTGTTCCTTGGCACCAGTGCACTGCCAATTTTCTTGGGGATTCTGTACTTCTGAACAAATTTCAGCAGGGACACTTCTCTAAACTCTGGGACATCAGGACGAGCACAATAGTGGTCCAGTTGGGAGTCCACAGCCACAGATTTGTCTTCTTCTAATGTTTCGGTCACCTGTCGAGAACCATCAAGACTAAGAACAACAAAATCTCGAGGAGCTCTAAACAAGGACAGCATAAAAAAAACTTAGCCTTAGTTGCCTAATCCACACCGCAATTGCTTTAGGAATCTTGTATCCAGGTAGCAATGACGTGGGTACTCAGTTTACCTGGTTTTTATACAACTCAGAAAAATAGCTGCGCAGTACGTGCAAGAGTAAAGGGCGGGAGAAATGTTCTCAGCACGACTACCATCGGTTTTGTGTAGTGTGCGCATGATCAGTAGCTACTTAGCAGTTAGATTTGTCACCTGCTATCAGTATTGTTTTATCATGGAACCGGAACCAATGGCAGAACAAGTGAGTAGATTTATTTAGGAGAAGAATTGTATCAGTTGTGATATATTGTGTTAGAATGGAAGACAGAATGCAGAAGAGAAGACTGAGCAAGTAGCTCAACAAATAAAAAAGTTTTAAACAGTAAAGTGAGTAGATATATAGTATTAAAATTCTGATAATTTACTTCATTTTAATACAGAAAAAAAGAAAATTCTGATAATTTACTTCATTTTAATACAGAAAAAAAGAAGAAGAAAAAGAAATGGGTAAGTCATTATGGTTTAACCTGTAGCTGTTATGATATGATGCACTTTTTTTTTGTAGACAGCAATTATTGCTGTCTACAAAAAAAAAATAATTTGCTCAAACATTAGACTAATGTTTGAGCAAATTATCATTAGTGGAAAATATTAAAGCACACCCACAGCCAAATACATAATGAAGAAATAAAACAGACTGAGAGTTTAAAATGGTAAGTATATAATTTTGTAACTTCTAAAATTGACTCATGCGTCTGAATATACGCTACAGGTAAAATAATATTGAGTAAATTTTTAGAAAAAATGGAACTGGTCAATCATTAGAACCCTGTCCATTTATGTAAAAGAGAAGCAACATAGCTACTACCCCTATTTATACATGCTTATGCAGACTAAGTCCATTATCACAAACTTTATACAGGATTTTTGTCAGGGAGGGAGAGTCTTAGTGTACTTAGCCACACCCCACTTTTGTAACCTACAATGTTTTGATGCACCTCTTTACATACTGATAAGTAAGTGGTCCTACGCACTAAATGGCTCAGTTTTGATAGTGTATTGGGAGACTCAAGCTCAAGGGGGTCAGTTGTTTTCATGATTTTGATATCTCTAAGGGGTACAATAAAATCAAGTTGAAGAAACGACTGTTGGAACAATTCCCAGAAGCCCAAGAACAGTTTGATGGCAGAAATACCATAATCACATTCAATAAGGCTGTCCAAAAAATGCTTAGGAAGGCTTTACAGAAGGGGACGTTTTCTGAAGATGCTACCATTTTAGCTAAGGCTGCTACAATAATTATTGATCGGCCCTTTCAAGTTCAATGGTTCCTTTCCATCTAATTGCCTACAGGAGTCTCGTCCTTCAAGCCTCATATATCATATTCCTTTAATTTTCAATGGTACTAATCTGAAAGACCAAGGGCGATGTGAAACTCAGGCATGACTTACTGTAGGTCAAGTCATTTTAGCACATAAGAAAGCTTCTGAATCTTGTACCATGAAACAAGGCATTCCTCTGATCTTGAGCCACCTCTTCCCATTTACATTGGTCTAAACGTTCACCACATGGCTTGGAGCAAGAAACTCATTGAACAACTTATCACATGTGAATTTGTATTTCATATGACAAAGTCTACAAATTGAAAGTATGATAGCTGCAGCAGTATCTGAACAATAAAAAGAAGGAGTTGTGGCCCCAGCCTGTCTTACGGATACATTATTCACTGTTGCTGCTCTGGATAATTCTGACCATGACCAACTCAACAACTGCAGTAAAGTCATTTTATGGAACTGGAATCAGCTTTTTTCAGTTTCCTATAGTGCAAACCCTGGAGAAATTAGACCTCAGTTATGAATATCACTTTCTGGAAGCAAGCAGCATTACCTTGCTGCTCCAATCACTTTCAAAAGATAGAAAGATTAACAGTATGTGCTATAGGATAAGACCAGTTTGAGTTCAGTGATGGGGCCAGAGAGGAATTGTTTAGCTGTAAGAGCCTAAGCATTAACATAGTAAGTAAACCAGGCAGGAATATGGACTTCTTGCACTCAACCCACCAAGTAATTTCAAATCCAAGTGAATTTGGTCAAGAATTGCTGCTGCACGGTGTTGAGAACTGGTCTGGCTTAGCATACCAAAAGTTTTTTAAGTGTGCCTGCAAAGGAGATTACAGTAGATATAATTGTGCCAAAGTTAAAGTATGCTGCTCACCACTGTGTAGTTAATGCAGCCATAAATATTCAATTATTATCAATCTATGTTTTAAACTTGAAATTTAACATGTTAACTAGCTATACAATAATTCTTGCATAATAATATTGCTCCTAAAAACAGAATATTTAAAGCATAAATAACAATAAATGCTCTGGCGGCCATTTTTTATTAGTGGGCTTAATTAAAAATTTTAGGTGGGGCTCATAGGCTAATAATATTTAGAAGTTGAAAGAAAAATTCATGCAAAATTTGATCCTTTTTCCGCCAAAAAACGGTAATTTCACTAAGCCACCAGACTATACTGTTTAGTATAATATGTAGAGCCAAACAAACTTGGTAGTGTGCAGAGGCACCTAATGGGCTGTTTTCAAAAGTTGCATATGTAACATACCGAGCTTTAATAAATTAAATATTAATTGTGTATTGACTTTTAATAGAGTCATCATAACTAAAGCACTCTTATTCCTGCAACTAGATTACGTATGTATACGAGTATTGTGTATGCATACACTTCCCAGTCCACTCTACCTTGCCTACTGTGTCCTCTATCGTGAAGCATCTATCACATGCTAAGTACACAATTTCTCTTCCGAAAACTTTGCCAACAGTGATACTTCACTATTGAATCAAGACATCAATGGTTGATATAAGGAAATTACAGCTACTAACTGATTGGAGCACGTTCTTATTATATTATAGTTATTATTATAGCATGGGTGAAGAAATAAAAATATATTGCTTAGAGCAACTAACTAACAGAGTAATGTGAACGACCACGTAATAAGGATAAATGCAGCTATTGCCTTTAAAATATTCAAAATTAGGGCAAACATACTTTGTGTCAAGCAACAATAGGTGTAGAGGCTGACAAATTTACTTGCACTTATGCACACTGCGGGTTAACATGCCCAATGAATATACACTAAAAATGGGAGTATTAAAAATATAGTCTAAATTTATTTTACAATTTTAATTTTTAGAACAGAAATTTTATCTTATCGACTTTCTTAAATTTTATTTCTGGTTTCAAATTCAATTGCATATTTCAAGCTTCTGTTTTATATAAAATTTCAGACATGCAATATTAGCTTTGGTCTTGATGATCTTGTCATTTCTTGAAAACTTATATAAGCCCTAACCACACATCTGCTGATAATGTATGGTCATAGCCTTACAGGCTAAACCTTGCCACCCTTTTCGTTCTTCTGAGCAGTATCTTCACATCGAATTCATGCTTTTTAAGTTTTCCTGTGCTTTAGTTATATTGAATTCAACTCACTACTAATCACCGTCGATCCTGTCATTCCAGTAAAGCACCTCTATTCATGTAAGTTACAGTGATAATATTGAATCAAGACATCAATGGTGGGTATTAGTAAATTACAACTACCTGCAGTGCTGCTATGCTACTAGTGCCCAACACACTAAAGTCACACTCTCATTGCCCACATACTTAAAAAAAGTACCTCTGTCCCAATGTTAATTCATATCTAATTCATGCTTCAATCATATAGGTAATTTTTTTCTTGTGCTTTAGTTTTATTGATTTCAACCTCATTGTTGTTCAAGTAAAGATTCAATGACCCCATCCTGCGTCACTTCCTCCCCATTTTCTTCCTCACATGTTGGAAGGCTATCACTGTCAATAGGTAGCCTAACGACATTCATTAGTATACGAGTTCAATGAACCAACTTGCCTACAAAAGAAAAAAACTATTTTTGTGGATAATCACACCTTGTTGAAAATTATTTTAAGTTGTTGTGTCTATTGTAAATACTCTGTTGAGCATGTGCAAAGTCAGCTGCATTATTACGTCATTTTATTATAGCTATGTATAAGGTAAGTGCTGTGCTTGAACATTGATTGCTAACCTGAAGTTCAACTTGAAGAATGCTGTTATAATTGAACAAGTACTCACAATACATGCAACAAAGCAACATCAATGCATAATAATACAATTCTAATTAATATGGGTACAATTAGTGGTGGTGATTAATGTGTGTGGTTTATTCTTAAAGCATTTTTTTGAAAGTTGGAGCGCATGCAATAAGAAATAAAAGGGTCATATATTATTAAAATCTGTGGCTATGCAAGTTAGTTAGCTATACTCGGTTTCTTTTTTCTAGATAACCTTGCTTAGCTAAATAGTCTTTCTTCTTTTTTTCTAAAATTAATAAGAATCCCATGTTTGAGTTGTTTTTTTTCTCTCTATAGAATTGCAATTTGTGATCATTTTTTATCACATGCAAACAAACTAGCTGTTCAACTTTAACAGTTCCTGATTTAGAACATTTTAGAAAGATTCTTAAAAATTCTACAGAATCTATATGCTGACTGTCAATACTACCTCTCCTCTATCTCGATCATTAGTGATGTATTCCATCATTGGTTTCTTGCATGAACTAAAAATGGCTGCATACTTCAAGAAACCAATAGCTTAATTCAACCAAAGTTCAATGCCATCCTTAACGCAAATGTCACTTCTGCTTCAAAAGCAGGCATCTTTAAAGTGCACACTTTTAAATGGAACAAGAATGGTAGTTCCAATTATCATTGAGTTTGCTATGAGAGGGTTTATTGTTATAGTTGAGTAGTTGAAAGATATGACACTCATGAAAAACATGGAATTAAAGAAGCAGAATCTACTTGAGGCAAAAAACTTATATACCTTTGTTTAATTTGTAATTGTAAACTGTTCCTCACCCACCTTCCTCCACCCCAGCCTACCTTCCTTATACCTCCATCAGAAGACAAGAATGAACTATTAGCTATATCTACATCTACACGTTTTACATTTTTTAAGCTTAAAAATTATCAAGTTTGATTGTTTCTAAAAGAAGGAATAATTCAATACTTCCTATATTTTCATGTAGATCATTACAGTCTGTTTCTATTTACTTAAATAATAGACCATACTTTAATGTAATGATGTTAAATTATTATTTTAAATAATACAGAAAGTGACTCCTATGAGTATGTGAGAATGCAGAAATTATTGTAGGTATTCGCTGAAGGCACCAAGTTTCCCTATCACAATTGAATTAAATATACGGCTTCTTAAATAAATTCTTCGCATATATTTTCACATTATTTCACATTATCTAATTTCTAAAAAAAATTACAGGCCTGTAGTATTTCATTGACACAATGCTATCTGTTTTATGTAGCTACTCCAAAGTGACTCTGATCATGAGTGTTTTATACATAATTCTCCTTTGCTTTTCCACATCTTCTACAATTAACGTTAGACTTTGATCCATTAGCCAATCATTAAAATATTAAGAAATGAATAATGCTCTGAGTAATTTGAACTAGAATCATGTGGAGATTGCTATGGCTATGGAAGTAATATTTCAAGCTTTTGTCTTCATTAAATTGTGACAGAATCCAAGATTAACTTGCTGTTAAGTACATAATTGTAGATACATAATTATCAATCTTATACCTGTGTCATCTAGATGAAGATCATCTCATCATTTCTCCCTCATTTTTCCAGACACATCCCCACCCCTGCTCTTCTCATCTTAATTCCCTTCCCATTTATTGTCCTTACACATCAGAACTCTTCACCACAAACACTCTTTTAAATATGCAGTTATTGATGAGTGGAACAGAGTCCCTGATCACATAGTATTCCTTCCCTCAGAGTCTGCGTTCAAGAGTTCTCTAAAAAAACTGATTTTCAGATAATGTTGCATTGTATTGTCTTACTATCATACACGTTTTAGTCACTTCCTTTTATCCTTCTGCTTCTGGTAGTCCTGTATATTAGCCTTGTGCTAGCTGGTATTTCCTGTTTTGCTTTGAAAACAAATTTTTTTTTTTTAAATGATTGAGTCTTCATATAATGTTAGCTACTCAACTTCATACATGAAAGAAATCTTCATAAAGCAGTTAGCTTCAAAGCTCATGTTAAATACATAATCTGTTATTACAAAAAAAAACATTAACAACTTTAAAAAAACTTTGCCCACCACCTCAGGACACTCTCCCTATTATTTTCCAACCCCTGTATGGTCCAGGTAAGCGTGAGCACACCAGAAGGAGAACGCACAAGTGTTACCAACAATCGGCTGTGAGGGTACCCAAATTTACGGCAGGATACCAATATTTCCGGAAATATGGGTACGCCGGGATACCCAATTTTACGGGATACCCATATTTCTGTGACACCGGTCGTTGGTCGCATTAGCGGGGTGGTCGCTGGACAGAGGTAAGAAAGACTGCAGACGCTGTCGGTGCAAGTAAAACTGGTCTTATAAATGGAGTGGTCGTTGGTCAAGGGGTCTCTCAAGAGAGGGACCATTGTATTCAGATTTTTACAGAGGAAATAAATAGAATTAATATGTTCAGTTCACAAAAAATATTAAAATATATAGTATTTTCTGAGAGTGGTTTCTTATTTGATATTAATTGTCTAGCAATAATACACTGTAAAATTTAGCGTGAAAACCCACCCAAATTCACACCACACTGGTGGTGTGAATACCCTCCATAGTGTGTCCTTCACACTTTTCACATAGTGTGAATGCACAATAAACATGAAATTCATGCTCAAGCGTTTTTCTAATATATCAAAAATTTATAAGTAATCTCTTGACTTTTTAGAAATGTTCACTCCATATATGTAAATTATATATGTAAATTTATAAAGAGTACATTAAATATAGCCAGTAAATTTCCGTAAGCAAATTGAGCTCCACTTCTTCGGACATCTAAAAATTATAATATAATAATGCGTATGACAATGCTTGAGATGTCTTTTAATGCGGTATTAATAGTATATTACTAGTGATGTGCTTGAGCACAAATGGCGAGCGAGCCTAAAGACTATACTATTTTTATATGGATTATTTTGACTTCTAACACTAAAGTTACTGAAAATAAGGTCCAGTTTATAAATTTAGCATACAGGGTAAAGGGATTTCAGTGCCATAGTAACAACTCTCTGCAACTGCTTGGAAGGAAAACAACAACAACAAAACAATACACGTTATTTAAAAGTTTTCTGTGTGATATTCTTTAGCTAAGTAGTGGTTGTAACACACAATGATTTGACACAACTGGACATGCACCTACACCGACTTACCTTAGCGGTAGTCTAGTGGACAATGTATTTTCAAGTAAATACTGTTGGCACGGCTTATAACCATGACAAAGAGCGCACTGACTTACCACCGCCACTAAGGATTCTCAGAGCTACAGTCCCGCAGTTCTTATCAAAAAACTCATTTCATTGGTTAATCAAATCATGTGACCAATTATAGCGCAGCGCGTGACCAATTATAGCGCCGCGCAAGGGCTAGGGCTAGGGCTAGGGCTAGGGGACCAATCAGAAGAATTCTTTGATAAGAACTGCGGGATGAGAGCTCGTTAATTGAAAAATACTGGAACTGTGAACGCTTTACCTAACTTACGTAATTAGAAGCGCGGGCGAAAACAGAGGTCTCACGTACCCCATAAACCGATAAATAAATAAATATAGCGAAATCTCGATTGTGTTACCCCTGAGAGTGTCTTGCTCGCTTCGCTCGCTCGACAATAATTCAGTACAGAACATGTTAGACTGAGGTAAGGAAGCTGATAACAAACCTCGGTCTGAAACATTTGATACCGAATTTCCTATTAATACTGCATTAAACAACAGCTCCAAGATTATTAACAGATAATGGAATGAGCCTCTATCTTATTAAAATTAAAATACATATTGGGTAAACAAGAACAAAAAAAATTGTAACAAGCTATTTGTTATAAATTATTTTTTTACCATTATTATTGCAAGAAGGTGTATTACCACTCCAAGTTCCATTTTCTTGACCTGGTACATGTCCCACACTTGATCTCTGTAGTTGGACAGACCCAGGCTCCAGAACTGGTTCAGGGCAGTTTATTTCCTTCTCCTTAGTAGGGACAGAAGTTTCTTGAATTTTAGTGTCTTAAAAAGAGACAAAGCAAAAAAACAACAACATTGTATACCACCATGTTGTGTATGTTATAATGCATTTAGCTAAAGTCTAGTTTATATAATATATGGTGTTTGAATAGCAGCTAAATCTGAGATATATTCTGTACAATTTTCTTTGAATATATTATATTTTAGTTAGTTGTCCATAATTGTGTTTACATTGGTGTGAAATACAAATAAAATGCATGAAGTATTAGCACTAAACTTACCTTCAACAAATAAGAAGGTTGTGTGTTTAATAAATGCTTTATTGGACTTGCTGATCGTACATTTATACACACCAAAGTTGTGCATTTGAATATTGCCAATAGTAAGAACGCGATTGAGTTTACCACTAACTTTTGCATTACTTGGTAACTTTTCATCCATAAAGTTCCAACTTTTGATTCTTTGGGAGTCACAAAAGAACCTAGCTGTGTCCCCAACTTGAACTGTTTGTTGACTTGGGTATAATAAAGTATCCTCTGATTCTTTAATTATCACAAACATCAATGAGTAATTTGTAAATTCATGTAATGCAATGAATTTTCCTACTGTAATCTGTCTGGGCTTGTATTAAAAAGATGCGTAGTCATTTATTAACTAAAAAATTACTTTGACATTTAAGATGCAACAACGGAAACCAACTGTTGATTAGGACGTTCTTTGCATATTTGTCAGACTAGGAGCTTAATGTAACATTGGTTCTCTTAGTAGCGTATATGTCACTGGAAAAGTGAATGCAATGTTCGAACCAAAAGCATTTTTTCTTCTATTGTTACAACAAACTTTTTACATTGACTTTTATACCAATAGATAGTACAATCCATAAATCACTTAATATGCATAGGTACTGGAGGCTGAAATACTTATAATCATAAATATTGTTTGATTTAATTACCTGGCAGTCTTATGACAACTACTTTGGCAAATGGAATGAAATCGTCAGACCATGCATAGCGATTGTCAGTTTTACTTTCACACAAATACCTTCCTTCATTGAAGTATTCTGCCTCTTTTATATGCAAATCTGTATTATTTAAAATCTTTGAATTAGGAGGGAGAGGTCCTCCATTAAATGTCCAAGTTACAGGATAAAATTTTTTAGTGTTACTCAAATAACAGTGGAGCAGATATGACTCTCCTATCTCATAACGTTCCTGTGATATGTGATCTGTATGACATTTAAGAACAAGCTGTCGTCAGGTGGTACTAGCAATACCTTGAAAAAGTGTTAGTGAATAATTTGATAGAGGCACTAAAGCTACCACCTTATTAGACCAAAAACAGTGGGTTAAATGAGGTTGTTACTAATAATGAGTTAAGCTATGTGAGTGTAAAGTATTTCATGCTCATACCATATTTTCTTGCTTCAATCTTGCAGAAAAGTGTTTAATTGGTAATGCTCGTGGTAGGTTAACAGGGGGGTAACCAGAGACGGGTAGAAGGAAGCTGCCACCAGAGTTCTAGCAGGCTGATTTAGTCCTAGCCTCAGGTTATTAGGCCTTAGAGGGGTTGTTGGACACAGCACTTAGTGTATGTTTCAATACTATATAGCCAGAACTGAGTTACAGAAGTGCAGACAGCCAGATATATAGAAAACTGTCTGAATGTGGTGTGAATGATTCAAAACATAAGGTGGTGTATAGAGAGGGACATGGGAGTGAAGGGAAATAACATACATGCATTAGTTACAGTGTTCAAGTTACAATTAGTGAATCGGATGGAAATTTGTGCAACTGAATGAATGTGTATGTTTATGTGTGAGTTCTATATGCAAGTTTATTCTAAAGATGTGGTTATTTCACCACACGTCCCCTCGCTGAGCTTGACGGTAGTCATTCTGATGTTCATCCCTGGCGGGAAAGAGAATCCGCGAGTGGGTTTTCTTTGCCCTCAACATACTGGATGCTGAAGTCGTAGTCGAGAAGTTTCACCTTCCATCGCCACAATCGATTGTTAAGGTGCTGCGAGTTGAAGAGGTCAATGAGAGCTTTATGATCCGTGAAGACCTTGAATGTTCGGCCTATGAGATAGTAAGCAAAATGCTGGATGGAACAAATCATGGCCAAAGCCTCGATCTCTGTGACTGAATAGTTCTTTTCCCGTTGCTGGAGCTGCCGGCTATAGAACTTCAAGGCATCCCTGTATACACAAAGTGCCCCACCCACACCACAGGTGGAGGCATCACAATGGACTGAAAAACAATCAGAATCACATGGAACAATTAATTTGGTGAAAGCACAAATTTCTGAAATGATATTACAGAATGCATCATTCATGTTAGTCGTCCATACATCTGTATTAGGTGAAGAACGTTTTGTGTGTTCAGTCAGTGGTATACACATATCCGCAAATGAAAGTATGAATTTCCGGTAGTAGTTGGCCAATCCAATGAAGGAGCGCAGCTGATGAATGGTCTTGGGACGTACGAAGTTCGTAAACTGGTTGATACGAGCATCCGGAATAGAAAGTGAGCCTTCACCAACAATATACCCAAGAAACTCAAATGATTTGCAACCCCAGAGACATTTGGACTTCTTTACAGTTAAGCCATGTTGTTCCAAACGAGACAAAACAGACTCGATATGACTGATATGCTCCGACCAAGAAATAGAGAATATTATTACATCATCAATATAATGTTGAGCTAAAATCTTCTAGGTGCAACAGAACGGTCTGCATCAGCAGCTGGAATGTAGCCGGTGCATTTTTTCAAGCCAAAGGGCATTTTTTTGTACTGGAATTTACCATAGCGACATGAAAAGGCTGTAAGGTGCTTGGCATCAGGATGCATAGGGACCTGGTGAAACCCTTTGCAAAGGTCTAGCTTCGACAAAAACTTAGCATTCCCTAGCCTGGCAATGATCTCCTCAGTGGTTGGCATTAGAAAGGGCTCAGATATCGTCATTGTGTTTAGCTTACGGAAGTCTACTGCATTTCTCACTGTTCCATCCTTTTTGAGGATTGGAATGGGTGGGCTGGACCACTGTGAGGTTGAGGGTTCTATAATTCCCAGGGCTAGGAGATTATCCAATTCCGACTTAAAGGCTTTCTCTAAACGAAGTGAAATAGAATATGAGGGGCTCCATATTGGAATGTATGAGGTTAGTTTTGGGTGATGACAAGTGGTAGCAGTTGTACCCGAGTTGCTATTGAAAACTGATGTATGATCACTAAAGCAATTATCGAGGGCAGAAATTTCATGACTGGTCAAATCTTTTCCTTTAAAACTATCTGGAATAATACTAGCATCAATAGATTCATCACTTTCCCCATCAACAACAGTAAAAACCCTATGTACAGCCATTAATGAATCTTTGAATTCTTTGAGGTCGTTAACATGTATCACTTTGCAATGGGTTCTCTTACCATCCACGGGGCATACTTTGTATGTAACATCTAATAACTTTTCCAGGACCTTATAAGGGCCTTCCCAGCTGGCATCAAGTGTACTATTTAACCCAGGAATTTTTCTTAGGACTAAGTTATCTTTTGAAAATGTTCTTAGAGTACGTTTGTCAAGCTTTTCACGCTCATGTACTGTTTTGTCTTTCAATCGTTGACGTAACCCTTCTAAAACAGTGTTCAGGTCATACTGGAGTGATTCCACAAAAGCTGTTGCATTAATAGGGATAGCCTCTGGATCTGTCCAGAAAGCTTTGAGCGTTGCAATGACATTAGGTGTAGTTTTACCAAACACTAATTCATACGGAGTCAGACCATGTCGAGAATGAGGCATATGGCGAAGGTAGTAGATTGTCAAGTCTAACACCTGAGGCCAGTCTCGCTTGTTTTCGGTAATCTTATGAAGTACAGCTTTTAGCGTAGAGTGCAAGCGTTCGAGCTGTCCATTAGTTTCTGGGTGGTAAGGAGATGTTCGAATTTTGTTTATTGCTAATTTTGAACAGAGTTGGTCCATTGTTCTGGACATGAAATTTTGACCTTGGTCTGACAGGATAGCAGCTGGTATGCCTATTACTGAAATAATTTTGAGGAGGTTAGCTGATGTCTCTTCAGCTGAGTAACCACGCATTGGCATAGCAAAAGAAAAGTTTGTGGCAAGGTCGAGTGCAGTGAGAGTGTACCTGTAGCCCTGACGTGACTTATCTAAAGGACCGACCACGTCTATAGCAAGCTTTTCAAAGCGTTGACAGATTAGCTCAGGTTCAGACAGGGGTTCTCGAGCTGGACTGGCTTTTGAAAATTGTTGACATGTTTTACACCTTTTAACATACTCACGAACATCACTATATAAACCGGGCCATGTAAAGTGAACATTAATAATGGCTCGAGTAATGCCTGCCCCAAAGTGTCCTGAGTGGTTATGTGCCAGTTTAAGGACTACATTTTGCAAGGGTTGAGGTAGAACAACTACATGGGTAGACTTGCTATGGTTGGTAGTCAAACACATCAAAATGGAATGAACATAGAAACATTTCTTTTCTCCATTATTATTAGCCCATTCTCTGATATGAGCTAAGGTATCATCTTTGGCCTGCATTTCAACCAGTTGCTTTTTGGATATACCATCAAAGCCAATTGTTGGGATACTAAACAGAAGTTCTGAATCCGGTAACGTCTCAACATTAGAAGGGTTAGCTTCAGCAATGTGATCAGAAGGAGGGGGCGTAACAGAAGATGAGTCATGCTTGTTAGAATTAACAGTTGGTTCTAAAGCTGGTTCAGAGGAAGGATTAGGGACAGTCTCTTCGAGTGAATGTACAGAGTCTAAGTTAGATACAGCAGGAATTACAGTGAGTTCAGATTCGCCTGTGATAGATTCGCTAGCAGGCAACGCAGACTGATCAGATGAAAGTACAGAAGGGGGTTCATCAGAAGTACTCAAATGGGAGTCAGAAATAGAATTTAAGTTACGAGGAGTGCCCTCATCAGCAAGTTGTTGTGCAGAGCGTTCAGCTTCTTCAGCGAGTAATGCTTCGGATTGAGCTCTAGTAAGCTTTACAAACAAAGGTTTGGCAACTGCCATTGTCATAAACTTATGAAAGGTTGGGCCCAAGTCTTTTCCCAACAACACTGATTTAGGTGGTAAACCCTCACATATTGCAAAAATACATTTGCCTGAAACACCTTGAATGGACACAGGTAGAACATATCATAGAAACAGTCATTGGCTTGTTGTACACACCTTTAATAATGGAGTGAGAAACTACAGTGTCAGAGGGTAAAACAATGTCAGGTGAGGCGAGCGAAATGTCTGCTCCTGAATCTAGCTCAAACTTAACATCAAAGCCATTGACAGAACCAGCTAAGATCACACTGATAGTTTGAGGTTTCCCATCAACTAAATTGATAGAGCAAGATCGTCCGGTGGCTCATCAGAATCGCAGACAAGATTAACCCGTTTGTCAGAGTCTTTTGGAAGGAAGTGGCTGAGAGCTATTGTTAGTAGAAGATTGATTCGGTTTACTATTAGAACGATCAGAACGTCGTGGTGGTGGCGGTTGAGGACATTGTGGTACTTTATGATCTTTATCTCCGCATTGGTAGCAAAATTCTTGTTTCTCGGTTTTACCTGACTGAGTGCCTGAGGAGTTAGATTCTTTTCTGTTGTCATTGTTATAGCGTGAATTAGAATGAGACGAGTGTGCTCGCTCCTTAGAATAATGCTCATTGCGATAAGATCGGTTGGAGTGATGGCGGAAGTCATAGTTAGGCTGCTTGATAAAATCTTCATAAGCATGAAGCCTAGCAGGGGCAGTGTTTGACTTTGCAGACATAACAAATGCTCTACCCTCACGAGACATAGTGAGAACAACAAAATGAACTGCCAACCCATGAGCTAACTTTTCAAGAATAGTATCATCAACTCCTTCACTCTCTCCCATATTCTTAAACAAAGTAAAAAATTTATGGCTAGCATGTTGAGACCATACTACAGAGCTAAGGGAACCATTAGGCCTAAAAGAATTCAGCACAGTATCCCAACAGTCATTCAAACTAAAGCCTCCCGAATTAATCAATTGAGTACGCATGCTATCATAATCTCCCACACACACACCAACATGGGATCTATAATTTGTCAAGTGTTTGCCTATCAATAACTGGTCAAGAACATCTACCCACCTAAACTTTGGTACACTCTCAGAAACCATAACCCTCTCAAACCTCGACAGTGCTGAATAAATGTCTTCTCGGTACTGCATCCGTTGTAGACTTCTCCTTGCATGCTGAACTTGATCCTCCAAGCGATTTGTAGCTGCTACGGTGTCCTTTGCTTCCACGTCCTTACGATATTTTTCAGTTTGTAAGAAGTGTCGTTCATCTGAACTTTCTAGTTGTTTCCATAGTAGGGCAAGCTGATTCTCTTGGAATTCCTGTTGTTGCTTAATATCTTCTTCCCTCTTTTCTCTGGCTTTCTTTTGGAGCTTTTCCCTGAGTTTTCTTTCCTCGTGTCTGTCCTTTCGATCCTGGATTTGTTGTTGGACCATTATTTCCATCAGCCTCTCGAGTGTAGAGCCAGTTGCAAGTCCTGCAGAAGGTGAAACAACAATAGTATTTTCACTGTCGCTGTCATCAGAATGAGATACAACTGAAGAGTCAGTAGGGCTGGCACTCGTGTCCATGCGAGGTGAGGCAGGTATGTCCACAGCATCTGAGTAGATTGGGGCTAGAGAGTCGGTGACAGGTCGATTGGTTTTGCTGCGAGTAATGGGGTCACTGGCGTCAGTCCTGTCCTGCGATGATGACATGGCTGATATAATGAAAAATGATGATGATACAATAAAATTGGAACTCAGATAACAACAGTAATGCACGCAAATGAATAATTGTCGATACACAACAGCGTCAATTCACAACACAGCGTCAGTTCACAACACAGTGTCAGTTCACAACACAGCGTCAGTTCACAACACAGCGTCAGTTCACAACGCAGCGTCAATTCACAGAAAGTACAGAAATAAAATTAAAAACGTAAAATAAGCAGAAATACCAAATACAGAACTGAATAAGTAATAGATGATTACAGGTAAATGCAATATCAACAGATGAATTTGGTTCAAATACAGAACTGAATAAGTAAGGTAAATTAATAGATGATTACAGGTAAATGCAATATCAACAGATGAATTTGGTTGGAACACACCAAATGTGGACAGAGTTATGGCAGATGAACCGATTTCGATGTTGTAGATACGTCTCAGCTCCTTTCCTTTTGATAGTAGGAGTTTGGCCACCGCTGCACACCACGTGTTGTAGGTTAACAGGGGGGATAACCAGAGACGGGTAGAAGGCTGCCACCAGAGTTCTAGCAGGCTGATTTAGTCCTAGCCTCAGGTTATTAGGCCTTAGAGGGGTTGTTGAACACAGCACTTAGTGTATGTTTCAATACTATATAGCCAGAACTGAGTTACAGAAGTGCAGACAGCCAAATATATAGAAAACTGTCTGAATGTGGTGTGAATGATTCAAAACATAAGGTGGTGTATAGATGGACATGGGAGTGAAGGGAAATAACATAAATGCATTAGTTACAGTGTTCAAGTTCTGTTAAGTGCCAGGATAGCCACTTTCTTATGCATATAATATATGCTACCATGTGAAGACACCAAGACAAGTTAATATATTATTAGGTCTGTCGTAGTTGGTTGTTGTTTTTTGCAAAAGAGTGGGCAAAGATGAAAGTCTTAGGTATTAGCATAAGTGGCTAGTACCTTTAAGAATACTTTTGACAAAGGAACCTGAGAATCAGCTAGAAAAACACGATGATGAATCTAGTAGCATCTTATTTATGCTTAGCAACATGATCAAGCCAACTTCAAGAGCCAGTCTGTGTCATTGACATTTTTAGAATAGAAGCTTATTAAAGCTGCTTTTACTGCTAAACCAGCCTCTCACAATGAAAACACTCTCTGTTATATCACATTGAGGCATTTGATGCTTTAACAAGTAAACTGTGTCAAGGTGTTAGCCATGGAAATTGTATGCTTCAGCTTCAGAAAATATTCCTTGGTTGTGTTACAGTCTAAAATCGAGTCAAGTATTTTTTTTACTTTCAATCAATGGAAGCCCCACCTATTGCTGGGACTTGCTCCAATCCTATGTCTATACACGATTATTTTATTTATATATACATATATGTATATATATTTTTAATATTATATTTATTTACTTTTTCTTAAAGCACATTTCATTTTCCTCATTTCTGTGGCTGCACTAATAGCCCTCTTCCTTTTCCTGGAAGGCATGATTATAGTTTGCTGTTGAAGCTGGTTAACAACAAAGTGGTCAAAGCTAACCCACGAGTAGGCTACTGAGGTTAGGGACTCTCGAGATTTTTGCCCCGCTACGCACGCTAATATATCAAGCGGTGGTTTTAATAACACATTTCGTATTTTACTTAAACATACCTAACACTTTAAGTTCCACGAAGGCTATGTACGGTTTAAATGTAACTAACGGCAGTATTTTCAAATCATAGTAGTGGCATGTATAAGTTCCATAATCACTTCTCTCTACAGGATTCAAATGCATAGATCTGCCTTCCAAATCCCCTTCACCATTGATTGGACCATTGTTGAATATCCAGACAGGGTATGGTGCTGATGGTGGCCCAATATCTTTCACTATTGTGATTTTATAGCCCACAGCTGCCTCAATATAACGAGGATAAATATCTTCATTTGGATTGATACCTTATTAATGAATAAAATCAATTATAATGACATTACTGAAATTCACTTTTCACAATAATAGATATATTAATATGAATTCTTCATAAAGGCTTTTAAAATAAATAAGAAACTCTCTTACATATCAAGATTATAATAATATAGATAGCTAATTAGTAATCATTCACTTCAATATCTAGTCAACTCCAGTAAAGTGAGCATTGTGTTGTGATATTTTATATATTTTAAGTGAAATAGCGAGTAATGAAACCTTACTATTTGTAAAAGCACATATTAAGACTGCATTTAAAGTTTTTTATATCACTATAAACTTTTTAAAAACTTTAATTCCATGTTTACTTTAACAAAATCTGTTGTGTGTTTTTCAAAATATTGACATAATCTGACCTATTTGAATATCAAGTGATAGCTATTACTCTGTATTATTGTATCAATATCAACTCACTGCCGACAAGAACATCAACAATGCTTTCAAATGCTTTCCAATTCTGATTGGTCCCTTTGCATATGTATCTTGTATGGTGGCGTGGATACTCAGCATTGGGAATAAAGATGGTATTATCTATATACTTAGCCTTTTTAATTTTCTGATTTTTAAAGCTCCATTCTACAGGTGATGTACTCATACATTTTATCACTATTGTGCTTCCTTTCAAAATCCCCATAGCTTTGGGAATGATGCCATACTTATTTACATTGGGTACAATGCTAACCAGCTGAGTGCTCTCTAAGAAATAAACCTCACCAAAATTATAATTACATATTGACAACATTTTACCTATTATGCTAATGGTCTATTTATTGTTTTTGTTGTCATAATAACAGTGTATTTAATTATATTCTTATGAAAGCGTATATGGCAAGATTAAAACAGTTGTGTAAAAAGAAATGACCTACCAGTCACAAATAGATTTGATTCGGATTTGTCTTTTCTCTTATTATAGTAACATTGATAAACACCAACATTAATTTTCTGAGCATTTGTGATAGTTAGAACTTGTTTAAATTTGCCACTGACTTGTGCATTCTTGGGTAATTTTCTATTCTTGAATTTCCATTGTACTACCAGTTTACTGTAGCAAAAAAATCTTGCGGTGTCACCACTGTGAACTGATTGTTTCCTCGGATACAAACGAGTATTGGGTAAATCTGATAATAAGAAAACATGAAAGCATTATACTTATGCAAATATTATGATTGTGTTATCTATGTAATGTGGATACTAATGCACCAAAATACAAGTGCTAAATAGTGAGATTGGGAAATTTGGCACATGCAATAAGCAATTAGTACTAGTTATAGACTGCATGAATTCATCGATATAGACAGAAATGGAAACGCTTAGTAATATTACAGACAAACAATGTATACATAATTATATAAGAATATAGAAAAAAAGATCGAAGAGATATGGATGAAATGAGCATAAAAGTAACTGGATGACTAGCTCCAATAACATGCAGGGAGTGAAGTTTTATCTCAAGGTCTATTCATTAATTTTGACTTGTATATTTTTTCTCTAGTATGTCTTGTTGTTTTTAAACAATAAGCTCATGATTTTATAGAATGTTTGCAGCTGCCTGTGAAGTAATTTGAAAATTAAATGTTTTGTAAAGACTTTACAAAAAAGTGATAAAAACACAAAAAGTACAGTTAGCTTTCATTGATTCCTTTAGCAAATGCTACAAGGTGCATTATTTTAATAGTAGTAAGACTAACAGTAATAATAATAATAATAATAATAATAATAATAATAATAATAATAATAATAATAACAATAATAGTAGTAGTAGTAGTAGTAATAATAATAGCAATAATGAAATTATTATACATCATGAACATTGGTGAAAAAGGGCAAGCTAAAATATCCATTTTTCTATGATTTATGACGAGTTAGCTAATATTATATTTGAGGCCACAACTATATTAAAAAGGTCATACAAATGAATGTATCCATTGATGAGCCATTTCAGTTGAGAGTGAGTAAAGCTGCATGTTAGACTAATACTATAGTTGAAGATTAATGAAACTAACAGTACAAGTACTCATATACTGCTAATACGTTACTTTTAGTTTTTTCTAAATTATTAAGCTCTTTTAAGACGAAGGGAATATTATCAATTATAGATGCATATTATGTTTCTAACAAGCAATATATTAGCTTATTTCGGTGTCAAATTTAATGAAGACGATCTCTGCTCTGCGTAACCTTCTTCAGTTGATACTACAAAAAGTACACAAAGATACTGAACTATAAAAACAGTATATTTGTTTGATGCTGAAACTTTGCTAAAGGTGCTAAGACTTAATATACATGGTGCTAAATACAGAAAACTAAAGGGCAATTGTGATGGTATAAAAAATTGACAAATGAAGTGAAAAACAATTAAGGTAGAAGTGGTAAAAGAACAAAAATATATGAAATACATACATACTACAATAGAAAAAACAAATCATTTAACAGAAATTTAAAAACTCAATCTAAAACAGTATCTGGCACTGGATTAGGTTATAGCCTCCATCTAAGTTGATGGTGTTTTCAATTTTCCCTTCGTTATTTGCAGTGTTGTTGATTTTTGTTTAGAGATTCAAGATTTTCTCAGTTTTAGTTATTTATACTAAAAAATATCTTGAATGCTTAGTTCTAGTTTTTTCCTCCAAATTCTCCCCGAAGATTTGGTTAGATTTTAGTATTTCTTCAATATCATGTAAAAGATTTGATTAGTTTTATACTATCAATTAACTTAGTTTTGGTTAATTTACGTAGTCTCTCAAATTCTTCAAAGAAAGTAGTACTGGTAGTTCTCCCAAATAATAACCAAAAAAGCATATTTTATGAGATCTTGATTAAGTATGATATATTTTATATAGTCTAGAGAATAATAAATTGATGGCAATTTCTACCTTTATTTGAATTGTTTACAATAAAAATTGCTTAGTTTTAGTTTTTATCATCCACTCCACTGGTAGTTTTAGCTATCGAATTTACTTTCTTCTAAAATAGTATTAGTTTTAGTTTTTTTCATGTTCTCTGCGGATTAGTTTTAGTTTTTCTTACCAAAAGGAAATACCCCAAAACTAAGGGGTTTTGGTTTTAGTTTTAGTTAACTAAAGCAAAACTATTTATTTGTTGATATGCTAATACTCTTGCATTATTCCAGTTGGGTAAATGTCCTGTCTCTTTCCAATAAAAATTCCGTGTTAGATATACTAAGAGTGAAGTCTCGGACGTTATCTGAGAGGCCTGCCTTACAACCTACCATGCTAGAGGTTTCCATGCCTGAGCATTTCCTTCTTCATTAGTCTTAACACCTTCACCACTTTTCTCCTAGGTTTCAGCATCAAACACATGATATTGTTTCTGTGTTTTAGCTATTATTTGTGTATTTTTTCTATTATCAATTGAAGGAAGTTCCACAGAGCAGAAAATCTTAATCAAATTTAACGACAGAAATCTTTGATTATACTATGGAACAAGTATTGGCAAGAGTGATATGCACAGTAGAGCCACACGAGCTAGCGCAAATGCAAGCGATTAAGCTAATTGACAGAGTTTAAGTATAATTGCAAACCCTTGAAATCTGACAGTATAAGAGAATGAATCACAACTGTATGCATACAACTATATATATAATGGAAGACAGCGCAGGGCCTCCTTACAAAACAATGAACAAAAGGGAGCAGAGCCTCCATCACAACAATAGACAAAAGAACACAACAGAAGGCTGACTTGTGGTACAGGAAACACAAAACAGGAAATGAGTATGGAATCAAAGTGACAATAACCAATGACATGTATAAGTGTATGTCCTCATTGTTTAATTGCATTTTCAACACTCTTCCTCACGTTACATGACATCGTTCGATTACTCCAGAATTTTTTCGAAGTTCACAAAAAGAGTCACGACTTAGACCTTTGGTCAATATATCTGCAATCATTTGAGATATTGGGCAATATTCCAGCTTGATAATTCCACGAGCTACTTGATCACGAATGAAGTGATGCTTTATCTCTATATGCTTTGCTCTTCCATGGAATTGGGGGTTTTTGGCCATGGCAATTGCTGCCTGATTATCTTCATAAATTAACACTGGGTTGATACCAAGTGAAGAATCTGTTAACTCACTAATTAACTGACGCAACCACACAGACTCCTGAACACCAGCGCTCATCGCAACATATTCAGCTTCAGCCGTTGAGAGTGCTACACACCTTTGCTTCTGACTTTTCCAGGACACTGCACCATCACAGAGCATGAAGAGATAACCAGAAGTTGACTTACGGTCATCTAGATCACCAGCCCAGTCTGCATCTGTATATCCAATAATATCTCCACTATCTTTTGAGTAACGAATTCCAACATTCTTTGTGCCTTGAAGATAACGTAGCACACGCTTGAGAGCACTCCAATGATCTTTTGTTGGCTTTGAATTGAATTTAGCAAGTGAGTTTATGGCAAACGATATGTCTGGACGAGTACAAACTGCAAGATACATTAGAGATCCAACAGCTGACTGATACTTAGTCTTGTCCACGCACTCATCACTCTCCGTAGCTTTGATTAGCTTGGAGCTGCTACTTACTGGAGTAGCCACTGCCTTGCACTCTTGCATTCCAAAATTCTCAAGAAGCTTCTTTGTGTAAGCAGGTTGGTTAATCACAATAGATCCTGAGTCACTGTCTTGTGTAATTGCCATTCCAAGGAAATAACGAAGACTTCCTAAATCTTTCAGTTCAAACTTTTGAGAGAGAGAGTCCTTCACATTCTGTAGTTGAAAGTCAGTTTTTCCAGCTATGACAATGTCATCAACATAAACACCCATGTAAATTGGTGCTTCTCCTCCTGCATCTTTGTGATATATACATGGATCAGCTTTGGATTGTATAAAACCAATTTTCTTCAAGTGACTATCCAATGTTGTATTCCAACAACGTGGTGACTGCTTTAATCCATATATGCTTTTGTTTAATTTGCAGACTAAATTTTCTTTGCCACAAATTTCGAAACCTTCAGGTTGCTTCATGTACACATCTTCCTCGAGTGATCCATTGAGGAATGCAGTAGTTATATCCACTTGATTAACTTTCAAACTATGTTTAGCTGACAGTGCTAATAGAACTCGTAGAGATTCCTGCCTTACAACTGGGCAAAATGTTTCATCATAATCTCTCCTCCCTGAGCAACTAGCCTTGCTTTAAAGCGTTCAACAGAACCATCAGGACCTGTCTTTTGCTTGAACACCCATTTGCTTCCAACTGTCTTACATCCAGAAGGTAAATTGACAAGAGTCCAGACACTGTTATCCTCCAGGGATTTCATCTCTGCCTCCATTGCTGCTTTCCATTTAGCCTTGTCCGGACTAATTGTAGCATCCTTGTAGGTAATTGGAGTCTCACTCACATAACTCTGTTGCATATAATAGTCAGGTCTTCGTCTCTCTTTAGTAGATCTTCGCAGTTCTTGAGGTTGATCATGATCTTCAGAATTAGCAGGGTCTTCAGGTAGATCAGGATCTTCAGTAGGCTCTTCATTATCAACTACATTTTCAGTATCATTAAATCCATGAAATTCATACTTTTCAACTTCAACATCTAGCGAATCTGTTTTACAACCTTTTGAATCATCTGGACTTTCGTTAAATTTGACATCTCTGCTGTGAATGAGTTTCTTCTTTTCCACATCATACAATCTGAAGCCTTTCACATCTTTTCCATAGCCAAGGAAAATACATTTTTTAGCCTTTGTGTCAAGCTTGTGTCGCTCATCTTTGGGGATATGAGCATAAGCTTCGCAGCCAAAAACGCGAAAGTGATCAACGTTGGGCTTCTCCCCAAACCATAATTCATAGGGAGTTTTTCCTTCGACAGATTTTGTAGGACATCTGTTCTTGAGATAGGTAGCAGTTGCAATAGCCTCAGCCCAGTAGCATTTTGAGAGGTTTGCATCCAAAAGCATCGACCTAGCGGACTCAACCAGAGTCCTGTTGAGCCTCTCTGACACACCATTTTGCTCAGGTGTCTTGGGGATAGTCTTTTCATGCCTGATTCCTTCTTTTTTCAGGTACTCTTCAAACTTCTTTGATGTGTACTCTCCCCCATTATCAGTTCTTAACACTTTGAGCTTTCGGTTACTTTGTTTCTCCACTAATGCTTTCCACTCCATAAACTTCTCCCATACTTAATCCTTTGTTTTCAAAATGTAAGTCCAAGTGAATCTTGTATAATCATCGGTGAATGTGAGAAAATATTCTGCTCTTCCTAAAGATTTTTCTGACATTTTCCACATATGTCTGAGTGCACCAGTTGTAGTGGTTCAGTTGCTCGAGTATTACTGGTGGAGAATGATCTGCGATGATGTTTTCCACCTACACAGGTTTCACAAAAACCAATTGATTTGCTGACATCATAATTGAAAGATTTCACTAATTTCTCTCTGGCCAATTTCTGTAGATTTTGTTCACCGAGATGGCCAAATCGTCTGTGCCACAATTTCTCTTGATCATTATTCTTTGCATTATTAACTGATTGAGTTGGTTGACAGAATTCCAGATGATATAAATTTCCAATTCTGGTAGCAAATGCAATAATCTTATCCTGACTGTTGAGAATTTCACATCCTTTGATATTAAACTTCGTTGTTTTTCCAGTACTGGAGATCTTGGACACACTTAGTAGACTATAAGCAAGTCCTGGAACGAGAAGAACGTCGCTCAATGTGCACTTTTTGGTTCCTCCATTTGGTAAAAGAGTTTCTAGTTTCACAGTGCCTATGGCAGTACCTTTAAGTGATCGACCATCACCAATGGTTACGTCTTGAGGAGTAGACAGTACCTTTAGTTCAGAGGAGTCCACTATCCAATTTCCCTTCGAAGTGGCAGCAGCAGCAAGCATTTGAGTAGCAACAAGAGCTTCATCATCTGAATTCTGTTTCACTTCTGCAACAGCAGCATTCTGCTTCTTTGAAACCCATTTGTGATATCTTCGACAATCTTTCTTTATATGCCCAGGTTTATGACAAAAATGACATCTTATTGTCTGATATGATGACCGTACTGGTTTACCTCCACTCGCTGCTAGAGCTCTGCTTTCATTTTTGATGGAGCTTTTCTGTTGCAGCTTAGTCTCTTCGTGAAGGAGTCTTTCCGTAACAAGTTCCCACTTTGGAATGCTCTCAGACTGAGCCTCAAGTGCTGTTACAAGCACATTGTAACTGTCAGGCAAACTAGCAAGTAGTTGCACAACTCTATCTTCTTCTTGAACTGCATCTCCAATCACAGCGAGCTCTTCATAAACCTCTATCATGCTCTTTATATGCTCACTCACTGACCCTCCTTCCTTGAGCCTCAACGAGAATAGCTTTCTTCTCAATTGCAACTTATTGGCCCAAGTTTTTCTCTGGAACTGTTCTTCAAGCTTGGTCCAAACAGCTTGTGGATCTTCTGGATTCCAGAGTAGATACAGTAGTAACGATGGATCCACTGCCAGCACAATAGTAGCAAGTGCCCGGTCACTTCTTGCCTTAAACTTTCTGACAAGCTCAGCGTTGTCTACCGGAGCTACTTCAGTTCCGTTAACTATAGACCACAAACTATCCTTGATCAGAGACATACGACATTGTATCTTCCAGGTCGCGTAGTTCTTCCCTTTCAATGGAATTACAACAGTTTTACTATCCGACATGGTCCGAGCGATGAATTAGCACAATACAATTCGAGCGATCAATAAAGCTAGCTAGCTACGATAGGTCAATACTAGAATAAGCCGCTACTCAACGAACACTGACTGACTCACTGGCTGACTAAACAGATGCCTGGGCCCATAACCTATTGGCAAGAGTGATACGCACAGTAGAGCCACACGAGCTAGCGCAAATGCAAGCGATTAAGCTAATTGACAGAGTTTAAGTATAATTGCAAACCCTTGAAATCTGACAGTATAAGAGAATGAATCACAACTGTATGCATACAACTATATATATAATGGAAGACAGCGCAGGGCCTCCTTACAAAACAATGAACAAAAGGGAGCAGAGCCTCCATCACAACAATAGACAAAAGAACACAACAGAAGGCTGACTTGTGGCACAGGAAACACAAAACAGGAAATGAGTATGGAATCAAAGTGACAATAACCAATGACATGTATAAGTGTATGTCCTCATTGTTTAATTGCATTTTCAACAACAAGTTGTTACTAATTGTAAATTCTATTATTGTATTGTAGAAGACTCAGTTGCTCCATTGTCTTTAGTATAGTTATAGTTACCTTTTACTGTTACTAAATATGCAGCAGAGAATGGAACAAATTCCTTAGACCAAGCATATTGAGCATTTGTTTTTCCTGCACATTCATATTTTCCCTCATTGAACTCCTCAGGATTTGTTATGTCTAATGTATTATTTACTAATCTCGCATTTGCAGGAAGTGACCCTCCATTGAATATCCAAGTTATGGAATAGTAATAGTTTATGTTTTCAATATTACAATCCAATTGAAGTAAATGAGATCCATTTGGAAATGTAGTGACACGCATGAATGCTGTGAAATAATATTTAGAACAACACTTACTGTGTGAGCATTAATTACCATAGCACCATAAGGTTGTCAAGTGTTAGCTCATTAAATCCAACCACTGATGCAATTCAGCATAAATGCTAGCTAGCCCTGGTAATATGATTTTTATCCTTATGGTAGATAAAGTAAAGAAGAGAGAACACAGAGCTACACCTCAGCAGAAAGTTATGAGGAACACTACAAGAGCTTCCTATTAGTTTCTCTTCTCTGGTTTATTGGAAGCTCAAATTTAGTGTCTGGCACTACACCGAAGTTGAAATTTCAGATGGGTAGGAGCAAAATAAAAAGGAGGGTGGGGTGGGGGTGGGGCTGAATTTATTATTGGCATTTATAGTATAACACATGCTAGAATGTTGACAGCTGCATTTATTGCTTGTAACCGTGTTCCATAAAACATGTTAAGAATTTTTTATCTTTCGGAGAAAATCTATTTGCATGAGCTATGTAACTATTATAAAGAAGTGAGAATTGGAGGGGAAGAGGCCACCACAATTAAAATAAATAATATGGGTTAGCTGCTGCTTTTGTCCAAATTTTGTGAAGAAAAATAATCCTCTAAACAGAAGAAGTTGATGTGGTCAACACTCATCATAAAACGACAATAGAAAAAAAGTGATTCTAATAGTTGGCTATGGATTGTTAGTCGATAAAGTAAACAACAATTCATGTGTATAGGTTTGTCACAAGAATAGTATTCTTCATTTCATTTCAATTCATTACAAAATGGTCGACAACCCCATTGCTCAGTTTAGTTATAGTTTTTGAGGACCTACATGCACATAGTTAGGCATTCATGTGGAAAAAAAAAGAGGTTGTCCACATACCAAACCTAATATTGAAATCTCTCACTAGCTTCAAGGGGACACCTAGCCCCTGTGGCCTCCTCCCCGTTCTACATCAGTGAATGCTGTTAGATGTGCAATACGTTTGATTGGCAATTGCATTTATATAGCATTATATTAAAAGCAATTGTTTTAGTGCTACATATCTTACCATAAATGTTTACTTCTACAAAAGCTAGATAATGAGTATCATATCCATCATACGGATTACTTTCAGTATAGTAGCATGTATATGTTCCACTATGATCCATTTGCACAGGAGACAATGTCAGTGACGCACCTTTCACCATGAATTCATTATTGATGGGACCATGGTTGAACATCCAATATATAAGAGAATGTTTAGGTAAATAAGGCTTTACTATCTCTCCTTCTTCACCCAAAACAAAATCATAGTATTTTGGAATATCTTCATAAGGATTGATTTCTATGCGAGAATAAAATACAATGCTAATCTATTTGGTTTTATAAATCCTTATCACAGTCAGCATATATGGAAGAGGTCACAAGGAGAATAACATATCTTACACCTTTGTAATTCAAGCAGACATTGTAAATCATAATTATTCCCACATAACAATATATTATGATCTAACTATGAAATTTGTTGATATTAACTCACCACCTTTATAGACTGAAAACTAAAATTGAGTGTTGTTTAAGTAGTAATCCAAATTCAAAATGATTGAGATGCTCATTCAATTCACCTTTCATTAGGATCACACAAATAAGTTAGGTAATACTTAATGACTGCATAAATTGAATTAATATAGATAAATTGGATTCATACTTACTATTTTTACTAACTAAACAAAACAGTTTCTTAAATAATTTAGCACTAATGATGTCTGTGAATGTGTGGATGGCTTTATTTTACTTCACTATGATTCTTCACTTCTAACATACTCTAAGCCTAGAAATAGTTGAGACAATTCCCATCCCCATATTTTTTCTCATGATTCTTCACTTCTAACATACTCTAAGCCTAGAAATAGTTGAGACAATTCCCATCCCCATACTTTTTCTCATCTCAAATATCAATTCATAATTGTAGCAGTAAAAGAACAACAAATGTAAAAAGAACAGGAAGCAACAATTTAAATATGTACCTATATCATTATAGATGATCTATACTTCATATAATTTCATTATTGCTGCTCTATCATATAAATAAATTTAAACTCTTTTAGCACTACGCATGTTTTAATGATCTTTCATATGCTGCTCTGATGTACCAGAAATAAAACAAACTTACTTCCTACATAAACTGTAGCTATGCTTATAAAGGCTTGTCTGTGTGAGTCAGTTCCATAACATTTGTAATCTCCATTACGTAAAAGTGTGGCGGAAGGGATGTATAGGGTATTTGGGAAGTATGTGGCACCTTCTATACCTCGCTCATTAAAAGTCCATTTAACAGGAGATTCACTGACACATTTCAACACAATAGTTTTTCCTTCTAAGAATGCAGCACTTTTTTTCACTATTCCATACTCTAGTCCATGTAGGGAGGCTAAAACACAGTTTTGTTGGTCATATGTTTTATTCCATAATAAACCTTCATATTTAACTACTTCCAGTCCCTCCCAAATTAAATAATGACATGTATATTGATATTATAATTACGAATAACTACCGAACAGTACAAAAGCTTGCAATAAATACGTTAGGAACATCTGCAAATTAAAGTAGGGAACTGTTAATAACTCTATAATAACATTAATGTTGAGAACGCTATAATAACATTAATGTCAACTTTTACAGCGCATACGGTAAAGGCAAACACATTGCTTTCTGTAAAAGGAAAAATTTCAGTAATTGGCGAGGGAGCGTAGCGAGATACTTACAGGGGTAACACAATTGACAATCGGGGGTGTTTGTTTGCTGGGAGCAAGCGGATTGAGCGAAACAGTATTAGGGGTGGATAATGCAAAATCGTGTAAATGTTATTCAGCGAAGCGAGCGGAGCTGACTCTTTAATGAGTTCGCGATATTACTAGTGATGTGCTTGAGCACAAATGGCGAGCGAGCCTAAAGACTATACTATTGATTTTGACTTCTAACACTGAAGCTACTGGAAATAAGGTCCAGTTTTTTTATTTAGCATACAGGGTAAAGGGATTTCAGTGCCATAGTAACAACTCTCTGCAACTGCTTGGAAGGAAAAAAACAACAACAAAACAATACACGTTATTTAAAAGTTTTATTTGTGATATTCTTTAGCTAAGTAGTGGTTGTAACACACAATGCTTTGACACAACTGGACATGCACCTACACAGACTTACCTTCGCAGTAGTATAGTGGACAATGTATTTTCAAGTAAATACTGTTGCTCACGGCTTATAACCATGACAAATAGCGCATTGACTTACCACAGCCACTATCTCGAATAGAAATGGAAGTCCCTTAAGTTTTCAAGTTTTAACTGCACCCGTTAAACAATTCAATTTCTAGGGTGATACGGGTACTGATCGATAAACCAGAGGATTCTGTTTAGTGCAATTTGGGACGGGGTCGACAACCAAACTAACACAAAAACGCGAGGGTCAAAGTACAAAATGACATACGTACGTCCATACATATATCTAAATAAACTAGTGGTGTGCTTGAGCACAAATGGCGAGCGAGCCTGATAGTTAGGTAACATAAAATGTCACTATGTTTTAGTTTACTTCATGCAAACTCTATAATAGCAGTTATGTCATTTTATTTCAGCAAACAAATGCACAATCACTCTCTTACCTGATTAATGGTAACTTTTGTAGTATCAAACATCAACCATTCTGATAATCTCAATCACCAGTAACTCTTGAACAACTACGATAAAAAATAAACCAGTGTTATTATTTGTAATTTTAGCCAACAAATATGGAATTACTACTTACCTCATTCTTGAGTATTGATAACTTCTGTAATATCAAATTGAAGTTACTTTGACCATCTGAATTTCCTCGAATTCTTGACAACAAGCTCTCAGCTACATAAACAAAAGACAATCAATTTTAGCACACAAATACAAAATTACTTTCTTACCTCATTTTCTTGAGCAGTAGTAACTTCCTAGTACCAAATTTGAGTCATTCTGACTATTTGAATTTACCAGTCACTGATGACAACAAGCTCTTAGCTCAGTTAACAACAGAATTACCTGAATAAACTTAGAAAGCAGTGGCAAAGAAGCGCAGTTTAACAAAGACTTCACAATTGTTTCGAGAAGAGAGTAGCTATAAACGTTTTGGTTGAAACAGAGTTGCGTAAGGCAGTGCAGCAGAATTCTTCGCGCTCGTTAATTGAAAAATACTGGAACTGTGAACGCTTTACCTAACTTACGTAATTAAAAGCGCGGGCGAAAACAGAGGTCTCACGTACCCCATAAACAGATAAATAAATAAACTAGTGGTGTGCTTGAGCACAAATGGCGAGCGAGCCTAAAGACTAGACTATTTTTATTGACTTCTAACACTGAAGCTACTGAAAATAAGGTCCAGTTTTTAAATTTAGCATACAGGGTAAAGGGATTTCAGTGCCATAGTAACAACTCTCTGCAACTGCTTGAATTGAAGAAAAAAACAACAACAACAAAACAATACACGTTATTTAAAAGTTTTCTTTGTGATATTCTTTAGCTAAGTAGTGGTTGTAACACACAATGCTTTGACACAGCTGGACATGCACCTACACAGACTTACCTTCGCAGTAGTCTAGTGGACAATGTATTTTTCAGGTAAATACTGTGCGCACGGCTTATAACCATGACAAAGAGCGCATTGACTTACCACCGCCACTAACTCGAATAGAAATGGAAGTCCCTTAAGTTGTCAAGTTTTAACTGCACCCGCAAAAGAATTCAAAACGGTAAACAATTCAATTTCTAGGGTGATACGGGTACTGATCGATAAACCAGAGGATTCTGTTTAGTGTAATTTGGGACGGGGTCGACAACCGAACTAACACAAAAACGCGAGGGTCAAAGTACAAAAATGCCTTACGTACGTCCATACATATATACAAATAAAAAAATAAACTGACATCCCCGATTTTCGATTGTGTTACCCCTGTAAGTGTCTCGCTCGCTACGCTCGCTCGCCAATAAATATACATAGCGAAATCTCGATTGAGTTACCCCTGATAGTGTCTCGCTCGCTTCGCTCGCTCGCCAATGAACAAACATCCCCGATTTTCGATTGTGTTACCCCTGTAAGTGTCTCGCTCGCTACGCTCGCTCGCCAATTAACTTACAGGGGTAACACAATTGAAAATCGGGGATGTTTGTGCATTTACATGTATGGACGTACGTATGTCAATTTGTACTTTGACCCTCGTATTTTTGTGTTCGCTCCGCGTTCGACCCCGTCCCAAACTTCACTAAACAGAATCCTCCGGTTTAGCGACCATTACCCGTAGACATTGAAAACCCTTTTCCAGACATAATTTCAAAACTTCGCCGTTTTAGGGGGATACCATTGTTGGTTGTCTAGAGTCATTGGTAGTCAGAATGCTGTAGTATTAATGCTAAGAAAGCTACTACTACTTGAGGGAAGCCTAGGTAAGTACGTAATTCCATATTGGTTAGCTAAATATGCAAAAGTAACTCTGGACTTTCATTTTTGTAGCTAACAATTTGTTGTCAAAGGTGACTGGTAAATTCTAATAGTCAGAATGGCTTAAATTTGATACTACGGAAGTTACTACTGCTTAAGTAAATGAGGTAAGAAAGTAATTTTGTATTGTGTGCTAAAATTGATTGTCTTTTGTTTTTGTTGCTGAGAGATTGTTGTCAAGAATTCAAGGTAATTCAGATAGTCAAAGTAACTTAAATTTGATATTACAGAAGTTATCCAATACTCAGAAATTGAGGTAAGTAGTAATTCCATATTTGTTGGCTAAAATTACAAATAGTAACACTTGTTTATTTTTTTATCGTAGCTGAGAGCTTGTTCAAGAGTTACTAGTAATTGAGGTTATCAGAATGGCAGATGTTTGATACTACAGAAGTTTCCATTATCAGGTAGGAGGGCGATTTTGTATTTGTTTGTTGAAATAAAAGGTCTAACTAGATAAAACATAGTAACGATACTGTATTTTTATGTTAACTAAACATCAGGCTCACTCGCCATTTGCGGCTTTTTAGGCTTGACCCCAGTTTATTCAGCATTAAGCAAGCCTTACATTATACTTAATCTCCGAAGTGTGAGAAAATTCCTGCGAAAACGCTTGCTTTTCAAGAAACAAAAAGTTGATTTAACCGGTTACTATGGCATTGTAGACTCTTTTCCAGACTTGATGTCAAAACTTCTCCATTTTAGGGGGGATACGGAGTGCTGCTTGTTGGTTGTCAAGAGTCATTGGTAGTCAGAATGCCTAGTATTAATGCTAAAGAAGCTACTACTACTCGAGGGAAGCTGAGGTAAGTACGTAATTCCATATTTATTAGATAAATATGCAAAATTAACTCTGGCCTTTCTTTTTTGTAGCTGAGAGCTTGTTGTCAACAGTGACTGGTAAATTCAAATAGTCAGATTGGCTCAAATTTGGTACTACAAAAGTTACCACTGCTCAAGAAAATGAGGTAAGAAAGTCATTTTGTAATTGTGTGCTAAAATTGATTGTCTTTTGTATTTGTAGCTGAGAGCTTGTTGTCAAGAATTCACGGTAATTCAGATAGTCAAAGTAACTTCAATTTGATACTACAGAAGTTATCAATACTCAGGAAATTAATGAGGTAAGTAGTAATTTCATATTATGTTGGCCAAAATTACATATAATAACATTGGTTTATTTTTTTTATAATAGCTGAGAGCTTGTTCAAGAGTTACTGGTAATTGAGATTGTCAGAATGGCAGATGTTTGATACTACAAAGTTAACAAATCAGGTAGGAGAGTGATTTTATATTTGTTTGCTGAAATAAAAGGTCATAACTGCTATTAAAGTGTTTTCATGAACTAAGCTAAAACATAGTAACAATACTTATTTTTGTTACCTAACTATCAGGCTCGCTCGCCATTTGTGCTCAAGCACACCACAAGTTTATATATATGTTTGGAGGTATGTAAGGCATTTTTGTACTTTGACCCTCTCATTTTTGTGTTAGTTCGGTGGTCGACCCCGTCCCAAACTTCACTAAACAGAATCCTCTGTTTATCGATCAGTACCCGTATCTCCCTAGAAATTGAATTGTTTACCGTTTTGAATTCTTTTACGGGTGCAGTTAAAACGTGAAAACTTACGGGACTTCCAATTCTATTTGAGTTAGTGGCAGTGGTAAGTCAATGCTCTCTTTGGCATGGTTATAAGCCATACGCAACTTACTTGAAAATGCACTGTCCACTAGACTAACTGTGTAGGTGCATGTCCAGTTGTGTTTAAAGCATTGTGCTTTACAGCCACTATTTAGCTAAAGAATATCACAAAGAAAACGTTTAAATAGTGTGTATTGTTTAGTTGTTGTTGTTTTCCTTCAATTCAAACAGTTGCAGCGAGTTGTTACTATGGTACTGCATTTCCTTTACAGTGTATGCGTAATTTAAAAACTCGACCTTATTTTCAGTAGTTTCAGTGTTAGAAGTCAAAATCATTCATATAAAAATAGTATAGTCTTTAGGCTTTAGGCTCGCTCACCATTGTTGCTCAAGCACATCACTAGTTATTTAGCTAATGTTCCTTCATTAAAAAAAAACTTAATAGAGCGTTAGCTATTTCCAATAAAATACTGCTGTAAAAAGTAGCCAGTCTCAGCAGGCCAGACCCTTTACTATCCGCTGCGCTGGGAAAGAACTTCCACAGTACGCTTTTCGTTTTCTTGGAATGTGGTTAAATTTGGCTCCATTATTACTATTTCTCAATTTTGGTTAGTTGGTTGACTTGAATATGCTGTGACCGATTATAGTGCACATGACCGTACCTTCAAACTGCTTCTGTTTTGTGAAAATTGCTTTGCTGACTGTAATGGAAGAGCTGCAGAGAAGATTGCTACAAGGTAGGTTCTGCTACACCAGTGTCACAGTTAATTTTTCCCCATAGTATTGTCAACTTGACAATTTCTACTAGTGAATATTGTCACCCCCATACATTATTCTCTAGTGAATTTAGTCCCCCATTTAACAAATAATGTCCTCCCTCCCTTATTTCGCAGCCAGTGCTGAGTAGCTAATTTAAGAATATATTGCACTTCAAAGTGGAGCTCAGTACAGAATTGCATGCACAACTGTACAAAATTTTCAGCGCTGGTTATATAAATACTTTATAAATTTAGCCAAGTGCTATATGTAACAGCTGGTACCATGACCTTTAAGTGTAGCAACAAAAGCAACAACAACTCTGATCTCATAGTTAATTTACAGACCCTCTTTGGATGTGTGTAATTAATATGGTCTTATTTGTGTTATACATCACCCCTCTCTCCCCCCCCCCCACGCAGCGCAAACACATTGCTGCCTGTAAAAGGAAAAATTTCAGTTGTAATTATCTAGCTATCTGGTACCATGACCCTAATAACTTTTAAGTGTAGCAACAAAAGCAACAATGTGGGAAAAGGGAGGTATTGCCACACACAGTCTCAGAGGAGCTCCTCACAAGTTACTCATGTACTGGCCGGCAAGGTTGCTGCCGCCACCAGAGTTCCACCCCGACCCAGTAGCCTGACAGATAGAGTTTTAAATCTATTATCAAAAAGGAAGGCACGAGGTAGAACTGAAGCAAAATGGCTGATACAACTATTTATATGACCATGAAGACCACACCTATGACGTGTACTGACATACGATGACACACACGAGCTAGACTTCCTGCACTGCAGTGTTTAGTTCACACTACAGCACAGGCACACACATATGCACAATAAAACAAATGAATGACTAAAGTATAGTTAAATTTAAATGGTTCGATGCGGGCGTGGTCTGGCCACGCCCGGTCTTGACTTTAGGCCTGACCCACATCTCCCCCGCCTAATCTGTGACGTCCGGGAGCAGTTGATAAACACTGGGAGGGCCAAGACTGCCTTGAATATTCGTCTGCATTCGAATGATCCCTGCCAGCACGATGCACAATCTCGATAGGTCTATCTTGAAGAGTGAGAGCAAAACGAAGAAGGCGACGGTTGAGTCCACGACCCGATTGAAGAGCCAGGCAGGCTTTGTGATCTGTCACAATTCTCAGGGGTTTTCCATACACAAGCCTCTCGAAGTGGCAAATTGAAGCAACAATGGCGACGCTCTCAAGCTCCGTGACCGAATAATTGCATTCTGACGTCCGAAGTCGTCTGCTGAAGAATGCCACAGGGTGTTCAACACCATCTCTGATTACATGGAGACAGGCTCCGATGCCATCGCCGGAAGCATCAGTATAAATAACCATCTCATCTTCCCGTCTAGGGACACACAGAACAACATGGTCAGCCAACAAAAGTTTCAACTTACTGAATGCGTCATCCTTTCCTGAAGTCCACTCCACCTGCAGAGGCGCACGGAGAGAGACAGAGGGTGTGAGGGATGACGAAAACTGACCAAAACCAGGGATAAACCGTCTGTAATAAGACATTGCTCCTAAAAATGAGCGCATGTCTCTTTTAGCGATGGGTTTCCTAAAGTTGACTAAGGAATCAACTCTACACTGGGGAATAGACAAACCTCCCCCACCAATCCTATGGCCTAGATAGGTAAGGTGTCGTCTTCCAAAACAACATTTACGCCTCTTAATTGTGAAGCCAGAATCACTCAAACACTGAATCACACGTTTAAGATCGCTTAGATGACTTTCCCATGTTTCACTATAAACAACAACATCGTCCACATAATTGCAACACACATCATTGACTGGGGTTAGTACTGCCTCTACCGCTGCCTGGAAGATGGCAGGGGCATTTTTAAGCCCGAAGGGCATTCACACAAATTTGAATTTCCCCAGAGGACATACAAATGTAGTTAGGCCACTCGACTTAGGGTCCATGGCAATCTGGTGAAAACCAGCGGTCAGGTCCAAAGTTGACAAACACTTGTTCTGGCCAACTTTCCGTAAAATTTCGTCAAGAGAAGGGACCCAGTAACGGACTAAAGGAGTAACCGAATTAAGCTGGCGAAAATCTACACATATACGCACCGAATTGTCTTTCTTTCTTACGGGCACTAGTGGGGATGACCAAAGAGCAGTAGATTTGACAATTATTCCCTCATCTAACAACTTGGACAATTCAGTTGTAACGGCTTGCTCGATACCTACTGGAATATTTCTACCTTGCTGGGAAACTGGAATTGCATGTTCGGATAGAACAATTACACATTTGGCAGTGGTTTCTCATTAAATGAGTCAGACACAATATTTAATACTTTATTGAGCTGTTTACTATTAAAATTATCACACTTGTCTTGGATAAGCAATGGAGAAGTTTCTAACAGTGAATTGTCAATATCCACATCTTCAGCCACTAGAGTAGCTGCACATACATTCAAAGATCTGTCGACATACGTTTTCAGGTTATTTATGTGGGCAAGACGAGTGGGATGGCCATCTCCCTTGCTGACTTTGAAAGTGACTCAGGAGACTTTATCATTGATATTGTATGGGCCTTCCCAAAAGGCTTGGAGAGAGTTATGTAGACCAGGTATTCTCATGAGAACTTTTTCTCCAACATTAAGGGATCGATCACTTTTACCTCTATTATAGATTATTGCTCTCTTATCACTAGCAGTGGCTTCCTGTGAGGAGGCCATGTCATGAATAATACCCAACTGGTCATTTAGCTTTAAAAGCCATTCTTCCACATCCAAACTTTCTAGGTATTTCTCAGACCAACCATGATACAAAAGATCTAATGGACCAACAACTTCCCTGCCGTAAACTAGCATGTGTGGTGAAAACCCAAGGTCTCTATTGGGGACTTGGCGAATAGCAAACAACGCCATAGGGAGAAAGTCAACCCCAAGCATGGGCTTAAGGGGGTTCCATGTAGCCTTTCAACCACACCATTGGTTTGGGGCCTATACGGGGAAGATTGTATGGTATCCACACCCAACACGGTACAAAGATTACTCATCAACTTAGATAGGAATATGGTACCTCGGTCTGATAAGACTTTCAGGGGAATACTGGTTCTAGAAATTATCTTGAGGAAGCACTGCGCAGCTTCTTGGGCGGATGCTGTGCGCATGTCAGGCCACCGACTAGACAAACATATGTATGTGAACATAAACTTTGAATCACGCACGTTTGCCTTTGGGTAATGGGCCTACCAGGTCGACGGCTACGACTCGAACGGCTGTTGCCAACAGGCCTTTGAACCATGAGTGCTTTTCTGTTTCCTGACCGATTCACTCTTAAGCATACATCACAACTTTTAACAAATTTCACAATATCACCATGTATCCCTGGCCAGACAAAACGGGTTCCCAACAAACGTCTCATCCCCCGTACACCTACATGGGCAGTGTTGTCATGGGCCAGGACAAGGGCCTTGTTACGTTTAGACATAGGCAAGACAATGCGATTGCACACATTATTAACCTCATCGACTACACTGTGAATTAATACACCTTTGTTATTATAGGAATATCCATTTAACTTCCTGTTAGCTAGGTCTCTAATAGCATCAAGGGTATCGTCATCATTAACATCCTGCATTAGGGATTCAGTACTAGAAAGTTCATTACAACCAGGAATAACTAGATCCAAATTATCACCACCAACGGGGTTGTTCGCCACGCCAGGGGTTGCTGACTGGGGACTATTGATATCACATTGAGAAATCGCACCTGACGACTCAACAGGCTGACTATCGGCAACAACAGAATTATTATTAGGAGAGACTTGGCAATTCAACCCAACTTCCATATTTTCTTCAGAATCAACAACAAGCCCAGATCCCGAAGAATCAAACTCAACAACAGAAGCATTGCTACCAGCACCCTCAGCATACTGCTCATAACCAACATTTATATTTGCCAATCTCTCGAACTCCCTTTGAAAGGGTTGGGGTTAGACTCAACTATGTCACTTGCAAACTTATTCTTCCTCCTATTTCTCTTGGAATTAGAAGTTGATCTAGTGACAACAGCAACAGTTGCCCTCCTCTGGGTGTCATCAGAGCCCTGAGAGGTCTTACTAGCCTCCTGCGGGTTAATGAGAGAGCCAGCCTCCTCCTCAGAGGAAGTTTGAATGCCTGAGGTATCATCAGGGTGCCCCTCCCCCTCTTCCCTGGGGAGGGCATTGGAGGCGGCATTCAAAAGGAGCTGGGATGCCATGTCTCCATCCATAGGGACAGAAAATAGGACCCTGTTACAGAGGTCGTCTTCATGGGCCACTGCAACAACTGACATAAAAGACTTGCCGCCATATTCAAAATCAATTTCAGCAGTCTGAAGCCTTTGGGGTTTACCATTCCACCCACGGACTTGTACACATTTGTCCAGCAATTGGTTCTCATAATATACCAAGGAAGCAGGTGCTATGGTGATCTCTGCACCCGTATCTGGCACTATCTGGCACGGAAGGCCATTGATCATGCCGTCAACGTGTGAGGCACCGTCTTGCACAGCAATCCAGCTGGCATTATAAGTCCTTGAACCACTTTTAAATACAATGGACTTAGAATCAACTTTGTTATCATTAGGTCTATTATCCTGAGCAGACTTAGACTTGTTAGGGCAATCATGGGACTTGTGTCCCGGGGTATTACAGGTGTAGCACACAATACCAGAAGGTTTGGACTGATTGACAAGTACTACTCAGTTCACTACCAGAATTATTTTTAAACCGACATTCAAATGACCTATGCCCATACTTGTGGTATATATAACATTGAACAGACCTGTGAAAACTATTATTGCTGAACAAGTGTAATGGCTTGTTATGGATTTGTTTTTCGAAGGACCAGCTTCTAGTAAGCAACCAATTGTACAGCATTAGAACTGTCTTGGATGTATAAGCTTTTATTGATGAGTTTCATAACATGTGACTAACTACAATTTTCTAATTAACACACATCAGTGTGCATGTATAAGAACCAAAAAATAAATGTTTATGAGTGTCAGTGACACAGAAATAATAATAATAATAATTTGTGATGTTAGAAATAATAATTTAACTGCATGAATAATGAATTAGCTAATATGTTTGCGTTTGTTTGTGTGAAACCCAAACAATTGCCACTTGATTGATAATTACTTCTCACCACAGACTTATCCAGATCTGGCGCCCTGAAAGAGGCAGCCACTTTGCTAAGGTCCCTGAAGGAATGGATCTCACGTGCATCCATCAATGCTCGTTGGCTCCAGGGCCTGGATGCTCTGAAGGCTGAGACAGCCATGAAAAGGAGCAAGTCGTTCTTATCTGACGTAGCCATATTAATGGAGTCAGCAAGGCTTTTAAGCTTTACATATGCTTGCACTGAATCCAGGGATTTAGCATCATTCACAACCCGGAGCAATATTTAACACCTAAAGCTGTTCTGCTAGAGCCTAACTCTTCGATTAAACCTTCTTTAAGCTCAGCATAGCTGTATTCATCTCAATCCATAGAGGATATAATCTCAGCTGCCGTTTCCGACTGCAGCTTTTGAAGGAGAATGGTTTTAAACCTCGCGGGCAGCCAATATCAGTAAGATCAGCCTCTAGCTTCTTAATATACTTTACAATATCAGCTCCCTTTAGTCAGTCTGAGTGTTAAATCGGAGACAAGATCCATACCGCCGGTGGAACAGAGGGAACTTCGAATGGTAAAGACGGGACCATTAGGACTCCGCTGTGACCAGTAGAAATCTCGGGAGTTTCGATGGTGCAGACAGGACGAAGACACCGCTGCCGCCAGTTGTGGGAAAAGGGAGATATTGCCGCGCACAGTCTCAGAGGAGCTCCTCACAAGTTACTCATGTACTGGCCGGCAAGGTTGCTGCCACCAGAGTTCCACCCTGACCCAGTAGCCTGACAGATACATAGGCTCCAACTGTCCTGGAATGTCCAGGACAGTCCTGGATTTGTTGACATTGTCCTGTGTCCTGGATTCACCTGCCATTTGTCCTGGATGCAGGAGTTGAGTAGTAGAGTTTTATGTGCTATTATGCTGGGTAGCTATGAAAACCTACTAGATCTGTACTGTAGACTTGTTGACATTGCAGTAGATACAGTACATGCATGCACAGTCAGCATCCTTATAAAAATACATTATCAGTAATCAGCAGCAAAAAAGCAGCTGGTAGCTACTGCAAGTTCTGAGTCAGAGTGCACCTCAGTTACAGTAGTGTTTGCTTGATCTGGTGCCTTCTTATTCTTTGAGTAAATGTCACTATCATCTCTCTTATGACTCTCAAGTTCAACAGTGGTGTGGAATGCTGCCATGATTCTTCTTTCAGCGAATAACTTCTTAAGAAGTGCAAGAAAGCTACCATAATGTCACTCAACAAAGAGTAACTACTAATTTCAATTGTTATGCTTTTACATTAATTTGATGGGTATGGTTTTGATGGGTGTGATTTGGGTGTGGTTAACAATGATGTGGGCGTGGACAGGGGGTGTGGCCAATGTCCTGGAACTGGTTTTCAAAAAATTGGAGCCTATGCAGATAGTTTTAAATCTATTATCAAAAAAGAAGGCACGAGGTAGAACTGAAGCAAAATGGCTGATACAACTATTTATATGACCATGAAGACCACACCTATTATGACGAGTACTGACACACGATGACACACACGAGCTAGACTTCCTGCACTGCAGCGTTTAGTTCGCACTACAGCACAGGCACACACATATGCACAATAAAACAAATGCATGACTAAAATTATAGTTAAGTTTAAATGGTTCAATGCGAGCGTGTTCCGGCCACGCTCGGTCTTGACTTTAGGCCTAACCCACAAACAACAACTCTGATCATAGTTAATTTACAGACCCTCTTTGGATGTGTGTAATTAATTTGGTCTTATTTGTGTTGTACACCCCCCCCCCCTCCAATAGGGGTGTGAGCGGTGAAAATAATAATGACCACTAAAAAGAGGTGACAATGATTTACAATAGTATTGGTTCTTTATTATATAAAAAGCAAAACTTCAAGAAAAATAAAGTAATTGGATACTTAGCTAATACTAAAGACAAATAAGGTGACAGCTCTTCAATCTATGGCACTGTGTGCTAGTGACGGAGAATGCATCAGGGATTCCACTACATACAAAATATAATACAGAATTTTTCTCTTGGACAGTTCTACATCATCTGTGTGGTGTGATCATAATTTATATTTTAGATAAAAAGTTTCTTTATCTTGCACAACTTAATTTTGAAATACACTTCTAATTTTATAATCATTATGGAATTGTAGTGCCTAGTTAGTCAAAAGGTGTCATTGTTTTGGTACTATAGCATCTTTATAATATCATGTAGCTACAACCTTTGTGCAAAGTACCAAACTTCTGTACAGAAGTGCAGATTAATCACACTCAGTTTATGTGCCCATCTGCTTAACTTATACTGCTGTCGTTCTGAGCATGCTCAACTTGTGGCTCCACTTTCTAAAACCGAGAAGGTGTACGCAAAATTAAATAGATTTCTATTTTTGTCTGCCAATACTTTTCTATTTAATATTTTGAATTGGTAGAAAGAATTAGTTGTATATAAAATGACAAAGAAAATTATACATAAATAATAAAATGAATATTTCAAAACATCCATTATTATATCTTGCTGTACTTCTTGTTATTTCTAAATATTTCATAAATAATATTTTATTTGTAAATTAGACAGAAGGCCCCATTAAAAATGTACCAATGTGGTATGAAACTTTATTTAAGACTCCATTGATTCAAACACTTTTCTATCAAACCTTTTTAATTCTGTGAAATATATATTCAATGAAATATTCATTAAGTGTATACAAGTATAATTTGATGTAAACTTAGATTCTACTTGAACCAAGATACCTTATCATTGTATTATACATACAACATACTATGAAAGAAGGTTCCAATTATTTGTTCAGATACAAGAATTTGGAAAAAAAGCCTCAAACTTGTTAGGTTGAAGTAATATAATTCATTATTTTGTCTAATCACAGTATTTCTATTACTACTGGTAATGACTAGCGACAATTAAGAACCTAGTATAAAGTATGACCTAAACTTCACATAAATAATAATACTATTAATTTTGTAATAATACAGTTAAATTGCAAACCTAGCTGAACCTATTTCTTGACATTCTTATATTGTAATGTTAATTTAATTGGTATAGCTACAAAACATGATATGTGGAATAAGTTTGTACAATGAGTCCAAGTCTCCTGACTAGTTTCACATGATGGTTGAATGTCACTCCAAGTTCAATTTGCTTGACAATACCTCACACAAACTTTCTTGACTTGGGATGATGTTTTGTTACAGACATAGTATGCAACTGATTTTTTATTTAGTTCTAATATCACAGCTTCAACATATCCTGATTCTAATCTTGGTTCAGGGCAGTGTTTTTCGCTTGGTGAAACAAGTGCATGAAATTCAGTTATCAACATAACAGGAATTATAGCAATGAACGAATAAACAGAAAAATCTGCACTACTTGATTGTATGACTAAATAAGAATACACAATGGTAGACTACCTTACAAGACATGCCAAAAATGTAGTCAATGTTAGTATTTTACAAATGTCAGCTCATTAAGATGAGTATAATTGTTTAGTAGACAATTAGGTTATATAGGTTGATATAATTTCTTCATGTAATTACAGTAGGAAGAATTATTGTAAATTGGTTATATGATAAAACAGCAATATACAGAAGTAAATAAAAAATATTAATTGCAGTTTATGTGGCCAAAGAAAGCTTAAGGGTGCTGGCACATAGCAACGCGCGCGCACTGTTAATTGACCCGCCAATTGAGCTGCCAAACCACGGAGTTGTAGCCTGTGGTTGGGCTTAAAGAAACGCGCGCACACAATCCCGCCTACAACAACCTCGAAAATTATAGTTGGCGATCTCGTTGCTTTTATTGCGTTATCAAAGCAGAGGAAGCAACAGCTTTCTGCAGCAAGGCAGAAGAAAATATGCTACTCCAGTAGAGGTACCTATAGCAAAACATGATAACATTGATATTTTGAACATCATAGTTACAGAATACAATCTGTCAACAGTCATGTTTTGAATCATTCTAAATAATATATACTTAATAAATATATTCCATGTAGTGTATGGCACACAAAAAAGAATGGTGCATGGCTGTATATCATAATAAATATTTTTGTTTTTAGTCTAAAATTTATTCATTTTTTTTTCGCAGCAAAAAATTACATGTTTTTTTGTTGATAAATCTGATGTACAGTCTCATCTATAATGTTGTACAGGTCCCGAGTTTGTTAGTCATGATGGAGGTGACAGAAATCTGTCTGTGCCCTCCAGCGCAGGTCCGTCTGTGCCCCCCAGCGCAGGTCTGTCTGTGCCCCCCAGCGCAGGTCCGTCTGTGCCCCCCAGCGCAGGTCCGTCTGTGCCCCTCAGCGCAGATCCGTCTGTGCCCCTCAGTGAAGGTCTGTCTGTGCCCCTCAGCGCAGGTCCATCTGTGCCCCTCAGCGCAGGTCTGTCTGTGCCCCTCAGCGCAGGTCCGTCTGTGCCCCTCAGTGCAGGTCCATCTGTGCCCTCAGCGCAGGTCCGTCTGTGCTCCTCCGCACAGGTCCGTCTGTGCCCCTCAGCACAGGTCCGTCTGCCCTTCCGCACAGGTCCGTCTGTGCCCCTCAGTGCAGGTCCGTCTGTGCCCCTCAGCGCAGGTCCGTCTGTGCCCCTCAGTGCAGGTCCGTCTGTGCCCCTCAGCGCAGGTCCGTCTGTGCCCCTCAGTGCAGGTCCGTCTGTGCCCCTCAGCGCAGGTCCGTCTGTGCCCCTCAGCGCAGGTCCATCTGTGCCCCTCAGTGCAGGTTCGTCTGTGCCTTCTGGCTTATGTCCATTTGTAGATCTATTCTTATAAATCAATTCATCAATCAATAAATATAATCGTAAAAATAAGTTAATAATAATAATAATAATACTTTTTAAATTTAATTTTTTACTAACACTTACAGTTTCCAACTTGGATGATACCGAGTTCATGGAGGATGACGATGGCTTATTTGCAGGGGAGTTTGATAGCACCCTCAAAGATGACTTGATAGATCGCTTGTCCCTGCTCTGTGATGACATCAAGTTTCCTCACGATGACATGATTTCAACATGCACATCTACTGGCACAGTCAGTTTTTGTCATTCCGCCAGCCTTCAGATGCACCATTCTAGCTGTTCATGGAAACAGTACTATCCAGTATTATCGTTTCTGATCAGTGGTCATTTGTATGCTGATTATGCTCGCCTGAGTAGTCTGCTAGGTCTGCCCAGTTGCTCAAGCACTCAGTGGCATAGGATCATTCAGAAGCTGGAAGGTCATGTCAGTGATCTGGCTGAGTGGTCTTGTGAGAGGGTGCGAGAGGACGTCCGGGACCGGGGAGATGCTATTCAGTGGATGGCAACGTTCGATGGATTCTACCTCACCAGAGGGCATTACTCGAACAATTCGTCGGCCACACTTCATGATTTTACTTCCGGTAAAATTGCATACTTCACCCATTGGACTAAGAGAGGGAAAGGCAGTAACTGGGGTGGCACATCAGCAGGAGCAGAGACTGATATGCTGGATGAGCTGCTTGGAAAGAGCAAGCAAGATGGTTTTTCTATTCACGAGTTGGTGACAGACAAAGACTCGTCAGTAAATGCCACATTTTGCCATTACTTCCCTGAGGGAACGTTGACGTACTGTCACAACCACTGTGCAAAGACTCTGCACAAAAACCTTGAAAAAATAAAAAAGACTAAGTGTGAGGTACGAAGCAAATATTATTATTGACTACATAATTCATATTTACCTATTCTTGCAATGTCAGTGTAAAGCAGCAAATTTCCACTGCAAGAGAATGACAGAGAGCTTGCTAAATTCTTGCAAGACTGCGCTCAGCAATCTGGTATCTTCAGATGAAGTGACATACGCTGAGGACCCCCTGAAGACTTTTTCAGAAGCCATTCGCAACTTTGTCAACCACTACTGTCAACAAGACCACACATCAAAATGGTGTCATCACCCAAAGGTAAATTACAAAGAAATTCTTGTTATTATTATCATCATTACTGTAATTATTATTATTATTATTATTATTATTATTATAATTATCATCATTATCATTATAATTGTTATTACTATTATTATCATTATTATTATTAATTAGTTCAATTCTGATGGTGCTCCGTACACAACAGATAATGGGTTCACCTGCAAGGAACAGGTTGCTGGATTTGAAGCTCTCATTGCAGAGATGGCTGCTCGGCCTCAGGCTATGTTTCGGATCGTGGCAGGTTGACAACCAACACCGTTGAGGGTTTTCATGGCATGGCACTGGTGTATCGAGACAAACGTACTGATCTTGGTCCAGTGCATTACGCCTGCAAAACCAACATGGCCATTTGTCACAAAGTATACAACTTGTACAAAATACATCAGGTATGAGGTAATATAAAATAATATGTGTTGACTAATAGAACATAGGTCTGTATGGAAGCTGTTGTGCCTAATGCGCATGGGAGTGGACATGCCACAACAACTGCAGTGGCTGCCATTCTCAAGGATCAGAAGAATTGGACAGATGACCAAGTTCATGTTGAAAAAACTGACTAGCACAATAAACTGAATATGATAAACTCAAAGATACAACTAGGTGACAACCACAAAACAATGCATCTAGTGATATAGCTTGTGGCAATATGCACATACATAATGCTTTAGGTTAAATACATGACAATGTATAGTTGTAAGTGTTTATTTCCAACACTCCTCCTCACTTGCAACTGGGCATGACTCTAACTCCAGCCAAAAACTGTAACTTGACAAGTTGATCATGACCAAGACCTTTTGTCAACATGTCTGCGATCATTTCCTCTGTTGGGCAATATCTCAGCTGAACTACTCCATTACGAACAAGTTCTCGGATGAAATGATATTTAATTTTGATGTGTTTTGTACGTCCATGGAATTGAGGATTTTTTGCTATCTGTATAGCCGATTGGTTGTCCTCATAGACAATAAGCTCCTCCACTGAACTCGCACACAACTCTGAAATGAGTAGTCTCATCCACACTGCTTCTTGTCCTGTACTTGCCAGAGCCATATACTCGGCCTCTGCTGTTGACAGTGCAACACATGATTGTTTTTTTGCTTCTCCAGCTCACTGGACAACTGCCAATCTGGAAAAAATAGCCAGATGTAGATTTTCTGTCATCCAAATCTCCTCCCCAATCTGAGTCAGAGTATCCAACACATTTGCTTGACGTTTCCTTGCTGTAAAGCAGACCAAATTTTGTAGTGCCTTTCAGATATCTCATAATTCTCTTCACTCCGATCCAATGCTGAGTATTTGGTCGTGATGAAAACTTGGCAACATTGTTCACGGCATATGTAATATCTGGTCTAGTTCCAACAGATAAATACATGAGGCTTCCAACAGCTGACTGATACATTTTTTGGTCAAATTTCTCTTCATCTTCTGTGCCCTTTACCAATTTGGTACAAGTATCAACAGGAGTCTTCACTGACTTAGCATCCTCCATGCCAAATTTTTTAAGAAGATTTTGAGTGTAGACAGGCTGACCAATCCAGACTTCATTTGCTTCATCATTCTGAACTACTTTCAACCCAAGGAAATAGTGAAGCTTTCCCATGTCCTTGATATCAAAACGCTTGGCCAGTGCTTGCTTAACATTCTTCAATTGCTCCTCCTTTTTAGCTGCAAGAACAATGTCATCCACATACACTCCAATATTGAACATTTCTCCTTCACATCTTCTGTAGATACAAGGATCACTCTCACTTTGAATAAATCCCATTATATTCAGTTGATCGTTCAACACAGAATTCCAACAGCGAGGTGATTGTTTTAAACCACAAATGCTTTTCTCCAGTTTACACACAAGATGTTCTTCTCCCCTCTTGATGAAACCATCTGGCTGCTTCATATATACTTCCTCCTCAAGTTCTCCATTGAGAAAGGCAGTAGTAACATCAATCTGATGAATCTGTAAGTCATTCTGTACAGCCAGTGCAATCAGAGCACGAAGTGATTCCAGTCTAATCACCGGACAGAAAGTTTCATCATAGTCAGTGCCGAACTTCTGTGAAAAACCTTGAGCTACTAAGCGAGCTTTATAATGTTCCACTGAACCATCTGCTAAAATCTTGACTTTGAATACCCATTTACTACCAACTGGTGTTCGATCTTTTGGTAATTCTGTTAAAGTCCAGACTTTGTTGTCATCTAGAGACTTAATCTCCTTTGCCATTGCTTCCACCCACTTTTCTTTATCAGAACTCTCCAATGCTTCATCCAATGTAGTCGGTGTTGTTGGCTCCCTTGCTTGACTATCACTAATGCTTGCTCTTTCTCCATAAAATTCTGGAGTTTGCTTCGCTCTCTCAGAGCGTCTCAGAACAGGCTGCACAGTAGCCTCTGAAGTAGCAACTTCATTTTCTAGATGATCAGAAGACTCTTCAGTATTAAGTTCCAACTCCACAAAATGTTTATCTTCTTCTGTACACAACGTTTCTCCAATTTCACTATTGGTACTTTTTTCATTGAAATGAACATCTCGACTGTAAATCACTCTTGATCTGCTCGAATCATAGAGTCTATAACCTTTCGTTTCCTCTCCATAGCCCAGGAAAATACATTTTCTTGACTTTGAATCCAATTTTTTTTCTTTCATCCTTGGCTACATGCGCATATGCGTCACATCCAAAAACACGCAAGTGCTCTACTTGTGGCTTCTGTTTCATCCACGCTTCAAATGGAGTCATGTCTTCAATAGCCTTAGTCGGACTTCTATTTCTCAGATAAACTGCAGTAGATACAGCTTCTGCCCAAAATGCTTGAGGTAGTTTAGCATCAACCAACATAGAACGCAGTGTCTCAACTAGAGTCCTGTTCATCCGTTCAGCTATACCATTTTGCTCGGGTGATTTGGGAACTGTACGCTCATGACGTATCCCTTCTGACTTCAAGTAGTCCTTGAATTCAGTAGAAAGATATTCACCTCCATTGTCAGAACGTAGAACTTTTAGGTGTTTTCCACTGGATCTCTCCACTAGAGCCTTCCACTTCAGGAAATAATTGAATACTTCATCCTTTTTCTTCAAAACATAGACCCATGTGTAGTGGGAGAAATCATCAATGAATGTTAAAAAATACTCAGCTCCACCCAAAGATTTTGCATTCACTTTCCCACATACATCACTATGTACTAAAGCAAGTGGCTCCTTTGCTCTTCCACTATTGCTAGTTGGGAATTGAGTTCTGTGATGTTTGCCTTCCACACATGCCTCACAAAAATCAATTTGCTTCAATGCATTAAAATCAAATCCTCTCACCATCTTGCTTCTTGCGAGTCTTCGAAGATTTTGTATTCCGAGATGCCCAAAACGACGATGCCAGATGTTCTCATTTGTCTTGCGATTTGCAACATTGACTTTCACATTACCCATTGAGCAATTCAAATAATACAGACTTCCAATTTTTGATCCTTCCGCTATTAACTTCCCTTTTGCATTATATATTTGGCAACCTTTCTCATTGAAATCAGTAGTGTTGCCCAATTCCGTCGCCTTTGAAATGCTCAGTAAATTGTAAGACAACTTTGGCACATACAGAACATCAAGTAATCTGCACTCGTTCCATTTCTTGTTTGGCAGTTTCATATTCACAAAAATTATTCCTCTGCCAGTTGCCTTCAAGGTGCGTCCATCTCCAATCAAAACATCAATAGGATGTTTCAAATCTTCAAGTTTGTCAAACAGTTCACTGTCACAGCACATATGACAGCTTGCTCCCGAGTCTATAATCCATTTACTAGGAGTACTAGCTGAGAGCACTTTGTGACTGACCATCAGAGCATCACTTCCGCTGTCTGTGCTGCACTCGTCCACTACAGAAGCTTTGTTTGCTTTCTGCTTTCCATGGCGATTAGGCCTAAACTTCTTCTTCTCACCAGATAGGAGATGACAATTCCGCTTGATATGACCTGTTTTCCCACAATGTAAACACTCCACAGGTTTCCTTTTGAATCTACTTGTCATTGCCTTTTCATGACTTGATCCAGATCCTTCACGATCCTTCAATTTTCTCTCCTCGTGTAACAAACGCTCTGTTACTACGTCCAAATTTGGTACGTCAGTACTTGCATCTAGAGCTGTTACCAACATGTTGAAAGGCTCAGGTAAACTTGCCAAAAGATGCACCACTTGATCCTCCTCTTTGATTGGATCACCTATGACAGCAAGTCCCTCAAATAACTCTGTCAAAACTTTTATGTGCTTCTGGACTGACTCCCCTTCTTTCAACCTCAATGAATACAGTTTTCTGCGAAGTTCCAGCTTATTTGCCCATGTTTTCTTTTGAAATTGATCAGACAACTTCTTCCAGACTACAATAGGGTCATCAGGCTCCCCTAGTAGATACAGCAATGAGGGCTCAACGGACAAAACAATAGTAGCTAGAGCACGGTCCCTTCTGCTCATGAATTTCGCATATTTTTCAGCTTGTGCTTGACCAGGAGCACCTTCTGTTCCATTCACAATGTTCCATAGTCCATCTTTTATCAATGCCATGCGACACTGAATTTTCCAGGTTGGATAATTTGAACCATTCAATGGAACCAGAGTGACAGATTTTGATTCTGCCATATTTCACTCCTCTACAGCTAGCAGTCCCTAAATATCCACCAGCTAAATCTCTGCCCAAGTGTCTGGGCCCATAACCTGTTGAAAAAACTGACTAGCACAATAAACTGAATATGATAAACTCAAAGATACAACTAGGTGACAACCACAAAACAATGCATCTAGTGATATAGCTTGTGGCAATATGCACATACATAATGCTTTAGGTTAAATACATGACAATGTATAGTTGTAAGTGTATATTTCCAACAGTTCAGAGGTCAAGTGCGAAACACCTGGAAAAAAGGTTATTAGCTTTATTTGTTTATTGAAGAATATGTATGTATTTAAGTATGAATTATGACAAATTTTTGAATATTTGCCACTATCTTTTGTCCACATAATTTTGAGTGATATGTAGTTGTTCCCAATAATGGTGTGTTTTACATGTAGTTAGGTTAGATCTCTTACCACTCCTTCACTATTCTTACCGATTTTTTTTTTTTCATTTGTGTTATTACCACTAAACTTATCGAAACTTACATAAGAAAAAGAAGAAGATTCGTCATGAGCAGGAGAAGGCAGAAATGGGGACACTGAGAGGTGTTGGATGTGTGACTGGTGAATATGTTGGAGATGGGCAGGGAGAAGCTGACAAAACTGAATCAGCAATTGACACATCTACAAATGTTCTGGATTCTGAGCTTCAGTACACTGCTGACGATGCTGCTGAACAGGACGACGAGGATGAGTCAAGTGGTGACGTCAGCGAGTCTCGTCCCCTTCTCATATTGTACGACTGTGAGGCGACAGGGCTTAGCATCTACTCTGACCACTTAACCGATTTGGGTGCCAAGGTGATCCAACCTCCTGTTTCGGTCCCCAATCCAACTTATTCCTCTCTGGTTGGGACCAGCCGAAACATTTCTGCTCCGGGTATTCTATAAATACATTATAAATAATTAGAGTTGTAATTGTGATTTGTTATATAATTAGTTTCGAGGATAACAGGCATCATCTCCAATCTGTTAAGGAGTGAACGGCCACTGTCTGTTGTGTTGCCACAATTTTTAGAGTGGATTGCAAGTAATACCACTCTAGTCAGTGAAAAAACAGGGATTCTTCACTATCCGGGTATGCAAAAGTATTACCCCCTCTTTTTATTCATTTATTTATTTTTAACCCTCTCATTCCCGAAATGTTTGGACGCGCGCGGAAAAATCTAATCTTCCACCGCGGAATAGTGCATTACCGTTTTATTTTTTAACTCGATGCTGGCTGGGAAAACCCCATAGCAACCTTATATCACTAAATAGACAAAGAGTTTGGGATTCCCCTCATTTTTTGATTCAGAAAATTGAATAATATTTAGGCCCTCCATGGCTCAGTTATGATAGGAACATAATGGGATACAATATCAGACTAAAAATAAATGCTTCCAAAATGTTTTCAACTCCCAAAATTCTAGGGGGGAACCCAGGGCTAGCCTCCCACTGTATGAACCCCTGGTATGTATACTCCACACTGTCCATGAGATAAACAATCGTTGTATTGAGAAAGTGTAATTTGAAAATGAAAAGCAGTACAAGCACACACGTGGAATTCAACCGGCATGGATGGTGTCACAGACTGAACGATCCCTCCCAGGTTAGGATTGACTGGTGTACACACACACACACACACACTTGAAATTCAACTTACATGGGCATAGTAGCCCCGATCCAAAAAGATCCAGAGTTCCCTCCCAGGTTGGATCCGGAAGTGCCGCATACTTTTTGTCCACGGTTGCTCCCTCTCATTCCACAAACGCACGCACACACATATACACACACACACACACACACAAGAAAAAAGAAGCTACAGGTAAATACAGATCATAAAAATAAATTTATAATTTATTATACATAAATTTACTGGTGTACACACACACACACACACATGAAATTCAACTTACATGGGCATAGTAGTCACGATCCAAAAAGATCCAGAGTTCCCTCCCAGGTTGTATACGGAAGCGCCACATACTTTTTGTCCACGGTTGCTCTCTCTCATTCCACAAATGCACGAACACACATACACACACACACTATAAAAAAGAAGATACAGGTGAATACAGATCATAAAAATAAATGTATAATATAAATTGACTGGTGTACACACACACACACATACATGAAATTCAACTTACATGGGCATAGTAGCCCCGATTGGAAAAGACCCCCCCCTTCCCGAGTTCGTTCCCTCCCCGGTTAGATCTGGAAGCGCCAGAATAACATTTCAACTCCACGCACACACATATACATCGAGTGTGAAGCTCCACTACAACACCACAAAAACACAGACAACGACAACGACAATAACAATACATATTACAACTTTTGGGATGTTCAGGGGGGGGGGGGAGCAGCCACAAATATCAAAGTCTGTGGTCCTTCACACAAAAGATTATGGAATATCAATGGGTGTGTTGTCCTCTTTCTTCCACTCTCCCCCTACCTCATCCACCCGACTCTTGTTCTTCGGTTCCCGCCTTCTCCGACCGCGAGGACGTCCAGAACTCGGAGCAGGAGGAGCCACTTCCTCTTCTTCATCACTGGAACCTGCTGCCTATTGGTGTTTCATCATTGGAAGACTCAGGTCCGGTATCCTCTCCTTCATCACTGGAAGACTCTGCTTCTGTCGCCTCATCTGCGTAATCGGGTCGCTGACTGCATTTACATCTGGTCCTAGTAGTATATGTGAATTTAAATTTTTTTGAAAATTTGAAATTGTTCAAAAAACCACAAGCCACTTTCAAATCTCAAAACTCAATAAAATATATATATATATTATAGCTAAACAGCTTACTCTATCTCAATATAGCTATAAATAAGTCCTTTCCACAACAGAAGCTTGCTATTTTTCAAGCTTACATCGATCATCTTCTTGACTCCCATTTTCAGTATCAGAGTTGACGGGGTCTGGTCTACCAATCCTGATACTAGGCCTCCTATAGCCCTAGATGTCGTCTCCCTTCTCTCCGCTTGATCCTGAGTCGCTAGAGTCAGCATCAAGCAAGTCTAAAACTTGCACCGCATTGTAACTTGTAGACGCCATCTTCCAAAAAATGACTTTGAAAAAAAATTTTTTTTGCATAGTTACCGGGGTCACACGACACGCTTACTTTTTTCCTATGATGTAATAAGCATTACCTAAGACTGTACGTAACAGGGAGGCCCTAAGTTAAACTGGCGATTTTATAAAAAATGGAGAAGACAGTAAGTCAAACTGCAAAGTCTTGGTCGGCAAAGAAGCGGTTGTTTCAATGTGTTAGGGAAGGCTACTGAGCTCAAGCAATTTTTTGCTGCTTCTACAAAGCTCTGGAGATGATGGATCCATAAATGAAGCTGCTGTGAAGAAGGTAACTTTTTTAAAAATTCGACGGAAAACCGATGTTTTTTTTTTTGCCGAGGAAGAAATAAACGCAACTGCTGTGAGGTACTGTCGAAGCAGTCCTGGCTGAAAGCTATTTTAGATGCTTCTCCAATGCATTGAGTACCTGTGTATGCAAATCTGAAGGTTCTAACTATAAAGTAACTATTTTTTAAAATTCATAGAAACCAACCGGTCTTCACCCGCTTTTAAGTGGGATTGGGAACGAAAGGGTTAATTTATGTACATACATCAGTCTTGGTAGCACACAATGGATCTGCTTTTGACTTCCCCATTTTGTTTGCGGAAGTTGAACGGCGCAGTGAGTTGGCAACTCTCAACTTTCCAAACAATGTCCACTTCTGTGACACACTACCAGTATTGCGGAAGGTATAAATATATTCCATTAAAAATTATTGCAGTCTCTAATTAATAATTTTATTTAGATGAAGAAGGACGGGGAAGAGGTGCTGCAGGGAACATCACTTAGCATGGGAAAACTCCACCAGAAAATTATTGGAGTTGACATTGAAAGTATAAGCTATAATAAGATTATTATATTATTGTTATCCCGGAGAGTGCCTGGGGGGGGAGGGGGGAGGCAATATTATCATTATTATTATCATTTTATTACTACTACTGCCATTACTACTACTACTATTACTACAACTATTAATAAAAATACTAATATTATTATTATTATTATGTTATTGTTATTGCTATCACTGTTGTTTTTACCTTAGGTGCACACAGAGCTCTTCCCGATGTACTGGCACTTGAGAGAGTTTTGCTGCATCCATCACTGAGTGGGTGTTTGAAGGAACTCTCCATTCTGACTCCTCAGATGCAACGGAAGAAGTGGCTTTCCCAAAAGACTCTGTTTATCAAAGCAGCAGCACTCACCAGGTCCTTAGGAAAACCCAATGTCACACCAACACAAGCCAAGAAGCTGGTTACTGAGGGCTTCGACTACTAGAGCCTATCACTTCTCCACCAAACCAGCCGTACTATAAGGACGACTTTCATGAGGGCCTGAAGAAGAGGGGAGTCAGAAGCAAGCCGCTCGGCGAGAAGCTGTTCAAGGCGCTCAGTTCCCGTTGAGTCTGCTGCCCCAGATGTTCGCCGCCTTCTCCCATTCGTTGTTATACCGTGCTTTATTTATTTTTTCCAAACCGGCTCTTCTCAGAGCCATTCAATAACGAAAGATTTCATTGACAGCAAAATGCGCGTATTCCTTAACCGCCCGAAAGGGCGGGGCTGTTATGGAATAAAGTAGTATGCGTACCATTACTTATTGGCGAGCGAGCGTAGCGAGCGAGACAGTATTAGGGGTGGATAATGCAAAATCGGGTATATGTTATATGTATATATGTATGTGGGATGGTACGTATGCCCTTTAAACGTGCTCGAGCGGAACTTTTTTCTCCAAAAAACACGGCTTTTTAAGCTTGACCCCAGTTTATTCTGAAACTACAGGATTAAGCAAGCCTTACCTTATACTTAAGCTCCAAAGTGTGAGAAAATTCCTGCGAAAATGCTTGCTTTTCAACGACCGGTTACTAAGGCATTGAAGACCCTTTTCCAGACTTAATTTCAAAACTTCGCCGTTTTATGGGGGGGATACGGAGTGCCGGTTGTTGGTTGTCAAGAGCTGTTGGTAGTCAGAATGCTGTAGTATTAATGCTAAGGAAGCTACTACTTCTCGAGGGAAGATGAGGTAAGGACGTAATTCCATTTGTTAGCTAAATATGCAAAATTAACTCTGGCCTTTCTTTTTTGTAGCTAAGAGCTTGTCAACAGTGACTGGTAAATTCAAATAGTCAGATTGGCTCAAATTTGGTACTACATAAGTTACCACTGCTCAAGAAAATGAGGTAAGAAAATAATTTTGTATTTGTGTACTAAAATTGATTGTTTTTGTTTTTGTAGGTGAGAGCTTGTTGTCAAGAATTCAAGGTAATTCAGATGGTCAAAGTAACTTCAATCAGAAGTTATCAATACTCAAGAATGATGTAAGTAGTAATTCCATATTTGTTGGCTAAAATTACAAATAATAACACCGGTTTATTTTTTTATCGTAGCTGAGAGCTTGTTCAAGAGTTACTGGTGATTGAGATTATCAGAATGGTTGATGTTTGATACTACAAAAGTTACCATTAATCAGGTAAGAGAGTGATTTTGTATTTGTTTGCTGAAATAAAAGGTCATAACTGCTATTACAGTGCTTGCATGAACTAAGCTAAAACATAGTAACAATACTTAGTTTTATGTTACCTAACATCAGGCTCGCTCGCCATTTGTGCTCAAGCACACCACTAGTTTATTTATTTATTTATATATATGTTTGGACGTATGTATGTCATTTTGTACTTTGACCCTCCGTATTTTTGTGTTCGCTCGGCGTTCGACCCCGTCCCAAACTTCACTAAACAGAATCCTCTGGTTTTGCGACCATTACCCGTAATCACCTTAGAAATTGAATTGTTTACGGCTTTGAATTGTTTTGCGGGTGCAGTTAAAACTCAAAATCTTATGGGAGCTCCATTTCTATTCGAGTTAGTGGCGGTGGTAAGTTAATGCGCTATTTGTCACAGTTATAAGCCCTACTCAACAGCATTTACTTGACAATTCTGTTCGGGCTCTATGCCCAAACAGAGGAATCAAGCCCGGCCGGCCCAGAAGTAACACCACAGAGTAACTGAAACTGAATATCATGCACAATATATGTTTCATTTGTTTATCTGTATGTACCTGTCTTAGTCATTTGATTTCTAATCTTATGCTTTACCTGTACCTGCCTCTCTCCCCATTCATTTCTAATACATCTGTCATCCCTTTACCCGAATCTTATTTCCCGCCACAGGTAATGAGATTCATCATCAACCATTGAACCCTGATTCACGTCATGCCCTTCATAATGCGCAGCCAATGTGCATTCATGCTCATCGTCTATTCTCTCTCCGATCTCACACCTTTCCCTATTTCATTAAAGTCCATTAACTAAACTGAAAGTGTAGTTAAGTTAATTACCTCGTAGCTTAGCTAAGCCACTCCCACTTAGGTCATTGAGGGATTTAGACTTTCGTTCATGGTCCTTCGAGCCCAGCGACAAGTCAACACCTCTTCGCTGGAAGCTGTCATCTGCCGGAAGTCTGACGACTGAGCCACGCCTCCTTCGCCATTCTCACCTCTGCGCAATCTGCGGAACTCCACTCCATCACTGCGCACTTCAGCTGCTCACACTTAGCTCCTAAGGCGAAGCCCTGCGCAAAATTCGGCACAGCCATTTTCTGCACTGATAAGTCCAGGACGCCCCTTCGTTATAAGGTTTCTCTGATTGTAATTATTTTGTTGTTTCTCTTTTATCTGCTTAGTATCATGTCTGCAACTGAACCCGAGCAAGTTAGGACCACCGTCCACGAACTCGAGGTTCGCTGCGGAAGGCGACGCGGCACCATCACGAAGTTACATCATCGCATTGACAAAGCTCTATCTGAAGGTCCGGAAAGGATCAACCAAGGCACTCTCAAGGATCTGGCCGCACAGCTATCCACGACAATCGACGCGCACACGGCGCTGCAAACACAACTTGATGAACTCTATGACCTGTACGATGACCTCAGGACTCCGCAAAAAGCTGAAGACAACGAGTCGCTACTGGACCTGCATATCACATGGCGCGCCAGGGTCAACGACGTCATAGTCGCCCTGCCGCTGCGCGCGAAAGCTGTTTCAATCCTCAACGCTGCTGACTCCTACCTGTCGGACCCGGTTCCTGACTCTCAGTATTTCCGCTCCCTGGTGGACAAACTGCACCTTCGCCATGTAGAAGTATCTGACGGCTGTGCGGGTGTCTTCCAGGCTCTCTCGGATCTGAAGGAAATCTGTGATTCTACTGAGGCCAAGATGGCGGCACTTCTTCGCCTGACGGCTAACGCCTGCAAGGATGCCCCCCCCCGCATCTGTACCTGCGCCACCGACTCCTCCGTCGTCGGATCGAGACGCTCTCAAGATTGAACTTCCCTCCTTTGACGGCGATCCCTTTAAATGGGCAAACTTCAGGACTATGTTTTGCCAAACGATCGAGAAGAGGGCCCGAGGTCACACTCGTCTGGTAGTCAAAGGTCTACTCATTAAGGCGGTCAAGCACCCAGAGGGCCTGAAAATACTGCATACCCTGCCTTCCGACGATGTCCCACTATCTGATATGCTCGATAAACTGGAAGCTGTCTTCGGCGCAGCGGACGTGCTTGCGCCACTGATCATCGCCAAAATTCTGTCTATCTCCACCTGCTCTCTCTCTGCGTCGGACGTCGATCGTCTCTACGAGTCGTTGATCCTTCCGTACAACAAGTTCTGTTCGCTGGTTGGCGATTCACTCGGCGATTTCCTGGCAATGATGGTCGCATCGTTCATGAGCGCTGACTGTCGTCGTGAGTGGACTCGCCACCGCCCTCCAGACTCTGCTCCTTCCATGGATAACCTGACGAAGTTCGTTGATGCACAGCGCAAGGAACTGCGGGGCTCCCATCTGCTGTCGCCGCCGTCCCCTTCCGTGTCGTTACCCGTCTTCACGTCATCTACATCTGCTCATCTGCTGTCGCCTTCGGCTCTGTCGCCATCGCGCCCACCGACGCCGAAGAAATCTGCATCCAAGACCAACCCCCCCTTGCGGGACCGCTCAGCAATGTCCCGTGTGCGGTGAGTTACATTCCTTGCATAAATGTTCTGTGTTTGTAGGGTACGATCTGGACAAGAGAAACCAGGTCGTCCGCGACAAGCGCCTATGCCTCAACTGCCTTGGTGAGGGGCATGGGTGTAAGTCGTGTCCGAGCCGCTTCGCGTGTCGGACCTGCTCTGGGAAGCATCACTCCTTGCTCCACCGCGACAGCGATGCTACTCCCACGAAAGCACCATCAATCTCTGCCATGACAGCTGCAACTGTACCACAAAACGCGCCATCCAGCAGACAACCTGCGTCTCTCTACTCGGCCATTGTGGCCTTCGACCGAGGGGGACGGAAGATCCACGCTCGGGCACTGCTGGATGCCGGCGCGGCTATACCCATGATGTCTGAGTCACTAGCTGCAACTCTGAACCTGAAACGTCGTCACGACCCAATACCGGTCACCGGAATTTCCGGAGCCACCACTCGCTGTGAGTTTAGTGTAACATGTGATTTGTACTCTCTTGATCTGATCTGTAGACTCCCCAACCTGACGTACACGCTCATTGAAGCCCTCGAGCCGGTCGCCCGCCCGGCGAACGCTCAGGAGATTCGGAAGATGCCTGAATTGAGCCACTTCAAGCTCGCCGACGAGGAGCTCGGCGGACGCGTTGACCTGGTCCTCGGCATCTCCCAGCTGACTACCCTCACCTCCGGCGCCCCCTTCAGGGTCGGCGAACTCGGGGCATTGCCCACGCACCTCGGGCTCTGCCTCTCGTGCCCCCTTGAGGCCGGTGCGCGCACAGCCGTCCACACGGTCTCCACCACAAACGACACCCCAGCGGATGTAGCACGGCTGTGGGAGCTGGATCGTGTTCCGGAAGCTCCGACGGTGCACCCCGAGGAGCAAGCTGCACTTGATCATTTCGACGCCACTCATCACCGAACTGAAGATGGGAGATACTCGGTGTCTCTCCCGCGGACGCACTCTCCACCGGAACTGGGAGACAGCCGCCCCCAAGCCATATCCCGTCTCCTCGCTAACGAGAAGTCACTGAGGAAACGCGGAAAACTGCAATCATTCTGCGAGGTGATCCAGGAGTACTTCACCTTGGGTCACGCTGAACACGTTCCCACCACTGATCTGAAACTGCCTTGCTACTACATGCCAGTCCACGCGGTTATCAAGGAGGGCTCGACGACAACCAAGCTCAGGGCCGTCTTCGACGCCTCCGCGCGAACTCCGACTGGTGTTTCGCTCAACGACCAGTTGCTACCGGGTCCCAACCTGTACCCCCCCCTGCCTGATGTTTTGGTCAGGTTCAGATGTCATCCTTCCGCAGTCTCCGCGGACATCAGCAAGATGTTTCGCAGAATCCTGCTGAATGTGGAAGAAAGGGATTGGCATCGGTTCCTGTACCGAGCAGCCGACGGCAGGATCATGGATGCCAGAATGCGACGGCTTACCTTCGGCGTAAAAAGCTCGCCCTTCCTGGCCACCCAGGTCCTGCGGCGGCATGCCCAGGATCACCTCCAAGACCATCCTGCGGCAGCTCACGCGGTGTTCCACGAATTTTACGTGGACGACGTACTATCTGGAGCCCGCACTACTGAGGACGCCTTCTCATTGTTTAACGACCTACGCTCCTTCTGCGCCAAGGTCGGACTCGATCTCCGCAAGTGGAGGACCAACGACCCGGACCTTCGGCAGCTGATTCCCGAAGAACTGCTGGAGGACGACTGCAACGCCGCCTTCTCGGATGCCCACAAGGCTCTCGGCGTCCATTGGGATACCGCCTCCGACTCCCTCTTCGTCGCGACTCCCAACACTCCACCCGAATCTGCAAAGGTAACCAAATGACTGATAGCTGCTCTCACTGCCGGCGTATTCGACGTCCTGGGACTCTTCGCCCCCGTCATCATCTCCGCCCGCATTCTCTTTCAAGACACTTGGAAGAGAGGCCTCACGTGGGACGAAGAAGTCCCAGACGATCTGAAGCGTCGCTGGTCTGACTGGATTGAAGATCTGCCACGCATCCACCAGCACCCAGTGCCTCGTTACCTGTTCTCGTCATCTGCTCACGGTTCTCATCTGACATTGCATGGTTTCTGTGACGCCTCCACCGTGGCGTACGGTGCGGTTATTTACGCCCGGTCGGAGGGACCTGACAATCACATCTCCATCGCACTCCTCATCGCCAAGGCTCGGGTTCTCCCCACCAAGCCGATCACGGTACCGAAAGCCGAACTCTGCGGCGCCCTGCTGCTGGCCAGACTGCTGAAGCACATTTCCACACTTCTCGACCTGCCTCTCTCTGCTACTCACGCGTGGACCGACAGCGAGATTGTGCTCTTCTGGTTGCCCAAGGCGCCTCCATCTCTGAATCGCTTCGTCGCCAACAGAGTGGTTATGATACAAGACCTTGTACCACCGGACCGCTGGCGCCATGTGGCAACCAAGGACAATCCGGCAGACCTGGCCAGCCGAGGTGTCCGAGCCGTAGAACTGCTGAACTCAAACCTCTGGTGGCAAGGACCTCCGTGGCTGTCGCTCCCGGTAGCCTCCTGGCCACCGCCATTCCGCTCCAAACCTGCCATCTCCATCAATTCTGCCTCCGTCAAACCTGACCACTCCATACCGCCTTCCCTCAAAGCTTTCATTGCTTATCTGTCAAATATGTGTTCTTCTTTTCCCAAACTTGTGCGTGTTATATGTTACGTCTTTAGGTTTCTCTCCAACTGTCGCTGCTCTTCGCCGAAAGTAGCCGGCCCCCTCACCCTCGACGAACTGAATCATTCCAAGATCCTGCTCTTTGCCCTAGCGCAACAGCAGTCCTTCCCTCAACTCCTTCAAGCTCTCAAGACCAAGTCTCCCCTACCTGCAGGACATCCTCTTCGCCACTATCACCTCTCCATGTCGGCCTCAGGGCTAATGCTGGTGTTGAGTCGAGTCCGAAACCCCGACGCTCCCACTGCTCCACAAAGCTCATACCCCTATCTGTTTCCTCCCCCCTAACCAAGTTGTTTGCTGTATCTGCTCACAGGTCCAACGGCCACCCCGGCACCTCGACGCTTGCCGCCATCCTCTCTACCAAGTATCTGATCCTGGGCGTGCGCAACTATCTGAAACAAGTGTCGAGACTCTGCGTCACCTGCCAGAAGGTGCTGGCGCGCCCCCTCGCTCACTCCATGGGCATGCTGCCGGCCATTCGGACCACACCTGCTCCACCGTTCCTCCACACTGGCGTGGACTTTGCGGGCCCCCTCACGCTCCGCGTCGGCTACACCAGGAAGCCTGTACATCTCAAGGCTTATGTTGCTGTGTACGTTTGCATAGCTACCAAGGCTGTGCACTTAGAGCTCTGCGAACGGCTCACGACTGAGGACTTCATTGCCTCCCTCCGCCGCTTCTCTGCACGTCGCGGCTGCCCGGCGTCTCTGCACACGGACAACGGCTCCAACTTCATTGGGGCCATGGAGGAGCTCCGGTCAATCCAAGACCTGATCGGATCGAGGAAGTTCCGGGATGCCCTCGCAGTCCACTGTTCACAAGCTGAGATACAGTGGCACTTCATCCCTCCACGAGCGCCCCACTTCGGGGGACTCTGGGAGGCGGCCGTCAAAGCCATGAAGATGGGCCTCCGAAAGGTCGCCGCGCCCCATCCGCTGACTTGGCCAGAGCTTGAGACACTCCTCACCGAGGTGGAGAGCGTGCTCAACTCACGGCCAATGATGGCGGTGGGGGCCGGTGATCTGGAGGAGGGTAATCTTCTGACCCCAGGGCACTTTCTGGTAGGACGGCCCCTCCGTGCACCTCCGTCAAGGAACCCCCCTAGTGGGAAGCTGTCGTTGCTCCGTCGGTGGGATCTCACACAAAGACTTCAAGCTGACCTCTGGAAGCATTGGCTGGCTGCCTACATCGCCAGCTGCGCAGCCCGAGCAAAATGGCTGGGCCCCGGACGAAACCTGCGAGTCGGACAAGTGGTATTAGTGAAAGACGAATCCCTCCACTCCAGGTCATGGCCTCTCGCACTGGTCACGAAGCTCCATCCCGGCGACGATGGCATCTCCCAGGCAGCCACTATCACCTGCCGTGGCAAGGAGTTCCGTCGCCCCGTCGTACGACTGGTTCCTCTCATCACTGACGCTGACGAAGCTGAACATCACCAAGACAACCCCGATCCGGCATCTCCTGCATCTGACGACTCGCCTGCTCTCAACTCAACTGATCTCGACGCACCTGCGACTCCCTCAGCTGCTCCCCCCGGAATATGTTCGGGCTCTATGCCCAAACAGAGGAATCAAGCCCGGCCGGCCCAGAAGTAACACCACAGAGTAACTGAAACTGAATATCATGCACAATATATGTTTCATTTGTTTATCTGTATGTACCTGTCTTAGTCATTTGATTTCTAATCTTATGCTTTACCTGTACCTGCCTCTCTCCCCATTCATTTCTAATACATCTGTGATCCCTTTACCCGAATTTTATTTCCCGCCACAGGTAATGAGATTCATCATCAACCATTGAACCCTGATTCACGTCATGCCCTTCATAATGCGCAGCCAATGTGCATTCATGCTCATCGTCTATTCTCTCTCCGATCTCACACCTTTCCCTATTTCATTAAAGTCCATTAACTAAACTGAAAGTGTTGTTAAGTTAATTACCTCGTAGCTTAGCTAAGCCACTCCCACTTAGGTCATTGAGGGATTTAGACTTTCGTTCAAATTCATTGTCCACTAGACGAACCACGAAGGTAAGTCTTGCGTAGGTATGTTCAGTTGTGTGAAAGTATTGTGCGTTACAACTACTATTAAGAATACCACAGAGAAAATTTTAAATAACGTGACTTGATTTTGTTGCTTCTTTTTCAATTCAAACAGTTGAGGGGAGTGGTTACTATGGCATTGAATACCCTTTACCTTATATGCGTAATTTAACAACTCGACTTTATTTTAGTAGTTTGAATAACAATAGTGTAGTTTAAGGATATGCGTAATTAAACAACTCTACTTTATTTTAGTAGTTTGAATAACAATAGTAGTGTAGTTTAAGGCTCGCTTGCCATTTGTGCTCAAGCACACCACTAGTATATTTATTGGCAATTGAGTGGAGTGAGCAAGACACTCTCAGGGGTAACACAATTGAAAATCGGGGATATTTGTTTGTTTATGTGGACGTCGGTACGTATGTCATTTTCTACTTTAACCCTCGTGTATTTTTGCGTTAGCTCAGTGTTCGACCCCGTCCCAAATTGCACTGAACAGAATCCTCTGGTTTATCGATCATTACCCTATCATCCTAAAAATTGAATTGTTTACCGCTTTGAATTCTTTTTTGGGTGCAGTCGACTCAAAAACTTACTGGAGTTCCATTTCTATTCGAGTTAGTGACAATGGTAAGTTAATACGCTATTTGTCATAGTCATAAGCCCTAATACTATTTACTTGAAAATATATTGTCCACTAGACTAACTACGAAGGTAAGTCTTGTCAGTTGTGCATTGTGTGTTACAACTACTACTTAGCTAAAGAATATCACAAAGAAAATAACGTGATTTGTTTTCTTGTTATTTTTTTTTTTTCAATTCAAACAGTTGCAGGGAGTGGTTACTATGGCATTGAATCCCTTTACTGTACATATGTAATTAAACAAATTCGACTTTTTTTTAGTAGCTTGAGTGTTAGAAATTAAAATCAAATGATTAACAATAGTGTAGTTTTATGTTAGGCTCGCTCGCCATTTGTGCTCAAGCACATCACTAGTAGCTTCTGCAAGCTATTTCTTGCCAAAACTACAGAATGACATATCAGAGTCGTTCTAAATTTGGAACAGAGTTACACAAGCCTACAACAAATATAGTTACAGAGAGAGATTACGTAATAAAGGTACACAACGGAAATAAAGCTTCAAAGTTTGTCATGAAAGAACTACTGCAGTGCATAATTAGAAAAGTAAATTGTGAATCGGAAAAAGCTTCTGTAAATTTGTCGGGCTTGAGCTCCAAGGTCCGCAGAATGCTGAGACGGGCTCTGTAGCCTTGAACTGCCAACTGTAGCTCCCTCTGTAGGGTGTGAAATTGGAGGGCTCATGCCTTCCGTGTTTCTTGCTGTAGGAGTCCAATTTCAGGTAAGCTTGCTTCTGGAAGGGTTCACTTCACAGTCCGCTGTATAGAGAAGGCAGCAAAGAGTAGAAAGTATATAAACTTGGGCCATAGCAACATAATTGGTTTAGCTAATGAGTTTGCGTGGGCGGATACGTATCCGGTGTGCCAGCACCCTTAAGCAATTTTCTCTTAAATTTATTGCCTTATCCTTGAGCTAAGATTTCTGTAGCCTTGTAATATGATTGAAATTTAACCAAAGACTCCGACTTTAAGGGAGGAGACCCATAGCAACCGTTGGTAAGGCTGTGGGAAGTGTTAAGTGCTATCAACCACGAAAATCTACCACCCTCACCTGGCTCCGCATGCATCTCGCAAGCATAACCACCGCTTGATATATTAGCGCGCAAAGCGGGGCAAAAATCTCTAGAGTCCCTAACCTCAGTAGCCTTACTGGTGGGTTAGCTTTGACCACGTTGTTGTTACAACCAGCTTCAACAGCAAACTATAATCATGCCTTCCAGGAAAAGGAAGAGGGCTATTAGTGCAGCCACAGAAATGAGGAAAATGAAATGTGCTTTGAGAAGAAGTAAGAAATAAGTAAATAAATATAATATTAAAAAATATATATACATACATATATATATATATATATATATATATATATAATACTTATAGCACGAGTCAGAGTACAATATGGGAAAATATTTTACGAGCACGCAAAATATTTTCACGAGCCAAAGGCGAGTGAAAATGTGGCGTGAGAGTAAAATATCATTCCCATATTGTACGGCGAGTGTGATAAGTGATTTATTGCTTCTTTGAAATTTTTCTCAACCGCTTACAATACAATTTTCATTGATTTTACTCGCTACGCGCGCGCTACAAGGAGCGTACAATATAAACCGTACAATATGGGAGAATACAGAACGCTCGCGTGATGCGGAAATATTCAAGTAAAAATATCAAAGCTGCAATAAATATACATACATATGTATATATATATATATATATATATATTGTATAGACATAGGATTGGAGCAAGTCCCAGCAATAGGTGGGGCTTCCACTGATACTCTTGATGATCCTTCCTTTACTGGTCATGATGTCACGCCCTCTCTTCGGCAGGAGTCATCATCAGAAGTGCGCCCTGATTCACCTTCTCAAGATTTAGTGTCCACTCCTACTGCTCCACCATGTGAATCACACCCTCTAGTATTTTTTAATCCATCTCAAGTTCTAAATGATCTCACTACCTAGTCACATGATGACCACAATTCTCCTCCTGTCTCTTCTCATCCAGTTGTGAGTTCCACTGAAGTTTCCCCAGCTCCGCCGGAAGCACTTCAAGAGTTCCTTGAGAAGCTTTCAGCTATCGCTCAACAGAATGGTTTGGTGTTTGATGTGTCCAGTCTCCCTCAGTTTGTGAATAATTCAGCCATACGACTCCAGACTTCTGGACCAGGGTTGGATTGAGCTATGGAGACTTGGAACTGCTCAAATCTGAATGCAAGGACCGAGAAGAATTTGTACGAATTCTGAAGGATAGAGGAATTAACAGCAAACCCCTCCAGGAGAAGCTGTCCAAGCACTTCAAATACAGCCAAAGGAAATGAGTCCTTTTTTTCCAACCCGGCTCTTTTCAGAGCCACTACCTCACAGAAGGTTTCACCTAAAATGTTCGCACACATAATCAGTGGGCTATTTCTTCAAATCCTTACACTACTAGCTAATTCGCTTACCTGTGCGTCGGTAAGGCAGACGTGCTAGTATCGCCTGAACGGGGTACTGTATAAATCCACTGCAGGACCCCTCCCAGCTTAGTATCGAAATCTAACAAGCTGGGTGCTTCTTCAACAGCACCGTAGGTGATTCTTCAACAGCACCGTAGCCGTTCTTCTCACTAAAAAGCAGCTGAAGCGGAGCGCACCTTTGGTGGGCGGGGCGCAAAATGCAACATCCAGGGGGGGGGGGCGTTATAGTTTCACGCGCACTTCGTTTTGACCCAGCCGCAGTTCGCGGCCGCCTGCAAAGAGGGTGAATTTGCGACAAGTATTTTTGAGCTATAAGGGGTCACGGGATGCAGTCTAAACTTGGAACAGTAATTCGGTGACGTAAGGTGAACAGGCCTACGTTTAGATTTTCTTGATAGCGTGCCAGGAAGCAAAGTTGACCTTAGTGGTCGGATATTTAGAAAAGTAAACTTGCTATAGCTAAAAACTAAACGTAGGAAGCGGGAACATAATGGGAGGAAGCCGTAGAGTCTTGAATCGGCAGAAAAGCTTGGACGGTTGCGGAGAAACAACACGAAATGTCCGCAGAAGTAAATTCCTAACTGGGCTTACGAAGATGCAAATGGTCTGAATTTTGGTGTGCAGAGAGACCTTATCACCCTAAATAAATTCAGCATGTTAAAGAATTGCCACCGTTGCTTGAAGTTGTTTTTTTTTTCCAGCATCAATTTTTAAGGAAAATGCGTGGGTCGGATGGGTCTCCACCCTTAAAGATTAGCTTATAATGAAGTATGCAATCCATTTCTAACCATGTAATAGTACTAAATTATTAGTTCTAAGAGAAGGAAAGACTAATGTGATAATGGACTAAAACTATGCTAACGTTTATTCAGCGAGCGAGCAAAGCTGACTCTCAGTCGTGTTCAATTGAGATTTCAGATATATTTATATAGGTATGTATGCGTAAGTAAAAAATATTCACGTAAGTTAGGTAAAGCGTTCACAGTTCCAGTATTCTTCAATTAACGAGCACAGAGAATCCTGCTGCTTACTCGCTCGCCATGCATTTGCGCTATTCGAGCGCACCACTTCGTAAAACTAAGGCACTAAGAGAACAAACACTCAGTGTTATTCATAGCTAGCGAAGCAAGCGAGAAACTTACAGGGGTAACACAATTGAAAATCGGGGATGTTTGTTTGTTTGTAGAATAGTGATGAGCTTGAGCACAAATGGCGAACTTTCTTCAGTGATTTGGCTGTTGGACAATGAATTTTCAGGTCAGAACAATACTGTTGGGTAGGGTTAACTATGACAAATAGGAAATTAACCAAGATAACTTGAATTTTCCAGTAAATGCTGTTGAGTAGGGCTTATAACTGTGACAAATAGGACTAACTTGAATAGAAATGGAAGTCCCTTAAGTTTTCAAGTTTTAACTGCACCTGCAAAACAAATCAAAGCGGTAAACAATTCAATTTCTAAGGTGATACGGGTAATGGTCGCTAAACCAGAGGATTCTGTTTAGTGAAGTTTGGGACGGGGTGGAACGCGAGCGAACACAAAAGTATGCGAGGGTCAAAGTACAAAATGACATACATACGTCCATATATATATACAAATAAACTAGTGTGCTTGAGCACAAATGGCGAGCGAGCCTTAAACTACACTATTGTTAAATGATTGATTTTAACAACTAACAACAAAATCAAGTTACGTTATTTAAAGTTTTCTTTGTGACATTCTTAATAATAGTTGTAACGCACAATACTTTCACACAACTGAACATACCTACGCTAGACTTACCTTCGTGTCTAGTTGACAATGAATTTACAATTTTTTTATATAAACTAGTGATGTGCTTGAGCACAAATGGCGAGCGAGCCTAAAGACTATACTATTTTTATATGAATGATTTTGACTTCTAACACTGAAGCTACTGAAAAATTTTCAGTAGCTTCAGTGTTAGAAGTCAAAATCATTCAGTTTTTAAATTTAGCATACAGGGTAAAGGGATTTCAGTGCCATAGTAGCAACTCTCTGAAACTGCTTGGAAAGAAAAAAACAACAACAAAACAATGCACGTTATTTAAAAGATTTCTCGCCATTTGTGCTCAAGCACACCACTAGTTTATTTGTATATATGTTTGGACGTACGTATGTCATTTTGTACTTTGACCCTCGCGTTTTGGTGTTAGTTACGTGGTCGACCCCATCCCAAATTGCACTAAACAGAATCCTCTGGTTTACCGATCAGTACCCGTATCACCCTAGAAATTGAATTGTTTACCGTTTTGAATTCTTTTGCGGGTGCAGTTAAAACTTGAAAACTTAAGGGACTTCCATTTCCATTCCAGTTAGTGGTGGTGGTAAGTCAATGCGCTCTTTGTCATGGTTATAAGCCGTGCGCAACAGTATTTACTTGAAAATACATTGTCCACTAGACTACCAAGAAGGTAAGTCTGTAGGTGCATGTCCAATTGTGTCAAAGCATTGTGTGTTACAACCACTACTTAGCTAAAGAATATCACAAAGAAAACGTTTAAATAATGTGTATTGTTTTGTTGTTGTTTTTTTCCTTCAATTCAAGCAGTTGCAGAGAGTTGTTACTATGGCACTGAAATCCCTTTACCGTGTATGCGAAATTAAAAAACTGGACCTCATTTTCAGTAGCTTCAGTGTTAGAAGTCAAAATCATTCATATAAAAATAGTATAGTCAGGCTCGTTCGCCATTTGTGCTCAAGCACATCACTAGTACTGTCTTGCTCGCTACGTTCGCTCGCCAATAAACAAACATCCCCGATTTTCAATTGTGTCACCCCTGTAAGTGTCTCGCTCGCCAATAATATGTTTGGACATACGTATGTCATTTTGTACTTTGACCCTCTCGTACTTTCGAGTTAGTTCAGTGTTTGACCCCGTCCCAAACGTCACAACAGTATCCCCTGGTTTATCGATCATTACCCGTATTATCCTAGAAATTGAATTGTTTACCGCTTTGAATTCTTTTGCCGGTGCAGTTTTAACTCAAAAACTTACTGGAGTTCAATTTTTAATGGTGGTGGTGAGTTGATAGTGATTAGTCATAAGCTCTACTCAACAGTATTTACTTGAAAATTCATTGTCCACTAGACTTTCCACAAGGTAAGTTTTGCGTAAGTATGTTCAGTAATGTTAAAGTATTGTGCGTTACAGCTATTACGCAAAGAAAAAGTTTAAAGAACGTGACTTTTTTTTGTTGTTGTTGTTGCTTTTTTTTTTCCACTTCAAACAGTTGCGTGGAGCGGTTACTATGGCGTTGAATACCTTTACCGTATTATAAGTAATTTAAAAACTCGACTTTTTATAGTAGCTTGAATGTTAGAAGTGAAAACCAATCGTTTAACAATAGTGTAGTTTTAGGCTTGCTCGCATTTTGTGCTCAAGCACACCACTAGTAAATGCGATAATTTACAAACGAAGTCACTACTGTTGAAAAAAGTCCATTATTTTCAGCTTATAACAATAATGGTTTTGTTTACGATCATAAAATTTAATGTATTTAGCTAGCTCTATAATTATGTTAGAATCTAATGGTTTGAGAAACAGAGAGGTTGTGAGACTTAACAGATGGCAGAGACACCTGAAACTGCTGCAGTACACAGAGATGTCACAGGCAGATCCAAGTCGGTTTGGTGAGCTCATGTGTCTCCTCACTCCTTATTCGAAGTCAGCACAGAGGTCACGGAACCGAGCAGTTTGTGCACGAAGGCGAGGCCAGAATAGATGCCTTGTTGCTCATGTCAATGATCAATGTGGCAGACGAGATCCCTGACGTCAACACCTTAGACTCACAGCTCTGATTGTCATTTCTTCTCCAACTAACTCATTTTTCATCTTAACTGTTTCTGTTTGCCGTGTTTTGGTATTTATTTTTTGGTTCTTGTATGATTTGTTCTGTATTGCAATCAGTCCAAGAAAACCTGTTTTCAGAATCTGTGTGTGAAGGTTGGTTGAAGTTCATGTTCTACATCTGTAAGGAACTGACAATACCTACTGCAAAATACGTCGAAAGGAAAGGGATGACGGCTTGAAAAGTGGAATGTTTTGAATCAGAAGTTATTGTGGTACTACTATCATAAATGATTAAATAATAGAAATATTGGATTTGATCCTGTCTAGTCTAATGAAAATAGCAAGTTACATGCATAGGATTGCATTTTAGTTCCTCTAGTTTTTTTTGTTTGTTTTTTACGCAGTTAGCTATTATGCAGGGGAGTAGGAACAGGGGGGGTAGGGGGGGCACAGGACCCCCCAATATTTTTAGTGGGGGGGTAAATGAGAGTTTTACCCCCCCAATAATTCTGGCACTAATTTGTAATACTAACAGTAAATATAATTCTGGCAAGAATTTATAAAATACTGTTATCAAAAGCTGTTTAATGTGTTATATATATATATATATATAAATACATCTTAACTGAACACTAGTTTTGTTGTCTACTTTAAAGTAGCTGGTGTTTTAATAGGCAACTATGTCCTTTTTTTACAAATAGCATTCATTGACAATAGATTCTACTATGTGGTGAGAATAAATCATGAGTACTGTTGTGTTATGATTGTAAGTGTGATTTCTCTAGCCTTCATTCTGAGGAGAGCAATTATTTCACTATTTTAAACTCTTCAAATCATAATCAAGAGAGAGAACTAGGAGTGTATGTTTTAGCTTTAGTTATTCTGCAGTATTATCTTTACAAAAACTTTCTTTCCAGTTTTGTAAATCACAATTAGTTGCTGGCTATCACATGAATTTGGCCAATCAATTAATGAGTAATGAGGCATTTTTTGAAACACTTTTAGGGCACATATGGAAGTATTGGAGAAAGAAGTTTATCAGACTTTTGTTTTAGCTATGCTAAATTAAGGGGCAGCTGCATTTAGAAGTAACTCAACTGTTGTCAAGTCTCTCCCAACTATAAATGCAATCAATTATGTCTGTCACTAATCAGGGGAGTAGGAACAGGGAGGATAGGGGGGCAAATGGTAGTTCCCCCCCCCCTCCGCCTATAATTCTGTCAATAATTTTACTGTATCAATCATACTGTTCTCAAAATGCTGTTCTCATGATGGCTATGAATAGTCAATTTGTTAAATACCACATTACTGTGTCCTATTCATTCACACATACTAATAACTAGAATGCTTTTAAGTTGTGGTTTAAGAGGCAGCTGCAGTTGTAAGTAACTGGCATGCATGCAATCAGTCAGTTGAGGAACATGGCTGCTCAAAAGAAGATAAAGCTAGATTCTGGTCAGCTTGGTCTTAAAGCCTTCTTTTCTTCAGTGGGAGCATCAAATTCACGAGATTCTCAACCTCAAACAGGTAAGTACTTGGCCATATATGAAATAATCAGCTAAAATTTATCCATTACTGTGTAGAGCAAGAAGTGATGGAGGATACCATGATCAGTGATGAGGAAGAAACCTCTTGCACTACCTGTGATCCAATTGAAAATAGCATGAATGAGTCTAGTGCAGCAGATGGTTTATGTAGCTGTTGTTCTGGAGATATTAGTCAACCAACTGACCCATCTTTGCTCCAGAAGACTGAAAAAGTATATGGAAGCGGAAGTTGCATAAAGAAACGCCACTTCTTAGCTAAGTGGTTCGAAGACTACAAATGGCTTCATTTATGTTCAAAATCTCTAAAAGTGTACTGCTATTACTGTAGAGCAGCTCTTAGATCACAAGTGTCTGTAATGAGCACAAAAGCTGATCCAGCATTTTCTACTACCGGCTTCTCTAATTGGAAGAAAGGCACATCAAGTTTCAAACAGCATGAAAGCTCTCTAGCTCACAGAGATGCTCTATCTGCACATATTATGTCAAGTGTCACTCCAATCAATGAGTTACTTAAAGATCAGTGTAATGTAACTCAGAAAAATAGGAGGCAGAGATTTTTAAATGAACTGGCTGGAATTCGTTTTTTGGTACGCCAAGGCATATCTGTCAGAAATGATCACAGTAGTGGCTCCAATTTGACTGTACTGCTCAAACAAGTACTGGGTGAGTGTAACTGGGTTAAAGAAAACAAGTATCAGTCTCCTGAAGTCATAAATGAATTGATTAAGCTTATGGCCAATAAAGTTTTGTTTTCACTATTATCTGATGTCCATAAAAATCGTTGGTTCTCTATACTAGCTGACGAAACAAGGGATATTTCTAACAGAGAACAGTTGACTATTACTCTCCGAACTGTGAGTGAGTCATATGAAATCAAAGAAGATTTATTTGGTCTTGCTCAACTCGATGAGACCACAGCAGAACATATTCATTTGATTATTAAGGATTGTTTATTACGCCTTGGTATTCCTATAGCAAATTGTAGAGGGCAGGCATACGATGGGGCAGCAAATTTTCAAGGGTGTATTAATGGTGTAAGAGTGAAAACCCAGCAGCAATTTCTGTTCATTGCCTGGCTCATTGTGTGAACTTATGCTTACAAGACATCGCTAGGGGAAGTAGTTGCATCAAGGAAGCACTAAATTTTGCTATGGAATTGATACAACTAATCAAATATTCTCCAAAACGACAAGTACTGTTTGAAACAGTCCAAAGGCAGCAAGATTGTTCCACGAATTGTGGGATTCGAACCATATGCCCTACTAGGTGGACGGTTCGCACTGGAGCAATGCAAAGTATTTTGAATAATTACGAGTCTTTGCAAGAAACTATGGAAACAGCATCACATCATGGTTCTGATGACTGCTCCAGACGAGCAAGTGGAATTTTTGCTTTGATGGAGAAATTTAAAACATACTTTGGATTGAAACTATCGGTATTTATTTTTAGCATAACAGAAAACTTATCAGTTACTCTTCAAGGAGTTGACACAAATGTTGATGATTGCTTTACAGCTGTTAATGCAAGTATTGAAGCTCTCAATAACTATCGAAATGATGAACATTTTACTAAGTTTTTTGAATCAGTTAAATCTGCAGCTGAAGATAAGTGTGATCCCCCAGTATTACCAAGGCAACGACGCATTCCAAGACGACTAAATGATGGTACATCTCAGCACCAGTTTACTACTGTTGAAGATGTGTATAGAAAAGAATATTTTGAAGTTATTGATGCTGTTAAGGGGGAACTGGAGAGGCGTTTCAGACAGCAAAACTTCCTTTTTGCACAAACTGTTGAGAAATTATTGCTAGACAGTGCTAATGGCAAGTCTGTAGCTATAACTGAGAAGATTCAAGAAATGTACAATGGTGATATTGATATGCAAAAACTGAAACTGCACCTTCAAATGCTTCCTGATGTGATTAAGTGTTCATTACTAGATGGAATTTCCATTAAAAAGGTTACACGGGTGCACACTATTTGTCAAGTGCTTAATGAGAATCCAACTTGCAAAACTCTGTTGTCAGAAGTGCACAAACTACTAAAATTGTACTACACTATTCCTGTTACAACTTCAAGTGCTGAACGTAATTTTTCTGCCTTAAAAAGAATTAAGACTTACCTGAGAAGTTCGATGACTCAATCAAGATTGAACCATTGTGTCCTGCTTCACGTTCATCAAGATAAAACTGATGAACTGGATTTACATACTATCGCAAAGGAGTTTGTACAAATAAATGAACGCAGAATTAACTTTTTTGGAAAGTATTGATGTATTGATTATTATCATTGTTGTTATTACTATCATCATTATTATTATTATTGTTGTTTTGATCAATCAATGTTATTAATTTAAAAAGTCGTGTATGGCTAGGTACTGACGTATTACCTATTGTTGAACACCACTGGCCAAAATAAATTGCCTTAAATTTTAAACATTTCAGCACTCTATACAGTTGCCTCCATCAGTGAAATCACTAAATAACGATTATAATGAATCCTATCAAATTCATCGCAAAAATTTAGTGCTTCTATTATACCTTTTTTTTTATCATTTCTACTGATGAAAGCATTGTATAGTGTGCCAAAAAGTTTAAAATTTTGGAATTTAGAAAAATTTATTGTGGCTAATAGACCAATAAAATAACTAATAAAGCTTCAATTATTGTTTTTTCATATCGCACAGCAGACCTACCATTTTGCCCCCCCCCCAATATTTTTCATCTTCCTACTCCACTGTTATGAATTAATATGTAGCTACTAATGTACATATGTAATATTTCAGTAGTAGCACTAGTTTACAAGTGCAGATAATAAACATTAAAATAAAGCTATTTATGTATACAAGCAATTATTATTGGCGAGCGAGCGTAGCGAGCGAGACACTTACAGGGGTAACACAATCGAAAATCGGGGATGTTTATTTATTGGCGAGCGAGCGAAGCGAGCGAGACACTATCAGGGGTAACTCAATCGAGATTTCGCTATATTTATTTTTATCATGTACTGAACTCAAGTACTCCCATAGAGATTAATACAAATGAAACTACCCCAATATTTTCCCATATTGCGTCCCCTTGGGCATTCTAACAAGTGTTATTGCGTCCCCTTTGGCTAATTTTATATTTTTAGGTTTTTGTTAAGTCTTAATAATAATACATTAATTTGATATATCTGTCTATTGCTATGTAGGTATGTATGAATTGTAAATCACTTCATTTGTGGTTGTGTGTCATTAGGTGCAGCGGACATTGTAGTGAAACTTTGTGTTAGTGTTGCTGTAGGAAAACCAATATTTATTGTTGTACAATTGGTGATTGTTGCTCCAGCAAAGTAGGACTGAGCACTTAAATCTTGGTTCATAGTACCACTCGATTGTATTGTAGGGTATGAAGAAGATGGATTAGTTTCAGGCTTTTTGTATGAGCTCAAGACATGAGACATTTCCTTTTGCTGTTGTAATGATGCTTTTTTATAGCTATTTAGACTTCGTAGATATTTATGCCCAGTTAGTTGGATTATGTGTGTTTCTGGTACACTATTCTTGGTAAGACATGTAACCATTGTTTTTCGAGCTGAATGATTTTTTCCCCAGACAATCCAGCACTTGCAGCCATCCTTTTCATTATTGTATTGATTACACCAGCCGTACCACTTCCTCAAGTCTGATATTGTTTTCTTCTTTGTGTTACAATTTTTTTGCTGGTCCACAAACATTTCCAACTCTTCATCGTCCAAACACACGGAAGAAGATGCTTCTTCTACGTGCTTAGTTTCCTCCGTTTGTCCGTTAGTATAGACTGGATTAGCAACAGTTGGTTCTATAGGGAGTTTCTGTAGATGTATTCAGATTGTTTCTCAATCATTTCAAGAACTTAGTCATCAAAAAAATCCTGTAATGAAATATCTTCAGCCATAGCAACGTTAGCTTACTGGTATAGCTCCAGAAAAATTGTCGTTGCTAAGATTAAGTTTGCGCATGCGTACATGATAAATCTGTTATACTTGAATACGCGAAATATCACTCGTCTGATCGGGGTATTGGCACTCGTCCCAATACATCCGACAGACTCGTGATATTTTGCAGTATTCAAAGTATAACATTATTATATATCTGTTTATGGGGTACGCGAGACTTCTGTTTTCGCCCGCGCTTCTAATTACGTACGTTAGGTAAAGCGTTCACAGTTTCAGTATTTTTCAATTAACGAGCGCGGAGAATCCTGCTGCACTGCCTTACGCAACTTTGTTTCAACCAAAACGTTTACTGCTACTCTCTTCTTGAAACAATTTTGAAGTCTTTATCAAGCTGCGCTTCTTTGCCACTGCTTTCGAAGTTTATTCAGGTAATTCTGTTAGTTTTGTCTGGGATCAGAGACTTTAGATTCTCTGATGCTAACTGTGCACTACAGTTAGATGTAATTTCTGTCCTATTTTTCTGTAAAAAGAGTCTGCTCGCTCGCCATGCGTTTGCGCTATTCGAGCGCACCACTAGTTTATTGGCGAGCAAGCGTAGCGAGCGAGACACTTACAGGGGTAACACAATCGAAAATCGGGGATGTCAGTTTATTTATTGGCGAGCGAGCGAAGCGAGCGAGACACTATCAGGGGTAACTCATTCGAGATTTCGCTATATTTATTGGCGAGCGAGCGTAGCGAGCGAGACACTTACAGGGGTAAAAATGAAAAAATCGGGGATGTTTATTTGTATATATGTTTGGACGTACGTATGTCATTTTGTACTTTGACCCTCGCGTTTTTGTGTTAGTTATGTGGTCGACCCCCGTCCCAAATTGCACTAAACAGAATCCTCTGGTTTAGCGATCAGTACCCGTATCACCCTAGAAATTGAATTGTTTACCGTTTTGAATTCTTTTGCGGGTGCAGTTAAAACTTGAAAACTTAAGGGACTTTCATTTCTATTCGAGTTAGTGGCGGTGGTAAGTCAATGCGCTCTTTGTCATGGTTATAAGCCGTGCGCAACAGTATTTACTTGAAAATACATTGTCCACTAGACTACTGCGAAGGTAAGTCTGTGTAGGTGCATGTCCAGTTGTGTCAAAGCATTGTGTGTTACAACCACTACTTTTGTTGTTTTTTTTCTTCCAAGGAGTTGCAGAGAGTTGTTACTATGGCACTGAAATCCCTTTACCCTGTATGCTAAATTTAAAAACTGGATCTTATTTTCAGTAGCTTCAGTGTTAGAAGCAAAATCATAATAGTATAGTCTTTAGACTCGCTCGCCATTTGTGCTCAAGCACATCACTAGTTTATTTATTTATCTGTTTATGGGGTACGTGAGACCTCTGTTTTCGCCCGCGCTTCTAATTACGTAAGTTAGGTAAAGCGTTCACAGTTCCAGTATTTTTCAATTAACGAGCTCTGAGAATCCTTAGTGGAGGTGGTAGTCAATGCGCTCTTTGTCATGGTTATAAGCCGTGGCAACAACAGTATTTACTTGAAAATACATTGTCCACTAGACTACTGGGAAGGTAAGTCTGTGTAGGTGCATGTCCAGTTGTGTCAAAGCATTGTGTGTTACAACCACTACTTAGCTAAAGAATATCACAAAGAAAACTTTTAAATAACGAGTATTGTTTTGTTGTTGTTGTTTTCCTTCCAAGCAGTTGCAGAGAGTTGTTACTATGGCACTGAAATCTCTTTACCCTGTATGCTAAATTAAAAAACTGGACCTTATTTTCAGTAGCTTCAGTGTTAGAAGTCAAGATCATTCATATAAAAATAATATAGTCTTTAGGCTCGCTCGCCATTTGTGCTCAAGCACATCACTAGTTTGTATATATGTACATGTATGGACGTACGTAAGGCATTTTTGTACTTTGACCCTCGCGTTTTTTGGTTAGTTCGGTTGTCGACCCCGTCCCAAATTGCACTAAACAGAATCCTCTGGTTTATCGATCAGTACCCGTATCACCCTAGAAATTGAATTGTTTACCGTTTTGAATTCTTTTGCGGGTGCAGTTAAAACTTGACAACTTAAGGGACTTCCATTTCTATTCGAGTTAGTGGCGGTGGTAAGTCAATGCGCTCTTTGTCATGGTTATAAGCCGTGCGCAACAGTATTTACCTGAAAATACATTGTCCACTAGACTACTGCGAAGGTAAGTCTGTGTAGGTGCATGTCCAGTTGTGTCAAAGCATTGTGTGTTACAACCACTACTTAGCTAAAGAATATCACAAAGAAAACTTTTAAATAACGTGTATTGTTCTGTTGTTGTTGTTTTTTCCTTCAATTCAAGCAGTTGCAGAGAGTTGTTACTATGGCACTGAAATCCCTTTACCCTGTATGCTAAATTAAAAAACTTGACCTTATTTTCAGTAGCTTCAGTGTTAGAAGTCAATAAAAATAGTATATTCTTTAGGCTCGCTCGCCATTTGTGCTCAAGCACACCACTAGTTTATTTGTATATTATATGTATGGACGTACGTAAGGCATTTTTGTACTTTGACCCTCGCGTTTTTGTGTTAGTTCGGTTGTCGACCCCGTCCCAAATTGCACTAAACAAAATCCTCTGATTTATCGATCAGTACCCGTATCACCCTAGAAATTGAATTGTTTACCTTTTTGAATTCTTTTGCTGGTGCAGTTAAAACTTGACAACTTGAGGGACTTCCATTTCTATTCGAGTTAGTGGCGGTGGTAAGTCAATGCGCTCTTTGTCATGGTTATAAGCTGTGCGCAACAGTATTTACTTGAAAATACAATGTCCACTAGACTACCGCAAAGGTAAGTCTGTGTAGGTGCATGCTCCAGTTGTGTCAAAGCATTGTGTGTTACAACCACTACTTAGCTAAATCACAAAAACAACTTTTAAATAACGTGTATTGTTTTGTTTTTGTTTTTTCCTTCCAAGCAGTTGCAGAGAGTTGTTACTATGGCACTGAAATCCCTTTACCCTGTATGCTAAATTTAAAAACTGGACCTTATTTTCAGTAGCTTCAGTGTTAGAAGTCAAAATCATTCATATAAAAATAGTATAGTCTTTAGGCTCGCCCGCCATTTGTGCTCAAGCACATCACTAGTAGTAATTGAATATTCAGCAAATGGAACGGGTGGGTTTGTCTCTTTATGGGAGGATGGGTGGAAATAAGAGGATTTGAAGATCTTCAGTCATGTGAGCACATTTTTATGTTATTTTAATTAACATTATTAACACACACACAAAAAAATGTAAATTCTCTTGCTGCCGCTAGGCGGTCACGCGCACCTGGCAGAGCCAGGATGCCTGTGCACTAAGCAGGCACTGTGAGCCGTGCAAGCAAAGCTCCTAGAGCTAGGCTAGGGACTTGCAGGAGAACAGACCTTTCCTCACAGCAAGTGGTGTGGGCACCCGAAGTCCCACCTGGACCATTACTATTTCATGAGAAAAGGCCTAAAAATTGCACCCCAGCAAATGCCAGGTACCCAATCACAGCTGGGTGGACTGGTGGCTGGCGGGAGGCAGATGGAAAATCAGATGGAAAAATTGCCTGAGTACACACACACACACACACACACACATAAAGATTAATCTTAGGGTGCTAGCCCGGTCAATCTTGAGTACTTATAGCCCAATTAACCCATACCTAGATGCTTCAAGTAAACTAACAGTTAGGTAAAGGGTTCAACAGCATCTAAAACTGTATTAGCTATTACACACAAGGGGAAAAAAATGTTTCTTCAAGGTCAATCTTGGGTGCTAGTCCGATTAACCCATACCTAGATGTTTCAAGTAAAGTAACAGTTAGGTGAATGGTTCAGCTAGCACCCGAAATTGCAAGAAAAAACAACAACAACGTATCTTCATGTTCAAAGCTTGGAAAGAATGAGTTGTTGTCAATTTTTTTCAAGATTGGCATTTAATTCTAAGCTAGCTACCTAGTAAAATACTCCCTACACATTCAATACTGAATTGCGTGGTCCCTTCATTCATGAGTTAAATTAAGGTCCACAAGTTGATCATGGAAGACCTAGGGAGGATTAGGCCTTGACTACATGGCATACACTAAAAAAATCAAGTATTCTGCAAGCAAAATGGGTATTTCCGCTTAGCAAAAAAACAGTTTTTTTTATTTGAAGCAGTAGGCAACTCCAATTCTGTAATCTCCACCAGTAGCTTTATCCTCAAACATTTTCAGTTAGCTTCTGTTAGTTTTAAAGATTGTTAAAAATTAGTTGTACTAAACTTAATACATCAAAGTTCATTTCTTGAAATTCACAAAAAAAATGTTTTAATTCATAAACTAGCTATTAGATAATAGAACAATATTGTATATGCTGTTTGAGATTAGTGGGGTTTTTTTTTTTCAGGAATAGACTACCCACTAGCCGATTCTCTCTTGTTGTAGCCGACGAGGCTGAGGAGGACACTTTTTTCTTAATACATACACATGTGACTTTATTCTATGTTTCTTTCCCCATCTTATCCTTATCTTCTCTCCCATGTTACCTGACTCTCAGGACTTTTTATTTTAATTTTATTTTTTAAAATTTTATTTTATTTTATTCCTTATTTCTTTATTTCTTTACTATATTTCTAGAGTTACATGTATGAATGTATTACTCAATCACTTGTCAATACATCTCAAAATTGTCACTTCATTCATTCTTTTGCCACCTCATTCAATGGCCAAACCCCATTCACAATCTTTGTCATTCACTTTAGCTGACTATATATAGTTGGCCTCACTTCAAATCTTTTCAGTTGTGCAAGCCAGATTCACTAGAAGGCTCACCCATAGCCGAAAATTCATAAATATATCTGACTCAAAATCTCTGAAAGTACTACATCCTGAGTAGCCACATAGCTACATATTGCCGACACAATGAGCTGGGCTGTTGTGCAGAGAGCAAGCTGATATATCTGTCAATAAAAATTCAGCCATTATCTCTGGTGGTCTCCATGCATGTGACAGGGAGTTCAATTGACAGTTGGAATAGCTGTAGATCTAGGCTGTGGATTGCTTACTAGGGATGTCCACATTATGCTGGCATTTGTTATAATAGGTAAGGTTTTATGAATAAATATGCCCATTTTTTTTTTTTTCATTTACGCTGTTCCAGCAACGCTTGGCATTGCAGCAAATATGCACTTAAAATGTGTCATTTGCTATGCTCCTAGTTATACTTGGTTTGTTAATTATTGGTGATGACCATCAATCACAAAGATGCAGTGTTTCACATGGATACAAGCTTAGGAATACTGCAGTTTCATCTGACCAAGAATCCACGCTTCTACTCTTACATCAATCACTATTTTCCAGTTTCTTTTAGATGTGCAACAATCTATTGTGGCATGAACAATAGTAACAGAGCCCTCAACAAAATGAAAACTGTTCTTAGTTTGAGTCATAAAAAGCATATTAAGCCTAAGAGAAATTAATCTGAAAAGGACTGCAAGAATGAAAAATATTGCTAGTTATTTCAAAACAGTAGAAAAAAGATAGGGAAGAACAGGCTACTGAATCTGACTCACTTGATATGTTGTTACAAAAATGCACCAACAGCTGTATCAGAAGCATCTTCACTAGGTTAGTAGGTGCATCGCATGAGGGTAACATAGGAGTGAAGCAGCATCTAGAGTATCCTTGGGTTCCTGGAATGAGGCCAGAGCAGCGTCATTCCAGGACCTTTGAGACTTTAGTCTGTACAAAGAGAGGAGAGCGTGTAGAGGAATAATCAAAGTGGGAATAAGTAATGATAAAAGTACACAAGGCCAATGAACCTGCAGAGTTGGCAAGGGACTGTGATTGAGGAAAATCATAAAGGACCTGAAACATTTTGAGGAAGTGGAGCAATAACCCTGTTTATTGATCCGATGTCCAATGAAGTCGCACTCACCAGCATCAATGACACGCTTGACAGGATTGATCACAATATTGTGCACTGAGAGACATTCTAGGACAGTCTGCAAGTCCCGGAACTGTTGCTTGGGGTCACAGCTTGATATGAGAATGTCATCAATTTAGGAGTAAGCCACAGAAACCCCACGGAGGACTTGGTCTATGAAGCGTTGGAAGGTCTAAGCTGTGCTACACAGACCAAATGGTATTTTGAGAAATTCAAACAGTTTGTCAAACTGCGTAGTCACGGCCGTCTTGTGAATATCTGAGGGATCGGCTGGAATCAATGATATGCCTGCACCAGATCCAGCTTGTAAAAAATGGTGGCAAGTACAAAAGTCATACAAATGAGGAATAGGATATCGATCAGGTACTGTTATGTGATTGAGAGTGTGATAGTCACACATTGATGCCAGTTATCCCGAGTTTTCTTGGGTACTATATGAAGTGGGGAAGACAAGGAACTAGAAGACGGTCTGACCAAGCTGTAGCACATGCTCACACTCTTGCTTTGTCAAGCAAAGACTATCTGGTGTGAGGCATCTGGGCCGAGCTGACAGTGGCAGTGAAGTGAGTGACGTTATGCTTGATGATGTCAATAGGTGAGCAAACTCGAATAAGAGAAGGAAACTTTGACAGCAAAGTGAGGTAATGATCACTGCTACCTTTATGGTGTATGGATAGACTAGGAGACGAGACAGTAGATGTAATGCCTTGGACATGGAGACAGGTTTGAGAGTCACCGAGTTGGCAACTACTACAACCTCCGTGTGAGGATCCAATTTCTGTTGTGAAACTGATATGATAGCATTATGCTCCTATGCTAAGGGCATTCATTATATGCTCAAAATTATGCTGGCATAATTCGTAAAACCCTTCTAATAAGTAGACATAGTTTAAGGTTGAATTAAGCATAATAGGCTCATTTTCTAGCATAATCTAGCCAAAATAACAATTTTAGATATATTTATTTGAAAGACTGCTGAGGCAACAGCTACAGTGGTTCCTCAACGGTTACTACTACAGATTAACAATTGAATTTTATGAGAGTAACACTATTTATTAACTTTTACACACTATGTATGAATTTGTCATCTAAATCTCATTGTAGCTAGTTATTATTAGTTACTGTGATTCAATACTATTGCGCCGGCACAATTTAGGGCAAAATAATTTAGCATGGGCCAACAAATATAATAAGTAAAAATTACTGGCATAATGTATACAGCCCTATTGCTAATTCACTAGGAGCTATAAATGCAGAATGAATTGTCGGCATGCAAGTTGTAGTGTAGAAGGTGCACTGCATCACATCATTTAGTTGTAGTTATTTCAAGTGAACCATTTAGTTTCTTTCAATTATGAAAACGTGTCAATAAATAATACGTTTCATTTTAATTTAGTCAACGATTACAACACTAAAGTGTAACTTTAACCTTTCTATGTTTCTTTACACAGTTCCTCTAATCCAATTGTTGATATCAAACTTTCAAGCTATCAAATATTAGATAAACAGTCGATAATTTCTGAGAAGGGACATGAGCTTCATAACAATGAACAAAACTTGTGTCACTTTGTCCTTTATTCAGAATTTCAAATGTAGCAAAATAAATGTAGCATTGTAGCTACTGCCATCTGGTCATGATCACCAAGCTTCAACAGGACACTTGCTTTTTTTTGTGCCGAGTATGAGATATTTAGTACTCCAGAAACCTTGACTGGCTCATCCAGATGTTGACAGCAGAACAACATACAACTGGTACAACTGGAGATTTACCGCTACGGCGGGCCATACAACTTGCTCATGCACGCGCTTACAGTAAAGGGCTTTCCCCGTGTCGTGCCTGCCGCACACCCACAGTCCCTGAATTCGTGTGTACTCAAATTCGATCGTGACTGCTGAAAACGTTATGTCGTCCGTTTTACAGGTACTACTTAACCACCGGGATGGTCTTCCCTAACAGGAGTGGACCTTCTCAAACTACCGGGATCTATACAAGAATAGAATTTTTTGTAGAGATGCCTATGAGAAGTTGACTTACTTGGACCCTGACGAGCACTAGTCTGGCGGGCCACACCCTTTACCTTCTTTTTAATATGGGCGGGGGAAGGGAAAGGGTCTGGCGTCACTAGCATCAACGACTTGTTCGAGCCACCCCGATTTTGGGGTGGCGGTTTTAGCACATTCCTTGGTACATTCGTCATGGGACGTCATTGTAAGGCGTCATTATACGATTCTTTTTTTTCTTCTTCAAGCATGGGAGACTCTTACCTGATGAGGTTTGTAATGTAAGATTGGCATAGTTGCTTCTTGTGTTGAGCTATAACATTGGCAGCACTACATTAGATTACGCCAGGCTAACACTACTCCAGAACGGAGTCTTGAGAGATCTGATCTCTCTGCAACTAGCCTACGGACATATCTAGACTCTGATGGAAGATCAGAGCCACAACCTAAGCAGAACTCCATAGCTAAGCCGGATTGCAACCTGGTATGCTGGTCGAGCTGCAAGTTTACAGCTGCTTTCCCGGGAAATATTAAAATGCGCGGGGGAATATGTGACGCAATTTTGACACTTTTTAATTAAATTTCTCTGGAACAAGTCGTTGTTGCTAGTGACTCCAGACCCTTTCCCTTCCCCCCCCCCCCCCCCCTCATAAAAAAGAAGGTAAAGGGTCTGGCCCGCCAGACTATACGAGCACCATCTGTAACCTGAAGTTAAAGTCAGGTACTTTCTCCAGCTGGTTTATTCCGAGTTGAGGTAGATCAGTCTGTTTGGTAGGCTAGTTAAGGCCTTAAGCAGACTAAGAGGAGAAGTAGAAAAGGTGTGTACAAAAATAAAAGAGGAAATGGCTAAGAAATGTGTAGATGATAAGGAGAAACAAAATAGCAATGTGTTATTAACTTTAAGTGATATCCCACTTTTAGTTGAAAGAATAGTGGGAGGTAGCCACAAGTAGGAGGAGATTGGCATAGCACTGGGTCTTCCTGAATATGTAAGGGAGGAATGCAAAAGTGCTGGGAGCAATCCTGTAAAATTATCTAAACTTCTCTCTGCATGGATATCGGGCAAATATAGAGAGGCTAAGAGTACCACCGTACATAGTCTAAAAAAGACAGCATTAGCCAGTGAAATTGTGCAGTTAACTGATGTGTCGCAAAAACTAGATTCATTTTCAACTCCTACAGAATTTTTGACTACGAATACATCAGATTTTGTGGGTAGTCGAGTCATTGAGTATCAGTCTAATGACACTGAAGTAGCAGAAGGCAAGTCCACACTGCTAGAGGTACAAATTGGGGATAGAGGGGGTGAATTATGCCAGTGGAGTAAACATGGATTTCCTTTGCTTGGTGGAGTTGATTATTCTGGTGTATGTAGTAATATACTATACATCAACAGAGCTAGCCAAGATTGTGGTGTAATGCCCTGCCTTCCACGCCATTCTACAGACTATGAACTATTATATTATTATTCCCATATTCATATTTCCCTGTATGTTAGCTATTAGGTGTGAAGTGCTGTGAACTAATCAATTAGTTGTGTGTTTGTGTGTATTTTATGCTGTGTCATGGTCATGTCATTGCGAGCATGCCCAGAACTGGTTTTATATTTAGTACCCAGCCCTGAGCATGTGCTCGGCAGTTGTACATTTTGAGCCAAACCTAAACTTGAATATTGGGACATCTGTGAAAGGGTGCTTAGGGTTTGGGGCTTTGAACAGCTTGGGAGCTTAATTTGTTTAACTCTGGTGGCAGCTACCCTGTGGTTCTGTCCTACCTCGAGCAAAGATACACAAGGGAAATATTCCTGTTGTGTTAGTCGAGGCCAGGAGACTGAATACACAGATGATATTTACCTAGCAGTTTTAAAATTGCCCCAGACAGACGTAAATTTAATTAAATTTTCGAATGTTTTGGTACAATCTGAAGTCGTATCGGTAAATATATGCAACAAATTCCTGTCACTTGACCAAGATCATGTGATTCCAGAGAAATGGCTAAGGTTTTTAGTTCAACAAGTTTGTATGCAGACCACTAGTTGTAATTTGGTTTCTGACAGACTTAAAGGACTTGTGAATAGTCTAGAAGGCACAACACAAAATGTTTGTTGTGTCTTAAGAAAGAAACTAGAAAGAGCCCAACTTAGCAAGAAGTTGGAGTTAGATCACCAATCAAATAAATCACACTCACTACTTGTTGAAGAAATATCGTTGCCTTAGGAAAATTTTGATAATTGATGAGTTGCTCAACATCAAAACATTACTCCCCTATCAATGGTTATTATAGCATCACGCCCTGTAGCCACAGACAGTTTAAAAAGAAGTGCCAAACTCGCATAGAGGTCATTGGGTTTTCTACGGATCAAATCTACAGCTATGTAAGAAGTTATCCTTTTTATGATTGCAGCCTTGCTTCCAAAATGGAAGCATTTTTAAATCAGCATCCCAATGTTCTTCACATGTGTTACCTTCCTATTCATGCAGCAATAATATGCTTTTTATTCAGCGAGTTTTAAGGCAACATTCACCACAGAGAAACGCAAATCTACGAGCAGTTTACTATAGCCACTCTACTGCGGCACAAGACACAGTATGAAAATCAAACCACTTTTACTTACGAATTCGATCTTTAAAGTAATTGAATGGGGAGGTAAAAATAATATTTCTTTCTGTTTGTAAGCTTGCTTTTGATATGATTATGAACTCTCAGCAAGTTATCAGTAAAAGCGATTCTCAAATTTCTTTCTCGCACGACTTAGTATTGGGACTGTTAAGGAAGAGAAATTGCACAAAGTTTGGAAGTTCTATTGCGGCTTAATTCAGTCAAATAATAGATCTTCAATTGATACTACAAAACTTGTATTTGAAAAGAAGACATTTCTATACAACATTCAATGTGCCTTTGAGTCCCAGCAGGTAGAGTTGTGTGATAGTGCAATCAGAAATGATCACATAGAGCTGAGGGGTAAAACAATTAGCTCTACCGACTTTATTGCTCTAGGATATGTTATCTCAATCCGCAGAAAGAGTTAACAAAATATCATTGATTCACTGCATATGGGACAGCGAAGGAGTTGAGATGTTTGCTTCAATGGCTTTTTTAACGATAAACTTGAGTCCATCAAATGTTTAGAAGTGTTTACTTATGATGATACGTTATTCATTGCTCTGTATAGTTTATTGAATCATTTACCTTTTCTAGAAGAGCTAGATTTAACTGATGTAGAGCTAAGCATGTTCACAATAAATTGCCTGACTAGAGAAGTAATTCTTTCTCACCTTAAGACTTTAAAAATTACATTACCACTTGTACCACATTGTTATGATCCTGGAGATGTTTTACAACTGCGTAGATTTGGCATTGTTAAATTGAAGCAAATATTTTGTTCATTTCATGATGACCTACAAAGAGTAAGGAACATTTTCCCTACATTTGGTGTTACCTTCGGGGAGCTATTCTATGCCACAAACTCTCGTGGAGGTGACCTACAAAGAGTAAGGAACATTTCCCCTACATTTGGTGCTAACGTGTTGAGACATGTCGTTCTCCCTTCCCCCACAGGATACAATCGGAATAATGCACTCTAAGAACCATTAAGCTGTTAGTTCCAAACATGTTTACGATGTAAGTGTGTGTAACTGCGAAGTTGAGGGTCACTGGTTCAATTAATGCTTTACCCATTCAGGTAATGACGATGCTTTACTCACTAAACTAATGAATTATTCATGAATATGCACACCTACTGACACACATACTATTTTTTAGATGAATGTAGCAATAATGGGGACAACAGTTCATAGGAAATTGTGCATGCCTACTTATGCTCTGCATTCAGCAATGCTCAATCATAAATAGTTTAATAAACTTCATACGTTTTGACCTAAATTATATTTGGGCCCGGATCTGGCCCTGGTGTACTAGAGTTAATATGTGACAGCTACACCAAGTTAGAAAATTTGAAGACAAACATACATTATGAATACAAAATTAACAAACTCTGTAGTACCGTTCAGACTAGCTATTATCTGACTACATTATCGCTAAAAATTATTTGCTGTTGTGATTATTTAATCAAAATATAGAAGAAATTACAAATATGAACAACTTTCATATTAGTTTTCTGGTACAGCTGACAATATTTATTATGTAGTAAAAATAGCCTCTAAATTGATAGAAGCATAGATTTGGGATATCACTGCAAGAATATGTTCTCAGTAAAAGGAAAAGGTGAAGTCCTGTTATACTAATGATATGTTTGGTAATTTTGGATCCACAAATATCTGTGCTTGCTCCTTTATTTTATGTCGTGGGTATGGTATTATTTGTAGGATAAGATTAGCTACTTCTCTGTTTCTTTGCACATATGTAATAAAAATTGTTGATGTGTCAGCAAATGGTCGCTAATTTAAACCTCTACACTGGTGTCAAGTAAATTTGGGTATCCCCAAATATGGGTGTCCCGGGAACCTATATTTACGAAAAAATGGGTGCCCCCATACCCGTACTTCCAGAAATATACGGGGGTCCCTATTATTTATCTAGCTAGCTAAGCTAGTTTTAGTATAAGGTCGAAGTGGCAGAGCAGAGGAGGAATGGGCAGAATTTACTAAAACTGTGTAGTATGTTGGTTCTCGCTTTTTTTAAAGCTACTTTCTACAAGCAAACCTATACGGAGGAGGAATGGGCAAAGCTTAAACAGTGAGTTAGCCTTCTAACAGCGCTTAAAATGAGGGAAATTATCTTTAATTTTATACTAAAACTAGCTTAGCTAGCTAGATAAATAATATGCTACTTATTACCAATAATACTAGGCTCATTAATGATTTATTTTACCCAAATTTCGTTATGCATTGTCCCAAAATTTTACCTTTTATTTTTTCTAATAGAGTACCAATATTCAGTTACCATTAGATTGTAATTGACAAAAAAAATCTCATTAGCTACTATAAAGTACCAATATTTACCATTAGATTGTAATTGACAAAAAAAATCTCAATAGCTACTAGAGGTGTGCTAAATGGCACAAATAGTATGTGAGCTCTTAGTTTCAATTAGCTATTTTTGTATTTATATAGTTTGTTCTTCTATGATGGCACTGACTTGACTTTTTATAAGCAAGCTTAGCTATGTGTAGCTATATGATTTATTCTGGAGGGAAACTAATTTAGTGGAATTAGCTTTTTTGGCTGCTAGACAATGCATACAATTTTAAACTTTGCAGCTCTTTTTTTTTTTTTTTTTTTAAGCCAGTTTCCTCTTTTCCCTGCAAACAGATTGTGAAGAAGCCAATTTTCCCTTTCCCTGAAAATTATTTTTTCCCTCTCTTGTTTAGGTTGATCTCTTATTGAAATGAAACCTTCAGCTCTTAGCTTGTCTTTCACTCTCTCGTTCCTTTTGTCTGAACTGAAGCAGAAGGTGATTTTTTAAATGTTCAATCCTGACTGTGTTGGAGTTTGACAGTGACAGAAACAAACCACTCTTTTGCTGAATGTGTGTATTCAATCATATAAAAGGTATAAATAAATGTTTTAGCTATATTGTTACTATAACAATATACAGATGAACAACTACACTTCATAAGCTGTTCATCATGAGTATGACCGTACTTAATTATTTCTTTATTTTGCCACAATTAAGTTGTTAAAAGTGTAGCAAATAAGTAGGCATATTCCATTATAGCCAGTGATAGTGCAAATTTAAAAATCCTCACAATTTTATACATCTAGCTAGCAGCAAGTGACATAACCAGCAGAAAAATTAAAAGTACTGTAGAGTGGAATATTTTAGATACACAGTCATAGCAATATTTGATACAAAAATGTAAAAATTGATCAAAACCAATAGCTCACAGTAGCTAGAGAGAACTTTAATGAATGACCTCACGTAATTTGCTACTTTTACGACTACTTTCATTTGATATGTCCACACGAAGAGAAAAACAATCCTAGGAGCACGAGCAAAAGCTTACAATATCATAAGAAAGCACACACTAATAGTGATTTCAGATTCATACAACAGATTACATGGAAGTTAATAATGCTAAATATATTATATAGTGTTGGGGTGAGGGTGAATGAGGCAGACTGACATGTTAAGGACATTACTATTTTAAAACTAAAATGTAAAGTATGATCTTATAGCATAAAGGATACTAGCATTACTTAGCAAGATCTAATGTACATTTTTTCAAGTTTCTCTCAACATAATGCCAATATAAATGTTATGAATGTAGTAATGTAAAATATAGCTAACTAGCTGAGTGACATAAAAATACCAGTAGTAATAATTAAAATCAAACGTTTACAAGTTTCGTGCCTACGAGCTACAAAATTAATGGTTCAGTTCAAAATGTATTACAGACACCTGCTACAACAGTAGTTTTTGGCATCATACAACTCCAAATCGATGTTGTCACATTTTGAATGATACCATTCTTTACATTGGGAACACTTGACTAATGGACCCTTTACTGTATCAGCTTTGTAGGTGACAAGTACAAACACTGGCACCATTTTCATGGACTTGATTCTACTCTTCGTGTTTTTTTTTTTCGCCGACAACGAGTTGATACTGGAAACATATCTTTTTTCTCTTTATCCACACACAAATCAAAATGTGCTCGCATAGCAGACTGGTTAAACTGTCGCTTAAGAGACGGTGAAAATCCAGTGCCAGGTGAGCAGTCGTATATGTCTACAGTTCCTGCAGGACAGATGTTTGACACACACAGCCAATGGTTGCCATTGACATGAACTATTTGAACAAACTGAGAATCTTCTGATTCATATTGGTCAAAACGTTTTAGGAGAAGGGTGTCCTGTAGAGACCAAGTTGTTTGGGAAACTCTTCCTTTATCAGCACACTTGCAGCATTAATATGCTTATTTGTCAGCCATTCTCCTCTTTTTAACATATCTTGATCAGCTATTAACAATCCCAGCCGCTTGTTCCAATAATTCCATTCATCATTGGATACTGGTGAGTCATTCAACACAATACTGGAACTATTCAATGTGTCACTTGAGTTAGAACAACTCGGCTGCAGACTTGTAGATCAGCAAGGTTTTTCTATAATTTAATACATATTATCACTACATGCATGCTATATACAAAGGGATATTCTTTTAATTCATTTTATTCAATATCTAGCAAATAACATTTTAAAGGAGTACCTTGAGGTGTAACTTTTGCTACTTTCACTTGTTTGCCCTCATTTCCTTCACATTTCTTTGCTACAAAAGTAAGTTACATTACAGAATGGAAATGAAATTTTGAATTAACATAGCTAGCTACCATCAAATTTCTTCTTTAGGTCTTCATATATATCTCCAGCTTTCTGGACCAAGTGCAGATGCTGCGGATACAGTTGTAGCTATTGGTAAATTTACATAGCTAGAGAGCAGAACAAACCTGTTGTTGAAGAGACATTTCATAGAACACACTGATTCTTACGCACATAAGTATACATAATACTTCTAGCCTAGTAAACAATAAATTATTAGTGATTGTTTACCCCAATAAATGATCCAATAACAAATACCTCACTCTTGCTAACACTGAATAAATCCATTATAATGAGACACAAGGCTTCTGGCACAAGACATCCATTGTGTATGAAAAAATCTGTTTATTACCATTGGAATAATTGACAAATAGCTTATCATTACCGAGCTTGACTTGTCATTTCAACAATACTTAGAAAGGAGAAATTCAACTACCTCTTCAAATTGAGATAGTGTTATACATGTAATTGAATGACTTCTATTTTTCAACATTTCTATAAGTATAAAAATAAGAAAATCAGTATAAAACATTATGCATATTCAGTGAGTATAACTTACAAAGTTTCTTGCATGAAGTATTAATGAAGTCATTATAGCTAGGGCACTCATGTTCCTACCACTACAATAGATATGCATGAATGCATACTTGTTAATCTATTTATGTATGCATGTATGTATGTATCCATTTAAATGTATGTATCCGTTTAAATGTATGTATTTATGAAGGTATGTATATGCTAGCACTGTTTTGATTATTAAACGTAAAACAAAAATTAATTACAGTGAGATGAAAAACATTTTAGTTGTGTATCTAAGCCTATTGTTGTATAACTGTAGCTAAAACAATTATTATGTGTTATCGACATTTTGCCTGTGACTCATGCAAGTGAGAATACTTAAAGTATAGTTAAATTAGTCAAGACTTGCTAGTCTCTATTAATCAACTACTCATAGTATTCTTGCTCAATTAAGACTGTCATAAGGCTAATAAAATTTTACTGCGGCTGACTGAGTTTTTTGTAGTTTTTTTTTCAAAACTATATAAATGTCATAAAACAGAAGACTAATAAAACTCTTAAACACAAAATAGCTAAGTTAGTGCTGAAGATACAATACAAAAAATTGCTACAAAAAAGTGACTGAATATATTGAATACTCGTGTATAATCACCATAAAACAAAATAAAAGTGCCATAATCAATTTAAGCAACCAAAACTAAAACTAAAATTGAAGTATTTTTGATATAAAAACTACAACTAAAGTGTAAACATATGTATGTATGTATCTACATTATGCTTCGCTCCACAGTTCCCTCCGCCTCAATAGCTTTACATCGCCTGTCATTAAGTATTTATCATACACTGAATACTGCTATAAAAATTTAACAACTCACTAATTGACTATGACATTCACTATACTGAACTCTAATGTTTGAGCAAACTATCACTAGTGGAAAATATTAAAGCACACCCACAGCCAAATACATAACGAAGAAATAAAACAGACTGAGAGTTTAAAATGGTAAGTATATAATTTTGTAACTTCTAAAATTGACTCATGCGTCTGAATATACGCTACAGGTAAAATAATATTGAGTAAATTTTTAGAAAAAATGGAACTGGTCAATCATTAGAACCCTGTCCATTTATGTAAAAGAGAAGCAACATAGCTACTACCCCTATATATACATGCTTATGCAGACTAAGTCCATTATCACAAACTTTATACAGGATTTTTGTCAGGGAGGGAGAGTCTTAGTGTACTTAGCCACACCCCACTTTTGTAACCTACAATGTTTTGATGCACATCTTTACATACTGATAAGTAAGTGGTCCTACGCACTAAATGGCTCAGTATGGAAAATGAGGGATAGTCTAGACCTGAGAGCATCTTGTTAATCTTGCTCATTCTCCAATCAAAATTACCCAACTTACTCTTCTCCCATTTTAATTCTTTCTAGTATGGAAATAAATGAAGTTAATTTCAAAATTAAACTTTCTTTGGTAATTGCCTGAAATGTCACTACGTAATTTTGAAACTCCTAGTCTTTGCTGGTACACTCTGATTTCCTTAGTTGAAAAGAAACTGGTGAAACAGATACTTGTAAACCAAATGAATCCATTGACTTTTTCTGGCATGTGTTAGATTCTAGTGACTCTTGTATCAATTTGGAATTCTCTCTGCAACTTGTATCTGTAGGTGATGGTGACAATGACATATTCATCACTATTATAACCATTTAACTGGATAGGATGAGAATTTTTATTATTTTCTTCAATTCCCAATCTTTGTTTCTTTTGTGGTGTTCATGTACTACATTTACTGGCACATGAGTACTATGGGTGGAATAGGGTGGAGTGTACCTACTGACTTCTTCAGCTTGTTTTGAAACTGAGAACGATCACATGACACTACCTAAGTGACCTAGTGCCAGGTGAGCAGTCATGTACATCACAGTTCCTAGAGGCCAAAACTTGTAGGAAAAGGGTGTCTTGTAGATCCTGTTTCTTTAGAAACCTTTCCTTCATTAGCTGTCTACCCTCAGCATCTTTTTCCAGTACTCCAATCTATCATAAGATAATGATTCAGTCATTCTCGGCTGAAATAATTATAATAATAGGAATTTTTTCTCTTTTTAACAGCCAATATTTTAATTATAACTTAACCCGACATTTCGACTTCTTGCCGAAGTGCTCTTCAGGGGTCCACTGAGATCGAACTCTCCATGGTGATATAATAACACAAAGTAAACAGCAAGATTTCTGGAGCACGCTTACTATACTGTTTAGTATAATATGTAGAGCCAAGCAAACTTGGTAGTGTGCAGAGACACCTAATGGGCTGTTTTCAAAAGTTGCATATGTAACATACCGAGCTTTAATAACTTAAATATTTGTGTATTGACTTTTAATAGAGTCATCATAACTAAAGCACTCTTATTCCTGCAACTAGATTATGTATGTATACGAGTTTTGTGTATGCATACACTTCCCAGTCCACTCTACCTTGCCTACTGTGTCCTCTATCGTGAAGCATCTATCACATGCTAAGTACACAATTTCTCTTCCGAAAACTTTGCCAACAGTGATACTTCACTATTGAATCAAGACATCAATGGTTGATACAAGTAAATTTCAGCTACTAACTGATTGGAGCACGTTCTTATATAGCATGAGTGAAGAAATAAAAATATATTGCTTAGAGCAACTAACTAACAGAGTAATGTGAACGACCACGTAATAAGGATAAATGTAGCTATTGCCTTTAAAATAATCAAAATTAGGGCAAACATACTTTGTGCCAAGCAACAATATGTGTAGAGGCTGACAAATTTACTTGCACTTATGCACACTGCGGGTTAACATGCCCAATGAATATACACTAAAAATGGGAGTATTAAATAGTCTAAATTTCTTTACCATTTTAATTTTTAGAACAGAAATTTTATCTTATCTACTTTCTTAAATTTTATTTCTGGTTTCAAATTCAATTGCATATTTCAAGCTTCTGTTTTATATAAAATTTCAGACATGCAATATTAGCTTTGGTCTTGATGATCTTGTCATTTCTTGAAAACTTATATAAACCCTAACCACACATCTGCTGATAATGTATGGTCATAGCCTTACAGGCTAAACCTTGCCACCCTTTTCGTTCTTCTGAGCAGTATCTTCACATCGAATTCATGCTTTTTAAGTTTTCCTGTGCTTTAGTTATATTGAATTCAACTCACTACTAATCGCCGTTGATCCTGTCATTCCAGTAAAGCACCTCTATTCATGTCAGTTACAGTGATAATATTGAATCAAGACATCAATGGTGGGTATTAATAAATTACCACAACTACCTGCAGTGCTGCCTATGCTACTAGTGCCCAACACACTAAAGTCACACTTTCATTGCCCAAATACCTAAAAAGTACCTCTGTCCCAATGTTAATTCATATCTAATTCATGCTTCAATCATATAGGTAATTTTTTTCTTGTGCTTTAGTTTTATTGATTTCAACCTCATTGCAAAACTTCTTGTTCAAGTAAAGATTCAATGACCCCATCCTGCGTCACTTCCTCCCCATTTCCTTCCTCACATGTTGGAAGGCTATCACTGTCAATAGGTAGCCTAACGACATTCATTAGTATACGAGTTCAATGAACCAACTTGCCTACAAAAGAAAAAAAACTATTTTTGTGGATAATCACACCTTGTTGAAACTTATTTTAAGTTGTTGTGTCTATTGTAAATACTCTGTTGAGCATGTGCAAAGTCAGCTTCATTATTACGTCATTTTATTATAGCTATGTATAAGGTAAGTGCTGTGCTTGAACATTGATTGCTAACCTTATCTCGATCATTAGTGATGTATTCCATCATTGGTTTCTTGCATGAACTAAAAATGGCTGCATACTTCAAGAAACCAATAGCTTAATTCAACCAAAGTTCAATGCCATCCTTAACGCAAATGTCACTTCTGCTTCAAAAGCAGGCATCTTTAAAGTGCACACTTTTAAATGGTACAAGAATGGTACTTCCAATTATCATTGAGTTTGCTATGAGAGGGTTTATTGTTATAGTTGAGTAGTTGAAAGATATGACACTCATGAAAAACATGGAATTAAAGAAGCAGAATCTACTTGAGGCAAAAAACTTATATACCTTTGTTTATTTTAAACTGTTCCTCACCCACCTTCCCCCACCCCAGCCTACCTTCCTTATACCTCCATCAGAAGACAAGAATGAACTATTAGCTATATCTACATCTACACGTTTTACATTTTTTAAGCTTAAAAATTATCAAGTTTGATTGTTTCTAAAAGAAGGAATAATTCAATACTTCCTATATTTTCATGTAGATCATTACAGTCTGTTTCTATTTACTTAAATAATAGACCATACTTTAATGTAATGATGTTAAATTATTATTTTAAATAATACAGAAAGTGACTCCTATGAGTATGTGAGAATGCAGAAATTATTGTAGGTATTCGCTGAAGGCACCAAGTTTCCCTATCACAATTGAATTAAATATACGGCTTCTTAAATAAATTCTTCGCATATATTATTTTCACATTATTTCACATTATCTAATTTCTAAAAAAATTACAGGCCTGTAGTATTTTCTTGACACAATGCTATCTGTTTTATGTAGCTACTCCAAAGTGACTCTGATCATGAGTGTTTTATACATAATTCTCCTTTGCTTTTCCACATCTTCTACAATTAACGTTAGACTTTGATCCATTAGCCAATCATTAAAATATTAAGAAATGAATAATGCTCTGAGTAATTTGAACTAGAATCATGTGGAGATTGCTATGGCTATGGAAGTAATATTTCAAGCTTTTGTCTTCATTAAAATAATTGTGACAGAATCCAAGATTAACTTGCTGGTAAGTACATAATTGTAGATACATAATTATCAATCTTATACCTGTGTCATCTAGATGAAGATCATCTATCATTCTCCCTCATTTTTCCAGACACATCCCCACCCCTGCTCTTCTCATCTTAATTCCCTTCCCATTTATTGTCCTTACACATCAGAACTCTTCACCACAAACACTCTTTTAAATATGCAGTTATTGATGAGTGGAACAGAGTCCCTGATCACATAGTATTCCTTCCCTCAGAGTCTGCGTTCAAGAGTTATCTAAAAAAACTGATTTTCAGATAATGTTGCATTGTATTGTCTTACTATCATACACTTTTTAGTCACTTCCTTTTATCCTTCTGCTTCTGGAAGTCCTGTATATTAGCCTTGTGCTAGCTGGTATTTCCTGTTTTGCTTTGCAAACAAATTATTTTTTTTAAATGATTGAGTCTTAGCTACTCAACTTCATACATGAAAGAAATCTTCATAAAGCAGTTAGCTTCAAAGCTCATGTTAAATACATAATCTGTCATTACAAAAAAAAAACATTAACAACTTTTAAAAACTTTGCCCACCACCTCAGGACACTCTCCCTATTATTTTCCAACCCATGTATGGTCCAGGTAAGCGTGAGCACACCAGAAGGAGAACGCACAAGTGTTACCAACAATCGGCTGCGAGGGTACCCAAATTTACGGCAGGATACCAATATTTCCGGAAATATGGGTACGCCGGGATACCCAATTTTACGGGATACCCATATTTCTGTGACACCGGTCGTTAGTCGCGTAAGCGGGGTGGTCGCTGGACAGAGGTGAGAAAGACTGCAGACGCTGTCGGTGCAAGTAAAACTGGTCTTATAAATGGAGTGGTCGTTGGTCAAGGGGTCTCTCAAGAGAGGGACCATTGTATTCAGATTTTTACAGAGGAAATAAATAGAATTAATATGTTCAGTTCACAAAAAATATTAAAATATATAGTATTTTCTGAGAGTTGTTTCTTATTTGATATTAATTGTCTAGCAATAATACACTGTAAAATTTAGCGTGAAAACCTACCCAAATTCACACCACACTGGTGGTGTGAATACCCACCATAGTGTGTCCTTCACACTTTTCACATAGTGTGAATGCACACTAAACATGAAATTCACGCTCAAGCTTTTTTCTAATATATCAAAAATATATAAGTAATCTCTTGACTTTGTAAAAATGTTCACTCCATTATATATGTAAATTTATAAAGAGTACATTAAATATAGCCAGTAAATTTTCGTAAGCAAATTGAGCTCCACTTCTTCGGACATCTAAAAATTATAATATAATAATTCGTATGACAATGCTTGAGATGTCTTTTAATGCGGTATTAACAGTATATTATAATTCAGTACAGAACATGTTAGACTGAGGTAAGGAAGCTGATAACAAACCTCGGTCTGAAACATTTTATACTGAATTTCCTATTAATACTGCATTAAACAACAGCTCCAAGATTATTAACAGACAATGGAATGAGCCTCTATCTTATTAAAATTAAAATACATATTGGGGAAACAAGAACAAAAAAAATTGTAACAAGCTATTTGTTATAAATTATTTTTTTACCATTATTATTGCAAGAAGGTGTATTACCACTCCAAGTTCCATTTTCTTGACCTGGTACATGTCCCACACTTGATCTCTGTAGTTGGACAGACCAAGGCTCCAGAACTGGTTCAGGGCAGTTTATTTCCTTCTCCTTAGTAGGGACAGAAGTTTCTTGAATTTTAGTGTCTTAAAAAGAGACAAAGCAAAAAAACAACAACATTGTATACCACCATGTTGTGGATGTTATAATGCATTTAGCTAAAGTCTAGTTTATATAATGGTGTTTGAATAGCAGCTAAATCTGAGATATATTCTGTACAATTTTCTTTGAATATATTATATTTTAGTTAGTTGTCCATAATTGTGTTTACATTGGTGTGAAATACAAATAAAATGCATGAAGTATTAGCACTAAACTTACCTTCAACAAATAAGAAGGTTGTGTGTTTAATAAATGCTTTATTGGACTTGCTGATCGTACATTTATACACACCAAAGTTGTGCATTTGAATATTGCCAATAGTAAGAACACGATTGAGTTTACCACTAACTTTTGCATTACTTGGTAACTTTTCATCCATAAAGTTCCAACTTTTGATTCTTTGGGAGTCACAAAAGAACCTAGCTGTATCCCCAACTTGAACTGTTTGTTGACTTGGGTATAATAAAGTATCCTCTGATTCTTTAATTATCACAAACATCAATGAGTAATTTGTAAATTCATGTAATGCAATGAATTTTCCTACTGTAATCTGTCTGGGCTTGTATTAAAAAGTTGCGTAGTCATTTATTAACTAAAAAATTACTTTGACATTTAAGATGCAACAACGGAAACCAACTGTTGATTAGGACGTTCTTTGCATATTTGTCAGACTAGGAGCTTAATGTAACATTGGTTCTCTTAGTAGCGTATATGTCACTGGAAAAGTGAATGCAATGTTCGAACCAAAAGCATTTTTTCTTCTATTGTTACAACAAACTTTTTACATTGACTTTTATACCAATAGATAGTACAATCCATAAATCACTTAATATGCATAGGTACTGGAGGCTGAAATACTTATAATCATAAATATTGTTTGATTTAATTACCTGGCAGTCTTATGACAATTACTTTGGCAAATGGAATGAAATCGTCAGACCATGCATAGCGATTGTCAGTTTTACTTTCACACAAATACCTTCCTTCATTGAAGTATTCTGCCCCTTTTATATGCAAATTTGTATTATTTAATATCTTTGAATTAGGAGGGAGAGGTCCTCCATTAAATGTCCAAGTTACAGGATAAAATGTTTTAGTGTTATTCAAATAACATTTGAGCTGATATGACTCTCCTATCTCATAAGGTTCCTCTGATATGTGATCTGTATGACATTTAAGAACAAGCTGTCGTCAGGTGGTAGCTAGCTATACCTTGAAAAAGTGTTAGTGAATAATTTGATAGAGGCACTAAAGCTACCACCTTATAACAGTGGGTTAAATGAGGTTGTTACTAATAATGAGTTAAGCTATGTGAGTGTAAAGTATTTCATGCTCATATCATATTTTCTTGCTTCAATCTTGCAGAAAAGTGTTTAATTGGTAATGCTCGTGGTAGGTTAACAGGGGGGATAACCAGAGACGGGTAGAAGGAAGCTGCCACCAGAGTTCTAGCAGGCTGATTTAGTCCTAGCCTCAGGTTATTATAAGCCTTAGAGGGGTTGTTGGACACAGCACTTAGTGTATGTTTCAATACTATATAGCCAGAACTGAGTTACAGAAGTGCAGACAGCCAGATATATAGAAAACTGTCTGAATGTGGTGGGAATGATTCAAAACATAAGGTGGTGTATAGAGGGACATGGGAGTGAAGGGAAATAACATACATGCATTAGTTATAGTGTTCAAGTTACAATTAGTGAATCGGATGGAAATTTGTGCAACTGAATGAATGTGTATGTTTATGTGTGAGTTCTATATGCAAGTTTATTCTAAAGGTGTGGTTATTTCACCACACATCCTCTCACTGAGCTTGACGGTAGTCATTCTGATGTCCATCCCTGGCGGGAAAGAGAATCCGCGAGTTCCCTGTATACACAAAGTGCCCCACCCACACCACAGGTGGAGGCATCACAATGGACTGAAAAACAATCAGAATCACATGGAACAATTAATTTGGTGAAAGCACAAATTTCTGAAATGATATTACAGAATGCATCGTTCATGTTAGTCGTCCATACATCTGTATTAGGTGAAGAACGTTTTGTGTGTTCAGTCAGTGGTATACACATATCCGCAAATGAAGGTATGAATTTCCGGTAGTAGTTGGCCAATCCAATGAAGGAGCGCAGCTGATGAATGGTCTTGGGACGTACGAAGTTCGTAAACTGGTTGATACGAGAATAGAAAGTGAGCCTTCACCAACAATATACCATAGAAACTCAATGATTTGCAACCCCAGAGACATTTGGACTTCTTTACAGTTAAGCCATGTTGTTCCAAATGAGACAAAACAGACTCGATATGTCTGATATGCTCCGACCAAGAATTAGAGAATATTATTACATCATCAATATAATGTTGAGCTAAAATCTTCTAGGTGCAACAGAATGGTCTGCATCAGCAGCTGGAATGTAGCCGGTGCATTTTTTCAAGCCAAAGGGCATTTTTTTGTACTGGAATTTCCCATAGCGACATGAAAAGGCTGTAAGGTGCTTGGCATCAGGATGCATAGGGACCTGGTGAAACCCTTTGCAAAGGTCTGGCTTCGACAAAAACTTAGCATTCCCTAGCCTGGCAATGATCTCCTCAGTGGTTGGCATTAGAAAGGGCTCAGATATCGTCATTGTGTTTAGCTTACGGAAGTCTACTGCATTTCTCACTGTTCCATCCATTTTGAGGATTGGAATCGGGGGCTGGACCACTGTGAGGTTGAGGGTTCTATAATTCCCAGGGCTAGGAGATTATCCAATTCCGACTTAAAGGCTTTCTCTAAATGAAGTGGAATAGAATATGAGGGGCTCCATATTGGAATGTATGAGGTTAGTTTTGGGTGATGACAAGTGGTAGCAGTTGTACCCGAGTTGCTATTGAAAACTGATGTATGATTACTAAAGCAATTATCGAGGGCAGAAATTTCATAACTGGTCAAATCTTTTCCTTTAAAACTATCTGGAATAATACTAGCATCAATAGATTCATCACTTTCCCCATCAACAACAGTAAAAACCCTATGTACAGCCATTAATGAATCTTTGAATTCTTTGAGGTCGTTAACATGTATCACTTTGCAATGGGTTCTCTTACCATCCACGGGGCATACTTTGTATGTAACATCTAATAACTTTTCCAGGACCTTATAAGGGCCTTCCCAGCTGGCATCAAGTGTACTATTTAACCCAGGAATTTTTCTTAGGACTAAGTTATCTTTTGAAAATGTTCTTAGAGTACGTTTGTCAAGCTTTTCACGCTCATGTACTGTTTTGTCTTTCAATCGTTGACG